>Ga0210397_10000014_pt1 | contig 223822 bp, 207 predicted proteins | sample IncBWH2OmetaG_FD_160126 | JGI IMG/M metagenome (GOLD analysis project Ga0210397, IMG submission 160126) | Forest soil microbial communities from Barre Woods Harvard Forest LTER site, Petersham, Massachusetts, United States - Inc-BW-H-2-O ... | reverse complement strand
TCACGTAATTTCTCGGCTGGAAGCGTAGCGTTACCACCTGCCCAATGCCCATCATCACGTACCATGAAACCACCTCGGCATCTTTGGGCGGAAAGTTTTCCGTGAAGCCGGTCTGCTTTAGGTGCTGGTTGATTTCATCCAGTGTCTTAGACTGATCATGCTTGAGAAAAATCGTAAGCATCATCATGCCTTTCTGTTGTGGATTGTTCGCAGGCGTTTGGTCCTGCTGGTTGGCAAAAAGTGGAGCGACAAAGAACAGAACGCATGCAGCAGATATTTTCAGCTTAAGCATAGAAGGCAGTCTCCATGAGCAAGGATAAAAGATAGAGGAGAGAAGTTTATTGCGGAATGTTGGCTAAGAGTGAGCTGACTGTGCTCTGCTTAGCGGCCCGAACAGGCCTGTGAAGGACTGGTGACCAATGTCTGGTCAGGGAAGCTGAATGCACCTTCAAAAGCGTCTGAAGTTGAGTTACGCTGGAACCACTGCATCATTACTTCGCTCTGTGGATGGAACGTAAATCCATCGATCAATACTGGATAGCCGGCATTCGGCATGGTAGCCAGCGGATCGCCTGTTTCAAGATTGCTCTGGCAGGCATTACTGTTTGGCACCTGCCACGCCGGGACCACGTTGCTGCCGAACGGATTGTTCACCCACTCAGAAATTTCATGGCTCATGGGAGTTACATCCGCCAGGGTTGGCCCAAAGATTCCCTGGTCAACCCAGCTTGCCCATATAAAGGTCTGGACAAACTTCAACTGCGCCAGCTGTCCCATATCAAACGATGTGTGGAAGCCCAGCACGCAGCACTTCTTGATATCACTCTGCGGCGCAAGAAATACATTGGATGTAAGCGCAATGGCGAGCGCGTCTGCCCGCATGTCTTCCAGTTGAATGATGGTATTCAACTGCGAGAGGAAAAAGTCTGTGTCAACAATTGCGTATATCACGCCGTTGCTGGGATTGCGGTAAACCCTGGCCATGCCGCGCGGCACCATGATGCGCAGCGGCTTCAGAATTTCCGGCTCACCCAGCAGCGTATGCCAGTCTGTGGCGGCGGTGCTGTGGAATTGCGCACGCTGAACGGCATCGGCAAATTGAGTTGCGCCGGTGGAATACTGCGCATTGCGGAAATTCGGAGATACCTTCACGCGAGATATGACCGGATCAGGATCAAGAACAATCGGCGCGCCCTTGGCATCCACAAATTCCTCAAAGTACATGGAGATGGGAACAATCTGCACCGGTACCTGTGTTGTCCCACCGGTCTGTGGCTTGCCGCCTACGATGGTGTAAGGATAATTCTCACCCTGGGCGGAAAATGCCCCTGAGAAATAGGGCACGCTGAAGAGGCGGCCTTCCCGGATAGCTTGGCGCACATCACTGGAAAGTTTGCTGGCTGCTTCAAATTTTGGCTGCGCACCCTGGCTCTGCAAAAACCCGCCAGCGGCATCAATAGGAGATACTGTGTCAGTGCTGGGAGTTTGAGAATTGGTAGTTTGGGCAAAACTACAAAAAGGAAGTAGCCATAGCAAAGCCATCACGGTCCAGAACGAATGGACACAACGGCTGAACCGACTTGGAGCAAGTTGCACTGGCCAGACTCCGGAAGCTGCAATCAGCTATTTTCTTATTGCGCCACGCATTTGTCGAACAAAATTGTGCAAATATCTGATAAAAATAGGCTTTAAGGCGTTCATTGTAACCGTTCAATTAGATTTTCCAATATTGATTTCAGGATGTCTGCTGCTTTTCGTCCCAATTTCTGGATCAGAGGTAAATAGCTGTCTAGAATAGGGTTCTTGTTTTCTCACTATGAAAAAGTCCAGTCCGAAATCCAGCCCGGCAGGCGATACGGTAAACGTAGCCGTGGTGCAGGCAGCATCCGTCGCCTTTGATCGCAAGAAAACTGTGGCCAAAGCGCTAGATCTTATTCACGATGCCGCGAAGCAGGGTGCAAAGCTGGTTCTCTTTCCTGAAGCGTTCATCTCTGGCTATCCGCGCGGACTGGATTTTGGCGCAGTTGTGGGTGCACGCTCAGATTCCGGACGAGAAGATTTTAAGCGCTACTTTGAAAGCGCGGTGGAAGTTCCCGGACCAGTGGTGGATGCCCTAAGTAAAGCTGCTCGCAGCCATTCGGTTTACCTGGTGATAGGCGTGATTGAGCGCGAGCGCGGCACTCTCTATTGCTGCGTGCTCTTCTTTGCTCCGGATGGAACGTTTCTCGGCAAACATCGCAAGGTAATGCCAACCGCCTCTGAGCGGTTGATATGGGGCTATGGCGATGGCTCAACTCTGCCGGTAATCGATACGCCGCACGGCAAGCTCGGCGCCGTGATCTGCTGGGAAAATTACATGCCATTGCTGCGCACATTTATGTACTCGCAGGGCATTGAGATTTATTGCGCGCCTACTGCAGACCACCGGCCCACATGGAGCGCAACCATGCAGCACATTGCTACGGAAGGCCGCTGCTTTGTCCTGGGTTGCAATCAGTTCAATCGCCGCCGCGATTTTCCCAAAGACTACGATACCGCCTTCGGGGATGAGCCTGACATTGTGATCTCACGCGGCGGCAGCTGTATTGTTGATCCGTTTGGAAAATTTCTTGCCGGCCCGGACTTTGAAGACGAGATCATCCTGTTTGCTGAACTGGATCGCGGGTTGCTGCCGAAAGCCAAATTTGATTTTGATGCGGTGGGCCATTATTCGCGGCCAGATATCTTCCAACTCACCGTTGATGACCGTCCGAAACAGCCAGTCACTACCGCCAGCATGAAGGCAAAATCATAGATTCCAATGATCACTCGTACTGATATTCAAGATGCAGCCCAGAGAATAGCCACGCACGTCCGCCACACACCGGTCATTGAACTTGAGAAAGATGCTTTTGGCATAAATGCCAAAATCTTTTTCAAGCTGGAATGCCTACAGCATGCTGGATCATTCAAGCCGCGTGGAGCATTCAACTGCATTCTCTCTTCTCAGATTCCGGAAGCGGGCGTGATCGCCGCATCTGGCGGCAATCATGGTGCGGCTGTTGCCTATGCCGCGCAAAAGCTCGGGCATCACGCTGAGATTTTTGTTCCCAACCCGACGCCGGCCAACAAGATAAATCGCCTGCGCCAGTATGGAGCCACCATCAACCTTGCCGGCAAAAACTATTCTGAGGCGCTTGCCGCCAGCTGCGAGCGCGCAGCACAAACCGGCGCGCTGCCCATTCATGCCTATGATGACAACCGCGTGCTCGCTGGACAGGGCACTCTGGCCATGGAGTTTGAAGAACAAGCCGGTGGGCTGGATTCAGTGCTGATTGCCGTGGGAGGTGGCGGCTTGATTGGCGGTGCGGCGGCATGGTTTCAGGGAAAGACCCGCATCATCAGCGTTGAGCCGGAGTGTGCACCCACGCTGCACAATTCGCTTATAGCCGGGCATGTAGTGGATGTTGAAACCAGTGGTGTTGCCTCTGATTCTCTCGGTGCGCGCCGCGCCGGCGAACTGATGTTTCCATTGGCGCAAAAGTTTATTGCGCAGTCCGTGCTCGTGACCGACGACCAGATCGTCAACGCGCAGAAAGTTTTGTGGCAAAGCCTGCGACTGATTGCTGAGCCCGGCGGCACAACGGCTTTCGCCGCGTTGCTCGCAGGCGTTTACAAGCCGAGCGCCGGAGAACGCGTTGGCGTGGTGCTGTGCGGATCGAATGCTGAGCTGGCAAAATTTCCTGCATGAGCCGTCAGAGTTTGCGGTTTCTTAGTTGATTGCCTTTTCCAGTCCGGCAACAAGTTGTTTGCGGGCACCCGCTTCCAGAGAGGCAGGCTCGTTACCTTTATATAAGCCCATCTCATGCAGCCATGCCAGGAACTCTGGCGCCGGATTCAGCTTAAACAACCGGCGCATGGCCAGCGCGTCATGAAAGCTGGTGGACTGATAGTTGAGCATCACATCATCAGAGCAGGGAACACCCATAAAGTAATTGCAGCCGGCAGCGGTCAACAGCATGAGCAGGTTGTCGGCGGAGTTCTGATCAGCTTCAGCATGGTTGGTGTAACAGACATCGCATCCCATCGGAAGACCCAGCAGCTTGCCCATGAAATGATCTTCCAGTCCCGCGCGGATAATCTGCCGTTCGTCATACAGATATTCCGGCCCAATGAATCCGACGACGCTGTTCACCAGAAACGGCTCAAAGACGCGGGCCACCCCATACGCGCGGGCTTCCAGAGTGAGCTGATCTACTCCGTGATGCGCGTCCGCCGAGAGCGCGCTACCTTGTCCAGTCTCAAAGTACATAACGTGATGCGGATGATCTGCCAATCCAACCGCCGAGCGATGAGGCAAGAGACCACGATTCTTATGGTGCTCTAGTACCTGCTCGCGACCTTCACGCAGCATCTCCAGAGTAATGCCAAAACTTTCATTGGCCTTCTGCGTTCCGGCGATCGACTGAAACAGCAAGTCCACTGGCGCGCCGCGCTCCATGGCTTTGAGCTGGGTGGAAATATGCGCCAGGCAGCAACCTTGCGTGGGAATGTTGTAAGCCTCAATCAGTCGATTCAGTGCATGCAGGATGGCATTGACCGTTTCTACCGCATCGGTCGCCGGGTTCACGCCGATCACAGCGTCACCGCAGCCATAAAGCAGGCCGTCAAAGGCTGAGAGCAGAATGCCGGCAACATCGTCCGCCGGATGGTTGGGTTGCAGGCGGATACCCAGCACGCCGCGCTCTCCCATGGTGTTGCGGCAGTGGGTAACCACACGAATCTTGTTTGCCGCCAGCACCAGGTCTTTATTGCTCATCAGCTTGGCTGCGGCTGCGGCAATCTCCGGAGTGATGGCCCAATGCAGCCGCTTGAGGACAGCTTCTGTCGTCTCATCGCTCAGGATGAATTCACGAAACTCGCCGACCGTCATGCTTTTGATGGAGGAGAAAGCCTCGCGGTCATGGGTTTCAAGGATCAGGCCACTGACGTCATCTTCAGCAGGAGAGATCAAAGGGTTTTCAACGATTGCCTGCAAAGTAAGATCGGCCAGAGCATGCTTGGCGGCCACGCGCTCACGCTCTGACTGGGCAGCCAGGCCGGCCAGCTCATCGCCGGCCTTTTGTTCATTGGCCTTGGCAAAAAGCTCGCGCAGGTCGCCGAAATGAAATCGCTCAGACATAGACGTAATCCATTATGCGCCGGGCAGTCCAAAAATACATCGTGAGACGAAGCAGATGGCAGAGCAAAAATCAAATTACTGATCGGAGCATTACCTATATTTGCTTTCTATCTCCGCATAGATAGAAAAGATAGCTTCCAAAGTAGTTACCTATAGCTCAAAAAATCTTTAGAAATTTTAACTATTTGTATGCTTGATTTCCCTTGTTTTTTGATGGATCGCTGCAATACACTCCTTCGCAATTACCCCTTTGGCACGTCTGATGTAAGCAAACGCAATAGGAGAAGGGCCATTGAAAAGAGCGCATCAGCTCGATATGCCATTTGTGTTTCTATGCCTTCAAGACCAATGCGCGGAGGCAACAGCGTGATCTGGACTGGTTGGAAAAACGGCAGACATAATCAGGTTGGCACGGAATACGGATTCCGGCTTTCGCAAGAGGACCGCGATAAGCATTTTTCCCGCGACTGGGAAACGGTGATGGTGGAGCTGCCGCAAGGCGCAGGCTTTATCAAGGTCGAGACCAGTGTAAAAAGCACGTCGTTCTGGGAGAGCTGCTGCGAACTGCGCAGCAAAGACATTCGCCAATGGATGTACGATCAGGGCCACGCTCCATGGCCAAACCGCGCCCCGGCAAAGTTCCAGGTTGTGCCGATTGGCAAGGGAAGATTTCGCGTTAAGCGGGCCATCTGAAAACCAAAACGTTGCTTTCACCGTAGCGACTTCGCTGCAAGCACTTTCTGTGCAAGAAATTCCTGAATATGCTGCAAGTATTCCGGCGATACGTTGTCGCCAATATGCAGTGTGTGATCAGCGCCAGGAATTACAAAAAGCGCAAAGTCCTTTTTGCTCGCATTCAAAACTGTTTTTATCGCATTGACGCTCTCCGGCACCGGAACCAGCTTGTCATCCGAACCGAAGACGAATAATGCAGGCACAGTAAGCTTTTGCAGCGTGGGAACCGGATCATAGCCGATCTCTTCTTTGAACCATGTATGGGAGCGAACCCTTTGCCAATCAGCAGGCGTTTGCAGATGTTTGAAGAGATCCTCTTGCTGGCTCGCAAAATCGTTGTACCAAGCTGCTTTGCGTGATCGCTCCAGATCGGCCCGTGCCTGTTCCATTCCGTTGCCGGTTTGAAGCGCTGCCCAGACTTCGCGGCGAAGTGAGGAGGCTGCCCGAACATCGCTCTCGCTCAATCCCTGCGAGCGAAGGTCGTTTGCATAATAGAAGACCATCTGCTCGCCGGGAGAAACACCCGGTCCGGATACCGAAATAACAAATGCGACATTGGCTGAACGCGACGCCGCGAGTGGTCCCAGCCATCCGCCCTGGCTAAGCCCCCAGACGCCGATCCTGTGCTTATCAATATCGGCGCGCGCGCGAAGAAAATCCACGGCTGCCAATCCGTCATCAGCAAGCTTCATGAACGGTACGGCGCTAAAGTCTCCGGTCGATTGGCCGGTTCCGCGCTTGTCATAAGTGAGGGCTGCTACCCCTTGTTCAGCAAACCAGCGTGCCATCCAGAGATTGCGCTCTTCGTATCCAGAGCCGTGAAAAAGAACAACCGCCGGATGCGGTCCAGGAGCGGCAGGAAGCACCAAGGTCCCTGCCAGCTTTATGTCACCGCTCATGAAATGGACTCGAACTTCCTGAACTGCCGTAGATGTGTGTTTGGAGTTTGCAGCGCTGCACGCAGTACAGGTAAATACAAAAAGGGAAAGCAAGCCACAGAGGTATTTCGCTTTTGGGCGGGAAGGGAAGATTTTAGAGGATGATATTTTTCTCACGGCAATGTCTTTCTGCTCGTGTTAAAGACGATGCTCAGGGGCTAATGTCACCATTGCGGATGGAATGGCCGTTAAGAGTGATGAGTAGAAGGTTCTGAAAGCGCATGTTCGATGTGCACGTTTCGGAGCGACAAAATAACGGATTTAAAAAAAGATACTAAGGCATCAATTATTGCATAAGAAATAACCGATGCGATAAGTCATTTAGACTGCTCAAAATCCTCATCGTTGAAAATATATGGCGCCGACCTAACGAGCCTGAAGCGCACCCGATCAGCGCATGTATCGCATGGAGGGAACAGGTCAGACTTAATCATGACGACTTCATGAGCGGCGCGATGAGCGTTCTCATGAATCGTTTCGTAAATGCCGCTTTCCGGTATCACATCCCCTGCTTTGAATCGGGGTTTCTCCGACAGTGGACCAACATGATGCAGGGAAGGACGGCGGGGACGGTTTCTGGAAACACATGTGGGCGATGGCTGCCTTTTAGTCACTGATAACAACGGCAGGTGTTGGATACGGCCTTGCATGGCTAACGTTTCCTCCGATAGTCCAAAGTGAACAAATTCATGTAGTACTTGCCGCACTGCCAAGTTGATTCTCAATTACTGACTCGAATCGAACCTTCTCACCGCACTTGCCGCACATCGGGAATACATCACCCTGCCGAAGAACGACTTCATGGACTGGGCGATGGGCATCGTGAATCACCGAGTACACGCCCGTTTCCGGCACCGATTCCCCTGGGCGGTAGGATATCTGTGCGCTCATAAGAACCGCGAATTATACTTCAGTCTGACTCCGGGAAAAGCCGCAATTTATAATGTAAGTTCCCGAAATGACAAAGAAGCGCAAAACCGCGACAAAATCAGGTCCGGAAGAATTCTGCGTTGCGCCGCGTTATAGTCTGAAATGGCCCGCCGGAGAAACGTGGTTGGGACAATTACATTGCCGGAGTACCAAGCAACACCCGATACCTGGAACTGGCTGATATCGCGTTGGGTGTGAAAGAACCAGCGCCTTTCAATAAGCGCAAAGGTAAGACACATCAAACTGAGAGAGCCGAACCATAATCCACTTAAACAGTGCCCCCGGGATTTACCATGCCAGTGACGGTCAAAATTGATCCAGCGTTAAAGCTCGTAACGTCAAAATTCGTTGGCGAAGCTAGTGAGAGCGACCTTGAGTCAATGATAAAAACGGTACCGCTACTGCCATGCTTTGATCCAACGTTTTCCCACATCATCGACTTTTCCGAAGTGAGTGCGTTCAATATTTCGAGCGGTTTTCTTCAAAACCTTGCGCATCGAGAGCCTGTATTCACTCCGGGCGCCTGGCAAATTGTTGTAGCGTCCCAACCTAATATTTATGGTTTGTCGCGAATGACCCAGACTTTGCGCGAGCCGCAATTGCCTAACATCGCTGTGGTCAAGACGATTCAGGAAGCCTATCGCATTCTCAAGATAGAAGGTTGATAGTAACGGTGACGCAAACGATCTAAAAGACCTGTTGACTCTGGAAGCTTTGCACATTTGATTTCGCCACGATCACCATAACCATGGGAACCAGCAAAAAAAAGGTCAGGCCGCAAAAGGGATAGTTGTCAGCGGCCCAAGTAGCGGCCTGACAAAAACGAAATTAGCGCTACACGCCGCCGCAGTCTGCAGGTACCCCGTCGCCGTTTGGGTGCGCGGGAGTAGGCCCAGTGCAAGGCGCCAGCGTGTGGACTCCTCCTTTAACGTTTTGGATCTCTTCCTCACTCAATTCACGTGCGCCAATTCGACCCAGTACTCTGTTGTCCGTTTCATTTGTCATATTCAATCTCCTTTTTGTCTATAAGTTGATGCTGTCAACGCCGGAATGGCGAAATCACGCCAAGAGGCGTAGGGCGGGATTTGCCAAGTCAACCAATCGTTAAGCAAATGCCGAACCGAATCAAAGATTAATCAGAGTTGTTTTCTGGTTCAACTCGTATTCAACAATAAAGCAATGTAAATTCCCAAAATGGTAAAGAAATTTATTCACTCCTTTGTGCCTGGCAAGTTGTGGAGCACACCAACCGAATATTTATGGTTTGTCGCGAATGACCCAGACTTTGCGTGAGCCACAATTACCTAACATTGTTGTCGTCAAGACAATTCAGGAAGCCTATAGGATCCTCAAGATAGAAGGTTGATGGCAGAGATAACTCAGGCCGCACCATACACATCCTCAATCGGCCCGTCACGGTCTCGCATGGTATGAGTTCGACCCGAACTGGTACGGAATATTCCTGCTACGAATGCTTGGACTCGCCTGGGACATTAAAAAGACATCATCTGCAGAATATGGTTTGTGAAGCTAAGCTGCTGCCGGCACCAAAAGTTTTTTCAGGGTTTCACGCAGTTCCTGCTCGTCGCCTGATTTAACCAGGAAGTCTTTAGCTCCCAGATATTCGCTGAAAGTCTTCGTCTGATCGCCAGAACGTTTGGTCCAGACCAGAATCGGAACGTTCTTCAACCTCGGCTCAGCATGACATTTCCTCAATACTGCAAAGCCGCTATCGTGCCCCAGGCCGAGATCAAGGACGATGGCGGCGGGAGGCGCGGTCAGATTTGAAACAATGTCATCCAGATGCTGTTCGGCTGCCTGAAGATGGGTGATCAGTTGCACTCCGTCATATCCCAATTCATGGAGAGCTGTGCTGCACTGGGTAGAGTCATGGGATTCATCTTCAATAAGGAGGATGACCTTGTTAAAATCGCGCATCTGCTGGTTGAGTTGCTTTAGTGACGCCTGAGTTACATCTCCCGTTGCATGATTTACGACTTTGACAAGTGGCTTGGGTAGAACCTTGTCATTGCGTTCCCGGTCTGTCAATGGCGGCTCTGCTATTTTGGGCTTCTTGCTGTCTTTCTTGAAGGCGGCAATGTCTTCTGCAGGAGTCAGCTTCCGTTTGTTCATTATGGAGATTCTCCGTGGTTTTAAACCGCGCACGGCAAAGTGAGTAATGGGATGCGAGGGCTGGCATCCCAGTTTACTTTGCCCGCTCTACGCTCTCTCACAGTGCGGGAGCGAGCCGGGTACATTAACAGACGCAAAGCCGCGCATGAGTCAATTCGCTTTGAGAATGACTCACACGCGGAGGATGTTTTGCGGGTTATACTGCTTTCAGTTTCCTGCCTGATGTTTTGTGTTTACCGGTATTTTGTCCCACAGGGGTGGAGTCTTTGCTCGATGTGGTCTCCGTTCCGGGCTCCGGATCGTAAGGCGTCACATCCAGTCCACCGCCACCTTTGAACTCAGAATTAACCAATTGCAGGCCGCTGCCATGGCTCCATGGAGCGTCCTTTTCTTCTTTCTTGCTCAGCTCTTTTTCGCCAGTGGATGCGTTGAAATATTGATCAACCAAACCGGGCGTAGGTGCAATGATGCCGATGGAAAATGGGGGCTTTTCCATGCTTTCCAAGGCAGCCGTGAAGGCGCGCATATGAGTGATCTCGCGCGTCATCAGGAATTGCAGCGCCTGTTTTGAGCCAACATCGTCAGTGAAAGAAATCAGACGCTCATAAACAATCTTGGCCCGCGCTTCAGCCGCGATGTTGCTGCGGAGATCGACCGCCAGGTCGCCGGTTATCTTCAAGTAATCAGCCGTCCAGGCGTCGCCCACTGAGTTGACCAGGCTTACGCCGCCACCTCCTGCAATTGCGACCAAAGGATCTGCTTCTGCTGCTGCCCTGTCTGTCTTCATGGGCTTCAAGTGCATTCGTATAAGTGCGCCGACAATTTCAAGATGGCTGAGTTCTTCAGTGCCTATATCCATCAGTAAGTCTTTGCAGCCAGGGTCTTCACAATTGAAGCCCTGGATTGAATATTGCATGGCAGCGGCTAGCTCCCCGTTTGCCCCGCCGAACTGCTCCAGAAGCATGTTGCCAAATTTTGGGTCCGCCGTGCCGACCTGGACCGTATACATCATCTTTTTTACGTGGTGATACATAGAGGATTTCCTCTTTCTGTTAAGGTTTGCTGTCTCCCTAACCAGTTATGTGCCCGGAAGTTTGGGTTGGTTCAAAGTTCCAGAAAGCAGATTTATGCAGCTTTGGTGTAGGCATCCGTTCCGTGCTGCTTCACCAACTTGTTGTATACGCCGATGATCAGAAAGGCTGGTGCCCACTGACCGACAAAGAGAGCCCAGTTGTCTTTTCCAAATCCCTTTAAGACTGCCGATGCCGCCATCGCACCTATTGCTGCCGTTAGATATCCACCGGACGGGATTTTAGAAGTCTGCGCTTCGATTGCACCAGAAAACACACCTTCGCGTTCTCCGCTTGTTTTGTTGAGAGTCATTTTTCCTCGATTTAGTTTTATTGTTCTTAACACATGAGATGTGTGCCTTGGGGCAGAGGATGGCGGAAACTCGAGGAAATCGAGGTAGTCAGGATCGGCGCGCCAGTAAAATGTGCGCACAATCAGGACTGGGCTTAAAAAAGGTCACAATCGATTCGGACTATTGCTAGATACTGTCCTCAGTTCCGCCCGCTACGAGCACACCGCAAAGCAAACAATGAGATTCGGTAATTGCATTGTTGTCTCCGTAGAAGCCGTGAACAAACGGGGATGGTTGAGTAATGGACATCTTTGCCTCCATAGGAAACGTGGGGCCGAAAAGACAGTTTCAAAACGAACGGTTGATCTGTGGGGTATTTGAGCGCAGTGTAACCTTAGGTCGAAAAGGCTATCTGTTCATTTTTGCACAGGCAAACTCGTCATTAGTGAGTACGCCAGTTGTAAGTGAAGACGATAGGAAAACAGTGTCGCGGTTTTGGTGGGCTTTTCGTGGTCAATTGCGTCCGAAAACACAAAACGTCGAGTTCTCAGCTTCGCTTCTTGAGTCTTTTCAGCAAGTTAAAAGAGATGATGTGGGAGGGTAGTGGGGTGGCGACCCCGTAAACGAAAAGAGCGAAAGCCGGGCAGACCGAACCCGGCTTTCATCTATGCCACACCTTCGTCTGTGTCCACCAACTTATCTTTTAACTTCTTCAAAACTGATTCAGGAATAAGTTTGTTTTCCACCACTTCAGCCTCACTCTCATAAGGGCGGCTATCAATGATGCGTCGCGCCGTGGCATCACCGATTCCTGGAACCTTGCGAAGCTGGGTCTTGCTTGCGCTATTAAGAACTTCAGCCACCGGATCTGGAGACGATGTCTCGTGATTGTCACCGCGCGCTTCCGCCTTGGCGGCAGGTGCGTTTTCGTCCGCTCTCGTCTGCAGGTGTGCTGGATTGTCAAATTTCTTTTCTAAACGAGCCGCGAGATCAGCAGTGCTCGTAATCAGCTTCTTGCGCGTCTCGCTGCCGCTTGCCGGCGCCAACCAAAGCCCAATGGCAGCCCCTAGCCCAATTCCTGTAAAAAAGGCCTTCATGCTAACTCCCCGTGTTCTTGGATTTCTATCGTGTTGTAGTTACTACGAGGCGGTTGGGAGCTAGAAAGATGCTTCGTAAATTTGGAAGTGGAAAACATCATGATGCATTTGGAGCCAGCTAAAGCAATGAGTCCATCAAGGATCACCGAAGGTGCCAGCGCCACTTTGGTCGCCTTCTGAATTTGCGCGTGCAAACGTGAACAGACACATCCCCATTGCATAGATAGAGAAATAAACCGCGCCATGTGCTGAATATATCCGGCGTGCAATCGTAACGCTCTAACGAGCGTACAGTCTTAATCTGCCATGTAAGACAGCACACCAAGCGGAGTCGTTTATCTTGAAAGCCAAAGAATGGCGCGGAAGGTCTTGTTTATTTGGGGTGGGTAGTGGGGGTCGAACCCACGACATCCAGAGCCACAGTCTGGCGTTCTGCCACTGAACTATACCCACCACATGGTTGGAGATCTCATTTTACACGATTTTCCCGTCAGAACGATTTGGCCGCGTTATCAGCGACATTTAGGTTCGGACAAGCACGGCTGGCATTGATAAACACGGCTAAAAAGCCGGTTGTGACATGTGGCTGCGTAGAACCGCGGCACAGAAAATCGATAAGCTGGGCAGATATCCGCTTAATTCAGCGAGCAGGCGCCGGGTCCGAAAATCGGCATAAGAGAAACTCAGTTAAAATGGATACAGACATCCTAATAAAGTTGCGAGCATTTCCGTTAAGCGTTTTTCATTAAAGCATGGTTGAATCCGGTATTCCTATTTTTGATGCGTTTACTCCGCGCCCTTATTTGCGCAATCGCCACGCCATGACCCTGGCGGGAAACTTTTTGCGGCGCACAAGCAATCTGCCGGCTGCGGAAGAATGTTTATTCCGCACTGACGCAGAGACGCAGATTTTGTGCCATTGCCACTGGCAGCCGGACGCTGAGAATAAAGCCGCGGTAATTATTGTGCATGGCCTGGAGGGATCAAGTCTTTCACGATATGTAATTGGCAACGCAGACAAGGCCTGGGCCGCGGGGATGAACGTTGTGAGGATGAACATGCGCACCTGCGGAGGCTCAGAGCGCTTTACGCCCACGCTCTACCATTCAGGCCTTTCAAGCGATGTTGCCGCCGTGTTGCGCGCGGTGATTGAGCAAAAGCGGGTGCGCCAGGTGGGGCTGATTGGATATTCTATGGGCGGCAATCTGGTTTTAAAGCTTGCCGGCGAACTTGGAGCCAATGCGCCTGCGGAGTTGAAAGCGATTGCGGCGGTTTCACCTGCAGCCGATCTTGCCGCCTCTGCCGATGCCATGCATGTGGGTACGAATCGCATTTACGAGTGGAAATTTCTGCTCAGCCTGATGCGTACCTTTGAACGAAAACGTAGATTGTTTCCGGCGCTGTATAAGAAGGTAGAGCGTTTTCCTGTGAGCATACGGGAATTTGACGACGTGGTTACCGCGCGCTATTGCGGGTTTGAAGGCGCCGAGGATTATTACACCCGCGCAGGTGCTGCGCGTGTGATCGACAAGATTGCGTTGCCTACATTGATTATCCATGCGGAAGATGATCCGTTCATTCGACTGCTGCCGGAGACTCGCGCAAAGATTGCCGCGAATCCCCACATTTATCTGCTTGAACCCACGCATGGCGGACATTGCGCCTTTCTGACCGAGCCCAACGGCGATGATGGCCGATGGGCTGAGCGGCAGATCGTGAATTTCTTCCGTCACCACGGATTGAGCTGATGCACGCTGACTTTTCGGTGGAGCTCGGCAGCGATGATCCTGCACTGGAAATTCCATGGAGCTCTGACGGCGCAGTCCGCTATTACGATCTGAGAAAAAATCCTGAAGCAGTAGCGCAAATCCCAGAGGCTGCGGCCTATCCGGAGCTCAGGGCATTTCTTGTGCGAGTGAACGCCACGGACTCACGATTGGAAACAGCTAAATGCGATGTGTGGCAGAGCAGAGAGATTTTACCCGAAGAGGAAATCTTTGGCGCGGAGCGAAAATTTGTTTCTTATGTAGACCTGGTGTTTGTGCAAGAGAACGAGCGGAATTCATTCGCATGGCATGAAAAGTTTGCCGAAGAGCTCTGTAAGTTGCTGAGTCGTGCGCCCGACATCGCAGCCACAGTTGAAGTGATTATTCGCCGTTGCTATTACCATCAAGGGAACGATCGTCAAGGCAAGCCGGATCGGAATGGCGAGATGCGGCAGGCCGCAGATGCTGGGGTAAGGTCGTCGATGGTTCACGGTGGAACACAGAGTACGTCGAGCGATTTTCAAACCTCATTCAGTACGCCCAGTATACCGGATGTTTTTCCGGATCAGACAAAGTCGGACAATTTTCCAAGTAAGCCGTTAGCTGTGCGGGATATTGCTTTTGACTTTTCAAATGTGCCGGCAGGGCTTTCAAAGAAAAATGAATTGCTCTCCCACTCAAATGAAGAGGTAGGTAGCGCGGATACCTCGGCCGGTAATTATGATTCATCGATTAGTGCCTTTTATATGACTGCGTATACCACCGGCTTCGGCAACAACGATGATGAGTCACATCGTAGGTGGGCGATCGTCATTACTTTGTTACGGCATACATTAATTCAATTGAGCATCAGCCAAAGATTGAGCTGAGGGAGTCGGCGAGGGAAAATACGATGAAGGCATTCCGGACCGATATGAAAGCGCACAACGTTGTTGCTAACCGGTGGCCCAGTTTGGGAAGTGATATTTTGGGAAATTACATAGTGAGTACCATATTGTTTTGGAAGCGAATCGACAGGGATAAAAACCATAGATGTGGCGCGATCTGAAGCATGCGTTCATGCTAGTGGTATTGCGCCTAGGAGACATTTGTAGGGGCGCTTCATCGGGCGCTGAAGTCGGGTTAAAGATGAGCTAAAGAATCCCGAACTAGGCACCCTTCACGCTGTTAGAATGTTCAAAATGTGAGCCCGTAGCTCAGTTGGATAGAGCATCTGCCTTCTAAGCAGAGGGTCGCAGGTTCGATTCCTGCCGGGCTCGCTACAGGGCATACAACCACAACAGGATGGGGGTTCGGCTGTTAGTCAGTTGGACGAGTTGTGTTGTCCTCGTGTAACCCCTCAGCTTAGTTACACAACTGACGATCATTCTACGTTCCAATGTCTAAGCTCGAGTGTCCAAAAATATTGGGAAGGGACGTTTCAGTCCCTCCTCTGCATATTCAACGCTGTCCTCGATTCATTTCCGGAAGCTATATCTTGCGCTTGGTTTGATCGGACTGCCCCTCGCCGACCACCTACCGCTTCTCCCTCACAGCCACAACACAACCCCGACTCATCCTGCCCAGTTTGCGACAGGCCTTCGACTCAATCATGCGCAACCTGCGATCAAAATTTCTGCAGCGCGCATCTTTACTGCTGCTCAGACTGCGGCCTTCAACAATGCAGCAGCTGTCTTGATCTTCATCACGCTGACGGACATTGGACCCACTCCGATACCGCCGCCGAACTTTCCCGCTCACACCACTCGGCTTGCGACTCAATCCGCTTCAAGGCCCACGCCTTCATCAACTGCCAACGCACCTGCCGACCACCAATCAACTTCCTGCGCCAACTGAAATCGCGCCTGGCCGTTCTGTTTTTACGGCTGAATCCCATCCAGCCAGGAGCACCTTCATGAGCCGCCCTCGCAATCCTCATCTAGTCGTCACCGCCAAGTGTGCAGCTCCTGGATGCACCAATGTCCACCGCGACGCCAACCACTGGTTCGTCACTTCCATCCACCAACATCGCTTCGTTTGCCGCCCTTACTCGCCCGCATCTGCTCTTCACCTTGCAGACGAACCTGTCTGTGGCCAGGCATGCGCGCAAAAACTCTTTGAGAAATACCTCGCAAAACAAATGGCTCAGTCAATTGTTGCCGACCAATCTCAACCCCAGCCGCGCTCTGCGAAATAAGGAAACAAAATGTCCCTCAACACACGATCCCCGATTTCGCAAGCCAATACCACAACGCTTACTCCCTGCGTTTACATCGCCATGCGATGCCCACACTGTGGTGAGTTAAGGCTGGCTCTCGCCACCGCGCCCAACTCTGGCGAAATCGCATGTCCCCTCTGTGCCAAACTCTGCGTCTTCGTCCTGCTCGGCGCGGGACTCACGACCACTCCGCTTCCATTTCATGAACTCCAGTCCAGCGCTCGTCTGCGTTGTTGGATAGCTCATCTCGCACCAACCGATTGTTCCTGACCTCCACTTGCAGCGGCTCAATCGCAACTACGCAAGCGAGACACCAATGAACGTTTTCCATCCAGTCTTCGCACTGGTCACCCAACGGCACTTAACTTTGAGAGGATCGTGTGTCGACTTTATTCGTCCCTGTTTATCGTATGCATCAACCCACGCTTGTTTCGCCGTGTCTTCTGGGAAATCTCTGCTCCGTCTGCACCCTCCATCAACTCTGTTTTTCAGGCCGTGAGTGTCAATGGTGCAAGCGCGGCCAGGCTTTTGACTGTGAACGTGCGTCGCCGGCTGAACCAGCTTTTTACCTTCGCTTTCGTACTGCTATCCGGCTTGTCTATGACGGTCTGGCAAAAATCGTCCATCGCGGTTCGGCCATTCAACTCTTGTTCGATCACGAACAGTACCTTCGCGATCAAAGTTGCAACGTCGCTCCTCACATCATCCGCATGTACGCTGCCGGGTCTCTCCGCGCCCGCGCCGCTGTCGACATCGGTTGGGGACTGCGCATCGAATCCATGCTCCCGCAAAAACGAAAGGTCATCATCGATGATGTCAAACGGAGGACCGCCCTTGCGCGGCAGCGTCGTCGCTATGCTTAAGTCGAAAAATAAATCCGCCAAAGAAAAAAAGTCTAAGCTGGCAGCCGCAGCAGCTGTACCATCCGCCGCTCCAACAGAACAGCAGCCATTGCAGAACTCGAGCCACCAAGCCCAGGACTCGCCTGCACAAGCTCCTCAACCCGAACCCCAGGCACTCGAGCAGTCGGCACAATCCACCATCGAATCACCACAACCAACTCAGCTGCCAGTCAATCAAGCACCCGATGAACTATCTGAAAAACCCACCAGCCCCAATGGTGTTTATAGCCCCACGTTAGAAGAATTTGTTCGCCGGGCTTGGCAGACGCTTGAGCCAGTCACGCCCCTTGTCTGGAACTGGCACCTCAATCTCATCTGTGACTACCTCACGGTCATCAAACAAGGAGGCTTCAAAAAAACGTGCGGACAGGAAAAAGAAGGCATCATCTTCAACGTTCCCCCGCGGACCATGAAGAGCCTTCTCATCTCCGTCTTCTTTCCCCTCTGGGTCTGGACCGTCGATCCCGCGCGCCGCTTCATGTTCGTTTCTTATTCTGAAAAGCTCAGCACGCAGCACAGCATCTTCCGCCGCCGCGTCATTGAGTCCGCCTATTATCAGAAACACTGGGGCAAGTTATTCACGCTCTCTCGCGACCAGAACATCAAGAGCCACTATGAAAATTCCAAGCGTGGCGCCATGTTCTCCACCGGTATGCAGGCCACCGCAACCGGCATGGGTGGTGACGTGCTTATCTTTGATGATCCTCTCAACCCTGAGCAGGCCATCAGCCAGGTGGAAAGGGAAGCCGTCAATCTCCGTTTTGATACCACTTTCCGCAGCCGCATCAATGATCCCGCCACCGGCGTAAAAATCATCGTTATGCAGCGTCTGCATGAGCTTGACCTCACCGGACATGTTCTCGCCCGTGAATCCAACCGCTGGCATCATGTGAATTTGCCGGCCATCGCAGAAAAAGATGAGGAATGGAAATTTCCCACCAGCAACAAAGTTGCAACGCTACAAGCCGGCCAACTGCTCTGGCCGCTGCGTCTGACGCAATCGTTCCTCGATAGTCAGCGCGTCGGCATGGGCAGCTGGGCCTATAACGGACAATATCAGCAGCGTCCCGCGCCTCTGGAAGGCGGTATCGTCAAGCGTGCCTGGGTGCGTTTTTATCGCCAGCTTCCAGAACATTTCGATTTCATCGTGCAATCCTGGGACTGCACCTTCTCCGGCGGCTCAGACAATGACTTCGTCGCCGGACAGGTCTGGGCGCGCTCCGGAGGCAAGTATTACATGCTCCCATATCGAACTTATGAGCGTCTTGATTTCGGCCCCACCATGGCGGCCATCAAGTCCTGCCACGCAAAATTTCCGCTCGCACACGCCATCCTTGTTGAAGACAAGGCTAACGGTCCGGCCATCATCAGTGAGCTGCAGAAGGAAATTCCCGGCGTCATCGCCGTCAATCCTGAAGGCGGCAAAATTGCCCGCGCCCAGGCCACCGCGCCGCTCTGGGAATCCGGCAGCATCGAACTCCCTGATCCACAGCTCTTTGATTGTCCCTGGATCGAGGACTATCTCCACAACATCTGCACCTTTCCCAAAGCCGCGCATGACGATGATATGGACTCAACCTCGCAAGCCCTCATCTATATGCGCTCGCGACTTGGCGGCGGCATCGTCGACTTCTACCGCCAGCAAGCTTCGGGGGAAGTCCAAGCATCCGAAGCTAATCGACCAAAGCTTCGCCGTCCTGCGACCAGCTCACTCATGACGGAAGAATCCGCCCGCTCGCAAGACGCTCTTGCCCGCACTGTCATTGAAGCAGTTGCCGAAGGGAGCCAGATCCAGTGCAACGTCAAACAATATCCAGAAATCCGCGCGGCGCTCGTGAACGCAGCAAACAATATAAGCAATATCAATCATCCCAGCGATTCACATGATCAACCATCATCCGTCCTCGCAGATAAAGAACTCCGCCGTTTGGATCTTCTATTTGGCTACCAGGAATAAATTGGTACTGCTTAAATATGTAAGCGCTAGGTAAATGTATTGACGACTAAAGAGCCCGCGAAGGCGTGACACAATCTTCTTTAACCAAACGCAATCTTACGTTTCATCACCCCCCCAACCCTGTGTCATTCTGAGCGGCACCGAGCGCCGGTGGGCGTGAGGTAGAGTCGAAGGACCCCGAGAATGGTTGAACTCACCATGCCGTTTCAAGGCGTTCTCACTAAACAGTTATCTGTATTCAACTCGTCATCCCCCCGAATCCGTGGTCCCGGTAAGCCCAGTTTTGGCTTAATGGGTGGGAATAGGGTGAGGGATCTCGCGTTTGCTAAAAACAATTTCAGTAGGAGGCCTGGGAAGATGAAAATGTTTGATTGATCACACTCCAGCGCCGTAGGCGCGATCAGAAACATTGGGGAATCACAAAGGTGGGGCGCAGGGCTTGCGCGATATCACTAAGCTCCTACACTCCGGCTGAATATCTTCAGCTGCTTTGCCGGATACGCGCACATCTCCTTCACCGGACACAAATAACACTGCGGCGATTTGTCCCGGCAAATTTCTTTACCATGCTGCCGCAATAAAAGATGCGCCTGCGCAATTGCCTCCGCTTTGCGCGGAAGCTCCGGCTTCAATGCCTCCTGTACGGATTTATACGTAGCGCCATAATTTTTCTGCGCTCTGCCATAACCAACCCGTGTCAGGACCCGCAGCCCGTTCCATTCCAGAGGCAGTCCCGGCGCGGCCCCACAGAACATCAGAATCTTTTCCGCTCCCGGATCGCCAATGTTAGGGAACTGCTTCAATGCCTTCTTGGCTTGCGGATAAGGAAGCTCAAGTATCTGGTCCAGGTCGCCGTCAAACTGGCTGAGCGTAATTCGTGCAATCTCCTGCCAGCGAAACACACGCACCTTGGGACGCATCCCGCCCATCGTCGCCAGCTCCAGCAATGTATCCGGATCACCATCCTGAATTGCTTTTGGATTAAGCCCAACTCGTTTGCGCAGGCCCTCAAAAACGGCGGCGCGACGATCATCAGGCAGCAGATAACATGCATTCTCCCACATCACCAGCTCAAACGGCCCGCGCGCCGGAGGTATGGCCGGATCACCATAATGCTTCTTCAGTTTTGCTATTAGCTTTTTAAGCTCGGGCATGTCGGGCAAAGCATATCGCAGAAGGAAAAAAACTTACACAGAGTTCCTAATTCTAGAATGGTTTTACAAGATTTCTAGACCCTCAACCCTGTGTCATCCTGAGCGACACCGAGCGCCATCGGGCGTGAGGTAGAGTCGAAGGACCCCGAGAATGCCTGAACTAACCATGCCATTTCAAGGCATTCTCACAAGACATTAAGCCATCCGTACTCCGTCCATGAGTGAGGGATCTTGCGTTAGCCGCCGCAAATATTCACTCATTCCCTGAAACCCGAGGTCCCAAAAATGATCATAACCGACGACATCTTCCTGGCCCGTCTCGCCGCCTATCTCGGTCAATCCGCCGACGGTCCCAAACCCGAAACTCCCGTCTTCAGAAATGAAGATGGCTCTATCAATCGTGAAAAGACTCTCGCCTTGCCCTGCTATTGGAATTTCAAGCTCTAGAACAAACTCGGCCTGGCGGAACTCCCCAGCAATGATGTATTCACGTTTGCGATCGTATGCGTGCCTTCCTGTCCGCCAAACGCAAACAGCAAATACACCATAGGGAAGCCGCCAGCGCGCAAGGTCAGGCCGGCGGCATAACTATGTCGCCATGAATTGCTGCCCAGGTCGCCGCGCAACAAAGCGATCTTGCCCTGATCGGCGCGCAGCAATATTCCCAGCGGCAAATTGCCAATCGAATGGTCCAATGATTCTTCCAACAAGAAGACATTCGGCGCTCGAAACCGGTAATCCTGGTAGCTGCTCAAAATTGAATTTCCATTAATGTCCGATCCGCCCAGCGTTGGCTGGAAATAAAACGGCACCACGTTGTTGCCCGGCACCATGGAAAGGGAAGTGAATATCCTCAGCCCCAGCGTGCCTTGCATGGTCCGGCTGGTTGCAGGCGGGCACTTTGAATGAGCATCTGTCGGATCCATGCGGCAATCGTTCGGATCGTTCGTGTCTCGCGCCACATACACATTGTGGTGATACAACGAAATCTGCTGGTTCAGATCAAAGGTCAATCGCTGAAATGAAAAACCCGAACCGTCTGTGTCGATGAACGGCTGGTATATCGCGCTGTAATCAAAATGCAGAAGATTCTTCGCTGCCGACGGTCGCATTCTCACGCCCGCGCCCAGCTGCAGAAAAAATGGCTGGTGCGCCAGGCCAGGTGCGGTCGCAGCTGTATAGATCGCCTCGATGGAGGGTGATTTCTGCCCTGTGCTTGAACGAATATCCGCCAGGCGCCCATTGACCTCGGCAAGAAAACTCATGTTGAGCTTCTCATAGAGCGGCCGAATCATATTGCCGCCCACAATGTGCTCTGTCATCCCAAAGAATGACCGTCCTGCCGTTGTTGTTGCGGGTCCTTCGCCAAAGAACGTCAACTTGTTGAGCGAAATCGATTGCTCATAAATGTTGTAAACCGGCCGCTCCGCATAAGGCTGTATGTCATTAGGATTTGCGCCCGCAGTTCCCATCGTTACATTGGACGGCTCAAGACGCGTGTCCACGAATTTCAGAAAGAAGCCTGCGCGCCATGATGCGTTGCTCGAGCCGATGGCGTCTGCGCTCCATGACGTGCTCCAGTTGTCGGTATCTTTGTGTCCGACATACGCCAGCCCCGCGCCAAAGCCATTTTGTGGCGCAATGCTTCCCACGGCGATGTGGAGTGGCTGCCCGGTGAACAGCAACTCAGCGCATCCTGCTATGTGGAAGCCCAGGCAGTTCAGTTTGAACTTGCCCGACTCCGTGGCCGGCTCTTTTTCCTCTTCATTCTTTGCACCTGGATTAGGGGTTGGTGTGGGAGAGGGCTGCTGTGCCCAGAGGCTCACTGAAAGCAACATAAATGCCAGAATCAATCGACGCACTGACTTCTCCTTACCTGCGCGACGTACGCTTCTTTTGAGCTGATTTTGTCTTCTTCTTGGACTTGGCTGTCTTCTTGGCCGATGCCTTCTTCTTGATTGGCTTTGACTTCTTTGCAGTTTTCTTGCCGTACTTGTGCAGCAGCGCCGTCACTTTTTGTATGTACTCGCTGGCTTGCCGCTCCGTATGCAGCATATTGATGTTTGTATTCGTGCGCTCCTTCTCCGGAACCGCAATATGCTCCGCTAAATGGAGATGCAAAAGCTGCGTGCGGATCAAACTCGAAATCGGCCGGTCCGGGTTGTAGGCTGCCTTCTCGTCAAAATCAATGGTATCGACTGTCGGAGCGTCTTTAATCGCCATAACTCACCCTTTCATTGCTTTGGGAAAAAATACGCAGTCACTGTCCGGACGAAAATTGTCACCCATCAGGTCCAGAAACGTCTGCGCCTTCTGCTCTCGTGGAGTGCCCATATCATTGCCGCCCAGGAAATGCCGGCTTACTGTTGCCGGGATTGAGGAATGCTCAAAAATTCTCTGGTTCTGGGAATCTTCTGGTCCGGGAATGACCATTCCCCGCGGAACGTATGGAGAAACCAGCACCGCCGGCACCCGAATTCCCAGCCGGTCGAATTTAAATGTCAGCCCCGGTACTCCCGTGGATGCCTCAGGCGCCTGAAAACCATCTGGCGTGCAGTCCGGTGGAACCACGTGATCGTAAAGTCCGCCATGCTCGTCATAGACGATCAGCAGCACGGTGCTCTTCCACAGGTCGGGATTGATGCGGATGCAGTCATAAACTTTCCCAATAAAATTGTCGCCCGCAAGCACATGATGGTCCGGATGCTGGTCCGTAGCCAGCAACTGTGTGCCATCAGGCGCCGGATGGTCCGAATAATTCGGCTCCACAAAGCTGTACTCCGGCAGATTTCCTGATTTGCAGTCAGCCACAAAATCGCTGAATACGCCAAAGAAGCTCTGGTCCTTGATCAGGTTAACAATCTCCATCGTCGAGCTCGGCTGATCGTAGTAATAAAGCTTGGCGCTGTGTCCGCCGGCCGCCAGCCGTTCGTAGATTGTTGGGATCTTCGCCCGGTCAGCATCGCTGACCAGAAACATGTTCATGTCTACATTGCCGAATGATGTGCCATAGTGCGCAAATGCCCGATTGCAAATCGTCGGCCCTGGAATCGACGCGAACCACCCGTTGAACAAGGCGTACTCAGTGGCAAGCGTGGTCAAAACTGGAATTTTCTCCGGTGAAAAGTAATTCATGATCGCGTGTGAATCCTGTACGTTCGGTCCTTGCGTTCCATAACTCTGCACAAATCCCTGCATATTGGCCACACGTCCAGGGGCATACGGCGCGCCGCCGTAAATCTGCAAATCGACCCCCGGAAAATGGTGGTCCGGATCATGGCTCAGCTGTCCGCGATAGTCGGCTGTCGCTGAAACCTGAACTTTGCTCCCCGCGCTGTCCGGATTCGATTCATTCCCGGTCAGTCCATTGATCTTGGGATATTTCTTCTTCAGTCCGCCCAGCATGTGGTCAAAGGAGCGGTTCTCCATCATCAAAACGACAATATGTTTGAGGTTGTCCAGGCCTTGCGACATTACAAACTCCTTTCAATGCCTCCGGACCGCAAAACTTCTTTGCATTCTACTCTTTAGTAGTGAGCAGCCATGTGTAGACGTTACAAAAATGAAGATGTATCTGAAGGGAGTGCTCAGAAGAGCAATGCAATGCGCACCTTTGCTTGCCTGGTCTCTTTTCAAGACGACAAAAAAACAAACATGGTTTTTATTTTTACTCTTGACATAGAGAACAAAAATAGTCTATAAATTGCATATGCAAGGCAGCTCATCGTCTTGCATGCGGGGGAGCGGCTCCCGTACCCAAAGGCTCGCACATCTTATCTCGTGGACTTGATGTAGTGTAAGTTTCTTGTCTGCCCGGTAAGCCATCCTTGGCGACCATGTGTTTGCCGCGGACCTGCTCAGCAGAATTCCGCGCTTCGCATCGGAAGTAGGAATGTAGAGGCCAAACTTTGCCTCTTGCCTTCTCCTCGGATGATCCGGTTCCCAAGAACCGTCTGTACTCACCCAATTCCGCAACAAAATCCGCCGCCAAGGCCTGATCCCACAGACTGCCTTTCACCCCGAGGTGTTTCCATGCCCCACGACTACAACGGACATGTCGGTCCGCCACGCTGTCAGGAATGTAATGCTCCACTTACATCCGATGAATGCCGTCTCAACTCTACTAACTTCTTCTGTCTCGATTGTCAGCCTGTAGTGAACCCATTTCCGCGCCGCAAGCGCCGCCGTCGCCTGCTGATTGAATTACTTGCAACTGAAAGAATCCGCAGTATCCGTTCTTCGTCCCTGATCAAAACGTCGTAACTGCAACAAATACCGCTCCGCCTCGGCAGAGGCCTCAAAAGGAATGCCATGTCCAAAAATAGTCTTATCTTCATCATTGCTGCTCTCTGTATAACCATTACATTAACTTTGCTGGCGCAGACTGCCAGCCAGTTTCCTGAGCTCGATAAAAACGGCAAACCCATCTTGCCCAGGCCCATGCCGCATGTTGTGTATTCTCCGTCAGACCTCGCGCATAGCGCCGTCACTTTGCCGGCCTCCATTGGTGGCGCAACCACCACCACCAACATCATCCGCATTGGAGACGCCACCAAGCTCACCGTCTTCGCCAGCTGCTCGCAGAACTTTGATCTCGTCATGAACGTCTATACCGCTGATGATCAGAACCAGTCCAACCCCACTTTCACTCTTTACAACAGTTACACCGTTGCTACAGCCATGGCCTCCGGATCGCAGCAGGCATATATCGCCAGCGAACTTGCTCCCACCGTCACCAGCGGTACCCTTGCTGCTCCGGTCCGTCTTCCGCAACTCGCCGTCTCTTTCTTTGAGAAGAACGACGTTGCTGTCGCCGGCGCTTGCACAGATCGCGTCATAGTAGGCTACTAACTGGAACCCCATTTCATGAACTGTTTTGAAAGGGCACAGCTTTAGCTGTGCCGCTAAAAGTTTTTTACAAATTGGGTTTTTAAGCCCTGAGGTGGGGGAGGCGAGGCCGTGGTTCCCCGACACGCCTGTTCTCTCGCGTGGTGGGGCGGGAAGCCGACCACGCGCCGAGCTGCCTGCTGCAAGGCTCAACAACACTTAATTTCCTGAACACCCGTGAAAACGGTTTGGAGCGTAGCGACCGAATGTTTCAACACAGATGGCAGCGCGGCCGACCACGCGCCGAGCTGCCTGCTGCAAGGCTCAACAACACTTAATTTCCTGAACACCCGTGAAAGCGGTTTGGAGCGTAGCGACAATGAAATGGATTAGCGAATACACCATCGACTCTGCTGGCCAATGCCGCTGGCATGAAGGCCTTCGCATCTACGACGATCAAATCAAAGAGGCATATCGCAACAATGCTCTCGTTGAATTCATCATTGAATCTTCCGCCGTCATGGGCGTGAAAGTGGGGATTGCCTAAATGCCTGACATTCTCAATGGCGGAAAAGAAACAGCGCTTGAGTCCGGATTCGCCACCCGCATCAGCCGCAAGCTTCGCAATACTCTCGATGTCTGGTTCGGCCCGGACCTGCCCATGCCGCCCAGCGCTCCGGCAGGCACGCCGCCGCGCACGCTCGATTATCCTGTCGGCTACAACATCAACATTCAGCCTCGCAACATGGAACCCATCTCTTTTCACCAGATGCGCTCCCTGGCTGACTCGTTTGATCTCGTCCGTCTCTGCATTGAAACCCGTAAAGACCAGGTCAGCCGGATGCCGTGGGCCTTCCGCCATAAAACTCATCCCGGCCAGCAAAAGCGGGTTGACGCGCGCAGTAATGAGCCCATCAGCAATGAAGATAATGAAGAGGAGGATCCGCGCCTTCTCCAGCTCACAGATTTCTTCTCGTATCCTGATCGTGAGCATACATGGCAGCAATGGGTTCGTCTGCTGCTGGAAGATCTGCTTGTGCTTGATGCGCCTGTGCTCGTGCCCATCGTCTCGCCTGACGGTGAGCTGTGGTCGCCGGGCAAGCAGCTTTACGCGCTAGAGGTCATTGACGGCTCAACCATCTCTCGCAAGATTGACGCTATGGGCCGCACTCCCGCAGCGCCTGCAGTTGCTTATCAGCAGATTCTCAAAGGCCTGCCTGCCGTTGATTTCACCGCGGACCAGCTTATCTATCGTCCGCGCAACGTGCGCACGCATAAGTTTTTCGGCTTCTCGCCTGTTGAGCAGATTATTTTGACCATCAACATCGGCCTGCGCCGCCAGATTCATCTGCTCAATTACTACACTGAGGGCAACGTGCCTGAAGCCGTGGCGCAGGTTCCCAAAGAGTGGTCAGCCGATCAGATCAGTGAGTTTCAGGATTGGTTTGATAGCGCTCTTGCGGGCAATTCCGCGCGCCGTCGCCGCATCACCTTTGTTCCGCAATGCGGCCCGCTCCAGTTCACGCGCGACCCCATGCTCAAAGACGCGCTCGATGAATGGATCACCCGCATCGTCTGTTACGCCTTTGGTCTCTCGCCGCAGCAGTTCGTCAGCGTGATGAACCGTGCTACGGCCGAAACCAGCGTCGAGCAGGCCGCCGCGGAAGGTCTGGTTCCTATCCTCGGCTACCTGGCAGATACCATAAACTTCATAGTTCATCGCCACTTCGGCTTTACCGATATTGAATTTGTCTGGGAACAGGACCGTACCTTGAATCCCCTCGAACAGGCCAGGATCGACGACATTTATGTGCGCGCCGGAGTTCTCTCTATTGATGAAGTTCGTGCCGATCTTGGCAAACGCCCCATCGGCGCAGCCAATGCCATCATCACCAGCACCGGAATCTGCCCGTTACAGGTCAGCAATTCACCCGACAACGCTATGGTCGATATTTCAGGCATACGGCAGATCAAGCCCGAAGCAGATGCTTCCGCGGATGAGCTGCACTAAAAATCAAGAAACCTCTTCTTCCGCAGTCAAAAGTAATCTCGACATCGAAAGAGTTTGGGAATAGGTTCAATTTGACTGCGTCCGATATCGTGGGAGGAGAAAGATGGCTAGGCTTTTAAATCTTCTTCATGTAGTGGGTTTGTTCCTATCGCTTTCATTTGCAGCGAGTCAGCCAGATTTTGAAGGGCGCGTCATTACCGAATCAGGATCCCCGCTTCGCAGCGCCACTGTCTTACTGGTACGCAAGGGTGGCGGAGACGTAGAACTTGGGATCCTGTCCCAAACCGACGAGGCGGGAGTGTTTCATCTCAAGACAACCCCAGATGCTCTGTTTGTACAAAAAGAAGGATATCTTGCCTCAGCTCTATCGCGTGGATGGCCTTCCCGGAAACCCGTTGGTTGTGATGAAAGCTGCTGCCGAGCGTGGGACTGTTTCACTCCTGCAGTGTTCAGATTCCACGCCGATGTGGAAGACCCTGCGAGTTGGACTAAATGGCCGCATTGCCATCCCAGAAAAGACAAAAATAAAAGTATCTCGAGGAGCAGATGCCAGGTTTATCGAGATCTCCTATCCGGGGAAAAACCCCCAGACCATCACGTTCGCTTCAGGTGGCGTTTCTCTTGGTTACCCTCATGTCGATGCGTTGGACGAAACGAATGACATCATTGTTCATCCAGCCGAAAACGGAACTAAGCTGGACCTCAGCGGGATCACTGTTGATGGAAAACACTGGCGATGGGCCTTCATCGGAGGAACCCATATCGAATACTATGACGCCTCGGCAGAAGCCGCCGATGTGTTTGATCATCTAATTGCCAGCATGTGCGGCATCGGACAAGCTTCCGCTCCGCCCCGATAATTCTCAGTACTTCATTACTCATCCAGCGGCAGCCTCACGGCTGCCTTTTTCATTTGGAGCCAACTTATGAAATCTCTGCACCTCTTCGCCCAGATCGCCAAGATCGATGAATCCAAACATGAAGTCTGGGGCATCGCTACCGCCGAAGTCGTCGATAAAGAAGGCGAAATCTTTGACTATGACACTTCTAAACCATACTTCAAGTGTTGGAGTGATGAAATCTCCAAAGCCACTGATGGCAAAAGCCTTGGAAATGTGCGTGAAATGCATGCGCCAAGCGCCGTCGGCAAGCTTGTCGCCATTGATTTTGACGACGATCTGAAACAAGTCCGCGTTGGCGCGCGCATCGTTGATAGCGTTGCCTGGCAAAAATGTATGCAGGGTGTCTACACCGGCTTCAGCATCGGCGGCGCGTACGTCAAAGCCTGGAAAGATGGTGACTTCACCCGCTTCACCGCCAATCCGGTAGAGATCAGTGTTGTCGATAACCCTTGTGTCCCCGACGCTCACTTTACCGCCGTCAAAGCCGACGGCACTTTTGAAGTCCGCAAGTTTCAGCCGGCCCACCAGGTCAGCAAGATCGGAGCGCGTCATTCTCTCGCCGCCAAGCTTGGCGCGAGACATTCCAAAGAGACGCTGTCGCACCTCAACGCAATTAAAGCCTGCATGGACCAGATGGTCCAAAGCCAGCAGGACGCCTCCGCGCACATGGACGCCTTGCTCGGCACTGACAATGCCGCTGCTATGGCAGCCGCCTCGCAGATGACAAAAATTCCGGGCGATCTAAGCTCAGGACTAAAAACGGGAGAACACACTATGTTGGAAGCAAATGACAAAGCGCAACTTGAAAAAGCCGGCGCTACTCTAGCGTTCGCCAAGCTGGCCGCCATGGAACAGGATGTGGCCAGCCTTCGCACTGAAATGGAGAGCAACAACCAGGAGATTCAGCGTTCGCTGAATAACCTCCTTGCTCTCGTGGAAAAAATCGTGGCGCCATATGAAAGTGGAGCTCGTGTCGCCCGCACCGGAACACCCACCCACACCGTCACCAAAGAAGATGACGCTCATCCCTCGCTAGCAAAATCAGCCGCCGAGCCCGGCATTCATGAAATGATTAAGCAAACGCTGCAAAAACCCCAGCCTGCCTCAGTTTATCTGCGATAAGACAACCTATTCCGTTCATCGGATGCAATACGCCCGTTCATTGCGTTGCAATATGCCCCATTCATCGCATTGCTTTGAAAGGGCACGGCTTTAGCCGTGCCGCAAAAAGGACCAAATAGATCATGGGGCTTTAGCCCCGGGATCTTCACTCAACCGCACACTTCTAGCGGAGAAAAGGAACAAAAAATGTTTGGCGATCTCAGTCAGCAGACTTTCGATCTGCTCAATAAGGCGGGACTCTCCGCTTTGAATAAAACCACCATCAGCCAATCGCTGATCAGCGGCGTGGCCGGTAACTTGAACGCCTTTGATCTCAGCGGTCCGGCGCTTCAGCTTTATCCGGTTATAACTCCGTTGCGCAACCGGCTGCCGCGCCAGCTCAGTGATCGCGGCGATCTCGCCACGCGCTGGAAAGCCATTACCGGCGTGAACACGCAGAACTTCGAACTTGGCGTTGCTCCCGGCCGGCGCTCTGCGGAAATGAGCGTCACTGAGCAGGATTATGTCGCTTCTTACGCCGGCATCGGCCTTGAAGGCTCGGTCGACTGGGAAGCTGTCTGGTCTGGTGGCAAGGAGTTCGATAACAAAGCCACCCTCGTCCAGTCGCTACTGCGAGCCGTGATGATTGGCGAGGAAAATATTATTCTCAACGGCAACGCCTCCATGCCGCTGGGAACCACTCCCACTCCAACGGCAACAATTGCCAGCGGCGGCACTCTGGGAACAGGACAGAACCTTGTCGTCTTTGTTACCGCACTGACTGCGCGCGCCCTGGCCAATGCAACTGTCTCATCCACGGGCGTAACTTACGGTCAGATTACTCGCGTCAACATTGATGGAACTTCCACCCAATATGGCGCAGGCGCTGCCGCTATCAGTGCTGCCTCGTCCGCTGCCACTACCAGTGCCGGTCAGCAGACAGTTATTGCAACTGTTCCCGCGGTAAAAGGCGCAGCCGGATACGCTTGGTACATCGGCACCAGCGCTGCCACCGCAACGCTGAACACCATTACCACCATCAACAAAGTCACCATCAGCGCTCCTGTTGCTGGTACGCAGTTAGCCAATGCCGCCAACTCCGGTACTGATGGTTCAGCCAACACTCTGGTCTTTGACGGATTCCTTACCCAGACCTTGAAATCGAGCGCCGGCTACTTCGCCTCGCTCGATGGCAACACCCTCACCGCGGACCAGGCTAACGGCATTGTGGAAATCGATACCGCCTTGCAGTGGTTCTGGGACAACAAGCGTCTCAGCCCCACGGAAATCTGGGTCAATTCGCAGGAGGCTCGCAACATCAATAAGAAGATCGTTGCCTCTGGCGGCGTGCCGCTCTTCCGCTTCACCTTGCCCGGCAACTCCGGCTCAGGCGGCGATCAGCCCGCTCTGCTCGGCGGCGCCAGCATCGCCAAATACTGGAACAAGTTCACTCAGCAATTCCTGGATATCCGTATCCATCCCAACCTCGCGCCGGGAAGCATTTTCTTCAACAGCGCGGAAATTCCTTACCCGCTTTCCGGCGTGGACAACGTCTCCTTCGTCCGCTGCCGCCGCGACTATTACCAGATCGAGTGGCCCGTCGTTTCTCGCCAGTATGTCTATGGCGTCTATGCCGACGAAGTCCTTGTCTGCCGCGCGCCATTCTCTCTCGGCGTGATTGCCAACGTTGCCAACGGATAAAGCATTTCATCAGTGGGCAGACGATCAACCTCGCCACTGATGCCCTCATCCGGCCAACCGGCCAGATGAGGTGTCCCGAAAGGCAGTTCTGGGCCCCTCTCTCTCAGACTGCCTTTCTTCTTCTTGCCATTCAACCGTCAAACGCAAAATCCAGGAGGTAACCAATGGCCGCCGCACCAGACGATCTTTGCACCCTCGCGGAGATCAAATCATGGTTGCCGAACCAGGGCAACAATGACGACGTAACTCTGCAAAACCTCATTACCAACGGCAGCCTGCAAGTGCTGCAATACATTGATCGCCCGCACATCCTCGCCTCAGTAATCGGTTCGCTAACGGAAACCTATGATGGCAATGACTCTGACCGTCTTCTGCCGCATCAGTTTCCCATCATTGCTGTAACTGCTGTCAGCGTGGATGGCATTACTGTTCAGCAATCTACCAGCCCCACAACTGCTGGCTTTCTCTGGGATTCTCGACGCATCCTGCTGCGTGGCTTTCGCTTTAATCGAGGCGTGCAGAACATTCAGCTTTCATACACCGCAGGCTATTCCAGCGTTCCACTCGATCTCAAGCAAGCCGCCATCGAAGCCTTTGCTCTGGCTTATCGGCAGCGTGTTCGCATCGGTGAAAAATCCAACAGCATGGGCGCACAAGTCACTGTTGCTTACGACATGAGCGATGTCCCCGCGCGCTCGCTATCGATTTTCAATCAATACCGGAGGCTGGCGCTGTGATCACCGTACAGATGGATGAATCCGCCTTGCAGCAACTCCAGCAACGCCTTACTGAACTGCCGCCACGCATGATTGCAGGTGTATACGAGGCGCTCACACCGCTGATTTATCAATCATTGCAAACAGCGATTCCTAAATACTTTTCCGGCTCAGGCGGCTCAAAAACCTCGACAGCTGGCGTCTTGACCTCGCGCAGCGGCAGCCTGATGAACTCTGTTTTGAAATCGATCCAGACCAGTACGGATGGCGAGACTCTGACCGTCAGCATCGGCTCAGACTTGCCCTACGCGGCCATTCAGGAATATGGCGGCACTGCTGGGCGTCGCCCTCCATTCAAAAAGAAAAACGGACAGCGGCCATATTTACCGCCTCGTCCATATCTGAATCCTGCCATGACCGACCTTCAAAATGCACTGCCTGATCTTCTGGAGCAGGCAATTCAACAAGTGCAGGTGGACGAATGATCTTTCCTCGCGAACAAATTTATTCCGCGCTGTTCACCCTTTTGCAGGGCGCCCTCCTCGCGCCGGCCGGGCCATTTCAAACGGTCAGCCGGCGCTGGCAGGATCCGTCACAAATATCGCCTGCGGATCGCCCCGCTCTCTATCAGGTACAAAAAGACGAGCTCACCAGCACTAGCGTGAACGGCCTGCCTCTTCAATCGAGAATGACCGTTGATCTTGTTCTTTATACCGCTGGCGATAGCGAGCCAAACTCCATTCCATCCACCGAGCTCAACACTCTGCTCGATGCCGTGGAAGCAGCCATTCGCAGCGCGACGCCCGGCCTGGCGCAATCGCTTGGCGGCAAAGTTTCCCATTGCCGCATTCAGGGCAAGATTGAAATTGTGGAGAACATGATGGGCTCAATCGCTCTTGCTGTTGTTCCCGTCGAAATCCTGACCACCGCGTAATTCGCGCCGTCAATTCAAGTTCACCGGCTTCCTGCCGGATCAATTCATTGGGAGTGCAGAACACGCTCCCCAAAAGGAGAAACAAAAAATGTTTGAGTTTGGCTCAGGCACACTATGGGGATTCCCGGTTGGCGGCAACGTGGCTGCCAATCCCACTCCCAAAAAATTCGGCACCTTGCAGGATGTCTCCCTGGACATCTCGGGTGACGTCAAACAGCTTTACGGCCAGAAGCAATTTCCTGAAGCGGTTGCGCGGGGAAAGTGCAAGATCACCGGCAAAGCAAAATTTGCTTCTGTCAACGGCAAGCAGTTGAACGATCTTTTCTTCGGACAGACCATGGGCAGCGGCATGGTACAGACAGCGCTGGACGAGCAGCACACCGTCGCCACCGGCGCTGCCACCGCCACAAGCACGCCCGTCACAGACCTGGGTGTGATTTATCAGGCGACAGGATTGCCTCTTACCAAGGTTGCATCCGCGCCTACAGTCGGCCAGTATTCTCAGACTGGCAGCACATACACCTTCAACACGGGTGACAATACCCAGGTTGTTCTGATCTCTTATACCTTCGCTGCTGCTGGCGTTGGCACGCAGGCAAACATCAGTAACCAGCTGATGGGCTTTGCACCGACCATCCAGATCCTTCTGGACCAGGTTTACAACAATCAGCAATTTGGTGTCCTGATCTATTCCGCCATGGCGTCAAAGCTGAGCTTTGCTACCAAGCAGGAAGATTTTCTGATTCCTGAGTTTGACTTTGAATGCTTTGCCAATGCTGCGGGCAAGGTGATTGATATTTACTCGGCGGAATAAATCGCCTTTCTCTCCTCATGTCTCCAAGGGCCTGAGCAATCAGGCCCATTTTTAATTTGCGAAAGGAATAATTTTTATGCTTAAGCAACAAACAATAGCTACTTCCATGGGACAGCTTACTGTCTCTTCTCTCACACTCGGCGAATTACGCCAGCTCGATTCTTTGTTCCAGGAAAAATCTGATAATTCCGGACTGGCAGCTCTCCTGCGTTACTTACCGGTGGTTCTCAATGCCGTTCGTAAAGTGCATCAGGATCTCTCTTCGGAGCAGCTTGAGAATGGCCTCACTTTCGATGATTTCAATGCGCTTTTCAACGCTGTGCTTGAGGTATCCGGACTCAAAAAGGCGCCTGCGGGGGAACCAACTCCGGTACCGGCATAGTTGATTGGCCATTTATTTTTGGCCATGTCGCAACCGCTACCGGATGGACTTTCGCCCAGATTGAACAGCTCACGCTTTGGGACTTAAATGATTTAATGGCTTATTGGCAGGACTATCCTCCAACCCATGTATTGGTGTCAGCTTATCTCACTGGTGGTAGACAAAAGATCAAACAAGAGAAGGCACCTTCCAGCCAGCTTCTTGAGCTATCGCACGCAGTCGCCTCTGTTGGAGGATCATCTTTGGGCAAACTTCCTTCCATCTATCGGACGCAATAGTTCTACTATTTTTGTTGACTGAAATTGCAGATGGATAGTACTATACGGCCTTTTGAGGAGGGGCGAATGAAAAGGGTAGTACTTCTGCTGGTGGCCGGTATTTTGGCTGGGTGTTCATCAGAAAAGAAATCCACTTCTGAGAAATTGATCCCAATGGACAAGAATATTGCGGCACAAGAGATCAGAATATCCCTTAAGATCGAGGAGGTTGATCTTTTTGTACAAGTTGGACGAGTAGGAAGGCATTGCGTGGAAAAAGGGCTGTATGGTAACAGCATGGAAAATTCCATGGATCCCGAGTCTGACTTAAACACAATTATTGCCAAGCGAGCAGGGTATGTAACAGTAGTGCCGGATGGCAAAGGCTTTTGGAAAGTAACCTTGACTGACCAGGGCAACACGGCCATGGCACAAGGCTCTGAGGGCAAGCCTTTTGCGCACAACTCCGGTGCTGGTTGTGATTACCAGCAAGTAGATTTCCCGCTGGCCACTCCAGAGCTTGTAGATGTTACCGATCTTTCTGCTGATCAAATTTATCCCAAAGCTGACTATACCTGGAAGTGGAAGCCCACGGAACTAGGGCAAGCTTTAAGACAAGATGGAAGGATCTACCGAAGTTTGAATTCAGTTCAGCGTGTTGAACTGGGAGTTTTTAAGCGTGGTATAGCGGAAATGCTGCCAATGCCCGTTCCACCAGAAGATTATACGAAGAATTCGACAGCAACATTTAAAAGAGATAAAAAAGGCTGGACCGTCTTGTAGCAAATCGTAAGCAACCAGAATCAAGCAGCCTTCGGGCTGCTTTTTTATTGCTCGACGGAACAGAAATCCCTACGACCGATCACATCAGAAACGAGCAGAATATGGCTGATATTCAAACCCAATGGAAATTTCTTGCTGATACCGATGAGCTAGCGTCCGGAATGGACCGCGCAAAAGAGTTGTCCAGTGATGCTGCGCAAGCAGTGTCAGATGGTTGGAACCAGGCGGGCACCAACGCGGTCGAAGCATTGAAGGCTGTAGCTTCCGAGTCAGATGAAACATATACTCGCAGCAAAGAGCAGATAGATAAAGCCACCGGGGCGGCAGAACTCCTGAGTGATGCAATCGGCATCAAGATACCGGGCGCATTGCAGAAAATGGCTGCCGAAAGCGAGATTGCCGGCCCTCTGCTTGATGCGGCCTTTGAGCCGCTGGCTATTTTGGCGGTGGCGCAGGCCATTGTTGATGTGATCAGCAAGGTAGAAGATCTGATTGAATCGTGGCGCAATTTGTCCGATGAAGAAAAGGGCGCCATCGATGCCCATGTTCAATCTGTCAGGAAAGCAATCAGCTTTGAAAGACAAGTAATTGCCATCAGGCGTGAAACTCTCCTTGTTGGCAAATCTGAGGCGGAGCAGGCTCGTCTTCGTGCGCAATTTGCACAAGAGGATCTGGCGGAAGACAAGGGATATTTAAAACTTGCGACCGAGCGTTATGCTGCGGCAAAAGCTCTATTGGCGGAGGCGGCAAAAGGGGAGACTAAGCAGGTTCAATCGGACTATCGAAATCCGCGTACAGGCATGCGAAATACTTACAACATGCCGGTAATTTCCGATGAACAAGTGAAACAAGCACAGGCGACGATTCGTGATCTTGAAGGGATTTATGGGGCAGGGCTTCAAGATCTGCAAAATGAAACATTTATAGCTGATGAAAAGCGCATCTTAGCAGAGAAGCAAGCTAGTCAACAGGTTGTTACCGTAAAGAAACAGGAAAATGTTTCTCTTGATGATTTAGAAAAGACGGCTGCTGCTGATGTGCACGAAATACAAGACCGGGCACAAAAAGAACAGCTGCAGAGCGCAGTAAAGAGCGACCTTGAGAGCCTGAATGAAGCCAAACGCCAAAATGAACAGATCATAAAAGCCAGCCAGGAAAAACTTGAGGCCGCCGAAATTGAAATGAAGGGCGAGGTTGACGCAGCCAAGATCAAGGAACAGACAGAAGAGCAGCTCATTCAGCAACAGTTTGCCAAAGGGCAAATCAGCAAGCAGCAGGAAATCGCCGCCTTGGCCGCTGCCAAGCAGAAAGAATTGCAGATTGAGATTGACTACTATGCGGGACTGGCGCGGTTGAATGAAGGTGACGAAAAAGCAGTAGCTCGTATTGAAGCAGAAATCACCAAGCTCAAAGCGCAGCAGGAACTCATCAGGGCAAAAGCCACTACAGAATCAATCACAGAACAAGAAAAGCAGTACCAGAATCTGGCCAATCAGATTCGCCGGGTCTTTTCCGGAATGGAAGGTGTATTTTCCGGCTTTACCCGCAACATTTTGAGCGGCAATAAGAGTATTGGCCAGGCATGGGACAAGATGGTGGACGATATGGCCACCAAGTTTGTGGAAGGCCTGGAAAAGCAGCTGATGGCGTTTCTCCAGAAAAAGGTGATGGAGATTGCTATCCATGCGCAGACAGAAGAAACAAAAGAAGCCATCAGTAAGGCCACTACCCAAAAAGAGGATTTGCGCACCGCGTATAGCGCTGCCAAGAATGCCTGGAAAGCCACCGCAGGCATTGATGTTGTAGGCCCGGTGCTTGCGCCAATCGCCGCCGCCGCGGCTTTTGCCGGAGTCGTTTCTTTTGGTTCCGCTGAAGGTGGTCAATATTACGTACCCAACAACCAACTCACCATGCTTCATCCTCAGGAAATGGTTTTGCCTGCCGGGATCGCCAACCAGATGCGCAGCGTGATTAGCGGTGGTGGGAGCGGAGGCGGAGGCGCCACAATCATCGTGAACCATTCTGTAAATGCAGTAGACGCCGCATCATTTCAGCAGCACATCCGCACACACAGCAACATGATCGCCAATGAAGTTACGCGAGCACTAAAGAGGAAGAGGGCATAACGTGAGCGACATCTTGTTTCCGAAAATCAGAGGACTTTCCTGGGAGGTAGTAAAGAATCCTACTCTCTCCACTGAAATCCAATCATCGCTAGCTGGGCGGGAAGTGAGAATCCAAAATTTTCAGAATCCCATCTGGGAGTTTTCACTCACATACGAATATCTTCTCAATGATCCAAAGCTGCGCGACGACACCGGAGCCACGCCACTTGAACAATTGGTGGGCTTTTATCTGGCGCGCGGTGGGCAATTCGATGACTTTCTGTTAAACGAATCTGATCTGACGCAGCGTTTGGAAGACTCCGTCTACTCGGGCCAGCCTATCGGGATAGGCGACGGCGTTACTACAAGCTTTCAGCTCGTCCGTAATTTTGGCGGCTTTCTTGAAGCCTGCCAGAATCCGGCAAATCAGTCCGCCAAAATCTATGTAAACGGAGTGGTAAAAGCCCAGGGCACTGATTACACAATCTCTCTAGGCTTGGTCACATTTACTACTGCGCCGTCTCCAGGCGCTGCCATTACCGCGGACTTCATCTTTCTGCATCGCGTGCGCTTTGACCTGGGAACGTCTCGCAGCAACTCAGGTTCGTCAGGCGGAACACGCGAAGGTATTGAGTTCTCAAACTTTTACTACAACCTCTATGAATGCAAAGAGGTGCAGTTGATTAGTGTGAGGAAATGAAAACACCGACGAATATTGGCAGCAATAATCTTGTTACTTTTCTGCAAAACACAACCGAATTTCGCATGGCGGACCTCTATACCATCACGCTTAAAGCGGGTACGGTACTGCGCTACACCACCTGGGATACCACGCTTAAAGTTTTGGGTAACACGTTTTTGACCGGCCCGCCAAGCATAGAGCGCACGGCGATTGAAGAGCAGCTTGGCTTGGATGTCTCCACGATTGAGGTAACAGTCACGGCAAGCCCATCCGATCTGATCAGCGGCGTGCCCATTCTGCAGGCGATTGGCATGGGGCTTTTCGATGGCGCTGCTTTCAAAATCGAGCGTCTCTTCATGGATAGCAACAATCAGCAGATCGGCACTGTGATCCGCTTTGCCGGCTTCATTGGTCCTGTGGACGAACTGGCCCGCAGCTACGCAAAAATTACCGTCAATTCTGGGACAGAGCTGCTGTCGATGCAATTGCCGGCAATCATCCTGCAGCCGGGTTGTACAAATACACTGTTTGACGCACGCTGCGGACTGAGCAAAGCGACGTTCGCAGAGTCGAATATTGTGCAGGCTGGAAGCACGGTGAACAAGCTGATTTCGCTTTCAGCCAAAGCAGACGGCTATTACGACAATGGCCAACTTGCTTTCACCTCGGGCGCAAATGCAGGTTTAGTGAAGGCGGTTAAACAGTTCCTGGGACAGCAGTTCACCTTCAACTCTCCGCTGCCTTTTGCTCCGAGTGCCGGAGATGCTTTCACGGCCTATCCCGGATGCGACAAAACGCAAGCTACGTGCACCAACAAATTCAGCAACCTTGTGAATTTTGAAGGTTTTCCCTACGTGCCAGTTCCTGAAACTGCAATCTAAATCTAACAAGAATAATTCTATGAATACAGGCGGCAGAGATGCCGCCTATTTCTTTTTATGACTATGACTCCTGAAAAACGTGCAGAAATAATTCGTGCCGCAAAGGAATGGCTGGGAACGCCATACCATCATCATGCTCGCGTCAAGAAGGCAGGAGCGGATTGTGCCATGTTTCCGCTGGCCGTCTACCAGGAATGTGGCGTTTTGCCTGCCACCTTTCAGCCGCCAGAATATTCAATGCAGTGGCATCTTAATAGAGGAGATGAATTGTACCTGCAGGCCATTACGCCATTTTGCATAGAGAAACAAGGCAATCCGCTTCCTGCGGATTTTGTGATCTTCAAATTTGGACGGACGTTTTCTCATGGCGCCATTGTGGTGGAGTGGCCTCTCATTATTCATAGTTATATTCCGCATGGAGTTTTGCTGGGAGATGCCATACGCGATGGCGAATTGATTGGCAGGGAGATGAAATTTTTTGAGGTCAGAGGCTGATTATGGGATTAGCAGGCGGAAAAAGCGGCGGTAAATCTTCTCTTGCGGCAAAACCGAATATCCTGAGCGCGCTTCAAGTGCAAACCAGTTCTTACGGGCAGGTGATTCCAATTATTTATGGGCAGAACAGGATTGCCGGCCGCTTGATCTGGGCTGGCGATTTCACCTCGATTCCGCATACTTCAACATCGAAAGTCGGCGGTAAAGGCCTGGGTTCCGGCGGCGGCAATGCCGTCACGAATACGACTTATACATATCAAACAGCCGTAGCAATTGCGTTGTGTTCAGGACCAATCCAGAACATCTATAACGTCTGGGATACAAAAGGGAAGCTCACAATGGTTTCCACTTCACAATCGTTCTCAGCGCCCAGCGGCGGCGGTTCTGTGACAGTCACTCCGCCCGGCACAGGAATATTTCATTCACCGATCGGTGTGACACGCGCGGATTCTTTCAGCGTTTCCAACAATGACTTCGGTTCGGACGGCCTGGCAGTGTTGAGCGGTACTCAGCACACTCCTCTCATTCTTGTTACTGGAACGCCAGGAGCCGGCCAATATTCGCAGTCCAGCACGACGTTTACTTTTTCCGCCGCGGATGCAGGAAAGAGCGTGACCATCAACTATGTCTATTCGGTCCCGGACACAAATTCCAATGGTCAGCCGCAACAAAAATTGAATTTAACTTTATTTACCGGCCCGCGTCCGCAAACCCCGTGGACGTATCTGACCTCGTCTCATCCTGGCCAAAATCTCGGCTATAACGGCATTGCCTATGTCGCTTCTTCTGCCATGGACTTGGGTGAAAGTGGGACGCTGCCAAATTTGAGTTTCGAGGTTCTTGGCGTTTTGCCTTTCGGCGGTGCTACGACCGACGCAGAGCCATCCGCGATCATTAATGATCTGATGAATAACCTGTTTTACGGACTGGCCGGTGTGGTGTCGCTTGGCGATCTCACAGCTTACAGAAACTGGTGTGTTGCCAACGGCGTGTTTCTCTCGCCGGTGCTCGATGCGCAAAAGACTGCAGCTGAATGGATTCAGGACATCCTTGACATCACTAATGCCGCGGCGGTTTGGAGCGAAGGCGTTTTAAAGATCATTTCATACGGAGATACAAGCGCAGTGGGCAACGGCGCAACGTTCATCCCAAATACTCAGCCCATTTATGACCTTACGACCATCGACCTGCTGACGGAGGTCCTGATTAAGAGGCCATCAGTGGCGGATGTGATGAACGATATCAGTGTTGAATTTCTTAACCGCGCCAATGACTACAATCCAGATATTGCAGAAGACAAAGACGATGCGATGATCGCCTTATACGGACTGCGGAAAGCAGATCCAATGCAGGCGCACTCCATTACGACGACCACCGTCGCAAAGTTCGTTGCCAACCTGTTGCGAAAACGGTCTGTGGAAATCCGCGCTACTTACACATTTACGCTTGGCTGGCAATTCAATTTGCTTGAGCCCATGGATTTGGTCACGCTGACGGTCCCTGAGCTGGGCTATGACAAGAAGCCCGTGCGCATCACCGCGATGCGCGAAGATGATTCCGGCCAGATTGAAATTGACGCGGAGGATTTTCCCTGGGGCACGGCGGCTCCCACGTTGTATCCGCATCAGGCAGCGGCCGGCGCGGTGGCACAGGCAAACTCGGATCCCGGCTCAGTCTCAGCGCCGATCATCTTTGAAGCCAATGACCGGCTTTCGCTCACAGGGAATTACGAAGTCTGGATCGGCGTATGCGGGCCAACGGTGGCCATCACGGCGGCAACCAACGCAGCTCCAATTCAGATTACGGCGAACAATCATGGCTATAAGACAGGGCAGAAAGTTGTGATTGCCGGAGTGGGTGGAAACACGGCAGCCAATGGAACGTGGGTGGTCACGCTGGTGGACCCGAACAATTTCACGCTGAACAATTCCATCGGCAATGGCGCATATACATCGGGTGGCATCGCCATCAATCAGGATTGGGGCGGCTGCTCGGTGTGGCTCTCGCCGGACAACGTGACGTACGCCAAGATCGGAACCATGTATGGGGCATCTCGTATGGGACCGCTTACGGCGCAGCTCGTTTCGTCCGCAGATCCTGATACCACGCATACGCTCGCTGTGGATATCACCGAATCACTCGGAACGCTGAATGGTGGATCTTCGTCCGATGCGGACAATTTCCGCACGCTCTGTTATGTAGATGGGGAGTTAATCAGCTTTCAATCGGCAACTCTCACCAGCGCGTACCATTACAGCCTTGGCACAAAGCTGCATCGCGGCGTGTTTGGCTCACCAATCGGCACGCACAACATTGGCTCGCCATTTCTGCGGCTGGACAATGCTGTTTTTGTCTGGGAAGCCGATCCCACACTGGTAGGCACCACGGTTTTTTTCAAGTTCACCAGCTTCAATACTTTTGGCTTGATGGAGCAATCGCTGGCCAACGCAACGGCATACAGCTTTGCCTTCAATGGGACATTTGGCAATCTGGGCACACCGCCGGCCAATAATGCCACAGTAGATTCAGTCCTGGCCGGCGGGGTTGCGGAGATCAGGATTTACGGCTCGTCTCCGCCACCGTCTGGAACCCCATACACTGCCTGGAAGTCGGACCAAACCCAGCGCACCATCAATGCACAAATCCTGACTGTGGATAGCAATGGAACAACCATCGCTTTCACCACGAATTACTGGGTGAGCTATGACTTCAACCAATCCACACATGTGGCGTGGATCAACTACAACGATTATGTCCAGGCCATCGGCCGCGGGCAGATGCGCGTGGGCATGGTGACGACAGTCAATAGCGGCGGCACCGGCGGCACGCTTGGCGGGCTGGGCAATTCCGGCCACGGCGGTTCCGGCGCTCCGGGGCGTCCGCTGCCGCAAGGCTTCTAAACAGCCGCTCAAATCAAGTTCCTAAAATCGGAGAAAAATTCATGAAAAAGCTGTTCTCAGTTCTCGCGTTCGTGTGCGTGGTCATTGGGTTGTCAATAAATGCGCAGGCGCAAAATCTTACGACCGTCAGCGCGTCCAACATCACTGACATCAATGGCACGAAGCTGGCTTCAGGCCAGCTTTGTTTTCTTATCACTGACCAGCAGGACAATCCGATTTCGGTTTCCATCGGCGGAGGCGGGCAGGCATTGCGGCGCGGATACTGCTCGCCGGTCAGCGCAGGCGCGGTGACGGGTTTTACGGTCCCGAATCCGTCGGCCACGCAGCCCAGCGGAATCTACTATCGCGTGACGGTGAAAGATTCTTCTTCCGGGCTGGAGGTCCTGCGCTATACACAGGTGAGTTTTACCGGAGCAACATTTAATTTTGATAATTACGCGCCGCAGAACCTGGGCAATGCCGCGCCACTCTCCGGAAATTCGGTTACCGGAAATCTGAGCGTCACCGGGAATGTGGCGGCGACGGGAACAGTAAACGGATCGAATATTCCCGCGGGGCAGATCAATACAGGAGCTGGAACCACGAATGCGATCCCGAAATATACCAACGGCGCGAGCGGAGTGGTTGGGAATTCGGATTTGACAGATGATGGCAATACACTCACGATTGCCGATTCGCTGAACGTGACGGCCAGTACGGGGCTGGGAACAACAGCCGGAACGGGTGGCTTCCAGGTTGTAGGCGGTCTTGGAACTCCTCACGCCAACAGAATTTATTGCGGTGACGGTACCGGCTGGCAATGCGAATGGGCGAAACGTACTGCGTCTACAGATACTGTGGAGGCGTTTCTTACTGACAGTGGAGTTTTTAACATCGCAACTGGCTATCGCGTCAACGGTGGAGCTCCATCAGGAAACGTGCTTCGCGGAAATGGGACTAATTTTGTCGCTTCCACGCTTGCTGCCTCAGATCTTTCAAACGGAACATCGGGCAGCGGCAGCGTCTGTCTTACTACCAGCTGTAGCTTGACGACGCCATCGGTCAGCAGCCCTACGACAACAGGAACAGATAGCGGAACCGAGACACTGACTGGCAAGAGCTTCGGCGGCTCTGGTTCCGCCACACCGAACACTAATTTCAACCGCATTGTAGTTAATCGCGGTACAGCTCTAACTTCTGCTAAATTTGCTTTGAGCGCAGGATGGGGATCAACTGCATCTGTTGGCAGTATCGTGGGTACTGACTCACTTTTTTCTTTTATTGTTACTGCGGGTGGTACAGGTTTGGCTACCAACCCATCGGTAACTATAACTTTTGCCGATGGTACCTGGACGAATCCTCCGATATGTGTTTTTGCCAATGGTCCGACAACAGGCGCAAACCCAACTTGGATTACCTTATCATCCTCGGATATCACCTCAACCACGCTAAAAATCACCGCAAACATAACCCCAATAGCAGCAACTTATGGCGGCTCTGTATTTTGCGGGGGAAGGTAAGAGCGTACAATCCCTTCTGCAATGGAAAGCGCATACATCAATTACATTAATGAACTTCGCAAAGAGGAAATGCGCAGAGTCTTTAATGCAGCGTCGAATTATTTCGATAATAAAGACGTGCTTGAAATTGGAAGCGGAACTGGAATTCAGCTTCAACAGATCTCGCAGTTAGCGCGAACATGCGTTGGCCTAGAGATTCCAGATGGAGGATATACTTCATTCCGCCAAGCTAATATCGTCGACTTCGATGGCGAAAATATTCCTTGTCCGGACAGTAGCTTTGATACTGTGTTTTCATCGAATGTAATCGAGCATGTTCGTAACCAACCGCAGATAAATACCGAGATCAAGCGCGTTCTAAGATCTTCTGGACAATGCGTCCACGTCGTTCCTACTGCGTCATGGCGTTTTCTGACATCGCTACTTCACTGGCCTGGGATGATCGATTACAGGCTGCGCAAGAGAGCAAAGCGCAATGGAACAGTAGACGGCACCTTGGCGAAGATCACTAATAAAGAACCATTTCTGTTGCGGCTATGGAAAACGGCGGTTCCAGAGAAACATGGAGAAATTGGCAATTGGTTAACAGAATATTTTTATTTCTCTGTGAGTGCGTGGAAACACAGATTTGAAAGTCTTGGCTGGCAAATAGAACTCGCAAAGCCTATGGGACTTGCCTACACAGGGCATCAATTATTTGGCCCCAAGTTAACAATGCAGCAGAGAACAGCGTTAGCTAGATATCTGGGTTCGTCAACTGTCCTATTCGTGATGAAAAGACAAGAGAACAGCTAACAAACCCGCCGAGCATCTTGTGGATCCCGACTAAGAAGCAAGGGCGCGGTTGAATATACATTGTTCATTTGTATGATCCGCCCAACTTCTTTGGAGATGTAAGTCCTAACTCTATAAAGGGCTGACGCACTTGCGACCGCGTGGATTAACTCAGGAGTTTTTTCGGGCGACCATTACAAAGCCACTCGACAATAGAGTGGTGAATTGTGGAAAGGCATCCCACATCGGCTGAAGAGGAAGTTTGCGACGAGTAGTTATGAGCTCGACCGAAAACCCGATTGTTTTCAAGAGATCGCGGAGTTCGAGGGGATCAAAAAGTTTTTCCATGTAGATGCGGTTGATTGGATCAACAGGGCAGGTGCCGCGTTGATAGAAAGAATGTGGGAGCTCTCCAGTCTTCGAATATTTGAGCGTTGCCTGCTCGACTTCCTGCTCTGAATTAAGACAAGTTCCCTGAGCAATTCGATCATAGACTTCGCGGGACAGACCTTTTACTGCGCGCTCAGCAGCGCTTCTGCGCATTTCAATATATGGAATACGTACTTCATGGCCATCAATTACCTCGCCGTCAGTAGTGGGAGGACCGTTTTCAATTCTTTCCCAGAGAGTTCTATTTAATTTGCGCCGGCGTGGTGAACGACCATTATTGCCATCAGAGATAAAGAGTATGCCTCCTGGCCTGAGTACACGTTTCATCTCTTCAAAAAACAAATGCATGTCTTCACAGATAACGTGGGAGATTACTTCAATCAGCGTCAAGCAGTCGAACTCATTGTTGGCGTAGGGGAGGCGTTTTGATGCGTCGCCGTATTGAAAGCAAACAGGTAGCTCCGGGTAAAGATCATTCTTTAGTTCAATGGATTTATGAAGAGCTTCGGGGATAAATTCGAGTCCGCTGACTTTGCGTGCACCACTCAGCGCGAAAAAGATAGAAGTGAACCCATATCCGGAGCCGATTTCCAGAATGTCCTTACCAACCCCATCCATACGGCGGAATGTGGTTTTATAAAAACCAAGATTCGCTCTGTCGAAGGTGCTCCAAATATCCATTGAAGAGCGAAGCTTCAACAGTTCTTCTATCTTGTCCATGCGCGAATTTTAACATTGGGTATGAGGAAATCACTTGGAGTTCAGAGATGTCGCCGCGAGCAGGTTCATTTAAATTCCTGAATTAAGATGCAGTAGAACGGCTGAACACGCATTCATTCATTTGTATGATCCGGCCGAAGCGGCTTATTTTTTGCGATGTAAATCCTCTGGCTCGATAAAACTCTTCAAGAGCTGAGGCGCTTGCCACTTCATAGGGATAGCCGCCAGCCCAATCAATAATGTCATGCCATGGGGACATGCCTCGTTTACGTTTCCAGTTACGCCAATCAGAAACGACGCGATGTGGAAGCAATATCAGTTTTGGCCCCCAGATGGTGGCCAATGACGCGAATGTGACGACGGGCCTGGCGCCGGGGTGTTCAACATACAGGCGTTTAAGTCGTCTCCATACGCGGCTTACCATTCCCTGATCCTTGTAAATACAAATGGCGACGGTTCCGGTAGCGGGGATGGTCATAAGGTCGAGCGCTTTCCACATGTCTCCGGTGTGGTGCAGGACACCCCAGGAATAAACGATGTCAAATTTTCCGAGCGATCGTAAATAGTCCTCGTCCAGCGCGGAGCCTTGTTGGATGGTCCATGGAGAACCGGGCGCAAAGCGGAGCTTCATTTCCTGGGTGCAGGAGACGCTTTTGGGATCGTAATCAAAGGAGACGACGCGTGAGGCGCCGAGACGGACTGCGGCGAGGGAATGAATGCCGCTTCCAGAGCCTATATCCAGAAAAGCTTTGCCGGAAATATCGCCCAGCAGTTCCGAAAGCCTTGCCGTTGCCTCGGCGATATGAGATTCGTCGACGACGGAAAGAAAGCTGCTCCAGTTTTCGCCGAATTGAAATCGCTCTGCGGAGTCCATGATTGATTGACCAAGCAGATTCTATTTGAAAGCCAAATGAAATCCTAAGTTGCCAAGAATAGGTAGTGAGTCAGTTTTCGCTCGATTCATCGCTAAAGCGATGAACGTCTGCCTGGGTGAATTATAATTTTGCGCATGCCTGCTGATTCACTACATGCGCGCGACTGGGAAGAGATGGCAGCGAATGATCCGCTTTGGGCCATTCTGAGCGTGTCAGACAAACGATTTGGGAAATGGGACATAACCGAGTTTTTACAGACAGGGCAGCAGGAGATTGCCCAGCTCATGGAATTGGCAGCCGGATTATCACTGCCGCAACAACGGCGGCGGGCCATTGATTTTGGCTGCGGCGTGGGCCGGTTAACGCGGGCCCTGCAGCAGCATTTCCCGCAGGCGGTTGGGGTTGATATTTCAGCGGGCATGCTGCAAAAGGCGCGCGAGTTGACGCCCGCATGTGAATTTCGTGAAGCCAATGATTTGAGCTCTTTTCCGGCGCAATTTGCCGACCTGATTTACAGCAACCTGGTACTGCAGCACCAGCCGGACAAGGAGAATGTGAAACGGATTATCCGGGACATGCTCCGTGTGCTTGCGCCGGGAGGCTTACTGGTATTTCAGTTACCGATTGTCATGCCATGGCGCAACCGGATCCAGTTGCGCCGCCGGGCTTACAGACTGTTGCGCGCCGTGGGATTATCGCACCGCTTTGCCTACGAGCGCCTTAAGCTGACGCCGATCCGCATGCTGGCTCTGCCCAGGGAGGTGGTTGAAAACATCGTCCGTGAGGCCCATGGCAGGGTTATTTCAGTGGTGGAGGAGAAAGAGCAGACGAAGCCATATTCCAATGGTATTTACTACTGCACGGTAAACGCTTAACGCCAGAAATTTACTTTTTAACTTTTGATCCGAATCACCTGTGGCAGCCTTTTTAGGGCTGCCTTTTTTCTTGAAACCAACCGAACTTTAGAGGCGCTTATGCAATTCCATTTCAGCGATGTTGTTACGGCAGCGAATCTGCTTGTGCTGCTGGGGATTTACCGCAAGCTTTCGATCATTGTGTATCAGCACAAGCTCATGTGGCTGGACTTTACTGACCGCAAGGGCATCCGCGCAAACGGCAAGCATGTGGAGAGTGTCTGAGCGAATGTTTTCAAAAAAACAGGGCCGCCCATCCATGGCGGCATTCCCAAGGTGTATGGAATGAAGCTGACAATTCGAGAAAGATTCCTGGCCAAAATATCGCGAGACCCTGACACCGGATGCTGGTTGTGGCAGGGACTGGTACGTCCTGATGGATATGGGGCCATGCGCTATGAAGGAAGAGAGCAGGGAGCCCACAGAGTGGCATGGAAGCTCTTTCGCGGCAAGATTGCGACGAACCAGGTTGTGTGCCACAGGTGCGATGTGAGGGCCTGTGTGAATCCCGACCATCTGTTTACAGGAACGGCAATGGAGAACGCACACGACATGGCGAGGAAAGGCCGCAATCCACGCGGCGAGAAGCATGGTTCAGCCAAGCTTACGAGAGAGCAGGTAAAGAGAATCAAAGCCATGCTGGCGGAAGACAAGATGTTTATGAGCGAGATTGCGTTGGAATTTGGCGTGTCACAGACGACGATTCACGCAATCAAGTCCGGCAAGACCTGGCGGCATGTTTAGACGATCGCGGGAAGCGCGGCGCGAACCTGTTACCTACTGAGCCACCAATTTTTCTACGCGGTTGCAATTCAAAACAAGAAAAGAGGAATAAAACCATGAACCTTGTTACCTGGTTCAAAGGGCTGGGTGTGTTTGTGCTCAGCTCATGCATCACGGCGCTGGCGACGATGACGCTAGATCCTGCGAGCTTCAACTTTTCCAAAGCGGGGCTGGCAAAGCTGGGCGCAGCCAGTTTGATCTTTGGCATAAAGGCGGTCTTGCTGTATCTGAAGCAGTCTCCATTGCCAAATACGAGGCAAGGCGGCATTGCCAGCTGGACCAAAGTGAGTGGCGCGCTTGCGCTCTGCGTGGTGTTGACGGCAAGCAGCTTGCTGAGTGGCTGCGTGAACTCATGGGAGCAGACGACCTATGCCTCACTGGCTGCAAGCAAGGCGCTGATTGATTGCGCAGTGGCCGGCTACAACCATTCGACGACGATATTCGTACGGCGTGCGCGGCTGATCCGCAAGATGCGGCATTCGATCCACAAATGTTTTATATGCCGCAGACACCCGATACGCAGGAGGCAGTGGAGAAAGCGCGGCAGGCACAGGTAGCGGCTGTGGAGGCCTTTGCGGCATACGCTGTGGCCAAAGTGGGAAAGGATCCGTCGGCAACGGTGCAGCAGAAACAAGCCGCGGTGATTACTTATCTGGAGCAGTTGCCGACGCTGGTGAATGCAGTCCGCGGATTGATGGGGAAGAGCCCGGCAAGTGCTGTGCATGATCGGCCGGATGCAAGCGATCCGGTGCGCGCGATTGCAGCGTTGAGACCCAAAATGGAATTTGGACGGCGGCAAAGTTCGAGAGATCGGAAGTCGTTTTATCCAAAGTCGTTTTATTCAGACCGAATGGAGGTGAATCTTGGCCAGTAATCCAGTGGCACCCATTTCTACTGCAGACCAGTTAAGCCAGGCGCTTAAGACGGTTACGGAGGCAGCGCTTTTTATTGAACAACTTCTTTCCGCAAGCGGAGTGAATGGTTTTGACGCCACGCAGGCGGAACAGATAACCACTGCATTCAGCAACCTGGCGACGATTGCCATTCAGGCGGCGCACGACGCGGCAGGGAAGCCGATTACCGCTGACAGTGTATTGACGCTGATGCCGGTAAATACGGCTCTAAATGATGAGGTAGTTGCCGGCTAAACGGATGGGGACTTGAAACAACACTATATGTTGTTGGGACGAGTCCCATTACAACGCTATATTTTGTTGTAGCGAATAAAAGACGAATTTCATAGAATATGGGTAGATCAAGGCAGCTTGTTGGCCACCTTCCACCTAAGACAGGCTGCGCACGACACACCTATGAAAATAACGTCGCCATTACAGTTTCGCACGCTCCCATTTGAAGAGGCAGCAAGCCGCTGGCTGGAGATCAAGAAATTACATATCAAGAAAGCGCGGACCATTGAGATGTATGAGTGGTATATCCGCAATTTGCAGAAGGAATTTGCCGGGATATTGCTGTCACAGATGCATATTGGGCATTTGCTTGAATACCAGAGGCAGAGACGATTGTCTGCCGGGCCTTCCTGTGTAAACCATGAATTGAATACGCTGTCACAGATATTAAGGATGGCGGAGCTGTGGGACCTGATTGCAAAACACTACAAGCCGCTGCCGATGCCGAACTGGACTCCGCCAAAGGTCTTGAGCAGGGAAGAGGAAGAAAAGTTTTTCCGGGTTGTGTCAGGGAATCCGGATTGGAGTGTGGCGTACTGGGCGGTGTCGCTGACGAATAATACGTCGGCGATGGGAGTGGAGTTGCGCCATCTGCAGCTGAAACATGTGTTCCTGGAGCAGGAGCCGCCGATGATCCACATTCCCGATACCAAGGTGAAGAATGAGTTTCGGGCGCGTGTGGTGCCATTGAATGCCGTAGCGGCAAAACAAGTGCGCAGGATTATGGAAAGAGCAAAACGGCTGGGGGCGTGGCATCCGGAGCACTACATTTTTCCGTTTCGCGTGAAACGTGGGAGCTATGACGTGGCGAAGCCGGCGTCACCATACTTTATACGGTCGGCGTTTAGGAGCATGCGGCGGGTTACGGGGCTGGACTGGCTGCAGCCGAGAAACTTTCGCAATCAGATCATCACGAAATTGTTTGAGTCCGGCGCGCCTGATGAAACGATTATGTCGATTGCAGGGCACCAGTCGATCAGGATGTCACGATATTATTCGCGAATAAGAATCACCGCCAAGGCTGAAGCGTTGAATGCGATTTGTCCGGGGAACGTGTCTTGAAGAGAACGGAAAGCAGCTGATTGGGGGATCCGAATCTCATGAAGAATTCGATAGCTTGATGCGGCAGTGAGGCTTACAGAAATCGAAATCTAGTTGAAAAAATGGAATCTGAATGGGCGATCAAGGAAAAATAATGGAGTTCGGAGAAAATTGAGATGACTTTAACCGAGAGCACCACAACCTTCAGCCGATATTGCATAGCCCCCTGCCTTCTAAGCAGAGGGCCGCAGGAATTCGCGATTCAGTAGCTGCTCGTTGCATTGAATCATATAATCACGCTTCAAAGGACCTTACAAATCCAACCAAGGTTCGCACGGCGATTCCCGACGGCCCCTTTGCGATCCAGCTCTTGTTGTCATCAATCCATGCAGTGCCGGCGATATCCAAATGTAACCATGGTGTGTCTTCCACAAATTCTTTCAGGAAGACGGCTGCTGTGCTGGCGCCGCCCCAGCGTCCGCCAGTATTCATAATGTCAGCGATGTTCGAACGAATCTGGTCAAGATATTCCTGGTCTAGCGGCAAGCGCCAGAACTTTTCTCCTGCTTGTTGGACTGCGCGAGTGAAATGCTGGTAAGCATCTTCATCGTTGGCAAAGACGCCAGCATTCGCATGGCCCAGGGCAACAACGCAGGCACCGGTCAGCGTAGCAGCGTCGATGAGATGAGTGCATCCTAAAGTCCGCGCGTAGTGTAAACCATCAGCTAATACTAGCCGGCCTTCAGCATCCGTATTAATGATTTCGATCGACTTCCCAGACATAGCAATCTGCACATCACCAGGTTTTTGGGCTTTACCGCTGGGCATATTTTCCGTGGCACAGACAATGCCAATCACCCTCACCTTCGGCTTCAGTTGAGCAATCGCGCGCATCGCGCCGATCATCGCTGCACCGCCGGCCATATCGTATTTCATTTTTTCCATGCCATCGGCAGGCTTGATGGAGATACCGCCGGTATCAAAGGTAATGCCTTTGCCTACCAGGCCAAGCACCGGTTTTTCCGGAGCGCCTTGCGGTTCATAACGCATCACAATCAGCCGAGGCTCTTCATCAGACCCTTGTGCCACGCTCCAGAATGCCCCCATCTTCAATTCTTTGATTTTGTCAGCGCCATAAATTTCACATTTCAGGCCCACGCTCTCGCACATCTTCTTCGCGCGATCACCCAACATGGTCGGCGTAAGACAATTGCCTGGTTCATTCACCAATTCACGGGTAAAGTTTTGCGATTCACCCACAATGCGTCCCTGCGTCAACGCATGTTGCAGTTTTGGATGATCCGATCCAGCAGAAGCAACGATCACAACTTCCTTCATACTCAAATCTTTGCGATCACTGCGATATGTATCTGGATCAAAGTCTGCCACCAGCACACCTTCAAGCATGGATCGCACGGCATCTTCTGCTCCAGTTGAAAGCTCTGGGATCGCGATCGCGCAACTCTTGATCGATTTGGGTTTCAGGAAGCGGACAGCCGTGCCTGCGGCCCTGCGCACTTCCGCGTGGCTAAATGTTTTGGCTTTGCCCCCGCCAATTACCAACAGCCGTTTCGCCTTCAGCCCCTGCGGACGATGCAGCAATACCGTTTCATACGCCTTACCTGTAATCTCGCCGCTGGTAATCAGGTCAGCCACGGCTTTATCAAGAGTAGCGTCTTTCACCGTCAGGCGAGGTTCGCTCTTCCAATCTTTACTGCTGGCATCTTTACTGCCGTGATCCAGTGCAAAGGCGACCAGGCATTCGGTTTCAACTTCCGCGGGATTGGCTGCAACAAGGCGTGTATCCATGATGGCGTTCTCTTGCTCCTGTTTTTAGTCTTAAAAGTCTGTGAAATTTTCGGGCTATTGTTTCCTTGATCTGGCAATGGCCTCGCGGGCTTCTTTATCGGCCGTACGACGGCGCTCCGTCTCGCGTTTGTCCCAGCTTTGTTTACCCTTCGCCAGCGCAATCTCACATTTAATCTTACCGTTTTTGAAGTACATGCGTGTGGGAACCAGGGTATAACCTTTTTGCAGGGCCTTTCCCTGGAGCTTGCGCAACTCCTCTGCATGAACCAGCAATTTGCGCGTTCTTAAAGGCGTATGGGCGGCGTAACCTGCATTTTCATAGGCGCCAATATGGGCGTTTAAGAGCCACAATTCGCCGTCTTTCAGCAGGGCATAGCCATCTTTAAGGTTGGCCCGGCCGGCCCGGACGGACTTGACCTCAGACCCGGTCAGCACAATGCCTGTCTCCAGCCTGTCCTCAAGAAAGTAATTGTGGCTGGCTGCCCGATTCACCGTAGCGTCGCGCTCGCCGGAGGCAACGGGGTCGCGCTTCGTGTTTTTGGGCTTATTAGGCTCTGTCTGATGAGTCGTTTGGCGGGCCATAGCATTGTTTTTTGCTCACGGCAAACTTTTTATGCTATCACAGCGCAAATTTGGTTACTAAAGTCGTTCTAGGTTCAGCACCAGAACCGGTGTATAATCTGGCATCCGAAACGTCTAATTCCCGAGTGAAAGACAGGAAATTGTTCCCCCACCATTTCCCTGAAAAATGAAGGACTTAGGCTAAGCCTAGAAGTTGAGCAGGAGCGTATGAGGAAGGTATCAGCAACCCTCACAATTGTGTTTATTTTTGCGGCCCTTTTGTCCGCCGCAGATTCAGCCAAGTCTCTATACCAAAAAGGTATAAAAGCGGAGGCGCATGAAGACTATGAAGCCGCTTATGACTTTTACAAAGCCGCCTATCAACTCAAGCCGGAAGAGCTGAAGTATCGTTTGCCTTATGAGCGGACTCGCATGCTGGCGGCCGCCAGCAAGATCAAGCGTGGGCAGAAACTGCGCGATCAGGGCAACCTGCAGGATGCGCTTACCCTGTTCCAGCAGGCCATTGAGGTCGATCCTAGCAGTGATCTCGCTGCGCAGGAGATACGGCGTACCCAGTTGATGATGCAGAAAGCCGCTCCTGGCCGCGGCCAAGCTGCCTCGCCCTCGTCGCGTGAAGATGATGACGATCCTTTGCGCAAGCGCCTGGAAACCGCCAGCGCTCCTGTGGCGTTGAACCAGTTTCCTGATTCGCCCATGACAGCGATCGAAATGACCGACGATTCCAAAGTCCTTTATGAAACCATCGGCAAGCTCGCTAACATTAACGTCCTCTTTGATCCTGACTATACGTCCCGCCGCCTTCCCATTAAGCTGAAGAACGTTAGCCTGCAGGAAGCCCTTGATATTTTGGCTCTGGAATCACGCACCTTCTGGCGGCCCGTTACTCCCAACACAATTTTTGTTGCCCAGGACACTCAGGCCAAGCGTCGCGAACTGGAGCAGAACGTAGTAAAAACGTTTTATCTCGGCAATGTCTCCGCCCCTACCGATCTTCAAGACATCGTGAACGCAATCCGAACCGTGCTTGAGGTTCAGCGCATTCAGCAGGTCCCGTCACAAAACGCTATCATTATCAAAGGTACCCCTGACCAACTGGCGCTGGCTTCCAAGATGATTGACGATATTGATAAGTCCAAGCCGGAAGTGATTGTGGATGTGGTCGTGGCGCAGGTACGGCGAGACAAGCTGCAGAATCTGGGTATTACGCCGCCGCAGAACCTTTCAGTCGCACTTCAGGGCAATAGCACCACTTCAAGTACCACTCCTGGAACCACAACCACCAGCACCACTCCATCGCTCAACTTCAATGACCTGCAACATCTGAACTCAACCAACTATGCAGTCACCATTGATTCCTTAAAGGCTGTTGCCTTGTTCTCTGACGCGGATACCAAGATCATGCAAAACCCCAAGATTCGCGCCACAGACAATGAAAAAGCAACGCTGACGGTTGCGGATAAGATTCCAATCGCCACAGGTTCGTTCGGTACGCCGCTGGGCGTTGGCACCGCCGTAGGCGCGGTGGGTGTGAATACGCAGTTCACCTATACCGATGTCGGCGTGAAGATGGAAATTACTCCGCGCGTCCATCCGGATAATCAGGTCACGCTCAAGCTCTCGATGGAAATTTCCAACCTCAATGGATCGGAAACTATCGGCGGCATTACCCAGCCGATTATCAGCACACGCAAAGCAGAACAAGTCATCCGCCTGCGTGATGGAGAAACCAACCTGCTTGGCGGCATCCTGGAAGTGCAGGATACCAGCACTTTGGGCGGGACACCGTTCCTGAGCCAGATTCCGCTCTTGAAATATCTGTTCTCCTCAACGCAGAAAGAGCACATCACCAACGAACTGGTATTTATCCTGGTGCCGCACATTGTGCGTTCTCAAGAACTCTCAGATTTGAATCGCCGTACTTTTGACGTGGGCACAGGCGCCAGTATTGATCTGCGCATTGCGGGCAAGTCTACCGCAAATCCGGCCGCGTCAACACCGGCTCCAGTGAATGCTGCTGCACCTCAGCCTGCTCCCGCTACGGCGCCGGTAACCCCTGCGCGTCAGCCCGCAACCACGCCGGGTCCGTCGCAACCGGCAATGCCGACGGTTGCTCCATCATCCACACCCGCACAGAATTTGCGGCCAGGGCAGGTGGGCTTGCAGTTGAATCCAGGCGCCTTATCTGAGCAGCAGGGCAATTCCGTTGCAATTGCAGTTCAATTGGCTCATGGACAGGACGTCTCGTCCGTTCCAATCCAGATCAGTTATGACCCAAGGGTGCTCCAGTTTGTAAGCGTTGCGAACGGAGATTTTCTGGCCAAGGACGGCCAGAATGTGGTTCTCGTTCATCGCGATGATTCAGCATCCGGCAAGCTCCAGATCACGGCACAGCGTCCGCTGGGATCGCAGGGTATCTCCGGCGATGGTACTGTCTTTAATCTGGTCTTTACAGCAAAAGCCAAGGGCACCGGCGTGGTTTCCATATCCACTCCCGGAGCTCGTAACAGCCAGAATCAGCCGCTTGAGGTTCTGGGTTCGCAGGCCACGGTCACGGTAAACTAGCTGTAGACTGGGTTAGTCTGGAAGATCAGGCGAATGACGTTGAGAAATATGAATCTGGCGAAGAGCAGCATCTTAAACAGGCGGCAGCATGGTGTGACGTTGGTGGAAATGATCGTGGTCATCACCATCCTGCTGATCCTGATGGGGGCCGCGGTTCCTATCATGAAGGTCTCCATAAGGCGCCAGCGCGAAACAGAGCTGCGCCGTGACCTGTGGGAGATGCGCTCAGCCATTGATCGCTATAAAGACGCGGCGGACAAGAATATGTTCCAGATCAAGCTGGATTCACAAGGTTATCCGCCAGATCTGGACACGTTGGTCAACGGAGTGGAAATTGCTGGCGGCAAGAAGCTGCGTTTTCTCCGGCGCATCCCCATGGATCCCATGACTGGCAATAAGGATTGGGGATTGCACTCCATGCAGGATGATCCTCAGTCAGACTCCTTCGGTGGGCAAAATGTTTTTGATGTGTACAGCAAATCAACCGGAACTGCCTTGAATGGCACCAAATACAAGGACTGGTAAATTTTATGATCGGTCGTCAACTCAGGAAGAACCAACGCGGCTTTACGCTCATTGAGCTGATTATCGTCTGCTCCATGATCCTGATTTTGACCGGGGTCATGCTGCCTATTTACAAGCTGCATGTGTTGCACGCTAACGAGGCGGTGCTAAAGGAAGATCTGTACAACATGCGCACGGCAATCGATCAATACACCCAGGACAAGGGCAAAGCCCCACAAGCCCTGGAAGATATTGTTACAGCCGGCTACCTGCACGCCATTCCCAAAGACCCATTTACCCACGCCACAGACTCATGGCAGACTGTGCAGGAAGATGTTCTGACAAGCATCGATCAGACTGAACCTGGCATCAGCGACGTCAAAAGCGGCTCGAGCTTGTCCAGTTCAGAAGGTACTCCCTACAGCGAGTGGTAACGCTGGTTTCAACGAATTCCGCTATTGCTATTTAACCGGTCCAGCGCCTGTCTTTATTCTAAATTCTAAGCGGCGGTCTCTCCTTCTTCCGGCTCCGTCTCTGCAATTGGATCCAGCTCTGCCTCTTTGAACGATTCGCGCACTGCCTCCGGATTCACTTCGCGATTCGCTCAGGATCCAGCTCAGGTTTGTTTTTAGCCTGTTGTGACTGTAGGCGGGCACGTACTTTTGCATTATGGTCGAAAAGAGGCTGAAGCACCTCATCCATTGTTTCCTTGGCTTTTTCAATACTGCGGTCTTCGTCGCAATTCAAGTTGATTGTCCCTCCCCTGGCTTTTTTTAAGATGCCTTCTTACATGCCGAAGTCGCCCGGAAGAAAATCATGATCTGATTTGCTACCATTTCCCTATGCCGGTCGATACTGAAATTCAAGCTACTCATCTGCCTCCTTTGAAAGCTCCATGCGGAACCGCACTCTCATGTAAGGCATGGCCTCAGGAAGCAGCTATGCGCATGCTCATGAACAACCTTGATGATGAGGTAGGTGAGCGTCCGCGCGATCTCGTGGTCTATGGCGGTACAGGGAAAGCCGCGCGCAATCAGCAGTGCCTGGACGCGATCCTAGCGTCGCTGAAGTCGCTGGATAACGACGAGACCTTACTGGTGCAGTCCGGCAAGCCGGTAGGAATTTTCAAGACGCATGATTACGCTCCCCGTGTGCTCATCGCCAACTCAAATCTCGTTGGCCACTGGTCCAATTGGGAAAAGTTCAATGAGCTGGAGCGCGCCGGCCTCATGATGTACGGCCAGATGACCGCAGGCTCGTGGATTTATATCGGCTCGCAGGGAATCATTCAGGGAACCTTTGAGACCTTTGCCGCGGCGGCGGAAAAACATTTCGGCGGTGAGCTTGCCGGCAAGCTCGTTGTCAGCGGCGGCATGGGCGGCATGGGCGGCGCTCAGCCTCTGGCGGCGACCATGGCCGGGGCATGTTTCCTGGGAATTGACGTCGACGCCGAGCGCATCAAGAAGCGCCTCAAGACCGGTTACTGTGATTTCATGGTCAACAATCTCGATGAAGCGCTGCGCATTTTGAAAAATGCTGTGCGCAAAAAAGAGGCAATCTCTGTTGGCCTGATTGGCAACTGTGCGGACGTGATTCCTGAACTCGCCGAGCGCGGCGTGCTGCCTGACATCCTTACTGATCAGACTTCAGCGCACGATCCTCTGAACGGCTACGTGCCCAATGGCATGTCGCTGGAGCAGGCTCAGGAACTGCGCAAAAATGATCCCAAGGCTTATCTTGACAAGTCGCTTGACGCCATGGCGCGCCACGTCGAAGGCATGTTGCGTTTGCAGAAGATGGGCAGCGTAACCTTTGATTACGGCAACAATATCCGTACATTTGCTCATCAGCGCGGCGTAAAAGACGCCTATGATTTTCCCGGCTTTGTGCCGGCTTATATTCGTCCGCTGTTTTGTGAAGGGCGCGGGCCGTTCCGCTGGGTGGCGCTCTCCGGAGATCCCGCCGACATTGCCGTGACGGATGATCTCATCCTGGAAATGTTCCCGCGGAACCGGATTCTTAGCCGATGGATTGATCTGGCACGCAAGCGCATCAAGTTCCAGGGACTGCCCGCGCGTATCTGCTGGCTCGGTTATGGCGAACGTGCCCAGTTTGGCCTCGCCATGAACGACCTCGTCAAGAAAGGCAAGCTGAAAGCGCCTATCGTGATCGGCCGCGACCACCTGGATTGTGGCTCTGTTGCCTCGCCTTATCGCGAGACGGAAGCTATGAAAGACGGCAGTGACGCCGTGGCTGACTGGCCTCTTCTCAACGCGCTGCTCAACACCGCCAGCGGCGCAAGCTGGGTTTCCATCCATAACGGGGGCGGCGTGGGTATTGGCTATTCCTTGCACGCCGGCCAGGTTACCGTCGCCGACGGAACAGAGATGATGGCCAAACGCATCGAGCGTGTGCTGACCAACGATCCTGGCATCGGCGTTGCCCGCCACGTGGATGCAGGCTATGAAGAAGCTACGCGATTTGCTGACAAAAAAGGTGTGAAGGTTCCGATGCGGTAGTTTCATCCCGAGCGGAGTGAGGGAGCCCTATGGTAGCCAAGGCCGTAAGGAGTGGAGAAAAAAGTAATGGTAGAACTTTAATAATTCAAATTTCGTCATCCCGAATCCCCGTCAGCGAGAGCGCGTCTTCATCAGCGCGCGAGTAGGGGTGAGGGATCTTTTATTAGCTTGGAATAATCAAACTGTATAGTGCCGAAAAAGCTAAGTCCGCTTTAGCAAAGTTGTAAAATCTCAACTTGCCCAAAAATACCACCACTCCCTACCTTCTTCTGGCCAACATCGGTCAGCTTCTTACGTTGCGTGGTGAAGCTGTGCCGCGACGAGGCTCCGCGCTCAGAGAGATCGGCTTAATAGAAGATGCGGCGGTGCTCTGTGCTGGGGGAAAATTAATAGCCGCTGGGCCACAGGCTGCGGTACTGAACGATCCGTGGCTTAAGAAGAATGGCCGTAAAGTGCAGGAGCTTGATTGCAAACGCGGCGTCGTTCTTCCCGGCCTGATCGATTGCCACACGCATCCTGTTTTTGCTGAACCACGCTTAGTCGATTTTGAAAAGCGTATCGCAGGCGCAGGCTATGAAGAGATTGCTGCCGCTGGCGGAGGCATTCGCTCCAGTGTCGCTGCCGTGCGCAACTCGTCGCGCAACGACCTAAGCCAAAAAGTGCTTGCCGCGTTGAATGCCATGCTGGAGCAGGGAACGACAGTCGTGGAAGCTAAATCCGGCTACGGGCTGAGCCTTGAAGCCGAGATCAAATCACTGGAAGCCATCCGTGATGCCGCTCTCCTTTGGCCCGGTGAAGTCCAATCCAGCTTGCTTGCCGCTCACGTGGTCCCGCAGGAATTTGCCGGCAAGGCTGATAAGTACGTAAGCATGGTCTGCGAAGAAATCATCCCGCTGGCCGCAAAGAAAAAATTAGCTAGATATGTCGATGTATTCTGCGAGCGTGGAGCCTTCACTCTCGAACAGTCAGAAAAAATCCTTGTTGCCGCCCGCAAGCATGGTTTGGATACCCGCGCCCACGTCTGCCAGTTCACTCCTTCGCGGCTTGGCAGCTTGCTCAGTCATCAACCCGCCTCGCTCGACCACATGGACTGCGTCCACGAAGAAGATTTTTCTTTGCTTGCACAGGCTGACACTGTTGCCACGCTTCTTCCCGGCGCAAATTACTTTCTTGGCCACAAAGATTTTCCCCACGCCCGCCGCCTCATCGATTCCGGCGTGCCCATCGCGCTCGCTACGGACTACAATCCCGGCACTTCACCTACGCCCAGCATGCCCTTTGTGATCTCACTGGCCTGCACGCACATGAAGATGACGCCAGCAGAAGCCATTGCCGCTTCAACCATCAATGCAGCCTGCGCCCTGCGCTTGCAGGAACGCAAAGGCAGCGTGGAAGCCGGCAAAGATGCCGACCTGGCGCTCTTTGACGTGAAGGACTACAGGGAAATTGCTTATTGGTTTGCCTGGAACCGCTGTGCTGAAATGGTGGTCGCCGGGCAGAAGGTCAAACACTCATAACTTATGCTTCCACAACAGCCAAAGCACAACTTGCTCCCAGTCTTAGCGTTCGCCTGTTGTTGGACATTTTCCTGCCAGCCAACTGTTGCATCTGCTCAGGGAACTCAACCTCAAACCCAGACACAAACACCACTAGCTACGCCCACGCCAACTCCTCAACCCGCAGCTTCTCCACAATCGATTCCACTCACTCCAACTCCGACCGCAGCGCCGCAAAAGAGTGACGCCAACTCTTCACCGCTCAATCCCTTCGAAGAAATCATCATTACCGCCGTCGGCGATGTTATGCTTGGCACTACTTTTCCGGATGAATCCACGCTCCCTCCCAATGACGGTGCCGGCCTGCTGACCGAAGTCACGCCGTTTTTAAAACGAGGCGACGTAGTCTACGGCAATCTTGAGGGCCCAATCGTAGACACTGGCGACTCCGCCAAGTGCAAAGGTAAAAAGATCGGCACATGCTTTGCCTTTCGTGTGCCTACTCGCTATGGCAAGTATCTGAAAGATGCGGGCTTCACTGCCATGGGACTGGCCAACAATCACGCCATGGATTTCGGACTCGACGGCCGCACTAGCTCGCGCCAGGTCCTTGACGCCTTGCAGATCGCACACACCGGTGAAGTTGGCGATGTCGCGCGTCTTGTTGTAAAAGGCCGTAAAGTTTCGATCATTGCCTTTGCTACATATCCCGGCGCTAACAACTTTCTTGATCTTGATGAATCGTTGCAGGCAATCCGCTCCTTGAAAGCAGAGTCAGACTTAGTAATCGTCGGATTTCACGGCGGAGCAGAAGGCGCAACGCATCAGCATGTTCTGGATGGCGACGAAACTTTTCTTGGTGAAGATCGCGGCGATCTGCGTAAGTTCACTCATGCCGCCATCGACGCAGGCGCCGACCTGATTCTCGGCTCCGGACCGCACGTCGTCCGTGCCATGGAAATCTATCAAGGCAAGTTGATTGCGTATTCGCTGGGAAACTTTGCTACCTATGGTCCATTCAACTTGAGTGCGGAAAATGGTCTCTCTTTAATTCTGGAAGCGCACCTTGCTCCAGACGGAACCTTTCTTCGCGGCATAGCTTATGCGGTCAAGCAAGATAAACCAGGCGGCCCCAAGATGGATCCAGAGAAGAAAATCCTGCCCATCCTGCAGGCGCTATCCAGCACTGATTTTCCGCAGAATGCCATTGTAGTTGGGCCACAAGGTCAGTTATGGCTGCCTGGCACTCAGGTACCACCTTGCGTGAGCGCCCCGGACCTGCTTGAGCAACGGTTTGGCTCATTGGCCTGTGGTATCTTCCCCTAATAGAATAGATAGTCGGTTCCGGGAGCTATGAAGAAACTTAATATTTTGTTGGCTTTTATTTTGCTTAGCGGATATCTAATTGCGGCCCAGCAGGAAAGTTTATCGCCAGATTTGAAAGAAGCGGTGATGCATGATTCCGCCTGTGCCGTATCCGCAGATGTTGCAAGCGGTGAGCCCACCTTAACTGAGACAACCATTCGCTCAGGCGGACGCGATGTCGGTGAGATCGTGGAAGTGCAGGGGACGTGCCACTGCCAGAGTACCAATTGTGACAGTCTGGTCTATCTGCGCAATGGCCAGGGATACCGGCTGGCCCTACGTGAGAAATATGCCTCACTTCATCCCATGAAGATCGTCAAACTAGGAATGCCTTCGCTTACCGGTCAGTTTGAACTTGGCCCGCAAAAGATGGAAACGACCATCTATGACTGGGATGGCAAGGACTATAAGCCAAGCCTCTGCGCCACTGTGATCAAAGATAGAAAACCACCGAAGATCGAACGTCACGCTTGCAAGGTTGGGCAGTAAGAAAAAGAACGTCAGATAATTTCTGCGTTCGCTTACATCAATTTCCAAGGAGCGAAATGTCGCCACTCAAAAGAATCGTCTGGACGCTGCTCGTCTTCCTGCCTCTGATCGCAGCCGCGCAACGCCTGCCTTACGGAATTACACCCAGGCACTATCGCCTCACCTTCACGCCAGATCTGCAGAAAGCAACTTTTGCTGGCGACGAGACGATCGATGCGGAAGTAAACCAGGCAGGGTCTTCCATCACGCTGAATGCCGCGGAGCTGGAATTTCAGGAAATTACGGTCACGCAGGAAAGCAAGTCGCAAACCGCCAAGTGGACCTTTGCGCCGGAAAAAGAACAGGCCACTCTTAATGTCGCCGACGAACTGCAGCCCGGGCCTGCCAGCATCCACATTAAATTCACAGGCATTCTCAATGACAAGTTGCGCGGTTTCTATCTGGCTCACAGTAAAGAGCGCAATTACGCAGCTACACAGTTTGAATCTACTGACGCGCGCCGCGCCTTTCCGTCATTTGATGAGCCTGCCCTCAAAGCAACGTTTGATATCGCGCTGATTATCGACAAAGGTGACACAGCCATCTCCAACAGCCGCATTGCTTCTGATACACCAGGACCAGGGGATAAGCACACGCTCCAGTTCGCTACCACTCCCAAGATGTCCACATACCTCGTAGCCATGGCCGTGGGCGATTTTCAGTGCAATGAAGGCACTTCTGAGAACATTCCTGTACGCGTCTGCGGTACGCCGGACAAGAAGCCGCTGGGCACGGCTGCACTGCGTTATGCCTCAGAAATCCTGAAATTTTACAACCAGTATTACGGCATTCCGTATCCATTTGGAAAGCTTGATATTGTTGGCGTCCCTGATTTTGAGGCCGGCGCCATGGAAAACACGGCAGCCATCTTCTATCGCGAATCGCTTCTCTTTATTGACGACAATAATTCTTCTGTCGAAGCCCATCAGGCTGTCTTTGAAGTCCTGGCCCATGAGATGGCACACCAGTGGTTTGGCGATCTTGTGACTATGAAGTGGTGGGACAACGTATGGCTGAATGAGGGGTTCGCCACATGGATGGCCCTGAAGCCTTCGCAGGCTTTGCATCCGGAATGGAATGCACAACTGGATGCCGTTCAGGCTACCAACGGTGCGCTTGCACTGGATTCGCTGCTCAACACGCATCCAATCCGCGTGAAGGCGGAGACGCCGGAAGAGATCAATGAGATATTTGATCCAATATCTTATGAGAAGGCCTCCGCGGTTCTGCGCATGATTGAGTCGTATGTGAGCCCGGATGTATTTCGCCGTGGCGTAAACGTGTATCTGCGTAGGTTTTCGTACAGCAACGCGACTGCGGAAGATTTCTGGACAGCCCTTACCGCGGCCTCGGGCCGCCCAGTCGATAGAATCATGCCAACATTTATCGACCAGGCCGGCGAGCCACTGGTCACGGTTAAGTCGGTCTGTGTGAATCAATCATCAACGCCGGCGCCTGCTGCCACGCGAAAGAAAAAGCGTTCGCGCCGCGCGCCTTTAAAGCCTGAACCAAAGACGCAAGTCACTGCCACCCAGCAACGTTTCTGGGCAGATCCTGAAACTGCGCCACCCAAAGAGCAGACTTGGATGGTGCCGGTTTGCGTGAAGTCCGGCGGCGGAGCAAAACCTTTCTGCCAGATACTCAGCGGAAAAGAGCAGGTGTTGCCGGTAGCCGGTTGTTCATCATGGGAGTTTATGAATGGCGGCGCCACCGGATATTACCGCACGCAATATGACAAGACTGATCTTCAGAAATTGATTGGCGTTGCCGGCACCGAACTCAGCACGGCAGAAAGAATGATTCTGTTGGGTGATGAGTCTGCATTGGTTGGTTCTGGGCAGGAAAATCTGGCCACCTACCTTGATCTGATTTCGGCGGTCAACCAGGATGCCCAACATACCGTGGTTGTTATGTATGAGCCGATGCTTGAAAGGATTCACAACTACCTCCTGGAACCAACGCAGGCTGGACCGTTCCGCGCCTGGGTCCGTTCCAACTTCCAGCCCATGATGGCAAAAATCGGCTTGACCCCAGCGCCTAATGAGACTTCTGACACTCATACGTTACGCAGCAATCTGATTTTCATTCTCGGTGTGATTGGCGAAGATCAGGAGACGATCCGGCAATCGACTCAACTTGCGGAACAATATCTAAAATCCCCTGATTCCGTGGATCCCAGCATGGCCGGAGCTGCCTTGGGTGTGGCAGCGCGTTTTGGTAATGAAGCTCTCTTCGACCAATATGTTGCGGCCATGCGCCAGATGCATGCGCCGGAACAGTATTACAACATTGTCGACGCTCTGACCCGATTCCGTGGCCAGAAGCTGATCGATCGCATGCTGGAAATGACAGTCTCAGATGAGATCAGAAACCAGGATTCCGCGCGCTTGATTGCCGACGAACTTCTCGGCGCTGACAACCGGAACATCACATGGGATTGGGTAAAAGCAAATTGGCCTGCCGTGGAGAAGAAGATCACTATGTCCAGCGGGGCAGCCATTGTCGGAGCCACCCGGACATTCTGCTCCAAGGAGATGCGTGACGATGTTCAAAGCTTCTTTACAGAGCACAAGGTTCCTTCGGCGGAGCGCGCGTTAAAGCAGTCGAATGAGGCTATTGATCGCTGCATTAGGTGGCGCCCCCAATCGCAGACGCAACTGGCCAATTGGTTGCAGGAGCATTCGGGAGCGGGCAAAGCTGGAATGCAATAGGTCATCGCAGCATCAGATCATCTCTAACGCAATTAGCGCGATGCCAAATCGTATTGAATGCTGAGTGATCTAAAGTGTTCATCACGTTTCTGAACCATTGTGGAACTGCAGTGTGCACATTGAATGCGCAGCGTATTTGGGCTGGTCCAGTTCAGCGAAAGGTTTGCGCCGGCCGCGTCTTGTTCGACAGTAAAAACTTCTCCATCCTGCGCCGTGCCGGAAAAGAAGCCAGTGTCTACCTCTTGTCCGACGGGCCCAAGGTTTACATGAGTGACAAATGGAGCTTCTGCGCCGCAGCGCCGCTCCATGACAGTTGCTGTCCAGTGGTGATCTCGATCTGTGGATTCAGCTACCACGCGATCAGAACATTTGGGCCGTGTGTGCAGATATACGACGCTCAGCACACCAAACATCACCAGCAGCGCACTTCCATAGATAATCGAGCCAAAGATCATCTTGCGCGCAAAAGGATCGATGGGTTTCCTGGGCATTCCCGGAGTTATTCCCCCATCCGTGATCGCATGGCGCGCCACAGCTCTGCGCGTCCATCGCCGGTCTTGGCAGAATAGGGAAGTAGCGTTTCAATTTCGTGCTCTTTCGCCAGCGCCGCCAATGCGCTGCGTAACTTGTTGCTGGAAAGTTTGTCGGCCTTGGTTGCCACAACAAGAAATTCACGGTCCGCATGGCGCAAAAAGTCGATCAACTGCCGGTCCAATGTTTGCGCGGGAACATTGGAATCAATCAGCACAATGGAGAGCGCCAGCGTCTCGCGGTCTTGCAGATAGGGTTCAATAAACTTTGGCCACTCCGCGTAAATTTCTTTTGACAATTTGGCATACCCGTAACCAGGCAGGTCCACCAGAAGCATCTCCGGATACGGCTGCTCAGGCTTGGCATACAGTCCAATAAAGTTGATGGTGCGTGTGCGGCCCGGCGTTGAGCTCACGTGTGCCATTTTCTGGCCCAGCAGAGAATTGATCAGGCTGGATTTACCAACGTTCGAGCGCCCCAGAAAGGCAAATTCCGGAGGCCCTTCGGTGGGAAAGAATTTTGGGTCTGCGGCTGAGGTAAGAAACTTGGCGATGAGTGGTTTCATCCGTTAATAAATAGTCTAACGGAAAATCAAGCTTCTCTGCCTGAGGTTGGCTCACTTCCTGTGAATTGCGATGCGTTTTAGAGCGCAGCCAGCATGTCTTTTGGGTTTGCGTTGTCGCCAAAAGTTTCACTGATGTGCACAAACAGGTCTTTGTTTCCCGGCGCAAACACAAAGCTGCCGCCCAGCTGAAACGGGTCTTTGCCCAGTTTGTGCTGCTTGTGCCCTGCGGCCTGCGCGCGCCGGCGGGCCTGCATATTGTCTTTGCGCAGAAGATGCAGCAGGGAAGCGTGCTTTAAGCCAACAGCTTTATAGGCTTCGCGCTTATCGTCGATGAGCAGGGGAAAATCGATTTTGGTTTTCTCGCGGAAGAGGCTGGCATAACTGGCATCACCCAGACCAACCACCGCGATGTGGGCGCCTTTCTGCTGGAAAGCTGATTCGAATTCGCGCAACTGCGCGACATGCTCGCCGCAAAAAATTCAACCATAGTGGCGGAGAAAGACCAGCACCACAGGCCCTTTCTCCCACAACGAACCCAGGCGCGTCGGCTTGCCTTGGGTATCAGGCAGCGTGATGCCTGCAAGTTTACTGCTTAACGATTCGGCCATGCCGGACATTCTGCTGGCTGCCGCTAAATGCTGTCAAGCACCGCTGTCAAATGTACAGCGAAACCCATATACAAGGATGTACAGAAAATTGGCACTGATCTGAAATCGAAATTAATTTCAAATTCTTCCATGCAGTTGTTATCCTTGCCCGCCTATGCGTGAACTCAGAAATGCAGTTGCTGTTGTGACCGGGGCGGCTTCCGGAATTGGCCGTGCTCTGGCCTGTGATCTGGCGAAGCTTGGCGCACAACTCGCCCTGGCTGATCTGAATACTGCCGGGTTGGAGGAGACAAGAGGTCTTCTCGGTAATGCTGTTGCGCGCACGTATTCCGTGGATGTTTCCAAGGCAGCTGCGGTTGAAGAGTTTGCTCAGCGCGTGCAACAGGACTTTGGCCGCGCATCATTGCTGGTGAACAATGCCGGCGTCGCACTCATGGGTACATTTGCCGAGGTCTCTCTCGAAGACATGCAGTGGTTGATCGGGATTAATTTCTGGGGCGTGGTCCATGGCTGCAAATTCTTCCTGCCACTGCTTCAGCGTGAAGCTGATGCGCACATCGTCAATGTCTCCAGTATCTTTGGATTGATTGGGCCGCCAGGGCAGACCGCATACGCCGCCAGTAAGTTTGCTGTGAAGGGCTTTAGTGAATCTTTGCGGGAAGAACTGCGTGCAACGTCATCGATCAAGGTCACGTCCGTTCATCCTGCGGGTATCGCCACGCCGATTGCGCAAACAGCCCGCGCGGCTCGCGGTATCACGGAAGCAGCCCGTCGTGAAGCCGAAGAATATTTCAAAAAGGTCGCCGTTGTTACCCCTGAAGAGGCGTCGCAGACCATCATCAAGGGCATTCTTGAAAACAAGAATCGAGTGTTGATCGGCTCTGACGCTTATCGTATTGACCGGTTGCAACGGATTTTCCCCTCACGTGCCAGCGCTATGTTTGCTAATTGGCTGGCAAAACGTCGTCCCAGAAAAGCGGGAACAAGCTGAGATAACAACCCGGGAATGCCGGAAGCTTTGCTGTGATGATCGAATTGGTGAATACACCAGGATGAAAATTTCATATCAGGAATGCCATCTCGTCCCGATATGCTTCTTTTTTTGACAATTTTTTTCTGTCGCGACATAATGCCACGCGGTCAGCAGTGTGTTGGCTGATTCGCTCGATAAAAAATTTTAATGCACGAATGGTAGTTTTCCCATAGAGTGTCCGTGTCACTTTTTAGCGCCTAAATTTTGCCGGATGGCTGGAACCGGATCAGGCCTCGGTTCCGTGGGCGTTGCGCATGGAATAAAGGTACGTACGGTTAGAAGCAAGCGCTAAGCATCATCATGTGTGATAATACTCAGCCAATGACGAACATTAGTACCATTCATCTCATGAATGAGCACTCATTCACGTTTTTACTGGCGTTCTCGCTCGAGTCCGTCGACCGAAAACTCCAGCCGGTTTCCTCACGCTTTACCACTGCCATCTTGGAGGGTTTATGAGGTCGAAGATCCATTTGTTCAGAATTGTTCTAGCCTGTCTGCTGCTTACGGGCATGGTTTTCGCACAGGGTGTAGGCGCTTCAGGCGATATTCGAGGCACAATCACAGATCCCTCGGGCGCTGTGGTAAACGGCGCCGCTGTAACCGCCACCGATATTGATAAGGGCATCAAGCACACCGTCTCATCGGATGCTAATGGCCAGTTTCATTTTGTTGGCTTGCCGCCGGCAGCCTATAGCCTGACCGTCTCAAAATCTGGCTTTCAATCTGAAATCGTAAAAAGTGTTGTGGTAACCATCGGCCAGACCAGCACGGTTGATTTCCCCATGAAGGTATCGCAGGTTTCGGAGCAGGTTGAAGTCACGGCTGAGCCGGCAGTGATTGAAACCGAGAGAGGCTCCCAGTCGAACGTAGTCAACGAGCAGGCAATTCGCGATCTGCCCATCAATCGCCGCGATTATCTGACCTTCACCTTGCTGGCGCCGGCTGTCTCCGATTCAACACGTCTCGCTTCCGACCAGGATTTCCGGGTAAAGCAGACGCCCCAGAGCGGGCTTTCTTTTTATGGCAGCAATGGTCGCGGCAACTCAGTCACCGTTGATGGCGGAGAAGCAAACGATGATGCGGGTGGCGTGAGACTCAATGTGAGCCAGGATGCGGTCCAGGAATTTCAAATCAACCGCAGCAATTACGGCGCTGAACTTGGCGGGGCCAGCGGTGCCACTATCAACATCGTGACTAAATCGGGAACAAACAATGTTCACGGCTCGCTTTTTGCCTACTTTCGAAATGATGCTCTGGATGCCGCCAACCCCTTTTCTATTACTCAGGCACTGGCGCCGGGACAGAATTTTGATGTAAACGCACCAGACACGCAAGGCACACATACGAAAGATACATTAACGCGCCAACAGTTCGGCGGCTCTATTGGATTTCCAATCACCAAGGACCGGACTTTTTTCTTCAGCTCTTTTGAGGGATTGAACAGTAACGCGCAAAATGCCGTGCCGCTCCTGACTGACACAAACATTTTCCGGACACAGGGAGCTGCGTCAGGAAACAACCAGAACTCGATTCTTGGGGCCCTGGCAGCGAATCCAGGAGTTGTGCCTTGTATTAATAATCCCAACGGAACTGTCACGCCTCTTCCTGGTCCAAACTGCGCGTTCGTGTTGCAAAGTCTATTGACGGTCGATCCCAATGCGAATCTGGTCCCGATACTGGGTCCCGTGCAGGGTCCCCTTCAGACTGCTCGCAATGGTTTTATTGTGAACCAATTTGAGAACAATGGCGGGCTGTTCCCGTATGATAGCCGCCTCTATTTAGCTTCTGCTCGCTTAGATCATCAATTCAGTGATCGCAATCAGGTCGACTTGCGTTACAACTTCGGACATGACCTCGAGCAGAATCCAGATGTAACCTCACTGACGGGGTTTTCCCGTGGCAGCGATGTTAAAGCTTTTGACCATACCATTCTGGGGTCATGGTTTCATCAATTCAGCGCGACGACGCTCAATGATCTTCATGCTCAGTGGAACTATTCCAACTTTGATGTGATTCCGAATGTTCCTGGCCAGGTCGGATTGGATATTCCAGGCTTTGGCGACGTTGGGACGCAAATCTTCCTGCCCAGTCTTACCATCATGCGGCGGTATGAAGGTGCGGACAACCTCACACTCATTCGCGGCAAGCATACGATTAAGTTAGGCGGCTATTTCCTCTATCGTGGAAACCACACAGAGTCGCACACATTCTTCCCCGGTCGGTTTGTCTTCGGCAACCTGCCCGGAGGCCTTCTAAGCTCTTGTCTGGCAAACCCGAGTGGCGCGATCACTGGAAATCCTCTGACCACGGGATGTGGTTTGGCCGGTGCATTGAGCCCGGCGGCGATTAATTCCATTCAATCCGTTGCCCTGGGACTTCCTCAGTTCTACCAGCAAGGGTTTGGCAATCCCATCTATAACTACCCTCGCCCTTATGCTGCCGGTTTTGTGCAGGACCAATGGCAAGTGAAGCCTAACTTCACATTAAATGTTGGTCTCCGTTATGAAGTCGATGGTCAATATGGAGCTTTGGACACTGATAAGAATAATTTTGCCCCACGCCTCTCCATTGCCTGGGACCCGTTTAAAAACCATAAGACTGTTGTACGCGCCGGCTATGGAATCTTCTATTCACCCATCTACGGCCAGATCGCAGATGTGGTCCAGACTCTCGGCTTGGTCAACGGTGTCCGTCCCATAGCGCAGGTATTCGTGCCGCTTACTGCTTCACCGGTGAGTTCAGCAACCATCTTCCAGACATTGTTTGCAGAAGGCGGCGCAAATAACGTAATTGCGTGCACAACACCGGCGGCAGGTAACGCTGCTTGTATCGCGCCAGCGAACCTGGCTCAGTTTGGCATCAATGTAACTAATACCGGACCAGTTCCTCCAGGATCCGCACTGTTTAGCGCGCAGCCAGGTTACAGAAGCGCATATTCTCAGCAGGCTGAATTTGGCATTGAACACGAGATCGCGAACGGCTGGGCAGTTTCTTTAAGCGGTATTTACGTTCACACCATTGGTCTTCCCGTGGCGATTGACTCTAACCCGACAACCCTTGCGCCGTTTGTCAGCGTTCCGTTGGCTAACGGGAGTACCGCCACATTTAGGGATTGGGCCGCTGTGCCCGGCAGCCCGTGTGGTGCATTGCTGCCATCGCCAATTAATCCCTGTTTTGCCAATCCTGTGCTGCTCCAAAATAACGTCTATTCTTCTGTAGGATCCGCGTTGTATGAGGGCGGCATTTTGGAAGTGAAGAAGCGGTTCAGCTCGCATTTCTCGATCCTGGCCAATTACACGCTGAGCAAAGCTTTTGACGATACTACGGATTTCAACAGCGATTTCGGCCCGGTCGATAACACCAACCTGAATGGCGAACGTTCGCTTTCCAGTTTTGATCAGCGGCACAAAGTCGTATTTGCCACTATTGCAGATACCGGCCATGTCGGTGGTCCTGTTTTCTCCAATTTCCAATTCGCTCCTATCTTCCGTTACAACAGCGGTCATCCTTTTGATCTGCTGGCTGGCGCTGACGTGAATGGTGACAACCACTCCACCAATGACCGTCCAATCGGGGCAGCGCGCAATACCGGCCTGGGACCTGACTATATTGATTTCGATATGCGCATCTCACGCAGCTTCAAGATGGGTGAGAGAGCGAATTTACAACTCATGGCAGAAGGGTTCAATTTGTTCAACCGAACCAATTTTGCCAGTGTGAATAACGTGGTCGGCCCCAACTTTGGCTTGCCCACCGCCGCTGGCGGAGCTGGCGCTACTACATTCAATGTCAGCGGAAATAGCTCGCTCTTGCCGAGCCAACCGCTGGGCTTTACCTCAGCCTACCCGATGCGTCAGCTGCAGCTTGGCATTCGCATTGGCTTCTAGTTTTTGAACCTATAAAAACGGAGGCGGTTAACTCCGCCTCCGTTTTTCTCTTTGTGCACGACTATTTGTTGCAACTGCAGTAACCCGATTTCGTTCCGGCATGTCTGTTACTCCACAAACTCCGTCTCATGTCAGCCAGATGACCGGTGCGCAGGCGATTGTTAGTTCCTTGCTGCGCCATGGCATTACCTCGGGCTTTGGCATTCCCAGCATTCATAACATCGCTCTTTATGAGGCGTTGCGGCAGACACCCCAATTCAGTCATTGGGTGGTTCGCCATGAGCAGGCTGCAGGATTTGCCGCCGATGGGTTTTATCGCAGTAGCGGAAAAATAGCCGTCGTCTTTGCGTCCACCGGCCCCGGAAACCTCTTCACCCTGGTGCCGCTGCTGGAAAGTCTGCAGACGGAGACGCCTGTGCTTTTGCTTGGCACGAATATCGCTTCATCACTGCTCGGGAAAAAAGGCGGAGCTTTGCATGAAACGCCGGATCAATTGGAGATTTTTCGGCCATTGACGCGCTTCGCCCGCCGTATCACGCAACCCGATGAAATCTCTGAAGTGATCGACCAGGCCGTTGCGATGTTTCACGGCACAATGCCAGGTCCGGCGTTCATTGAGATTCCACATGATCTCTTGCTTGCGCCTGTCGACGCGGGTTCTTCCGAGAACAAAGATCCTGATCGCCGTACCCAGACTTCATCTGGCATAAAGGTCAACGATATTAGCCAGAGCATCTCCAATAGCCGGAAACCCGTGTTGCTGATTGGCGCCGGTGCTAATGGATCTACTAACGAGATTCGCGATCTGGCGGAAACGCTGCAATGTCCGGTGTTTACCACTACCAGCGGGAAGGGAATATTTCCCGGCGACCATCCTCTTTCGCTTGGCTGCATTTCTCGGCTAGGGGCGGTGCAGGAGACTTTAGATCAAAGTGATCTGCTTATATCCTTTGGCACGCGCCTGACTGAATTCGATACTGGCCGGTTTGGCTTGCGTCTGCCACATAGCCATATTCATATTGTGGTGGATGTTCGTTATGCGGGAAATCGAATGCCTTCAACACTCGTGGTTGGAGCGATTCATGTCATTATTCAATCTCTTGTTCAATCCACTCAGAAGCGTCAGCCATGGTGTGATATTGCTGCAGTAAAACAAAGTGAAGAACAGCGGCTGGAAGCCTTGCATCAGGAAAGCTATGCAGCTCTCAATCTACTGCGCTCGTCCATGGATCGAAAGGACGTTCTGATCAACGACCAATCGATCCTTAGCTATTGGGCTTCCGCATTTTTCGCTGTGCTTGAGCCAAATACATTTCTCTACCCTTATGGTTCGGGAACGCTCGGCTATGCCTTGCCGGCTGCCATCGGCGTTGCATGCGCCAATCGGCAATCTGGACAGGGGCACAAAATCATCTGCATCGCAGGTGACGGCGGCTTTCAGTACACACAGCATGAGTTGGCCACGCTGGCTCAATATCAGCTTGCTGTCAAAATTCTTTTAGTCAATGATCAGTCTTATGGCGTAATCGGCTTCCTACAGCGTTCTATGTTTGGCCAGACGCATGAAGTCGCTTTGAAGAATCCTGATTTTTGCCGCATGGTGGAGGCTTATGGAATCCCCGCGACACGGGCCACATCCCTGGCTGAACTGAAAGAGAAAATGCCGGCGTGGCTGAATGCGCCTGGTCCTGCATTGCTTGAGTGGCGTACGCAATTGAAAGCGCCATGGGAGGTTGGAGCTATTCCTCGTCCAACCGGTGTTGGACCAAAAACTACATAAAGACTTACAACTTCAAGGAGACCAGACCGGCTATGAGCGCTGAGCACGCCACAAAAACTGTAAAACAACTCTTTGACCTTACCGGACGTGTCGCAATCATTACCGGCGGCTCCATCGGGCTTGGCCGCCAGATGGCGGAAGCTCTCGCGGAATCCGGCGCCAATCTGGTTTTATGCGCCCGAAAAAAAGAGCGTTGTGAAGAAGCTGCCCATGAACTCGGCAAACTTGGCGTTCGCGTACTGGCCCTTGCTTGCGACGTAAAAGATCAGGCTAGCGTTGAGCAGTTAGTCGCCGCCACGGTTTCTGAGTTCAAACGCATCGATATTCTGATCAACAATGCTGGAATCTCCTGGGGTGCGCCCACAGAAACGATGTCTCTGGCAGACTGGAACAAAGTTTTGGAGACGAACCTTACGGGTACATTTCTCTGCGCACAGGCGGCAGGCAAAATCATGCTCAAGCAGGAGAGCGGTAAGATCATCAATATGGCTTCGGTTTCAGGCATAAAAGGCGCTCCGCCGGAAGCGGTGCAGGCCATTGCCTATCATGCCAGCAAAGGCGGCGTAATTTCATTTACGCGTGATCTGGCTGTGAAATGGGCGCGGTATAACGTCCAGGTCAATGCCATTGCTCCGGGATGGTTTCCCACGCACATGTCCGGCAAGGTGATTGAGCACAAGAAAGACTATTTGCTGGAGCATATTCCGGCGCGGCGTTTTGGCACAGATTACGATCTGAAAGGCGCAGCTGTATTTCTGGCTTCAGATGCATCTGCGTATGTGAACGGCCACGTACTTGTTGTGGATGGAGGCCAGTGCTCCTGAACTTTTGAGGTCATCATGATTATTCCCCTTACCCCATTGCGCTTTTTGCGCTATTCCAGCCAGCAATTTCCTAAACGCACCGCCGTGGTCTGCGGCGACCAGCGTTTTACCTATGAGCAGTTCTCTGATCGTACAGCCCGCCAGGCAGGAGCGTTGCGCTCGCTTGATATCAAGCCGGGCGAGCGTGTTGCGTTTTTAAGCGCGAACTGCCATCGCCTTCTGGAAGGCTATTATGGCGTGCTGGAAGCCGGTGGAGTATTGCTGCCGTTGAATGTCCGGCTGGCGTCGCAGGAACTCGCCTACATTCTGAATGACTCAGAAGCCACGTTTCTGCTGCTGGAACAGCAGTTCATTCCACTGGTTGAGTCGTTCCGCAAAGATCTAACGTCGGTGAAATTCTTTGTGCCGCTTGATTTCAAGCCCAACGCTGACTGGATGACAAAACAAAATTATGAAGAGCTGCTGGCCGCGGCAACGCCTTATCGCGCAGATGTTATGCAGATCGATGAAAACTCTTTGGGAGAGCTTTTTTATACCAGCGGTACAAGCGCCAATCCCAAAGGCGTGATGCTTACCCACCGCAATATCTACCTGCACGCGCTGAATGTTGCCATCAACTTTGGCGGTACTTGCGAATCGGTGGAACTGCACACCATCCCGCTCTTTCACGCCAACGGATGGGGTGTGGCGCATTCGCTTACTTACATCGGTGGCAAGCATGTGATGATGCGCAAGTTTGAAACCACGGAGGTTTTTCGCCTGATTGAGCGTGAAGGCGCGCAGTCATTGAGTGTGGTGCCGGCCATGGCCACCGCGCTCGTGAACTGTCCTGAGCGGCCAAAATTTAATCTGAGCACGCTGGAGCGCATGAGCATTGGCGGCGCTGCCTCATCGCCTACGCTTGTGCGTGAAGTGGAAGAAAAGCTGGGGTGCGCCTGCTATTCCGGCTATGGGCTTACAGAAACAGCTCCCGTATTGACCTCGGCGCGCATGAAGCCCGGCATCGAATGGCCGGAAGCGATTCGACTTCAAAAGCAGGCCTCAACCGGCCATGCCATTGTCGGCGTGGAAATTCGCGTGGTTGATCCGGACGGCAATGATGTGCCGCGCGATGGCAAAAGCATTGGCGAAATAGTGGCCCGCAGCGACGGTGTAATGGATGGCTACTGGAAACAACCGGAAGCCACAGCAGAAGTGATGCGCGACGGTTGGTTCCACACCGGCGACATGGCAACCATGGATGAAAACGGTTATGCGTTGATCGTTGATCGCAAGAAAGACATTATCGTGAGCGGTGGAGAGAACATTTCTTCGCTTGAAGTGGAGAAGACGCTGCTGGAACATCCCGGCATTTATGAAGTGGCAGTTATCCCCGTGCCTGACGATAAATGGGGAGAAGTGCCCAAAGCACTGGTGGTGATGAAGCCGGGAATGGCAGCGACGGAAAGCGAGATACTCGAGTTCTGCCGCGGCCGCATGACGCACTATAAATGCCCTCGCACCGTTGAGTTTCTCACTACGCCTCTTCCACGGACAGGCACCGGCAAGGTCCTGAAAAAAGAACTGCGGAAGCAATATTGGTCAGGAACAGGCAGCATTCGTCCGGAGATGGCAACGAAGAAGTAGTTTTGACGGACACTTCAAATCTTTTGCTGATTTGAAGGATGGTGAGGTTTTGGCTTTGGCCCACGATGAAACAGGAAGTGGAGTCGATTCATGAGATGGATGTATAGGCGCAAGCTCACTGACGTGATACGCATAGCAACAAGTTTGTTGTTATTTGTGCCATGTATTTCTGCTAAAAGTCACAAGGATTTTCCAGAGAAATATTCTGATATTTATATGCCTGTGTCGCTTGCAATCGGTTCGGTTAGAACGGCTGCGTTTCCTGGCATCTCGCAGTGGTATGACATTCTGGTCCAGGTGGAGAAGCCTCTTCCGTTCCGGCAGATGCGGTGCATGATGGGTGTTACGGCGAGTCCACTTGAATCGAAGGATTGCAGTAGCGATGATCCGTTGCTTCAAGCGAACTGGACCGTGTGGGAAGGTGAGCACATCGTTGCTCAGGGTTCGATACCAAATCGGTGCGCTTGTGCATTTGAAGAGAAGCACATCCTCAAGCTTCTGGGAAGTTTTGCGGGGGCAACGGGGAAGAAGTATGTAGTGGAAGTGAAATTTTCGAAAGATGGTACGCCACTGAACGCTGCCAATCCTCATTTGATCGTCATTCAGCACAAAAAATTCTGGTGATAACCAAACGTATTCTCGATTCCGCAGCATCACTTAAAGAGCTCATCGGTCAGGAAATCTCTGTCACGGAGTGGTTCCAGATCACACAAGAGCGCATCCAGCAATTCGCCGATGCCACGCTCGATCATCAATGGATACATCTAGACGTGGAACGTGCCCGGCGCGAGTCTCCATTTAAGGCCCCCATTGCGCATGGCTTTCTTACGCTCTCTCTACTTTCTCATTTCATGCACCAGGCAGTTGAGTTCAAGCAGAGTCTGCGGCTGGCTGTGAATTATGGATTGAACCGTGTACGCTTTGTCTCGCCTGTGCGTGCTGGATCGAATATCCGCGCCCGCGTTGCGCTGCAGTCGCTCAAGGACGTGCCGCCAAGTGGCATGGAAGCGGTTTTCAACATAGCGATTGAAGTGGAAGGCGCAGATAAACCCTGTTGCGTCGCTGAGTGGGTAGTGCGTTACTACTTCTAAATGCTTTTTCGCTGGGTGGCGTTTAGTCCTACCGTCATCAGGAGTTTTGTTACCTCGCCCATTCCAGCAAAGCGCTCGTCTTTGGTATGTCCCTGGAAGTAGCGATAATAGATTTGCTGGATAATCACCGCTAGCTTGAACATGGCAAAGACATAATAGAAGCTGATGTTCGATAGATCGCGTCCGGTTCTTGCTGCGTAGCGTTGCGCCAACTCAGCACGACGGAGCATGCCGGGCGCACTCGTAGGCCCCCAATGAACGGCCTGCATCTCCGGCGGATCTTCAGGATCAACCCAGTAAGCCAGTGCAGCGCCAAGATCGGCCAGCGGATCGCCCAGCGTGCACATCTCCCAATCCAGCACAGCCTTGATCTGTGTAACGTTTTCGGCATCGAGGACCATATTGTCGAACTTGTAGTCGTTATGAATGATGGTCGCATCACTGTTTGTGGGGATGTGTTCGTGCAGCCACGCGGCAAGCGGTTCAGCTTGCGGGATATCGTGTGTCTTTGATCCCTGATAGCGCTCTGACCAGCCACGCACCTGCCGCTCCATATAGCCTTGTGGTTTGCCAAGCTCTCCCAGGCCAAGCGCAGCGTAGTCGAGACCATGCAGGTCCGCCAGATTGTCGATGAATGATTCGCTCAGCTTCCGTGCGGTTTCCGGTGGCAGCTCAAAACCATCGGGGAGGTTTTTGCGCAGGATAATGCCGCGCACGCGCTCCATCACATAAAACGGAGCGCCAATTACGGATTTGTCTGTGCAGTGAAGCAATGGTTTTGGCGCAGGATAGGCGCCATGAAGTTTCTCCAGAACGTGATACTCGCGCCCCATATCATGCGCAGACTTTACCTTACTGCCAAAAGGAGGACGCCGCAGCACCATTTCCTTTTCGCCCAGTGTAATGGAATATGTGAGATTGGAATGGCCGCTTGGAAATTGCGTGACTGCAAGCACACCTTTGAATTCAGGAAGATGGCTGTGCAGGTACGGCTCCAGACGGCCGAGATCCAATTCCTCGCCCTGGCGGACCGGCTTTGATCCATCCTGCAAATTGCTTGCGACAGAAAACCGATTTGATTCTGCTGCCATTCTGGCGTTCCTGTTTACTGCTTTACCGATGCGTAAGAAATTCAGGATCGGTAAAGTGCGGTACCGCGTTATATGTGCTTAAGGTAAACCGTCCGGGCGAAAAAAGAAATTCACTGAAGGAGCAATTGCGCACCATCCATGCTGTCTTCAAGGTTGATTTGGTGGAAAGATCAAGTGCGCGCTGCATCGCCACCCCAACGGGACCACCGGAACTGAAGATGGCGATCTGCTGGCCATTACCCTCATTTGCGCAAAGCTCTGCCAAGCCGTGCTGAACGCGCGAACAAAACATCTCCCATGGTTCGATTCCATCAAGCGGAAGCATTCCATCCGCCCAGCGGCCAATGATTACTTCAAACATCGCTTGAAATGTTTTGAATTGCTCGGGACGCGTCTGTGCCGCTTTGAATGCCAGATTCATGGTTCGAATATCGGCATCGGTTTCGATCAGCTCCGGTAATGAGCGTTCTATGACGGCTTCAGCCTGGAACTCGTCGAACTCCTGCAAGACAGTTGGCTCTGGCCAGGCGATGCCAGCCGCTTTGTACGCCTCGCCAGCGATGCGCGCAGTATCTCTCTGCCGCACGCGAGGGCCGGAATAAACACGGTCAAAGCAAAGGTTCAGGCCGGCCCAATATTCGCCGAGCATGCGGCTCTGAGTCTCTCCTTTAGCGGAGAGCTTGTCGTAATTGCGCTCAAGGAAAGATGCTTGACCGTGTCTAACCAGAAAGAGTCGGCTCATTCGGAGTCAAAAAAATGTTGAATGTTGAGAATAGCATGCGCATTCTGCCACGCGAAGCGAACAGGCGGCGGATGCCTTAGTTTCATGAGGAACTATGCGGCAGGATGATCGCTGCGAGCGTTATTGCTTTTTGTCTTCCGAGTCTTTGTTCTGGCTGGCTGCTATAGAAGGTACAGTTGCATGTCCATTCGCTGTTCCGATCAGCCCACTGTCGTTATCGCGTACGGCAAGTCGCAGAAGGTAATCGCCAGGAGGCAAATCAACGGATTGATTACAAGGAAAGATCATCTGCATAACTTTTTGATACTGTTCAGATTTCAGTGCGGCATTAAACGCGTTTCCCTGTACGCGCACAGGCTGTCCTTTGCTGTTATCGACACCTACACCGCAATCAACCGCGGCATGTTGCAACCCGTCATCTTTCAGATTAAAGGTGATTGCATGAGGATCGATGCCAAAATTAATTTGGACCTTATTCCCGTTTTGCGCTGAGGGTGGAATCACAACCGCCTGGAACGGTAGCCCGGTAGCTATTGGGTTATTGATATCGAGCGCCGTGTTCAAATCAAGAGCTAAAATCCTGGGATCTTTCTTGAGATAATCTTTTGGGTCAACAGCAAAAAATCCCTGCCGGTAATGCAATTTAACGCCAGGGCGGTTTATCTTAACCACGATTCTGCGGAAGCGTCCGTCCCAAACTTTATTTTCAGGGTAGTAGCCAAGCGTGTAATAGGTTGAGCCATCTTCCAGGCTGTCTCGAATGGCCTTGTCAATGTTGTTTGTATTGTAAAAAGCTTTACCACCCGTCTGGTCAGCGACGGAATTCATGGTTGAGTGAGCGTCCATGGAAGTTTCAGCTGCCTGATCAATCTCATTTGCCTGTTGAGACCCGACGCCTACTTTGCCCATTCCCAATGCGCTTCGTCCAAGATATTGTCCGTTGCTATCAGTATTGCTGAGTGAAGAGTATGAATCCCGATTATTGATTGCCGCAGCGTCAATCGGGTAGACGGCAATTTGCGCATTGGAGAGAAGATCCGCTGTGTGATCGATTTGGCTTTGATTGCTTTTGATGAACGGCTGGACCGGGTCTGAACCAGGATTGCTCATTGCGCCAACAGTGGGATTGGCCGGCACAAAGAATGCAGGAAACGATTCTGAGATCCATATCAAATTCTTGCGTCCGGGATAGCCGGAAAGATTTCGCGCCAGAGCGCCAAGTTGTTCCAAAGTGAGGCTGATGCGCTGGTCCAATTGATTGATGGCCTGGTCTTGACCAAAGCGAAGAACCGACTGCAACACTCCATCGGGCATTTGCTCCAACATGCTAGGGGGAATATCAAGCGCGTTGGATGACTCGGCGCGCACCCCCTGCGGCAGTTCTCTGGCTTTCTTGATGGTTTCCTTCAATGCTGTGGGATCAGTGGTGAAGTCCTGCAGCATACGCAACTTTGATCCCATTGCATAAACCGCAATAGGCTGGCCGGCAGGAAGTTTCTCCAGAAATTTAAGCATCTCTGCATGCGCATATTTTTGATTAACAGCGGTTACATTAATGCCGTCCAGCAACAGCACATTCAAAGTACTGTCTGTCCTGAAGCGTGGCATATTCGTAATGCGATTAGGCGACAGGGCAGCCGGAGTAATTGTGGCTGGCTGGCCCTGCTTCCCAGCGCCTTGCTTGAAGTTAAAGACGCGAATTTTTTGATCAACATTCTCTTCGCGCACGGTGAAGTCTTCAGGCTTCAGGTCAGTGACGGGAGCCCCTTTGTGGTCGAGCGCCACTACGTCCACCACAACCAGCCTTGTTTTCACCTTCAGAACAGCTGCAGGGTTTTCTGGAGAGGATGGTACTGCCGCCTGTGCCGTGCTGGATTGAGCCGGATTGGATGACTCAGCAGAACGAGGTACAGCTTCTTGTCCCAGCGCAGTGATACTAAGAAGAAATAGAAGGAATATAGAACGGATAGGACTTTGTAAACCCATAAACCAACTCGCTCCCAAGAGAACATTCGCAGCTTTAGAGAGTACTATATCCCAGAAAACTCAAACCAATAATAAATACAAGCTTTAAGTATTCTTAAGTACTCTTGAGTGATAGCTCTTGGGAGCTATGGTTTAAGAAATTGACCTAATGTTTAGCAGGAACGTGAAAATCAACTCCGTTCGCTGCATTTGCTTTTTCAGTGGCTGCGGCATCCAGCTCAGACATTTGATATTTGTGGGCCGCATGTTCGTCAAATATCCACAAAGTGGGGCCTGCTATCGCATAGCTTTTCGCGGAAATCCGGTGGCCATCACTGAAAATAAAAATGGTGGCGGTAGCCGGTTCCGTCGCAGAAAGAGTTGCCCCGGACGAATTGCGCTCAGCCAGCGCTCTGCTGCTCTCCTCGGCGCGTAAATCTGCAACTTGATCAGAGAGATTTTGAACATCCGTGGAAAGCTGCGCGGTGTTGTCATTGCTGCCGGAACTATTATCCGTAGCTACGGGCTGGGAGTACTGCTGTTGGGAGTATGCAGGACCATAGCCATATCCGTAATAGTCCCCTGGATAGTAAGGGTAGTAGGGATAGAATGGCGACCCGAAAAAGAACCCTCCGGTAAAGAAAAAGGGAGAGAAGCACCCGAAACAATTGTTAAAGAAGAAGAAGTGATTGTGGAAGCCAAACGGGAATGTATGGAATGATACAAACGTGTGGGTGAAGGCCCCACCTCTGAAGCCGGCAACATGCACTCCTGCCGTGTGCACTCCCCCAAATGATCTGAAGCTAGTCGATCTTACGGCTACGCCAGATGATCTGAAGCCAGATGATCTGAAGCCGGATGATCTGAAACCGGTCGACCTTATGCCAGCGCCAGATCTGAATCCAGCAGCACCAGATCTAAATCCTGTAGAGCCAAACGACCGGACACCAGGGCTGGATCTGAATCCCGGACTCATACCTGATGAGTGAAATCCACCAGAGGAATGAAAACCACCGCCACCGGATGAATGAAAACCTGCGGAACCGCCATGTCCACCAGACATTCCGCGTTGTGCGTGAGCAAGTGAGGAAGGCACAAGAAGAGCAGCCGTTCCAAGTACTGCGAGGGAAAGCAGCCGTTTCATAGGTTTTTACCGTAATCCTTATAAGGATATTTTATTCCTTTTCGCAAGCGCCTCAACACAAGTATTTTGCCAATGTTTTCAATCATCTGCTGTGATTTGACGCCCGCAACTATAATGCTCGCCATGAAAAAGAACGTTCCAACTCTGCTTACCTTGCTACTTACTTTTTTATCCGCCATGGGCTTTGCGCAGACCAAGGCCCACAAAACCACATCTTCTTCATTGGCTGGCTCTAATATCTATCAGATGCAGGAAGGCTTTGTGGATGCTCACGGAGTTTTAATTTATTACCAGATCATCGGGCGGGGTGCCCCGCTAATGATCGTCCACGGTGGCCCCGGCGCCTCCCATGACTACTTTCTGCCTTACCTGCTTCCACTGGCGCGGACAAATCAAGTCGTTTTTATTGACGAGCGCGGCTCAGGCCGTTCAGAGAAGCTGGAAGACGCCAGCCAATACACTGTAGAGAATATGGTGGAAGATGTTGAGGCCGTCCGGCAGGCCCTGCATCTGGGCAAGATCAACCTGATGGGACACTCTTATGGCGGCGTGCTTGCACAGGCGTATGCGTTCAAGTATCAGCAGAACCTCACTCACCTGATTCTTGGAGGCACTTTCTATAGCACGGCAGAGATGAACAAAGTTCTTGCCGAAGAAAAGGCAGCCATGCCGCCTGAGGCGTTAGCCAAGTTGAACGACCTGGAAAAAGCCGGTCTCTTTGGTAAAGGCAAGGACTGGGAGAAGGGACGTTACCCTGAAGAGTATGCCAAGCTGGCCTGGGGCGATGGTTACTTTCCATACCTTTATCAACACCATCCTGACGCGAACTATGACCCTGCCGCCGGCAATACAACCAACTCATGGGAACTTTACCGTGAGATGTGGGGCTCAAACGGCGAGTTTGTGATCGACGGTAATTTGAAATCCGTAGAATATCTGGACAAGCTTTCTACCATCCAGGTGCCTACGCTGATGATCTGCGGCGATCATGATGAATCGAACCCGCGGCTTTCACGCACGATGCATGAAAAGATTGCCGGATCGAAGCTGGTAATTGTGCCGCAGGCGGGACATTTGGCGTTTGTGGATCAGCCGAATTTCTATATCAAGTCGATCAACGAGTTTTTAAAAGGGAAGTAAAAGTCAGCGTTGGGCCGGGCATTTGACCGGCCCAGCGCTGAATCTTTAGCGCGAGAGCTCGCAGATCCAGTTCACTTCCCATGTCTTTCCGCCGTCTCCGGAAAAAGACTGTTCCATGCGCGATGATTTCGGTGAAATGTCGAGCCACATATAGCGCACAAGGACTGCGCGGCCTTCCCAGATTTGCTGGTTAAAGAATTCACCGCGCTTTCCCTCGAACTGTCCGACAACCGGCGGAATCTCGAGAGTGCCTTTGTCGAGGTCTACCAGATAAATGCTCCACTGGTGCGATTCCGGGTTGTAAAGCCGGAGCGTTTGCGCCTTGATACGGAGTTTGCTGTCGGGAGTGGAAACGTCAAATTCTTCAAAGTTGGCATTGCTGTCCAGAAGCTTCTTATGGTTCGAGATGCCGTTGTACTCGACCCAGACATTTGATCCCTTCAAACGTTGGGGAAGCCGGCGAACATGCGCTTTCCAGTCACCGATGAGAAAATCAAAGTCATGAGATCCATCTCTCTGCGTAACCGTTGATCCACTGACTGATGCCTGAGCATTTGTGAATCCCTTATGTGCATGAACTTCGCTGATAAAGACTGCCGCTATCATGATTGCCGGCAGGATGTATTCAAGTCGAATCGATTTCATGCGCACCATGCTCTCATGCGTTTGAGAGTGGTGCAATGTCGCAGATGCCGATCGGAAAAGTGTTTGGGATAGAGTGCTAATAATCAGGGATGGCCAGAAACGGAATCTGATATTCAAGTACCAACCCTCAGACTCCCAACTTCGACTCAGAGCTCGGCTATTTTTTCCACTCTGCATTGACTTATTGAAGTAACGATGTCCGAAAACCGCGAGTTCACCTTCATGATGAGTGCGAAAATCAGCCATGAATTTTATCGACTCTTTTTACGAAGGATCTTTATGCCTCTCTTCCGGACCAGGACGCGAGTAGTTGTATTTGTCCTTGCGAGCATTTTGAGCGCAGTTGCAATATTTGCTTCCGAAAATGCCAGTACGCAGGACGATATGGATCGGTCCATTAAGCCCGGTGACGACTTCTATCGTTATGCCAATGGGGGCTGGCTCAAAACCGTTGTGGTCCCCGCTGGCCGGACAAGCTACGATACGCGCACAATCCTGACGGAAAAAACAGTCCACCAAATAAGCGGTCTCATTCAATCCGCAGCTGCAGACAAGCCGGTGAAGGGCAGTATTACGCAGAAGGTTGGCGATTACTATGCCAGCTTCATGGATGAAGACGGCATCGAAGCGAAGGGCCTGACGCCACTTGCCGATGAGAGGAGTAAAATCTCGGCGATTACAAATAAAACGTCGCTCTCTGCCTATCTTGGCTCCACGTTGAATAGTGAAGTCGATGGGCTTACGGCGAACGCGGATCATATTTTTGGCGTGTGGATTAATCAGGGCTTTCAAGATGCGCAGCATAACCTTCCTCATCTATGGCAGGGTGGCCTGGGAATGCCCGATCGCGAATCTTATCTTGATCCATCGCCAAAGATGGCGGAGCTGCGTGCGCAGTATCAGGCACATATTGCAGCGATTCTGAAGCTTGCTGGCGTTGCAGATGCAGACACCAAAGCAGCGCGTGTTCTGGCGCTTGAAGTGAAGATAGCGCAATCTCACGCCCCAGACTCAGACGCCGCTGACGTCTTCAAACAGAACAACCCGTGGAAACGGGTTGAATTTAGTGCCAAAGCTCCCGGAATGGATTGGGCCGCTTATTTTGCTGCGGCCGGGCTCAGCGGACAGGCGGACTTCATTGTCTGGCAGCCTTCGGCTGTGACTGGTACTTCTGCTTTGGTGAACAGTGAGAACATCGAGGGATGGAAGGACTATCTCTGTTTTCACTTGATCGAACATTATTCCAGCGTTTTGCCCAGGAGCGTGGCGGCTGAAGATTTTTCGTTCTATGGCAAAATTCTGGCCGGAACAGAGCAAGCGCCAGAGAGACGCACCACCGCTATCGCCGCAACTAATGCCGCACTGGGACAAGCGGTTGGCCAACTCTACACGCAGCGTTATTTCCCGCCGGAAGCCAAGGGAAAAGCGCAAGCGATGGGCCGCGATCTACTCACGGCTTATCGTGATCGCATTGCCAATCTCAGCTGGATGTCTCCTCAGACAAAACACAAAGCACTGGTAAAACTGGCAGCTTTTAAGCTATGCGTCGGCTACCCTGATATCTGGATCGACTATTCAACGCTCAATGTGGTGCGCGGTGATGCCTTCGGCAATATGCGCAGGGCAGAAGCTTTCAATCGCACGCGCAATCTGGCGCAGCTTAAGAAATCGGTTGATCCAATCGAGTGGCCCATCAACCGCAGACTCCCGGCGCGATCATTATGTTCAGTCCTAATGCTGAATTTTTCTCGGCAGCCATTCTCCAACCGCCTTATTTTGATTACAAGGGTGACGCTGCCTCAAATTACGGATCCGCCGGAGCTGGCATGGCCCACGAAATCAGCCACAGTTTTGATGAACTGGGAAATAGTTATGACGATCAAGGCCGCCTCGCGCATTGGTGGACAGCCGAAGATCTGGCCAGCTATCACGTTGCTGCGGCAAAGCTGGTAGCGCAATTTGACAGCTATTGCCCATTCTCTGATCTTTGCGTCAAAGGCAAGCAGGTTGTGGGTGAAAATATTGCTGACCTTGCGGGTTTGGTGGTGGCGCATGACGCTTACATCCGTTCGCTGAATGGCAAACCTGATCTTGAGATTGACGGATTAAGCGGCGAACAGCGCTTTTTCCTGGCGTTCTCCCAGAGATGGCGGAAGATTCAAGATGAAGCCGCGCTGCGCCGGCAGATCGCCACTGACACGCATCCGCCGGGAGAATATCGAAGTGATACCGTCCGCAATGTCGGGCCTTGGTACAAAGCTTTCGGGATCGTGCCCGGTGACAAGCTATATTTGAAACCTGAAGACCGCGTACAGATATGGTGAAGCCAAAGCCGAGCAGAATACGCCACAAGTCTTAGCGCAATGCACGGCTTTCTGCATAGCTCTCCGTGCGTCGCGGAGTCGAGCCACCTTTGATCAGATCCGCCGCTTTCTCCGCAATCATGATGGTTGGAGCATTCGTATTCCCACCGATCACTGTTGGCATGATGGAGGCATCCACCACGCGCAGGCCTTCTACGCCATGAACGCGCAGTTCTGAATCAACTACGGCATCCGCGTCATTGCCCATCTTGCATGTGCCGACTGGATGGTAGAGCGTCTCAGTGTATTTTTCGATGTGTGCCCGCAAAGCTGCGTCATCTTTTGCCGCCGTGCCGGGAAGCAACTCTGTGCCGCAATAGTTGGCGAAAGCTCTGGTTGCGGCGAGAGAGCGAGAAAGCTTTACGCCTTGCAGCATCACATCCAGATCTCGCGAGTCAGCATAATAGTTGGCCCGGATGGAAGGCGCATCCAGTGGATTGCTGGAACGCAGTCTGATTTCTCCACGGCTATATGGATGCAGCAACGTTGGCCCAAAAGTAAAGGCATGTCCTTTGATCTTCTGGAATCCATGTTCAACGAAATATCCCACGCCGAAGTGGAATTGCAGATCAGGAATCGGTGATTGCACTGAAGTCTTGATAAATGCGCCAGCCTCCGCCACATTTGATGTCAGCGGACCTTTCTTGAACAAAAGATAGCGCGCCAGGTTAGCAAAATCTTCGGCACTGGCCAGGCTCACAGGCTTGGTGCATTCATACACTACGCCGCACGCCGCGTGGTCTTGTAGGTTCTTGCCGACCCCGGGAAGATCGCATACAAGGGGAATATCAAAACGACGCAGATCGTTGGCCGGAGCAACGCCTGAAAGCATTAGCAATTGTGGTGAACCAATTGCGCCAGCACAAAGAATAATTTCGCGCTCTGCGCGCTCCTGTACGCTCCCGCTGCCTTGCTGGAAGCTGACAATCGCGGCGCGTTTACTTTCGAAGTAAATTCCAAAGACATGCGTGTCTGTTTTGACTGTGAGATTTTTCCGCGACATCACTGGATGCAGAAATGCGGCTGCGGTGCTGTGCCGCTTACCTTTGCTTTGCGTGACTTGATAGAGTCCAAAGCCTTCCTGCGTTGCGCCATTAAAATCAGCATTGCGGGGAAAGCCGGCTTCCTCTCCAGCCCCAACAAATGCTTGTGCCAACGGATTAACGGTGCAGAGGTCGCTTACACACAGCGGCCCACCAGCGCCGTGATATTCCGAGGCTCCATGCTGCTGGTTTTCTGATTTCTTGAAGTAGGGAAGTACATCGTTATAACTCCAACCAGCGTTTCCCAAATCGCGCCAGTGGTCATAATCTGCACGATTGCCACGGATATAGATCATGGCGTTCATGGAACTGCTTCCGCCCAATACCTTGCCGCGCGGCCAGTAAAGGCTGCGATTTCCAAGCTGTGGCTCAGGCTCAGTGAAGTAGGTCCAATCGCACGGACCTTTAAAGAGTTTGGAAAACGCCAGAGGTACGTGAATGTCCGGCTTGTTATCACGACCACCGGCTTCCAGGAGCAGGACTTTAATTTTGGGATCTTCACTCAGGCGGTTGGCCAGCACACATCCCGCAGATCCGGCGCCGATGATGATGTAGTCATACATCTGCTGACTCCTGGGCGGACAAGACTTTCGGATGGATAGAGATTGTAGCGCGAAAGTATGTGGTTAAACTAAAGTGGGACGAGATGCAGCAGAGAAGCCAGTCTTCCTGGTTTGTGAAAAGCAAATGAATAGATTGCTAGCGCGGACTGCCAATGGCCGCAAACGTCATCTCTGTTGCACCACTGTTGGTCTTGCTTTTCCATGCCAGAAATAATTCTGCGTAAGATTCCTTGAGATAGCTTTTTGTGGAAATGCTGAGCTTTTCAGCCGTAGCGTCAATCCATTCCGGCGGCCCTTCAATCTCGCCGAAGTTTCCGATAGGAGTCTCGTCGATCACGACATGGCCGTGCGAGTCGCTCCACTCGCTGCGGTATTTCTCATAGCGAAAGCTGGGTTTGTAGCCCAGGGCTTCCAGCATCTGCTCCATTGCCTGGCCGTTTTCGACCACCGTTTCGATCTCTCGACGAGATTTATGCAGACCTAGCTGAGGGACTGATTTGTCCTTGTAGGTGAGGGTCCATTTGGGGCCGTATTCACGCAGGCGGAGCAGGGCTCCCCGGCGCCTAAGTTCAGCTCCCTGGTCATACAGGGTATTCATCTCGTGGGTGCGGGGTGTGAGCAGCTGAAACCCGGTAGCCTTAAGGCCGTCAGTCAGGGTCTGGATATTGTCAACCCGGAATTTGATCTCAACTTCGCGATTTAAGGACATAACCCAAGTATAAAAGAAGGCCATGCTGGGAGATTGGGCGCTGCTACGTCCTTGTGAGTTAAGCAAGCAGGTTTGCTGCAAAAAAAGCCTGATTCGGGGGAGCCCGGTAGCTAGTATCTGGAAATGGTCAATTAAAAATAACTTTATAATATGTAAATTATTGAAAGTAAATAACTTAAATTGCGAATCATCAGTAACCCGGGAACAACAAGTTTCTGGTGATAGGCATCTCATTTACGGTACAATTGTTAAGGTAAGTTACTTAGCCCGAGGAGTAGTAGCGGAGTCCCCGGCAGTTGTAGAAAAGACACAGTCATAGTTTCAAGAAGAAGATAGAGCGATTGCTATTTTCTCTTGTCAGTACATAAAATTACGACTCGTCTCGCGGGGAGCCCAGATTCTGTATGTCAAGGAGTTTGCATGAACCGAGCACTGTCTATTCTGGCGGCGGCCTTATGTTTGGCTGCCAACGTGGAGGCGGCTACAGTTCCAAACCACCAACAGCCCCAGGCAACAACCAACGCCGTCCCTACGGCGCAATCTAAAGTCAGCCAGACTGCAAAACAGAAAAATATAAAGGCTGAACCAAAACCCTTCCAGGTAGGAAATGCCTCCTGGTATGGCAAACAGTTTCATGGCAAGACCACTGCAAGCGGTGAAGATTTTGACATGTTCGAGTTCACCGCGGCCCACAGGACCCTTCCTCTGGGTACATTTGTGAAAGTAACGAACCTGAAAAATGGCAAGTGGATCATCGTCCGCGTTAATGATCGCGGCCCTTACGTGGGCAACCGGATCATGGATCTGAGCTACAGTGCGGCCCGCATGCTGAATTTCCGTGACGGCGTTGAGCGCGTCCGGATTGACCTGGTTCAGCCGGAGCCGGTAGCTTCCAATCACGGCTATAGCGGACAATAAGCGAAACAGATATACTGGGTGCATGGCTACTCAACTGCCTGCACCCATTGCCTCGCCTGCATCCTCTCAGATGCGGGAACGCCTTATTGTTGCCCTTGATGTCTCAACGGCAGTAGAGGCGCAGACGCTTGTTCAGTGTATTGGCGACTCTGCCGGTATCTATAAAGTCGGCTTGCAGCTGTTTACCGCCGAAGGCCCAAAGATTGTCAGGGACCTTGTAGCTTCTGGAAGACAGGTTTTTCTCGATCTAAAACTGCATGACATTCCAAACACGGTTGGTCACGCCGTGCAATCTGCTGTGGAACTTGGCGCGCATATGCTTACGGTACATGCCAGCGGCGGAACTGCCATGCTTCGCGCGGCGAGTGAAGCCTCTGCCGGCCGCATCAATTTGCTGGCAGTCACTGTATTGACGAGCTTGAATACAGACGATCTGCATGAAGTTGGAGTTCCAGATCAGATTGAAGGGCAGGCTTTGCGGATGGCTGCCTTAGCCAAGAGCACAGGATGCCAAGGGATTATCAGCTCACCAAGGGAGCTCACAGCACTCAGAAAATCGCTTGGTCCGGAGTTTTTAGTCGTTACGCCGGGCATCCGTCCAGCAGGTGCCGAAACCCATGACCAGCAGCGCATTGCAACTCCTGCGTTGGCCATTGCGAATGGAGCCAGCCATATTGTGGTGGGCCGGCCCATTACCCACGCCCCTGATCCTGCGCTTGCGGCACAAGCGATAATTTCTGAGATGGAAACAAGCAAAAAACAATAGAGGTGCTCTGCATGCGCAATCTACCGGCATTCTTGTTCGCAGCCACATTGAGCGTTTCTGCCCAGACAACAACACCCGCAGAAAAGCCAGCCAATTCTGCTCCGCAAATGCCGATGCCATCCACCGCGAGCTCCACAAATCCTGTTGCACCAGCGTCTACCGGTTCATCCACTGCTTCTAGTAATTCAGCGATCAAGCAGATCACTGTACCGTCTGGCACGCAAGTCTTACTGGTTTTGAAGAGCCCGATCACCACTAAAAGCGCGCGTGTTGGCGATGGCGTTTATTGCCAGACAAACTTTCCGGTTACGTTGAATAATGTCAACGTAATTCCGGCAGGCACGTATGTAAAAGGAGAGATTGCGCAGGTCAAACGGGCCGGCAAAATCAAGGGTAGAGCTGAAATTCTTTTTCATTTCACCACGCTGATCTTTCCTAACGGATATACGATCGACATGCCAGGCTCTTTAGGAAATGATCCCGGCGCGCAAAACAGCCAGGTAATCGATAAAGAAGGCACGGTTCAGGCTGACAGCCAGAAAGGCAAAGATGCCGGCACGGTTGCCGCGACTGGCGCAACCGGAGCTGTTATCGGCAGTGTGGCAGATAGAAGCTTGAAAGGTGCTGGTATCGGCGGTCTTGCTGGAGCTGCGGTTGGTTTGGGAGAAGTGCTTTTCACTCGCGGACAGGATGTGCGCATTGAACAGGGAACAGCCTTGGAAATGGTTCTGCAGCGTCCGCTGACTGTTGACGTAATGCATGCAGAATCGGCCCGCGCTGAAAATGATGTTACCCCGCGTTCAGATCGCAACCGCCTTCCCGTGCCAGGAAACCCGAAATAAAAGTCGTTGGATCACACGAGACTGGTCCATTTGGAACGGGGCACCGAAAAACATGACTTCCATTTTTTGAACTAGAGCTGGCAACTTGCTCACAGAAAGATCGCGAATATTTTGATTTTGAAATATTTATTCGCGGCAATCCTTGGCGTTTTCAACCTCCCGGCAAATCCTCTCATTTCCTAGATAAAAAACTTACGAATTAATCTTTTTTTCCAAAATTCAATAGCAAAAAGTTTGCGCTCTACGGATTTTGGAAGCCGCTTGAAGCGTCACTTCTAGAAGTAGCTTCTTATCAATTATTTACACTGTCTTAAAAATGGAACTTGGAGTGCACAAAACAAATTGATCTTTGTTCCCAAAATCCAGCAAAGATTATTAAGTTGAAAATGGATTTTTGCTTGTACTGATTAAAGCTTTGTTGTTCCTAGCTATACATACCACTGATGTTTTTTGAGGAGGGTGATGAGATGTTAAGAAAGGCAGCTTTTTCCCCGTGGATACTGTCGCTGGTGATATTAGTGTTTTCGGCGACCGTATTTGCCCAAACCACAGCAAAAGTTTTAGGAACTGTTACTGATCCAAGTGGGGCGGCAGTAGTCGGCGCCAAGGTAACGGTAAAGAACTCTGCTCGCGGAATCGAGCGCACTACCCAATCAAACGCCACAGGTGCTTATGAAGTGGATGCTCTGCCTCCTGGAACCTACGATGTGCAGGTGCAGATGAATGGATTTTCCACTGAACTGGCTAAGGACGTGGTCGTTGAAGTCAATAATAACGTGGTCCAGAACTTTGGCTTAAAGGTAGCCAGCACGTCTGATGTCGTTACAGTCGAAGCTTCAGCTCCGCTGATTGAAGCCACCACAATGACCGTTGGAGCCACCATCAACCAGCGAACAGTGCAGGAACTTCCTTTGAACGGCCGCCACTTTGTGGATTTAGCGTTGCTGATTCCCGGAACAGTGACAGCCCCGCAGAATGGATTTCTGACAGCTCCATTGCGCGGACAAGGCGCTTTTGCCGTAAACACCGCCGGAATGCGTGAAGATGCTGTGAACTGGATGGTCAACGGCATCAACCTAAATGACATGGCTCAGAACCAAGTCACTTTCCAGCCAACCATCAACACCGTTGCAGAATTCAAGGTAGACAATTCCACGTATAGCGCGGAATATGGCCGCAATGCGGGCGCTATTGTTACCATTGCTTCCCGCTCCGGCACAAACCAGTTCCACGGCGAACTTTATGACTACATTCGCAACAACGATCTTGACGCACGCAACGCTTTTAATCCAACCACACAGCCGCAAAGCCCATTCAAGAGGAACCAGTTTGGTGGCGATATTGGCGGTCCAATCTTCAAGGATAAAACGTTCTTCTTTGCTACCTATGAAGGTGAGCGCCATCGCCAGGGCTTGAACACCAGTTCACTCGTATTCACCCAACAAAACCTTAATGACATAGCAGCAAGCCCAAATGCGACGGTCAAAGCCCTTGCCGCATTGGTTCCGGCTGCCAATGGCACTATCAATGGTGCGCCGGCATTTTTTGGCTCAGCAACTGCACCAGTCAATATCGATCAGGGAACGATCGATATCCAGCATAACTTCAGCGATCGCGACCGCCTCCATGGTTACTACGTAAATCAGCACGATTTGCGCCAGGAGCCTACCCAGGGCGCCAATATACCTGGATTCGGCGATACGCGAGCCGGCGTTCGTCAGGTGTTTACGCTTGGTGAATCCCATGTATTTAACTCTTCCATGGTGAATGAACTGAACCTGGGGGTAAACCGCATCCTTATCACCTTCACTCCAAATAACCTGACTGACCCCAACAGTCTGGGACTGGGCTCAACTCTGGGACCGAATGAAGCGTTCATGCCTACGATCGCGATTACCAACGGTCCAACCTTTGGCGATGAGCGCGCTTTCCCCCAGGGGCGCGGCGACACAACCGCAGTAATCGCAGACAACTTCAGCTATGTAAAGGGGCGTCACTCACTTAAGTTTGGTACCGAGTTCCGCGACTTTAAGAATTCAAACTTCAATGGTGATCCCGGGCAATTGGTATTCAACAGTGTTACAAGCTTTATCAATGGAACTGCGGATTCTTCTGCCAGAACGATCGGAAATGTAGCCAACCGCGTCAATGAAAATGCGCTTGATTTCTATGCAATGGACAGCTTCAAATTAAAGCCATATTTAACGGTTGAGCTCGGCTTGCGCTATGGATGGAACATGACACCGTCAGAAGGCGCAAACCGGTTTGTAAACTTTGTGCCGGGCGGCGCGTTTGGCAGCACCCTGGCGTTCACAGATACACCCTATGGTCAACAGAATAAGAATTTCCAGCCGCGCGTTGGTTTTGCCTGGGATGTCTTCCATAACGGCAAAACTTTACTGCGTTCTGGTTATGCCTATCAGGTTGATCAGCCGATTACGGGAGTCGTAACCGGCCTTACCTCCAACCCGCCGTTTGCATTGCCGATCAGCATCGCGACGCAGCAAACGTTTGCCGCGTTGCCGGCGTTATTCAACGGCGTACCCAGCAGCGTTGCCCCCATTTTTGTGAATCCCAATTTCACGAACGCCGATGTTCAATCGTGGAACCTGAATATCCAGCAGGAACTGACGAAGAAATCATCCGTGATGATTGGGTATTTTGGAAATAAGGGAACACATCTTGAAAATGATATCAACGCAAATCAGACCGCGGTCCTGGGTCAGGTTGGAACAGGCGCGACGAATACAAACCTGCCTTTCCAGCGTTTCGCGACAAACATGCCTGCTCCGTTCCAAAACCTTGACAACGTGCCGTTAGCCGCTTCCATCACGGAGCGCGAGAGCGACAGCAATTCGATTTACAATGCGCTCTGGGCAACATTTACACAAAGGGTCACGAACGGATTGCAACTGAACGCTTCGTATACCTATTCACACTCAATCGATGATGTTTCACGGAACGACGCCGGTATTCAGGCGCAAAACAGCAATGACATCTTCCTTAGCCGTGGCAGCTCTGACTTTGACGCACGTCATCGTATTGTAGCGAACGCCATCTATGATCTGCCCTTCAAGGGCAACCGTGTTGTAAGTGGCTGGGAAATCGCGCCAGTGGTGAGCTGGCAGACCGGCAACCCCTTTAACCTGGTTGCATTCAACTCGTCCAGCTTCAATGGTCTTGGCAGCACGATCACTCTCAATGCCAGCGGGCCGATCCAGACCAGCGGCAACCCGCTAGGACAGTGGATATCCAACCCTGGTGTATTGTCGGTTCCTTGTACGCTGCAAACGACGAACCCGACAAGCACGACAGTAACACCAACCTGTGTTCCCGGCACTCTGACATTTGGCAATACGGGTCGCAACAGCGTATACGGACCCGGATTTACAAATATGGACCTGGCTCTGGCTAAGAACACTAAGATCAGTGAAAGGTTGAATCTCCAGCTCCGTGTTGACGCGTTCGATGTGCTCAACCACCCGAACTACGGCCAACCTGGGGCTTCCGGAGGTTTTCTGGCCGCCTCTCTGCAGCCATCCTTTGACGCCAACCCGGGAAACCAGTTCAAAACCTTTTCAACTATCGGTAGCACGCGCTTCCCAGCCGGCGATTCTGGATCATCTCGCCAGTTGCAGTTTGCTGTGAAACTGCAGTTCTAGTTGAATCAAACCTAAAGAGCACCGGCTTCAGCCGGTGCTCTTTTTTTGCATTGATCAGTGTTGATGGCGATCGTGGACTGGCAGCAATACACAGCAACTTGGGCGGAACGGGGCGACAAGCCAAGACGGCTCGCTCTAGATATCACTGGGATTGCTGTGACAGTCTTTTAGGCATTATGCGTACTGGCTAGGGCGGCTTGCGGGCCGAGCCACCTGCAATAAGCGCTAAAAGAGTTCAGGATTGACGAGACTGCATAGCGGTTTGGAAGCTAACGACAAAAAGAAGCCCCGCATATTTTGCGGGGCTTGTGAGTGCTTCGGAGCGTAACTTAACTTATCCACCGTAGGGCATGTCATGGCCGCCGGCTGGAGCTTTCTTATCTTCCGGAAGATCGGAGACAAGGGCTTCAGTGGTCAGCATGAGGGCAGCGATGGAAGCCGCGTTCTGCAGGGCAGTGCGCGTTACCTTGGTCGGATCGATTACGCCGGCCTTTACCAGGTCCTCGAACTTATCGCTCTGAGCGTTGTAGCCATAGTTGTTGTCCTTGGAGTCGCGGATCTTGCCCACAACGATTGCACCTTCTTCGCCGGAGTTGGCGACGATCTGGCGCAAAGGCTCTTCCAGCGCGCGCTTTACGATTTCCGCGCCGGTTTCCTCATCGTCATTCTTGAACTTGAGCTCGTTCAGAGCCGCTGCGCAACGGATCAGGGCCACGCCACCACCGGGGACAATTCCTTCTTCCACGGCAGCGCGGGTCGCGTGCATTGCGTCTTCCACGCGGGCTTTCTTTTCCTTCATTTCGGTTTCGGTCGCGGCGCCAACTTTGATTACGGCAACGCCACCAACCAGCTTAGCCAACCGCTCCTGCAGCTTCTCGCGGTCATAGTCGCTGGTTGCTTTTTCAGACTGGGCACGCAGTTCGCGCACACGGCCTTCAATCTCACCGCCCTTGCCTTTGCCTTCCACGATGGTGCAATTGTCCTTGTCCACCGTGACTCTCTTGGCGCGGCCAAGGTCACCGATTTCAATGCCTTCCATCTTGATGCCGAGATCATCAGTGATGGCTTTGCCACCGGTCAGGATCGCGATGTCCTGCAGCATGGCCTTGCGGCGATCGCCGAAACCGGGAGCTTTCACGGCGCAAACCTGCAGCGTGCCGCGGAGCTTGTTCACGACCAGGGTCGCGAGCGCTTCACCGTCAACGTCTTCAGCAATGATCAACAGCGGACGGCCGGATTTGGCAACCTGTTCCAGGATCGGGAGCAGATCTTTCATGCTGCTGATTTTCTTTTCGTTGATCAGGATGAGGCAATCTTCCAGGCTGGCTTCCATGCGCTCAGGATCGGTCACAAAATAAGGGGAGAGGTAACCACGGTCAAACTGCATGCCTTCCACAACTTCAAGGCTGGTTTCCATGGTGCGGGATTCTTCCACCGTGATTACGCCATCCTTGCCGACTTTCTTCATGGCTTCAGCAATGATGCGGCCAATGGTGTCGTCATTGTTGGCAGAGATGGTGCCAACCTGGGCAATCATGTCGCCGCTGACCGGCTTGGAGAAGCTGTCCAAGTAGCCCTTGCTGCGCTCGCCGTCTTTGTTCAATGTTCCGCAGATGGTGTTGACGGCGCGCTCAATACCGCGCTTCAGGGCCATTGGATTGGCGCCGGCAGCCACTGACTTTACGCCATCGCGATAGATGGCCTGGGCCAGAACGGTTGCTGTGGTGGTGCCGTCACCAGCCACGTCACTGGTCTTGCTGGCCACTTCGCGCACCATCTGTGCGCCCATGTTCTCCAGCGTATCTCCCAGCTCAATTTCTTTTGCCACGGTCACGCCGTCTTTGGTGATAACGGGGGAACCGAATTTCTTGTTGATGACTACGTTACGGCCGCGGGGACCCAGGGTCACTTTTACGGCGTCCGCCAGTACATTGACCCCGCGCAGGATCGCCTGGCGAGATTCTTCACCGTGCACAATTACTTTTGCCATTGCCTCAATCTCCTATCGAATTCTGCCGCACTCTTGCGGCGATGCTCATATCTAAAACTTGTCTGACTGCTTTGCTGCGGAAGCGGAATTACCGACGGGCTGCGCCGGCTTTTTCTGGCTTCTCTGCGCCTTTGGAAGAACCGGTGAGGATTCCGAGGATCTCGTCTTCCTTCATCATCAGCAGGTCTTCGCCGTCAATCTTGATTTCCGATCCGGAATATTTGCCGAACAACACGCGATCGCCTTCTTTTACCGCGAGAGGAACATTCTGGCCTTTGTCTTGTTTACCGGTTCCAACCGCGACCACGATACCTTCCTGTGGCTTCTCTTTCGCGCTGTCAGGGATAATGATTCCTCCGCGTACAGTTTCCGTCTCCTGAATACGACGGACGAGAACGCGGTCATGCAGTGGGGTCAACTTCTGTGGCATGCGACTACTCCTTTCAAAGTGTGTCTAGTTAAGAAATGGGATTTACTTAAGGTTTATTGCTTTTTATTGCGGTTGACAGGAGGGTGAGCAGCTTACTAGCACTCATTCCCATCGAGTGCTAATTATGAGGTATTAGCCGTAGTTTTGTCAATATCAAAGTTGAGTGACTTGCGCTCATGTAAGCAGGGTTAAGGAAGTATTTCTTCATAAGTTAAACAGAATCAGTATTTTAACTTACATGAAACAAAAGGCAGATCGCATTTGCGATCTGCCTTTTCAAGAAAACCAACTGTTACGCGTAGGCCGGATCAACCTTGTCGACATTGACGCCAAGCTCAGCAAAGGCTTTTTGGGCTTTCTTGGGATCAAATTTACCGTCGCGGGCCAGGCGGGAAAGCGCTGATGTGACGATTGATTCAGCGTTGATCTCAAAGTGCCGGCGCAGATGCTCGCGGTTGTCGCTGCGGCCAAAGCCATCCGTTCCAAGGCTTACCATGCGCGTGCCAAGCCATGGCGCTAGTTGATCCGGAACCACTTTCATATAGTCAGAAGCGGCAATGATTGGCCCTTCCGCTTTTTCCAGCACGGAAAGGATATATGGCTGCTTCTGTTTTTCTGTGGGGTGCAAACGGCTCCAGCGATCGGCTGCCAGGGCTTCACGGCGCAATTCGTTATAGCTAGTCACGCTCCAGACATCGGCCGCAACACCATATTTCTCGGCCAAAATGGACTGTGCACGCAACGCTTCATTCAGGATTGATCCGCTGCCGAACAGCTGCACAACGGCTTTTTTACCTTCCGCTGGTTTTACCTTGTAAATGCCCTTGACGATTCCTTCTTCAACACCTGCAGGCATCTCCGGCATCGGATAATCTTCGTTGTAGATCATGATGTAGTAGAAGCGGTCTTCTCCTTCTGCATACATGCGGCGAATTCCATCTTGCACGATGACCGCAATCTCATACACATATGCCGGATCGTAGGTGGCGCAGGTTGGAACCGCGGAAGAAACCACGATGCTGTGACCATCCTGGTGCTGCAAGCCCTCGCCTGCAAGCGTAGTGCGTCCGGCAGTTCCGCCCATCAAAAAGCCTTTGCCACGGGCATCAGCAAACGCCCAGATAAGGTCTCCAACACGCTGGAAGCCGAACATGGAGTAATAGGTGAAGAAGGGAATCATGGGCACGCCATAGTTGGCATACGCCGTTCCGGCCGCCGTCATCGATGCCATCGATCCCGCTTCAGTAATCCCCTCTTCCAGAATCTGGCCATCTTTGGCTTCACGATAGTAGAGCAGCATGTCGACATCGTGCGGCTTGTAAAGCTGCCCCTGGCTGGCATAAATGCCTACCTGCCGGATGATTGACTCCATGCCAAAAGTACGGGCTTCATCAGGAATAATGGGGACAACCAGCTTGCCAATGTTCGGGTCTTTCATCAGGTTGCGCAGCATGCTGACAAAGCCCATGGTGGTGGAAACAGCGCGGCCTTTCGAGCCTTCCAGAGATTCCTTGAAAGTGTCCTGGACCGGCGTAGTGAATCCTTTCACTTTGCCATCACGCGTGAGCATGTAGCCGCCGAGCTCTTTGCGACGCTGCTTCATGTACGTAATTTCTGGGCTATCGTCGGATGGACGATACAAAGAGCCGTCTTTCGCCGACTTATCAGGAATTGGAATTTCAAAACGCGAACGGAAGGCGGTGAGCGCTTCATCCGTCATCTTCTTTTCCTGGTGTGTGGCGTTGCGGGCCTGTGCGGATCCCAGACCATATCCTTTAATCGTCTTGGCCAGAATCACGGTTGGTCCGCCTTTGTGTTCCGTAGCGCGTTTGTAGGCGTTGTAGACTTTTTGCGGATCAAGGCCGCCGCGTTGCAGGTGGAAGATTTCATCGTCTGTCCAATCTGCAACCAATGCTGCTGTCTCCGGATATTTGCCGAAGAATTCCTTGCGCACATACGCGCCGTCTTTGGCTTTGAAGGCCTGATATTCACCGTCAACGCACTCTTCCATGCGCTTGAGCAGCATGCCGGAGTGGTCGCGGGCTAGAAGGTCATCCCAGCCGGAGCCCCAGATGACTTTGATTACATTCCAGCCGGTGCCGCGGAAAGCAGCTTCCAGTTCGTTGATGATCTTACCGTTGCCGCGCACAGGACCATCCAGGCGCTGCAGGTTGCAGTTGACTACAAAGATCAAATTGTCGAGTTTTTCACGCGAGGCCAGCGTGAGCTGTGAACCCAACGCTTCTGGCTCGTCAGTTTCACCATCGCCGACGAATGCCCACACTTTGCGCGCAGTTGGCTTGAGCAAGCCACGGTTTTCCAGATAACGCATGAAGCGCGCCTGATAGATAGCATTCAGTGGGCCCAGGCCCATGGAAACCGTAGGGAAGCTCCAGAATTCCGGCATGAGCCATGGATGTGGATACGACGAGAGTCCTGGCTTGTCACGCAGTTCGTGGCGATAATTTTCTACCTGCTCCTGGCCGATGCGGCCCTCAAGAAACGCACGGGCATAAACACCGGGCGAAGCGTGTCCCTGGAAATAAATGAAGTCGCCGGGTTCTTCGCCATATTTGGCGTGGAAGAAATGGTTGAAACCGACTTCCAGCAGAGTTGCCAAAGATGAATACGTAGAAATGTGTCCGCCAATGCCGGGGTCTTTTTTGTTCTGGCGATGCACCATCGCCATGGCGTTCCAGCGGATGAGGCTCTTGATGCGGCGCTCCATCGCGCGATCGCCCGGATACGGCAGCTCTTCATGGACGGGAATTGTATTAACGTAGGGCGTGTTCAACTGGACTGGAACATCCACGCCATTTTGGCGCGCGCGCCTGGTCAGCGCATCCAGCAGACGGGTTCCCTGGCCAGGGCCTTCCTGGTCTATGATTTCGTCAAAGGCCTCTATCCACTCTAATATTTCCTCGTGATCTGGTTCTAGGGCAGCAGCAGGTTTGGCATTCATCCTTATAGTATGACGCGAACCCCGCGTAATTTCCACTGCTGATGCTGTGAAATGACTGTTACTAATGACTCACTTACAATGCTTTATTGCACAGCTTTCGCCAGATGTGGAGTGCTGCTTATGCCGGCCGTATAAACGTTGTCAAAAGCTTCATTTGGTTGAAAGTTTTCAGGGCCAGCCGCAAAAGCATCGTCCAATTGTTTGGTGAACTCCTTAGCGATCTTGCGCGACCATCCTGCTGACCAAAGCTTCCGGCGCTTTAAATACTTTTCCATGAACTCAAGCGGATCCTGGACTGTATGCAGCGAGGCTTTGCTTCCGCCGTTTTTATCGGCGGCATTTTTGCGTGAAGTCATACATTCAATCACCGCCGGACCGTGTCCCTCGCGAGCGCGGCGGATCGCCTCTTGAGTTACGCGAAATACAGCAACCACATCTTCGCCATCCACTGTAATCTTTGGATAGTAAGCCGAACCGGCTTCGTGAGATGTGCTGGGCACGGGAAGAATGTGAGATTCAGCCTGCGAATCAAAGCTGCTTTCCACCAGGCATACGAACGGCAGTTTTTCTGTTGCGGCCGCGGCCATGGCTTCAGAACCATATGCTCCCGGCTCTTGTGTGCCAAACATCAGCGTTACTGCACCTTTGCCTTTCATCTCGCGCGAGAGTGAAAGACCCATGGCCATGCTCGGCGTTGCCGCGTTCATTTCGTCCGCAGGAAGGGAACCGGCGCCATTGTTTGTATGGGAGCGGTGAATGCCCGCCACGATCGAATGCAGTGAGGTACCTTTGATCAGGCTGGCAATGAAACCGCCATTCTCCAGCATAACGCAATCCTGCGGCAGAAGATGAGCGCCGGCGCCGACCAGCGTAGCTTCCAGGCCTGAAGCTGCATTCGAAGCGCGTTCATACCGCTGAACGCGCTCAGCCAGCATGCGGCACTTCACCATGGTGGCGTAAAGCTCTTTTAGTTTTTCTGCGTTCAAGACCGCCTGCGGTGTGTCGACAGTCTTTTTCTTTATTACTTTTTTACGCGGAGTGGGGCGTGACTTTGCTTTGAGCGCGCTGCCTTTGCGCTTTGCGGTGGTTGCCGGTCTCTTTTTCTTTTTTTCAGCCATGAGCGAGAGACATTTTATAGCATGCTGCTCTTTGTCACATGGGTGATACTCGATTGTGATCTGGCGGGCAAATTTAATTCCATTTGTTTTAACCAAATTTCAACAATTCGGTGAAAAAGATTGTGGAAAACGATGGAAGGTAGTAACGAACGTCAGTGAACCCGCGTGTTCTGGCGATTTGCACTGGATCAGGTGCGATAAAGATATCCTTTTACAAAAAGCTCTTTTAGGAAATTGTCTGCAGAATTTTTGTTGCATCGTTGCATGCTGAGATATAACATGTGCCTCCCGAAAAAATGCCGGCAAATTCACCAGTCGAGTTCCGTTGCTGGAGAAGTTTGCATGCAACACCCCAGTCGGCTCTTTGAATAGCGGGCTCAGGTGTAGCTCACAAATCCGGATTTTTCATACCGCAGAAATTTCGCCATTACAATTGAGGCAATGAAAATCAGGATAGACAAGCTCCTGGTTGATCGTGGCTTTGTGCCTTCGCGTGAACGCGCGCAAGCCATGGTGCTCTCTGGACGCGTGCTGGTGAATGAGCAGAAGGTTGAAAAGGCTGGCGCGACAGTTGATCCAGAATCAGCCATCCGGTTGCTGGGTGACGACCTGAGATACGTAGGCCGCGGCGGTCTTAAGCTGGAAGCTGCTCTTGCCGCCTGGAAGATTGACCTGAGCGGTCGAACCTGCATGGACGTTGGCGCTTCAACCGGCGGCTTTACCGATTGCATGTTGCAGCACGGTGCTACTGAAGTGATTGCCGTCGACACAGGCTACGGCCAGATCCATGCGCGGCTGCGCTCTGATCCGCGGGTTAAGCTGCTGGAAAAAACCAATGCGCGCTATCTGACGCCGCAAATCCTGGCCCAAATTAGGCCGCATGCGACCATCAGTTTTATCGCCGTCGATGTCTCATTCATCTCTGTTACACTCGTTCTCCCTGCGGTGCTTGCGGCCACATTTGATCAGGCAGCAAGCGATAAAGGCGAGGCCGTAATCCTCATCAAGCCACAGTTTGAAGTAGGGCGTGAGCTGGTTGGGAAGGGTGGCATTGTAAAGGATGAGAAGGCGCAACAGGGGGCAGTTCTGAAAGTTCAGCAAAAAGTGGAAGAGCTGGGCGGGAAGAACATAGAATTGATGGAATCTCCTATTCTTGGCATGGAAGGGAACCGCGAGTTTCTTTTGCACGCAGGTTTTTGACGAAAAACATTCTGATGAAGAAAGCATCCATCGTTTCCAAGCAGGGCAAACCGGAGCTGGGCAAGATTGTGGCCCAGGTTGTGGATTGGCTGCGCCGGAACGGCTACACCATCACAGTTGATGACGCGACACGCGAGTTCTGCTCCGATTGCGAAGTGGTCAGCAGGGAAGAGCTGGCGAGCGTTGCTCCTGACTTTGTGATCGTGCTGGGTGGGGATGGAACATTGCTCTCCACGGCGCGCAGCGTTGCTCGTGTTGGCATCCCAATCCTTGGGATCAATCTTGGCTCACTCGGATTTCTGACCGAAGTAAAGCAGGATGAGATTGAAGAGGCATTGACGAAAGTCGATGCCGGAAAATGTGAAGTGAGCTTGCGTCCGATGCTGCACTGCCAGTTGCAGCGCGGCGGCGAGTGCGTTGCCAACTATGAAGCTCTCAATGAAGCGGTGCTGAACCAGAGCGCGGTGGCTCGCATTACGGATTTTGAAGTGCGCGTGAATGGTCATTTTGTGGCGAATTACAAGGCGGATGGAGTCATCATCTCCACGCCTACAGGTTCCACAGCCTATTCACTTGCCGCAGGCGGCCCAATTCTTTCGCCCGAGGTCCCAGGTTTTGTGATAACTCCGGTGGCCTCACATGCGCTTACTTACAGGCCGCTGGTGGTGCGAGATACGGCTGTGATTGATGCGCGAATCCTGTTTACCAGAGAGCAGGCTTACCTGACTGTCGATGGCCAGGTAGGAACGCAGTTGGCGGAGAAAGATGTTGTACGCTGCCGGAAGTCCGACTATCAGGTGAAGTTATTTAAACTCCCCGGACGTTCTTTCTTTGACGTGCTGCGGACCAAGCTGAAATGGGGGGAAAGATAGCGCCATGGAGTCGAATCTGAAAACCGCGCTGCGTTCCATGATGGCGATGTTGTTCGCCTTGCTGCTTTCCACAAGTTTGCAAACGCAGACCAGGCCGGCGGCTGATTTGATTGTGACGAACGCAAAAATCTGGACCGTGGATAACACACGTCCTCGCGCTGAAGCGATGGCGGTGTTGGGCGACCGGATTGTTGCGGTAGGCACGGCGGCTGAAGTGGATGTGTGGCATGGTCCGCAGACCAAAGTCCTGGATGCGCAGGGCAAACTCCTGCTACCCGGCTTTAATGATGCGCATGTGCACTTTGTAGATGGGGGCGATCATCTTTCATCGGTGCAGCTGAAAGACGTGGCTTCGCCGGAGGAATTTGCTAAGAAGATTGGCGAGCGCGTGAAAACAACGCCGAAAGGCGAGTGGGTTCTTGGCGGAGACTGGGACGAACAGAAATGGTCGCCGGCAAATCTTCCAACCAAAGAATTGATCGACCCCGTTTCTCCTGACACGCCAGTCTGGGTGAATCGCTATGACGGGCATGAGTCACTAGCGAATTCGGTCGTGCTGAAATTGGCCGGAATCACTGACAAGACAGCTGATCCGCCAGGAGGTGAGATCGTCCGCGATGCGCAGGGAAATCCAACAGGTGTTCTAAAAGACGCGGCGCAGGAACTGGTGAACAAAGTCATGCCTCCCATGACGCAGGTGCATCGGATGAAAGCGATCCATCAGGCGCTGGACCACGCTGCGTCAGTCGGCGTGACCAGCGTGCAGGACATGAATCCCTCTTTTGATGATGTAAAAGCCTATTCTGAGCTTCAAGAGCAGGGAGGACTGACTATCCGCATCTATGCTGCGCCCATGGAGACTAGTTGGAGAGACCAGGCCAAGATTGGAATCCGGCGCGCCTTTGGAACTTCATTTTTGCGGCTGGGCGCCGTTAAAGGTTATGCTGACGGATCTTTAGGATCGGAAACAGCTTATTTCTTTGACGCCTATACAGATGCTCCCGACAAGCACGGCCTGCTGAGCGATGAAATGCATCCCGTTTCCGCCATGCAGCTGCGGCTAAAGAGCGCCGATGCTGCCGGCCTGCAAATCTGCATTCATGCGATTGGAGATCGGGCAATCTCCATGACGCTCGATATGTTTACCCAGATTGAGAAGTCGAATGGCCGCCGTGATCGCCGCTGGCGCATTGAACATTCGCAGCATATGGCGGCAAAGGATTTTGTCCGCTATGCCAAGCTTGGTGTCATCGCCTCCGTCCAGCCGTACCATGCCATTGACGATGGCCGCTGGGCTGAAACACGAATTGGTCCTGATCGCATTAAGAGGACTTATGCCTTCCGCACTTTTCTGGAAAACGGCGTGAAGCTTGCTTTCGGCACAGACTGGTCAGTAGCGCCACTCAGTCCCATGTGGACGATCTATGCTGCTGTGACTCGCGCAACGCTCGATGGCAAAAACCCTGGCGGCTGGATACCAGAACAAAAGCTGACCGTTGCGGAAGCGATTGAGGCTTACACGATGGGATCAGCCTATGCGGAGTTCCAGGAGAAAGAAAAAGGATCGATCACTCCGGGCAAGCTGGCGGACTTTGTTGTTCTCTCCGATGACATCTTCAAGATCCCATCCGCAGCGATCAAGAACGTAAAAGTGGAAGCGACGTTTCTGGGTGGGAAGCTGGTTTATGGCGGTCTGGAGTAAAGCGCTCGCCGCAGATTCACGCAGATAAACGCTGATCCAAAACCAAATAAGCCGCGAATTAACGCGAAGAACACGAATCTTATTTCAGTTCATGAGTTTATTTGTAAGGCTACTTGGTGAGCAGGATCAATAGAAGGAAGTCTTGACTAAACAGTAAGAAGCCCCGAGTTTATTGTTGACCCATTCACCTCAACCAGCGGTTCGCTATAGACCCTTGCCGACCAGCTTTTCTTTGCCCCGGTCTCTTGCGAAACCTAAACAAAGTGCGATCTTTAATCAGCTTACGCTGAAGCTTGGGCTCCGGGCTAGCCACCAACCGGGTAAATCGGTCAACACCTCGGGGCTTCTATCTTTGCCTTTATCCATTCAATGTTCGCCTCGACCAGCAGTTCGCTTATAGACCCTTGCCAGCCCTCCAATCGCTTGACAGCTTGCGCTGTTGCGCGGTGACCTTGGCTTGAGACCCGGACTCGCCACCAACCGGGAAAACATTGAAATGTCAAAGAACAATTGTGAATTTACTCTTCCCGTATCTTTAGTCAAACGATTTTTGATGTTTTTTATCTCAAGCAAAATCAATCATTTGGAAAGTCGTCCACAGGGCTGTCACAAAAATGTGTGCAGCTGGTTTGAAAATTGCAATATTCATGCGGATAAATCGCAAGTTCTTAAATTTTCATGAATGTGAAAATGTTGGGAGAAATCAGTAGAAATGCGGGGAGCAAATATTAACTTCCAATTCTTCTTTACGCTGCGCCCGTCTTACCAGTCCAGTCACCAAGCAGCTCAACCTCACCACCGGGATTGCGAAATTCACGAGCCGGGTGAAAGCTGATCTGCTCTTCGCGGCGGAAATAAGAGCAGATAAGACTCCAGGTTTCAAAGCCTCCACCGGAAACGGTAATAACGATGGCTTCCGCGGCGGATTCAGCGAGCGTGCCCCAGCCTTTTCCCTGGAGCTGGACAGGGGCCCCGACGGCGTCGTCAGAATAAACGTCATTCACGGTGATAATGGCGCCGGCATTTTTCTCATGCGCCACCTCCATCATCTCCGCGTAAATCTCGTCGCGCTCTTCTTCGGTTTCAAACTCAATGTCAAAAATCAGGTTTTCAGCCGGCGTGATGACAATAGCCGTGGGGTTGAGATAGCCATCACCCTTAAGCGAATGCTGGGCTTCATGGAGAAATTCGTAGGCAAGGGCCCTGAGATCGGTCATAAACAGACGGCCTCCTCCTGCAGTAGATCTTTGATGGTCTCGCGGCGCCGAATCAGCTTTACCCGGCTTCCGTCCACCAGCACCTCAGCCGCGCGTGGCCGAGAATTATAGTTGGATGCCAGGGACATGCCATAGGCTCCAGCGTCAAAAATACAAAGATTTTCACCGGGCGTTAACTCAGGCAGCATGGCGTCGCGCGCCAGAAAGTCTCCACTTTCGCAGACAGGGCCAACCACATTGGACTGAACGTGCTCACTGCGGTTTTTTGCAAAATTTACCGGGGTAATCTCATGCCGCGCCTGATAAAGCGAGGGACGAATCAAATCGTTCATGGCGGCATCAATCACGGTAAAACGCTTCTGGCCATTACGCTTGAGATAGAGCACACTTGTCACCAGCACTCCTGCGGGCGCAATGATGGAGCGTCCTGGCTCCAGCAAGAGATGTGGAAAGGGCTTCTTCATTCGCAAAAATGGCTCGGTGATGGCTTCAGCATAGCGATGTGCCTGTTCCGTGAAATCAACCGGCGCAGCGCTGTTGTATGAGATGCCGAGTCCACCACCGGCGTCAATGAACCTGATTTTGTGTCCATCCGCAAGCAGCTGCTGCACTAGATCAACCGCGCGCTCCATGGCCAGGTGAAAAGGGGCAACGTCGCCGATTTGCGAGCCGATATGCAGGCTGACGCCAGCTACCCGCAGATATTTGTGGTCGGCAGCACGGCGGCAAAGCTCCCGCGCGCTGCTGATAGGAACGCCGAACTTATGTTCGCGCAGCCCAGTGGATATATAAGGATGCGTCTCCGCCGGTACGTCCGGGTTTACACGGAAGGCGATCTCAGCTGTCTTACGCAGCCTAGCGGCCGTTGCTGCCAGCAACTCAAGCTCGCCTTCACTTTCCACATTGAAAAGCAGGATGTCATTACGAAGTGCAAGTTCCAACTCCGCTGCGGTTTTACCCACGCCAGAGAAGACAATTTTCTTCAGCGCTTTTTTCTGGGCCTTGCGCACGCGCTCCAGCTCGCCGCCAGAAACAATGTCAAAACCGGCGCCCATTCCTGCCAGGAGGCGCAGGATGCTCAGGTTCGAGTTGGCCTTTACGGAGTAGCAAAGCGTATGGCGGACGTGATGAAATGCCCGTTCCAGAGTCCGATAGCGTTCGCGGACCGCAGTGGCGGAATACATATACAGTGGCGTGCCAAATTTCTTCGCCAGCTTATTGAGCGATACGCCGTCGCAATGCAGCTCGTCTTTTTTGTATGTGAAACCTGGAGGCCGAGTAAACATGAGTTAGGGATTGTAACAGGGGAAGGTAGGTGAGCTTAATTTCTACCGCAGATTTTCGCGGATGAACGCGGATAAACAAAGTTAAAGAACATTCATCGCGCATCTAAATTGCCTTGCAAACAGTATGTGAGATCAGAGCTGGCATTCTGGAAGAACTCCCTGAAGCTGTATGGCAGAGGATGCTTTGTCGGGGGCTTCAGCCCTTCTCCCTTCAAGATGACAGGCGGGTTGCCTGGTGTTGTGACCCAACAAAAAAACCGCCCAATGCGTTTAAACATTGGGCGGCCCACTCGCAGACCAGGCGTTGCAGTTTATTTACTGACGAGGGCCCTGGCTGGTTATCGTGGAAATGGATTCTGTCTTAGCTGTGTTTGCTGTTCCAGAAGGATTGTTGTGTGCTGCGGTTTGTGATTCAAGATATTCGATCAAGAGCTTTATATCTGCCGGCGGCATGTGCAGGTTTGGCATCTTGATTTTGTTGTATTTGTTAAACAGGGCGACAGCGATTGGGTCTTTATCCGCCAGCGCCTTGTCTGGAGCCAGCAGGAATTTCGTGAGCCATGCATGATCACGAGTTGTGGTCACGCCAAGCAAATCCGGCCCAACAAAATCGCCGTTGCCAATGGTGTGGCAAGAGGCACAGCGCGTGCGGAACATGCTTGGTCCGGCGCCTGCGGTTGAGGGATCGAGTTTGGGGACGTTGGCATAGTTATTGACAGCGCTCTTGTAGCCAGGCGTCAGCCAGTTATCAACCATTGTGGCGATGAAGCGGGGATCGTCAAATGAGCTGTCCTGCATCCACTGGCCCTGTTTTTCATTGCCCAGAGTGAGGCTGCTGGTATGACCGGTGACTGGATCTTCGTCCAGACGGCCCGCCATACCTATCTTTTTGCGGATGGCATCAATATCTTCGCGTTTGCCGGTCAGGAAATACCATCCTGGGCCAGTATGGAATTTTTCAGAATATGCCTTGAGTACCTGCGGCGTATCGTGCACGGGATCGACGCTGATGGAGTAGAAGAAGATGTCTTTCCCCATGCGATCGCCAAGAATCTTTGCCACCTGGGCCAGCTTGGCAGTTTCAAGCGGGCAGGTTTCACCGCAGTCCGTGTAAATGAAATTGATTACGACGATCTTGCCCTTCAGCATGTCGTCATAGAAATGAACAGTTTTTCCGTCCTGGGTGATGAGAGGCGTGTTGCCGAAGTAGTTTGCGCCCCAATAAGCATTGTCGGCCACGGCCGGAGTAACGCTGAATGTTAAAAAGCCTGCTACTGCAAGAATGAATGCGGCTGTTGCCGCTACAATGGCCCAACCATTCCGTCGCATGATTAATGATCCCTTTTGGTTCCCAACAGAAAACTTGCGATAAAACGGCGGAAGGTCCCCGGTGGACCTCCCGCCGTTGTGAGTGAATTACCGGCCGCCTTTTCCAGAACCACTGGAGCTTTTTCCGCTACCAGAGCTACTGCTGGAACCGCCGCCACTGGAACTGCCACCGCTCTTGCTGCTTCCGCCATCATCGACGGTGCTGCCGCTGCTGACAACGATTACGCCGTTGCCGCTGCCGCCTTTGCCGGAACCAGATCCGGATCCGCCGCCGCTACCAGAGCCGCCGCCGGAGCCGGAACTGCCAGAGCCTGAACCACCCGAACCAGAACCGCCACCTGAGCCGGATCCGCCACCAGAGTTGGAGCTAGCTGGCGCATACGCAGTAGGCAATGCGGTTGATGCGATGTAGCCCACTCCCTGCGGGGTCGGGACCGGAGTCGGCATCGGAACGAGGCCGCGATCGAGTTCCCAACGAACCAGCATGGCGTGATCTTCATGCACAGTGTTGTGGCAGTGCTCCATGAACATTCCGTAGAATTCGCGGAACTGCATGGTGAGCGTTACGCTTCCGCCCGGACGAAGGCGATATACGTCTTTGCGGCCTTTTTCCCACGCCGGTACATTGGCTGCGCTGCCGTTGCGGGCAAGAATCTGGCCTTCTTCAAAATGGATGTGAACCGGATGGTCCCAACCACCGCCACCGTTCTGCAGGGTCCAGATTTCGCGTGTGCCAGGTGTTGGCGCCGCGGCAACCCGTCCGTAGTCAGCGGTGAGCATGGTGCCACCATCAGTTTTTACACCCCATGGATCCTGATCGGTGGGGTCCGTAGGATTGGTCGCGCCGCGTCCGAATTCAAACACGCGCTCACGAACCACAGGGATGTTCGAAAGATCGGGGTTTGGAATCATCTGTGCAGGAATCTGGCTCTGGTCAGGCTTGGCCGGATTCTTGGTGATGCGGAATTCCAGGAACTTGCCGATGCAAGGATCCGTGGTTTGTCCGGCCAGCGCCTGAGCAAGTGTCAGGTCGGCTGAAGGCTTCTTGCCGTCCTGGTGTTCGCACAGGTTCACCATCCAGACTTTATCGCCAACGTTGTAGCGGGAGAAGTCAATGACGATGTCATAGCGCTCGGCGATGCCCTGCTCATCAAGCTGAGTCAAGGTCACAGGGTTGGGCAGCAGGTTGCCGTCGTTGGCAATCTGAACCATCTGCGAACCATCGCTCAGAGCAATCTTGAAGAAGCGGGAAACGCTGGCATTCAGGATGCGGAAGCGATACTTGCGGCGCTCCACTTCAAAGAATGGACGGTAGCAGAGGTTCACGGTCATCACGTCGCCGATAAATCCATCGAGCTGGAAGATATCGAAGAAGAGCTGTCCGTTGGAGTCCCATGCCTTGTCCGCCAGCATCAGGTTGACGTCGTAATCCAGGTTGCCCCATGCATTTGCCGTACCGGAGGGCAGGCGCAGGTTTACGCCATCGTTGATTTCTTCGTTGCCGCGATCAAGGGCGCTGTAAATGTTGAACATGGCAGCGTTGCCTTTGTACACGTTCTGCGAAGTGAAGCTGAACATGTGATCGTGGAACCAGTGAGTGGACATGGTTTCATGCCAGTCACCAGGGACTTTATTGATTCCACCATTGTCATCGGGGCTTCCGGCGCGAGGATCGGTGGCATCAACGTTGATGCTGTCATGGCCGGCCAGAATGATTGGCCAGTGATAATCGTAGAACTGTCCCGGGAAGAAGAATGCGCCGGTAAAGCCGTCATTCTCCGCGCCGTGGTGTCCGTTATGTTCGTGCGTTGAAATGGTATGGCGACCGAATCCACCGTTTTGGGTTACGTCAGCAGGCAGCTTGTTGTGGTGGCGGAAAATAATCGGTTCGCCATAACGTCCAATGACCAACTTCGGAGGAATAGTTCCGTTGAAGGTCCACATCGCCAAAGGACCCTGATCAGGAAGATTCGGGTGGAATTTGGGATGAATGCTCTGTCCGTTGTCGGTGTTGATTTTGGCGCCTTCCTGCGTGGCGTCGACGTAAATCTGCGGGGTGAACTCATCAAAGCGCTGGTGAGCCCAATCCTGTCCCGGAGGACGGCCTTCCATCGGACCAAAACCACCGCCCAACGCGGGGTCCATGGCGATAGCAGTCTGATTGGACATCGCGCTCGGACCAGGGCTGCAATCGACAATCGGTTGGCGCTGCAGAACTTCAAAGCGTTGCAGGGGTTGAGTAAACGCCAAGCCGGTTAGTCCCGGGCTGGGCGGTGCGCCTGTGGGACCATTCAGTGCCGTTGAGGCGAAGGCGCTTTTTACGAATGGGTTGAGACCGTGGATGGGGGCGAGTGCACCACCTGCTGTGATTAAGCCCCATTTAACTAGATCGCGACGCGAAACCTTGCCCTGTGAATATGCTTTTACGATTTCTGCGCGGTTGGTTCTTGCGTTTTCTGCTTCCCTTAATCTGGCTTTCGAGGAGTTTTCTGACAGGAAAAAACCATCAGGGTGTTTACGGCTCATTTGGCTGCGCTCCTTAGTATTGACTGCAACCGGCCGCGATTTTTACCGACGGCTCGGATTAAGGGCTGACAACCAGGGCGCGGTCCCTATGTGTATTCTCTGGTACCTGCGCACAAACATCACCGATTTGAATCCGTGCATGCGAGGGCAAATGCCTAAATAGACACCTGTCGCCACATGGCACGCCCGGAAGGGGTGTCAGCTCTCATCAAGAGAATGCGCTTATGCCATTAGAGAAAAACAAGAATGACATTAAAATTTCAAAAAGACATTTGTAACGTAACAGCAACGCCCAAAGAGTACTAAGGTGTGGTAAAAACCCGCTAAAAATCAGGTGATTTTCATGATTTCTTGAAACTATGAAAGTAGTAATACGGTACTCAAGTAACTACGGAGGGACAGTATTTTTAGAAATTCGCGCTCTTTCTTAATCATCGAACCTTAAGAACGACTACTGTCTGATCGTCAAAAACTTCCGCACCATCGGCAAAATGCTCGGTCGCGGCAAAGATGGCATCCGCAATTTCCCTTGCGCTCTTTTCAGCATGCTTTGCGATGACGTGCTCCACGCGGCTGCGACCAAATTGCTCATCTTTAGTGTTGCTGGCATCGACAATGCCATCACTGAAGAAGACGAATACATCGCCCGGCTTGGCGTGAATTGTAACTTCGTCGTAGGAGACGTCTTCAAACATTCCAAGGGGAAGGCCGGCTACTTCCAGCATGTGGGCATGGCCGCCGCTGCAATAAATAGGGCGGGGAAGTCCTGAGTTGGCCACGCGCATGGTCTTCTTCTCGTCGTCCCAGAGCGCGCAAGTCAGAACAAGATATTGGGCGTCCAGCCGCCGATGATTTAATGAATGGTTCACAGCGTTAAGCATCTCCGCCGGAAAAGGTTCATCGCGGGCCAGGCTGCGCAGGATACCGCTCACCAATGCCGCGTATAAAGCCGCTGGAGCGCCTTTGCCGCTAACGTCGCCCACAACAATGCAGGCGCGCGGCAGCGTGTAATCAAGAAAATCATAGAGATCGCCGCCAATTGCGTGCGCGGGATTAAAACGCGCCGCAAGTTCCGCTCCCGGCAGGCTGGGACATGTGGGCGGCAGCAAATGATGCTGGACTTCACGTGCCATGGCCAGGTCGCGGTCCATGCGCTGCTCTTCACGCGCGATGCGCTCATACAACGTTGCATTCTCAATGGCGATGGCAATCTGCGCTGCTAGAGTGGTCACAATCCGCACATGATCTTCAGTGAAATAACCCCGACGGGTGTGCTCCAGGTCAAGCACTCCCATGACTTCATCTTTATATATAAGAGGGACGCAAAGCTCTGACCGCGTCTCTGCATTGGCCTTGATGTAGCGCGGATCGCGGTTCACATCGGGCGCCAAAACAGCCTTCCTGGTTTCTACCGCTGCACCCACAAGCCCGCGGCCAACAGGGATGTCGTGCTTGATCTGGATGTTTTCCTTGAAGCGCACAGAAAAACGATGCACCAGCTTCTGCTTGGTCGGATCGAGCAGCAGGATGGAAAACATCTGGTAATCGATGACCTTTAATAGAAGATCGCCAATGCGTTTGAGCAGCTGATCGACATTCAGGATTGAAGTAAGCTCGCGGCTGATCTCATTCAGCAACGCCAGCGTGCCTGCCTGCTTCACGATCCTGGTATAGAGCCGCGCATTCTCAATGCTTACGGCTATGCGCGACGCAATCAGCGAGAGCAGGCGAGCATGCTCTTCCTTAAAATAGCCAGGCTCGCGGGCCTCCAGATCCATGACGCCGATGACGCGGTTCTTATTGATCAGCGGAACAGCCAGCTCAGATCGCACACGGGCAACCGCTTCAATGTAATGCGTGTCCTTGGAAACATCGTCCACAAGGATGGCTGTGCGCTCTTTTACCGCACGTCCGGTCACGCCTTCGCCCACTTTTACGCGAATACGCTCAGCGACTTCCGGCGAATGGCCAATCTGGAAGCGGAATCTCAGCTCCTGCGCACGCTCATTCAACAACAGGATAGAGAAAATTTCGTAATTGATGACACGCTTCACCACCTCTGCCACACGCTGCAAGAGCGTGTCCAGATCGAGCGTGGTGTTGAGCACATCTGCCACTTCAATCAGCAGTGTCTCAACATCCGTCCTTTGTGGAGGCGTGGTGGTAGCCATAAAGTGCGTGTCCATTCAGATGATAACAGCTTGGATGTGATGCCGTGACGGCCAGGAAACTGGTTTAAAAACGCTGGCCGCTCAAGATATTGCAATCCCGGCGGCCAAAGAGCAATTGACTTAAATTGCTTATTAAAATCGATAGACGATTCCTAGCGAGTAGCGCGCGTCTTTTTGTGTGGTGGAGAAAATGTGTGAACCGTGATAGTCGAGTTGAATAGGCCGCAGCGCAAAATTGGATCCCAGATCGTAGTCAACGCCGCCGCCAATCACCCATCCTGCGCCTGTGCTGCTGGGACCTGCGTCCTGGCTGAAGTGCGCCACGCCAAGAAGGCCGTGCACAAAAATATTGAACTTATCCATGCGATGTGAAACTTGCGGCCCAAAAAGCACGTTGTATTCACGCCCTTCAAGGCCAGCCTCTGATTTGTAATTACCGCTGAAGTCAGCCTTGAATCCTAACCAGGGGTGTACATTGCCGGTGAGTGCAGCTTCCCATCCGCTGCCGTGAGAAAGCGTGTCACCATTTAGAAGTGAGTAACCGATAAAGACATCGCCGGCAGAAGCTGGACGGTCTGTGTCATGTGAGCTTTGTGCCCAGCTGCCAATCGAAAAAAGAAGAAATGTGAAAATAAAAACAGACTTGCGCATCTTCAAAGATTTGTCTCCGTGAAATTTGCTTACATTGATTGTGACGAAGCAGCGCAGAAAAAGTTGAAACAAAATCTATGTAATCCGTTATGGATGGGATACCGCTCTCGATGAAGCTAGGTTCGGGATTTAAATTCCGGCGCGCCTAACTCTTGAACGATTGCCACGCTGGCGCTTGCTCCAATGCGATTTGCACCCGCATCCAGCATGGCGTTGGCATTGGCTGCAGTGCGAACTCCACCGGAAGCTTTTACTCCGGCATGATCGCCCACAACACCGCGCATCAGGGACACATCATCGGCCGTTGCCGATCCAAAAAAGCCAGTGGCTGTCTTCACAAAATCGGCCTTTGCGGCCAGGCTGAGCTGGCAGCTGAGTATTTTTTCTTCCAGAGTTAACAGCGGTGTTTCAAGAATCACTTTAACAATCGCGCCGCTGCCATGCGCTACTTCCGCCACAGCAATGATGTCATTCAGCACGCCTTGCCGGTCGCCCGACCGCAGAGCCCCAATATTCATCACCATATCCAACTCGTGCGCGCCCAGCCGCACAGCTTCTGCTGCTTCAAAGCGTTTTACTGTAGTATGATTTGCGCCCAGTGGGAAGCCAATCGTGGTAGCAATCTTCACCGGCGTCCCGTGCAGCACTGAGACAGCCAGCCCAATCCACCAGGGATTTACGCAGACTGCGGCAAAGTGAAAATGGGCCGCTTCTTCACACAACTGGATAATCTGGTTGGCCGTGGCATCTGACTTGAGAATCGTGTGGTCAATGAAACCAGCAATGGACTGCCAGCTCCGGACAGAAGTTTGCGGTTCTGACAAAATCTGTGCCATTCCAGAACGAATTCTACCACTCTACTTTTCTTCAGAGAAGACGCAAATGTCAGGAAGATTTCTGAAACGCTCGGCGTAATCCAGCCCATAGCCCACAACAAATTCATCCGGAATTTCAAAGCCGATATAGTCGGCCTCCACAGGCATCTGGCGGCGTGACGGCTTGTCCAGCAAGACAGCAAGCTTTAGTGTTCGCGGCTTGCGCGCCAGCAAAAGTTTCTGCAGAAACGTAAACGTGTATCCCGTATCAAGAATGTCTTCCACCACAATCACGTTCTTGCCTTCCAGCGGCGTGGTCACATCTTTGATCAGCTGGACCTCGCCGGCGCTCTCCTTTTGATTGCCATAACTCCGCACGGCGATGAAATCAAACGTGGCGTCCAACTCAATCTGCCGCGCCAAGTCGCTCAAAAATAGACATGCGCCTTTCAGCACACCCACCAGGATCACCGTCTCACCCGCATAATCCTGGCTGATTTGCTGTCCAATGCGTGCCACAGCATCAGCAATCTGCTCCCGCGTAATCAACTTCTTCATGTTGTTTGACATTTTTAAAAATGGGATTTTCTCATAGTGATATCAGCGCGGCAACTCTGAAAGTAAGCAAACGGAAAATAGCACTCAGCACTTAGCACTTAGCAATCAGCATTCGATTTCGGCCATCCCGTTTTTGATCCGCGATCATCCGCGATCATCCGCGATCATCCGCGTTAATCCGCGGTAAATATTTCTGCCCAATGGCGAATTGCCAATCGCTTATTTACAATTTCCTGTTTCATCACGGAGCCCACAATGCCGCTGCCTGAATACAAACAACTGGTCGACGAGGCCAAGCGCGAGATCAAAGAAATTACTCCCAGCGATCTCAAAGACATGCAGCAGAAAAACCAAAACTTCAGGCTCATCGATGTTCGTGAGCCCGACGAAGTAGCTGCAGGCGCCATCGCCGGATCAGAGCCTCTGCCGCGTGGCCAGTTGGAATACAAGATCGATACCATCACCACGGACCAAAATCAGCCTATCGTCTGCTACTGCGGCGGCGGAGGACGTTCTGCTCTAGCGGCGCAGTCGCTCAAGAAGATGGGCTTTAAAAATGTCATGTCTCTTGCCGGCGGATACAAAGGGTGGAAAGAGCAAAGCAAGTAATTAGTTCTTGGTTTTTAGAGTGGTCTCGTGAGTGCTTCAAGTTCGTCATCCCGAACCCTCGTCAGCGAACAAGCGTTTTCTTAAGCTTGCGAGTAGAGGTGAGGGATCGTGAGTTTTGTAGCTAAACGACGTCAGAACGTTAAGACAACACTCAACGCAGAATATGAATCAGTTTCTTAAACGCGAAGAAGTCGGTTTTCTCCAATTGCTAATTGCCATTTGCCAATTGCTTTTGCTCAACAAGCACTTTTAAATCCCAGCTCATATAAAAGGAAAGAAAGAACCCATGAACCTGAACGGAATCAAAATTACCTGGCTCGGACACGCTACCTTTCTCATCGCCACGCCCAGCGGTAAAAACCTGATCATCGATCCGTGGATCACCGGCAATCCCGTTACGCCTGCCAATAAGAAATCGATTGATAAGCTCGACTACATGCTGGTGAGCCATGGCCACAGTGACCATTTTGGCGACGCCGTGGACCTGGCGAACAAGCATCAGCCCAGGATCGCAGGCATGTATGAGCTCTGCGCCTTCATGCAGAAAAAGGGCGCCAAGCAGATTTCTCCCATGAACAAGGGCGGCACAATTCCGCTGGACGACCTTAAGGTCACCATGGTCAATGCGCATCATTCCAACACCATTGAGGACGGCAGCAATGTTTTCACTCCCGGAGAAGCCTGCGGGTTTGTCGTTGAGTTTTCCAACGGGCTCAAGATCTACCACGCCGGCGATACCTGCGTCTTCGGCGACATGGCCATCATCCATGACCTTTATGCGCCCGATCTCTGCATGCTGCCCATCGGCGATATGTTCACCATGGGCCCCCGCGAAGCAGCCTATGCCTGCAGCCTGCTCAAGACCAAAGCCGTGATCCCCATGCACTACGGGACTTTCCCTGGCCTTACCGGCACGCCGGAGGCATTCCAGAAAGAGCTCAAAGCCCGTGGCGTGAATGTTGAGGTAGTAGTGATGAAACCGGGGGACACAATTTAGTAGAAACAGCAAAGATCATGTGACACCGGCACCCTCGCCGGTGTCTTTTTTTATTCCACTGACCCTCTGCCGATCCAGGATTCCATTGGACGATTCTGTCGGGAATGTACCCGGTCTGACCCATTTCGAGCACCTACCCCCTCACTAGTTCAACCCCGAAAAATATAGACTTACGCGATTCAACTTGAGCCGACTTGCGGGCGTCTGAGCCCGCAGGCGAAATCCTGAGCGACTCTGAGGCTTATGCTGAAGAGGAGTCGAAGAACCTCTCTTATCCTACCCCCCAACCTTTCAACCCCGAAAAATATGGACTTACGCGATTCAACTTGAGCCGACTTGCGGGCGTCTGAGCCCGCAGGCGAAATCCTGAGCGACTCTGAGGCTACGCTGAAGAGGAGTCGAAGGACCTCTCTCTTATCCTACCCCCCAACCCTTCAACCCCGAAAAATATAGACTTACGCGATTCAACCCCCGGGGTTAACCGATCACATGCGAAGTCTAGCGATGACACTCTGGCGACGATTTCTATGACCCTCTGCCTGTTTCTTCAGCCGATACCCCACCCCTACCCCCCGGCTTCGTCCCATATCGTCCCAAGCCATCCCAAGGTGTCCCAAAGTATTGCGCTGAAACTCTGGACTGCACCCAATATGTAGCGTCAACCTTTAGGGTTGTTTTTGGCCCATCGACTGACCGCTGATTTATCGGTCGCAAACGCTGATTTTCAAAGAACTGTCACTTCATACCCTGAGGCGCGGTTGGAATATAGCGAGTTTCAATTGGCGAATCAATAGCGAATTAGGACAATGGCGGCAAAATAATCCTGAGCTTAGTCGCCTACCGTCCCTGCCCATGAAACGTCTTCGGATCACCCTCTCCCACGCGCTCTCCACCGAGCGGAAAACCTGGCGACTCAAGCTTCATCGACCGGGCATGATCGCCTTGCAACACAAACGACACATGCGTCTCCGCCGATGATCGCAGGCCAAAGCTGCCATCCTCCTGCTTGAGCAAGCGCTCCGGGCCTTCGCCCAGCGGCTGGATCATCAATCGCCCATCCTCATCGAACACGCGATACGTCCGCCGATACTGCGCGAACGAATCATGCAGATTCGCTGACACGCTATCCAGCTTGAGCACGTAGGTTCCGGCCAGTTGTTTGCGCTCGGCGTCTGAGACGGGCTTATCGGCCAGCGTTCGTTCTGCCGTTGGCTTGGGAGCAGGCAGAGCAGGCAACCCAAGAATCGCCCGCGCCAGGACGCGCGTTATGGCATATGCATTCTGGTCTTCAGTATTTGTCAGAACCACGATCGTCAGATTGTCTTCCGGAAAATCGTAAAGGCTGCCGCTGTATCCCATGAGCGATCCGTGCTGGCCAATGCGGCGGTGATCATCTTCATGGTTCAGGATCATGGCAAAGCCGTACTGCGCTTTAGGGTCCTGCGCGCTCATGTGTATGGCTGCGCCTTCCGCTGTCGACATCTGCTTGAAGGTTTCAGGCCGTACCAGATTCTTGGTCTTGATGGCACGCCATAGCTGCAGGAGATCGCTCACGGTGCTGCAGAAGCGCAGATCAGTGTTATAAGCCATATCATTTTCACGGGCCTCAACATATTTCGTCCCAACGCCAGCGCCAATTTTGCGATACGCATGGCTCAAGCCGTGCGTCAGTGTGGAGTCGTCACAATAGGTCGTGGATTTCACTCCCGCCGGCTTCAAGATGTTTTGCTGCACATAATCAGGGAAGCTCTGGCCGGTGACACGCTCCACGATGGTGACCAGAAGCTGAAAGCCGGAGATGGACCAATCCCACTTTTGGCCCGGCTCATTGACCCATTTTTTATCTGCATATAAAGCCATTACTTCATCCAGGGCTTTAGGGGTGCGACTGGTGGCTTCAATGGGATCGCCCAGGTAGTGGTAGTCCACGATCCCGGAAGTATGGTTCAGCAGCTGGCGGATGGTCACATGATGCCCTTGCAGCGGAAATTCCGGAACGAACTTGGAGATGTCATCATCCAGCGAAAGCTTGCCGCGTTCGACTAGCTGCATCACGGCGATGCCGGTGAAAGGCAGCATAGGCCCAACGACGTGGTATACGGTTTCATCTTTCGTTGGAGCTTCCAGGCCCAGATCGGCAAAGCCATAACCCTTATGCAGAAGAATCTGGTCGCCGCGGGCCACCAGCACAGACGCGCCAACCACACGCTGGTCTGCCATTACCTGTTTTACGATGGCGTCCAGATCTGGCGTGGCATTTGAGCTCTGCAATGCGTGGCTTGCCGCAGCGCAGAGAAGTGTGACAGCGAGCGTAAGAATGGATGAAACGCGCATGGCCAGTGATTATAGCCGCCATAGATCATTCGGCTATTGCCTTTGAGTTAGAATCATCTTTCCCATGAGCACATTTGACGCGTTGCTGGTGGTCTCTTTCGGCGGTCCGGAAAAGCGGGAGGATGTGATCCCGTTTCTTGAAAATGTTTTGCGCGGCCGTGGTGTGCCGCGTGAACGCATGCTGGAAGTCGCCGAGCACTACTATCACTTTGATGGCCGCAGTCCTATCAATGACCAGAACAAAGAGTTGATCGCCGCTCTGGAGCATGAGTTCCAGCTTCACGGACCGAAGATTCCGGTTTATTGGGGCAATCGCAACTGGTATCCGCTGCTACCGGATACGCTCAAGCAGATGCAGTCGGATGGTATTCACCACGCGGCGGCATTCGTGACCTCAGCTTTTGGATCGTATTCAGGTTGCCGCCAGTATCGTGAAGATATTGTTCGCGCGCAGGAGGAAACCGGCACGCAGGGTATGGTGATCGATAAGCTGAATAATTTTTGCGATCGTCCAGAATTTATTGAAGTCATGGCAGAGCGCGTTCGTGCTGCAATGAAGGAACTACCCAACGCCGACCAACTTATCTTCACCGCGCACAGCATTCCTGTGAGCATGGCGGATGCGTCACCATATGTCCGTCAATTGAAAGAAGCCAGCGCACGCGTGGCTGAAGCTGTTGGCATGAGCAACTGGACCCTGGTTTATCAGTCGCGCAGCGGTCCGCCGTCACAGCCCTGGCTTGAGCCGGATATCTGTGAGTATCTGCGCAAGCAGCATGCGGCTGGATTGAAGTGCGTAATTCTTTGCCCTATCGGTTTCATTTCAGATCACATGGAAGTTCTGTTCGATCTCGATACGGAAGCCCGTGATCTGTGCGATGAAATTGGCTTGAAAATGGCGCGAGCAGGTACGGCTGGCGTGCATCCCAAGCTGGTCAGCATGATTCGAGACATGGTAGTGAATGCCCAGGTCACTCCGGCGGCAGCGCATTGCGAGTCCGGCTGCTGTCCCTCGCCGCAGAGAGTTAAAGCGTGAAGCCCGTTCAGAGCACGGCCTAAAAGTAAGTTTTTGAAAATTGAATATTCGTTTAGCTCTTTGAGGCGATAGCTGTTTCAGGGACATTCTTGAAGCTATCGGCCAGCGCTTCTTCGCAGGTGTGTTCAATCACCGCGCGATAATGTTCGCCCAGAAAGACGCGTAGCCGCGCGGTGTCCATGGTGCTTGAGCCAAGCAGATAGGGAAGCGCTTCCGGTGGAATGTCTGAAACGCCAAGGTCCCACAACAATTTCAGGGCTTGTTTGCAGATGGCTTTTGCTGGCACGCGCTGTACTTCAATCCCGGCAATGTCGATGCAGCGCCGCAGCTCCAGCGGGTCGCCACGTCCGGCAACATTCAAGACTGTAACTTTCGGATCAGCCAGCTTGCGCCGCAAAACATGTGCGATCAACCGTGCGACGTCATCAATGTGGACAAACTGAAATTTATGCTCCAGATAATCGCCGCGCGAAGGCAGCCACAGCGGCAGCCGTTTGCCCTGGCGACGCAGCCTCTCCGCAAGCCGTCCTTTGCCACCAGGGATTCCGCGCAAAACGCCAAGCTGATAATTCTGCACCGTAGCTCCGGCATAAACATGTGGACGCAGAATATATGTCTTGCATTTCATGCTCTTGGCGCGGGCCTGAACAGTCTTATCGGCTTCCTGCTGATGCAGAGCGTAAGGCAGGCTTTGCGCATTCAACGGCGCATCCTCTGTCGCAGGTTTGCTTAGCTCCGGGCCATAGACCAAGGCGCTGCTGGGAAAGATGAATTTATCAATGCCGCCCAGCATGCGGTTGTGTTCGGCGATTGCTTCTGTCACGCGGCTGGTTCCGGCAACATTCATCTGCCACATGCGTTTTTTGTCAGTCACGCCGGTGCGCAACGGGTCAAGGACAAAGGCGAGATGGACAACTGCTTCTATGCGGTAGACCCGCATCAACTCCAGCAGTTGATCGCAAGAGCGTTCTTCTGCCAGCTCAATCTTTTCAAACTCTGTCAGGGATGAAAGATCTTCGGGCTCGCGAATATCGGCGCCGATCACCTGGAAATCCGGCAGCTGCTTGAGCAGACGAACGCCCAGATTTCCCGCAATTCCTGTGATCAGCACTGTGGGTTTCTGCGGCATGTTATTTGAGCAGAATAGAGCCTTGCAGCGGATGCACCAATGTTGATCTTGGGTGGAGCTTTGCGCCTGACCTCATGGCAAGACTTGGCATCATTGTGAAATCTGACCTTCCTCGTAAATCGATGAGAAGCAAGGAGAGTTACGTCATCGTAACACAAAGATTTGCCACTGTACGCGTCCTCGCCCTGCTCCAATGGGCAAAGACTTTCGAATGCGTTTTGCTTATGAAACGCTCATTTCGGTTGAGGTTGTGCTGTCGGTAACGGCGCATTTGCCTGGGGCGCGGGACCGAAATAACTTTCATCAAGCTGAACATGCACCGGCGTTTTGAGCTCTTTCATCTTCGCGCTCAATTTCGTGCGATACATATCTTGTGTCAGCTCTTTCTTCACGCTCTCCAACGGCGCGGGCTCTTTCTTCTCGACGCGATAAATCAGGAAACCGCTGACATCATCCAGGCGAAACACCTCACCGGGCTTGTGTGAATCTACTTCCTCTTGGAGTTTCGGCGGTAGCGTGCCATGGCGGTTAGCATTCATCTCAGTGCTGGGAGGGTTCGCCGTTATGCCTAGCGTGGTATAGGCTTCTTTCTGCAACTGATCCAGCGGTTCGCCTTTGGCAGCGCGCGCCTGAATGTCAGTCGCTACTTGAACTGCTCTGCTGGGATATCCCTGCTTTTGTTCCAGAGGAGCCTGCGTATCAGGATTGTTCTTGGGAATATAGATACGTCCCAGTTTAAAGGTTTCAAACTTGTCTTTGTTGGCCTGATAGTAAGCTTCCAACTCCTGGTCTGACGGATTTCGATACTGATCAGATAACTGAGCCAGATAAAGATCGGCAAGCGTTCTCAGGCGCAGGACTCGCATGATCTCGTCAAATGTTGGTGTTTTGTCCATGCCGGCGGATTTTCCGGCCTCAGCGTAAACCAGGATGTCCACATAGGATTCCGCAAGCTTGCGCTCATCTGCCTGCGATACGGGTTGATTGCTCTGGTTGAACGCCTTCAGCAGGTCGATGAATTGCTCTTTGGTGATGGAGGTCTTGCACTCTTTTGTTGATGGCACAGAACTATTGTTGGCAGGACTTGTATTCGCCGGACAGAGCCCTTGCACGGTAATGACCGGTGCGCTGGCTGGGACATCGCCGGGAGCGCGGGTTTGCAGCGTTGGGGCCGTCTGGTTGGATTGAGTGTTTGCACGCTCCGCCGGCGTTTGAAGTGTAGGTTTTGTCTGCGTTTGTGCCAGGGCAGCACTGGTTGCCAAAATGCAAATCATCAGCCGTAGCGTCATAAAACCAGGGTTCCTCGTAGTGATGGAATAAGAGTGTTACAGACTAGCATAATGGCTTTTGGGGTGCCGTGGGCAACAAAGAATGGTGACGTGTTTACAGTAACTTGAGACAATGTCTTGATGGCCACTTCTGAGCTAAATCCAATGCTCGAGAGCATGCAGAAAGAGAAGCGCAATGTCGCGCTTAATTCATTGCTTGCTGCTGTTGCCATTACGTTTCTAAAACTGGTTGTCGGCCTTTCCACGCGCAGCCTGGGCATTCTTTCTGAGGCTGCACACTCCGGGCTGGATCTTGTAGCGGCTCTGGTCACCCTGCTTTCCGTTCGCGTTTCAGATAAACCGGCCGACGCCGAGCACCAATATGGCCATGGCAAGGTAGAAAATTTTTCTGCTTTCATTGAGACCACGTTGCTGCTGCTGACCTGCGTCTGGATCGTAGGAGAAGCTGTACGGCGACTCAGTGGCCACCACAGCGTGCATATCGAGCCTTCGTTCGCCGCATTTGCCGTGATGTTCATCTCGATGGTGGTGGATTGGTGGCGCTCCCGCAAATTGAAGAAGATCGCGGAAAAGTATGACAGCCAGGCGCTCGAAGCCGACGCTCTCCACTTCAGCACCGACATTTTTTCCAGCGCCGTGGTTGCGTTTGGTCTCGCATTGGTCTGGCTGGGATTTCATTTCCAGGTTGCGTGGCTGATAAAAGCTGATCCCATCGCGGCCCTGCTTGTCTCCGGAATCATCGTGTATGTCAGCTCCCGCCTGGCGCGCCGCACCATTGATGCGTTGCTGGATGCAGCCCCTGCCGGCTACCGCAACCGCATCATTGATGCCGCTCTTAAAATCAATGGCGTGATCGAAGTCGAACGCGTGCGCATCCGCCGCGCAGGCAACCGCTATTTTGCGGATCTTACCGTCGGACTGGAGCGTAATGTCACGTTCCAGCGTTCAGGCCAGGCAGTCACGGAAATCACCAATGCAGTGCGTGAGCTTCTGCCTGACGCGGATGTTGTGGTCCATTCTGTTCCGCGTGAAACCGGGCATGAAAATATATTCGACCGCATCCGCGCCGTCGCTTCACGCAACAACTTCAGCGTGCATGATGTGAGCGTTCAAGACCTCAGCGGTCGCCTGCATGTGGAACAGCATCTGGAACTGGACGAGAAGCTCAGCCTCAAGGACGCGCATGATGTGGTGACGGTGCTGGAAAATGAGATTCGCAACTCAGTCCCTGAAATTTCCACCATCCTCACCCATATCGAAAGCGAGCCTTCTACGATCGAGCCCGGCAATACCATCGTTCGCGACGCGGTGCTGGAGCAGAAGTTGAAACCGGTTTTGCTGCAATTTCCTGAAGTCGTAGATATGCATGATGTGGAGATCAAGCGCGTGCGCGGCAAAGTCTATATGTCTTGCCACTGCACCATGTCAGACGATCTGCCACTCTCCCGTGTGCACGATGTTTCAACCGAACTTGAAATCCGCTTCAAGCAGGCTGCCCCGGAATTGTTCAAAGTGCTCATCCATCCCGAGCCGCAAACGGATAATCGCCGATAAATAAAAAAGCCGGGCGTTTCCACCCGGCCTTCCCAACCAAAGGATTAGAGAGAAAAGGTTATTCCTTCGGAGCTGCGTGTTTAATATGCATTTGCTGGACTTTCATGTCGTCTGGCACCTGGAACAAGGATGGATCAGGCTCGGTGCGTTGAATGTTCGTGAGTTGAAACACAGTTTCTCCCACGCGCGGATCGGAATGCTTGCGCAGCACTGTCGCATGCAGATCTGATGAATACCAGCTCTCCGAGATGATTTCCAGCGGACGTTCATTCCCAATCTCGCCCGCCGGAATGGTGATCGTATCGCGTGTCCCCTGCGCGGAGACTCCCTGAATCGTTTGTGTTCCCAGGTCTTCATGCTTTACCTGTTTCTTGTCAGACTGGTCGCTTTCATCGCTGCTGGAAACCTTGTCTGTCTTTATGACCATCTTTTTCTTCAAGACCGTGCTGCCGGCGCCGTTGATCGTGATAATTTCCGGTTCACTATTAGAATCTCCGGCAGTACTGATCACCGTGGACGTATTCCCGCCATGCCCCATCACTTCCTGGTGATGTGAGGGATCGCTGATGAAAATCATCTTGTGATCGTTCGTCACCATGGAGCCAATGCGGCCGATAGACATTTCACGGCGCACACGGCCCTGGCTGTCACGGGCCACAGTGCCAGATGTTTTATTTACGATTTTGTTGCCGTCGCTCAATGTCTGGGTCGTCTCCGTGACCTCGGTGGCAGTGTAGGGAACACCTGTGACCAATTCTCCGGGGGAAACCATTTCAGCGCCCATGACTGTGACATCTCTCTCAGGTCCACTGCGCTGGAACATCATGTTCATGGGCATCTTGCTCAAATCATCCTGGGCAAAAAAGAATGATTTCTTCTGGGGGCCTGGAGCTGGGTCCTGGGCCATGGCTCCTGCTGAGAACAACATTGCTACCGCTAAAATGGCGGCTATTCGATTCATGACAGCTCTCCTTTTAAAAATTTTGTTATTGCACTAATCTCACGCCATAAGGCGTTCCATCCTGGCCTATAACAAAGTCAGCCAGCACACGTCTTTCTGGACCTGCTGGATTGATTGGCGCACCCATCTGCCACAACGTGCTGGTGGGCAATTGCACACGCACAATATGCAGATCTTCAACAGGAACTTCTGGGTCATAGCCCGGCAGCGCGACGAATTGCCGGCTATAGGCAACATTCCTGGTTGTAACTCTTGGCTGCGAACTCTTGCGAACAGGTTTGCGGGTTTGCCCGGGTGCGCTTGCCGTCTGTAGGACTTCCGGCGCTTTTACCGGTACGGTCATAGGAGTTACGTACGTCTGGGCTGTGCTGTCTGCGTGATGCGGTGCTCGCAGGATGACCAGTCCGGCAATTGCAACAAGGCATGCCACAACTCCAGCGATGCCTGCACGGCGAACGCGTCTGCGTCTTACATGATGGCGGCGAAACGCCGTCGCCAACCCAGCGCCAATTTCCGCTGGAGCACCTTGCTGTGACGAAGCCGCCAGATGACGCAAAGCTTCCGTCAGCTTGCTGTCTGCGCGTGAATCTCCGAATTGTGGATCTATTTCAGGCATTTTTGCGAACTCAATTTCATCTTCAACATTGCGTGTGCCCGATGCAGCCTGGAAGCCACTGTCCCGGGTGAACAATCCAGCAGTGCCGCTGCGTCGGCATAGCTCATCTCTTCCAGATCGCAGAGCGCCACGGTTTCCCGATATTGCTCTGGAAGCGTGAGAATAGTTTTCCTGAGCTGCTCCAGCGATTCTGAATTGCTCAGGTCGCCCAGCACGTCCAGGTCACTCATGAACGCAGAATCCGCATCCAGCCATTCCTCTTCGATCGGCAAATCCAGTCGCGATTGTTGCGTGGCGCGCCGCGTTAGATTGCGTACTATGCCAAACAGATACCCGCTCACCGGCCCTTTGCCTGCCTCATAGCCTTTCGGATTTTCGATCAGCAACATAAACGTCTCTTGTGTGACCTCCTCCGCCGTGGCATTGTTCCCGCTCATATGCAAGGCAAACCGGTAAAGCCGCCCCTGATAACGCGCATAAAGCGCGCTGAAGGCCGTTTCATTTCCTTTGGCGAGCTGCTTTAACAGCTCCTGGTCTTCGGGAGACGATTCCGCCATGGCTCTTTTGGGAGCCACCTCAGCTCCTGTTATCCATTGCGCGAATTGGGCGGATTCTTCCATTATTTTTTGCGACAAAGTTGATTCATCTGGTCACACCGATAAGACGTGCCACCCCGCTTTCAGTTATCTGGATTTAGACTTTGTGCATGGAATGGTTTGAAAACGACGATTTCTGGCGGGACTTCTATCCCTATATGTTTTCCGCGGAGCGCTTTGCCGCCGCTCCCGAAGAAGTGAACCGCATTATGGCCTTAACCGGCCGCAGTAACGGCAGCGTGCTGGATCTCTGCTGCGGCCCAGGTCGGCATTCTGTGGAATTTGCAAGGAAAGGCTTCCAGGTGACAGGCGTAGACCAGTCAACGTATTTACTCGATCGCGCGCGTGAGCATGCGTCCGCGACAGGCGTTTCAATCGAATGGGTCAGGGAAGACATGCGCAACTTCGTCCGGCCAAACAGCTTTGATCTGGCCTGCAATATGTTTACCTCGTTTGGCTATTTCAAAGAGGAAGAAGAAAACGTCCGCGTGCTACGCAATCTGTATCAAAGCCTTAAAGCGAATGGAGTGCTGATCATTGAGGCGCTGGGCAAAGAGCGGGTTGCACGTGTCTGGCTAAATGCGCAATGCACCGATCTGCCGGATGGCTCAATGCTGGTGCAGCGGCCCAAGCTGCGCGATGATTGGACGCGTATTGCCGCAGAGTGGACGTTAATCAAAGAAGGCCGGGCAAGAAGCTTTAACTTCGAGCACACAGTTTATTCAGGACGAGAACTGAAAGAATCCCTGCTCAACGCCGGATTTAAGCGAGTGAAACTATTCGGTAGCCTGCAAGGAGCTCCGTACGACCTTGAGGCCGTCCGGCTCATTGCTGTCGCGCATAAGAACGGTGCATGAGTCTTGAATCCATCCTGGTGAGCTGCGAATCTTATGATAGAGTTTTCGCGCGATAGTAGGAGGGAGCATGCTGGTAGAAGCACAAGTGACCTGGGCAGATGGTGAGCGGTTTGTCGCAAATGCCAGTAGCGGTCATGCCATCATCGTGGATTCTGACCGGAAGCGTAACACCGCGGCTGGCCCGATGGAGCTGGTGTTGATTGGCTTGTGTGCTTGCACTGCCACAGACGTGGTGGATGTCCTGCGCAAAAAGCGTGAACCGTTTATTGGAGTTAACGTTCGGGCTGAGGCAGAGCGGGCAACCGAACCGCCAACCGTTTATACCTCCATCAAATTGATCTATACGGTTACCGGCAAGGTGACCCGTAAGGCCGCCGAGGATGCCGTGCGGCTTTCTGAAGAGAAATATTGCGGAGTTTCCGCTATGCTTAAGAAAACGGCTCGCATTACGACAGAGCTGCACCTTCCGGATGCATCGTAAGCCGCATTTTGTGCGGCAAAATGAAACATTGTGGATGTAGAAAGAATCTAATCTTTACCAAGGGGAGGGAGTTTCTTTCATGTCACAAAAGAAGGTTGTGGTTTATAGCCAGCCCGGTTGACCGCCATGCTCATGGGCTGAGAACTACCTTTCGGAGAAAGGTATCGAATTTCAGGTAAAAGATGTCAGTTCAGATCAGCAGGCAGTTTTTGAGCTGGTTCGCACGTACAATAGCCGTTCAACTCCAACCATTGTTGTAGGTGACAAGATCATGATCGGGTTTGACCCCGAAAAACTGGACCAGATGCTTGCCGAGTAGCGCCTCCGCATCTGAACGCACCACGAGCTCCGCTTCGGGAGAGAAACACCCATGGCGGGGCTATTTCTTTATCGCCACGGCGACTTTCTGCTGGGGCGCTGCAGCCACCTTCGGTAAGGCCATTTTCAGCGGCAGCCTCTTTTCCGGTCGCGCCATGATTTCACCCATGGTGCTTACCCAGGCCAGGACAACCTTCACCATCCTGGTCCTTGCGCCTCTTCTGTTTCTGCGATTTGGGCGAAGCATTTTTCGGATCCAAAAGCATGACTTGGCCCTCTGCGCGGTGGTGGGGACGTTAGGCGTGGCCTGCTCAAATTTCTTCTATTATCTCGCCGTTCAGAAAGCGAATGTTTCGCTGGCCATTACCGTGCAATATACCGCTCCAATCTGGGTCCTGATCTATATGGTGTCGCGCGGAAGGGAACCTCTGACTCTTCAGAAAATCACCGCAGCCCTGGTGGCGATGATCGGCACTGCACTGGCTATTGGTCTGTTCCGCTCAGATACGCAAATCAGTGTAATAGGCGTCTCTGCAGCCCTGATGGCATCCTTTGGCTATGCCTTCTATAACATTGCCGGCCAGGGGCTGGTCATGCGAAATCATCAGCTCACAGTGATGTTCTATGTCTTACTGAGCTCCGCTTTGTTGTGGCTGGTGGTAAACCCACCTTGGCGGCTCATGGCGCAGCATTACAGTCGCGACCAATGGGGCTTCCTCTTCATTTTCGCTTGCCTCTCCATGGTGCTGCCTTACATGCTCTATTTCAGCGGATTGAAATATCTGGATCCCACGCGCGCGGTGATCACCAGCTGCCTGGAGCCGGTCTTTGCCATCCTTTTTGCTGTGACGTTCAAGTACGAAACTCTGCACGCCTTGCAGGTGGCTGGCATTGTGGCTGTTCTGGCGGCGACAGTGATGGTCCAGATCAAGCCGAAGCCGGCATCCACCGAAAACGCCGCATAAAAAACAAAGGCGGCCATTTCAGGCCGCCTTTGAAACATCCGTCCAGATTTTTAGAAGTAGTTGTTCTGGTTGAGCCACTGCAAACGCGTGAGCACTGGCTGGTTCAGGTTCGCGCCGTTCGTGCCGGCTGCGATGCCCGTTGAAGGGAACCATGGCGGAGCAAAGTTGTTACCAGCAGCAAAACGTTTATCAAATAACACATTGCGTTGAGTTGCATTGATATTGCTGATCGTGTTCTGAATACGTCCGCCCACAATCGTTAATGTGCCGATAGCATTGCCTGTGTTGATCAAGCTGCCGGTGCCGCCCGCAGAGAGAGTCGCCAATGAAGCGTCGATCTCCAGATTGGTGTCGGATTGTGTATTGGCTAAGTTGATGTTACCGGAAGCCGTAAATATTCCCAGAGCCTCCTGGGTATCATTTCCCGTCAAACTATCCAGCGGGTGTCCAGGTGTTACCGGATTGGTGGGCGTACCCGTGACCACAGGCTCGCTCTTGTAAAGAAGGTCTCCGGTGATCGTGACGTTATTCGAAGCAGTGATGGTCAAAGCAGTGCCGTCCTGAATAGCAGCTTTACCTTCACCTGGCCCAGACAAGGAAGTGATGTTTCCATTCACATAAAGCATGGTGTCATAGCCCATATCTGCGCCAGTAACCGGATCATATTGCTGTGGAACGCCCGTGATCGTCGTTACCTGACTTGGATTCGAAGAGCTGAACACGGTCGTCGTGTTTGAGGCTGGATCAATCGTGACTGTTGTAGTAACGCCAGCCGCGGTCTTGATTTTATAAACCTGGCCTTTACCTGAAGCTGTTGGCTGCAACGTAACCGAAACGTTTCCTGAGGCGAGAATTCCGCCGCCGGTAAAAGTATTCACTCCGCCGCTTGAGGTATAAGGCAGATACACACCGTCTGGGACAGATCCGCTGCCGGGATATGCAGCATTTGTAAGTGGATTACGCAGCACTTTGTTCAAATCAGATTGCTTTGGCTGAGGAACAGGACTGCCATCAGCGCTGGCGCCTTTACCGTCTAGTACTGCTTGTTCCTGGTTAAAGCTATTCTGCGGAAGTGCAACTTTCGGTTGTGAGAACTGGAATCCCTGCTGTGCAGTCACATTCGAAGGGATTTTGCTCGCACCACCCGGGCAACCAGAGGATGTTCCTACCGTTGATCCATTCTGGCCAACGTTGTCAGTGAAAGTGTATTGGCCCGTGCCAAAGTTCCACGAACCATTGGTAAATACTGGTCCAGTGATGGTGCCGGGAACCAGGCTGCTGCCATCGCATACAGAGTATTGATCCACAAACATGCCGTAACCCGCAAAGCTAAGCTTTGATGGGGTGGGAATGGTTGCCGTTACAGTCAACAGGCCTGAGTCGGTCAGTACTGTATTCCCTGTGCCCTTGGATTTGCCTGTAGAAGTGATGGTATAGGCATAAACGTAACTCACCGTTTTTGCCGCTGGTGGAAACGGATTGCAAGTAGATCCAGCAATATTCGTGGTGCAGCTCTTGAGCGTGAACACCAGAGTGCCATTGTACTGTCCCGGCCATGAGTTGGCGGCCACTCCCGTTCCTGTTCCGGTAATCGTTCCTGCGCCATACGTTCCGTTTACAGCAGTCATGACAGCTTGTTCTGTTGCGGGCGAAGGCAAGGGGTTCGTTCCCACATTAAAGTGGGTTGGATAAATAGATCCGCCTGCTTGAAAAAGCGGGATCATTGCCTGCCGCATGATATTGATTCCGGAATCCGCTGCGTAGAACGAGCCGCGGAAATTCCTGTAATAGCCGTTGATCAACATATCGGATCGGGATGACCACGCCATTGCCAGGGTAAGCCCTGTCAAAAGCATGAGGAGGAGCAGCGTGGTGATCAAGGCGACTCCGCGCTCTTTCTGTCCGCTCTGCCGTCTCTTGAACTTTAGAAATAAACTGTTCTCACGTTGCATATTGTCTCCTTAGTTCGAGTTCAGGTTTCGTGGATTAATTACCACGGAAACACCTTGCACCTGGTAAGGACCCTGGTCATAAGTGTTTCTGAAACTGCTGACGTCGCTGCTTGGAGGCGTGCGCGCGATCAACTGGATCTGCAATGACCGGATCGAAGCCCAGTCACTGTTATAGGTTGCAGGCGAGCTGCTGTATCCGTTGATTATGCTGCTCCATGCTCCAACGTTAAAGCCGACAATTTGTTCGGCAATAACATCGACTGCGCCGGTGGGAGAGGTGCGTATGAGTTTGGGGTTGGTGGGATCACTTCCATCAACTGAATACCTGGTTGAATTCAACTTAATGGCATAATCGAATTGGGGTTGAAATAGGTTCGTGAATCGCGCAGACTCACCGGCGTCGTAAATACGCATGGGATCGTCGGTTGGACTCGTTACCGGAATCCCATTGCCGGTCGTGGGCGCGATAGGCACCTGGATGAAATTTCCCGTGCTCGTTGCCCCGGGAGCCTGCACCACGACAACAGAAATTTCAGGCTGGCCTGCGGGCATATCTGTGCCGCCTTGCACCAGCATCAGTTCGGTTCCAGTCGTCAAAGTGGCGGCCCAGCTTGCATATTGGTTACTTGTGGCGCCACTTGGGGTACCCGGGTAGGTTAGATACAGCACTCCAGCCGGCGCGTTGGTATTAATCTGGGCGAGTCCGGTAGGATCTGAGCTTGGCGCCAATGCTGGAATGGTGCTGTCCGCATCAATCAACGAAAACTGGTCGAAGCACGCTGCAACATAGGTTTGCGTCCCCTGGCACGTTGCAATAGCCGATGTTGCGGGCGTAATGGTGGCTCCGATCGGCCAGAAAGGCATTGGATTGGTAGCCGAATAACTGCTTCCCGCGTTCACCACTTCCATCTGCAGCTGTGCCACGGCGTTGCGCAGTGAAACGTTCAAGCTGGCTTGATTTTGTGCGGTATTAAAAAGTGGCACGTGCCTTCTGATGAGAGCAACCACCGCTCCACCTATAACCAGAAACAATGACATGGCAACCATGAGCTCAATAAGCGAAAAGCCGGCGACGCTCTTGCGCCAGGAGGCACTCATCATTGCTCTATTAAAAGTTTTGCGCTGATTATTCATTGTCGTCATGCCCCGTTATTCCTCGTTGCGAACCTCAGCAACCATTGATGGGATCGCATGGCCGCACCATGCTTGTTTGAAAGGCTTCAGCTCTTTCCACCGGCGACCCTGTTTGCGGAGTCACTTTAATGGTGATTCGTCTGACGTTGGGAGTCGGCGTGTTCGCTTCAATCTGCCAGCTTCTTCGGAAAACGAGCAGATCGTTTGTTGCCGCCCCGTTCGCTTGAGTATTGTTCGTAAGGAGTGATTTATCTCCTACGAAACCGTTAGTGCTGGAAATCTGGATGGTATCGGTGTACGCAGCTGTTCCACCAACCAAATCGCCTCCAGCGGTCAGAGCAGGATCGTTCGTACTGCGCTGGTTCAGGTCTTCCAGCTTTTCTGAAGCCAGCATGACTTCTGCGCCCAGGTAGCGGGACTGTGTTGTGGTTCCTGTCAATTGTGCGAGCAACGCTGCCAATCCAAGCAAGCCTACTGCCAGGATGACAATAGCAATCATTACTTCAATCAAAGCAAAGCCGTCTTCGCGGCTTGCCTTACGGCGTGACATGGATATTTCCATAGCTTGATACCTGAATAACCTCCGGCGTTTTGCCGGGATAAGTGATTGTCATGGTGATACCTCCGCCTGGAAAGGTGGCCGAAGTCACTTTTCCGCCGGGGCTGAATGTGAGCGTCACATCTTTATCAAGAGTAATCCGGGTGCCCGAGCCAGACAGAGGAACCGGGCAGGCAGCCACCCCACTCGTACAGTAGTTTGCAAAGGGTGTTCCCGACGGGCACGAATTCTGCACCTGATAGCTGCTGCTTGCAGCAGTGAGTACGATTTGATAAGGACAGCCATTGAAAATGGCTTGATAGCGCGTGGATTGGACTGCGCCAGTGACTGACTGAACCGCGCCTCGCATTTTAAAATAACTCGTAACGTTACTCACCATTGGGATAGCCATGGCGACTATAACGAGGGTGATTGCGACGACCAAAACCAATTCGATCAACGTAAACCCTTTGCTGGCTTCACCCGATCTGTCGCTTGGCTGTTCTGTGCCTTGTCCTGCTCGGCGACGATTCATCAGACAATTTCTCCATTCCTGCCCAGTTTCGCTTTGGGCGGATGCTAGTGTTTTAGTTCACTCTCACAAAGCCCACAACTTACTAAAGTCCGTTGCGCCTGCCCCTGGTGGGGCCAGAGGCATCAGTACTCTAAAGTTCTTCAGAGGACGGCTCAAAAACTGCTATTCCAGCTAACTCGATCTACTCAGTCACTATCGGAAAAAGGTCGAAATCCAAGCACCCTTAAGGTGCAGAAATCGAAATAACTGCAAATTTGTCTGTGTAAGCAGTTTGTTCTGGGAGGGGTAGGTTTCAAAAGTACTCTGGGTGTAATGCACTGTCAATGAAAGAGGCAGGCAGGCGGATGACCAAAGTCATAGCACGATTGATCTAGCCATCCAGGAACGAGACAACGAGACACATGACGTTCCCCGTTTCGGGCCAGGGACATGGAGGGATTTGAACGCCTTGAGGGCATAAATGAATGGAGGGTTCCGCCACGGCGTAAGATCGGCCAATCGCTCTCAACCTCCTCTTGGCTGTAAAATAAACACGACCATGATTATTCAACGTTTTCGTCGATCCTCCCTCTGCGCGCTTCTGCTATGTCTGCCTGCGCTCGCAGGGCAAAAGAACCCTCAACCTGAGCTGAAAACCAGCACGGTGAATGTCACAATTATTAAGAATGAAACTGGCAAGCCTGTGAAAAACGCTGAAGTTGTCCTGCATCTTATTGACGATCACGGCAAGCAAAAGCAGGAAGGCATGGAGCTCAAGACCCATGATGACGGCAAAGCCGAGGCCCCCGGCATTCCTTACGGCAAAGTACGTATTCAGGTAATTGCCAGTGGTTTCAAGACTTTTGGCGAAGACTATACAGTTGAGCAACCTACCATGCAGATCACTATTAAAATGCTGAAACCAGCGGAGCAATACTCCATTTACAAATAATTCTGTGGCAGGTTCGACCGGGAACGGGTTACTTCTCTCGTTACTCAATACAAGATTGGAAGTTGTGCAACCTTGACATTCCTGCTCAGGGATGTCATTTCTAGTAGCTTTACCAAACCGCATCTTTTTGAATGGCATAGAAAGGTCTTTTGAAAGTACGGGTCTTTTTTCACGGCAAATGTTTTGACGGAACCGCTTCAGCGGCCCTGTTCTCTCGCTTTTACAGAGAGCGGATACGCTCTGACGTCAATTTTCAATTCACTGGACTCGTCCATCGCGCCGGCGCGTTATTCAACGAGGAAGATTTTGATGGAGACGAGAATGCAATTGTCGACTTCAAATATTCGCCGTCGCCGAAAATTACCTGGTGGTTTGATCATCATCAGAGCGCCTTTCTCACGCCTGAGGATGAGCAGCATTACCGCAATGGTGACAAGAGCCGGAAATTTTTTGATCCTGATTTCAAGTCCTGCACCAAGTTTCTGGCGGAGATCGCGGAAAAGAAGTTTGGCTTTAATCCCAAACCGGTTGAAGAACTCATCTATTGGGCTGACATTATTGATGGAGCGCAATTCAAAAGCCCGCAGGAAGCCGTGGAGATGGCTGCTTCCGCCATGAAGCTCACTATGGCGATCGAGTCCACCAATGACCCTGAGTTCCTGCCGCGCTTGATCCCTTACCTGGTAAGCGAGCCCCTGGATCAGGTGCTTAAAGAGCCGTTTGTCGCTTCGGTTGTGCCGCCTCTGCTCGAACGTCATCGTAAGTCGATTGAAATCCTTCGCCAGCGTTCAGAGTGCAAACAGGGCACGATTTACTTCGATATCAGTGACCAGGACCTGGAAGGCTACAACAAGTTCATTCCTTACTATCTGCATCCCGAGTCGGTTTATAGCGTTGGGCTCAGCAGCAGTAGCTTCCGCGTAAAAGTTGCCGTTGGTTCAAATCCCTGGACTAAGAGGCAAAATATGGTGAACCTGGCCAAGGTTTGCGAACGCTATGGCGGTGGCGGCCATGCGCGAGTTGGCGCCATCTCCTTTCCGCCGGACAAGGCCGATCTGGCACGCACAGCCGCGGCTGAGATTGTGGCGGAGCTGAGGGCTGCGGAATCTGCCTGAAAGATATTGAATGGCAACTCTCTCTTAAGTGATACTGTCTTTTGAATTAAGAAAAGACTTAATCCTGTCTACTTCCGTAATAGAAAAGTTTTGTCATATTTTTGTCGAGATCATTGAATGAGAGTTGATGCTTCGATAGTCTCGCTAATGACAATCATAAAATTTGAATTCGGAGTAACAGAGTAGTGCAGAAAATAAATCGCTTTCTGGCTGCTGTTGTTGTTTTAGGTCTCTCTCTGGCCGGGACAGCTCAGCAAAGCGGAACAAAAAATCAGGTGAAATCCCAGCCTGTGGCATCCCCCACACAGAAACTTACGCCCGGGCAGAAATTTGCTGTCGATACAGTACGCATGGCGGTAGCGTTGCCGGAGTCAGACCAGCAGGACAGGCTCCGCGTTTTAGCCAGTGCCGCTGAAGTGGTTTTGCCAATCGATAAAAAGATGGCCAAAGGCTACTGGGCTGAAGGCGCACGCATTGAGACAGACTTAGTCCGGCTAGGACAGACGCCTTCGGTCTCCATGATGTCAACCGGCGAGGTTGACTGCTCTACTGCCTTGAGTTTCGTAGAGAATGTGCCACCCACCAGCGTGTTGTTTGCCGAGCAATCTTTGATCGGCGCCATTACCTCCTGCCCCAGGCAGACGCTGGATCCCGTTTCAAACAAGCTTGATGCCGGCCTGGATAAAGGCGTAGTTGCGGCGCGCGCTCTCATGGCTGCCATACAGGCGCATGGCGAGACAACTCCATGGTCACAGCAGCGTTTTGAAAAGATGTTTTCCTCGCTGCCTGACCCAAAAGACAATGCCGCTGAGGCAGAGAACTTTGCCGCCATGTATGCCCAGATGGCCAATAACGTAAATAAAGACGTAGCCGCCAAAAGTGGCTTGCAAATGTTGACATGGCTGGGCAAGCTCGATGATTCCCCTCTTCGGACACTCTCCATCCATATCATTACCGGGGCCATGCAACAGGCGCTGGGAGATGAAGCGTACAAGAAAGCATTGCAGACAGATGTTGTGGCCAATTCCGTTGCCCAGAATCCCGGGCAGGACCGTGAAATTGAACGGCCACAGCAGGAGGGTGTTTCCATCCTGGCTGCCATGAGCAACAAAGATACTGACCAGACAGAGCAGCTCAGCGGCTTGCCTGCAACAGAGAGAGCGCGGGCTGCCGCAGCCCAGGGATTTGCGACCGGAACTTCAGGGAAAAAGCAGCAAGCCAGCAAATATTTTGATATGGCATTCAGCGCTGCCGATGAAGTTTGGGATGCGCGAACGCCTGAGACAAATGCTGCAGCGGTGATTCAGGAGATTAGCGAGGCCGCGGCGCAAGTGGATTCGTTGAATGCTCTAACACGTGCACAGAAATTGCATGAGAGCTCCGCACAGGCAATCGCCATGTTGGCCGTTGCTCGCGTGGTTGCCAGCAATGGAGTGGCGCGATAAATAATTCCTGCAATTTACAAAACTTGAAGACTTTTGCCATTGTCAGGTGTTTATGACGTTGTTAGGCTATAAGAATCCCAATTCTCACGAGCAGGGTTCACAGTTGGTTCAGATCATTGATGTCCAGTGCCCCAAGTGTCTGCGTAAGTTCAAGACGGTCCCCTCAGTCGTGGAGCATGCAGGATGGGTGTATTGTTCCGTTTGTGGCACCCGCATGAATATTTCTGAGCCCAGGCCGGTTACAACTCTTTCCAAAGAAACCGCTAAAAAAAGATAGGGCTTGTGATTGCACGGCTCTGTACCGGTAAAGCGCCTTCAGAACCTGCAGGCACGGGTCTGTGTTCGTCCTTAAGTTACGTGGCGGCGGCGGTTTTTCGTTGTCACTGATCCAGTAAATCACTAAGCTGGCTCGAATAAGTTCCAGGAGATAGTTGTCATGTTTGACCGCAGGTTCCGGCTGGCTGTCAGCTTGTTGATGGTCATGTCGGGTGTCTTGGCAAGCCGTGCGCGGGGAGCTGAACAATCGCCGCGCCAGGCTGTAATTGAAATGTTCTCAGGCGGTGAAGCCTCTTTCAAAAAGCATTTAACGCTTGAGATGCAGGATAAGCTCCAGGACCTGATGAAGCCCTCGCTCGATAATGCTCCCAATCCATTGCAGGCTTTATTCGGAAATTCAGGGAATAATTTTCAGGCCTTCGATATGGGGCCGATTCTGTTTGCCTTGAATAATCCTCAGCAACATGAGCGGTATGAAATTCAGATTGACAACGAGCTGCCGGGGACTGAAGAAGACACCATGGCCCTCTCTCTGCACTTTATGCGTAGCGGGATAGAGCAGGAGATGACATCTCCTTTGCGAGTGAATCTTAATTTAAAAAAACAGGGCGGGATATGGCGATTAAATGAAGTGACTTTGACTACCACGCTCTCTGTAGGTGACCCGCGTTTTCTGGAAAAATCCTGGTGGAATCCGGTGTGGCTTGCTGCCACAAACGGTCCTGCCGATGAGAAATCCGCAGAGACAACCATAGTCACGGATGATCGCCCGAAAATGACGCCGCTGCGCTCAGTGCGCATGATTGCCATGGCGGAAAACATCTATGCCCAGCAGCATCCAGGGATTGGATTTACCTGCAAGCTGGCGGACCTGGTCAACGTAGGCAAAGGCATGGATGAAGAGGGAATCTACAGGTTTATCGATCCAGATTTTGCTGACGGTCTCTATAACGGATATCGATTTACGCTGAGCGGATGCGAACGAAAGCCGGCCCATCTTTTCAGAATTACTGCCGAACCTGTGGCTGGCCGGGGCCGGGCTTATTGCTCTGACAACATCAACAATTTGCGCGCCTCTGATGATGGACGGGGAGCCACTTGTCTGGCGGCAGGCAAAATCGCTCGCAAGTAAATCGCACGGTATTAAACGCAGAAATGGAGGGAAATCATTCCCTCCATTTTTGTTTTCACATGCCGGCTTAGGATTTCTGAACTACCAAGTGATTGTCCACGGAGAAGACTCCGGGCACGCCATTCGCGCGAATCCCCGCAGCATCTTTATCGGCTTGGTTATCGACCACGCCTTCCAGGGCTACGTGCCCGCCTTTGACGATAATGTGGATTGGCGGCAGCGATCCCATGGAATAACGGGTCAGGCGATCATCATTGAAGATAGCCCGGGCTACTTGCAAACGGATTCGGTCGTCGTTAGGAGACGGCGGCAGAATTTCAATTTGATTGTCTACGCTTTCCACGCCTTCAACGTTCTTGACTGCTTTTCCCGCTGAATCTTTCAAAACTGCGTCCCGCACCTGTCCCATCAGAGTTACTTTACTTCCATCAACCTTGTATTGAAGATTATCGAAAATGCTAAGTTGAGGCAGCATGACCAGTTCATGACGGACCTCACGCGTGATTCGATCTTGATTACGCTGCGCGCCAGGCGACCCTTGTATGGCTGAATTGCTCTGTGCGACAGCGACTCCCGCCATGGCAATACTCAATAAACCGGCGAAGAGCCAATGTAAGCCTTTCATTTTGTCGCTCCTTTCCCTTAAAGGGAGCAAGTTGACTGCTTTCAGTCAATTAGATGCGAGCACAATCAAACACGGCGGGGTGCACTTGTTAAGCAGAACAAATGATTGTTTTTAGTTTTTGCGGTTTCAGGTGCGCGATTTTGAGTGAACCTAAAAGCAGCGGAAGAGCAGCCGGCCATCACTAAGGTGAATCCCCCGATCATGGTCTAATTCGCAGTAGGTACAATCGTAATCATCTCGCCACCTACGCAAAACCCCAATAAAAATGCAGGTAAAACTCTCCGAGTTCCAAAATGGATTACTGAAGTACTGTTGTCACTAATTAGAAATGCTTTAAGAATGTGCGGGTACGTTGGGCCGATGGCCTGCGGTATTAGTGGCTTCCGGCCGGGGATTCAGCAGGAGGAGAAGTTTCAATGAAGAAATACTTTACAGTTTTAGCCTTGGCAATGATGGCCTCAACAGCTGCGTTTGCCGGCACAACCGCGACTAACACCAACACAGTGTCGCCGACTCTGCAGATTTCAGCCACAATTCAGTCCGCAGTACAGCTCACATTGAGCACGGGCACATCTGCTGCCGCAGCGCATTGCGCTGTTACTACCGGTACGGGAACAGATTATGCCATGAGCTTTGGCACGGTTGACGCTCTTGCCATCAACAGTGGTGCTTGCAACAAGTTTGCTCCAACCACGCCTGGTACGACGAACGCAATTTATTGGTCTGATTACAATCTGACCCCGGTTTTCACCAGCCAATCGGCCAGCTCAAACTCTTCTATTACCGCTAAAGTGACCACGAACTTTGGCGCGACCGGCGATCTCACGGTGGTCCGTGATACCGCTAACTCCAGCACACTGCCTGCCGGCGTTACTTCATTCACTCCGGTCAGCACCGGAACGCCTGACACGATTGCCAGCACCGTAGTTAGCGGCACAGCTCTTACCCGCTTCATCGGTGTGTCAGTTTCTCCAACAAACGCAACTGGTATTCCGACTACGCCCCAGACGGCGACGGTCACATTTACTTTAACGGTTCAGTAATTAGCCATACGTAGTTTTTTGCCTCTGTAGTGGTTTTCGGATGATGAGAGTTTGTGAGCATGACCTTCGACGCCAACCCCTCCCCGTCGTCAAGTCCGGCAGGAAGGTGTGTTGGTCGTCGTGTGTCAGCTCACAGTCAGCTCTCATCATTCTTTTTTTCACTGTCCTTCTTCTGTCCAATCAGGCGCAGGCAGCGCCGAGCTTTTCTCTCCTTCAAGCTCCGGGCGGGCTGGGCGGAACGCTGGTTGGCACGAACTACCGCAATACCTTTGGAACAATGAACGCGCTGGCTATCGGCGCGCCGCAAAGCGGCTTGACGGTTACGGCCCTTCCGAACGGCGCAATTTACTTCACACCCTTTCAAGTGCAGTTTGCGGGACTTGGTGGAAACCAGAAGGCTTCACTCACGGCCTATGTGAGCACGAGCTTTGCCCACCCATTGGCGCAAATTGTTCAGAACTGCCCCAGCACAGCCACATGCACAACGTCCGGTGGATACGGAACCATGTCAACGGTACAAGGTGCACCGAGCACGGTTGTGGCGAGTCTTGGAAATGCTACCGTCACGGCCGGAATTGGTATTTTTCTTCCCGACAACGATGGAGCCGCAGCATTTAGCGGCGTTGATAACAGCGCCATTGTCACCTATGTGATGCGTGACACTTCGAACAACCAGACGTTGGCCACGGCAACCTGGTCATTCAATGCAACTCCAAACAATACTGTGCAGACGGCCGTGCAGCTGACACTGGCCAGCGCGACTGGCGGAATTACTGTTACCACGGCAAATGACTATGCAATGAATTTTGGGAACGTAAACGGAATAGGGATTGGCCCAGCTACCGGACTGACTACTGTTGGAGCCACCGGCGGCGTTGTTTATTCCACGCCCTATCTGCTGCAGCCCGTTTTTACTGATTTCAAATCTACGACTGGGACGATCAAGGTTTTTGTCAGCACAAATTTTGCCCATCCCGCGGCGATGCAGATACGTGACGGCGCCGCCAGCGCCGGCCCATTCAATGCCATCGGCCTTACTACGGGAACAGCTACACAAATTACCAGCACGGCTGCTGATCGCAGCTCTATCACTCGCTTCTTTGGCTTGTTTGTTTCCAACGTGAATGGAACAACATCTTTTCGAGGAAGCGACAACGCAACCCTGACCTTCACGATGACGGTGCCTTAATGAACGACGCAATCACAAAACGCTATCTTTATCTGTTCGTTGCCATTGCTGGCTTCGTGATCAGCTCTTCACTTGCCTATGCGCAATCGCTTGGCCTGGCGCCCGCACAGGTAGTGGAAAAGTTTAAGCCTGGCGTTCCATTTGAGTTTGATCTCTCCACCGTCAACAGCGGGGAAGCGCCTGCGGATATGAGCGTGGAAATCACAGACTTCTGGTACAACGAGAAAAACGAAAAAGTCTTTTCTTCGCCCGGGACATCGCCGCGCTCTGCCGCCAACTGGATCCAGTTTGTTCCCGACCATTTTGAAGTTGCTCCCCACGGCACGCAGAAGATGAAGGCAATTGTTACGCCTCCTGCGGATGCCAAGGGCGGGTATTACGCCACTCTCTTTGTTCTCTCCAAACCTCAGCTTTCATTTCCCAAGGGAGACGGCAAGGGAGTATTCACCAGCATGCGCATTGGCTGCCTGGTATTACTCAAGGCGGAAACCACTGAAGATTACAAAATCGAGTTAAGCAATCTGAAACTGACGCCGCCGGCTGAAACCCATGGGCTGACGGTTGATTTTGATTTGTTGAACTCCAGCAACACCCACGTTTTTCCGCTCGCAAGAGTGGCGGTTCTTGATGCAAGCAGAAAGATGGTTGCCAAGGCAGAAGGCGTCGAAAAGCGCTTCCTGCCCGGGCAAAAGGATTCCATGCACGTGGACTGGGCAGGGAAGTTGCCGGCCGGCAGCTATACGGCCCTGATAACCGTTGCTTATGGTGAAGATCGCATTGAAACACGGCAAGTCGAGTTCAGCATACCGGCACAGTAGAGATTAAAAAGTTGAGATTTCAGCGGCCAATCACGGTTCTTATTCTCCTGAGCAGCTTGCTCCTGGCGACCACGCCTGTCGCAGCTGCGCAATCTGCCAATGCAGATGGGATGCCTTCGCTGGTGGAAGTTTACTGGCAGTGGTCACGCACAATCACTGCTCCCGGACTAACGAACCTCATTGTTCTGGATCCTGAAATGGCTCGCGTGGAAATGGTGAGCGATGGCGTCCAGATATTTGGCCTCACTCGCGGCGAGACGGTTTTGCTCGGATACATGAACGATAAGCCTGTCAGCATCCGTCTGCGTGTAGTTGAACGCCCGCAGGTTATTCCTTCGCCTTCAGCTCTTCGCCGCCAGAGTGAGATGGCGCAGGGAAGTTTTGGCTCCAGCGTGCAAATTGCCAATACGGGAGGCCAGACCACAACCGCTGTGCTAAATGATTTTTCCTGGACTCAGTTGGCCGGAGCGCAGGGCCGTTTATTTATCAATACCGAAACGGAAGATACAACGGTGGATGGCGGCCACGCTTTCAACCTGCGGCACGGAACCATTGCGTATCGCAGCCCCGGCATCGATGTAAGCGTTCTGGACAATGTGGTCAGTCTCACGAACAATGGCTCTCAGTTATATTTGAACCCATTTTCTTCATATCCAGACGCAGTCGAATTGCGTGGCGCACAGTTCACATTAAAGCGCGGCGACAATCAGTACATGTTTTTTGGCGGAACAACAGTTCCGTTCTATTTCCTGAGCCTGGGTTCAACACGGGATATCGGCGGCTTCTCTTTCTCCAGAAAACAGACAAAGAAACTCAACCTGTTTGCCACGACCAGCTATATCGATTCGCCTGAAGACATTTTGAATCCTCTCGGCGGCCGCCAACAGGACCTCATGCAGACCGGCGGTTTCAATTATCAGCTGAGCGATAAGTGGACGATTCAATCTACTGGCGGCTTGAGCACGCACGGGGGAATGGGACGTGGCGACCTGAGCTATATCAGCCATCGTCTAACATTTTTTGCCTCGGGTGGATCGTCATCTGTCCTGTTTCCGCTAAATCGCATTCAGTCTTTATTTTCCGGCACCACGTCTGCCAAAGCGGGATTTACTTACGGTTTAACGGATCGCGTGACGGAATCACTCTATTATCAGCACTCAATCACACAGCCGTTTGGCAACATCATTCACTCTGGCAGCGCCGACTATCTGACGCCATCTTTTGGCTGGCGCATCAATCCCCACGACGATGTCAACTTCAGCTATACCTTCAGCCGGAATGATGGTGGCTTCGCGACGCAATCCAGCACCGGTAACCGCTTTGATACAAACTGGCAGCACCAGTTCTCACCGCGTATCTCGAATACAGCGCAGTTTACGGTGGGATCTGTTCAGGACCCGCTACAGTTGAACTCTGAGGATGAGTTTTCTGTCCGTGATGGCCTGTCATTCAGTATCAAGGGCGGAAACCTGATGCTGGGGTTTGAGCAAGACCGCCGCAATCCATCATTAGTGCAGAAATTACAGTCAGAATTGCAGCTGCTCTCGCCGGAATTGCAGACTTTGTTCCTGCAAGACCCAATTTCATTCGTCCAGTCCAATAATTTGCCGCCAGAGGTCAAAGCTCTTTTGGAAGCACAGGTTCCCATTAGTACGGCCATCTCCGCATCGGCTCAACTGCATGTTGGAAAGAAGCTGAGTGTAAGCCCTAATTTCTCCTTTGCCCGTGCTTCCAATGGAGTATCGGAAGCATGGACGCCATTTGTTGGATACTCTCTTTCTTATCAGGTTCTTCCTTCGCTCGACTTTAATTCTGGCCTGAATAACATTTGGGTGTTGGGCAATACAGCAAGCACTGCCACCACGGTTCAACGGTCCACGCTGCTGTATTTTGGCTTTACCAAACGCTTCAGTTCCATGCCGGCCACAAATCTTCTTCCTTCCCGGCATGTCTCCAGAATGATTGAAGGCCGCGTCTTCCGCGATAACAACGTTAACGGCTTCTTTAACTATGGCGAGCAGGGTCTAGTCGGTTTGCAAGTAAAGCTGGATGATGGCCAGATTGCGGAAACAGACGAGCAGGGGCGTTATAAGTTCTCTGACGTTAGCCAGGGCGAGCACACTGTTTCTCTCGCTCTAACTCAGTTTGCCACGCCCGTGCGCATGACTACCAAGAGTCAGGCAGAGGTTGATTTGATCCGGCAGAGAATCGGCCTGGTGAATTTTGGGATTGTCGATTTTGCGCGCATTACCGGAAGCGTCTTTAATGATCTGCGCTTTGAAGGGCAGAAAGCGCCGGATGCAAAAGGGCTGGCGGGCGTTCATTTGACTTTGGATGATGGCAACCATCAGCGCACGATTGTAGCCGCCGATACTGGTGACTTTGAAATTGATGATGTAGCGCCCGGCGATTATCGAATCAATGTGGATGCCAGCACGCTACCGCCAAACTATTCGCTCCAGCAGGATACGTTTACTGTTCATGTATTGCCAGTTTCAACTACGGTGGAGAACATTCCCGCACGCGCCATGCGATCGATTGCGGGAAGGGTCTTTATGAAAGTGCTGGCAGAGGCCGCAGCTCAGCCTGCTGACTCAGGGAAATTGAAAATCAGCGGCATGCCTTCAGGCGCTGTCCGTAACCAACGTGGCGGGCAGGCCGGCGGCAGAGTCAACCAGGCAGGACGTGGCCAGGCCCAGGGCACAAGCGGCGCGCCTGCCGGGGGCGATTACAATCTTGTACCGCTTGCTGGTGTTCAGATTACTGCAGGTTACGGTGTAGTAAAGACAGATGAAAATGGAAACTTCCTGCTACGCGATCTTCCTTCGGGAGACCTGACAGTGACCCTTGTTTCAACCAAGGACGTTCCTGCGGGAATGAAAATTCCTTCAGGCCAGGTAAAAATGCCGGCTGATCCAATCCAGGTGCAGGGAGCCACGATCGTGATCAGCAATCCTGATCTGGCGCCGTACCTTACCGACACAGCAAAACCACAATCATCAGCTATTGAACAACGACGGTAGTTAACTGAACTGGTTGTTGCGATGGTGAACTGCCGTTTACGCTTACCAGCATCCGCCGCACTTCTTTGGTGACATAGAGCTGCGGCTCCGGAGATGACAGGTGATACGAAACCATTCTGTGATTGTCGCGATCTCTATCTCGATCCCGGTCATGGCGTGGCGGAAGAATTACCGGCGCAACCGTCACTCGAATCTCCAACTCGGCTTGCGCAAAGCTAGCACTGGCCTGCCGATTCTGGGCGAATGTGGGTACGGCTCCTGTAACAAGGGCAAATGCGGCGCAAAAAAACTTCAGGGTCCGCATGCGGGGGAAAGTACATATGTACATGCGCATAATTTCCTTTCAGGTCAGATACCTATCGGCGCATGCGCGTTGTTTCCGCAACAAATAAAAACCAGAATCTGGGATAGAGCCGAAAAGGGACTTGCCTGAGGTGCACCATCATACGCTTCCAGTCGGGCGAAGGGTGTTCACTAAGTAACACTTTCCTATAGAGATAACTTATCCACCTAACTAAATAAAAGCTGCAAAAACTATCGTGATAGTCATTCTTGGATATGTGCGCTGTAAGTAACTTGGTGCACAATTTGGTGTTCATTTCCGGACAGCGCTTTGCATTAGCGGACACCTGAAAAGCATTTTTGGGATGATCGCATATTAAATTACATATTTATTTTCAGCGGTTTACACTGCTTTGGCTTTTCGGCATAATAAGTGCCATCTCTTCAATCGTATTCTTGAGTGATTTGGACTGAGAAGCATCAGTCCTCAACCATGGCACACTGCCCTGATTAAGGAGTTGGGTATGCGTGAACTGAGGAATGCGGGTTCTGCTCTCTGTATAGGGATGGCTTTGCTGGTTCTTACGGGTTTTGGCGCCAGGCATAACACCACTACCCCGGCCAGTAATGAAAATGACGCCCTTACTCAACACATCCTCATGCTGAAATCCGGCAAGCCGCAGTTGCAAGCTGCTGCAGCTTATTGGCTGGGACAGCAAAAGTCAGCCGCGGTGGGAGCAATTGATCCACTCCTGAATTTGTTAGGTGATGCCACTGCCGTGGATGCCAGGCAATATCGGCAACATCCTCTGGATAAGATGACATTGGGTGAAGAGGTGGCGGCAGCCCTGGTGAATATTGGACATCCTTCGATTGAGCCACTCATTAAAGTCTTGAAAAGCTCTCCGCAGGCTGAAGCCCGCAAGAACGCCGCATGGGCTTTAGGTGCGCTGCACGATATTGGCGCCACCAGCAACGAGATCTAAAGACACTAGTCTGTTCAATTTATGTAAGTGAAGTGAGCGGCGCATCCGGACATTTGCCATGCTCTGCTTATGCCGCGCCGGTGTGTCTGGTTTCAATTCGCCGGGAATACAAAAAGAGAGTTGAGCTGAAATGGAAACCGTACTTCAAGATATTCATTATGCGCTGCGCGTTCTGCGTAAAACGCCCGGATTCACGGCCGTAGCTGTGCTGACTTTGGCCCTGGGGATAGGCGCAAATACAGCCATCTTCAGCCTGATCAATGCAGTCATGCTAAAGATGCTGCCGGTGAAAGATCCGGGACAGCTGGTGGTTGTCGGCGATCCTGCAGATGTCCACGCCCGTCACATGGGCGATCCTCAGGTGACGTCATTTTCTTATCCGCTCTACCGAGACATAAATCATGGGAACAGCGTTTTTACCGGCATGATGGCATCCAGCGAGGTGCACCGGCTGACCGTAACTGGAGAGTTTGCCGGCGATATTTCCGCGACCTCTACGGGCGTTCTGGTTACGGGAAATTATTTTTCTGTGCTTGGCGTAAACGCGCTCTATGGCCGCGTAATTACTCCTGAAGATGATACGGCGCCTGGAGCACATCCGGTTGTCGTGCTCAGCTATGCGTTTTGGAAAAACAAGCTCGGGCAGAACCGGAGCAGTATTGGTCAGACCCTGCGAATCAATAACTATCCATTTACCGTGGTGGGGATAACGCCACCCGGATTTTATGGCGATACGGTAGGCGACCTGCAAGAGTTCTGGATGCCAGTGACCATGCAGGAGCAGATCATCAGCGGCCGCAAATGGCTGGAAAACTACAACTCATCATGGCTGCACGTGATTGCCCGTCTGAAGCCTGGAGTCACCGTGGCGCAGGCCACGGCCAATGTGAATCTAGTGGTCGAGCAATTACTGAGAGGTCCGCTTCTGGCAAAGCTCACCAAAGATGACATCCAGAATTTGAAACAAAGAAAAGTACAGGTAACCGCAGGCGGCGGGGGCTTCTCTTCTTTGCGGAGCGACTTTGAGCAGCCGTTGCGATTGCTGATGATCATTGTGGCCCTTGTGCTGTTGATTGCTTGCGTGAATGTGGCTAATCTTCTGCTGGCCAAAGCGTCTTCCCGGCAGCGGGAATTTGCCGTTAGGCTCGCGATTGGAGCCGCGCCCGGACGTATTGTGCGCCAGCTTCTGACCGAGAGTATTTTCCTGTCTTTCACTGGCGGGGCATTAGGACTGCTCATTGCGCACTGGGGGACGCGGGGACTGCTGCTGCTTAGCAAAAATACGGGATTGGAAGCCGCACCTGATCTGCGCGTTTTCGTGTTCACTACGGCAGTTTGTCTGGTGACAGGGATATTATTCGGCCTGATTCCGGCTCTTCGCTCGCGCCGCGTTGCGGTAGGGCCAACGCTTAAGTCTGGCTCGCAAAGCGGAGGCACCGCTCACGGCAGCTGGAACTGGGGAAAATTACTGGTCACCGGACAAGTTGCGCTATCTCTGCTGGTGCTGTTTATGGCTGGTTTGCTGGTTCGCAGCCTGCAGAATATCCGCAACGTTGATCTTGGATACAACCGTGAACACCTGCTGCTTGTTTCTACTGATCCAATGGCTGCGGGATATGACAAATCGAAAATCGCGAACTTTGCCAATGAGCTTGCCAGCCAGCTTGCTGCCGTACCGGGAGTCCGTGGCGTGACCAGCTCCAAGAATGGCCTTTTCAGCGGAAGTGAATCTGGAAACAGCATCAAGGTTGACGGCTATGTGGCGAAGAACGACCCAGATTCGCAGGCTGCTTTCGATATAGTTGCGCCAAACTATTTCACGGCCCTGGGGATTCCGCTGCTTTTGGGCCGCGATATTGGATTGCAGGACACGGAGACTTCCACTCGAGTCGCTGTGGTGAATGAAACCTTGGCACGCTTTTATTTTGGCCAAGCCAATCCCATCGGTAGAAAATTCACTATCGACGATACCGAGTCCAAAGGGCCGGTTGAAATTGTGGGTGTGGCCCGCGATGCACGCGACCATGAGCTGAAAGGCCACGTACAGCGCCGCTTCTATATCCCACTGACTCAATCCTTGGGACCATCACCGGGGCTTAATTTTGAGATCAAAACCGTGGGCAATCCTCTGGCTGTGGGGGATTCAGCACGGAAATTGATCAAGAGTTTTGACGGAAATATTCCGATTTATGGCATACGCGCCCTGAATGAACTCACTGAAAGATCCATTGGCGATGAAATACTCATCGCCCAGTTATCCAGCTTCTTTGCCGGGCTGGCGCTCTTGCTGGCGGCCATTGGACTGTATGGGATTTTGTCTTACTCCGTTGCCGGTCGTACGCGTGAACTCGGTGTCCGCATGGCGCTGGGAGCACAGCGCAGCAGCGTGCTTGCCATGATTTTGAAAGAAGCAGGGAAACTGGTTGTGATTGGGATACTTATTGGAATTCCGGCGGCATTGCTCAGCAGCCGGCTATTCGCGTCAATGCTCTTTGGTCTTAATCACACCGATCCTTTATCGATGGCGACGGTGATCATTATTCTTGTGGGTATTGCTTTATTGGCCAGCTTTATTCCGGCGCGTAGAGCGACAAAAGTCGATCCCATGGTAGCTTTGCGCTATGAATGAGAAAATAGAGGAATAATTCGTAATCGGTATTTGCCCGCGACAGTCGAATAAAGACTGGGTAAAGAACTTTAAAAGGATCACATGATTCAACTACGGAACGTAGAGAAGACTATTAAGAGTCCGGCAGGAACGGTCTGGCTGCTCCGCCGCATCAATGTCGATATTAAGGAAGGCGAATTTGTAACGATCATGGGGCCTTCCGGCGCCGGTAAAACCACGCTTTTAAGCATTATTGGCATGCTGGATGACGGCTGGGCAGGCGAGTATTTCTTTGCCGATCAGGCAGTCCACAAACTTGATCGCAAGAAGCGCGCCGAACTGAATCGCCGTTATGTGGGTTTTGTGTTCCAGAGTTATCACCTGCTGGACAACCTGACTGTCCAGGAGAATATCGATGTCCCGCTTTCCTATCGCGATATTGCACGGGCACAGAGAGCGTCCATGGTGGCAGATATTCTGGATCGATTTCAAATTGTCGGCAAAAAAGATCTTTATCCGAACCAGCTCTCCGGCGGGCAACAGCAATTGGTAGGCGTGGCGCGGGCGGTAGCTGGTAATCCCAAGCTGATTCTGGCCGACGAGCCGACTGGGAACCTTCACTCTGGGCAGGCCAAAGAGATCATGGAGTTGTTCAAAAGGTTGAACGACCAGGGAACCACGATTATTCAGGTAACGCACTCTGAAGCCAATGCTGCTTTTGGCAATCGCATTATTCAACTGAAAGATGGATGGATTGTTGAGGATTCAGCGGTGGTTCCGGGCAGCGCAACAGCTTAAGCTCCCGAGTCAATTTGAGATTTTGAAAACTGGGGATTCAGTTGTCGACCAAAGCACAGGAAATAATGAACAACACTACGGCCAAGTCTGAGCCTGTACGCATTCTGATCGCAGACGACCAAGCCGATGTCCGGGAAGCCTTGCGCCTCTTGCTCAAAGCGGAAGGCTATACCACTGAGACCGTCAGCACGCCCAGAGCCGCTTTGGACGCCATACAGACCAATGAGTTTGATGTCATGCTGATGGACCTCAATTACCAGCGTGATACCACATCAGGCCAGGAAGGCATTGACCTGCTTTCGCGTGTCCAGCAGGCAGACAACAAACTTCCCATCATTGTGATGACTGCCTGGGGCAGCGTTGAATTGGCAGTGGAAGCCATGCGCCGCGGCGCGCGCGATTTCATTCAAAAGCCCTGGGACAATCATCGTTTGCTCAGCATCATCCGGACGCAGGTTGATTTGCATCGTACGATCCGCCGCGCTGAGCGTTTGGAAGCTGAAAATAGCTTGTTGCGGGCGCAGAACCGCCCGGTATTTATTGCCGAATCAAAAGCCATGGAGCCGTTGTTGACGTTACTGAGCCGCATTGGTCCCAGTGACGCCAACGTGCTGATTACCGGAGAACACGGTACCGGCAAGGAAGTGGTTGCTCAGACACTGCATGCACTTTCTTCACGCAGCTCACGGCCCATGGTCACCGTTAACACCGGCGGCCTGCCAGAAGGAACTTTTGAAAGCGAGTTATTCGGGCATGTAAAAGGCGCTTTTACTGACGCTCGTACAGACCGCGTGGGCCGCTTTGAACTGGCTGATCGCGGCACATTGTTTCTGGATGAAATTGCCAACGTCCCGCTCAAGCAGCAAGCCAAATTACTGCGCGTTCTGGAAACCGGTGAGATGGAGCGCGTAGGTTCATCGAAGACAAATAAAGTCGACGTCCGTGTGATCTCTGCAACCAACGCCGACCTGAAACAAGAGAGCGGGGAAGGCCGGTTTCGGTCCGATTTGCTGTTCCGGCTGAATACGGTTGAGCTGCACATTCCGCCGCTGCGGGAGCGCAAAGAAGATATTCCGCTTCTTGCATCGCATTTTCTCAAGCTGTATGCCCAGCGTTATCGCAAGCCGGTGAAGGGCTTTGATTCCGTGGCATTACAGAAGATGCTGGATCATCCGTGGCCTGGCAACGTCCGCGAGCTGGACCACGCCACTGAGCGTGCCGTTCTGATGAGCACCAGTGAGCAAATCCAGCCCAGTGACCTTGGTCTGGAAAGCGAGAAAGCGTCCTCTGCGCGGATAGAAGATTTGAGCCTGGAAGAAGTTGAAAATCTGCTGATCAAAAAGGCTCTGTCACGCCATTCAGGTAATATCAGCCATGCAGCGGAAGCGCTTGGGTTAAGCCGAAGCGCTCTCTATCGCCGCATGCAAAAGTATGGCGTCTGATCCGAACTATCAATCCGTTGGTGGCCACGCCACGCACATTCCGGAAAAACGGATCAAGCTGAACTTTGATACCCGCATTCTCCTGATGACGCTGTTAATCAGCCTGCCCGGCACGGTTGTGGCTGAACTCTTTCTCTGGCTGGGTAACCATTCCATTGAACTCAAGTGGACGGTCACACTTTTTATCGCAGTAGCCTGGATGATCGGCAGCTCCATGCTGCACGCGCAAGTTGTGCGACCTATGCAAACCCTTTCGAACATGGTTGCCGCCATACGCGAAGAAGATTTCTCTTTCCGCTTGCGTGGCGGAGGACGTGAAGACTCTCTCGCCGATTTGATCTATGAGATCAACTCTCTTGCCATCCGCCTGCAACAGCAGAAAATCAGCGCGCTGGAAGCTACGGCTCTCCTGAAGAAAGTGATGATGGAGATCGACGTGGCCGTCTTTACCTTTGACCAGCAACAGCGTCTGCGCATTGTGAACCGCGCCGGCGAGCAACTGATGGGCAGAATCGCTCCGCGCATGTTGGGCCTGACGGCAGAAGAACTGGGCTTGCGGGAGTTTCTGCAGTCGCCCGGACCGCAAACTTTGCAAATGACATTTCCCGGCAAGCACGGACGCTGGGCCATCAGCCATACAGAGTTTCGCGAGAACGGCGTGCCGCACCAACTGCTGATTATCTCTGACCTGAGCCGCGCTCTCCGCGAAGAAGAGCGTCAGGCATGGCAGCGTCTGATTCGTGTGCTTGGTCATGAGCTGAATAATTCTCTCGCTCCAATTAAATCCATTGCCGGCACGCTGGGTTCACTTACAGGCCGCGCTGCGCTTCCTGAAGATGTTTCGCAGGACATGCAGCAGGGATTACGTGTGATTGAAAATCGTGTGGAGTCACTCAATCGATTTATGCAGGCTTACACGCGTCTGGCTCGAATGCCTGCGCCAACGCGCGGAAGGCTGGATGTTGGCCCTCTGGTTCTACGCGCCGCTTCCTTGGAGCGTCGATTGCCTGTAAAAACCCTGGACGGTCCGCAGGTAACCATTGATGCCGATGCCGACCAGATTGAGCAGGTACTGATCAATCTCATCCGAAATGCGGTCGATGCATCGCTTGATCCTGCACTGAAGCGTCCGGGCTCGGTTGAAGTTGGCTGGCGCACCAATGCGCGCAGCGTTGAGGTTTTTATCCGCGATGAAGGCCCTGGCCTTCTCAATAGTGACAATCTTTTCGTTCCGTTTTTTACTACCAAACATGGCGGCAGCGGCATTGGTTTGATTCTGAGCCGCCAGATTGCTGAAGCTCACGGTGGCATTTTGCAACTTGCCAATCGCTCAGATCGAACGGGCTGTGAAGCAGTACTGGCCCTACCCATCACATATGATGCAGCTCTGATTTAGCGGCTACGGAAATCAAAGTTTTACTGGAGGCGCCTGCTTATAGGCCGATCCCATGCGGCACAGCTCATCCAGAGTTTCAGCGAACAATTCATAAAGAAGCTTCAAGCGCTCAACATCCTTGATCACGCCTACAACCTGAAAATAAAGTTCGTCAACGCCGTCTGGAAAATTCTTGCGCCACGATCCCTCATCATCTTTCACGGAAAAATAAATATCCGGCTGTGCCGCAATTAATTCCCTGATTTTCTGGCTGGAGAACAGTCTCTGGAGTTTCTGTTCATCTTCTCCTTTAATAACAAAATCCCGGTCAAATTCTTCATAGCCGACCGTTACATCCTGCATGCCGAACCATTTTCCTATCTCAGTGAAAAAGCCTTTCCGATAGACGGTGAAGCGAAACCGGTCGGGATTCACGTAGGGAGCACGCATCCGCGTATAGGTGATTGTCGATTTGCCGGTCGAGACGACATAAAGGTCCAGCGTGACGGTCCATTCATCATGCGTGGCTTCAACCTTGTCGCCTTTCCAGAAACCACCTTCAATGTAGTTAGAACCTGTCTGGTCGCAGAATTGCCGCCAGATCTCTTTCCTGCTCGGGCCGAACCATGTTCTCAATATGCTCATCTTGTCTAAGCTTGATATTTAACCAATCGCCTTAAGCGGCTCATCAATTTCCACCTGATGGCCAGCTACCAGACGGTTATTCTGGTTAGCCAGACCCACAACGGCCAGCATCTCGTTGAAAATTTCTTCTGTCATGCCTTTCTTGCGAGCGGCTGCGGTATGCGCGGCTATGCAATAGTCGCACTGGTTGCTTACGCTCACGGCCACGTAGATCAACTCTTTCATCAGTGCATCCAGCGCACCTGGAGCCATGATCTGCTTGGTGTCTTCCCATGTACGCTTCAGCCGCACAGGATCATGCGCCAGAGCCTTCCAGAAATTTGTGACCTTATCGATCTTGCGTGTGGCCATAATGTCGTCATACACGGCGCGCACTTCCGGGCTGGCTTTTTCGTATTCAATAAACCCAAAGGTTGACATAGGCTCCTTAAGTTGAACAGTAAAGATGATTTCTTTCTGCGAACGTTGTTAGCTAGCCTGCTGAGCCATCGAATCCGCACGGCTCAGGGAATCAGCAAAATCTTACCTGTAGTCTTTCGTCCTTCAAGATCGCGATGCGACTGCGCTGCCTCTTCCAATTTATAGACATGATCAATACGCAGCTTTAGTTTTCCCGCTCCGATAAGGCTGAATATATCGCCGGCGCGCTGCTCCAGCTCTTCACGCGTGCTCACGTAATGGATCAGGCTTGGCCGCAAAAGGGTGAGTGAGCCTTTCTGCATCAGCTTGATAGGATCAACCGGTGCCACCGCCCCGCTGGACGCGCCAAAAAGCACCATGTGCCCGCGCAGCCGCAGCACATTCAACCCTTTTTCAAAAGTGGTCTGGCCCACGCCGTCATACACCACGTGGACGCCTTTATTGTCGGTCAGGCGCTTGGTTTCGCCTTCAAAATCCTGCTTGGTATAAAGAATTACTTCGTCTGCGCCGGCAGCGCGGGCCAGTTTGACCTTTTCTTCCGTGCCGGCTGTAGCAATCACGCGCGCGCCAATATTTTTTGCGAGCTGAACCAGCAGTTGGCCCACGCCGCCGGCTGCTGCATGGATCAGCGCAGTCTCGCCCTTCTTAAGGGGGTAGGCCGTATTCACCAGATAATGCGCGGTCATGCCCTGCAGCATGGCCGCTGCGGCTTGCTGATCGTTCACATTTTCCGGCACATGGACCAGGCGCTCAGCCGGTACCGCGGCGTATTCTGCATAGGAGCCGACTACATTGCTGTACGCAACACGGTCGCCGACCTTAACATTTTTTACGTCAGTGCCAATTGACGTCACCGTGCCGGATGCTTCCTGGCCATCAGTAAATGGGGGCGTAGCCGGATAGCGCCCCTCGCGGAAATAAACGTCGATGAAATTCACGCCTGAAGCCGCAATCTTTACGATTGCCTGATCGGCCTTCGGCTCCGGAACCGGAAGATTGACCAGCGTTAGTACTTCCGGGCCGCCAGTCTTTTGTACTTGAATCGCTTTCATATTCATAACCTGGATGCGACCGCTCACCGGCGGTCGCTGGGGAATAGTACTTGTTCAAAAGAGTTAGCCCAGCGTTGGCGTTAGAAGCTGAACGAATCTTCTTCCGCAATCATGATGACTGGTGGCCCACCAGAAGAGATCTGCACCGCGTGTCCAATCGTCTCTTTGCCGCCTTCTGATACGGCGCAGGCTTGCAGAGCTTCCATGGAAGGGAAGTGAACTTCAGCAATGCGATAGAAAGGCGCTGCGCCCGCCGGTGATCCAGTAACTTTGGTAGCAACCAGCTTGGTCTTGCCTTTCAGCTTCTCCACCGCCATGGGCACATGTTCTTTTTGATACACCTTTTCAAACGCATCAACATCCTTGGGCTGCGGATACATCACAATGAGCTTTACTCCAGCCATGAACGCTCCTTAAAAATGCATTTTTGAATACATTGAAATTGTAATTGCTGAAACGATTTTTCGCTGTTTTGCACAAGGCCTCTGATCTCACGCTTTTTTTCTTGGCTTCATCGCCTGCCACTGTTCTTCTGTGAGCAGTTCACCCATGTGGCTGAACTCACTGGCGCCTTTCAATTGTTCGCCGCCATCCATTACAACCTGATGGCCATTGATGTAACCGGATTGATCGCTGACCAGAAAAGCCGCCAGATCCGCCAGTTCATCATGCGTACCGAATCGCCCTAGCGGGTTGCGGCGCTTCGCGCGGTCCTCCAGTGACTTCACCGGCATCAACCGTGAGAAAGCTCCTTCGGTCGGCACGGGCCCAGGAGCAATAGCGTTAAAGCGAATGCCACGGTTGCCCCACTCCACCGCTAGACTGCGCGTGAGGTTCAGCACGCCCGCTTTTGCAACAGACGATGGCAACACATATCCTGAACCGCTTTCCGCGTAGGTTGTTGTTATGTTCAGGACGTTCGCTTTATGGCCTTGCTTCAGCCAGCGCTTGCCGCAGGCCATTGTCACGTGGATAGTTCCCATCAGAACTATGCCTATCACTGCTTCAAACGCGCCAATCGAAAGATCTTCTGTTCGGGAAAGAAAATTTCCCGCGGCATTATTGACTAACACATCCAACGGGCCGTCTTGCCATATTTCTTCAATCATCGCTTCCACACGTTGATTGTCGCGGACATCGCAGGGAAACGTCTTGACCGTTCCGCCGGTAGCTTTGCGCAGCTCTTCCGCTGCTTCAGCCAGAACATCTTCGCGGCGTCCGCAAATGCAGAGCGATGCACCCAATTCCAGAAAGCGCTTTCCCATGCTCTTACCCAGACCGGTTGCGCCGCCGGTGATCAATACTTTTTTGCCTGCCAATAAATTCTGTTGAAACATGGGAACCATCCTTATGTCTTCAGTCTTCAAGTGACCAGACATCCTAAATGTCTGTAGATCAGCCGAGCCAGTGAAACGGCCAAAATCCTGGAAATCCTGCCAAAATCAACTCGGCGGCAGCCCGTCCTGAATTCAGAGTACGTTTATAACTTATTTATTTAGAATAAGTTAGAAGGTTTTAAGGTTGAGTATATTTGTACCGTTGCCTTAGACCTCTCTGGCCCACTAAAGTACCCATACACTCAAGGAGGGAACGATGACTTTGCTCTTGGTTTTCATGCTGGTGATTCTGAGCCGAGTAAATATGCCCACCATGAGTTTAGCGACAGATAGTCCCCGTTTGAAACGCGCCCGGCGTAACGCACGCAGGAGGTACTAGAAAATGTTAGAACTTCGATTGGAACTGCAGCCTTTTTATGACAATCGCGACCCGCGGAACTCACGCCGCGTAGAACGCAGCTCTTCCACGCCACGCAATGATGGCTGGTCATCACGCTCATCGCACAGCCACCAGTGGGAGGCCGCGCTCGATAGCCCAACTGTCCCACGCCGCGGCGCTACGCTCGAGGAAGATACGTTCGAGCTCAGATCGAACCGCGTGTTTGAGATTGAGTTCTAAGAGCAGCCGGTCAGCGAAGCGCTGCTCTAACGCTGCCACGGCAATCCAGCCGTCGCTTGCCTTGTAGAACCCATAAAGCGGATAACCGCCATTCAACATCCCTCCCCCGGAAGTCAGCCCAGCCCTGTACGGCGCAGCCAGCTCCCGCGCACATTCATGCAGCGATACCCAGGTACAATCCGCCTCACCTTTCCGCGCAAATTTGTTGAGCAACGCCAGAGCCGTGCTTACCGCATGCTCCGCGGCAGACAAATCGACAAATAAACTCAAAGGCATCTCCGGCGGTCGCAGCAATCCTAAATCAGCTTGATAAGTTAGATCGTGTCCGGTTCGCTCTTCTTCCGGTGGCAAATATCCAATCATTCCCACAAAACACAGACGCGGATAGCGCGCATGCAGGCTCTCCCAATCCAGATCCAATTTCTTTAGAGCGGATGGACGAAATGAAGTCAGCAACAGATCAGCGTTTGCCAGCAGCTTGTCTAAATGGTCCTGCCCGTCCGCGCTTTTCAGATTGAGCTTGATAACCTGCTGCCTCTCATGGATCGACTGATACCAGTCCGGAGCAATCTGGCTGAGAGCGTCGCCCGCCGGCGGCTCAATCTTCACGACCTCGGCGCCCATCTGCGCTAAACGTGCCGCCGCAACAGGGCCGGGAACATTCAGCGCCAGGCTCACGATCTTCACACCTTGGAGAAATGTGTTTGTCTCGACCACCAGGGTACCCCCTACCCCTGCCACCTCGACTAGGATTCTAAAAGGTTTATGCCATTTAACCCCCGGAGATGGTAATTGCAGTCCAAGCTGGACCTTATTTAACTCACAGTTCGTCATCCCGAATCCCCGTCAATGAGGCCGCGCATTCTCCAGCGGACCGAATAGGGGTGAGAAATCCTGCGTTCGTTTCCCTAAAGGTGCCGTCCCCCCTCCGATACCATCCCAAATTGGCCTGGCTTTCAAAAGGAGCATCCCAATCCATCCCAATTTGGCGTGGGTTTGAGCGATGTCCCTCAAATTGGCGCAGGTTTCAGCATCTACTTATTTTGAAACTTATGCTCTTCCGGCGTGCCGCATGCTCCCACCATCTCTGGCTTTTAAGCCCAGCACCCTAACATAGCCAATGTCTTTCGGCGAATCAATGACGAAAAAGGACAATGCCTTCACCGGCTGCCTGCAGCAGCTCCACCTTGAAAGAAGCAAACGCCAGCATGATAGAATCCGCTGCTGTCCATCCAACAGAAAATCGGAATCACCGATGGGAGAAACCATGGGCATTCGAAGAATCCTTCCGCTCTTTTCCTTGCTTATCGTCTTCAGTCTCTGCGCCAATGCCACCGAACGGCAAAGCAATGCTGATTATCATGCCCGCCGTGCGGCCCTGGCCAAGCTCATGGAAGGCGGCGCTCTTGTGCTTTTTGCGCCCACTGAAGCGGAGGGCCCCAATGATCTCTATGGATTCCGTCAGGACGACAACTTCTATTACCTCACCGGCTGGACGGAGCCCGGCGCAGCCATCCTGATCAACTCCAATCCATACGTCGAAATCCTCTTCCTCGCCGAACACAACGCGACGCAGGAAAAATGGACAGGTCCCAAACTTGGCCCTGGCGATGCGAACGCCTCCCAGGAAACTGGCTTTGACAAGGTTGAAAGCCTGGATAAGATGCACGATGAGCTGCTCAAGCTCTTGCCGCAACCCCGCGCCACTGTCTTTGCCGATCTCGGCTCCAGCGGCCAGAGCACGGCTTCCACTGGCCCCGTCGAGTGGCTCCGCCGCGGCAACTCGTTTCCCAACTACATTGCCTTCCGCGACGCCAATCCCCTTATCGACCACCTGCGCACCGTAAAAGACGCCGGCGAAATTGAGAGGATTACCAAGGCCGTGGAAGCCTCTGAAGCTTCACATCGCGCTGCGCTAAAAGCCATCCATCCCGGCGTGAATGAGCGTGAGATCTCCGCGCTTATGCAATATGAGTTTGGCAAACGTGGCTGTGAGCGTCCGGCGTATGCGCCAATCGTCGGCTCCGGTTTCTATTCCACCGTGCTGCACTATTCAGACGATTCGCACACCATGAAAGACGGAGACGTAGTCGTAATGGACGTGGCCGGCGAATACTCCATGTACGCCAGTGACATCACTCGCACTGCGCCGGTGAACGGCAAATTCACCGCCCGTCAGCGTGAAATCTATGACATCGTTCTAGGCGCGCAGGAAGCTGCGATCCATGCTTTCCAGGCCGGCAAATCACGCCTTGCCAGCAACCGCAATGATCCTGATTCGCTCTACAAAGCCGCTTACGATTACATCAATTCACACAGTAAAGACCTTCACGGCGAACCGCTGGGCAAATACTTTATCCACGGACTCGGCCACCACGTCGGCCTCAACGTGCACGATGCCAACGATGCTGCGCTGCCTCTCGATAAAGGCATGGTCTTCACCATTGAGCCTGGAATTTATATCCCTGAAGAAAAACTTGGTGTGCGCATTGAAGACATGTTCATGGTCGGCCAGGACGGCAAGCTCATCATGATGAGCAAAGACCTGCCGCACACCGCAGATGAAGTAGAAGCAGCAATGAAGAAATAAATTGCTAATTTTGAAAGGGCACGCCTTTAGGCGTGCCGCAAGAGTTCCAATAAGGTCAGGGCTTTAGCCCTGGCCTACTTCACCGCCACCGCTAGTGTGTCGTGATGTTCGCGAATAAACCGCCGCAAATATGGACCAATCTGGCTTGGCGCATCGAATCCCGCCGCTTTGGCTGCCGCCTCAGCATCTTTTGGACTCACATCTGCGCTCTCGGCATAATGCTTTAAGTTGCGAAACACGCCGATAGTAAATATGTCCCAGGCCGCGCCCTGATCGCGTACAAAGATAAAATTCTCCGGCTCCTTCACGGTTTTCGCGTAGGCATTCTCCATCTCGCGTTCTTTATAGAGATCGGCAAATTTCCCAGGCAAAGCCACAAACATCTCAATATGAAAGAATGCTCCTTCGGCAAAAGCTTTCCTCAGGTCGGCCAACGCTGGCCCATAGGCAAACAAATCTTCCTGCCACGCAACGTCTTCTTTGAATTTGTCTGCAAATTTGTCGACAACTTTGCTGCGCTTGGCCACACGTTCCGGCTGATAGAACTCAGAGTAACTTCCAACAGGGAAGAGGATCATCAGGTCCCAATGATCCCCCTGGCTGTGCCGCATCCACAACGGCATCTCGTCGCCTGCATCTTTCATGGCTGTCGCGCGCGCTTTATAGAGATCGACCAGTTCATTGAACTTGCCCGGTGCTGCCTGCACCATCGTCACTTTGTAAAGATAAGGATTCTCAGCAGCCCTGGTTCCTGAGCAGACAAGCAAAGACAACAACAGCACCAGCACGGCGTATTTGCAGCGCATCTGTGTGTGACTCACTTTCGCAGAATTTTTTAGAACGGCGGCGCACATTATCACATCCTGCAGCGTTTGCGCCATCTCCGCTGCGATGTTAACTTAAAAGGTTTGGCATAGTGAAGAATTTTGGGGAGGAAGTATGGCGTCATCATACAACGGGGTTGCACTGCCGTCCTCAGGCAGCCCCATTACTTTCAGCGGCGGCAAGCTTCAGGTTCCGGACAATCCAATTATTCCTTATATCGAAGGTGACGGTACTGGCCGCGACATCTGGGCTGCTTCTGTCCGCGTATTCGATGGCGCGGTCGAAAAAGCTTACGGCGGCAAACGCAAGATCCACTGGTATGAGGTCTTTGCCGGAGAAAAAGCATTCACCAGGTTCAATGACTGGCTCCCTCAGGGCACAGTTGACGCCGCGCGCGACCTGCATGTCTCCATCAAAGGCCCGCTCACCACGCCTATCGGCGGCGGCATTCGCTCCTTGAACGTGGCTCTGCGCCAGATCATGGATCTCTATTCCTGTATCCGGCCCGTGCGTTATTACTCCGGTGTACCTTCGCCGGTAAAGCACCCTGAGCAGCTCAACGTGATCATCTTCCGTGAAAATACTGAAGATGTTTACGCCGGCATCGAATGGAAGCAGGGAAGCCCAGAGGTAAAAAAGCTGCTCGACTTCCTCAACAACACCATGTTGGCTGGAACCAAGAAGCGTATCCGTGAAGATTCAGGCGTCGGCATCAAGCCCATTTCCATTACCGGAACTAAGCGTCTGGTTCGCATGGCTATTCAACATGCAGTCAAAAATAATCGCCGCTCTGTGACGCTGGTGCACAAAGGCAACATCCAGAAATTTACTGAAGGCGCTTTCCGCGAATGGGGCTATGAAGTGGCACGCGATGAATTCCGCGATCACGTAGTCACCGAACGCGAGAGCTGGATTCTCGACAACAAAGATAAGAACCCATCGCTGGCCGTTGAACATAACGCCGCCATGATCGAGCCTGGCCTGGACTTCGCCCCGGAAAGTTTCAAGCAGGAGCTTTACGCCGAAATCAAAAGCGTGCTTGACTCTATCGGCAAATCGCACGGCAACGGCGCATGGAAGAGGAAGATCATGATCAATGATCGCATTGCCGATTCCATCTTTCAGCAGATCATCATTCGTCCATCAGAGTATGACATTCTGGCTACCCCCAACCTGAACGGTGACTATATCTCTGACGCCGCCGCGGCCCAGGTAGGCGGGCTTGGCATTGCGCCGGGAGCAAACGTGGGCGACCAGCACGCTGTCTTTGAAGCTACGCACGGCACCGCTCCTAAATATGCCGATAAAGATGTCATCAATCCTGGATCGGTGATTCTTTCCGGCGTAATGATGTTTGACCATCTGGGATGGCCAGAAGCGGCGCGCATGATTGAAGATTCGCTTGAAGCCACCATTCAGCAGAAGTTTGTGACTTATGACTTCGAGCGCCTGATGCCGGGTTCAACCAAGGTAAAGACCAGTGAATTTGCCACGCACATGATTCAGAACATGGGTAACCGACAGAAAAAATCAGCGTAGCTAGTTGCGCGGTCATGGATCAAGCACTACCGGTCGTCTTCAGATTTTGAAATTTAACTGGGCTTAAGCCCGCGATAATGAGGAAGGATTTTCAATGCGTAAAAAAGTAACCATCGTAGGTGCAGGAAATGTGGGCGCCACTGCTGCTCACTGGGTGGCTTCAAAAGAGCTGGCCAACGTTGTATTGATTGATGTCCTTGATGGCATTCCCCAGGGCAAAGGCCTTGATCTGTTGGAGGCCATGCCGATCGAAAAGCGCGATTCGCTCGTCATCGGCACGAATGATTACGCCGATACGGTGAACTCTGACATTGTTGTTATCACTGCCGGTATTGCCCGCAAACCGGGCATGAGCCGCGATGATTTGCTCAATACCAATTACAAGATCATGCAGGATGTGGTCTCCAAAGTTGTGGCCAACTCGCCCAACTGCATTCTGATCGTCGTTTCCAACCCACTCGACGCGATGGCCCAGGCCGCTTTCAAACTCAGCAAATTCTCTCGCAATCGCGTTCTCGGCATGGCTGGCGTATTGGATTCAGCGCGCTTCCGTACCTTCATCGCTCAGGAACTCAATGTGAGCGTGGAAAACGTTACCGCATTTGTGCTCGGCGGTCATGGCGATACCATGGTTCCTCTGGCGCGTTATTCCACCGTTGCCGGTATTCCGTTAACTGAACTTATTCCTAAAGACCGTCTTGATGCCATCATCCAGCGCACGCGCGACGGCGGAGCCGAAATTGTGAAATATCTCAAGACCGGCAGCGCTTATTACGCACCATCCGCCGCGGCAACAGAGATGGTGGAAGCCATTCTGAAAGATAAGAAAAAGATTCTGCCCTGCGCTGTTCACCTTGAAGGCGAGTATGGAATCAAAGGCCTGTTTGTCGGTGTGCCTTGCAAACTTGGCGCAAACGGTCTGGAGCAAATCATCGAAATCAAATTGACTCCGGAAGAGCAGGCAGCTCTGCAGAAGAGTGCAGACTCTGTTGCGGAACTGATAAAAGTAATCGGCGTTTAATCACAGGAACGAAAGAATTTGAACCGGTGCTTATTGCGCCGGTTTTTTTATTTGCTCTTTCCAGGACCATCGGGGTTAGGCAGCTCATCCGCATTCTCGTCAGAAGCCTCTGCATAGCCCTGAATAATATTTTTCGATATTGTTTCCAGGATCAGCGGCAGATCCCATCGCGCAAAAATAAATGCATGCTCTTTTAAGAGGATTGCCGGGAGATGTTCATCCGCCAGCGCTTTCTTTAAGCCAAGCGGACTGGCGACAAAATATTTATAGAGCACGTTGTGATTGTTTTCTATGTCCCGGGCTTCCAGATAAAAGTTGTCGTAAAAGGCTTCAGGATCTTTTGGCCCAAGCACCAGGTCAGTCTCTTCAAAATAGTAGTTCAGAAACTCCGGCCGATTGTACCGGCCATCACGGTCGCATGTAATTTCCGGCAGATAGATCGGAAAAGGCAGATCTGAACCTACCAGCGCCGGAGTCTTGCGGTCTGGCTCCAAATAATCATTTGTTACAGGCTTTGTATCTGGAGGACGCGGTATTTCAATGGATTCGCTGCGGGCGGAAAGTTTCCGGCCAAGGAAAAGCAGCAGTAAAAACGCCGTTGCAAAGATAATGACCTTGACCGGATCCATGCGGTGTTGGTTAAAAGCGCTCGATGGTGATGGAGTTGATCACCACTTCTTTGACTGGGCGGTCCTGCGCGCCTTTTTTGACCTTTGAAATTTTGTCGGCCACATCCTGGCCTTCCACCACTTCGCCAAAGATCGTGTGATTCCCGGTAAGCCACGGAGTAGCTGCCACGGTAATAAAGAACTGGCTGCCATTGGTTCCCGGACCGGCGTTGGCCATGGCCAGTTTGCCGGCTTTGTCGAATTTATGTGGTGAGCCCTTGGTTTCGTCTCCGAATTTATACCCCGGGCCGCCCATGCCGGTGCCGCTGGGATCGCCGCCCTGAATCATAAAATCGGGAATCACGCGATGAAAGATTGTTCCGCTGTACAGCGGTCCATCGCCACTCTTTCCGCTCATATTATCTTTCCAGCTGCGTTTGCCCTCCGCGAGGTCGGTAAAGTTCTTTGTGGTAATCGGAGCTTCCTTTTCAAAGAGCCGGCAAACAATCTTGCCTTCCGTGGTATCAAAAGTCGCATACGTGCCTGGCTGGCGTGTCATGGTTCTTCCTTTCGATTCGTTATGATCTTTTAGATGTCAGCTGCCGCTCAATTCTTTGGTGGAGCAGCTTTTTTTGGCGCAGCAGATGCCGGCTTCGTTGCTGCTGGTTTGGCTCCGGCGCCCAGAATCTCCACGTGCTTGATTTTTACAGGATTTAGAGGAGTGCTATTGTTGCCGCTGCAGGTCACCCCTCCCATGCAAGGCATGCGCGCGATCTTCTTTACCAGCTCAACGGAATCGGCATCGCACTGACCAAAGATGGTATAGCCGGTATTTGGAGCGCGTCTCCCGCCCATACATCCGTTGGGATCAAGGCATGGATTCAAAAAAGGAATTTCTTTTTCTGTAATGAAAAACTGTGAGCTGTTTGTGTTTGGAGTGCCGAGGTTTGCCATGGCGAGGCGTCCAGGCTGGTCAAAAAGCAAATCAGCATGCAGTTCATCCTCCAGGGTAAAGCCAACCTCGCTGCTGCCTGTACCCATGGGATCGCCGCCCTGGATCATGAAGTCAGGGATTGTGCGATGGAAAATGACACCGTCATAAAGAGGTCTGTGCACTGTGCTGCCGCTTCCCGGATCTTTCCATGCCTTGGTGCCCTTTGCCAGTCCAATGAAACTTGCCACAGTTTTAGGCGCTTTGTCGGGGAAAAGGGTGCATTTCAGGTCGCCAGCCGTAGTGTGGAGGATAGCTGTGGGCTCTGCTTTGGCCGCAGCGGCTGCAGGTGCTTTCTTGGGCGCTGCGCTTTGCGCGCCGGTTTTCGTGGTGGTCTGGGCAGCGCTGGCAAGGCTTAAACACATTAGAATCAACACAGCACGGGTCAGCATTCCATTTCTCTCCTTATTGAATAGCGTAATCGATTATTAGAAATGCAGAGCTGAAAGAAGTAAAGTCTGGGGCCGCAAAGAGTACCATTCCAGCAACCGAAATGTGACCTTCATTTTCGCTGTAACCTTTTCCAGCCGTTGCAGTAATCATGCTCGAAAGGACAAACAAACGCCTGCCTGAGCCAATGCACAATGCGATGTCCGATGAAGAACTGATGTCCCAGGTGCGTAACGGCATTGGCGAAATGCTTGGCGTGTTGTTTGAGCGTTACCACGTGCCGCTATTCAACTTTTACTTGAAGTTCACCGGAAACAGGCCTCTCAGTGAAGATCTGGTACAGGAAGTCTTTTTCCGGATCCTCAAGTACCGGCACAGCTATCGCCCAGACACTCCTTTCCGCGCCTGGATGTACCAGATCGCCCGCAATGCGCGCCTGGACCATCTGCGCAAACGCCGTCCGGAGACAAGCTGGGAGCCCGAGATGTCACCGGCCATTGAACCGGTGGACACCGCGCAACAAAGCCAGGAGGCGTTGTTATTGCGCGCCGCGCTTCTGCAGATATCAGAAGACAAGCGAGAAGTCCTGGTGCTCAGCCGATTCCAGGATCTCAAGTATGAAGAGATTGCCCAGATGCTGGGCTGCGAAGTAGGCACAGTCAAGACGCGTGTGCATCGCGCATTGCAAGAGTTGCGGGAAATATTTCATCAGCTGGAGAACAAGAAACCGATACAAGGCAAAGGCCCACATGGAGTGTGGCCGACTGGAAGTGTGCAATGAAATGTGAAGAACTGAGTGAACTATTGCCGGATTATCTGCAGGGCAGGCTTGACCATGATCAGTCAGCTGAAGTGGAAATGCATTTGTCCGGCTGCACTGCCTGCGGTGAAGAGGCAGAGTTGTGGAAGAAGCTGGCATTGCTACCGGAAGAGCAGCCCAGTCCGGCGCTGGAAACAAGATTTAAGGCAATGCTTGAAAGTTATGAAGAAGGTCGCTGGGAGAAGACAAATCTCGTCGCAGACAAAAGCAAGACGCCAACCACTCCCATGCTTTGGGGGCTTGGCAACTGGAGACAAATTCCCGCAGCCGGAATTGTCTGGGCTTGTTTGTTCCTGGCTTGCGGATATTTTATTGGCCGCCATTCTGATCGCAACACCAACAGTACTGAAGCACATGAGCAGATGGCCGCGATGCATCGCGAATTGGAAGCCACCCAGCAGATGGTTGCGCTTTCTATGCTGCAGCAACAGTCACCCAGCCAGCGTCTGGAAGGCGTGAGTTGGAGTACGAAACTTCCTACGCCAGATGCCAAGGTGATGGACGCTCTGATGCACACCTTGCAGTTTGACAACAGCGTCGATGTCCGCCTTGCTGCCCTGGATGCGCTGAGCCGATATTCCGGCCGGCCAGAAGTACGCAACAACCTGGTAGAGGCACTGCAGACCAGGCAATCGCCACTGGTGCAGGTAGCGTTGATTGATTTGCTGGTCGATATGCATGACAAGAATGCGGTATCGCAATTCCAGAAGTTCCAGAAGGAGCCCAAGCTTGATCCCACGGTGAAGAAACGCGTGGATTGGGGAATCCAGCAGTTGAACTAAATGCAATGGAGTGATGTATTGATCCACGGAAGAGCAACGGAGACAGCTATGTTGAAGCAACGATTCTTTCCACTGGTTTTAATAGGACTACTGGCGGTCATGCTGCTGCCGCAACTGAGTGCGGCAATCACCATCGCCGGAGACGATGACGACGACTCAAGCATGCGGGTGAAAGAGCAGGAGACCATTCGCAAGACTTTTACTCTGACTGGCGATCACAAAATCCTGGATGTGGATAACGTCTTCGGCTCAATTGAAGTCACAGGCACTTCCGGAGACCAGATCCAACTGGTGGTCAATAAGACTCTTTCTGCTGAATCCAAAGACAGAATGGAAGCGGCGAAAAAAGAAGTCACTCTGGATATTACCGACCAGCCCGACTACTTAAAGCTTTACGTGAATGGCCCGTTTCGCTGCAATTGCAACGACGGCTGTGAAGGCTGGCATGGTGACCGCGGCTACAGAGTGAAGATGGACTTCCAGCTTCAAGTGCCAAAAAACATTGAAGTCAAATTGAAGACCGTCAATTCAGGAAACATCCATGTTCAGGATGTGACCGGCAACTTTAGCGTGCATAACGTCAACGGTCGGATTGAGATGGTGAATGTCGCCGGCTCCGGCACTGCCAAAACTGTCAATGGCCCGGTGAAGGTCACGTTCCGTGAGAATCCGCGTGAGAACTCTGACTTCGGCACAATTAATGGAAACGTTGAGCTGTATTTTGCGAGCGGCCTGTCAGGCGACTTTCGCTTTAAGACCATGAATGGCGCTGTCTATAGTGATTTTGACATGACAACATTGCCCACACAGCCAGTCAAAGCTGAGCAGCATGGCACAAAGTTTGTATTTCGTTCGGACCGCTACACCGGTGGACGCATTGGCTCAGGTGGCCCGGAAATCAAAGCTGAAAATCTAAATGGAGACATACGCGTTCTCGAACGCCACTAATCATATGAACTATTACTTTAAGTTTTATAAATTCATTCTTTCTCTGGCCGCGGTGGCTTTATTGGTAGCGCAGCCTTTGTCCGCTCAGTCAAATAACAGGGTCTCGGTTCCGCTTACAGATCCTTCGCGGCCGGTAACTTTGCGCGCTCACCTGGTGGCCGGCAGCATCACGGTGAAAGGCGCCGACGTGAAAGAGGTCCTGGTCGAGGCCAGGAATCGCGGCGGCGAAGATGATTCTGACCACGATAGCAGAGGCAACGGAATGAAGCGTATTCCTATGACCTCTACCGGGCTGAATATTGAAGCCGACAATAACCAGGTTCGTATCAGCACGGATTCAACGCAGCGCGCCACCGACTTGATCATTACGGTGCCTATTCATACTTCGCTTTCTCTGCACACGGTGAATGACGGAAATATCTCCGTCAGCGGCGTTGACGGCGAGCTTGACGTGAACGATGTCAACGGAGAAGTTGACCTGAAAAATGTTGCCGGCAGCGTAGTTGCCCACGCTCTAAACGGACACGTAGTCGTGACCATGACTCGGATTGATCCGCAGAAGCCAATGGCGTTCAGCTCTCTCAATGGCGATATCGATGTGACTTTTCCTGCCGACCTCAAAGCCAACGTAAGCATGCGTACCGATAATGGCGAGGTTTATAGCGACTTTGACGTAAAGCTGGTAGCCAATGCGCCGCAGCAGACGGTGCAGGATGATCGCCAAAAAGGCGGCAAGTACCAGGTGAAAATCGATAAGAACGTGCGCGGCACGATTAACGGTGGCGGCCAGGACATTCAATTCAAGAACTTCAACGGCAATATCTATATAAGGAAAGCTGGAGCAAGCAAATAGCTAAGCACGCAATAAACCTGGTTACAGCTCATGAGAGTTGTAACCAGGTCTTTTTTTGCTTACGATATGTTTACTATGGCGAATCGGACCATTTCCGCCTCACCTGAAATACTTGGCGGCACACCAGTGTTTGCGGGAACACGTGTCCCAATCCAGACATTTATTGAATACATCAAGGCAGGCGAATCAATAGAAGCCTTTCTTGAAGGCTTTCCAACAGTGCAAAGGACGCAGTTGCTTGCGTTCCTGGATGAAACCCGTGATCTTGTTTTGGCGAGTGTTCACTAAAAGTGAAAATCTCGCTTGATGAATGTGTCGATCAAAGATTTCGTAAAGAGCTGATTGGCCATGAAGTCATTACAGTTCAAAAAGCAGGATGGGCTGGCAAAAAGAACGGAGAACTGCTCTCTTTGGCGGCAAAAGATTATCAAGCATTTATAACAGTAGACCGCAACCTCTATTTTCAGCAAAATCTTCCAAAGCTACAGATAGCTGTTCTGATCATGGCAGCACGCACGAATCGATTGGCAGATCTAACGTCTTTGGCAGTTCAAGTTCTGCAAGACCTGCCGAAACTAAACCCCGGGGATATTCGGGTTATTTCCCAAATGTCTTATTATCTTTTTGCTCGCGCAATTGTTTCCAAGACTGGATTAGTAGCTCCTTGGGCCTTTAGCAATGCCTTGCGATCATCCGTTAAATCAAAGGTCACATCTTTTTCATTCACGCGACGAACCATCTCCGCCTGATCCACATGATTTCCCAGCATTAACTCAATGTCTTCAAAGCTCAATGCTGCGGTGGCTGGCTGTTCTGCCTGGAGCCTCTTTGCTGTAGCTTCTACCTCGTGCATCACTCGAATGAAATTTCCGCCCAGGATTTTTAGGATCTGTTCGCGCGTATAGCCGCGATCCAGTAAAGCCTGTGTAATTTTCGGAAGATCCGCAACAGAATCGATTCCATCTGGCAGGGAAGTCACGCCGTCAAAATCAGAGCCTAATCCAACATGATCAATGCCGGCAACTTTCGCGACATGGTCAATGTGATCAATCAATGATTTAAGCGGCGGACGGGGAAACTGCGCTGCCCATTTCTTCTCAATAGCAACGGTTTCATTGTAACCAACAGGGCTGCCGTCAGGATGCGCATGGGCCTTCTTGAATGCGTCCACCTCGGCGTCGCGCTGCTTTATCTTTTCCGGATCAGAAGACGCCTTGCGAAAGTTTTCGTCGATGAACGCGGAATAAAAGTTCACCATCACCACGCCGCCGTTGTGGGTCATGGCCCGCAGCATATCGTCGGTCATGTTGCGAGGCTGGTCTGTTAGCGCTCGGGCCGATGAATGTGAGGCGATCACCGGCGCCTGGCTTACCGCCAAGGTCTGATAAAAAGTAGCGTCAGAAACGTGGGAGATATCCACGATCATGCCCAACCGGTTCATCTCTCGCACCACGTCCTTGCCAAAATCTGTCATGCCGTTGTGGTGTTTTACGTTGGGATTCTGGATGTCACCCGACGAGTCAGCCCATTCATTGGTATTTGACCAGGTCAGTGTCATGTAGCGGACGCCCATGCGATAAAAATCTCGCAGCAGGTGCATGTCATTTTCAATGGCATGCCCACCCTCAATGCCCATCAGTGCGGCAAACTTATGCTGCTCATGCGCACGCACAATATCGTCCGCGGTAAACGCCATCGTCATTCTGTCTGGATGCCGCGCCGCCTGTTGGTAAACGCTGTCAATCAGGTCCATGGCGCGCCTGGCATAATGCCCGGTGAACTCCGGCTCAACCCAGATGGAGAAAAATTCTGCTCCCAGATTGCCTTGCTTGATCTTTTCCAGGTCAATATGGCCTTCAGAGACAGGCGTGTTCTGCCCAAGATCAAAGTTTTCATCCAGGAAGCGCTGCGGGGTGTCTGCGTGGGTATCGATAATCAGCGCTGATTGATGGATGGCCTGTGCAGTATCAGGCTTGGGCTGCGTTGTAGACGCAGCTTTGTGCGCGCTCGTATGTTGAGATTGTGCAAGACTTAAGCTTGAAAGCAGCACACAGCATGCAAACAAACATTTTGGCTTCATTCTCTAACGATTTTATCAGCCAATACGTTCGCTTCGCGCCATTCTGTGTACCGATCTGAAACCATCACGTGGAAGCAGGCCTGCTTGCGTTCTTCCGCCGCTTCAACCAGACCCTGATCCCGCAGGTTCTTAAGGTAATCTTCAATCCAGCGGTGCTGGGAAAGTGTTAATCCACGCTTCGCCAGGTCAACCGTGATTCCAGCCAGGTGTGAAGAAGCATGTTCGCCGACTTCCGGCGCTGCATTGCCATTGTGGCGGCGCAATTTCTGCTGCTGCTCCATGGTCCTTACGGCGGAGTTTACCTGCAGCGGTGCATGAAACTGAGTGTAATAAGCTTCGCTCATGTCCTGGAGAAACTGATTACACCAGGCGCGACAATATCTCTTGTCGGCGTCCAAAGAAGGATTCACACGCAGCGCACGGGTCTCCTGGATGGGCATCAGCTCCTGCGTGCGCTCCAGCTCAAGCAGCTGTTCATTGTCAGCAATGCGCGGCAGTTGCAGGCGGTCGATCTCTTCGTTCTGGCGCACCATGGAATCCGCGGAACCACGCAGGATCGGGTTCCAGGCCACACGGCGAACGTGCGCACGATGGTGTTTAGCAACATAACGGCTGGCGGCAAATGCCGGCACGGCAAGTGCGGCTGCCATCAGGATAATCGACGAAGAAATTAACGTTTTTTTAGCGCCCATCGGGTATTGGTTCCTGTATTGACAAATGTCCGACAAACAGCAATATCGGCATTAGATGGGAAATTTTAAATCAGAGTACAGGTATTTGTACCCAGAGTTTTACCTCATTTTCATACACTAACGTAATCCGCGGGCCATTTGCCTGTCACGACTTTAGTAATCAGCAGCTTACCTCGCCTGACAAAAAATGCTAGTTTTTTGATTTGTTCGCTGAAAAATTTTGACGATAGTTACAAGCCGCTTCCGAGCGGTCAAAATGCGTCTCCTTTTGAGATTTGAGGCAAGGAGCCGGGCTTGTTCCGGATGGGTTCGCGACTCAAATTTCCCAACATTCAAGCGTCTAGACAACAACAGATTATTTTTCGCGCCGATATCTTTAACCAACATGCATGTCGTAATGCTTTCTCTAGTTCCGCGAACTAAAGTTACTTTGTCTGGCCTGCATATCTTGCAATACTCTCCCAATTACATTCACTTTGAAGGCCCAGGTCATGAAACAGAGCTTTGCGCTTCTTATATTCTTGATTGCTTCTACGTTTGCCTCCGCACAGACGGCGGATTGCACAGCGCTTACACATCAGGCGCTTGAGTTGAGTGGCGTGAACCAGTCACTTGGTGAGATCAACGAACTTCTTTCTTCTGATGACTTTTTGCGGCAAATTCAAGGCGGAGCACCTTCAGACCAATTCCTGACTATGTTTAAACCGATTATGGAGAAAGATTTTAATGCTGACCTGCTCCGTACAGAGGTCCAGAAACGCATGGTTGCCCATTGTGATCCGGAACAAATGCGGCAAGCTGTGGCGCGTATGCAGACGCCTTTTGTCGTGAAAATGCTGGCGTTTGAAGCCGCTACCAACACACCAGAAGGACGCGAGAAACTGAAGAGATATATTCGGATGGCGCAGGCAGTCCCGCCCACAGATGATCGCATGGACGATCTGGACGCTCTCGATAGAAGCACAGGGAGCAGCGAGTTTGCGGCTGATTCCGTGATTGCTATTGTTCGCGGAATGATGGCCGGAATGGGTGCCCCGGCAGATATAGTGAACCAGATCCAGGCGCATCGCAAAGACCTGATACAGCAGATGCAAAATACAGTTGAAATTTCTTTGAGTGTTACCTATCACGGGGTGACGCGGCCTGAGCTTCGGCAATACGCGAAAGAAATGTCCCAGCAGCCGTTAAAAGGCTTCTTTGCCCAGACCAGGAAAGCCATGCTTGAGGTTGTTGAGGAACAGTCAAAAGTAATGGGACAGGACTTGAAAGCCCAGCTGGGAGTTCCTTCGAGCTAGCTCCGGAAGAAATCTTTAACTGCCTGCTTCATTACTTCCCGGCCGGTATCTGCAATCGCTTTGGTGAGAGGTATATCTTTGGGACATACCTCTACGCAATTCTGCGCATAGCCGCATTCCTGAATGCCGCCATCGCCCATGAGGGCCTGCAGGCGTTCATGCTTGAGCGCCTTGCCCGTGGGATGCTGATTGAATAATCGAACCTGAGCGATCGTTGCTGCGCCAACAAAGCCCGTCGTCTCATTAAACTGAGGGCATGCTTCCATACAGCAGCAGCAGGAGATGCAACGCGAGATCGGGTAAGCTTCTTCCTGCTCCGTGGGAGAAATACGCAGACCAGCGCCGAGATCATAGGTGCCGTCGACAGGCACCCAGGCTTTAACCGCTTTCAAATTTTCAAAAATCACACTGCGGTCAACCTGCAGGTCACGGACAATAGGAAACTTGCTGAACGGTTCAAGCCGTATTGGCTGCTCCAGTTTGTCCACCAGGGCTGAACAGGCCATTCTGGCTTTGCCGTTAATCAACATGGCGCAGGAGCCGCAAACCTCTTCCAGGCAGTTGGAGTCGTAGGCGATAGGAGTTGTGGCTTTACCGTCGCGCGTGACAGGATTGGCGGCAATCTCCATCATGGCCGAAATCACATTCATTCCCGGCTTCCAGGCAAGCTCAAATTCATTCCAATGCGGTGTGGCCTTGGGGTTTTCCTGGCGCTTGATTTTTAGAATGACGGTCTTCGCCATTATGGTTTGGTCTCCCGTAAAGAAATAGTCTTCAGCGTAGTCATTAATCCGTTCAGGAACGTAATGCCGGCAAATGCTCCGTACACCCAGTCACGGCGCACGATCGCCGCGCAGCCCAGGACAAAGGCAATCGTGAAGAACACGATGGTTGCCTTCTTGTAAAACGCCGGCGATGAATTGCGCTCTTTTTGTTCCATCTTTAACTACAATCTCTAGCCATAAAGGATCACGAAGCGTCTTGTTGCTTATTCGGCAATTCTCACGCCCTGCAACTCCGATTTACCTTTGTGTTACTTCGTGTCGTTTGTGGTTAAGTTTACTTCGCTGCGTCATACCGCCGCTCTCTGGGCGGCAGCAGAGAAATATCCACCGGTTCGAATTCAAATTTAGGCTCATCTGCATCTGGCGCGAAATAAGCTTTGGTTGTCTTCAGGAAGTTTTTATCGTCGCGGTCTGGAAAATCCGGCTTGTAATGTGCGCCACGAGATTCATTGCGCAACGCCGCTCCCTGGGCGATCACGCGCGAGAGTTGCAACATGTTATAGAGCTGCCGCGTGAAGGCAAATGAAGTGTTTGCCCACTGGCTCTTATCGCTCAAATTGATATGGTTGAAGCGCTCCAGCAACTCAACCAGCTTGGCGTCAGTCTGCTGCAGGTTCTTGTTGTAACGGATGACGGTGCAGTTGCGCGTCATCAATTCGCCCAGCTCACGCCAAATGCGGAACGGATTCTCAGTACCGTTGTTGTTGATGAGCCCGGCATTCGCCTCTTCCTGGCGCTTGCGCTCAGAATCAAACACTGTGCTGCTCACGCTGGCCGCCGATTTTGCATTGTTTTTGGCATACAGCATGGCTTGCGGCCCTGCCACAAAGCCGCCATGGATGCAGGAGACCAGCGAGTTGGCTCCCAGGCGATTAGCGCCGTGGTAACCGTATTCGCACTCGCCAGCGGCATAGATGCCTTTGATGTTGGTGGCCTGGTTGTAGTCCACCCAGAGTCCGCCCATGGTGTAATGCATGCCGGGGAAGATCTTCATGGGGACTTCACGAGGATCGTCGCCCACAAATTTTTCGTAAATTTCCAGGATGCCTTCCAGCTTGCGGTTCAGCGTCTCGCGATCAATGTGCGTCAGGTCAAGATAGACCATCGGCTGGCCATCGATGCCCAGATCGTGTTCGTAAACCACTTTGTGGATAGCGCGAGTAGCAACATCGCGCGGCACAAGGTTTCCATATTTCGGATACCACTCTTCCAGAAAATACCAGCGCTCGGATTCAGGAATGCTCTTCCAGTCGCGCTTGTCGCCTTTTTTCTTTGGCACCCACACACGGCCGCCCTCACCCCGGGCTGACTCAGACATCAAACGCAGCTTGTCTTCGCCCGGAATCGAAGTCGGATGCACCTGGATGAACTCGCCATTGGCGTAATAGCAACCTTGCTGGTAAAGAGCGGACTGGGCCGATCCTGTGCAGACAACGGAGTTTGTTGACTTGCCGAAAATTGCGCCGACGCCGCCGGTTGCCATAATGATGGCGTCAGCAGGGAAGGTGCGGACCTCCATGCTGCGCAGATCCATGGCGCAGATACCGCGGCAGACCCGGTTGTTATCCAGGACTGCGCTTAGAAATTCCCAGTGTTCAAATTTTGTAACCTTGCCTTCGGATTCATAGCGACGCACCTGCTCATCCAGTGCGTACAGCAACTGCTGGCCGGTGGTTGCGCCGGCAAATGCAGTGCGATGGTAGAGCGTTCCGCCAAAGCGGCGGAAATCGAGCAAGCCCTCTGGCGTGCGGTTGAAAGTCACGCCCATGCGGTCCAGCAAATCAATAATCGCCGGAGCCGCTTCACACATGGCTTTTACGGGAGGCTGGTTGGCAAGAAAGTCGCCGCCGTAAATAGTGTCGTCAAAGTGCTGCCAGGTGGTGTCGCCCTCCCCTTTCAGATTTTTGGCCGCGTTGATGCCGCCCTGAGCGCAAACAGAGTGCGATCTCTTGACCGGCACAATGGAAAACAAATCGACATGGCCGCCTGCCTCAGCAATCTTGATAGTTGCTGCCAATCCTGCAAGCCCGCCACCAACCACAATAATTTTCGGTGTTATCGCCATTACTTCATGCTCTCCACTGCCTGCGGCGCAGGCCCTAAATGTTCTGGCGTATTACGCCACTCCGGCTTAAAGAATGCGGCCATGGTCAAGAAGCCCACGGCGATAAGCGTGAGCGCAAGCACCAGGCAGACTCGTGCCGACCATTTGCGCGATGTCTCACTTACGGTGATGCCCCACTTGGCGCAGAACAAAAAGATCCCGTAAGCGAAATGCCATGAAGCCGCAATGATGCCTATTAGATAAAACGAGGCTGCCCAGGGATTCTGCAGCCCCATCTGGACTTTGTGAAACGCTGCCTGCGAATCAGTGAGCAGATGAGTACCGGTAAAGCGCATGGTGTAGGTATGCCAGACGATATAGATAAAGGTAATGCCGCCGGTCCACCGCTGGGCCGCATACATGAAATTATTGGCCCAAGGATATTCGGTCACGTTCGATTGGCCGCGAAACCATATATAGAAGCCGTAAAAAGCGTGATACAGCAGCGGAATATAAATTCCGACAATTTCAAGCACCGGAACAAAAGGCAGGCTGGTAAGAAACTTGACCTGCGCGGCATAAGCCCAGGGGCCATTGGTTGCAAATGCGTTAGAGACAAAATGCTCCAGCAGGAAAGCACCAACAGGAATGATTCCGCTCAGTGAATGCAGGCGGCGCAGAAAAAATGAATGACCTTGACCGGCACGAATCGGTGGAACTCCACGCTTGAGAGGCGAGGCAATGCTAGCCATCTATACTCCAATCAGATTTGCGAGGCAAACTCTATATTATGAAACGCCATCCGCGCTCAGTCAAACTCGCTAACGACTTCACCGAAGAGAATCAACAGCTTCTGCGTAGTTAATCTAGTCTGAAAATTTTTCCAAAAAGCACGAATCGTTACATCTCTGAGTTCTCTTCACAAAACTTGAAGCCAGGCTTGCACATCTGAACAACACTTTTCTTTCCGGACCGTCTATTGGAGTATCCTTAGTTGGTTCTTCTCGGATTTATGCAAGGGTGAAAGGACTCACCATGCAGCCTCTTCTTCAGGAAGTTCGTTACGCTCTTCGCCAGATGCGCAAGTCTCCGGGCTTTGCCGTGCTTGCCGTGATTACATTGGCCCTGGGTATTGGCGCAAACACAGCCATGTTCACCGTGGTGGAGAGCATCTTGCTGCGCCCATTGCCTTACCAGCATTCTGACCGTCTGGTTTATATCGGCCCGGCAGAGACTCCGGGTCTTGCTTCCACATCCTGGACCACATTCCAGGATGTTCGCAATCAGACAAAGAATCTGGATACGCCATCGCTCTTTGCCGAGGACGTAGGTGTTATTCAAGGCAAGGAAGGATCGGTGAGCGTTGTTACTCCGAATCTTACTCCGAGTGTGTTTAAGCTTCTCGGCATCCCTCCGCTGCTGGGCAGGACCTTTACTGAAGATGAAGGGAAAACGGGCGGTCCGCAGGTGGTGTTGCTGTCAGAAGGTCTGTGGCGGCAGGCATTCAACGCCGATCCTCAAATTGTGGGTAAAACAGCACGGGTCAATGGCAAGCCCAGGACCGTTGTCGGCGTAATGCCCTCAAGTTTTCGCTTCCCAGAGAACATGGGAGATGATTTGCATAAAGGGCTCTGGCTTCCGATTCAGCCAACTCCTGAAATGCAAAACGACCGTGGCAGCCACTTCTTTTTTATCGTGGCGGCACTCAAACCTGGTGTAACTCTTGAGCGGGAACGGGCTGAGCTTTCTGCGATTGCGCAGTACATCCATCAGGTTGACCCGAAAAAAGGCAAAGACATTGCCTTTCGGATTGAAAACTACCATGACCTGCTTACCGGTTCTGTGCGCGAGGTGTTTCTGGGGCTGGTGATCGCGCTGAGTTTAGTGCTGCTGATCGCATGCGGCAACGTTGCCAATCTGCTGATCGCGCGCTGCCTCGGACGCCAGCAGGAATTTGCGGTTCGCTCAGCGCTCGGCGCAGGACAGTTTAGGCTTGTCCGCCAGTTATTCGTTGAAGGTGGAGTGCTCAGCGGATTGGGAAGCGTGCTGGGTTTTGGCCTGGCCTGGTTCGCCGTGATGTTGGTGCATAAGCTACCTCCCGATACGATTCCCCGCAGTGAAGATATCTCGGTGCACTGGCAGGTAGTGATTGCCCTGGCGGCGATTGCGACCGTCACAACGATTCTTTCGTCGTTGCTGCCGGCTTTCTTTGTGGCGCGAACCGATCCTCAGCCGGCATTACAGGCAGCGTCGCGCGGTGTGGGGCAGCGTAGTCTGGGTTCACGCGTGAGTGGCACCTTGGTCGCGCTGGAAGTCGCGATCTCTGCCGTGCTGCTGATTGCTACCGGCCTTCTTTTCCATACGCTTTGGAACCTTGAACACACGCGGCTTGGCTTTGATGTCACGCGCGTGACTTCTTTTAATGTGATGCCGGGAGATGCTTCCGGCTTTGCCAACATGTCTGTAGCGGATTCAACCGACAAAGCTCCCGTCTCCGTTGCAACGTTGTATTACCAGCCCACGCTGGAACGCATACGCCAGGTGCCCGGGGTGCAGGATGCAGCTCTCGTCAGCTCACCCCCGCTTACAGGCATCAACATGGGCACAAGCTTCAAGATCGTTGGGCGGCCTGATGATCCTAACAGTAAGCCAGAAACCAGAATCTCAGCCGTGAGTGGAAGCTATGAGCGGGTAATGGGAACGCCCGTGGTGCGTGGACGCATGATCAGCAACGACGATAATGCCGCCGCACCATTTGTCGTGGTAATCAATGAAACACTGGCAAAGAAATATTTCGCCGGACAAGACCCAATCGGACAGCAGATTGATCTGGGCGGCAAGGAGACCGGCGCCGTCATGCCGTACACCATTGTTGGAGTCCTGGGAGACCAGGTTGATTTCAAAATTGGACAGGCGCCGCAGCCGCTTTTAATGCTTCCGTATGAGCAGGTCCCTACGACCTCACTCTATTACCAGATCCTGATCAAGACCATCGTTTTCATCATGGTGAAAACGCGTGGAGATATTGCCGTAGCGCCGGCCATGCGGAACGTCTTCCATCAAACCGCGCCGGATTTTGCTCTGGACAACTTTCAAACCATGAAAGAAGCGGTGAACGGGAACAATTTCAGTCAACGGCTCGGGCTCTATCTGATTGGAGCATTCGCCGGCATGGCAGTCCTGATGGTGGTTGCTGGTCTCTATGGCGTGTTGGCGCAGTTGGTAAGTTACCGGCGCAGAGAGATTGGTGTGCGCCTTGCGCTGGGAGCAACTCGCCCGCGGATTTTGGGCATGTTTCTGCGCCAGGGCGCCACTCTTGTGGTTGCCGGGTTGGTGGTTGGGACTGTTTTTGCCCTGTGGATCACACGCCTGGCGAAAAGCTTTTTATATGAGGTAAAGACGGTTGATCCCATGACCTATGTGGGTGTGATCCTGCTTTTGCTGGTGGTGGGAATTGCCGCTGCCTTGATTCCTGCCCAGCGCGCCGCGGCAGTTGAGCCGATTGAGGCCCTTCGGGACGAATAAACACAAATAAAGGTTGATATGGTTGCCCGAAGGCGGGAGTGATAGTCTATCCAGTCCCAAAAAGAGAGGCAGCCATGCGTGATATCAACCGCTTCAGCGCTTTGACACTGGCATCAATACTTGTCCTAACTTTATCCAGCGGCGCGTTTGCCCAGAGCACCCCGCTCGATAAGCAGGTTGGCACAGTCCTTCCAGATGCACAGACGTTTTATCTGGATCTGCACCAGCATCCTGAGCTTTCATCGCATGAGACACGGACGGCCGCAGAGTTGGCTTCACGTTTAAAGGCGCTGGGCTATGAAGTGACAGAGCATATTGGCGGGACCGGCATTGTGGCGATCATGAAGAATGGTCTCGGACCGACCGTGATGCTGCGCACTGAACTTGATGGGCTTCCCGTCGAAGAGAAAACCGGCTTGCCTTACGCCAGCAAAGCCCGCACAAAAGATGACAATGGACGCGACGTGAGTGTGATGCATGCCTGCGGGCATGACATTCATATGGCCAGCTTGTGGGGAACTGCATCCATCATGGCGCACAGCAAAGACACGTGGCATGGAACGCTGATGTTGATTGGCCAGCCGGCGGAAGAGACAATCACCGGCGCCGATGCCATGATTAAAGACGGCCTTTTCTCGCATTTCCCCAAGCCGGATATCGGCGTGGCGCTGCACGACACCAACACGCTTCCTTTCGGCAAAGTAGGAATCACACCCGGGTATGCCAAAGCCAATGCAGACTCTGTCCGCATTACGGTCTACGGCAAAGGTGGACACGGCGCGCTGCCGCAGACGACCATCGATCCGGTACTGATTGCCGCAAGAATTGCTGTAACGGTGCAGTCGATTGTGTCGCGCGAAATTAAACCAGGCGAAGCGGCAGTCATTACCATCGGCTATATTCAGGCAGGATCAAAGAACAATATCATCCCTGACCAGGCGCAGATGGGGCTGACAGTGCGTTCATATAAGCCGGAAGTTCGTCAGCATCTGCTGGCAGGAATAGAGCGCGTAGCCAAGGCAGAAGCCATGGCTGCAGGCGCGGAAAAGATGCCGCTAATCGAGAAATACGAATCCACTTCCGCCGTTTATAACGATCCCGTGCTGACAAAACATCTGGCCGCAACGCTTGAAGACGTATTGGGCAAGGGAACTGTGGTGACAGAAGAGCCCATTATGACGTCAGAAGATTACTCCTATTTTGTGGAGCAGGGCATACCGTCTTTTTATTTCACGCTGGGCGTGGCTGATCCACAGAAGCTGGCCGAGGCAAAAGCAGCCGGCGGACAGTTGCCTAGCAATCACTCGCCACTGTTTGCGCCGGTGCCGGAGCCTTCCATCAAGACCGGAATCACCGCTGAAGTTACGGTCCTGCGCGATCTGCTGAAAGGGACGTCAGCGGACGTGAAGAAGTTTACGGAGAAGCAGTCAGGCAATTAATAAATATGTTTCACCGCGGAAAAGGCAGAGACGCGGAGAGAACATAACGAATATTGTTTCAGCCCAAAGGAGCCGTTTACCCATGAAGTTTTCGCGCCGTGATTTTCTTGGAACTGCAGGCATGGCAACCGCCGTTACTCTGGCGCAACCATCCAGTTTGTTCGCACAAGGTGAAAGCTCAGCCAGGCAGCCGGAAGCGATCGCAAAGCTAGCGTCGCGCAAGCATGAAGCTCAGCCCATTACCGTGGCAGAGCGTGAACAGCGGGTTGAGCGTGCGCGTCAGCTGATGACGGAGAACAAGATTGATGCTGTAATGATCATGGGCGGCACCTCACTGGTGTATTTCTCCAACATTCACTGGTGGATGAGTGAGCGCACATTCGCCCTGATCCTGCCAGTGAAGGGAAGCCCGTTTTATGTCTGCCCGGCGTTTGAGGAAGATCGCGCGCGCGAGCAGATTGCCACCGGACCGGGCGGAAACAATGCAGAAGTACGCACGTGGCAGGAAGATGAAAGTCCTTATCAGCGCATTGCCGAAGGACTGAAGGCGCGTGGACTGTCCACGGGCAAGATCGGCATGGAAGAGACAGTACGTTATGTTTTCAGTGAGGGTGTGAGTAAGGCCGCACCGGGGCTGCAAATCGTGAGTGGTACACCCGTAACCGCCGGCTGCCGCATGATCAAAAGTCCGCACGAACTTCAATTGATGAAGCTGGCCAATGAAGTAACGCTGGCGGCGTATGAAGCAGCCTATCTTTCGACAAAAGAAGGCATGACACAAAACGATTTTGGCGCGATGGTGCAGGCCGCGCATGCACAGCAGGGTTTCCGTGGCGATGCCAGTATTCAGATAGGCGAATATTCGGCCCTGCCGCATGGATCGGCCAAGCCGCAGGTGATCCGCGAAGGAACAATTCTTTTAATGGATGGCGGCTGCACGGTGGAAGGCTATGAATCAGACATCAGCCGCACTGTTGTTCTGGGCAAGCCAACTGACAAGATGAAGCAGGTATTTGAGATTGTGCACAAAGCGCAATCCAGCGCTCTAGCAACAGCCAAACCCGGCGTTCAGTGCCAGGCTGTGGATGCTGCCGCGCGCAAAATAATTACTGACGCTGGCTATGGTCCTGACTACAAATATTTCACGCACCGCGTTGGGCACGGCATCGGCATGGATGGACACGAGTGGCCTTATCTTGTCCGCGGCGACACGCTTCCATTAGCGCCGCACATGACCTTCAGCGATGAGCCGGGCATCTATATTCGCGGCGAGTTTGGTGTGCGCCTGGAAGATGACATGCACATTACAGAGAACGGAGCGGAGCTGTTTACGCCGCAGTCGCCGAATCTGGAAGATCCGTTCGGAAGAAAATCTTAACCACGAAAGACACGAAGGCTAAACTTTGTGAACCTTCGTGTTCCTTTGTGATTGAGTTTATTTCAATGCGTTCGTAATAAATGCAGACACATCTTTCTTCAATTCTCCTAACGAGGAATCCTGGATATACATCATGTGTCCGGCACCGTAATAGCCAAGCGAGACGCGGGCATGCTGTGCGTTATCGAGTGCCATGTGATTCAGCGTGTACTGCGTAGCAAAGTAAGGCGTTGCCAGATCGAAATATCCTGAGCCAATAAAGAGTTTCATAAACGGATTTTTATCGAAGGCGTCTTTCAATGACTGCGCCGTGTCAGGGAAGCCGCCTCCGCGAATGCCCCAATCCCATTCGTCAAAGCGGAAGCCGCCACCAAGAATGTAGTACTCCAGGTCTGACTTGTAGCCGAGTTCGCTGCGCACATATTGATTGAACATCGCAGTATAAGGCGGACGAATGGCGCTCATGCTGGGATCAGAGCTGGCTGTTTCTTCCACGGCAGAGCGTGAGGTGCCGGTAAAGCGACTGTCTAGCCGGCCTATCGTCTCGCGCTTGTCACGCAAAAGCTCTTTGGTGAAGTGAGATTCTTCAATGCGAAGATTGCTTTCATCAATATAGGTTTTGCTCAGGCCGGTGTAACGAGCCAGATGGTCAATCACATCCTGGCGTTCCTGTTGACTCAGGCGATCACCTTTGGCCAATGCATCTGCATAAGGACCGGAGGCCCACTGCTCAACTTCTGTGCGCAGCTTATCGAAATTCTGCTGAAGGTCCGGAGCCAGCTTTTTGTGATACCACGCGGCGCAGGCATATGTGGGTAGAAAGAGCAAGTAAGGGAGATCGTTGCCGGGAGCGCCGTCAGTTGTCTGGAAATTCAGAATGCTGGAGATCAACATGATTCCGTTGAAGGCAATGCCGTGCTCAACCAGGTAGCCGGAAAGCCCCGCGGCGCGTGTGGTGCCATAACTTTCTCCGACCATAAATAGTGGAGACGACCAGCGCTCATAGCGTCCGAGATAGAGGCGGATGAATTCGCCGACCGAAGCAATGTCATTCTTCAGGCCAAGGAAATTTTTTGTCTGATCGCGCTTCACGGCGCGGCTATAACCGGTTCCGACGGGGTCGATAAAAACCAGGTCAGTCTGATCAAGCCAGGTGTATTCGTTATCCACCAGCTGATAAGGAGCAGGTGGCATCATTCCATCGGGCTGCATGCGCACGCGCTTGGGACCGATAGCGCCCATATGCAGCCAGACTGACGCCGCACCCGGCCCGCCATTAAAAGAGAAGGTAAGTGGACGATGTTCAGTGCTTTGTCCGTCGAGAGTGTAAGCCATATAAAAAATGTGCGCTTCCACCTCACCCGTGTCAGTGTTTTTGAGCGGCATCAGTCCTGTAGTCGCGGTGTAACGCAGCGTCTTTCCTCCTACATGAATTTCATGATGTGTGATGATAGGCGGCTGATCGGTTGAATCTTTTTTGGCATCAGCCTGGGCAGCCGCTTGTTTTTGTTCAGCTGGAGTGGCGGTCGGATTGGCAGGCCGTTCATCACGGTTTCTCTGCTGGCTAAAAGCAGAAAGAGACAAAAGCAAAACAATAGCGGTCAAAAAAGACGTGGCGCGACTCTTTGTTGTTATTGTTATTGGTATTGGCAACACTCCACCTCGGAAAAGAAAATGCAATCTTTAGACGTGCCCGTGGAAAACAGGTGAGTGTAGCTGTCGCGATTAAAAAGGGCAAATCAGAACTGAGATGAAATTCCGGGAGGCCGTTGCGGCAGGTATTGCGAGCTTTCATTGCCCTTGAAATACCACATGAGCAAAACAAGAAACACGACTACGGCAAGCATACAGATACCGAAGTGATGACCTTCGCTACGAGATGGGGCGCGCTGTGCCATGACAATAGTTAGAACACAAACTTTGAAAAAAATCCCGGGTGTCTGAAAAACTTAAGAAATCTTTGCTTTTTTCACTATACACAAAAGGCCACAAGGAAGAGTTAATCTATTTGGTTCTTCCACGTGGCCTTTTTGTAAGCTGCAGGATGGCTTCTTGTGAGCTGCCTATTAATGAGCAGGTACTACCAAATCCCGATCCAGCCTGACTTCCAGCTGTGTGCCTTTTTCCAGCCGTAAATCCCTGCCTTTAAATAGAAAACCGCTGCCTGTTCCCAATCCAGCTCCGGTTACAGCGCCCACGGCAGCTCCTCTGCTTCCGCCGGCAACAGATCCGCTGGCAGCGCCAACAGCCGCTCCGATTGCGGCGTTGGTGATCACCTTCTTTTTGTCAGGACCCTTGCGATAAAGCTCGCCTTCTTCACTGTCGCTTTTGATGGAAGGGTCGCCGGGAACGCCGGTTACCGTTGCGACCAGCGGAACCCAGCCTTTGCGCGTTTCGATTTCATCCAGTGCAAGCAGTATCCGTGCACCCGTGTATCCGCGTTCAAATGTTCCGATGTGGCCTTTGATGGTTCTGCCCTTGGGGATCACCAGCCCGATCGGTGTGACCAACTCTTCGCGCAGCTCAGCTTTGAAATGGTCGCCTTCGCGCATCTTGTGCGTATCGAGCGTGTCTTTCAGCTTGATGATGAACCGGCTGCCGTCCGGAATGGCGTTAAGCGGCCCTCCTGGAGGAGCGTTATATCCAGAAGTTAGTGCAGTCTGCCCATAGCCGCTATGCCCATAAGGTGATGCCGGTGGTGGCGGCGGAGGAGTGTAGCTGTCATCATCCTGGCCTTTGGGGCGTGTTTTGAGCGTTGGATCGCCAGGATTCGTGTTGTCCTGGGCAGTTGCACCCAAGGTCAATGCCAGTAATAAAGCAGAAACTGCGAAGACGGCCCACTTTGCCTTCATTGGGGTACCTCATGGGGATATAGGAATGCTTGGCGGGTGAGATGATGCGTAATCCAGAAAAGCTGCTCTGGAATCAGCAATTTTCGTCCCTATGACCTTTGAACACCATATGCGAGGAAATTACTCGAAATAGGACATTACTAAAGTAACTGGCCAGAGGTTCACTCTGGGGGCGTTTTGGCGCATCATAATTGTGAGTAGAAATACCGATTTATTCCCCTGAAAAGGAATGTGACCATGAAAAACTGGTATTTACCTGCAACTGTTCTGGGACTGGCCGGGCTGGGATTGATCTTTGCCAGCGAACGCGGCCGTGAGCGCGTCCGCCATTTTGTGGACGACTTCCTGAGACATGGCGATCCGATTGGTGAATTCGGAAAGTTTTGTGACGATCAACTGGCCACGATCCAGGAAAGCCTGGACCGTCTTTCTGAAGCTTTAGAGGGCCCCCAAACGAGCTAAGCGGCAATCTTGTTGATGGTTTCCGCCATGCGCACGTCGCGCTGTGTTACTCCCCCGGAATCATGAGATACAAGGGCCAGGGTGATCGTGTTGTACCTGATATCGATATCGGGATGATGATTGGCCTGCTCCGCAGCATCTGCCACTTTATTCACAAATTTCATCGCTGCTTTAAAGTCAGGGAAGCGAAAAACCCGCTGGATAGCCTCGCCTTTTTTCTGCCATCCGCTCAAGGAAGTAAGCGCCTGGTCGATTTCAGTCTCAGTTAGCACTGCCATAAGATCACCTTTCCAATGCTCTGGAGTGATTCTAGTGCGTTCTCAGGAAAATTGCAGCATACGCCGACCCACGCGTGTTGCGGCCTGTTCTGATGACGAGGATGAGTGGCTATGTTGTCCGGGTTGAAGCAAGTACCGGTGTCGGCTTAATGGGATAGGTGAAGTGATCAATCTGTGAGTTAATCTCTTTCCGCAGATCATCCCAAATCGTATCCGGCATGTCCAGAAAAACTGAAACAACCTCAGGATCAAACTGACGGCCAGAGAATCTTTCTATTTCATCACGAGCTACCTGAATACTCTGGGCCGCGCGATAAGGACGGTCTGACGTAATGGCGTCCAGCGTATCTGCGATCGAGAAGATCCTGGCGCCAAGAGCAATGTCCTGACCTCTAAGGCCTCGCGGGTAACCAGTGCCGTCAAAGCGCTCCTGGTGAGAATAGACAATCTCCGCTGCTTCCGAAAGAAATGGGATTTTCTTCAGCATCTGGTAGCCGCGGAAGCAGTGCTCACGCATGATCTCAGTTTCGGCTTCGGTCAATGCACCGGGCTTTCTCAGGATTGCGTCTGGAATCGCCATTTTGCCAATATCGTGCAGGAATGCGCCGCGGGCAATCACGCGGATTTTATCGCCGGAAAGACCCATAGCGCGTGCGATTGCAATGGTGAATGCCGTAACTCGCTTGGAGTGGCCCTCAGTTTCAGCATCCTTCAGGTCAAGGGCATCGCCAAGTGCTTCCAGCGTAATGTCATAGGAGCGTTCCAGATCGGTCATTGCCTGGCGGAGTTGCTCCGTGCGCGCAGCCACCAGCGACTCAAGATTTGACTGGTAAGCCCGGTTTTCCAGCTTCAGGCGGCGGTGCTCAAGCGCACGCCGTACCATGGCTAAAAGTTGTTCACGCTCAAAGGGTTTCAGCAGATAGTCGTAAGCGCCATTGCGGATGGCGGCCAGCGCGACTGAAATATCGTGCACTGCCGTGACCATAATCACGGGCATGTCAGGGTATTTTTCCTTGGAGCGCTCCAGCAGGGCTATGCCATCGAGTTCAGCCATCATCAAGTCAGAAAGCATGAGCTCAAATTCGCCCGTGGAATTAAGTATGGCCAGAGCCTCCATGCCTGATGCGGCCTGCCGGGTCTTATAGCCCGCGGCGCTTAACATTGACGAGATGATTTCGCGGATCGGCTCCTCGTCGTCGACTACTAGAATTCGCTCTGTTGCCATTTACGGAAGTATACCTTTGAGGGGAAATGTTAATGTACCCCAGAGTTCCCGGAAATACAACGGTACTTGTACTTAAAAAACACTCAAAAACCGGAAATTCCGTGATATACAGTGTTTACACCTACTTCGATCTAAGAAATCCTGTGAAGAATTAGAGCATGGACTTAACCCTCCGACCAGAATTTTTGGCTGAAATGTCCACTCTGCTGATCCTGCTGGCAGGCGCCATACTTTTGTACAGCAGTTTCCGCGAGAAATACCTTGTCCAGTGGATTGCCGGTTGGAGCATATTCAGCCTTTCCAAAGTCTTTCTGGCATTCAGTTCTGCCCATGCACCTTCACCTGTCTGGACTGCTCTGGCTTACGGTGCTTACCTGGTGGCTGTCGCCTTCTTTGTAACTTCCGTGTTGAGTTACGTTTCCCAGCGCAAACTCATCCTGCCATCATGCCTTGTTTTGGGGATATCACTGCTTCTGACTTTGGCCTATTCGCTGTGGAAGCCATATGCAGCCTTGCTCTACCTGGCATTTGCCCTTTGCTGGATAGTGAGCATTGTTGCCTCAGCACAGCTGGTTCGTTTTGCCTGGGGCCGGGTTAGCGTGGGGCGCTGGCTGCTGGCGATCATGCTGGTGCTGTTGCATCTGGATGCCGTAGGCAGCGTTCATCGAATTCTTGGCACAGATATTTTCTTTGATCTGCTGTTGGGCATCAGCATTATGACGATTGTGCTGGAGGATTCAAGGCATCAGGTGCAACGCCTGGATGCCCTCCACAAGATCACGCAACAAATCTCTGATTCCCGGGAATTTGATCCCACAGTTGAGACCATTCTTGAAGAGCTCGCCAAGACCACTCGTGCCAAAGCTGCGTGGTTCCGCCTTCTTGAGGGCGAGCATCTGGTGTTGGCGTCTCATCGCGGCTTGTCACAGGCTTTTATCGATAAAGCCGCAAGCATTGAAACTGCAAGAAGCATCAGCGGCATTGCCCTGCGTGAGGGTGAAATCTACGTACTGCAGGCCGAGGAAGCTGCCCCTGGTATTCGCGAAATATTGATCGCTGAGAACATTCACCATCTTGTGCTTGTTCCGGTGGAGGGCAAGCATTCTCACGTGGGAACGTTTGTTCTGGGCATGAAGTGGTTCCGGGCCTACACCGGAAAAGAGAAAGATTTTTTGCGGGCTGCAGCCAAGCAGCTTGGGCTGGCGGCGGAAAATCGCAAGCTTCTTCAGCAATTGGTCCATTCACGTAATGAATGGGTCAGCACCTTTGACTCAATTCCGGATGGCATTCTTGTACACGATCTGGAATATCGTGTTCTGCGCGCAAATAGCGCTTTATTGGGTAGATTGAAGCGCTCGCGTGAAGAGGTAGTCCAGCATCGTTGCGAAGAGGTTTTGCCCGGGGCCGCCATCAACTGGCAGGGATGTCCTTACTGTGCGCATGCAGACTGCGGAGGCGAAGAGGATCCCTGTTTTGGCGGCTACTCTGTGGTTTCAACCTCGGCTTATACAGGGGAAGATCACACACGCGTCGGCACAGTCCACGTAATTAAGGACATTACGGAATCCAAAGCTGCGGAAGAGCGCTTTACCTCACTGTTTAACCACATGCAGGAAGGCGTTTTTGTTTCTACTCCAGACGGCAACCTGCAGGATTGCAATGATGCTTTTGTCAGCATGCTGGGATACGAGAATAAAGAAAACATTTTCAGCATCGACGTTGCAGATCTGTACGTTGATATTGATGACCGCAACAAGTTTCTGAGTGAAATCTCAAGTCATGGGTTTGTCAGAAATTACGAAATTGTGCTGCGCCGCAAGGATGGCAGCCATATCAATGTGATTGAAAGCAGCTTTGCCACGCGCAAGCCGAGTGGGGCCGTTGAACGTTATCAGGGTGTGATTCTGGATGTAACCGAGATGAAGCGCGCAGAAGACGAAATTCGTCGGCGCAATCGCGAATTGTATGTATTAAACAACATCGCGGTGGCTTTCAACCAGTCGTTCGATCTCGACGAAATCCTGCAGTTAATCATGCTGCAGATGGTGGAGTTATTTTCCACTGACACAGCTTCTGTCTATCTCTTTGATGAAGAGACAAGCACGCTCAGCAAGAAGGCAGCCTATGGACATCGCAGCTCCTGGGCCGTTGAGAGTGAGAACGTTGTGATGCCGGCTGAATTCATTGCCATGCTCAAAGCTCAACATACGGAAATCATTGACCAGCAACACCAGATCCATCTACCTGTGGTGCTGCGTCGCGCCGTGGAACTGGAAGGACTGCGTTCATGGCTTTGGGTAGTTTTGTGGCGCAAAGAAAAAATCCTGGGCGTTCTGGCCACAAGCAGCCGCGCCATACGAGACTTCACTCGCTCAGAGCAGGGCGTGATGGTTGCAGTGGGTAGGCAGTTAGCCACGACCATTGAGAAAGTCCAGCTCTATAACGAAACCCGCAAAGCTTATGAAGATTTACGCAGGACGCAGGAGCAATTGCTGCAGAGTGAAAAGATGTCTGCCGTTGGGCAATTGATTTCAGGGGTTGCGCATGAACTGAATAACCCGCTGACGGCAATCCTTGGTTATACGCAGCTCCTGGAAAATGAAAAGCTGGAGCCACGCGTCGAGGAGTTTATTCAGAAGCTGCGCAAGCAGGCGCAGCGCACGCAAAAGATCGTACAAAACCTGTTGTCATTTGCGCGTGAGCATAAGCCCAAGCGGGTGCATGTGGATTTACGCAGCGTGTTGGAAGACACCATTGCCCTGCGTGATTACGACCTGAAGGTTAACAACATTCTTGTTGAACGCGATTTTGATCCGGTGTTGCCGTCAGTGATTGCTGATCCACATCAACTCGAGCAGGTTTATCTCAACATCATCAATAATGCGGCGGACGCAATGATGGAAGGCGGTCGCGGTGGTCATCTGCACATTCATATCGCGGCAGAAAATGGCAACGTGATCACTGCGTTCCATGATTCAGGGCCAGGATTTTACGATGCGAAACATGTTTTTGATCCCTTCTATACCACGAAAGGCGTGGGCAAAGGGACTGGCCTGGGCCTAAGTATTTGCTATGGCATTGTGAAAGAGCATGGTGGAGAAATTACTGCCAGGAACCATCCTTCGGGCGGCGCATTATTGGAAATACATTTGCCGATCGCTGTGGGTGAGAAGCCGGTAACGGAGCGCGACCGAATTGTCGCGCGACGTGAATCACAGCTGGAAGGCACTGTGTTGCTGCTCGACGATGAAGAAGCAGTGCTCGATTTCGAGCGCGAAGTCCTCATTGCCGCAGGTTTAAATGTTCGCACAGCCAGCTCAGGTGCGGCTGCTGTGGATTATTTGAAGGAAGAAGACTTTGATGTGCTCTTTCTTGACAGCAAGATTCCCGGAACATGGTCGAGTGAAGAGGTTTATCACTGGATGGAAGAACACCGGCCAGAACTGCTGCCACGAACTGTATTCGTATTATCCAACGTATCGGACCCAACCGTCCGCGCTTTTATTGATGCCACCAAAGTTTTCTGCCTGGTCAAGCCCTTTGAGGTCTCTGATCTGCTTGCCATCACGCGCCGTGTGTTGCGCAGGGTGAAGGCAGCGCATACGCACTAAGTGTTCATGCTGAACGCGCCCGCGTTCCCTGGACCAGCATTTTTCCTACGCCTGGCACACGCGCGAAAGTGAGTACAGTGCTGCGAATCCATTGAGGAGCAGTAAGGGCGTTGCGCAATCGAGCAGCGTTGCGAAAAGCTGGCGAGAATCGCACGCGATATGCCGTGTGGTATTGTTCGTGAACTTGCTCCAAAGAACAGTCGTTATGGATAAAAGGAACGATTGATTTGGCAGCGAGAGTACCGCTCTGCAGAGCAAGAGAGATGCCGTCGCCAGCAAAAGGATCGATAAAGCCTGCGGCGTCGCCAGCAAGCAGCATTCCGTTGGATTCAGTTTGAGGCTCACGGAAATAGAGTGGGGAAGTGGTGACCGGTGGGAAGAGTGCCTTCCATGAGCGGCTGCGCTCCATAAGTCGTGGTTCTTTGGCAAATACCTCTTCCAGCGTGCGCGCTACATCCGCCCGGACCATGGCGCAGGCGTTGATTGATTCTGGGCCTACTGGAGTAACGCCGCAATATCCGCCGGGGAAAAAGTAAAGGTCGACCGATTGCGAGGGTGATTGCTCACTGAAGTGCGCCTTCAACCCAAGCCACTTTTCTTTACCTGCGACATCAAATTGAGTCAGCTTTGACCAGCGGCCCGTGGTATTGATGACTGCATGTGCAGTAAAAGTTTTTTCTGAAGTCTTTACTTGGAATACATTGCCACGATGTGCTTCAGTCACGGGTGTCTCTTCTTTCGCGGTAACACCGGCACGCTGTGCTGCCTGAAATAAAGCTGCGTCCAGGTCATACCGTGGAATGCTTTGTGCGGCAGGAGAGACTGGCAAAGTAAGAATTTTGCGATCCAAAAATATTCGCGACGAAGTGATTGCAGGAGCTGATTGAAAGCGGCCATCCTCCAGCAGGCCATGAAGCAATCCCAATGACTCAGAGGAGACAAATTCTCCGCATACTTTTTGCCGGGGAAATGAGTTCTTTTCCAGAAGCAATACCTTCGCGCCTGAACGGGCTGCTGTGATCGCGCATGCAGAGCCTGCTGGTCCCGCGCCCACAACAATCAGGTTATATTCGGCTGCTTCCACGCGATCACTCCCATGCGAAATAGAAAAGACTTTTTGATCTCAAGATTGCCGGCGCTGACTACCGGCTGAAGTATTTCTCTGATCTCATCCACAGTGTACGCCCGACGGACGGAGACAACAGCATCATGGCGGGTGATCCGGCTGCGATAAATTGGCTGGCCAATGTAGCTCAACGCCAAATGAACAGGATGGCGACGCAGATCATGGATAAAAAATGCATGGCGGGCGACGCGCAAACCTTCGCGGGCAAAGCGGAAGATCTCTTCCGGTTCCAGATGATGAAGAAAAAGAGAGCAGCCAACAGCATCAAAGCTGTTGTCGCGAAAAGGAAGGGCTGTGGCATCGCCGCAAATAGCAGGATAGGAGTTGCTGAGATGCGTTGGAGCAAGATCAAGAATCACCGGCCTGACATTGATTCCAGATTTCGCCAGTGAACGCTGTGTCTGTGAAGCAATGAAGCCTTCACTGCCGGCTACATCAATCCATGAGAGCTCGGTTAAGCCTCGCTTTTTGGCTATTCGCCGCAGCATATACGCGACGGTCGAGATGCCACCGAGCCAGCGGTTGAACCCGCGCAGGTCTTTGATCGATGCCGCGACTTCCGCGGGCGTTCCGGCGTCTGTATCCAGAAGTTCTGGGATTACGACACGCTTCATCAGACCCGGGCCAGTTCTTCTTCCAGCAACTGCTTGTTATAGAGGTCCGTGTAGTAACCGTTACGGGCCAGAAGTTCTTCATGCGTGCCCAGCTCGACTACGCGGCCGTCATGCAGCACGGCGATATGGTCAGCATTTTGCACGGTAGAAACACGATGCGAAATAAAGATGGTGGTGCGTCCCTTCATCACCTGACGCAGATGCTCAAGAATTTTTTCCTCAGTGTAGGTGTCCACGCTGGAAAGAGCGTCATCCAGAATTAGGATGCGCGGATTGCGGATGATGGCACGCGCAATCGCTGTACGCTGCTTCTGTCCGCCTGAGAGTGTAATGCCGCGCTCGCCGACAATCGTATTGTAGCCTTCATTGAAACCTTCAATATCCTTCGCGATGTTGGCTGCCTCCGCCGCAGCATGCACTTCCTCGTCCGTAGCGCCTTCCACACCGAAGGCGATATTTTCACGCACTGTATCGCTGAAGAGGAACGTTTCCTGGGGAACAAATCCGATGTTCTGACGCACAGTTTCCAGCGGATACTCAATGATCGGTCGCCCATCCAGCAACAGAGAACCCGGCTTTGTATCGTAGACACGTGGCAAAAGATTGACCAATGTAGTCTTGCCTGAGCCGGTTGGACCAACAATCGCAAGGCTGGTGCCGGCCGGGATCTTAAGATTCACGTCCTTTAAAACCGGCACGCCGTTGTAATCAAAATCAAGGTGGCGGAATTCAATTTCGCCGCGCAGGGCTGTCACGCTTTTAAGATCAGCAGAAACTCGCGCATCGGTAATGTCTGGCTGCGCGATCAGAATTTCATTGATGCGGCCCATCGAAGCCGTTCCGCGCTGAAAGATATTGATGACCCAGCCCAGAGCGATGATCGGCCATGTAAGCATCACGATATAGGTATTAAAAGCAACAAACTGTCCCAGACTCATGCGGTGCAAAAGCACTTCGCGCCCGCCAATCCATAAAACCAGAACTACGGCAAATCCAAGCAGCATTTCAAGAGTGGGCCACAGCATGCCGGTGAGCCGTGCCAACGGAAGGCTTCGTGTGACATATTCCTGATTGCTCGTTTCAAACAGTGCGATCTCGGCTTCTTCCTGCGCATAAGCCCGTACTAATCGCGCGCCAGAGAAGTTTTCCTGCGCACGGGCTGAGATATCAGAGAACTGGGCCTGGATCTTTTCAAACCGTTCATGAATCTTGCGGCCAAAATACTGCACGATAATACTGGCCAGCGGTAGAGGCGCAAAGGCATACAGCGTCAGTTTGGGGCTGATGTGCCACATAAAAACCAGCGCCGCCGCGGTAAAGACCAGCGTATTCGCCGTGTACATAATGGCTGGTCCCAGCAGCATGCGGACGGCATTCAAGTCGTTGGTTGCGCGAGCCATGATGTCGCCCGTCCGATTTTTCTGGTAGTGCGAGTAAGACAGCGACTCCAGATGGCGAAAGATATCATTGCGCAGATCGTACTCAATCTCGCGCGAAACGCCGATCACAAGCCAGCGCGTCAGAAACTGAAACACACCTTTGAAGAGTGCCAATCCCACCAGGAACAATGCGTAATACAGGATGACCTTGTGCTCGAGCGCTTCAGTATGGTTCAAATAATCAATCGCGCGTTCGATGACCAGTGGTGATATAACCGCGAGTCCGTTATTGAAAAGGACTGTAACCGCCCCCCAAAACAAAGTGGTCCGGTATTTATGCAGGTAGGGCCAGAGCGGTTTGAGATTTTTGCCCATGAAAACTAATAGATGATTTTAACAGGTGGAAAGAAGCTGAGAATTCTTGCTACCTACAGCTTAACTTTGTGTTCCTTCGTGACCTTTGTGGTTAAAATTTCGACATCTGTTTCGCTCTGAGGATTGTGATGAAGCCTTTATTTCTTGCTTTTCTTGTTCTATTTGCGTTCGGCGCTCTGAGCGCACAGCAGACTGTTTGGCAGCCATCCGCAGGGCATACGCAAATGCCAATATGGCCGGCGGCAGCGCCTGATCAACAGCCCGTCGCGGGGCCGGAAATCGTGAGGACCGAAACAAAAGACTTGGTTGGCGGCAGGCAGTGGGCTTACATCAGCAATGTCACGCATCCCACCATGACGGTCTATTCACCTACCGGGCAAAATACCGGCGTTGCCGTTGTCGTGTTTCCCGGCGGCGGATATCAGGAACTGGCCATTGATCTCGAGGGCACTGAAGTCTGCGATTGGCTAACGTCGAAAGGGATCACGTGTGTGCTGTTGAAATACCGCGTGACGGATGTAGGGTCGTATCCGAGATCGGGACCGTATCCGGAATCACCCATGGCGCTGGAAGATGCGCAGAGAACGCTGGGGCTGGTGCGCTCAAATGCTGCCAAGTGGCAGATCAATCCACACAAGATTGGCGTGATTGGCTTTTCGGCCGGTGGACATCTGGTAGCCGCGATCAGTACGCATTTTGAGGAACGCTTGTATCCGGTGTCGACGCTGCCGATAAAGAGAGCTGTCGTCCGGATTTTGCAGTAGCGGTCTTTCCTGGGCACCTATCCATTACTGCGGCGGAGTCGGATGCCAGGCAAGGCACCAGAAAGTTTGTGGTCCGATATCCGGCGACTATTGATAAACAGCTCGGGTTGAATCCCGAAATTCCTGTTACCAGCCGGACGCCGCCCACGTTTTTGCTGCAGGCGGAGGATGACCCGGTCGATAGTGTAAACAACTCATTGGCGTACTATATCGCGCTGAAGAAAGCTGGGGTTTCCGTTGAGATGCATCTGTACGCGCTGGGAGGACATGCATTTGGGCTGCGACGTACAAAGTTCCCTATAACAGCGTGGCCACAGTTGGTGGAAATATGGCTGGGGACGATCGGGGTGATTTCGGAAATAAGTACTCTGCATCATCATTTGAAAATGAACTTCGAAATTTTATATTCGGCCTTTCCTAAACGCTGAGCTTTGTCGCGGAAGATCTGGTTTTTCTTCGGGCTGCCAAAGCCAACTGAAATCTGTTTCAAGGCTGGGATCCGGAGGATCGCATCGTACCGGTCAGGTTGTAAATTGCGCGCATCAACATGGATGAACTCTTCCAGAGCGGGCGAGCTGGAAATGCCATTCAAATCTACCAGTGCTTTAAGGTTTTCAAGATAAACCCGGCGCAATTTTGCTAGTTTTGACAAATCTGGAATTTGAATTACGTTGCGTAAGGACTGAAGAAATAAAAACTGCAGGCCAACTAAAGAAGAAATGACGCTGATATCGTGAAGTCCTCTGATTTGCCAAAGCTCAAGGTATTGAAGGCTCTCTTTGTCCATCAGGGCCGACAAGTCCCGTATACCGCCCAATTTGATATCGAGTGATCGAAGTTGTGACAAGTCCGCAAGATATTCCAGGCTTGGGGTAGTGATTGAGCGCAGAGTCAAGTCTTCCAATTGCTGCAATGAAGCCAGCGCTTCAATTCCGTTCTGCTGTCCTTCAAGGTACAGTTCGCGTAATGCCGTGAATCTGCTCAAAGGTTTGAGGCTCGGCTTTTTAGATGCCGTTGCGGTTAAAGAAAGTGAGGAGATAGTGGTTGGGAAGTTATTAAGAAAATCGAAGCTCTTGAGATTACTAATGCCGATGGAGAGAGCTTCCAGATTTGTCATGCCGACGAGATGTTCAATCCCTGTGGCGCTCGTCAGAGAATCCGCGCTAAAACGGCGAACATTGGATAGTTTTGCTGCGAACGACAGGTCATAGACTGAGCCGCGGCCATAAACTCGAAGTTGAATATCTGGCCGGCGTAAAAATAAATTCTCATTGAGAGAATCCCAGGTTTGGGAATCGACCACTGAAAAGGTTTGCAGAACCTTTACTTTGGGGTTCGCCGCGATCTCATGAATCTCTTCAATAGTAAGAGTTTCAGCGAATTGCAATCGTTGAGATTGAATCGAGGTAGAAGTCAAAGGCTTTTATCCAATGTGAAGCGTTGCTATTTTACACAGACTGAAAAGCCATTCAAGAAATGTAATTACGACGGGGTTTTCATAATCAGATATCCCCCAGCCAAACCAAAAATCAAATCTGGCGACCATGCGGCAATCAACGGAGGAAGCTGGCTGATATTGCCCATAGCCTCAAACAGACTGGAGGTCAGGACGTATGTTACGCCGATGATCAGCGCCACTACCACGCCGCTGAGCGCTCCGCGGCGTCCGCCAGAAAGAGCGAAGGGAACCGCAAGTATGGCCATGACAAAGGTGATCAGCGGGAAGGCAATCTTCTTCTGAAGCTGTACACGCAGACGTACCACGTCAAAGCCGCCCTGCTGCAGGTCAGAGATGTAATGGCGGAGCTCGTCATAATTCATCTCAGAGGATTGGAGCACCTCTTTCTTGAAGTAGGTGGGAGGTTCATCGAGCTCGGCGAATGTGCTTACGTCAAACTTGCGCAGATCTTCGCGAGGATCAGAGTTGGGCGCGTTGCTCCAGATGCGCTGCCAGCCATTTTCAAAGGTCCATTTCTGCAGATGCTCTGCCCAGCGGGAGCGCGCAGCATAAACGCGCTTCACAATCTGGAAGGAGTGCGGGTCCAGTTCAAAGGCAGTAATGCTGGCAAATGTATTGCGGTCCGGATCAAACGCTTCGTAATAATAAATTTTGCGGTTTTCTTCGGTGCCATCCTTGCGTTTCTGGCTCTCGCCAAAAATCCATTTGCGGTCAGGCCGCAAATAAGTCTGAGCCGGTTTTCCTTTGATCATGTTGCGCAAAGTTTCAACACGCTTATTGGCATAAGGCAGATACCACTGGTCCAGCACAAAAAGTCCGCCAGCCAGGATCATAGAGATCACTAGAATGGGGATCACGGTACGGTAAATGCTCACCCCGGTGGCCTTCATTGCGGTAATTTCATTGGTCTTTTGCAGCAGGCCAAACATCACCAATACGGTCAGCAGGACTGCCAGAGGCGTGATCTGATACAGGACTGAAGGAATGAAGTTCAGCAGGTATTCAAGCTGGGTAATGAGTGGAATCTTTTTCCTGACAATGTCTGACAGCAGCTCAAAATAGGTAAAGACTAGAAAGAGAACAATCAGGCTGGCAAGAATCAGAAACAGATAGCTGACAAAGTTGCGCAAAACGTAGTCGTCAAGGATAAGAGGGAAGCGCCCGCTGAAACGCCTCCCCCTGCGGCGTCCCCCATTGGTTGCCGCTTCCTCGGTTTTTCCTCTGAATATATTTGAGAACATGCTCTTGAACTGGCCAAGCAGCATCTGTCCCAGCCCGAGCTCTACCGGGATCTTATCAGTGCGTGACAGCAGGATTGTGCCGATAATGCCAAAGATGATATTGGCCATCCAAACGCCGAGCACGGGAGAAACTTTTCCGCCACGGGCCAGGGAGACGCCAATGATGGAGAGGAAGTAATAAATAAAGACCAGAACAATGGTAAGAACAAAACCTGCGCCCTTGCCGCCTTTTTTGGCCGAGAGGCCCAGCGGGATTCCGATCAGCACCAGCACCAGACAGGCAGTAGGAAGAGCCAGGCGGCGGTTAAATTCAATCCAATACCAGCGGGCGAGATCCTTATTGGGATTGTATTTTTGTTTGAGCAGATCCGGCGTGCTCAGCTGGGCTACCGGAATGGCGTCCTGCGCCGGCTTCTCCGTCGGCGGAAGGCTGATGGCAATATCGGTCTCGTCAAAGGTGGTGATGGTGTATTGGTCCGGCGTGCGGGAATTTGTATCATGCGTTTCACCATGCATGAGATGGAGCCGGATGGCGTCATTGCCCTGCGCCGTAACCACAGCCTGTTTTGCGATAGTAATTTTAGGCGCGCCCGGAATGCTGATGTCCGCATCGAAGACGTTTTTCCAGATCGCGGTGCCGGAGGCGCTGGTTACGTCTTCAACATAAAGAACGTGATTGTGGAAGCCTTCATAAAAAACGTGCGGCTGGACTTCGAAAGAAATCTGGGTGGCTGCCAGCTGATTTTGCAGCTTGGCCAAAGCTGCCGCGGATCGAGGCTCAATGATCACGGTATTGATCAAGGCCAGAATCCAGGCAGCAATACCGAAAAATGAAATGATTTTAAGGAATTTGCGGACACTCACGCCGGAAGAACGCATGGCAGTAACTTCACTGTCGGCGGCCATACGGCTGAGGCCCAGCAGAATGCCGACAAGAACTCCCATGGGAATGGTAACTTTCAGGGCTGCCGGCAGGGTAAAGAAAAATATCTCAGCTACACTGGGAAACGGAGCGCTGTTGCGCACCACGGCTTCGAGGATTCGTGTGAGTTCGCGCATAAAGATCACGAACGTAAACACTGAGGCCCCGATCAGCCCGTGCCAGAGCACTTCCTTCAATATGTAACGCGTAAAGATGCGCACGAGATCTTCTTGTCAAAAGTTTAGCAGAAGCCCGGCTATGTTATTAATGGATGAGTGGGTACCCCGGTGATTCATCTCCTGTTTCTTTGGCACATGCACCAGCCTTTTTATAAAGACCTGGTAACCGGCGAGTATCGCCTGCCGTGGGTGCGGCTGCATGCACTCAAGGACTATTACGGCATGGTGAAGCTGCTGGATGAGTTTCCTGAAGTCCACCAGACATTCAATCTTGTCCCGTCATTAATTGCGCAGATGCAGGAGTACGTTTCCGGCAACGCGCAGGACCCTTTCCTGCAGGTAGCAGCGCGTCCTGCATCAGAGATGGACCTGGCGGAGCGCATCTTCGCCGTTCAGTACCTGTTTCAGGCAAATATCGACAATATGATCGGGCGGTATCCGCGATACCGGGAACTCTGGCAGGAGTTTGGCATAAACCCGCATGAAGCGCCAACGCATGTCAAGCGAATGTCCAATGCGGATGTTACCGACCTGCAGGTGCTCTCACAGATCGCGTGGATGGATGAGTTCTTTCTGGATGATCCCACAATCGCCGAGCTGATCAAGAAGGGTCGCGAATATTCATTAGACGATCAGCAGCATGTGATCGAGATTCAGAAAAAATTTCTGGGGCGAGTCTTGCCGGCCTACGCTGACGCTGGTAAGCGAGGTGCCATTGAGATATCGACGTCGCCTTTTTACCATCCCATTTTGCCGCTGATTTGCGATACGAACATGGGCGCAGTCTCTCACGGCGGATTGCCCTTACCTTCGCATCGTTTTATCCACCCTGAAGATGCCAAAGAGCAGATTGAGCGCGGCCTGGTGCTCCATGAGCAGGTATTTGGATTGCGTCCCAAGGGAATGTGGCCGTCAGAGGGAAGTGTCTCCAATGAAGTGCTGGCGATTGCTCATGAGTTAGGCGTGAAATGGCTGGCGACCGATGAAGGTGTGTTGGGACGTTCACGCGGTGTGATTTTTGAGCGTGATCACAGCGGAAAGTTGGATGCCAGATCTGCCGAGCAGCTTTATCGGATTTTTCACTGGGAGTTGGGCGGCGCGGAGATGCATATGCTTTTCCGCGACCATTCACTTTCTGACCTGATCGGCTTTGTCTATTCCGGCATGTCGGCAAAAGACGCTGCTGAAGATTTTCTTCGCCGCGTAAAACAGGCAGCGGAGCCTATCTTGCAAAAGGGAAGAACGGCCGTGGTGCCAATCATTCTGGATGGCGAGAATGCCTGGGAGTACTATCCGCAATCAGGCCGCGAATTTCTGCGCAGGCTCTATGACGGCATTCAGAAAGACAAGACCATTACTGCGCTGACAGTATCAGAGGCGATTGAACGCGAGTCCGCTCCAGAGAAACTAGACGCGATTATTCCAGGCTCATGGATCAACTCCAACTTTGATATTTGGATTGGCGCTTCCGAAGACAATACAGCGTGGGACCAGCTATCCGCGGCGCGTGATTTCTTTGCCGAAAATGTGAGCAAAGTTAGTCCTGAGCAGGCAAAGTTGGCGTATGAAGAGTTGCTCATTGCTGAAGGAAGTGACTGGAATTGGTGGTATGGTCCGGAACACCACTCCGCGAATGATCGCGATTTTGATGAGCTTTACCGCAAGCATCTTTCCAATATCTATTTGGCGCTAGGTGGCACGCCGCCTGATGCGTTGGCCCAACCGATTGCCGGCATTCCTGCCAAGACGCTGTTTACTCCGCAGACGGCATACATTCATCCCAAGGTCGATGGAAAAAATGTCGGCTACTTTGAGTGGCTTGGAGCCGCGACGCATGTGGCGGATCGCCGCTCCTCTGCCATGCACGGCAAGATATTTCTCCTGGATACCGGACATGCCGGGATTGATGAAACAAATCTCTATTGCCGGATGGACTTTATGGAGCCCACCAGCGAATGGGCCAGCGGCGATACGCGTATGGTTGTGACGATTGAGGGTGTCGAAACAAAACGCTCTCTTCGCCTGGAGGCAGATATTTCAGGCGGAATGATGCGCAGCTGGAAGCTTTGTGAAGATGGGCAGCCGGTTGAACAGTCTGAAGGGGTGAAGGCTGATATTGAAGCAATCTTTGAATGCCAGATGCCGCTCAAGCTGCTCGATGCAGCCCAGAGTGCGGTGTTGCGTGTACGGTTCTCTTTATGGCGCGATGGCCTGCCTCTGGACGCTCTACCCCAGGAAGGCGCGATAGACATTCGGGTGGCGCCGGAAATCGAATTAAACTCACTGCCCTATGCCAAGCCGTAGCTTGGACCTCAAGCTTTCAGCGATGACATGAAATTAATGACATGGTCGACTTGTGTGCCGTGCCTGCCGTTGCAAGGCGGAGTACCGTTTGCAAATGGCTATGCGGCAGAGCGGTTGGGAGCGAAGCGACAAAAAAATGAAGGCCCGCGTGAGCAGGCCTTCGAGTTGTGAGGGGTAGAGGAGCTTAACTATTGGTTATTGTCCACATGCGTTGCGAATTCTGAATACGCACCGGCGTTGAAGAACACCAGACCACGTACACGGACCGTCGCACCTGCCGTTGGAGTCGTGTTGATATTTGTGCCGTTCACGATCGAGACTGGAACGCTGGTAGTGCCAGTCAACAATGCGAAAGCTGAGGTCGGGCTGAGCGTGAGCGTGAAGCCTGAGGCTGTCGGCGCAGGTGATGCTGCAACCGTCCCAACCAGGGCTTGTTCGCGCAGCTTCAGCTTAGCGGCAACAATCGGATCGGTTGAGCCGTCTGCGTCTGCTTCAACACGCTGGCCTTTGCCGATGTTGCTGGCATCGAATGCCGGTGGTGAGCTGAGGTTCAGACTATCTGTGCGAAGCTCAAACTGAGTATTGGCGCTGAACGTAATCTGTTCAGTTACAGGAGGATTCGCGGCGTTCGTTGAATCCAACTGGTGAGCAACCGTAATGGAAGTTGCAGGAGTGCCGGTTACAGTTGTGATCAGACCTTCCAGTTCCTTGCCCTTGTTGTTGCACTCGCGTTCAACCTTGGTCGCAACAATGGTTCCATCGGATTGCGTCTGAGAATCAACTTCCACCACATCACCAACGCTCAGGTCAGACAATGACTTGATGCCGTCATTAAAGTTGGTGCTGGAATTTGTGACAAAAGTAATACTGGTGCTGCCCGTATTGATGGTGAAATTCGGGGCGTTGATGGCGGTTATGCTGCCATGAACGTCATTGCCTTTGCCGTCATGGTCGTCTTCATTTTCCCCGCCGCCCGCCGCAACTGTTGAGGTAGTAACGGTGAAAGTCGGGTTGACGGTAGCTGCTGTGACCGGCGGACCATTCAGCGTGATGGAACTTGCCAAATTCAGATCAAAATTGATGAACGTCGGCGTGGTGGTTCCAATTGTGATGTTCGCTGGGAAAGTGACATTCACGGTAGCATTGGTGAGCGTGGCGGGAATTTTTGTTGGTACGCCGCCGCTGATGACTACGACATCAGGATCGGTAAAGGTGAATGTCGCGGCGCTGTAGGTTCCTGCGGGAACGTTCGCGAGCGAAAATGGCTCAAGCGTACCAGCCTCGTGTACAAACTCTATCTCAGCATTTGGTGCTGCCAGATTTCCCGTAGTTGCGGTCGGGCTCACGCCGGTGAGCGTAAGGTTGGTGACTGATAGCTCGAATTTCACGATCTGGTCGTTGGTGGCATCACCGGTCTGGATGACAAGGTTTTGCGGCCCTGCACCGGCAGTTGAAAGCGATGAATTTCCCGAGCTTCCGCATCCTGTCAACATCAAAGCAAACACCACACTCAAAAGTGTGAATAAATAAACCCGTTTCATGGGGCCTCCAAGATTTAGCTTTCTGAAGAATTTGGATCGAGTGGCGTTGTAAAGGTAGAGTACTACGCACCATGTTCTGATAGTGGGCGATTTCGTTATGTTATCGCTCCCCTGTACATGCCCGAAGCATGGCAGAGACAACGAACCTTCGGTGCGTACCTTCCCAGCTTCGTTCGCCGGGAAGAAAACCGATGTCGTAATTTCGCCAAAGCTTCTCAAAGCTGCACCTTTCTGTTTCATCAGAACTACCTGAGTACAGAAGCCTGTACCCGCTCTTACTATTGCAGCCGCGTTGCCAAAAGAAGTAATGAGTTAAGCTATTTATATTCATATAGATAGATAAACTGTGAATGGAGTAGGCTGGGTTGATTTAACGCGAAACTGTGTCGTGCGGATACAAGTCAGGATCGTTTGGTTTGAAAATCAAAAGCTGGATTGAAAAGAAACGGCGATGCGCTTAGAGAGCATCGCCGTGCTGAGAATTTGCTGCTAGTTAAAAAGCTCGAACATCTGTGGTGGTCTTCCGCCGTGATGATGATCATCGCCGCCGGAACGGTCATGATCATCTGAACCCGGTGATGAGCCATTGTCCCCACTAGAGCCCGGCGTTGAATTGTCACCGCCACCTCCGCCATTGTTTGATCCAGAGCCAGTTTGATTGCCCCCATTGTCATTTCCGCCGGAAGGATGTCCCCCGTCAGAGTCCCCCCCGCCGTGGTGGTCTCCGGGATTGTGGTCAGAAGCGGTCAAGTTTCGAATGGGATCATTATCGTCATCGCTTAAACTGCTATTGTCTTTGTGGCCAGGACGATCAAGCTGCGGACGCAGGTCCTGGGTTGGGCGAGGTGTTTCCGGTCCGGTTTCCATGCCGACGCGGCTGGAGAATCCAGCGGTGATCAGGACTGATGTCCCGCGGCCAGTTACAGCTTCCAACTCAACCACGCCTTCCTGGACGTCAACCTCGGTAAAGCCGCGACGATCAACTTCCACGTCAAACTTGGTGCCGCGAACGGAAATCACCGCGCTGGGCGTGCCGATCTGAAATGCCGGGGCGCCGTTGAGACGCTTTTGAATTTGTGTGCGAACACGGCCGAGCAGCAACTGAAAATATTTCCAGCCGCTGGTTTCTGGCTGCTTCAGTAAAATCTTGGTGTATGGCTTTACCAGCACATCACTGCCATCGGAAAGTTTTAAGAGCAGCCGGCCGTCGTCTGTGCTCACAGTCGTGTCTGGCGGCAATACCTGTCCTCTCGAAGGAGTGATAAGCGCTTGTGCCGGCAGTTGAATGCTCACCTTTCCTTTAAAGTCTGAAATTGTTGCCCCGGCATAGGGAGCGCTGGCGGCAGGTGCTGTCTGCTGGGCCACTGCGCACGCGCAGTAAAGTGCAAGGCCAATCATGATAAGAATCGATTTGTTTTTCATGGTGCCACCTCCGTAACTTCTCGGGCGCCACGCGGCAGAGTAAACGCGAACGTGGTGCCTGAGGTTTGGTTGCTGCTTACCTGAACTCTTCCGCCGTGTTGCTGAGAAATGCGGCGGACAAAGCTGAGTCCTAAACCCCATCCGGGGATCGATTCACTGCGGGTAGGACGATAGAATCGTTCAAACAACTGCTCCAACTCGGTCTCAGGGATGACGGGACCAAAATTCTGTACCTCAAATTGAACCTCTTCTTCGCTTGAGCTGATGCGTACTGTGACCTCAGTTCCTTCTGTTCCGTATTTGATGGCGTTGCTCACCAGGTTGAGCAGAGCGCCGGAGATGAGCGTCTCATCGCAGAGAACGAATTCATCTTCGCATTCCTGATCAACACGCACCGGGACTTTGGCGGAATTAGCCAATGGCTGCACTACTTTTTTCACGTGTTCAACCATCGCGGCGATATTGGTCCGGGCGAGACGAAGTGGTCTGGCGCCGGCGTCCAGGCGAAGGACTTCAAGATAGGTGTTGATCATCGCCACCAGCCGGTTTGCTTCGCGGAAAATCGTGTTGGGTGCTTCACTGGTTGCTGGAGAATTGGGATAGCGCATCAGCAGCTCGGAGAAACCCTGGATCGAGATGAGTGGTGTGCGCAATTCATGCGTAACAAAGCTCAGTGCTTCAGATCGTGCCTGGTCTCTTTCGCGGCGCGCTGTGATGTCTTCGGCCACCAGCAGCAGGGCGCCGGCTTCTGCAAAAGAGGTCCAGGGCAGGCGGACCGCGCGAAAGCGCCATAATTCTTCGCTGAGCGGAACTTCATTCTCGGTCCACGACGCAGCTTCCTGTGGAAGGCTGGCAAGCTCTTTCCAGCCTCCCGCAAGCTGCGCGACTGCGGAGAGGTTATTCATTGCGGCATTTTGCCCTGCAGAAAATTTCTTCCATGTTTCGTTGCTGAAAAGTAGCGAACCATCCGCGCTGTAAACCGCCAGACCTTCACTCATGGTTTCAAGCAGTGTCTGGTTGAAGGAGTAAAGTGATGACAGTTCAGACTGAAGCTCTTTAAGGGCCGCCAGCTTCCAGTAAAGCCGGTCTGATGCGGGCCACTTCGTCAAAGCTGATCCTGAAGATTGTGCCGAGCTGAGATATCCATGATTAGGGATCGTGTGCAGCAACTGCCTCAATCGAGATGTTACTTCGCGATCTACGATGAGCAGGTTTTCCAGTTGTGCGATGGGCGCTGCCAGAACTCCGGCAACTAGCAGCGGTCCGTAAGAGAGCAGGCGATGATAATCGCGGAAGAGGAAAAACGCTGCGAAATATGTGCCTGCCAGAATCGCGACTAAAACTAAAAGTCCCCGCAAGCCAGGATAGCGCACCACTACCCAAAGCGCGCTGGCGCTCATCATGATGACCAACGTTAATTGGCTGACGTTGCCGATATGTGCCAGCATTCTGCCGCTCATCGCCATATCCGTTACGTTAGCGTTGATCTCAACGCCGGGCATTGGAAGCTGATTGCTGACGGGAGTGATGAGGCGGTCACTAATATCAATGGCGCCAAAGCCGATCAAGACTGCTTTGCCTGCCAACTGCTCTGCAGGTTTGGCGGCAAGCAGGTCGCCGGCGGATACAACCACAAACGGCGGATTTGTTTTTCCTGCTTCAAACTGCTGTCGGAAGTCCACAAGCAGGGGCGGCGCGGCAGTTAGATTCTCAATACCGGTCGTGCTCGAGTCAGACATGGTTTGCGATGTTGCGGCATTGGGCTGGGCGAGTTCAGCCAGTTTCAGGGCAAATGCTGGCCGCAAGCCGTCTGCTGTTGGTTCACTGACAGGAATGCTCCGGCAGAGACCGTCAAAGTCGATGATCGCCTGCACATGGCCTACGCCTTTAGCTGCCTGGGCAAAGCGAGGCAGTGGATCCATCCATAGATTGCCGGTAGGAGAGCTGGATATTTTTGCTGCCAGCACCATGTTCGGTGCGGAACGGATGGCATCGGCAAGTGCTGCATCATCACGCTCGTCTTCGGCCTCAGGCAAAAGCACGTCCATGCCGATTGCCTTGGGATGTTGCGCACTGACTGCCTGAATCAGTTTGGCCAGCTCCGCACGAGGCCAGGGCCAGCGGCCATGCTGAGCCAGGGTGGCGTCGTCTATCAGCACCATGGCAACTTGATTTGAAGTCGGCGCGGAAGGCCGCAGGCGGAAGAAAAAGTCGTTCAGCTTCTGGCTGAGAGTGGAGACAGGGAAGCTCAGGCTCACCAGAAAGACGAGCGTCAGCAGCACCACATTGAGCCTGATCCAACGGCCCCAGGTGATGGGCTTTGTGCCACTCGAATTGGAGAAGAGCTTCATTCGTGTCGTCTGAAAATTCTCCGGTTTAATTAGCCGACCATCAAATCAATGCCGAGCCGACGGGCTTTCTGATAGAGGGTTTTTCTCTCAATGCCCAACGCACGTGCGGCCTTGGATTTGTTGCCTGCATGCTCCTGCAACACGCGCATGATGTGCTGCCGCTCCATATCTTCGAGCGTCGTAGGAGGAATGTTCTCCGGACTGCCATTTTCACGAACAATCTGCCGTTCGCGCTCCACATCCGCCACACCGATTTCGCCAGACATGCAGAAGATCGCCAGCCGCTCAATAAGATTTTCCAGCTCGCGCACATTGCCGGGCCATGATGCGTTAGTCAGAACTCGCACCGCGGGTTCAGTTATCGTGATATTACGATTACTCTTGTTGTTAAAGCGCTTCAGGAAATGCTGTATCAGCAAGGGGATATCTTCGCGGCGTTCATCCAGGCTGGGCAGACTGATGACAACTACACTCAGCCGATAGTAAAGGTCTTCGCGGAAGCGGCCGTCGGTCATCATCTTGGTCAGGTCGCGATTGCTGGCAGCCAGAATCCGAACGTTAATCGACGTGTATTTGTGCGAACCAACACGGCGGATCTGCTGCTCCTGCACGGCACGCAGAAGATTGACCTGAAAGCCTGGCTTGGTTTCCGAAATTTCGTCGAGAAAGAGCGTGCCGCCGTGAGCAGCTTCAAACAGGCCAGGACGGCTGCTGTCAGCGCCGGTGTAAGCGCCTTTTTCATGGCCGAACAGTTCGCTCTCCAGAATATTTTCCGGAAGAGCTCCGCAGTTAACGGGAACAAAGGGCATCTTGGCGCGTGCGCTGTGATCATGCAGAGCGCGCGCGACTAACTCTTTACCCGTACCGCTTGCGCCAAGAATCAAAACGCTGGCCTCTGTCGGCGCTACGCGGGCAATAGCGCGATAGACTTCCAGCATTTTTGGCGTGCGGCCAATGATCGAGGTTTCTGGCCCTTCATCCACTGTGGCAGTCGCTTCACCCGATGACTTGCGGCTGGCTTGTATGCGGCGCACCAGCGCCAACAGGTCATCGATCAGAAGAGGCTTACCTAGATATTCAATGGCACCCGATCCCAGAGATTTAGTGACGGTCTCAACGCTGGTATGGGCGGTCATGATTACACAGGCGCACTGCGGCTGAAGCACTTTGATCAGGTCCAGAACGTTCAGGCCATTGGCTGTGCCCAAATAGAGGTCAAGCAGCGCCAATTGGATGGATTCGTTGCGCAGAATTACGTCAGCAGAAGCCACGCTATTGGCTGTGAGGCATTCATACCCTTCCGCGGCAAGGACAGAGCTGAGCAGGCTGCGCGTGGAATCGTCGTCATCCACAATCAGGATTCTGAAGTTACGATGTTTGTCACTCCCGGACATTACAAAGGCCTTTCTACAGCCCCGTCGTTGGCTGCCTGTTAAAACTTGTATCCAAAAGTTACTGTCACGGCGTTTGCGCGGAATGCACCCGTGGTTTGTATGAGGTGATAGTAAGAGTAGTCCGCGGCAAGGTCCCACGGGCCGAACAGAAAATCATTTTTCAAAAGCACTTCACCTGCGGGCTCATATCCAGAGAAGTTTTCCAGAATTTCCGCGCCGCCATAGCCCAGATATTCACCCCGGTAATGTTTGCCCAGTCGCATGCGGAAACCGGCTGCGCCAAGCTGGCTGCGATATTGATTGGGGCTGAAATAGCCGTGATCCAACTCTTTGGTGAAATGGATATGGCGGAATGCGTAGCCGCCGCCAATGGCAAAGCGATTGTCGTTCCATGGGAACCAGCGCAACGCTTCTGCCCATTCGCGCTCACCATGATTGCCGTCAGTGTAGTGGGTGAGAAAGAGGCTGCCATCGACGGCGAAGTTGTGTGCGCTGTAATCAATGCGGCTGTGCCACCCTTCTGAAAGCAGATTGAAAGCGGTGGAATCAAAAGTAGGAGTAATCGGATAGCGGGCAAAGCCGCCGGAAACGTAAAGTCCCTTGATGGGATATAGCTCCAGGTCGCCGCCATACAGAAGCTTGCTGTTGGTATCCACAAAGCGAACCGCCCCCAGGCTGGTACGCAAGGAAACGTATTTGTTCAACCGATACTGGCCTTCACCATAACCGGAAAGCACGGTGCTGGTGAATGTGTTGGTTTTCCAGAGCGCTGTTTCTTCCAGCCGTACTCTGGTAGTGAAATTTTTTGCGATCTGATAAACCGCGCCCTGGCTGGAATAGACAGAGCGGTTTCCTGAAGTATCTGTGAAGAACGACTCAGTATTTTGTACGCGATGAACCTTTCTGTATTCGCTTTCCACCGGAGCGTTCGTCAGGTAGTCACTGTATTCTGCCAACTCAAGACTGGTGGGATGTTGAGCAAAAGCCTGCTGCAGCAGTGTGCGGGCTTCTGCACGCTTTCCCTCCAGGACCAGGTTATGAATCAACCCAAGAGATGCGGATTCATCGTCGCCATTGGTAGCAAGTAACTCACGATAGAGCCGGTCAGACTCTTTGTACTTTCCGCGATAGCCGAAAATCTCCGCCAATTCCAGCTTGGCGTCGCGATTGGCAGGGTTGGCCAGCAGGATTGCGTTGAGCAGCCCGATGGCTTGCTGGTCGCGCTTTTGCTGGACGTAAATTCGGGCTAATTGAATTTGCAGGCTTTCATTGTTGGGAAAACGGACAAGGCCGTCGCGAACAAGTGAGAGGGCTTTTTGCTCATCGTGCTGGTTGAGCGCTTCCTGGCTTAGCGCCACGATCTTCCATATCTCTTGTTCGCTGGTTTGCTGCGCAAAGAGGTGTGTGCTCACCAAAGCGAGTAGTGCCATAAGCAGGCGGACGGTAGTGGCTGGACGCTTCATGGGGAAAGAACTACCTGTTGGGATATCCAAGGGCAACTAGGCCGCCAAACCTGTCCCGGAAGCAAATAACAGACTTAACAGCTTAAAAATGCCGCAAAGTGTATCCAAATGACGTAGTGGGTGTATCAAATTTCAACACAAATTAAGAATTTGTCAATCCGGAGTTGCTGCACGGGAGGGCTAGTACCCGGTTGATCTGCGCACGAGATTTTGTATAGGCAGGAATTGGCGGGGAAAGGCCTGGTGTAAACTTGTCGATGAACCTTGCGAAAGTGGCGGAATTGGCAGACGCACCAGACTTAGGATCTGGCGCCGTAAGGCGTGGGGGTTCGAGTCCCCCCTTTCGCACCACTCTTTTAGTTTTCTTCCTGATATTTTTCTGCAAATAAATATGCCTTGACCTTCTACATATCTCCTCGTCTAATATGTGTAGAAGTTCGAGGTATAAGCCTACATGGCACTCAAATCAGACCTTCCGCAGGGAACACTGGATTTACTCATTCTCAAGGTTGTGGCGCTGGGACCGATTCACGGCTATGCGATCGCCCAAAGATTACAACAGGTCTCGCAAGATGTGGTGCAGGTTCCGCAGGGCTCGCTGTATCCCGCATTGCACCGTCTGGAGAACCGCAGCTTACTGGCAGCGGATTGGAAGGCGACGGAGACGGGCCGCGAGGCCAAGTTCTATCGCTTAACAAAGAAAGGGCGCGCACAGCTTGAGACTGAGACAGCGAGCTGGCAGAGGCTGACTGAGTCAGTGGCGCTCATTCTCAAGCTGTCAGAGGGAGGCGTGTGATGAACTGGTGGCGGCGATTTTGGCATAGCAGCAAGATGGATGAACAGCTCGACAAGGAATTGCGCTTCCACCTGGAGCAACAGGCGCAAGACTTGATTGCACGTGGTGCTGCGCCGGACGAGGCCCGACGTCAAGTTCAGATGGCATTTGGTGGACATTCCCAAATTGCGGAAGACTGCCGTGAAGCTCGTGGCACGCGCTGGCTGGAGGATTTGATACATGATTTCCGTTACGCGCTCCGCATGCTTCGCAACAAACCAGCTTTCACCTTTGCGTGCGTGATTACACTGGCGCTTGGTATTGGGGCCAGCGCGGCAATTTTCAGTGCGGTGGACCCGATTCTGTTTGAGCCACTGCCGTATCCGCATGCCAGCCGGATCATGATGATCTGGGACGGCAGTCACGATGGCAGCAGAATTCCCGGCACATTTGGGGCATTCCGCGCGATGGTGGAGGGAAGCCGCGCGTTTGAATCGCTTGCCGTGATGAAGACATGGCAGCCAACCATCACTGGTGAAGCCCAGCCGGAGCGGCTGGAAGGCCAGAATGTGAGCGCGGATTATTTCCGCGTGTTGGGAGTATCGCCGGCGTTGGGCCGCGACTTTCAGGACTCCGATGATCAATTTAAAGGACCCAATGTAGCCATCCTGAGCGATGGCTTGTGGCGCGGGCGTTTCAACGGAGATCCCCGGATCGTAGGCCACGAGGTCAAAATGGACGGCGATCTTTATACCGTGATTGGTGTGATGCCCGCCGGATTTGAGAACGTGCTGGCTCCGGAGACCCAACTTTGGTCGCCATTGCAGTATGACCGGTCACTTCCACCCCTGAGCAAAGAATGGGGACATCATCTGCGCACGATCGGCCGCTTGCAGCCGCACGTTACACAAGCGCAGGCAAGCCTGGATCTGAATCGCATCCTGCACAATCTGGCGACGATTTATTCACGCTCCAACAGTGACTATCGCCCGCCAGACCAGTTCATTGTGAGTTCACTACAGGATGACGTTACTCGCAGTGTCAGGCCGGCATTGATGGTAGCGCTTGGCGCGGTCATGCTGGTGCTGATCATCGCGTGCGTGAATGTGACAAACCTGCTGCTGACCCGCAGCTCACAGAGGCGCGCTGAATTTGCCATGCGAACAGCGCTTGGCGCAGCCAGGGTCCGGCTGATACGGCAATTACTAACAGAGAGCCTGTTGCTTGCGGCTGTTGGCGGTGTAGTTGGCATGCTGGTGGCAAAGATGGGAGTAACCGGATTGGTAGCACTCAGTCCGGCTGGGCTTCCGCGCGCTCATGCGATAGGGCTGAATGGAAATGTTTTTATTTTCGGATTCATCCTCACCACGCTAACCGGATTGCTTGTCGGCCTTGTTCCCGCGTGGCAGGCATCGCATGACGAATCTGGCGCAGGGCTTCATCAAAGTTCGCGGTCTGGCGTGGATCGCCGCCATTTGGCGCGTCGAGCATTGGTTGTGACGGAAATATCTCTGGCCCTGGTACTGCTTGTTGGCGCGGGATTGTTGATGCGCAGCTTGCATCGCCTGTTTGCAGTGGATTCAGGTTTTAACGCGAATCATCTGCTGACCATGCAAGTCCAGACATCCGGCCATCAATTTGACGATGACGACTATACGCGCCGTTTTTATGCGCAGACGCTGGAAAAGGTAAAGAACGTTCCGGGCGTAGTTGCTGCGGCATACACCAGCCAGCTTCCTTTGAGCGGAGAGATCGATGAATATGGCGTGCATTTTGATCCCGGGCCTGGAGGACAGACGGAAGGGGGCTACAGCACTTTTCGATACGGCGTAACTCCCGGCTATCTGGAAACTATGCAGGTCCCTTTGTTGCGTGGCCGTCTGCTCAATGAGGGCGATGTGGCCAATGCTCCGCATGTGGTTCTAATCAGCGAATCGCTGGCCAGACTTAGATTCAGGCAAGAGAATCCAATCGGACATCGTCTGCACGTTGGGCGCGTGGATTTGCCCTGGTACACGATTGTCGGCGTGGTGGGAGATGTAAAGCAGGCGTCGTTAGCCGTCATGGAATCTTATGCGGTCTATGTTCCGGCGGCGCAGTGGTACTTTGCCGATAGCGCCATGTCACTGGTTGTGCGTGCAAAGGGCGACGCAGCCCCGCTGGCGCCAGCAGTGAGAGAGGCAGTCTGGTTAATTGATAAAGACCAACCGATTGTGAAAGTAGCGACTATGGAAAGCCTGATTGCTGCAACAGCAGCTCAGCGGCGTTTTGTGTTGGTGTTGTTTGAAGCTTTTGGGTTAGTAGCCCTGATCCTGGCGGCGACGGGAATCTACGGAGTTCTTTCCGGCAGCGTTACGGCACGCATTCGCGAGATTGGCGTGCGCGCGGCACTGGGTGCGTCAAGAAGCAATATTCTGGGGCTGGTGCTCCGCCAGGGTATGACGCTTACAGTGTGGGGGATTGCTGTGGGAATTGCCGGCGCTTTGCTGGCGAGCCGGATGTTAGGGACCTTGTTATTCGGGATTTCTCATCTTGACCCATACACGTATATCGGCGTGACATTGTTATTGATCAGTGTTTCCGCGATAGCGTGCTGGATGCCGGCCTGGCGTGCTTCACGCGTTGATCCATCGATTACGTTGCGGTCAGAATAGCAATGAGATTGACCCTGCTGCCATGCAGCGTTGCTGTATTGAACCGGGTGAACAACCAACCCTCGGAATGGAAATTTAGAAAATAAAAATACGCAGGATCCAAGAGTGTCCCTGAGTTTGAGCTGCGCGACCTTTTAGCCGCCAATGGTATTTAGCCGCCTTAGCGCGGGCAGCGGTCAGATATTGAAGCGCTCGTAGAGCATCATGCCCGCAATCAAAACGAACAAGAGCGCAGAGCCCGCACCGCAGATGCGAACCCACGGTTGCAGCTTGTTCATCTTGATGGTCAATTCTTCCTGCTCTTTGGCCATATGCGCCTCAGCGCTGTCCAGGAAAAGCTGATCATCTTCATGCATGGCGAGTGTGCTGCGGTAGATAAGGAGAAAAACCAGCACAACGGTTAAACCGGCCCAAAGAATGAGGAGAGGCGTCATCATAGAACACCACCTTGGATTTTGGAACCGATTCCGCTACTCAGAGGCCGCAACCCCCCGGTCACGGCAAGAGCGTAGATGGAACCTTACGGGGATTATAGCCCCGCCTTTTGCTGTAAAGTCCAGTATTTTTTGCCGGTTACTGAAAATAGAAGCCTTAGTTCCAGAAGATAACCCAGCATTGAAATTTGCGACCAGGCGACCGTTGAGGTCATCCAATGCCGTATAAGACCTAATAGAATCAGCACGAATTATGTATAATCAAGGCAGGTTCAGCAGGCTTCAGGTCCGCTTTCAAGGAGACAACAAATAAATGGCTACCACGACGACGACCCCAAACGTAGAAACCACCCCGAAGCTACCGGTCAATCTCACGCCTACGGCCATTACCAAGGTAAAAGAGATTATGGGACAGCAGAATCCGGCCCCGGCTGGCTTGCGCATTGGCGTGGTTGGCGGCGGCTGCTCAGGCTTTTCCTACTCCATGTCATTTGAAAACGCACCCGGCGTAATGGACAAGGTTTATAACTTTGAAGGACTGAAAGTATATGTTGACGCGACTTCAGCCATGTACTTGAACGGATGTATCGTGGATTTCGTGGAAACCCTGGAAGCTTCCGGCTTTAAGTTTGAGAATCCAAACGTGAAGAGCACCTGCGGATGCGGCTCTTCCTTCAGCGTCTAACAAAGATTTTTCCAAAAAAATTAGTCAGAGAGCCTCGTTGAAAAAACGAGGCTTTTATTTTTAGTTAGGCGGGGGGCTAGGAACTGGAGCCGGAGCCGGTGTAGTTCCGTTTTGTCCAGGAGTTGCCGTTGCTCCGGGCTGGCCATTTGAACCAGGTTGAGGAGTTACTGCCCCTGATGAAGTGCTTGCACTTCCGGGAGCCATGGGCTCAGCTACCGTAACGCCGGTGCCCCCACTCTGCTCCAGCCGCATGTCATAGACAAAGAGCCAGTCGTTGTAGTGGTCTTTGTCATTGAATTCCTTGATTCCTTCTTTTTTGCTCAGGCTGGCTACGCCGATGATCGGGCCACCACCAGCCGACTGTGCACCACCGATGCCTGAGACTGCGAGAGACCCCATCTGTCCATTGGTTCCTGGTTGGGGAGCGCCGCCTAATGCCTGGCTTCCCCCTGCAAGACCTTGAGTTGAGCCAACTGAGAGTGGAGTGCCTCCAGCTAAGCCCGAGCTATCTTGATTAGTACCGAATGTGCTTCCGCTGTTGTTGGAGAGTCCGCTGCCGCCGGAAAGTCCGGAACTGCCACCGAAGCTCGATCCCGCACTGCTGCCCAATCCTGTGCCGCCACCGAAGGGCGATCCTGTATTACTGCCGAATCCTGTGCCGCCACCAAAGCCTGACGATGTGCCGCCTGCGGCGGGTTGATTTGTGCCGCCGGTTAAACCCGGATTTGTGGTGGACGGATTCAAACCGGGGTTTGCGCCGCCTGTAGCCGGAACTTTAATCTGGGCTTCACCGTAATGGACCATCCGCCAATCCGATTCACCGGTGATTGGGTCTTTGTATCGCTTGCGAAGGAAGCGGACATGGTTCGTGTTTTCCAGTTGCTCGACAGAAGCAGGGAACTGGCCGCCGCTTTTGTGTACAAAGCGTTTTACTGCCGTTGCATAGTCTTCTCCGCGATGGACCAGCTCTTCCTCTTTTTCTCGTTTGATCTGTTGCGCAATCCGGGGCGCAGCAATCGACATGGCAATGAGCATCAAGGTAACGGCCAGCATAAGGCCAAGAAGTACGTAGCCTGATTCGCCGGCACTCGAACGACGGATTGAATTTGTGTTGCGCATTGCTGGTCCCTTACAGCTATCTGGCTGTCATCTGAATCGTTTGCTTATTGTTGGTCAGTGCATCCTCAATGACTACACTGGCCGTGTTGATCTGAACGATTTTGTATCTTCTCTCCACGATCTCACCTTGACGGGCGACAAAAACTTCGCCTTCATCCACCAGGAAAACTTTCTTCGCCTCATTCGGCTTGTTGGCAAAGCCATAGAACTTAAGCGGAATCGGCGGTGGTGGGGGAGTAGGAGTTGGAGTTGGTGGTACGGGAATATCGTAACTTCCCTTTGTTCTAACCCCAGAAACTGTTGGTTCTATTTTGATCTCTTCCATCCTGAAAATATTGCGGCCCGGTTCGTACTTTTTGTTCTGACTGGCAACAAGAATATCCCGGCGCAATCGCGGATCCAGAGTGCTATCGGCCACTTGGGCTGTGCTGCTTGCGCTTTTCTTGGGCTGCGGCGTGGCCGTTGCGGATGCAGGCGCAGGGGAAGCAGAGCTGGCCCCCATAAAGACCAGGTCATAGATGATGACCAAAGCAAGAACCGCCAGTACCGCGATCATCCATCGCAGTTGTTTTTTGTTTTCTGCTCCGATCTTCACCGTGTGTCTTCTCCGCTGGTATAACGTCGTTGTCTCAAAGCTGTTTAGGTCTCTTTCAAAAAAGTCTGAAATTTGATTTGCAGTGATATCACTCCGCTCTCCTGGCTGGTGAGTGATATTTGATCAATGATAAAGATGTATTTGTCCTGCTCCATGGCATTGATGAAGCGCGCTACTTTGGCGTATTCGCCGATCACATTGGTTTCTATATCGATCTTCTTCACATCAGGAAGGTTATTTTTTTCTTCGGCGCCGCGCGCATCGTCCTGTTTGTAATGAATTCCCTGCGTGGAAACTCCGGCCTCCTGCACCAGCTTTTCCAGATGCTGCGATATCTGCGAGAACTCAGTAGGAACGTTTTGTCTATACAAATCCTTCACGTCCACGCGCGTCTGGGCCAGCTTGTCACCAATGCCCTGCAGGGGAGCGACTTCACGGCTAAGCGTCTGCAGCTGGTTTTGCAAGCTCTTTTCTTCAGCAGTTCTGCCAGACTGGCTGGAGCCAGGAAGCAGCAGGTAGATGACAAGCAACAGATCCACCACGGCCAGGATGCTGACGATCAGCATAAATTTCTGCCTGATTTTAGCCAGATTGGTCATTACATCCCCTCCTTGCTGGCGACACGATTTTGCGTGCCACCCGCGGGAGTGTAATACGTGACGATCTCAAATTTATAAGTCTGCTGGGCGGAGCGCTGGTCTTTCTCAACAGTTTCTGAGTTGATCTGCGGACCGCGGAAGCGTTCTGACTTTTCCATTTTCTGCACAAGTTCCAGGCCATTCCCGTACGTGTCGCCCTTGATCGTCAGGTTCAGCCTCAGCCGGTTATCCTGAGTTATTTCAGGGTGGACGGCGCTCAAATAAGCCCTGGCCGGCATAATTTTTTGGAGATCGTTGAAGAGCTGGGTCCAGGAAAGCTGCCGGCGATAGATCTGCTTGTTCCAGTAGTTCTTCTGCATGTTCACATCATGGTTTTCCGGCAGGTTGGAAACGGCCTCAGCCTGGGCTCGTTCTTTCTGGAGGGAGTCGATCCTGGCCTGCAATTCCTTGATGTGCTGATTGGATTTTTTTGCCCCGGTGTAGTTCATCAGCGTCAAAACAATAAGAAGCAAAGTGAGCACGGAAAGCGAACCGATGGCAATGGTCCAGAGTTGATAGAACCGCCGCACATCCTCATATTTCTGCGAAGCGAGATTGATATTGAGGCGCATTATCCCAGCAGGGCCCCCGCGATTCCCGCCATGGTTGTCGGCGAAATGTTTTCACCACTCAGATTCTGTTCAGGCGTTAGTTCCGGTGCAAGCTCCTGGACCTGCGCTCCAGTTTGCTGATGGAGCAGAGGCCCGACTTCAGAAATTGGCGCGATGCCGCCAACATAAATTTTTTCAATGCGGGCCGCGAAGGTGTCTTCAAAAAAGACGATTGAGGGCAGCACCGCTTCGGACAAATCCGCGGCGGAAAAATCCCGGCTTTGCAGATTCTCCAGCGTGCGCACCAGGCGAAGCTCCTGGTGCTCGACGGCAGTAATAGTGATGTTCAGCGGATCGACCTTGAGAATGAGCGTTGGCCGTTCGCCATCGACGAGGCCAAGGACTGCCAGTGAGGATGGCAGAACTACACCCGGCTCATATCCGATATCGCGAAAGGCTTTTTCGTACTCTTCAACAATTTCGCGCGGAGAGACAGCGGCAACAACTCGAACGCCCGCGGTCATGCGGTTAATCGAATAGGAAAGCACGGCGTGGTCCACATCAAAGGGCAACGCCTTTTTCAGGCGAAAGCGAATGACTGGATCAATCTCCTCAGACTTGGCCGGCAGCGCTTCAAAATCCAGCAGCACAACACGAATGGCCACGTCCGGCAAAATCACGATCACGTCGCGCGACTTTCCCGCAACAGCGCTCAGTGCGCTGTTTAAGGCGTTGCGCAGGGCCTCAGCATTAAGGACGTTGGGAAAATTCAGGCTGGGTGCAATCACGCCTTCCGCCAATCGCCGGGAGGTGAGGACCTCCAGCCGAGGCGCTTTTTCAGATGCGCGCGCTGCGATCACTCCATCAGCAGTGATCTCGCAAGCGAGACGCGGGCGCGGTGTTTTTTTGGTCGAAGCTGCCATGTTTATCTCGTAGTCTCGATGAATGTGACCTTGTTGACTTCCTTCATCGTGGTAATACCAGCGCGTACGCGGGCCAATGCCGAATCACGCAAGAATTTCATTCCCTCTTCGTGGGCCGCCTTGCGGATTTCTGACGATGGCCGCTTTTCCAGGATCAGCTCACGGATGCGATCAGAAAGATCCAGCAGTTCGTGGATTGCCGTTCGGCCATGATAGCCGGTGCCGCCACACTCAATGCAGCCGGGGCCATCATAGAAGGGGATGCTGCGCCACTCTTGTGGATCAAGCCCGAAAGTTACCAGTTCATCATCAGAATAACGAACGGGGGTTTTGCAATGCTCACAGATGGTACGCACGAGCCGTTGTGCCAGAACACAGTTCAAAGCTGAAACAAAGTTGTAGGGCTCCACGCCCATGTTCAGGAAGCGGCCAAGAACGTCCACCACGTTATTGGCGTGAACCGTGGTAAATACCAGGTGTCCGGTTAGAGCCGAATTGATAGCGATCTGTGCGGTTTCCTGGTCGCGGATTTCGCCCACCATGATCTTGTCCGGGTCATGACGCAGGATCGAACGCAATCCGCGGGCGAATGTCAGGCCTTTCTTTTCGTTCACTGGAATCTGCGTGATGCCGTGAATCTGGTATTCGACTGGATCTTCAATCGTAATGATCTTGTCTTCATCAGTCTTAATTTCATTCAACGCGGCGTAAAGCGTGGTGGTTTTACCGCTGCCCGTGGGGCCGGTGACCAGCACCATGCCGTAAGGCTCCAGAATGTAGCGGCGGAACCTGCGCAAATCGTCGGGATCAAAGCCCACAACGTCCAGAACAAGGTTGCGGAACTTTTCGCTCATCGATTCTTTATCCAGCACGCGGAGCACGGCATTTTCACCATGGATGGTTGGCATGATGGAGACGCGGAAGTCGATCAATCGGCCGCTATACTTCACGCGGAAACGGCCGTCCTGCGGCACGCGGCGCTCGGCGATATCTAACTCACTCATGACCTTGATACGGGTGATGATGGTGGAATGGTGTTCCTTGGCCATGGGCTGCATGGCCTGTTGCAGAACGCCGTCAATGCGGTACTTAACCACGACGGAATCGCTTTCAGTTTCGATGTGAATATCACTCGCGCGCTTTTGCAGTGCGGTAAAGATCGTGGTGTCCACCAGGCGGATGATCGGGCTGACATCAGCTTCCTGAGCTCCCGTGATCCGATCAATGGTGATATTTTCATCACCACCACCTTCATCTTCACGGACCACATCCAGCACAAAGCCTTCACTGGCTTCTTCCAGAACACGTTGGGATTGCTCAGTCTTCTTGAGGATTTCATTGATCTGGACCAGCGTTGCGACTTTGGTCCTGATACGCCGTTTGAGCAGCATTCCAATTTCATCGATCATCATGAGCTTGCTGGGATCAGCAATGGCGATCGAGAGCGTGCTCTCATTCTGCTCAAGCGGAACAAAGTTATAGCGGAACATCAGGTCCACAGGGACGGTTTTGAATAATTCTGCGTCCAGATGGTAATCACGCAGGTCAACAAATTCGCAAAGATAGCGTGCTGCCATGTCACGAGCTTTTTGCTCGCTGCCTTCCAACTGCCCAAGCAGAGCATTTGGTTCAACCGTGAGTGCACTCTTCTGTTCCATAGTATTTCCTACTGCGACACCTGTGCTCCCAGTGAAAAGATTGGCAGATACAGTGACAGGAGCACAAAAGCAACCGTAATGCCCATAAAGATCAAAATGATCGGTTCAATCAATTGCATGGCCGTGGCCAGTGAGTTCTGTACATCTTCTTCATAAAACTCAGCCACTGAGTTCAACATGGACGGTAAGGCGCCCGTGGATTCTCCGACTTCCACCATTTCGATAGCGAGGTCGGGGAAGAATTTAGTTTCTTCCAGACTGAAAGAGAGTGAGCGGCCTTCACGCACTCTTTTGGAGGCCTGCTCTACATTGCTCGAGATCTTGAAACTGTTGATGGAGTGGCTGGCGGTCTCAAGCGATGGAACCAGTGGCAGACCGCCGGACAAGAGTGTTGAGAGCGTGCGCGAAAACATGGCGATCTGGTATTTCATCCAGATAGGGCCAAAAAGAGGCAGCCTGTAACGGATAGAATCTACGGCCCTTGCGCCGCGCTCTGAGCGCACCCAAAGCAAAATGGAAATAACCACAGCTACAATGCCAAGCAGAATCAGCAGGTAATGGCTCTGAATGGACCGTCCAATGCTCAACATAAACAAGGTGATGGCTGGTAGCTTAGCGTTCAGTGTGCTGTAAAGATCGGCAAACTGAGGGACCACATAGACCATTAGAAACGTGAGCATCACGGTGAGGGCACAAACCAGCAAAGCTGGATACCACAGAGACGAAATCAGCTTCTTGCGGAAAGAAAGGCTGATGCGTTGAAAAGCAATGTACCTGCCAAGAACTTCTTCCAGGTTGCCGCTTCGTTCACCAGCCAGCAAGGTAGTGGTGTAGATTTTTGAGGTGGCTCCCTGAGCCTCAAAAGCTTCTGAGAGCAATTCGCCGCTTTTTACGCGTTCCTGGACATTTTCAAGGATCGCTTTAAAATTTGCGTCTTTTTGCCTTTTACCCAGAATATTCAGTGACTTGATGATGGGCAGGCCGGCTTTGATAAGCGTAAGAAATTGCTGGTTAAAAACGATGAACGTATCCGGCTTAATTGTCTTTTTGCCAACGGCTTTTCCCAGGGGAAAGAAACCATTGCGGCTTTTTACCGAATAGACAAGAAAACCCTGCTGCGTGAAGCGGTCCTTTATCTCTTGTTCAGAGAGGCCATTTTCCACTTGCTGGAGCACATGACCGCGCTCGTCCGCCATTTTAACCAGAAATTCAGCCATGAGATAAGAATACGGGGGAAGCTCCGACTCCCTTATACAAGTCTAGCATCCATCGGGACTGCTAACTCTCTTAAATAGAATGGGGGAAACAACTATTATTGCGCATTTTACTCATTAAATTCATTAATTTAAGCAATCCAAGGTAATCAGGGAGTGATTATTGAGCTACCTGGCTCTCCTCAAAAATCTGGACCCCTGGAGGTGGAACAAAGCGAAACAGGCTGTCCTGAACCGGGACATTCTCCTCAATCTGGGAAAAACGGAAATCGGTAGTTGTACTGTCTGCTCCGTGGATCAAAATCCGGTAGATTTGGTGTGCTGGAGAGACCTCCAATATCACGTCAGACACCCGGTCTTTTAATGCCTTTGGCACTCCACGCAATACAATATTTCCGGCCTGCAGGGGCGGTACGTCAGGCGCCAGAGAAAGCCCTTCCAACTCCTTTTCGAGCTTTGTTTTGCCCAATAGATAGCGAAGTGGGGAGCGAATGTCGTCCAGATTTTTGACCGGCGTCTTTTTCGCCTGAGGATCGCCGGTCACGTAGAAATAAGCGTTTTGCGAATCAATGAGAAAGAGTTTTTCGCGCGGCACATGGTACTCCCAACGCATGCGGCCCGGCTTTTTCAGCCAGAGCGTCCCGCTTTCGGTGCGAGAAATGCCGTCACCCTGGTAAATCTCAGAAAATGACGCCTTGAAGCTCTTGAGATGGTTGTAATGCTCGTCCACCTCCCGGGCATAGTTGTGTACATCGCTTTGTTGCGACTGCGCTGCCATGCCGGCAAAAATCAGAAGCAAACTGAACGCAATAGTGGAGCGAATTTGCATAAGTGGCCGTTGCCGCCTGAACTCAGAAAGGAAGATCTTCGCCGCCGCGCCATTCACCGAGATAACGATATTGGGTAGCATCTTCAACGTCCACCTTGCCACCTGGCTTAAGAACATAAGGCTCGTGTTTCGGTGCGAGTGGAACACCGGGAATTAAGCCGGCCCGGATGAGGTCAGCCCAGGTATTTGGGAATGCTCCCATTCGCTGGCGATAAGTCTGTACCCGACTCTCCAGCTCAGAGATGTCTCGCTCCGCCAGCAAGGATGCCAGATGCATTTCCGAAGCCTCTTTTACATCCTTATCCTGTGTTGTCTCATAGACTGCCTGCCATAAGGCGATGGAGGTGTTTATATCCTTGCTGTGTTCGGCCATGCGGGCGGCCATTACCTTCATCCATGGAAGCGCTCCAGGGACTTTTGAGCCTCTCTCAAAGGCCGCTTGCGCCGATTTAGGATCGTGGCGGTCCACGTAGTGGACAAAACCCAGAATAAATTCCAACCGCCAGAACTCAGGGTTTGCGCGTATTCCCTTTTCCGCCAGCAGCACGGCTTTGTCGGGTTGGCCAGCTCCGCCGGGCGGCTTCTGGGAAAGAAACACCGAGCCATACTCATAGGCCACGGTCAGTTTGGGATCAAGGTCAGTAGTAATGTCCAGCAGCGGATACAGCAAGTCATATCGCCGGGCATGTCTTATGTGCTTGGCGCCAAAATACTGCACCGCGCGCGTCCAGTAGATATCTGCTAAAAGAGAGGAATATCCCAGGCTTAGCCGCTTGACGGTTTTTCCCGATGGCATATACAGCACTTCTTCAAGCGTCGACTCATTACCGCGCTGTTTTTCCACTTGACGTCGGCTGAAAACAGAACCGGCGAACAGGGTAAGCAGCAAAAAGCCGGCCACTATCGTAACTGTATTTCTGGATTTCATTTCAAATTGCGGCGCTCAAAAATCAAGACCGCACCCGCGGTCACCGCCGCGGAATACAGGAGTGCGTACAGCGTGTTGGAAAAAATCAGCCCACGGCTGATTGCCTGATCATGGGCCGTCTGGGAAATCACGTTGAGTGACGCAAAGTTAGGGACTAAATACGCAGCACCTGTAGCCAGCCATTTAAGCACGCCCTGTGATAAAGCGGCAAAATTCTTCAGATCTTCTGCAAAGGTCCCGATGACGAATAGCGCAAAGGCAAATATCGCCGAAAAAATGGGGGACGAAAAAGATGAGAACAGCAATGTCAGGGCCACGATGATCGCAAATTGCAGGATGATGAAGTAGATTGCAAGCAACAGGGAAGCGTCAGCTCGGACCAGCTTGTGAGCGGTCACAAAAAGCGCGACGTAAAATCCCAACGTCATCAATAAGGTATTTACCGCCAACGTCATCATCAGGCCGAAATACTTGCCCACAATGAACTCCCACCGGCGAACGGGACGCGACAGGATTGTGTACAGTGTTTTCTTTTCAATTTCCTTTGATACCAGGCCGATGCCCACAAAAATTGCGATGATCACCCCGAAAAGAGAGATCGAGCTTAATCCCACATTGACCAGGATCAAACGCTCCAGCCCAATGGAAATCTGGCCAAACAAAGGCGCACTGAAGACAAGAAGAAGAACAAAAAGAATCAGGTTATAGAGAACACGATCCCGAACCGCTTCGCGAAACGTGTTCCACATGATGGAGGAAAGACGGGTGGTCATAGCTTTACAGTCTCCCTCGTCTCATCAGTGGTTTTGGACATGAAGTAATCTTCAAGCGTTCCGTGCAACGGAGTTACAGATACCAGGCGTGCGTGCGACTGGCGAATTTTTTCCAGAAGGTCGTCAAGGTTTGCATTCTGCACTACACCCCGCACAGTCTCTCCCGTCACGTGAAGTTCAGTGAGCAGGTTTTTCAATATCGGAACTGTCTGCGCGCCTTCCCAGATCACTTCACTGTTTTCCGCAACGCTCGACCGTAAATCATTCACGACGCCAATTCCGCGAAGTTCGCCTTTGTGGATGACGGCTACACGGTCGCACAGAGCTTCCGCATCAGAAAGAATATGGGTAGAGAAAAAAATCGTCTTACCTTCGTCCTTCAGGCTTTGGATCAGCTCACGCACCTCATGCCGGCCTAACGGATCCAGCCCTGACATGGGTTCGTCCAGGAACAAAACCTCAGGATTATGAATAATAGCTTGTGCAATTCCCACCCGCTGCAACATGCCTTTGGAGAATTTGCGCAATTGTTTGTTGCCGACATCACTCAGGCCTACTCGATCCAGAGTTGGCCCGATGCGCTGGGCTCTTTCCGCCGGCGACATGCCTGACAGTTGCGCATAATAATTAAGAAGTTCCGGCGCGCTCAGGTAGTCGTAAAAATACGGTTGCTCAGGCAAAAAGCCAATCTGCCGCTTGATTTCCGGGATGCGATAGTCCTTGCCAAGGATTGTGGCCGAACCAGAGCTGGGACGGATGATTCCCATCAGGATTTTGAGGGTTGTGGTCTTACCGGCCCCATTGGGGCCGAGAAAGCCAAAAGTTTCCCCTTGATTCACCGTCAGGTTGAGGCCATGGAGGACAGGGCGCAGTTGTTTTTTCCAAAAACCTACTGCGTAAGCCTTGGTTAAATCTTTAATTTCAATGGCATGCATGTGCTAAAAAATATATCCAAAGTCTAGATGATCCACCAGTTTTAGATCAACCAGTGAATCCACTTAGCCACCAAGTGGGGTGTACTTAGTGACATCCATGCAGCCACTATGAAGTTCGCCAGAGCCAAGCTGAGCAGTTGGGTTTTTTTCCTTGCGAATTACGCCGTCTTCAGTTGAACAAAAGTTATTTTGTCCGGTGCTGTTCCAATTAACAGGAGTTCCTGAGGTAGTGTAGTCTGCGTAAGGCTCGCTGCCAGACGTGGACGTCATGTAAAAAAGATAGCCACTCTTGAGGCATGGTTCAGCAGAACAACCCACCAACTGGTCAGAAAGACATGCTGCAGCCTTTGAGCAGGGTGTGCCAGGGCCTAACGCGAGCAGAGTGCTGGCATAACCCACAGAGCTTGTGTACTGGATCATGTAAACAGCCTGCGAATTGTTTACATTGCGGATTACTGAAACCGCCGCCGCTTCATTCGCGGACATTTTGCTGCGCAGAAGATTAGGAATAGCTATGCTGGCAATGATCAGAATAATCGCCACCACGATCAAAAGCTCAATCAGCGAGAAGCCTCTTGTTTTATTGCGATTCTTCATTGGTTTCGCTCTATGCATTCTTTCTCGTTATCGTTTGGGGGCGAAAATCAGTGGTACTCTGGTTCCTGATACCTATAAACAAGCACTTCAAGTACCAATGAATAAGATATCCCCAAGAAACATGCAAGTAGCCTATTTACATGGATTTAGTGGATGTACAGAAGCATCAGTTCATGCGCGCATGGGCAATAAATGACAGATATTGTCAGGCCAAAACAAACTTTCTGCCTGCTCACTTTAGCGCCCAAATTTGCACAATAAAAAAAGGACATGACTCGCGCCATGTCCTTTCTTTTTTGGCTTATACCCTCCCCCAGGTACTTGCCGAAAACCAAAAATGACTTACTGGATAGGACCGTAAGTTGCGATTGTCTGGCAGCCGGCCTGCGTAGCGTTGGCGGACAACTGTCCGGGAACAACTGCTGGAATCGCGTTTTTCTGTGAACGAACCACAGCGTCTGCGGTGGAGCAATAGTTGTTGGTACCAGTGCTGTTCATGACGAGTGCATCGGCGCCCACTACGTAATCACCCACAACACCTGCAGCCGGAGGCGCACCATTGATGTAATAGCCATAGCCACTCTTCGGCGAAGGGCCGTTCGCGCTGGCTGCCAAAACGTTGTCGATCAAGCAAGCGCCGGTCGCATCGCAAACCGGAGGAGCAGCGTTCGGTCCCAGCATGGTAAATGTGCTCGCATAGCCCACGGTTGGATAGTTTGTCGCAAATGTTACCTGTGCAGTGTTGAGTGTGCGGATGGTGCTGGCGGCGGCGGAGTCGTTAGCCGACATCCTCGAACGCAGCAGGTTCGGAATTGCGATGGCAGCGATGATAAGAATGATTGCTACTACGATCAGCAACTCGATCAGTGAAAAACCTTTTTGTTTGCGCATTCAATTGTCTCCTCTAAGATTCCTTGGCTGTACTGACGGGTGCTCAGGGCGGTTCAGCCTTTATCTCGCTGTGAGTAAATGCAATTGATCCGCCACAGGAGTTCAGAGCTCTTAAGATCGCCGGGAAAGCCAAGTAACGTCATATTAATCAATGTTTTACCTTGAATTCAAGCCCTTGCACAGGCGCGGTAAGAACAAGCAGAGTAGCTGGCTGTACTGACAAATTATGTCAATTTTGCGACAAAAATCAGTGGTTTGTCGAGTTTCTCCTGGTCTTGGAGGTCTCCAAAAAAGAAGAAGGGACATGACTTGTGCCATGTCCCTTCTTTTTTGGCTTATACCCTCCCCCAGGTACTTGCCGAAAACCAAAGATGACTTACTGGATAGGACCGTAAGTTGCGATTGTCTGGCAGCCAGCCTGCGTAGCGTTGGCGGACAACTGTCCGGGAACAACTGCTGGAATCGCGTTTTTCTGTGAACGAACCACAGCGTCTGCGGTGGAGCAATAGTTGTTGGTACCAGTGCTGTTCATGACGAGTGCAT
>Ga0210397_10000013_pt1 | contig 228268 bp, 200 predicted proteins | sample IncBWH2OmetaG_FD_160126 | JGI IMG/M metagenome (GOLD analysis project Ga0210397, IMG submission 160126) | Forest soil microbial communities from Barre Woods Harvard Forest LTER site, Petersham, Massachusetts, United States - Inc-BW-H-2-O ... | reverse complement strand
TTAGCCTTTCACCCCTACCCTCAGCTCATCAGAGCGATTTTCAACTCACACCTGTTCGGTCCTCCAGTCGCGGTTAAGCGACCTTCAACCTGGCCAAGGGTAGATCATCCCGCTTCGCGTCTATTCCTACGTACTTGTCGCCCTATTCGGACTCGCTTTCGCTACGGCTCGCTTGCGCTTAACCTTGCACGTAAGAATAACTAGCCGGCTCATTAAGCAAGAGGCACGCCGTCAGGCTTTCACAGACCGAAGTCTGTGCATGGCCCTCCGACTGCTTGTAAGCATACGGTTTCAGGTTCTTTTTCACTCCCCTCGCAGGGGTTCTTTTCGCCTTTCCCTCACGGTACTGGTTCACTATCGGTCGCCAGAGAGTATTTAGCCTTGGAGAGTGGTCTCCCCAGTTTCCTACGAGATTACACGTGTCTCGTAGTACTCAGGATACCGCTTCGAGTCCGGTCCATTTTCGGTTACATGGCTCTCACATTCTATGGCCCCGCTTTCCAGCGGGTTCACCTAATGTCCGGTTTGGTAACTCTACTTATGCGGTCCTACAACCCCCAACTGTAAACAATTGGGTTTGGGCTGTTCCGATTTCGCTCGCCGCTACTTTCGGAATCTCTGTGATTTATTTTCCTCCAGGTACTGAGATGGTTCACTTCCCTGGGTTGGCTCATACCCGCCTATGTATTCAGCGGGCTGTAGCGAGAGTTCATCTCGCCGGGTTTCCCCATTCGGAAATCCTCGGATCAAAGCCTGCTTGCGGCTCCCCGAGGCTTATCGCAGCTTGCCACGTCCTTCTTCGCCTTCTGGCGCCAAGGCATCCACCGTACGCTCTTAGTAGCTTAATCATAAAACTTACCCAATCCGTCTTCGTCCATCCTCGTGAAGAAGAAGAACTCTTACGTTCTGCTTTTCGTAGCTCCATACATCCTCGAACCTTTATCCCTTCCACCCGCTAGGGTTTCCGGAACTCGGCTCAGGCTTTCGTCTCTACGATCCACAAACAATTGGAAAGTCCGCCTTTTCTTCCACAGTTTTGCTCGACTCGAGCAAACTTGTAATTTCCACAGCATAATTCTCCGCCTCACCTTGATGAGGTCGGAGCTGTCGCTGTGGATTGCCAGCCTTTCTGTTGTCAAAGAGCTTTTATTCCGAGTCCATCGGAACCCCTCAGCATTCCGCTGAGGATTTTGCTTTCGTGTTTAAGAGCTTTGCGACTTGCTTCGGAATTCCCTTGCGGAAACCCACCACTCGTCACTCGCAACTAATCACTGCCGCAAAATAAAAAACCCGGCGTCGAGCGCCGGGTACAGTCACCACACACGGGGGTGACTCCACGCGATGCTCGACTTCTTTCTAGCCTGTGTTCGTAAAGAACCTCACTTAGGATTGAAACCGATGCTCGAATCCGACTGTGATGCCCCTGATCGGCCCCCTGATTCCATAGAACCCCCCGGGCCATTTGTAACTATACCAGCTTTCTTTTATTCGTCAAGCCCCTGCAACAATTATTTTGCCCTGTTATCCTCAGCCCTGTGGACCCTGTGCAAAACACGTTTATTCTCGCTTTTTCCCGTTTCTCAGCCGTTTCTTCGACAAACGCAGCTGCGCAGCCCGGCAAACACTCTGTTCGTCCCCTTTGCCATCTGTAAGGACAAGTAGGTCTCCCAAAGTATGGTTCAGTCGGTTTTTTTTGAATGAAGGTGCCCTTCGCCGAGAGGAACGCTAGAAGAAATCCAGCGCGCAATGATAGTCAAAGAAGGCGTCTTTATTAGTGGGGATCTCATTCGGATACTTGGCCATTAACTCGCTGTACGCCCGGCAATGCCGCAGAGGAATTGCGCACCCCAGGATGATTTGCGATCTGCTGTGCGTATGGAAATCGATCGCGCGCTGTCCTCCAATCCTGAAAGAACTGCCGCTGGCCGGAAAGCCCCTCGATAATGTCCTTATGGTAGGCACTCAGCGTCTTCGGTACGGGCATGGCGCGAACAAAGGTGATCAGTCGATCGAATTCGCCATCGGTGTCGGAGTTATCAAATCGCTGGCTCGAAAAGTTTTGCAGACTCGTCACTCGGACAGCCACTGCTTGATCTAAGACCTGGAACATCACTTTCAAATAAGCTTTCTCTTCGGGGGAAACCGGGGATTCGCTCTCGGCCCAAATGGTTCGGCGGTGTGGAATAGCCGCGTACGCTTGTTCGACGCTGAGCCCTGCATCCAAAATTGGCGGATCGTTGTACTGCAGCGGAGTGGCTTCGGCTACCCTGGAGTTCTCCGGTTTGTCCGACGAGTTCTTGCAGCCCCCCGAGAGTGTTATTGCGATGAAAAAAACAGCGGTACTTTTTGCCATAGGCATCCACCAAGCTTGCACCATATTTTCTTCCTTCTCTATATAGCACACGCAATGTCCTTTCTAAGGCGGCAACAAACTCTCACTCCGGAAACTGCTTCGCGTCAATCCCCGGCACGAGCTTCAGCGCATTTTTGTAATAAACCTTTTTCAGCACTTCATCGGGCACCTGGAACCCGTAGATCCGCCAGAACGCGTGGCGCTTGCGGTAATACTCAAAGTATTCGTCCCGTGTTTCCAGCGCCCGGAAATACCATTTGTATTCGTTCACTTCGTAGATGTCTTTGCCCATCAGCACGCGGTCCTGATACTTGACCAGGAAATCGTGCGCGGAATACGGCTGTCGGCCCAGCTCCGCCAGCACCGCGGCAATATCCACGTAGACATTCGGATTTGCATCGAAAAGTTTTCCCAGCCGCGCCAGGTCGTTCCCGTGAAACGCCAAATGCGCCGCGATGAAGTTGGTCTTCGGGTGCTTTGCGAACAGGTGATTCCGCTCCGTCATCAGCGTTTCGAACGCCGGATACCTTGCCGGCGGCCGCGCGCGGCCCGGGATTTCCTTCAACTCCTCCCAGCGTTCATTGTGATAGTCCCACGGATCAAAAAAAGCCGAAGGCTCTCCCACATGAATCAGTACGGGAATCTTCAGCTCCGCGCATTTCTCGAACACCGCGTCAAACTCCGGGTCATCCACGTGCACCCGCTGGCCGTTGGCGTATTTCAACTCCATGCCGAAATCCTTGAAAATTTTCAGTCCTTGCGCGCCGTTCTTGACATCCTCTTCCAGCCGCGCGGCCACGCGCTTCCCAAATCCCGGCGTGTTCAGGTCGTCATAACTCATGTTCGCGAACACGACAAAGCGGTCGGGATATCGTCCCTTCATCACCTGAACGGTTTTCTTAAGTTCCTCGCCCGTCCCTCCGCTCAGATTCACCATGACGCGCAGATTGATCGAATCCATTCCTTTGATCAGGTCGTCCACCTCGGCGGCTGTCGGATTCCAATGATGGCTGTGAATATCGATGAAGGGATACTTCGCTCGTTGGATCTTGTGCTCTGGTGTGACCAGTGTCGACTTTGGCTGATATTCATCAATCGTCGGTGTTTTCTGGTTCTTTTGTGCCGCGGGATCCTGCTGTGTCATCGCCGCTCGCGGCCAAGTGAGCCAGGACCCGAAAGAAGCCATGAGTATGAATAGCGGAAAAAGGATTGTACGCCGAAAGTTCATAGTGCCCCTTTGGTCCAGGAAAAACGGAGTTATCTTCCCATAAGACGGACCAGCGGCACGGATTCCTCTGCTAGAATCGACGGGAGATGCCGCAAAGCAGGTTGCTTCGCTTCCTGTTGTTCGCTGTGCTTGGCTTGATTGCCGGGTTTATTGCCCTGGCCATCGCTGTGCCCGTCGAGCCACAAATTCCCGCGCCTTTGATCGCCCTGTTCTCGCCCGGCTTGAAGGTGGCCGAGCTGGTTGCCCCGGAAACTCACAAATCCATGGCCTGGACGTTTGGCTGGTTCCTTCGAATCGCCATCGCCGTAAACGCCGCTTTCTACTTTGCAATATTCTCGATGCTCGCTTTCGCGATGGGTCGCCGGTCCAAGTAGCTTTCTTGCCGCTCGCAGACGCGGGTCGGCCGACAGTCGGTTGAAGTAATGATATGCGGGTGGGAAGGATACTTAATCTGCGGAGTGACGAATGGGGAGCACACTCTCCCAAGAGTGCCCCCCACGCGTCAACCAGCTAATAGAAACAAAAGGCCGCGAGGCACAATGTCTTGGCTACCGCCGCGTGTCCCCATTAGGCTCGTCTGTGCAGATAGTGTCGGAAGCCATCGGAACGTTTCTCGCCAAGGGAGAGATTTTCTCTTCAGGGAGCGATTTTTATCCCATTGGGATCCACGCGGCCGCCGGTGAGAGATTCGCGATGAACGGAAAATAATTCCAATCCCGAGATCCTGGGTGCGATGGGCGCCGCGCCAGGGCGCTCGACGTTACGATGAGCCAGCAACTCAACTTCAGCGCTGCAAGAGCGCAGCACCTCGTTCGTGTTTCGACTGGATTTTCCATCAAGATCGTCCAGGTCCGTCGGTAGCAGGTCGAGGACGTGCCCGAATTCATGCAGCAGTGTGATGACCTGCGCGGGCAACGTGTCTCCGCCATAAGGTCCAACATGCAATAAGCGCGTGCCGCGATAACTTACGGGGCCACCATTTTTGTGCACCTCCACCACCCTAGCCATCGTAGAGAAAAAGGCTCCTTTGGTGTTGAGCGTGACGGCGGCATACGGTCCGTCGCCCTGAATCACTTTTGCAACGTACGGGTCCCGGAAAATATTCATCGGGCCGAGGTCTCTGCTCTCGAGGACATATTCTTCCCCATGAGGGTCCAACACGAAGCTTAGCGTTCGAAAAGTCGCGGCAGGATTCGAATCTTTTGCCTGAAACCAGGCCCTGCAGACGTTTTCCGCTTCCAGGATTTCCAGAACTTTTTCGCGCGCTCGGGATATCTTTTGGCCGGCCTTCCCCAGTGCGATCAAGCGCGCCTGCCCCGGGTCGTTGGGCCCTTCACAGCCGGCCCCGGGTAAGCCGGCCAGCTGGCACGGCTTGACGATAGGAATGGCCGCGGTGGGTTCGTCACACGATGAGGCTGCCTCCGGCCCCGCGTGGGCGTCGGAGCGGCCGGAGGCTGGCCCGCTGAGGGCGTCCTTGAGGCAGGCATTCGCGGGAATTGGCGAGGATGCCGTAAGTATCGGATCTCTGAGATTTCCCGCGTACTTGAACGATTGGGGTAAAGCGATCTCGCAATAAAAAACCGACGTGACAAGCAGCGTGACAGCGGCCCACCCACTCCGATGCAGGGAGCACATTTTGTCCTCTCCTGCCCGGACCTGTGACCCCTAATAAGCCGTTCTGGCCGACGTCAGTTGTCGGCCCAGAAACAAAAACTTTCCGAAGAACGGTTCAGCCACGATCCGAGGCTACCGGGAGAGACGAAGATGGCGTAGCAAAGCCACCTCAATTCTTTGTAGAACAATTGTTAGAAGGATATGAAGTTCTTGATGTTGCAAGCACAAGCGATAGTACGTTCTCAAGAGTCGCTCGCGAGTCGAAGTAACAAGTTAATTTTAGAAAACTTATTCGGAGATGTAGTAAGGCGAGCTGACAGTGAATATGCGCTCGTTGCCGCGGACCAGCAGAGTCCACTCCAACAAGCGCGCGCGTTGATTGTGCAGGAAATATTCGTACCAGTGGTCTTCCACGAGTTCGGGGATCACCACAACAATGCGCCGGTCGGGCTGCTTCTCCGAGAGATCGAGTATATATTTGACGATCGGAACGATGATGAAACGATACGGTGAGGGTAAAAGGACCAATTTCGGCGGATCCACCCCTTCGGCCCGGAAGGGTTGCTCCACGTAGCGTTGCCATTCCGAATGCAAGAGTTCGGAATGGTCCCCCGGTTCAACATGGATGGCGATGATTTCCGGAGAGAGCCGGGAGGCAAATTCAAGTGCCTGCTTGGAGATGCGGCTCCAATGCTCCACGGGCACGACGACAAGCGGCCGCTCCCCCTGGCTGGCGGGGACAACAGGATCGGCGCAACTCGTTGCCACACTGACCCGGTGATAGTGGCGGCGCACCCTGCGAAAAAACAGAATCAGTAGCGGAATGAAGATCACTGTGATCCAGGCCCCTTGGATGAATTTGGCCACGAGGACGACCAGCACAGTAAGGCCCGTCATGAACCCGCCAAGACCGTTTACGAAAGCGCTCTTTCTCCAGTGAGGTCCGCGGTTCTTCAACCAGTGCATCACCATGCCGAATTGCGACAGCGTAAAAGCCAGGAAGGCGCCAACGGCGTAGAGCGGAATCAAACGGTCCGTAACGCCTCTGAAGAGGATCAGCAGGAAACAGGTGAGAGCTGCGAGCACTACGATGCCATACGTGTATACCAGACGGCGCCCGCGGTGGCCGAAGGCGTGCGGCAGATAATTGTTCTGGGAAATCGCGCGGCAGAGCCGGGGAAAATCGGCAAAAGCCGTATTCGCGGAGAGAGAAAGTACCAACAGGATGGAGGCGATGGTGATGTAGTAGAAGACGCCTTGGCCAAAAACCGCGGCAATGAGCATCGAGAGAATGCTCTGGTAGCCTGGCTGGCCGGGGTCGGTTGCGGCAATGCCGTAGACCTTCACGAGATAGGAAATTCCCGCCAGGAGAACCGCAAGAAGAAAAATAATCACGGTTAGCGTGCGCTGGGCATTCTTGACGCCGGGCTCGCGGAAGGCTTTCACGCCGTTACTGACAGCCTCGACTCCGGTGAGCGCGGTGCAACCGCTGGCAAAGACCTTGAGCAGGAGCCAGAAGGTAACTGCAGATGTGATCGGCAGCGGTGGCGGCAGCGGAGTGACGGGCACGGGATGCCCACCGCTCAGAATGGTGCGGACCAGTCCGACGAAAATGGTGATGAGCAACGTAGCGACAAAGAGATACGTTGGCACCATGAAAGCGACACCAGCATCGTGTACCCCGCGCAGATTCAGAATCGTAATGATGACCAGGATGCCGACGCAGAGCGCGGTGGTGCGCGGTTGCAAGGCCGGCAACGCGGAGACCAACGCGCCGACACCCGCGGAAATGCCCACGGCTGCGGTAAGGATGTAGTCCGTAAGCAAAGCCGCTGCAGCGAGAAGGCTGGGGAAAGCGCCCAGGTTGTAGCGTGCCACCGTGTAGGAGCCGCCGCCGGAAGGATAGGCGGCAATCGTCTGAAGATAAGAAAAGTAAACGATGATGAGAAGGGTGATGATGGCCGCGCTGATAGGGACAATGTATTGGACGCCGAGAAGGCCAAGCGGAATCAGCAGGCTCAGAGCCGCTTCCGGACCGTACGCTGCGGAGCTGAGCGCGTCCAGACCAAAGATGGGGATGCCAGCCTGGATGCCGATCTGTTCAGCGCGCTCGTCCGTAGTCTTGATGGGCTTGCCGACAATCAGGTCGACGATGTTCATTCCCGCTCCGGCCCGAAGGTGCGCTTCTCTTGGGGATGTCAATTTGTGACGAGATGCACCGCAAAGTCAACCGCCGGAGTTGAAGAATCTGTTTTTGATGCTGATCTCTTGATCGCGAGGCTAAATTACTGTTTGAGGTTCCGCCCTGGCACTTTTTTTGTTGAGCATCCAGCCATACGTCAGGCAGAGATAAACCAGGAACACAATGGAAAAAAAGATCCAGCCTGCCGCAATGTGAATACGCGTAATGCTCTCCGCAAAACCGTGATTGCCAAGTACCACAAAGGATGTGATGCGCAGGGCGTTCCCCAAGAACATGGCAAAGAGCCCTGTAAAGTAAGCGACGAAAATGCGGCGCTTGTAGAGGCGGTTCCAATCTAAAATCACGACCAGCCCGAAAAGTAGGTCAAAGAGTTCGAATCCATTGATTCCGGAACAATCCAGAATGATAGTTACATCGAGATCCGGCCCCGTCAGCGTCGGCGTCAAACTTCGGATGTACCCGAGTCCGGGAACCATAAAGCTGGCAAGCAAATAGACGAAGCGCCCAAGCACCTGCCCGTACCAGGGCCAGAGAGATTCCAGGGTGCGCCGTGGAAAAAATGTGATCAGCACAACGAGCCCAGCGATGGCTTCCGCGGTATACAGACTCAGTATTCTCCTCCACTGGACACGCGGAAGAAGGGCTAGCGTGGGAGCCAATACGCACAGTTTCATGCCGGCGAGAAGAGTTCCCCCAAGGGACACTCTGCCTGCCAGCGGCTGAAGTGCTTCCGTAAACCATCGCGCAGCGACGACGATTAGAAGATGTGCGGCGAAAAAAGCGATGACGCGGCGTGTCGAAAACGAGAAGTGGGGTTGGTCGCTGCCCGGAGGAAACGAGGTCTCTCCGCGACGCCATACGAGCAAAATCCACGTGGCCGTAGCCCAAAGCGGAGAAGAGCTGTATAGAATCGGCGAAAAGGACTGGTCCAGCGCGATGGCAATGAGAGTGAGAAAAAGGGCGGACAGGAGAAATCTGGAAGCCGGCAGACTCCCTGATGGGAGAGCGATTCGAGCGGGTGCGCTCGCGTCTGGAGCGTTATTAAGAGACACCATGCCGGTATAACTGAACATTCTTGCATTAACCGACAATGAGCGTAATTAAAGCTTTTGAATTAGGTGGTGTGGCGGCGACGGAGCAGGAAGTAGCCAGCCACGCCAACAAGGGCTGCAGCGCCAATTCCGATTCCCGCCATTTCGTTGGCTCGGATATGATGCTTTGGACGGTCGTCCCGATCATTATCTCCAGCCTTTGCGTTATGGGGCGCTAGGACGACTGTCAAACAGGCCAACATTAAGAGTTTTTTCAAGGGTTTTCTCCTCCGTGTTGAGAGCTATGTTCCATTCCAAGGGCCAGTTCCTCGGATTATTAAGCCCCCTTAAAGCAACATTAACCTTCTGTTTACAATGAGATGCAAGCGTCGCAAATAAACCTGTAGCTGGCAGGAACGAGCAGGCCCCGGTTATTACCCAAGCAATTTCCTATGTGTAGCAAAATTTTGACCCGCTTCTGGCGAGGATCCGCGTTTGTAAAGCGGCCCCGGTGTGGTCCAAATTCGTTCGGAAGGATTATTCCACGTTATTCGGCGGGACTATCGCTTACCACATTACAGCGGCGATTTAACCGCGCCGCCTCTTCGAACTCACACATTCTAATTCCGCCAAGGGGATACGATGTGACCAGGCTCTTCCGCAGGGCTCTCAAACTTGACACTGGGGGTGAGTCGGCCTACACTACGGAGTTTTTAGATGGCCCCGGAGGACGCACTGAGGGGCGTAGCAATCATACTTCAATAGCAGTTAGGCACAGACAAGGGTCAAGGCTCGCATGGACAAGAAAAGGCTGGAGTATTACAAGAAAAAATTGGTCACGCGGCGGGAGGAACTGACGAAAACCATCGCCCGGACGCAGGAAGAAGGCCGCACGGCGGATGAAGACGCGACCGTGGACCTGGCAGACAAGGCGGCCAACTCCTACACCAAGGAGTTTCTCTTTGGCATGACCAATACAGACCGCACGATCTTGAACATGATCGACGCGGCGCTCAAGCGCATCCAATCGGATGAGTACGGTGTTTGCGCGAACTGCCAGGAAGAACTGCAGCAAAAGCGCCTGGAAGCGGTTCCCTGGGCCAAGCACTGCCTGGCATGCCAGGAAAAAATGGAACAGGGCCTGCTGCAATAATTCGCAGTCGTTGAAGGGCAGTGCGACTCAACTCACTGGAAAATTACTGCACCGTACATTCTTCCTTTAATTAAATAGGCAAAAAGAGTAGATTTCTGCCTGCGTGGCAGAAGGAAACTCAACCTTCGAGAATACTCCGCTTCGACGGCGGCGCCAGGCAGGCCGCCGCTGGTTCGCGTCAGCCAGTGATGCGCTTGTAAGCGTATTCTTCCCCGCGGGATGCCGGATTTGCGATCGGCTGCTCACTAGCGCATCCCGCGTGCCCATTTGTGAAGAATGTCTTTCTTCATTCGTGCGGGCTTCAAGAATCGCATGCGAAATTTGCGGGCGGCCACTGCCTGGACGCGGGCAGAATCCGGAGCAGCCCCTGCTTTGTCCAGCCTGCGCCGACAAATCCTATGCCTTCGACCGGGCCCGCAGCTTTGCGGTGTACGAGGGCGCTCTGGTAGACGCGATTCTGCTGTTGAAATTTGAACAAATTGATCCGTTCGGCGCCTGGTTCGCGGAGCGACTGGCGGAAGTTGTGCGCGACGAAGCCAATGCCATGGCGGCGGACGTGGTGGTGCCAGTACCACTTCATCGCCAACGCGAGAAAGAGCGCGGGTACAACCAGGCGGCGCTGCTCTCCCGCCCCCTGGCGAAGGGCCTCGCCTCCCGCACAAGGCCGTCCTGCTGATGCGAACGCGGGCCCGGCCAGACAAGCGCATCCTCACGCTGGAAGAACGGTGGGAGTCCGTACGTGGCGCTTTTGCCACACGTCCAGGCAGCCAAGTTGACAATCTACGCGTCTTACTGGTAGATGATGTATTGACCACTGGGGCGACTCTGGACGCATGCGCAAGGGCGCTGCGCGACGCAGGGGCCAAATCGGTGCTCGGGCTGACAGTAGCCCGGGCCGTCAGAAACCCGATGCCCAACTCCAGCGAATGGTAAGATGACCCGAGGAAGCGCGATGGGCGCAAACCGGCACATGTCGGTGGATTCCCGGGGGCGCTACACCCCCGAAGCGGATGGCGCGGCTGTGTCCGGCGCCGAGGGTCCCGCAGGCAGTAGATCCCACAACTTGAGTTCGACCCGCCGGGCATCGCTGATGCAAGAACCGGTGCTGGTTCTGAATGCCACCTACGAACCGATCAACGTGACCGCCGTGCGGCGCGCCATGGTGCTCATGCTGAAGGGAGTGGCGCAGGCCGAAGAGATGCACAACGCGGAAGTGCATTCTGCGGCCCATGCGCACAAAGTTCCCTCGGTAATTCGCCTTCTAGCCTATCGGCACATTCCACAGCAGAGCCGCGCGCTTTCCCGCAAAAACATTTTGCTGCGCGACCGCAATACCTGCCAGTTCTGCGGCAGAGTTTTTCCGAGCTCGGAACTGACGCTGGATCACGTCGTTCCCCGTTCGCGCGGCGGACGTTCCTCCTGGGAAAACCTCGTGGCCTGTTGCTACCGCTGCAATAACGGCAAAGGCGATCGGACCCCGGAGGAGGCTGGCCTTAAATTGGCTCGGCGCCCCCGCCCCTTCACCCTGCACACCTCGCGGCAGCTCATGCGGCTGATTGGACACCGGGATGAACGGTGGCGTAAGTATCTGTTTTACTGAGAGTTCCCCAGCTAAATCGATTTTTCAAAAATTTTGGCTTTGGGAGAAACCTTTTTCGTTGGCGTACATCTAACTTATCAATACCACTTCGAGGACACACCCCGGGAGGCGGTTAGGGCAAGCCCCTAACCGCTTCTCTTCCTTTTAGCCCCCCATTTTTCGCCACTGATGGTTTTCCACTATCTTTTTGTTCCGCTTTCCGGAAAGCTTTTCAAAGCGGCTTCTTCATCCGGAAATTCCGGGAACACCTGGTAAAGTTGCGTAATTTTTAGGACCTCTTCGATTCTTGTAGACAAGCCAATCACTTTCATCTGCCCGCTTTGTTTTACCACCATGACGTACACGCGCGCTAGCTCTCCAACTCCGGAGCTGTCCAGATACTGCAGGCCATTCAGGTTCAGCACGATGTCCTTGCGGCCCTCTTTCAACAGTCTGGAAATGGAATCGCGCAGCGCTCCCGTTTCGAGCGAGGTCAATCGTCCGGAAACGTCCATAAGCGCAACAGCGCCGGCTTCACGAATCTTGATGGAAAAATTCGAATCCGTCACGAATAGCATCCTATCTGCTGGGGCCATCATTCTACCTGCGAGCAACGGAAGGCGCACAAGTTTTCGAGGAGTCGAAGAAGAATTGAGGAGAATCACAAAGTTTCAGGGAACCTGGACGGTCGGGCGGGACACGCTACTGGCGCATGACCACGCGCAAACCACTCCGCCAGCTCTCCGCGACACCCACGCGCACAATTTCCAATTCCGGCGATAGACAGTTCAAGAGATCATCGGTAGACGGATGAAATCGCAACGCTGGCGCAACCAGATAGACCAGCGGCGGCGCCGGTTGTAATTCCAAACCGGGAAAATACCCGTACCGCGTGATTTCCCCATTCTCCAAATGGCGCCGGACGCGCAGCCAATAATCCGCCGCCTGGAGCGGCAGGTGAATGTGCTCGCTGGCTTTTAACTCAATGATCGCCAGCCGTCCGCTTCGCGTAACAGTCAGCAGATCGAGAATGCCGTGTTCGCCGCCGGCGTTGGCAAATACCTGTGTGTAGACAAAGCGCTGATCCAGTGCGGCATCCACACGCGTGACGCCCTCTCGAACGATAGATTCCATCCATCGCTCCGCCTGCGCGCGATACAGAGAATGACGCGTGTCCGTGGCCAGGGGGTGCCGATGGACTTCCAGATCGTTTACTTGGCGCTTCAGCGCGAAACGAGATCCCGCGCTGAGTTCTTCGCGGGCATCGCTGATCCCGAAAAAAACACGTCCGTCGTCCCAGCGCGCAAACGGGAGCCCGTGAAAACGCAGCCACACTTCGCGAGATTGCGCTACGGGATGCATCGTGATGACCTGTGGAGCCAGCGAAATAATTTCCTCCAGTGCGGGACGCGCGCGATCGAGCAGCGCTTCCGATTCGCGATGCGTGACGAGCCACGTTTCAAGACTTGCCGCCCGCCGCGGCTCGATTTTTTCCAGGGTCTCAAGCGTCGGGTCGCGCTCATAGAGTTCTACGGGGCAACTCCCCTCTAAAGCGGCAAGGCGGTGAGCGACGATGCGGCTGCGGTTTTTCGGCAGAATAATCCGCAGAGTCGCGATGGTTCCGCGAGCATTGGACTGTCGCACCCGCCGTAACCAGAGCAAGGCAAACGTGAGGCTGTTGTCCGCCGTATCCGAGGACTCCCCATCCGGCACCGCCAGTACCGCGGCATACGTCGAACCGCGGCGCAGCAGTCCGCGCGCATAATTGCCGGACAGCGAATGCTCGAGATCCGGGGAAACCTTCAGCGACTCCAGCGTTTCGTCCGGAAACTGTTCAGCCAGCATCTGCGCGAGCCGGCTACGGAATTCTTCGCGCGAGACCTCGCGCGCGCCTCGTTCAAATTCTCTCCGGATAAATTCGAGCCGTTCCGGCTTCGCCTTGCCAAACCGTTCGACGGCCAGCGCCAGCCGCTGTTCGGAATGATCCGTGATTGCCAGAACTCTTCGCGTCAGATTGAATTGCTCCGACCAGAGGTGCAGAAGCGGTTTTTCGCCCGCACCTCGCACTTCCCACGTCATTCCGGAAAAAGGCGCGACGCGGCCGCCGTTCTCCCGCACTTCGACGACTCCGGAGGAAACAAACTCCTGCAGACTCGCCTGCAATTCGGCTGCGAATTCCACGGCTGGATTATAAAGGATACACGTATCTTGTGGTCTATACTTTTCTGAAGAGACTAACCCGTGAGTAATTAGCGGGGATCAGCGGCCAACAACGAGGCGCTGCACCAGCGGTTCCGGGAGCCGGGCCGCTCGCATGCGTTCCTGGACTGCGGCAATATCGTAGGGCACGCGCCAGAATTCGACTGTCTGGTGTTCAAGATCGGCGATCGCAAAAGCAGCGCGCGAATCACCGTCCCGCGGCTGGCCGATTGAACCTGGATTCAGCAGATAGCGCCGCGGATGCTCCACCCGCAGCGCCGCGAACGATTCACTGTTGCGCGGACGAATCTGCAGGACTTCCAGCTGCGAATCCTGGTAGGAAAAGCCGCCCTGGTGATGCGTGTGTCCGAAAAACGTGACTTCCGCTGTGGAATCCAGAAGTCCGTCGAGCGCCTGCGCGGGAGTGAAAACGTATTCGTCTTCGTCCTGAAACGCGCCGTGGACAAGCACTATTCCTTCCGTGGCCAGTGGGCCCTGCGGCAACGCTGCCAGCCAGGACATGTGCTCCGGCTTGAGTTGCGCGCGCGTCCAATCCACGGCGGCTTTTGCGACGGGATTGAAATCGTCGGTGGCCATGACCCCTGTGACGGCCTTGTCGTGATTTCCGCGGATGGTCTTCGTGCCCATCTCGAGCAACCGTGCGGTTACTTCATTGGGATCGGGGCCGTAGCCCACCACGTCACCCAAACAAACGGAAAGATCCCATCGGCCGTTGGCGGCCTCCAGGACGGCGTCGAGTGCTGTTACGTTTGCGTGAAGGTCGCTAAGAACTAGAATCCGCATCCCTTGGTGTCCAGAAAATGACCTTGAGTATAGATGAACACGGGAATCGATGCACGATTCAATGCAAGACTCCTGATTAAAAGATTGCGACCGCGATGGGGGGGAAAGGTAACACAACTAACGCATGTATTTAGGAGAAATTTAGAACATCCTGCGAGGTAAGCACGCTTCAGCTGACAGAATGTGCTGAAATCGCATCAATCCCCGGGGTTTGATCTTCGAAATTTCATGTTTGTTGGCGAAACATTCGGCTGGTGTGATTCGTCTATACAGGTGCAGCTGGTATGGCAGTTGTCCCAGGCCAGATTTGAAAAACCCCGCGGTGGCAGCCGCGGGGCTATGACACGCAGTCTTTCCGGCCGTTAGTCCAGGAAGAAGAGGTGTCTTCCGGGCGAGAATACTTGCCCGCAGCGCGCGTGTCAACTCCATCTAGCCAACGGCACCCTGTTGTGCGGCTGACTCGATCCTCGAAAGGAATTTGACACGCATGAAAACCAATTCGTTTTTCCGCACGCTCGCTTTGCTGGCTGCTATCGCTATCGCCGTACCGGCCTTTGCAAAGCCCTTCGCCAAGAACATCAACATTGCCCAGAACGCGAAACTCGGCAAGTCCGAGCTGCAAGCCGGCGAGTACCGGTTGCAGATCGAAGGAAACAAGGCAACCATCCAGAAAGGCAAGCAGGTTGTTGCCGAATCCGAGGGCCGCTGGGAAGATCGCAGCACCCCCGCTTCCTATGACTCTTTGCTGATCAGCGAGAACGGGCAGGTGAAGGAAGTCCGCTTTGCCGGCCAAACGCGTGTTTTTGTTTTCAGCGAATAGTCAGGGAGATTCCGTGACTCCTTTTCCAGGGACGAGAGGGAGGCTGCACTCTGCTGCGGCCTCCCTGCTTGTCTGTACCCTGTTTGGCTTTCGAATAGGCTAGACCCAGATGTAAGAGCAATTGGAATTCTTTGCTTCTTCGCGATAGGTGTACCCGGCCATTCCGCAACTATTTTAGGATTCTCTGCCGCAATTTAATCCGTCTAGATCCCCGCTAACGAATAAACATGCAATCGCCATAGCTATAAAATCGGTAGCCCTCCTCAACAGCATGCGCGTAAGCCGCCAGCACAGGCTCGCGGCCGGCAAAAGCGCACACCAGCCCGAGCAGCGTGGAACGTGGCAAATGAAAGTTTGTGAGCAGACCTTCGACGACCCGAAAGTTGAACCCTGGAACGATGAACAGGCCTGCTTCAGCTCCACCGGCGAGGACCAGATTCGGGGAACCCGCGTCCGCGGCGCGCTGCGCGGCATCTTCCAGCGCTCGCACCACGGTTGTGCCAATGGCCACAATGGGTCGCCCCTTAGCATGCGCGGCCTGGATGCGCTCGGCGGTTGCGGCGGGAATCTCATACGATTCGGAATGCATCACGTGGCCTTCGAGCGTTTCACTGTGAATCGGTTGAAATGTTCCGAGTCCCACGTTGAGCGTCAGTTCGCAAGTCTCCACACCGCGTGCACGAATTTCTTCCAGAATTTCAGGTGAAAAATGCAGCCCCGCCGTCGGCGCGGCAATCGCCCCAGGCCGCTTGGCGAACACCGTCTGGTAGCGTTCGCGGTCTGCGGTCTCATCCGCTCGATCGATGTACGGCGGAAGCGGCACGTGACCCAGCCGCTCGAAGTGTTGGTCAATGCTTAGTTCGTTGCGTGAGGCGAATCGCATTGTTCGCACGCCAAGTTCGCCTCGTGCCAAAACCTCGCCTTCAAGTTCACCTTCCCCAAAAAGTACGCGCTCTCCAACATGCATCTTTCGCCCGGGGCGGACCAGCGCCTCCCATGTGACTGGATCGAGTTGACGCGTGAGAAAAATCTCCACCTTCCCCGTGAGATGTTCCAAGCGCGTGGAACGAGAAGGCGGCTGCGAATGAACTCCCGCCCGCCTCCCGAACAAGCGCGCGGGAATGACGCGCGCGTTGTTCAGCACCAGGAGTTCATTTCCGCCCAGTAGATCGGGAAGCTCTCCAAACTTTCGGTTCGAGAAGGCGCCGCTAGACCGTTCAAGCAGCAGAAGACGCGAGGCGTCTCGGCGGTCCAGCGGTCTCTGCGCAATCCGTTCAGCCGGAAGGTGATAGTCAAGTTCGTCCAGTCGCATGAAATTGGGAGTCTAGCAGCAATCCACCTAACACCAAGAAAGTAAACTAAAAACCACTAGAATCGGACGCTAGAGTGCCTGTAGAGGTTCTGACAGCAAGCACGTCAAAATTTCATCATTTTTCATTAACATATTTATTTTCATCATGTTGCAGAAACTCAGTTGAACTTCAAATTTGTATTTGACAACGTTACACTCATGTTTTATTATGCTGATGCAGTCACTAATGGAGGTGAACGCACATGAGAATTCTTACCCGTTGGGAACCCGCTCGCGGCTTAACCACTTTGCAGGACCAGGTGAACCGCTTGTTCAATGACTCTTTTCGCCGCTCGGACGCGGAAGCCAGCCTCAGCGCTTGGGCTCCAGCCGTGGACGTTTACGAGACCGAACACGAGCTGGTGGTGAAGGCCGATCTCCCGGAAGTCGATCCCAAGGATCTGGACATCCGCGTCGAGAACAACATCCTCACGATTAGCGGTGAACGCAAGTTCGAGAAGAAAGTGAACGAAGAGAACTACCTGCGCGTCGAGCGCTCCTATGGTTCCTTCGCCCGCAGCTTCACACTGGCCAACACCGTGAATCCGGAAGCCATCAAGGCGGACTACCAGAACGGTGTCCTGACCCTGAGCATCCCGAAGCGCGAGGAAGCCAAGCCCAAGCAGATCAAGGTCAACGTCGGGAATCCCGCGATGGCCGCTGCCGCCGGCAAGTAATTTGTGGAGAAAGCCAGGTTGCAGCAGTAGATTAGGGGCTGGCAAAAAATGCCGGCCCTTTTTTCTAAGCTGGCACTGGAATTGAGGCTGTTATGTTGCGATTTGAAAAGATGACCCTTAAGGCCCAGGAGGCGGTGCAAAGCGCACAGGAAGTCGCCGCGCGTCACGAAAATCAGCAGGTCGAGCCGATCCATTTGCTCGCAGCCCTCGCGGCGCAAGCCGACGGCGTGGTGCCGCCGCTTCTTGCACGGTTGGGCATTCGAAGCGAAGCGCTGACGCAGGAGATTGAACGCGAGATCGGGCGGTTGCCGAAAGTCCAGGGATTTGGACAGCAGCATCTGGGCAAGACCTTGAACGAAGTGCTGGAGCGCGCGTTTAAAGAAGCGGACAAATTCAAGGATGAGTATGTCTCCACCGAGCATTTGTTTCTGGCAATCGCGGGACAGGATCGCGATCCCGCCGGGCAGCTCCTGAAACGCCAGGGCGCTTCATACGAAGCGATTCTGCAGGCTTTAACAGGTGTACGCGGAACGCAGCGCGTCACCTCACAGAATCCCGAAGCCACCTACGAAGCGCTGGAAAAATACTCGCGTGACCTCACCGAATTGGCGCGACGTTCGAAACTCGATCCGGTCATCGGCCGCGACGAGGAAATTCGGCGCGTGATGCAGATTCTCGCGCGGCGCACGAAAAACAACCCTGTACTGATCGGCGAACCCGGCGTTGGGAAGACCGCAATCGTCGAAGGCCTGGCCCAGCGCATCGTTTCCGGCGACGTTCCGGACGTACTGAAAACCAAGCGCATTGTGGCACTGGACCTGGCCGCGCTTGTCGCCGGCGCGAAATATCGCGGCGAATTCGAAGACCGGCTGAAAGCCCTCCTAAAGGAAATCACCCAAGCCGAAGGGCAAATCATCCTGTTTATCGATGAACTTCACACCCTGGTCGGCGCAGGAGCCGCGGAAGGCGCGATGGACGCTTCCAATATGCTCAAGCCGGCGCTGGCTCGCGGAGAGCTGCGCGCCATCGGCGCCACCACGCTGAATGAATACAAGAAGCATATCGAGAAAGATCCCGCACTGGAGCGCAGGTTTCAGCCGGTGCTCGTCAGCGAGCCGACCGTCGAGGACACCATCGCCATTCTGCGCGGCTTGAAGGAGCGCTACGAAGTCCATCACGGCGTTCGCATCAAGGATGCGGCCATCCTCGCGGCGGCGACTCTTTCTCATCGCTATATCTCCGATCGCTTCCTTCCCGATAAAGCCATCGACCTGATCGACGAAGCCGCGGCGAGTCTGCGGATGCAGATCGATTCCCTTCCTGTCGAAATCGATGAGATCGAACGGCGTATCATGCAATTGGAAATCGAGCGTCAGTCGCTCTTGAAGGAAAAGGACGCCCATTCGAAAGAGCGCCGCAAGCAAATCGAAAAGGAATTGGCGGCGCTGAAAGAGGATTCGAGTGCGCGCAAAGCGCGCTGGCAAGCCGAAAAAGAAGCCATCGGCAAAATCCACAAGCTGAAAGAACAGATCGAGCAACTGAAGGCGGAAGAACAAAAGTACGAGCGCGCCGGCGAACTCGCGAAAGTAGCCGAGATCCGCTATGGCAAAATCGCCGCCGCGGAGCGCGAGCTAAAGCAAGCAGAGGAACAATTTGCCTCGGTGCAGAAAAACTCTCCCATGCTCAAGGAAGAGGTCGACGAAGAGGACATCGCCAAACTCGTGAGCAAGTGGACAGGAATTCCCGCGGGACGTCTCATGGAAGGCGAAGCGCAGAAGCTCGTGCGCATGGAAGAGCGCTTGCGCCAGCGGGTGGTTGGCCAGGATGACGCCTTGGCGCGTGCAGCCAATGCTGTCCGGCGCAGCCGCGCAGGACTCTCTGATCCCAAGCGGCCGATCGGTTCGTTCATTTTCCTGGGGCCGACGGGCGTCGGCAAAACCGAACTGGCGCGCGCGCTGGCGGAGTTTCTTTTCGACGACGAAAAGCTGATGATCCGCATCGACATGAGCGAATACATGGAGAAGCACACCGTGTCGCGGCTCATCGGTGCGCCTCCAGGCTATGTAGGCTACGAAGAAGGCGGCCAGCTCACAGAGCAGGTTCGCCGTCATCCGTACTCGGTGATCTTGTTCGACGAAATCGAAAAAGCGCACGCGGATGTTTTCAACGTTTTGCTCCAGATTCTGGAGGACGGCCGCCTGACGGACGGCAAAGGGCGCACCGTGGATTTCCGCAACACGGTCCTGGTGATGACCAGCAACGTAGGGTCAACGGCCATCTTCGAATTGTCGAGCAAAGATCCCGAGCTGGCGCGAAAGGAAGCCATGGAAGCGTTGCGTGCTTCGTTCCGGCCGGAGTTCATCAATCGCATCGACGAAATCGTGATTTTCAACCCTCTCGGGAAAGAACAGTTGAAGGGCATCGTCGGGCTGTTACTGAAGAACGTAGAGAAGCTGCTCGCGGAGCGGCAGATCACGCTGGAGCTGACGCCAGCCGCAACCGATCTCTTGCTGGCCGAGGGTTACGATCCTGCCTATGGTGCCCGGCCCCTGCGCCGGACGATTCAACGCCTGATTCAGGATCCATTGGCAATGCAGATCCTGCAAGGAACGATACTGCCGGGTGACCACGTGCGCGTGGATCGCGATGGGCAGAAAGAAGTCATGCGCTTCGAACGCGTACCGGCAAAGAAACCTGCGACCGCCGCGGGAATCTAATATCGCGCCGGAGATGGATCGCTTGCTTGCAGACTTTCCATTCTCGTTCGAACTGGAGACACCAAGGCGTTTCTTACGGATGGATGCGATGAGGCAGACATGAAAATTCTACGAACCGGTGCGCTCTTGATCCTGCTCAGCGTGCTTCTGGTAGTTGTGGGCGGCGCGCTCGGTGGGCCAAACGGCTTGAAAATAGCTCTTGCCTTCGCCGTGTTGATGAATGGAATCTCGTATTTTTTCTCGGACAAGATTGCCCTCGCTTCCAGCGGAGCCCAGCCTGTTACCCGAGAACAATTGCCGCGGCTCTACGCGGTGATGGAGCGTCTGGCCGCGAAAGCCAATCTTCCCGTCCCTAAACTGTACGTGATTCCAGAACCGGCCCCGAACGCGTTCGCAACCGGCCGCAATCCACAGCATGCTTCGGTTGCGGTAACACAGGGTTTGCTCGAGCTGATGAACGACGACGAACTGGAAGGGGTGATTGCCCACGAGCTCTCTCACGTTCGAAACTACGACATCCTCGTCACTTCGATCGCAGCGACGATGGCCGGTGCGATTACCTATTTGGCCAGCATGGCCCGCTGGGGAATGCTCCTGGGAGGATATGGAAGGGATCGCGATGATGACCGCGGAGGCGGGGGAATTGCCGCCATCCTGATGATCATTCTCGCGCCGTTCGCCGCGCTGATGTTGCAACTCTTTCTTTCCAGAACGCGCGAATATTCGGCCGATCAAACGGGGGCACAAATGGTCGGTCAACCCTATGGCCTAATCAGCGCGCTCCAGAAACTCGGCGCCTACAACCAAAGAATTCCAACGACTTCGCTCTCCCCCTCGATTTCGGCACTATGCATCGTGAAGCCGCTCTTCGGCGGCGGCACGTTCTCCTCGCTCTTCAGCACACATCCACCGCTGGAAGACCGCATCGCTGCATTGCGGGAAATGACCATAACTCCTCGGCGATAAGGCTCTTCTGCCGAAATTCTGCATATTTCAGACCATGGCCGTGTAATCTTTTCGAAGATTTGCATTTTGGAAAAACGGGCTAACCTTGAAGCCGTTCTTAAATATCTGATTTAAAAACAGTTAATTATTCCATTGAGAAAAACTGAGTTTGGTGCCGGAAGTGCACCACCTAGGTCGAGCATTGCCGTAAGTTTTGGGCACCAGGGGATGGGGGCTATGAGCTGTCGCGACACTATTCATCTGATTTGCTGGTACTTAGAGGGTCGGCTGTCGGAAAGCGTGGAGACCGAGATTGAACTCCATCTCGAAGGTTGCTCCGATTGCCACCTCGTTTTTGACGCCGCGATAAACACTCTGGACCGCTACTTTACCACCGACCGCCCCGTCGGAAGCGCGATCACTCCCCGGGCCGCCTAGTTTCAGCAAGCTCTAATTTACTGAAAAGATTAAAACTTACGGACGTGAGCCGCCTTCAGACGCTATTCTCCCCACTTGCCTTTGTATCCCGAGTCATAGCCCCCATTACCCGAGTTCCAATTCAGCAAAATTTACGTTTGCGGAAAAGACCGCGTAATCTTTACTGGTACTAGTACTTATAGAATCCCCTTCCTCCCCTCCTTGAACCTTTGCTATCCTGCTGACTATAAATACTTTACAACGGCGACGAACTCCTCCACCTCTTTTGGCGAGGTGCTTGCACCTTCCCTTGGTATCAGGCGAAAGCCAAAAGGAGATCGAAGTTTATGAGCGACTTTCAAGATTCGTCCAACACCGGCACACCCCGTTGGGTTGGACTTGCAGTGGCCGTGTTGGGCGGCATCTCTTTGCTCGGCCTGGGGGTAGGCTGGAGCGCGCTCAATCAGGCGAAGAGCACTGAGCAGACCACGCAGGCAACGCTCAAACAATCCAACGATGCTTTGACACAGCGGCTGGCGAAGGAAGACGAAATCAACCAGCAACTGCAGAGCGATCTTAAGGTGGTCACAGACAAATTGAATGTTACGCACGCGGATCTGGTCAAGGCGCGCAATCAGGACAAGAGCGCCACTGTTGCGGTCGATCAGAAGGTCAACAACCTCGCGACCTCCGTGAAGGCTGAACTGGCTACCAAGGCGAGCACTGACGACATTAACAAGCTCAACGGCGATGTCACCGGCGTGAAGGGCGACCTGGACGCAACCAAGAACAGCATCCAGATGGCGCGCAGCGAAATGGGCACGCTCATCGCCCGCAATCACGATGAAATCGACCAGCTCCGCCGCATGGGACAGCGCGACTACTTTGAATTCACTGTGCAGCGCAAGGGCGGCGCGACAAAGGTCGGCAGCATCCAGATCGAACTAAAAGACACCAACACCAAGAAGAACCGCTACACCATCAATGTGCTGGCGGATGACAACAACTTCGAAAAGAAGGATCGCTCCGTGAACGAGCCGATTTTCTTCTACACCGGCGGAACCCGCGCGGCGCTGGAACTGGTGGTCAATAAAGTCACCAAGTCCACGGCCACGGGCTACCTGAGCGTACCAAAGGCGGCAGGCGCCACTTCGGCGAGCACGGCGACCTCCGGTCAGCAGTAAGACAGTTCCTCAAGAGCTGGTTTGTCTCTTTGAGAGCAGAGCGGAGAGGGAGGATTCCAGAGGATCCTCCCTCTTTTGTTTTTGCTCATCCAGGAATAAAACCTCGCCGTAGTAGGTTTCAGGAAGTGTCTGGACACCAGACTCCCGCTGTGCCAAGCTACTGGGCGGCCCGGCGGATTCAAAAACCGCAATGATTTTCGGGAGGGGGAATTATGAAAGTACGATTTGCAGTGGCAGTTGCAGCGGCGCTTTTCGCGGGGGCACTTGCGATGGCGGCGGATGGTTCATGGACCGGCTACATTTCGGACAGCCAATGTGGCGTAAAGGGCGCGAATGACAAGGCCGGCGAGTGCACCACCAAGTGCGTCAAGGAACACGGCGCAAAGTACGTGTTCGTCAACGACGCCGACAAGAAAGTCTACGTGGTTGATGCTCAGGACAAGGTGGCGGCGCATGCCGGCCATCACGTAACCGTAAAAGGCTCCGTGGATGGCGACACGCTCAAGCTCACCAGCATTGACATGGCCGCAGCCAAGAGCATGTAAGAGCTGTTCGCGAATTGTCTGTTTCGGACGGGCGGGGCTTCGGCTCCGCCCGTTTTGTTTTGTGCCGCGAACTATTTCCGCTACGATGTTGCTCTGCCATGTCCATCATTCTCATTCATGCCGCGCGCGCGCTTACTCCGTCCACGGAAATCAACGACGCTGGCATTCTGATTCGCGAAGACGTGATCGAAGCCATCGGGCCGCGCGCCGGCATGACTCTGCCTGCGGGAGCGCAGGAAGTTCGCGCGACCGACAAGGTCGCCGTGCCTGGCTTTCTGGATTTGCACATCCACGGCGCCGGTGGCCGCGATGTCATGGAGGGAAACAACGACGCGTTGCGCGCCGTCACCCGCAAAGTCTCCGAATACGGCACCACGTCCCTCGTCGCCACTACCGTAACGGCCAGCACGGACGAAACCCTCCGTGCCGTGGAAGGAATCGCCGGCTATATCGCGCACCAGCATGACTCGGTTGAACCACGCGCGGAAATCCTCGGTATTCATTTTGAAGGGCCCTTTATCAGTAAGTTGCGCCGTGGAGTCCATCCTGCCGAATGGATTCAGCTTCCATCCTCGGACACTCTGCAACGGTTCCTCAAGGCCGCCGCCGGGAATGCACGAATCCTGACCATCGCTCCGGAATTGCTCGGGGCTGCGCCTTGCATTGACGCCGCCGTGGAAGCCGGCTTGGTCGTTTCGATCGGCCACACCGACGCAACTTACGAACAAGCTCGCGCCGCCATGGCTCGGGGAGCGCACAGCGCTACGCATGTCTACAACGCGATGCGTCCCTTTACCCACCGCGATCCCGGCGTCATCGGCGCTGTGCTCACTTCGCCGGATATCAATGCAGAGCTGATCGCCGACGGCGTCCATGTTGAAGAAGCGGCGATGAAATTGCTGCTTCTGGCCAAGGGAGCAGCGCGCGTCACCCTCGTCAGCGACGGGCTCTCCGCCACCGGTATGCCCGACGGAAAATACATGCTCGGCGGATTCGAAGTGACGGTCAGCGGTGGTGTTTGCCGGAATGCGGAAGGAACGCTCGCGGGCAGCACCCTCACGCTCGATCGCGCGTTGCGAAATATCGTAGCGCTGGGCATACCCTTGACGGATGCCGTACGCATGCTGACCCTGAATCCAGCATCACTCTTGGGAATTGAATTTAAGAAGGGTTCGCTACGCGCGGGCGCTGATGCCGACATCCTGCTGCTCGATGAAGGTTTGCATGTAACCGACGTGTGGGCCCGGGGCGTGGCACGGAATTAGGAATGGAAGAAATCAGGTGGGTTTACGGATTCAAAGGAATCTTGAGTTCCTCGGCGAGTTGTTCCGCATCAAACGGGCTGCACGAAAAAAAATGGCCCCCGACATCGAAGGTCGGCACTACGCGCTTGCCGTCATTTGCTTTGATGACAATCTCTTCGCCAGCCGGATCTTGTTCGATATTCACTTCCTGAAATTGCACCCCGCGTTCCTTCAGAAAGGATTTTGCGCGCCGGCAATCGGGACACCAGGTGGTGCTGTAGATGGTAATGGGTTCCACGTTCTTATTCTGCCATATTGGATGCGCCCGGACGCGGTTGGTCGCAAATCGTATTCCATCTGAGCTGTAAGCGTAATCAGCGGGAATCGACGGGAACGCCGCGATACTTGCGGGCAACCTGGATGCGAATCAACGCGCGCTGCAGCGCGACGGTGACGCGGTCCCAATCGATATTCGTATCTCCAGAAGCCAGCCGCTTTTCGGCGCGCGCCTTGGCCGCCTCCGCGCGGGCGATATCAATGTCCGCGGCAAATTCGGCCGTCTCTGCGAGAACGGTGACGCGATCCGGCAACACCTCGGCAAAACCACGAAGGACCGCCAGATGAACAGACTCCTTGCCGCTCATGTCGTGATAACTCAGCTCTCCGATGCCCAGCTCAGTGATCAGCGGCGCGTGCCCCGGCAAAATCCCGAGGTAGCCGTCGGCGCCGGGAAGCTGCACTTCCTTTGTGCGCTGGCGAAGCAGCTGCCTCTCTGGCGTGACCACGATTAGCTCGATGGATTCGGGAAGCATCTTTTCTCTAGGCGCTCGCCTTCATTTTTTCGGCCTTCTCGAGAGCTTCCTCGATCGTGCCCACCATATAAAACGCCTGCTCAGGAATATCGTCGTACTTGCCTTCCACGATTTCCTTGAAGCTACGCACCGTGTCTTCGATCTTGACGTACTTGCCTTCGAGACCGGTGAACTGCGCGGCCACGAACATCGGCTGTGAAAGAAACTTCTCGATCTTGCGTGCGCGCGCCACGGTGCGCTTGTCCTCGTCGGAAAGTTCTTCAATACCGAGAATCGCGATGATGTCTTGCAGCTCCTTGTAGCGCTGCAGGATGCCCTTCACGCCACGCGCGACCGCGTAGTGTTCCGCACCCACAATGCGCGGATCAAGAATGCGCGACGAGCTGGCCAGCGGATCGACCGCCGGGTAAATTCCGCGCTCCACGATTTGCCGGCTCAAGTTGGTCGTGGCATCCAGGTGCGCGAACGTCGCCGCGGGCGCCGGATCGGTGTAGTCGTCGGCGGGCACGTATATGGCCTGCACTGAAGTGATCGAACCGGACTTCGTCGAAGTGATACGCTCCTGCAATTCCCCGATTTCCGTGTTGAGGTTCGGCTGATAACCCACGGCCGAAGGCATACGCCCGAGGAGCGCGGAAACTTCCGAACCCGCCTGCACAAAACGGAAAATGTTGTCGATAAACAGCAGCACGTCGAGATGCTCTTCATCGCGGAAATATTCCGCGACGGTCAAGCCGGTGAGGCCGACGCGCAACCGAGACCCGGGCGGCTCCGTCATCTGTCCATAAATCAATGCCGCGCGCGATTTTTCTGAATTTCCCGGCACGATGACGCCGCCTTCGGACATTTCCAGCCACAAGTCATTGCCCTCGCGTGTGCGTTCACCGACGCCGGCGAAAACGGACACGCCGCCGTGCTTCATGGCCACGTTGTGAATCAATTCCATAATGAGCACGGTCTTGCCAACGCCTGCGCCGCCGAACAACCCAATCTTTCCACCCTTGAGGTACGGCTCGATGAGGTCGACGACTTTAATTCCCGTCTCAAACATTTCGAGCGTCGTGGACTGATCTTCCAGCGTCGGCGCAGGCCGGTGAATCGGATAGTGCGTGTTACTGACAATCGGTCCGAGCTGATCCACCGGTTTCCCAAGCACGTTCATCACGCGGCCCAGCGTTGCCCGGCCCACAGGAACTTCAATGCCCTTGCCGAGGTCTTGCGCTTTCATCCCGCGCACCATGCCCTCTACAGGTTCCATCGCGATCGCGCGCACGCGTCCTTCACCCAGGTGCTGCTGCACTTCGGCAGTCACGTCGAGCGGCTCGGGAACGTTGTAGCCTTCACTGGTAATGCGAACGGCGTTATAGATGGCTGGCAGATGCCCGGCCTCAAACTGAATGTCGAGCACCGGTCCGATGACCTGCACCACGTGTCCCACGTTTGCGTATTTCTCTGCCATACTGTCTCCTAAGCGGTGGAGGATGCGCCGCTCACAATTTCGATAATTTCTTTCGTAATCGCCGCCTGCCGCACTTTGTTCATGTGCAGCGTCAAAGCCTCAATGACGTCGCCAGCGTTTTTCGTCGCCGATTCCATCGCCGTCATGCGCGCACCGTGCTCGGCCGCCGAAGATTCCAGCATGGCTCGCAGAATTTGCGTCTCGATGTAGCGCGGGAGCAATTTGTCGAGCAATTGCTCTTCTGGCTGTTCGTAAATGTAGTCGACCTGCGAAGAAGTACCGCCGGCGGCAGCTCCCTCGCCTTCGCGCACTGCTTCCACAGGGAGCAACTTCTCAACGACAAGATTCGCCGTCATCACCGTCTTGAATTCGCTGAAAATGATATAGACGGAATCAATCTCTTCTTTCGAGTAGAGATCCGTCACCAGGGTGGAGATGTCACGAGCCGTGGCGAACTCCACCTTCGCAAGGACGTTGATGTATTCGCTGATGAGGTTGAAACCCGCCTTCTTCAGTGAGTCGCGCCCCTTCTTGCCGACCGGAATAACGGAGAGTTTCTTGCCCTTGTGTCCCCTGAAAAATTCGTTGGCCTTACGCAAGATATTTGTATTGAAAGCGCCGGCCAGTCCGCGTTCGCCCGTGAGCACGATCGCCAGAATTCTTTCTTCTGGGCGAACGGCCAGCAGCGGATGCTCCGGCTCCACAATCCGCGACATCGTCGACCGCAGCACGCGTGCCAACTCCCGTGCATACGGCCGCGCCGCCAGTGCCGCTTCCTGCGCGCGTCGCAATCTCGCCGCTGCGACAAATTTCATCGCGCGGGTGATCTGCTGGGTGCTCTTCACCGAGCGGATGCGGCGCCGGAAATCAAGTAGTGTGGGCATTGTCGATTGTTACGCGCTTGCTCCTACTTTGCGGCCGCGGCCACCGCTGCGGTGAATCGCTCCTTGAACGCATCCAGCGCGGTCTTGATTTCCGCTTTGATCGCGTCGTCCAAAGCCTTCTTCGTTGCGATATTCTTCAGGATCGAAGGATAGTTGGTCTCCGCAAACTGCAGAAACTCGCCTTCGAACCGTCGAATCTCGGCAACCGGAACCGTGTCGAGCGCCCCGCTCGTCGCGGCATAGAGAATCAGCACCTGCTTTTCCACCGCCAGCGGCACGTATTGATCCTGCTTCAAAACTTCCGTCAAGCGCTGCCCGCGCGCGAGCTGCCCCTGAGTAACTTTGTCCAACTGGTCCGCGCCGAACTGTGCGAACGCCGCCAGCTCGCGATACTGCGCCATATCCAAGCGCAGCGAACCCGCCACCTGGCGCATGGCCTTGATCTGCGCGTTGCCGCCTACGCGGCTGACCGAAATGCCCACGTTGATGGCCGGGCGAATGCCGCCGTTGAAAAGGTCGGCTTCCAGATAAATTTGTCCGTCGGTGATCGAAATTACGTTCGTTGGAATGTAGGCTGAGACGTCTCCCGCCTGCGTTTCAATCACTGGCAGTGAAGTCAGCGAGCCGCCTCCGAGTTTGTCGTTCAATTTTGCCGCTCGTTCCAGCAAGCGCGAGTGCAAATAAAAGACGTCACCGGGAAACGCTTCGCGACCCGGTGGACGGCGCAACAACAAAGAAATCTCGCGGTAAGCCTGCGCGTGTTTCGAAAGATCGTCGTAGAACGTAATCGCATGACGCTTGGTATCGCGGAAATACTCACCCATCGCGCACGCGGCGTACGGCGCGATGTATTGCAGCGAAGCCGGCTCCGCAGCCGAAGACGCGATAATAATGGTGTACTCCATCGCGCCGGCGTCGGTCAGCGTCTTCACCACCTGTGCGATCGTCGAGCGCTTCTGCCCGATCGCGCAATAAATGCAAATAACGTCGCCGCCCTTCTGATTGATGATGGTGTCGAGAATGACGGCGGTCTTTCCCGTCTGACGGTCGCCGATAATCAGTTCGCGCTGCCCGCGCCCGATGGGGATCATGGCGTCAATCGCTTTGATGCCCGTCTGCAGCGGCTCGCGCACCGGCTGGCGATCCAGCACGCCGGGAGCGATGCGCTCCAGCGCATTGCGCTGCTTCCCGACGATCGGTCCCTTGCCGTCTACCGGTTCGCCCAGCGGATTCATCACGCGCCCGATGAGCCCTTCTCCCACCGGCACGGACATAATCGTGTTCGTGCGCTTGACGACGTCGCCTTCTTTCAATTCCTGCGATTCGCCGAGGAGCACCACGCCCACTTCTTCCTCTTCCAGGTTGAGCGCAATCCCGTAAACGTTGTGCGGAAAAGCCAGCATCTCGCCGGCCATGACCTTCTCAAGCCCATGAACGCGCGCAATTCCGTCGCCTACGCTGATGATCGCGCCGACTTCGTCCACCGAAACGGTCTGCTCGTAGTTCTCGATCTGCTCGCGCAGAATGCTGCTGATTTCGTCTGCCTTGATATTCGCCATGCCTGCTCCGTCGTTTCCGTTTCGGTCTGTGAAGCTCTACTCCGCCGTCAACTGCGCGCGCATTTCATTCAACCGGTTGCGCAACGAACCGTCGTAAATCGTGTCCCCGATGCGCACGACCGCTCCGCCCAGCAGCGTCGCATCGAGCGAATATCTTGGTTCGATTTTCTTCCCGGTAAGCTTCGCCAGCGTCGCCGCAAACTCCTTTTTCTGCGCCGCGCTCAATTCCACCGCCGAAGAAATCTCTGCCCCCGCAATACCTTGCCGCTGCCGGAGCACTTCCTGAAAGGTCGCGATGACTTCCGGGAGAAGCTGCGTGCGACGGCTGTCCGCAATGATGAAAAGAAAATTGCGAATAATTTTGCTCGCGCCCAATCGCGCGATGATTTTTTCGATCACCGCATGCTTCTGTTCCTGCGTAACCGCCGGGCTAGCAAGAAAAGTCCGCAGTTCCAAGGATGTCGCGTAAGCCGCGCCAAATTCGCTAAGCTGCTTGGCCGTCGGCTCAGCAGCGCCTTGCGCGAGGGCGACGTCCGCAAGAGCGTTTGCGTACTGGAGGCTCGCGGACTTCAATTCGGCCTCCCTTCCAGGCTTTTTACGAAATTGCTGATAAGCGCTTCCTGCGCTTGCGGATTCAACTGCTTCACTAGCAGCGATTCCGCGCCATCCACCGCGAGATTTGCCGCCAGCGCTTTCAAAGCCAGGCGCGCCGCGCGTTCTGTGGCTTCGATTTCCGCTTTTGCGGCAGCGGCAATTTTCTGCGCGTCGGTCAGCGTGGCCGCGCGCAACCGCGCCACTTCCGCGGCGGATTCACGCTCGGCAAAAGCGCGTAGTTCCGCCACTTCCTTCTGCAGATTCGCGAGCTTCGTTTCCGCCTCGCGCAGTTGCGCATCAGCCGCAGCCTTCGCAGCGGTCGCTTTCGTAATCGCCGAGCTGATGGCCGCGGCGCGTCCGCTGAAAAACCCAGGAGCCTTCTTCAAACACAGCCACAAAATAAATCCCGCGACGATGGCAAAGTTGATCCACTTGAAAATCTCCGTCGCGCTTTCCAGCGCTGGATTGCCGCCACCTTCTTCGGCGGCATGCACGCCAACCACCGCGAAGAGCAACACAAATAGCGCGCCCGCGCCAAAAAGAAAATGGCGATTTCGTGTCATCGAGCCTCTCCCACGGGAGCGCCGGGGCGCGAAGGATTTTGCAACACGCGCTTTGCAATTTCCGCAGCCAGCGAACCGACTGTGGTTTCAATCTCGCGGCGCGCCGCAGCCAGTTCTCCCGCAACGCGCTCCTTGCCGGCGTTCACTTCACCCGACGCTTTCGTGCGCGCTTCTTTGAGCTGCGCGGCGCGTTCGTCGAGCAGCTTCTTGCGCGCAGCTTCCTGCTCGGCGTACACCTGCGCGCGGGCCAGCCGCAACGCTTCCTGATATTGTTTCACCTTCTCGCCGGCAGCGGCTTGCGCGGCTTCGGCGGCCTTTTGCGCCCCCAGCGTGCGCGCGTCGCGCTCCGCCATCACCGCCAGCAGCGGTTTGAAGAAAATCGCCCGTAAAATGAAGTAAAAAAGCAGGATGATCAGGACTGTAGGCACAGCCTGAAGGAACAGTTCGCCTAGCTGGTGAACAATCTGTTGCATCGAATTGTTTCGCCTAACCCCGTCACGTGTGGCCCCGAGCTGATCGGAACCTACCGGCTGGCAGCCACCCCGCGCCCCTACCCAGGGCGTATGACCGCCTCGCGGTCACACTTAACATCGACCGCTCTGCGGTCGCACATAACGAGGACTACGGTGGGCTTAACGCTGCCGACTCGAAATGATATTTTATAGCATCCACAGCAACTTCCGTCAACGCGACCGGCGCCATCCTCTTCCGTAAATCAGTGTGCGGATTGTATCTCAATCCTGAGGCTTGGCGCTCAATGCTGCGGGAACGATCAAGCTCTTTTGCTTCAGATCGCAAAACGCAATTATTGTTTCCGCGGGGCTTCCGTCTGTGGGGGAATTTCGTAGACGAAGCGGATTACGAGCGGAGTGTTGTTGCGGCCGCTGGTCATGTGCAGCGTTTCGTAAAGTTGGCGGCCGTCCTCGGAAAGCTCGAACGTGCGGCTCATCTTGTTGCCGTGGGGATCCTTTTCTTCGGTGGCCAGCTTGTTGCCTTCCCACTTGGCGGCGATTTCCTGATAATTATCATCTTTGGATTTTTGCAGCTTCCTCCCGTCGGTCACAAACGCGCGCTTGCGGTCACGATCATCCACCAGGTCGACTTCCGCCCCGGTCATCGAGAGCGCAATAGTGTTCGCCGGCGTGAATAGCGCATGCATTTTCTGCCGCTCGTCGTCGCTCTCCCCGCCGCGCCCTCCGTAGCCGCCATGTCCTCCGCCACCGCCAGGATAGCCAATGCCGATTCCGCCGCGTCTGCCGGTACCTCCGCTGTTCGAGCCGCTGGAGTTTTGCGTCCTGTTGCTGGCGTCGTCGCTTTCATCGCGATTGAGTTTCCACGCGCCGAGGATCGTTGTGCGTGGCGGCGGCAGCGGCGCCGCTGGCTTGGCCGCAGCCGCGGGAACCGGCTGAGGCGGCGCGCCCGTCATCGGACCTGGAGGCGACTGTGCGCGAATCCTCATGGGGGCCGCGAGGAGAATTCCAGCGAGAATGGTAACGATTATCGGCCTGGCGAAGGACATGACTTTCATGGATAGCCCCAACGCACTTTCAAGAGGGCTATCTCGTGATTCCCGCCGCGGTCGCAAAAAGTTCCTCCGCTGCGCGAGCACGCGGCCCCGTGATGCACGATCCTATAGCTTACTCGTTCTAGTGATGTTGCTGCTTTGATTTCACATTTTCCACCCAATATCGCGCCGCATCCAGACTGCGAGAAGATGACCATAGACCCGGGAATGCGTGGGGTGGGGACCTTGCCTTGGATGAAATACGCTTCGAGTTGAAGGGTTGGATGGCGGTGGCGGCCGGCCTGGCCTTTCTGGCAGTAATGGGCTACCGCACCGCCACTCGATTTCAGACGGTAGATGAAGCGGGGCGCGATGCCGTTCGTGAACGTCTGATCCGGGAATACCAGGGGCTGGGACCTAAAGACTTGGCAAAACGCGTCGAGGAATATCGCGCCGGTTTGCCGGTGCAAATAGAGTCTCCCGCGGCCACGATCCCTAACATTGAGCTCACAACTCTCTCTGCACACGGTTTGCCCCACAGCATGATCGCCAAAGTAGAAGTCAGCGTGGACGGCGGACCGCCGTCCAGCGGACCCGCCGTCCGCTATTTCCGATTGTCGCGGACCGGCGAAGGAACCTGGTACGTGCTGGCGGAAGCGAATTTCTTCCAATATTACGAAGCCCTTATGAATTAAACGCTTCTGAGTGTGGCCCGCCGCTGTTCGCCGGTTCTTGTCTGCAACGCATCTACTTCAACCAGGCGTTGAGATTCGTGGCGCGAGGAAGCAGAGCGAGCGCGCCGAGTTCGCGGAAGCGCGCGGCATGCTGGCGAAAGCGGTGTTCGCCCTTCGCGATGATAGCCATGAACGGGACACCGGCATCCCGCGCGGCGAGGGCGTCATCAATGTTATCGCCGAGGTAGAGCGCGGATGCGGGATCGCGGTTGCCAAGAATTCTATGCAGGCCTTCCGGATGCGGTTTTTTCTTCGCGTCGTCCATGGTGATGACGTTGCGAAAATATTTTGTCGCCGGCCAGCGTTCGAACGTAAACGAAAATTCCTGCCGCGTGCGCCCGGTAAAAAGATTCAGTTCAAACCGCCGCGCCCACCGCTCGATCTGCTTCGGAGTGACGATCAGTCTTTCGTTTCGAACGTTCCCCGGCTTCCCATCCGTCCCCCAATAGAATTTCTCAAACGCTTCGCGCGCCTTCTCATACGTGGTGGGATGGCCCAGCGAACTCACCCACGCCGACACCATGCTCCAGTCGTCGTTGTAGCCCGGTTTGCTCTTCCACTGGTGCAGCTCGGCAAACGTGACGCGCTTGCCGGTTAGATATCGCACGGTATCGAGAGCCGACCGCCAGTACGTGCCGCGCACATCCACGAGCACGCCGTCCACATCAAAGATCAGGATTTGCGGCTGGGTCGCCAGCGGCTTCCTGCGTGGCGTTTTTTCCTTTTTCGCAGACGCCAAAGTTTTCTTCGGCACGGATCCTCGTGGATTGGAAAGCCAGAGAGAAAGTTTCGCCGCTGCATCGCGCCGCGTCAAGCGAGTGTCTCAGAATTTTGAACGCGCTGGGTTGGGTGTGGTTGCTGGGGATTCAAGCGGGTTGCTACACTTTAGCGGGACACGCGGCGCGAGGAGCGATTATGGCGGGATACGGCGGAGTGGATTTTATTGATTTTGATTCGCAGCTGAACGATGAAGAGAAACTGGTGCGGCAGACGGCGCGGCAATTCGTCGAAAACGAAATTATTCCCATCATCGAAAAACACAGCCGCGAAGCGACTTTCCCAAAACACCTGGTTCCGCAACTCGGCGAGCTGGGATTTTTCGGCGCAAATCTGCACGGTTATGGCTGCGCGGGAATGTCCAATGTCGCGTACGGCTTGATGACGCAGGAGCTCGAGCGCGGCGATTCCGGGCTGCGCAGTTTTGTTTCCGTGCAGGGCGCGCTGGTGATGTATCCGATTTTCACTTATGGCAGCGATGCGCAGAAAAATAAATGGCTGCCGCTTTTGCAGCAGGGCAAAGCGATCGGTTGCTTCGGTTTGACAGAGCCACAATTCGGATCGAACCCGGGCGGGATGCTTACGCGCGCGGTGAAGAAGGGCAGCAAATTTGTTTTGAATGGCGAAAAAATGTGGATCACCAGCGGATCGATCGCGGACATCGCGGTGGTGTGGGCGAAAGCCGAGGACGACAAGGTTCGGGGATTTCTGGTTGAAAAAGGCGCACCGGGATTCAAAACCTGGGACGTGCACGGAAAATGGTCCCTGCGCGCTTCGGTAACTTCGGGGCTGTCGTTCAGCGATTGCGAAATCCCAGAAGAAAATCTTCTGCCCGGCGTGGTCGGCTTGAAAGGACCACTGAGTTGCCTGAACCAGGCGCGCTACGGAATCGGCTGGGGTGCGCTGGGCGCAGCGATGGCGTGCTACGACACGGCACTGCAGTATGCGAAGACGCGCAAGCAGTTCGCGAATAAGCCCATTGCATCGCACCAGTTGGTGCAGGAAAAACTGGCGTGGATGATCACGGAAATCGTGAAGGGACAATTGCTGGCGTTGCACGTCGGACGGTTGAAAGATAACGGAAAAGTAGATCCTTCGCACATCTCGATGCTAAAGATGAACAACGTGGGCATCGCGCTGGATACCGCCCGCAAAGCCCGTGACATCCTCGGCGCCAACGGCATCGTCGACGATTATTGCATCATGCGCCATATGAACAATCTCGAAAGCGTGTTCACCTACGAAGGCACCAACGACATTCACAAGCTGGTGATCGGCGAGCGCATCACCGGCATCGCCGCGTACGTGTAGAGCTCGTCGGCAACGAAATGTGCCGGCCAGACACGCGCGCTACAGATCGGACGACCCATTTTCACCCGCTCTGAATCCTGTAAGCTGTAGGGGCACGATATATCGTGCCCCTACAGGAGTACTCTCATGAATACTCGTGCCAGCGTCCGCTTTCGCCAGCTCATTTCGATTTTGCTCTTCGCCACGGCGATTTGTGTTTGCCCTGCGAGCGCGCAACAGAAGATCGCGACGGACCCGGCGAAGCCAAAGATACGGGCGATTACGGCGTTTATCAATTTGGATCGCGCGCAATACAAGGAGCAGATTGCGGATGCGTTGAAGATGTTGCGGCGGGCGCAGATCACTTTTGAATCGCGCGGGTACGAGGTGCAAACGATCCGGATCGCGACGCAACCGTTTCCGGAGTACACCAAGGGGCTGACGACGGAGCAGGCCGTGGCGTTTTTCAAGGAATACGACGCGCTGGCGGTGAAGGAAAAATTCGCGGCGGCGATCGGGCCGGCGATGCTCAACGCCGGCGACAGCGATGCACAAGCCGACCTGCTCGGGGAAATCCTGAGCAAGACGAAAACGCTGAACGCAACTGTGGTCGTCGCCGGTGAAGAGGGCGTGCGCTGGAAGGCCGTAGGAGCAGCGGCGCGAGTGATCAAGAAACTCGAGGCTACGGAACGCAGCCAGGGCAATTTTCATTTTGCGGCGATTGCCATGGTGCCGCCGCTGACTCCGTTTTTCCCCGCGGCGTATCACACAGGATTCGGACACCAGTTCGCGATCGCGCTGGAATCGGCGAATGTGGTGGCCGCAGCTTTTAAGGATGCGCCGGACCTGGCGACGGCCAAGCAACGGCTGACGGATTTGCTGGCGAGCAGCGCGTTCGATATCGAGCGGCATGCGGGACGCGTGGACCAGGAGACAGGCTGGGCTTATATGGGCATCGATCTCTCGCCCGCGCCGGCGGGGGACGTTTCCATCGGAGCGGCCATCGAAAACCTGACGACGCTGCCCGTCGGGTACAGCGGAACGCTGACGGCGGCGGCGACGATCACGGCGGCCATCAAGGACGTCAAAGTGAAACAGACCGGATACTCCGGCTTGATGCTGCCGGTCCTGGAGGATACGCGGCTGGCGCAGCGCTGGAGCGAGGGAGTCATCAGACTGGATGCGCTTCTGAGTTATTCCGCGGTGTGCGGCACAGGGCTGGACACGATTCCGCTGCCGGGGGACATTACCGTGGACCAGCTTTCGTTGATCATCGGGGACATGGCCAGCCTGGCGTTCAAGTGGCACAAGCCGCTTTCGGCACGGCTGCTACCGGTTACGGGCAAGGGTCCGGGTGACAAGACGGAATTCAATGATTCGGCACTGGTGAATGCGAAACTGCAACCGTTGAGGTAGAAGTGACTCGTGACTCCTGGCAGGGCTGAAATCTCTCGATAAGACATGTTCGAGTTTGGCGGTGGTGGAGAAGGATTTGGCCTAAGCCGCGCGCAAAGCCTTGCCTTTCTGCGGCTTCGGGGCGAACTTCAAGTGAGACTTTAGATACTGCGAACCCAGCACCCCCACCCACCCACCTGTTTTGAAAAGAGTGTGGAAGCGCCTGATTTTACAGGACTTAGTCTTCACTCTTGAGTTGCAAGAGTGCGCAAGAGCGTGGATCGAAAGCACTTACGATTTCTCACTTTGGGGACAAGAGCGAAAGAGTGCGTAGGTAGCTGATAGAGCAAAGGATTGCGCACGAGACATGGTGAGTGCGAAAAAGCGGCAACTGAGCTGCCGAACTCTAAAAACAAAGTTATACGACGCTAATAGTATCTGATGGGTTAATAAAGGTCAAGATAAAAGATTGGCGGGAGCGTCATCCCGCCGTAACATGCTCCCCAGACAGGGGTTATAGGGCATGCGTGGCTAGGGGTAGACGTGGGTGTCGAAGGCGACGGTCTGGACGCTGCCGTTTCGTTTGACTTGGACAAAGAGGCGGTAGTCCCCGGAGTCGGGGAATCCGTAGGGAAAGGTGACTTCGGGGGGCATGGGGGCTTCGTGCATGGCGGCCATCTCCTTTCCGGCACCGGCCGGCTCTTTTTCCAGGAGCATCAGCGCGGCCATCGGCATGGAGCCGGAAGGATGGACGTGGGCAAAGACGGTCAGGTCGCGCTTGACGATGACCAGGTGCCCTCCCATTCCCATGTAGGGTTCGAGGTCGGAGGCGGGCTTGCCGTCTTTATCGAAAATGCGGAAACGCAGAAGCATGGGCTGGCGCGCGTGAATGGTCTGACCGTTACGAACCCACTCCCAGCGGCTATGATCCGGCAATGTCAAACCAGTCGCGGGCTGTCTTGCGTCGGAGGCTTCGGAGAGATAGGTAACGATTGCTTCCGAATCATCGCTGGCGGGAGGATTGCCGGGGACGTCGGGCAGTGTCATGCGCGCGGTCATGGTGTCTGGAAAACCGGATTCGCGAACGATGTCGGCGAAGACGGCGTAGTCCCCTGCACTCACGGCGGGCAATCGTTCCGCGAAAGTGTCCGCCGCTGTCTGGTCCGGATGCAGATGATAAAAGCGATCCAGATTGGGCAAGCCGATCAGGAAGAGATGCATGAGGTGGCCGTGGTCGGGGATGATCTTATTGAGCAGCATTTCCTTGCGGCGGTCGTGCCAGGAGGAAAAACCCATCTTGAGCACGAGGTCATTTGTATTTTGCAGGGAGACTTCGACCGGCGGCGGTTTGTACATCATGAGGTCGGCTCTTCCGCTGGCCGCGGCGTCCCACCACATGTTTCCCAGAAAAAGAACGGCGACGAGCGCAGCCGCGGTGAGAGCCATGGCGATGCGTCCACGCCGGCGTTGAGGAGTGGAAGGCGCGGCGCCGGGTTCCAATTGGCTTTCACGCGCGGCGGCGCCAAAGATGGCGATGAGGCTGGTTACCAGCAAAAACATCAACCCCAGGAGGATCGCTCCTGTGTTTTTCTGCATTCTCAGGGTGCGGCGCGCGGCGGCGGGGACGGGCACCGCTGTTTCACCCTTGCCCTGCGATCCAAAAACCTCCATGCGCACTTGCCAGGCGCCTGAAGCCATCAGCCAAAGTTTTCCGGTGAAGTATTGGGCGTCGGCTTGCGAACGCTCCATGCGGTCGGAAGGAGGAGCGTACTCCGATCCTTCTCCCACCGCGCGCAACGGCACGATACGAATGTCGGTTACGTTTCCGTCGAGCGCGCGGACTTCCACTTCGGCGATGCCCGGAACCATCGGCGGCGTTCGAACGGTCACGAAGAGCCGGTAAGGTCCCGCCATGCCTTCGTAGAAAACATCGGGGCTGCCGACGTGGGCCCGGCTAAGCGGCACGAGAAAGACACACGCGGTGAGGAAAAGCAGGAAGGCGCGCTTCATGGACTTACCGCTTGACCCGGCGCATCCAATCGCCCCAGGCGAGGCCGATGCGGGTCATGACAAAAGTGGCGGCAAAAGCGATGAGCATTCCAACCCAGAATTGCGCCCGCGAGTGCTCGTAAAAATTAAATTGATGGTTGAAATGATAGCTGCTGGGCGGCTCCATGTACGAGTAATAGTTCGTGCCGAAAATGCGATTCTCGGCGAGCGGTGAAATCAGAAACTTTCCCATGGGCCACTGGACGGCGATCATCGCGAGCAGAAAGCCCGCACCGGCCACGGCGGCTTGCAACCATTTTTTGCGGCCCGCCAGCCGATCCAGGAGAAAATCCAACGCAGCGGCACCGGCAAAGAGCAGGATGGGAAATTCCAAGGGCACCAGATGGGTGACTCGAGTGTAGACCGGACCGAGTTTCGGCTCGGCGGGCACCAGGGGAACGAGCCAGAGCGCGAGCAGCCAAAGTACAAAATAAATAAGCGCTACTTTCGTGGCGGCCCACTTGTAACCAGAGGCACGAGCGATACCCACAAGAACCAGCGGCATCGCCAGAGCCAGTGCGCGGTAGTAGATTGCGCTGTGCGATTGCGTGTACCCAGTGTATTCGGTGATGAGCATCAAGAGGAGAATCGTGAGCATGCAGCCGACGAGGAGAAAGATGCGGTTCAGGCTGGCGCGAGTCTGCTCGTTGGCGCGATTCATCTCCGCGATAATCAAGAACAGTCCACCCAAACCCAGAATGAAAATACCGAGGATGAGGACGACATGTGGCGGGCTGAGAATCTGGACATCGAGGCCAAAGGCGTTGTGCCACCAATCGTCGAAAGGCGCGGAGGTGAGCATGGTGAGGCCGCCCCAGAGGGCAACGAAGGCTCCGAGCGGGCCGTAAAATCCCCAGACCTTGATGGAGGATTCGCGCCTGGCGCGGTTTTTCCCGAATGTGGTGGAGAGAATCAGATAGGTGCTGGAAAACCCGGCGAGAATCGCACCGAAGTGAATGCAAAGGTGCGCGGGGGTCCAAAAAGTGTCGCGGCCGATGGAAGTGTGCCAGGAAATATCCCAATAGAGGCCGAAGGCGGTGGACGTGACCGCGATAGCAGCGCACCAGACGTACCAGGAGATCGCAGAGACGCGAGACAAGACTGCGCTTTGGGAAGCGGTAGAAACGGGGTACGGAGCAGTGTGTGACATGGTCTCTCTCTGGAGGAACCTGAAATTCGGGTTGAGTTTTGGGCTGACAGGCAATATACACCCCGCCGCCCGACCGGGGAACACTTCGCCTCAAGTTTCAATACGCGCGAACGCCTTTGGGACTTTCAGAACCCTGGAGGACGTTCGGCGGCGACGGCAAAGGCGCGCTCCAGGGCGATGCCGACGCGGCAAAGAGTGCCTTCCTCGAAGAGGCGGCCGATCAGGGTGACGCCGTGCGGCACGCGCCGCGGCGGAGAAAACTTTGGCAAAGGATTTTTCGGATCGGGCGCCCAATCCGTGCGCGCTTCGGAAACTTCGACGAATCCGGCGCGGAGGGTGAGCGAAGGATGGCCTGTCTGGTTGCTGATGGTAAGCATTTCGTCGCGCAGCGATGGGACGAGCAAAAGATCCACTTGCGAAAAGATGCGGGCCATTTCCTGGGCTACTTTGCGGCGAAGCCGGTCGGCCTGGACAAAATCCACGGCGGAGAGGAAACGCGCCTGCCGGAAAAGGTTGGGCCACGCGTCAGGCGTCTGGACTTTAAGCTGATCCACGCCGTTGCTGAGCGTGAGTTCTTCAAAAGCTGCGGCGCCTTCGGCGAAGAGAATCAGGTTGAGCGAGTTATACGGCCAGTCCGGTAGAGAGACTTCGACGGGAACGAGGCCGAGCTTCGGAAGTGTTGCGAGCGCGGCGCGATCGACGTCGGTAGCGGGACTCTCCTTCCTCCACGAGGGAAAGTAGCCGACGCGCAACCCCTTGATACTGGCGCCGGCGTCGAAATCCAAATGGCTCGGGACGCTGGAGACATCGCCGGGGTCGGGCCCGGTGATGGCCTGGAGGACGAGGAGGGCGTCCTCGACGGTGCGCGTCATGGGACCGAGTTTATCGAGCGACCAGCACAACGTCATGGCGCCGGTGCGAGGCACGCGGCCGTAGGTGGGGCGCAATCCGGTGATTCCGCAGCGCATGCTGGGGCTGATGATGCTGCCGCCGGTCTCGCTGCCGACGGAGAAGCCGACCAGACCCGCGGCCGTGGCAGCACCCGGGCCGGCGCTGGAGCCGGAGGCACCTTCTTCAGGAAGCCAGGGGTTCATGGTTTGTCCGCCGAACCAGATATCGTTGAGGGCAAGAGCGCCGAGACTGAGTTTGGCGACGAGCACGGCGCCGGCGGCGTGGAGCCGCTTGACGACGGCGGCATCGTCTTTTGGAACACGATTGCGGAATGGCTCGGCGCCATAAGTGGTGGGGATTCCGGCGGTGTCGAGAAGATCCTTGCCGCCCCAGGGAATGCCGTGAAGAGGCCCGCGGTATTTTCCGGCGGCGATTTCCTGATCGGCCTTCTTCGCCTGAGCGAGCGCAAGCTCGCGCGTGAGGGTGATAACGCAGCGCAGCTTGAGATCAAATTGCTCGAGGCGCTTCAGATAGATATGTGTGAGGCGCTCTGACGAGAGCTTGCGCTGCTCGATCCATTGTGAGAGCTGCGTGACCGGAGCGAAGGCGATGTCCGCGTCATTGGCGGGCAAGGGACCGGGATCGGTTTTGGCGCGGATGAATTGATCGCGCTGCGGGCCGGCGGACTGGCCGGTTAGAACGGAAACGTAGCGCGACCATGGCGCGAGGGTGGGCTCAAGGGCGACGCTGTGGGGACCAGTGCGGCGTTCGTAGAGAGAAGCCATGTTGACGCGCCAGGAGTCTGCCGCCTGGACGCGATGAGCACTGGTAAATTCCACCTGCACGAGCTTTTCTGCTTCAGCGAAGGTCGCGGGCGTCACCGCAGGGCCGACGGCGGGTCCGGTGCCGAAGGCAGGCGGTGCGCCAGGCGGGAGTTGCGCGGGGTCTTGCGCGTTCTCCGCGGCACGATCCTGTGCGCCGCTGCGAGTGGCGACGGCGGCACCGAGGACCGCCAGCGAACTGTGTGCTATGAATTGCCTGCGCGATTTGGACATGAATCCTCCGCGCAGCATTGTAGCCGAGACTTGCACACCATAAGCACGGGGACATTTTCCTGACGCGAGGGACGGCTCTGGAAGCGTAATTTGTCGACTGGCAACTCTGCTTTGGCTTATGATGGCGCGCGCATGGGGTGGGTGAGGCCTCGAGAAAATCGCCGGCAGGATCCCGGCGCTGGTGAACTCCCGCCGATTTTGGAAGGACACGAGAATGGAAGAACAACTGAGCCTGGAATTTTTGCGCGTGGTGGAAAACGCGGCGATTGCCGCGGCGCGCACGATGGGATTCGGGGACCGGCACCATGCCGACGAAGTTGCCGTCGAGGCCATGCGCAAGACGATGGACTCGGTGGAGATTGACGGGACGATCGTGATCGGCGAAGGCGAGCGCGATGAAGCGCCCATGCTTTACATCGGGGAGAAAGTCGGACTCGCAACGCACGCGCCGAAAGCCCTTTTTCCCCAGGTGGACATCGCCGTAGATCCTTTGGAGGGCACGAACCTTTGCGCGACCGGCGCGGCAAATGCCATTGCGGTGCTGGCGGCGAGCGACCGCGGCGGACTGCTGCACGCGCCGGATTTGTATATGGAAAAAATGGTGGTTGGGCCGTCGTGCAAAGGTGCGGTTGATCTGGATGCTCCAGTCCTGGACAACCTGAAGTCGATCGCCAAGAGGCTGGAACGCGACGTGGAGGACTTGGTAGTGGTGGTGCTGGACCGTCCGCGGCACGAGAAACTCATCGAAGAGATACGCGCCGCTGGAGCGCGCATCCGGCTGATCGGCGATGGCGACCTTTCGGCGGGTATTTCCGCCGCCGTTGTCGGCACTGGCGTACATGCCGTGATGGGTACGGGGGGCGCACCCGAGGGCGTACTAACCGCGGCGGCGTTGCGCTGCTTGAACGGACAGATTCTTGCGCGGCTGGTGGTGAGCAAGCCGGAACATGCGGAGCGATTGGCGAAAATGGGCGTGAAGGACACGAAGCGCATTTACGACACGGAAGACCTGGCACCGGGCAAAAAAATGATTTTCGCTTGCACCGGTGTGACGGACGGAAACCTGCTGAAAGGCGTGCGGTTCTTCGGCGAAGGCATTCGAACGAGCTCCATGATCCTGACGCTGGACGAGCGGCAAGTGCGGTTCATCGATTCGGTGCACCTGGAAAAGCGGCCGGATATCAAGGTGCGGTTTAACTGAATCCTGGAATCAATGACTGGCGACTGGCCGGAGATTACGACCGCAATTTGCGAAGTGCTTCTTCGAGCCTTTGGCAGATTTCCTCGATTTGTTCCGTCGAAATCCGATTGAAAAATGGCAGCGCGAGGGTCCGCGGCGCGATGGACTCCGTATTGGCTAGGCCCATGCAGCGATGGGCCTGCGCCCGATAGGCGGGCTGCAGGTGAATAGGCGCAAAGTACCTTCCGCAAGCGATCCCCTGCGAAGCCATCTCCCTAAAAAGCCGGTCGCGATGGACCGCAGTGAAGCCCTCGCGCAAACGGACGACGTAGACAAACCAGCTGATGCGGCGGCGAGGCAGTTCGATGGCAGGAAGTTCCAACTGCGGATGATTTTGCAGCCGCTGGTGATAACCGCGGGCGATCGTTTCACGCCGCTCGAGAATCGCTTCCATGCGTTTGAGCTGCTCGAAGCCAAGGGCGCAATTCAATTCCGAGATTCGATAATTGAAGCCCAGCTCTTCATGCTGGAGCCATTCATTCGAATCACCCCGCCCTTGATTTCTTAATTTGCTCGCAAGCGCCGCGACCTTCACGTTGTTTGTGACGATTGCGCCGCCTTCGCCGGTGGTGATTTGTTTATTCGGGTAAAAGCCAAAGACGCCGGCGTCTCCGAAGGAGCCCACTTTGCGGCCGTCATATTCGGCACCGATGGCTTCGCAAGCGTCCTCGATCACGAAGAGATTGCGGCGGCGGGCAATTTGCAAAATTTCGGGGAGCGCCGCGGGAGATCCAAAGGTATGGACGAGAATGATGGCGCGAGTTTTCGGTGTGATGGCTTCCTCGATCCGGTTGTGGTCGAGATTCAGTGTTTGCGGATTGATGTCCACGAAAACGGGCGTGGCTCTCTCGTAGCGCAATGCGTTGGCAACCGCGATGAATGCGAACGAGGGGACGATGACTTCGTCGCCTTCCGAAATTCCCAACGCCCGAATACAAAGATGCAGCGCGCTGGTACCCGAATTGACTGCTATCGCGTGTGATGTCCCGATGTAGCGCGCCAGGGACTGCTCAAACTCTTCCAGTTTGGGACCAAGGCTCAGCCGAGGAGTGCGGAGCACCGCGGCGACGGCTGCGATATCCGATTCCGCGATGTCCGGAGCGGAGAGAGGAATTCTCATGATTGCGATTGGCGGAGGGCGCGTGATTCCAAAGAGCGATCCGCGGCAGGCATGGTTGCATGGCGTTTCATCAGGAGTTCCTGGGAAAGGGGGACGGTGGTCAACACCTGTACGATTTTTTCGGAGGCGAATCCGTCGCCGTACGGATTGACCATGTTCAGCAAAGAATTTCGAAATTGCTGACTTTGTGCGGTGCGCATCGCTTCCAGAATCGACTGAGTTTCCGCGGCGGCATCGATGATGTTTTGCGCGCGCTCTCGTCCTTGCTGGCGCAAACCGACGTTAACGGCCGGCAGAGCGAAGGAAGGCGTCTCCATGATGCCGCTGCTGGAGTTTCCGAGGAAAACGTCCGCCTGGCGGAGAAGGCTCCAATAGGTGAGCGCATCGAGATTGACGAACAGGTGCGAATTCTCGCGCGAAGACTGGAAATCCTTCGTGCGGGCGATGAGTTCGCGGCTGCCCGCGTCCGCGTTGGGATAGCAGAAGAGAATTTGGTTCGGGAGAGCGGCAAGCACAGCAAAAAGCGCATCTGCTTCGTGGATAGTATCCCGGGCGATCGTGACGGGGTGATAGGCCACGACAATCGCGGGCTTTTGCAGTTTTATCTTCAGGCGCGATTCGAGCTCTTCAAGCATGTAGAGCGTCGCTCGCCGCAAATGGTCCAGGGACGGAGCACCGGCGCGGTGCACGCGCCATTCTTCTTCGTCCATGGCGATGATCCGGCGCCGGGCTTCGAAGGTGGAAGTGAAGTGAATGTGGCTCATTTTAGTCAGCGCGTTTCGAACGGCGTCGTCAATGGCGCCTTCGCTGATTTCTCCGCCTTCGATGTGCGCAACGGGAATTCGCAGCGCGAGCGCGACGGAAGCGGGAGCGAGCATTTCGTAGCGATCGGCGATCAGCAGAAGAATGTCCGGCCGGATCTCCCCGAGGCAATCGGCAAGGCTAAGCGTGGCCACGCCAATGGTCTTGGCCATGCCGACGTCGGAATCCGAGCTGAGCAAACACTCGATGCGCGCGGCGATGGGAAATCCGTCTTTCTCAATTTCCCGGACGGTGTGGCCGAACTCAGGCGAGAGGTGCGATCCCAGAACAATCAGCTTCAAATCCACGTCGGGATGCGCCGAGAGATCGCGCAGCGGCCAGAAGAGATGGCTGTAGTCGGCGCGAGAGGTGGTGATGACGGCGATCTTACGTTTCAAGTTTTTCTCAAGCCAGCGAAGGATTCAAAAGTCCGAGCAATGTTTCGCTCGGCTGATATTCGGGAAGAAGCTTGCCAAGTTCGGCGATCAGAGCCGCCAGGTTGCGCTGGTCGACGCTCGAAGAAATGCGGTCGAGAGACGCGTCGAGTTCCTCCGGGTCGAGGGGAAAGCTCTTCACCCGACGCAGCCTTTCATCGCCTGTGGGCTCCAGTAATTCTTGCGCGGAGAACAGTTCTTCTTCCAGTTTGTCGCCTGGGCGCATCCCGGTGAAGGCGATCTGGATGCCGCGCGGAGTTTGCAGGCCAGCTTCCTGAATCATGCGCGACGCAAGATCGGCAATTCTCACAGGTTCCCGCATCTTTGGAACGAATATTTTTCCCGAATCGTCCAGCGCGGCCGCAGCGAGGATCAGTTCGACGGTTTCGCTCAGGGTGAGAAAAAATCGGCGCGCGTCCGGATGCGTGACCGTCACAGGTCCGCCGTGTTCGATCTGCTGCTGAAACAATGGGCCGACACTGCCTTGAGAGCCCAGTACATTCCCCAACCGCACGGCATTCATCTTCGTTTTCGAGTTTGCCATGCGGAGGAGCGCCAGCTCCGCGACGCGCTTCGACGCGCCCATGACGCTGCGCGGATTTACGGCCTTGTCCGTGGAGATCATCAGCAGGCGTTGCGCCTCGAAGCGGAGTGCCGTCTTTGCCAGTTCCCAGGTGCCGATGGCGTTGTTGCGAACTACAGCGACGGGATTGGATTCCATCAAAGGCACATGCTTGAACGCAGCCGCGTGATAAATGGTGTCGGGACGAAACCGTTCGAACATTTCGGCCAGCAATGCGCCGTCCAGAACGTCGCCGAGAACCGCGACGTAGCCGGATTTACCGGCCGCGAGGAGTTGCATGTTCACCTCGTAGAGGTTTTGTTCGGAATGATCCAGAAGTATCAGGGAATGCGCGCCGTTTGAAAGGAGGGCGTGCGTCAAGGCCGAGCCGATACATCCGCCCGCCCCGGTGACAAGGATAGTCTTGCCCGGGTTGGTGGTATCAAGCAAAGGCGCGTTCACATCCGCAGTCAGTTCTGGTTGCTGGTAATCGCCAGAAAGACGCGATCATCAACAGCGATGGAGCGCTTGAAGAGAGTCGCCGCGTTTCCACCGGCAATCGCGACGTGATTGGCGTTGCCGCTCAATGCCGGTCCGGCCGGATTCGCGCCTGTTCCGGCGCCGTCGCCTGGTTGAAGCGAGATGCGGGTTGTTTTTGGCGTGCAGTTGGCCGTTGCGAGACAGGTATCGCGAACGAAAACCTGGCGGTAGCCGCTGTTGCTTACGCTGGCAAGAGCTTTCGCCTGAGCAGAACCGGAATTCGAGGAATGACTCGGCGTGATTGCCAGGAACGCGATGAACCGTCCCGAGGAGCTCACCGACGGCAGAATACTTTCCGTGCCCACCAGCGCGCCGTTCGAATCGAGCGAGATAAGATTCGTTGAAGGTTTGCAAGAGTCTGCCGCGCCCGCGCAGGTATCGCGCAAATAGACTTGCCGGCCCGCCGGAGCGTTGTCGGCCAAGTTAGTCGCAGCAGAGCTGAATGCGACGTAGCGCCCGTCGGAGCTCATCGAGGGTGTGCGGCTATCATCGTTCGCGGTCGTGCCATCGGCCGCGGCGGAGAGCAGCGTGGTGCGCGGCTGGCAGCCTGCCGCCGCACCCTCGCAAGTATCCCGCAGGAAAACCTGCGCATGGTCATTCTGTACGGCTGTATAAGCAACGTAACGGCCATCGAGGCTGACCGCCGGAGTCTCTTCGACGACCGCCGCCGCAGCGGAGGCGCTGGCCGCAGTAGCTCCTGTGCATGGCGCCGCCGCGCAGATTGTGAACGTCAACTGATTACTCGAACCGCCTCCTCCGCCGCCGGTACACCCGGTGGTGCAGCCCGGCGGGGCGGGAGAGCCGGGATTAAATACGTAGATGCTTGCCGTGCCGGCGCTCGCGAGCAGTGAAACCGGGATCGTGGTCGAAATCTGTGTGCCAGAGACGGTGCCCACAGCTAATTTCGTCGTTGTTGTTCCGGCGATCCAATTGACCTGGGAAACCTGTGTCGGATCCGAACTCGAAGAGAGGAAGTTGGTACCCGCCAAAGTAATCGACGGCGCCATCGTGGGCCCGGCCACAATGGCGTTCGGATTAACAGAGGTTAGGGTCGGCTGCGGATTGGGCGGGGGTTTAATGACGAAGGCAATCGGATTGGAGAGTCCATTTTGACCGGAGCCATTGAAAGGGCTAAGAGTATTGACGGCAGCAGTCCCGGCCTTCGCCACCAGGGACGCAGGAACTTTTGCCGTTACAATGTTTCCGAGGACATTTCCCAAACTGTCTACAGGAACAGTGGTGACGAGCGTCTGCCCATTCCACTGCACTACCGTCTTTGCCACGAATGTGCCGCCGCTCACGGTGAGAATAAAGTCCGGGTGGCCGGCGACGACTTCCGAGGGGGAAAGCGAAGTGAGAGTGGCCCCGGTGTTGCTTTGAAAGGTGTTGCCGTAATCGTTGCAACCCGCTACCGCAAGAACCGCTACGACTGCGACAGCCAATGCTGTCCAAGACCGCTTCATTGATGCTCCTTGATCTCTTCTGGCGGCCCCAGCCACGCCGGGGTTGGCCTGTTTCGGCGGACGGCGGGGAACCCCGCGGCGCCAGTTTTCTTTGGGAGTAGGATGCCAAATTCGCGCTGCGCGTTGACCGCGAGCCTTCGCGATCAATCCGAACGTTGGGCGGCCCCTTTGCACCCCTGCTTCAGGCCACCGTTTGCCCCGAATTTCGGGGCTCACGCAACCCTACATGGTTACCATTCTGGCATGGAAAAGGTCAATGCGCACCACAAGCTACGCGGGAGCGGCTCTCAGCTGACAAAGGATGCCCCGTGCAGACTGCTCAGTGATCGCTGCTCTTGCCGCCGGCGCTGAGCGCTTCGATGGAGACGCGCACCAGCTCTTGGATACGCGCCTGGCATTGCGCGTCCTGCACTTTTAGCGAACTAGCATCTCGATAGCAGGCGAACGCCTTTTCCTTTCGCCCGAGCTTCGCATAGAGATCGCCGAGCGCGAGCTGAAAGACGGGATTCGCGGGATACTTTTCGGCCAATGGACCAATGACCGCGAGCGACTTCTCATACTGCTGGTCGTAGCGATGGAGGTTCAGACCAAGATAGAAGCGTGCTTCGTCGGGCGTCAAAACGCCGTGGGAGATATCCTGCTCAAGCAGGCGCAAACCTTCCTGTTTCGAACCGCCGGGAATGCCCATGAAAAAACGCAGGATCCTCGCCGTGGTGCTGAGCGTGTCCACATAATAGTTGTAGAGTCCGAGTCCAAAGTCGGCGTCAACGAGATCGGGATCCAGGGCCTTGGCGCGCAAGAGGTGCTCTCGTCCGTGCACACCCGCGCGAGCCGCGTTGCGATTTTCCAAACGCAGCGCGTAGAGCCGCGCCGCGGCGGCATCCGCCATGCCCGCGTAGAACTGGCTTTCCGCGGTTTCATGCTTCTTGATCTGCGCGTCGGCCAGTGACCCGGCTTTTGCAGCCAGCTGAAGATAGCGCTGGTCCGCTTCGAGCTTCGCGCGGTGGCGGGCATCGCTCATTCCGTATTTGAAATCCGCTGATGTGCACCAGATTCGCCACCACAGAGCTTCTGCTTCCAGCAGGTATCCCAATGGATTTTCGGGTTGTTCTTCCTGCATGTGCTTTGCAGCCGCCACCGCGCCGGAAATGTCGAAAGAATAGATCTTGTCGAGGATGGCCGGAGTCTCGGGAGGGAGAGTGAGATTGGCCGCGCCCACGGGCAGCGCAAGACAGCAGGAGACGAACAGAAAAGCAATGCAGGCACGGCGGCAGGCGCTCATCGAATCCACGATCATTCTCCGAATAGAAGAACTATGCAGGGCAGCCTCCGCGTCCAACGAGTTTAGGCATTTCAGGGAAAGTTGCCAACGCAAATGGTTCGAATCTCGGTTAGGCGGGGCGCGGAGCATTTGCTATTCTCGGCGGGCCAATGACAGCCGGTGAAAACTCGCAAGGCGCAGCGTTGGAGCGTGGCTTGGGCCTGAAAGAGGCCGTCGCGCTCAACATGATCGAGATGGTCGGCATCGGACCGTTCGTTGTGATTCCTCTAGTCATTAAGGCCATGGGCGGGCCGCAAGCGTTGCTGGCCTGGGTGGCGGGCGCGGTGCTCGCGCTGCTCGACGGGTTCGTGTGGTCGGAACTTGGCGCGGCGATGCCCCTTGCGGGCGGCAGCTACGTTTTCCTGCGTGAAGCCTACGGCCCGGGACGGTTCGGCCGCATGATGTCGTTTTTGTTTGTCTGGCAGACGCTGATTCAGGCGCCTCTCAGTCTGGCCTCTGGCGCGATCGGTTTTTCGCAGTACGCGTCTTACCTCCATCCGCTCGGCAAATATGGCGAGAAGGCGCTTTCCGGCGCGCTGGTGATTGTTCTTGTGGCATTGCTCTACCGGCGCATCACTTCGATCGGGAAAATTTCCATGCTGCTCTGGTTGGGTGTCATCGGCACGATTCTCTGGCTGATCTGGGGCGGGGCCACGCATTTTAATCCCGCGCTTGTTTTCACCTACGCTCCGGGAACGTGGAATCTCTCGTGGCTTTTCTTTGCAGGGCTGGGCTCGGCGACGGTCAACACGATTTACACCTACTGGGGTTACTACAACATTTGCCACCTGGGGGGCGAGATCCGCAATCCGCAGAAAAATATCCCGCGGGGCATTTTCATCTCGATTTTGGGGATCGCCGTCCTCTATCTGGTCATGCAGACGTGTATCCTCGGCGTTCTTCCCTGGCAGCAAGCGCAGGATTCACCTTTCATCGTCAGCGCCTTCGTCGAGAAACTTTACGGCTCTGGCGCGGCGCGCTTCGCCACCTTAATGGTTTTGTGGATCGCGTTTGCGTCGCTTTTTTCATCGATGCTGGGATATTCGCGTGTGCCGTATTCGGCGGCGCTGGATGGAAATTTCTTCCGCGTATTTGCGCGCGTGCATCCCAGGGAGAAATTCCCGCACATCTCACTGTTGTTCCTCGGCGCGCTCACATTTGTTTTCAGCCTGCTATTCAAATTGAGGACGGTGATCGCTGCCGTGCTGGCGATGCGTTTGATCATCCAGTTCATCGGCCAGGCGGTGGGAGTGATGCTGCTCCGGCGGCGCTGGCCCCCGGAGCGCCTGCCCTTTAAGATGTGGTTGTATCCTTTGCCGGCGCTTTTGACCATTGTGGGCTGGCTGTGGCTGTTTTCGCGTACGGGAAGCGCCATCTGGTGGGGCGTGCTGGTCATCGTTTTGGGGCTGATTGTTTTTCTCGTGCAAGCGCGCGTTCGAATGGAGTGGCCGTTCGGCGCGTCAAACTCCGAGGTCATCGAATGAAACTATTTGGGTCCACGATTCTGCGCGCCGCGGTGCTGGTGAGCGCTTTCTTTCTGCTGGCTGCGCCGCAGCGCGTAGCGGCGCAATTCCCTCCGGCCCCCGGCACGGGCCCCGGCCTTGCCGAAACCGTCGAAGCGATAGACAGCGCACGCGTCACCACGCGTATTCTCTACATCACCGCGCATCCCGACGATGAATCCTCGACGCTGCTTACTTACCTCGCGCGGGGTCTGCACGCGGACGTCGCTCTCCTTACGCTGACCCGCGGCGAGGGCGGTCAGAACGACCTCGGGCCGGAACAAGCTCCCCAGCTGGGATTGATTCGAACGCAGGAATTGCTCGCGGCTACGCGCGGCTATGGAATCAAACTGTTTTTCGGACGTGCGCCCGACTTCGGCTTTTCGAAAACGACCGAAGAAACGCAAAAAGTCTGGGGCGATGCCGTCCTTGGAGATATGGTTCGCGTCATCCGCACCTTTCGCCCGAACATTGTAATCAACGGATGGGGCGGAGTTCACGGCGGCCATGGACACCACCAGACTTCCGGATTGTGGACGCCGCGCGCCGTAAAACTTGCGGCCGATCCGACGGCATTTGCAGAACAGCTCGCGGAAGGCCTTCCCGTGTGGGGGGATGAAGCAAATCCCGTACAAGTCCTCGACACGGAACGCGGCGGCGCGACAGCAACGGCTTCCAATGGATACGCGCTGCCCGTGGACGACGTCTCTCCCCTCTGGGGAAAAACCTGGCGTGAAATCGGTCTTGATGCGTTTTCCAATCATCGTTCGCAGGGCATTACCGGTTTCCTCGGATCACCATTCCTCCGCCGACCTTTGGTCTTGATTCGGGAAGATGGGCAAAAATTCGATCCCTCGTCCCTTGCCGAACCGCTCTCTCAATTTGGCGCCGCTCTCCCCAGGCTCAACGAAAGTTTCCGAAGAGCCGACCAACTGCTCCAAAAATCGAAAGATCAGGCCTTGCAATTGGATTGGCCCGCCGCCGCAAAATCGGTTGCTGCGGCAGCGCGGGACGTCGAAGAAGAAAATCGAAAACTCGCCAGTGCTTCCGGAGCGGCGGAGCAGCGCCTGCACGCCGAGTGCGAACCAATCCTTTCCCGGGTTCAGCATGCGCTCGCTCTGGTCGCCGGTGTTGATCTCAAGGCTGAGGCCAACCGCGGCGAACTTGTCGTGGGCGAATCGTTTACTGTGGGCGCAGAATCACGATGCCGCAAAGGGGCTGGTTGCGCTTTGGCTGGTTTGCAATTGAATCTCCCGCAAGAATTCAAAGAAACAAAACGCGAGGGCGATGAAACAAAGGGTTACCAGTTCACGGTGGAGGTCACTCAACCCGCGCCTCCCTTGACCATCTGGGCCAGACTCCTGCCAGAGCCGCCGCCGTTGGTGTTCGCCCAGCAGGAAGTAACTGTCGACGAATACAGGTTCAGTGTTAAAACGCCCGTGACCCATATCGCGGCGAACTCAACGCGCGTGGACCGCGCGCCGCTGCGCATCGTCCCGGCCTACACGCTCGCGGTGGAACCGAAACAGGAGATCGAAGCGCTGGCGAAGCAGAAAAAAGCATTTGATGTGCTCCTGCGCGTGCACTCCTATGCAACGCAGCCGGGAAAAATAAGTGTAGGTCTCGACGTGCCGAAGGGATGGACGAGCAGTGCGCCTGTAGGGCTCGAATTCATCGGCGCGGGAGACAAATACGCCAAGCTAACGGTGTCGCCGCCGCAAAAGCTTGCGGCCGGCGCTTACACGATTGGCGCCTACGCGAAACGCGGCGAGGAAAAATTCACGACCTCGCTCGAGCCGCTTCCTTCACTCCCGACGCAATTTTGGGAAGAGCCGGCGCAATGCGTAGTGCGCGCGTTTGCCATCAACGTGCCGGACAATCTTCGTGTGGGATACATCACCGCCGAGGGCGAGCCCATTCCGGAAGCCTTGCGCATGCTCGGAATTCACGTTGAAACCCTCGACGCGCAAGCGCTGGCTTTCAGCGATCTTTCCAAGTTTGACGCCGTCGTCGTCGGCGTGCGGGCTTATGAGCTCCGCCCGGAGCTGACCAGCGCGAACCAGCGCCTGCTGGACTACGTTTCGAATGGCGGCACGCTCGTTGTGCAATACAATCGCGGCGACATCTGGGACAAACTGCAACCCGCGCCCGCGCCGTATCCAGCGCTGATCTCTCCGCCGCTTCCGCCTGCCAAAGACGGCGCTGCACAGACACCGCGGCCACTCCCGCGCATCACCGACGAAAACTCGCCCGTCAAATTCCTGAAGCCCGATGATCCGCTGCTCAATACGCCGAATAAAATTACCCAGGACGATTTCAAAGGCTGGGTGCAGGAGCGCGGCCTCTACTATTGGACGCAGTTTGACCCGAAATACACGCCGCTCCTGGCCATGAACGATCCCGGCGAACCCGACCTCAATGGCGCGCTGGTTTACACGCGCTACGGCAAAGGCACGTATATCTACACCGGCCTTGCCTTCTTCCGTCAATTGCCCGAAGGCGTGCCCGGGCCTTATCGTCTCTTCGTAGATCTTCTGTGCGCTTCGCGAACCAGGTAAACCAACTGGGCACATCGCCGCAGCGTGCGAATCACCGTGCTATTCTCTTCCTCAGAGGAGCCGCACACGCGCATGAAAAAGTATTTTGCTACCTGCTTTTCCGCTCAAACGATTCGTACGGTCTTCCTTTGCTTTCTGGCAGTGGGGATCTTCCTGAGCTGCGCTTCACCCGCGGCCGCTCAAAAAGACAAGAAAAAGAAGTCGGACACTCCAACAGACTCCTCCAAAACGCCCCTGCCTTTTTCCGATGAGCAACAGATCGAATACACACTCTCCGAAATGCTGGGCGCCTGGCAGCTCGGCGACATCGAAAAACTGCATAAGGACTATGGCGATGACGTTGTCGTCGTGAACGGCGTGTGGGCGCCGCCGGTTATCGGTTGGACAAGCTATCTGGCCGTCTACCAGCAGCAGCGCACGCGCATGCAGCAGGTGCGCATGGACCGTTCGAACACTTACATTACGGTGAGAGGGAATGTCGCCTGGGCGTGTTACCAGTGGGATTTTGCCGCCCTCGTAGATGGCCAGCCGGCTAGCTCACAGGGGCAGACTACCGTTGTCTTGGAGAAGCGGAACAATCGCTGGGTGATTGTGCTCAACCACACTTCGCAGGCACCGTCTCCTCCCACAAATCCGCCTGCGGCGAAGCCCGAGGAACAGCCAGCAAAACCTGCCCAGCCCTGATTTCGGCGGTCAGCTCACGCCGGTTCGAGACTACATGCCCTTCAGCGCGGGATAGAGCCACACTCCGGCCATCGCCAGGAGTAAAACGCCTGACAGGATGCCCGTGCTCATGATGGGCTTGGAGAGGGCCTCGATCTTGGCAACCAGTTCGCGCTGCTCGCGGGCCATATGCTCTTGCGCGCCATCGAGGAAGATTTGATCATCCTCGTGGCTGGCGAGCAGGCTCCGCCGAAGCAGCAGTACCAGGAATACAGCGGTGACGACTCCCCAGGCGATCAGCAGGTAAAGTAGTGGCCCCGTTAGCGTTGTTGATTCCATGGTGACCTCCCGTTGGAACCGATCCGCGGTGCCAGACCCGACCGGGCCGGCAAGGGGTATTAAGGTTGATAGGCGGAGTATAACACTCTGTATTCGAATTTCCAGCGTCAACTATTTGAGAAACTGATGCAGCGTCTGGGCGGACTCAATTCTCCATTATCCTCATTGCCGGTGAAATCCTGTCGAAATCCAGCTTCTGCCGCGATGCGTTGACAAAGCCTCAAGCCGCAGCGCACAATAAAAAAAGCCACAGATTTATTCCCCTGTGCCCGAATGGCGGAATTGGCAGACGCGCTAGCTTCAGGAGCTAGTTCTCGCAAGGGAGTGGAGGTTCGAGTCCTCTTTCGGGCACCATAACTCTCCGCACGTAGATTTGAAGGGCGTCCAGCGTATCGGATCCCCTCGTGGTCCGCTTTGCGCAAACCGGATTGGCCTCAGCTATGCCGCCGCGAGATAAATGTAGCGCAGGATGAACACCGCGGTCAGGATCCAAAGCAGTCACCTCGCGAAATTTTCCCACCGCCACCCTAACCACCGTAAAGGAAATCAGCCTGAGGTTCAGCCCCCGTGGCGATGCTGAAGGTCGATGGGTAGAACGACGCTCGGCGGTGCTAGAATCCCATCCCAGAGTCAGCCTCCGGATAAGGTGGCACGGCAAGTTCCCTTTCAACTAGAGCGCCATCGGTTCCAGGAATGTCCCCCGAAGGCCAGACTTTATGTGAGAGGAGAATTTCAATGAGAAAATATGGGGTGGGTCTGGCATGTTTTCTTATTCTCTTGGTCGCCGTGGTCATCGTGGCTTGTGCGAAACCCTATCACGACGAAAACGAACATTACGTCTTTGTTGCTACCAATATTAATCTGCCGTACTGGCAGGAGGCGCAGGCCGGCTTTCTGGACGCGGCCAGAACTCTCGGCGTAAAGGCTGAACTGACGGGCCCGACCACTTACGATCCCACTGGGGAGGTAGTGATCTTCCGGCAGGCCGTGGAACAGCACCCCGCGGGAATCTGCATCTCCGCGGCGCGACAGGATGTCTTCCAGTCGGAGATTGACAAAGCCGTGGCGCAGGGCATTCCGGTAATCTGCGTGGACGCGGACGTGCCTAATTCGAAACGCGTGCTGTACATTGGCACGGATAATTTCAAGGCCGGCAGAGAAAGCCTGAAGCGCATGGCGGCGCTGGTAGCGGGCAAAGGAAACATCGTCGTCATCACCATTCCAGGGCAGAATAATCTGGACGATCGCGTGGCCGGCGTGGCCGACGCGCTGAAGAATTTTCCAGCCTTGAAGCTGGCAAAGATCCTCGATGACAAGGGCGATTTGCGCAACGCCTTTGACCAGATCTACGCGCTGCTTAACAAAAAAGAAAAAATTGACGGAATCATTTGTCTGGAAGCGACGGGAGGCCAGGGCGCCGCGAGCGCGCTCCATCAGTTCAGTCTGGAGGGTAAAGTACCCATCGTGGCCTTCGACAAGGATCCGGAGACACTGGCGCTGATCGAAAGCGGCGCTATTGCGTCGACGATCGCCCAGAAACCTTATGTGATGAGCTACTACGGTCTCAAATTCCTTGACGACCTACACCACAACGCGGTGCGGGAATTCAAGGACTGGCGCACTGCCCCGGTAGCCCCGTTGCCGAGCTGGGTGGATACCGGCACGGCTGTCGTAGACAAATATAATCTGGCGTTATTCCGCGAGGCGCTCTCGGCGCAACCCAAGCCGCAGTGAGCGAAGATGCGTTCCAAGCGCGGATTTGGGCGTGAGAGCATTGCGTCAGTCAGAGGCCACGCCCACCCCAATTGACGGCTAGTCGCACGATTGCTACGGTGTTTCTGCCGGCGAATCCTGACGATCCTCGAGGTGCATGCATGCTATTTTATCTCTTTGCACTTTCCTTTCCTGAATGGCAGCCGCACTTCTCTTTCCTCGATACCCCGCACGCCAACGAAATGATCGCGCTGCGCTGGCTGCATCTTGTCTTCGGCATCATCTGGATCGGCTTGCTCTACTTTTTCAACCTGGTACTCACGCCCGCGATGAAACAGTGCGATCCCCAACTGCGGATCAAGATTTATCCCGAGCTGATGCCCGGAGCGATGGGCTGGTTTCGTTCGTCCGCACTGGTGACCGTGCTGGTAGGACTCCGTTATTTCACGATTCATCTCTCAGTGGATGCGAGACTCGCGGGCGACCTCTCGCTCATCGGCAAATGGTTTGGGTGGTGGCTGCTGGTGTGGCTCGTCGCGTACGGGTTCATCTACGCCTTGCAGCTTCCCGCGAACGGGATACGCAACAACCTGTGGTTTCGTGTCATCGGAGTTTCAGTTGTGGTGATTGCCGCGTCCTGGCTGGTCCTCGCCTTGAACGGTGGCCCCAGCGTTTCGAACGCGCACCTCGCCATCAGCGTCGGCGGCGGCCTCGGCTTGGTCATGCTGCTCAATACTTGGGGAGTCGTCTGGCGTGTGCAGAAGCGCCTGATCGCTTGGTCGCGCCTCAGCGCCCAACAAGGTGTCCCCATGCCGCCCGAAGCCGAGCGCCTGATGCGCTGGAACTATCTCACCGCGCGCACCTCCTTCTGGCTCTCCTTCCCCATGCTCTTCTTCATGGCCGCCGCCAGCCACTACCCATTCCTCAGCACCATCCCGCGTTGATTCGGGGTGAAAGCTGGTAAGTCATATGGAGAAAGTAATCGAAGGGAAAAATGAATAGGGAGGCAGGCCAGGTCGTCCCGCCTCCCTTATTTTCCCCTTGCGGGGAAGCCGGCCAGTCTGACGGAGGGTGACTAGCCGGTCGTGTGTTGGCCTGTCTATATAATCCCGGAATCCTGAAAAAAGTTCCGGAAGAAGCAAAAAAAATGGCTAGAATCACGATGTCGAATTAGCGCCGGCCCTGCGGCGCCACACCCTATGCCACGTCCTTCACATCTCAGCCCCGATAACATATTGCGTTTTCTTCAAATTAGGAGGGAACCAGCCTCTGCAAGCGAAATCTCCCAAGGCCTCCACTTGAAAAAGGCCGACACCCGCCCCCTGTTCAAAATGCTCTCAAAACTCAAGAAACGCCATGCCCTCGAGGAACTGCCGGGCGGGCGTTACCGCTTGCCGAGCCGCAAGCCGGATCGCGATACACCCGGCCAAACGCCGCGTGTGGATCATGCGCAACAAATCCCGCGCTCCGCGTTCGCACAGATTGATGAAGTCAAAGGACGCCTGGTCCTTCATCACGACGGCTACGGATTTGTCGTTCCCGATACTCCGGTGCCGCAACTGGACGGCGACGTCTTCATCCCTCGCGACGCCGTCGAAGACGCCATGCACGGTGACCATGTTCTCGCCAAAATCCAGCGACGCCCTGGCGGCATTTCTGGTGCGCAGCGCGCCGAAGGACGCATCATTCGAATCCTCGACCGCGCGCATCCGAGCATTGTCGGTCTATTCCGCTATGGCCCGAACGGAAACACCGTCCTGCCGTATGACGTTCGAATCCAGCACGAAGTGGAAATCCCCCGGGGCCAGGAACTCACTCCCGGCCTATGGAAGAAGCTGGGATTCAGCGGCTCCGATGAAACCAGCATCCGTGGAAGACGCATCCCGCGTTTCGACGAACTCGACGGAGCAGTCGTAAACGTCGAGCTCACTCGTTACCCGCGTGGAGGCGCAGCGCCCACCGGCCGCGTCTTCGAAATCCTGGGACGTCCCGGCGATCTCGGTGTGGACATCGAAATCATCATTCGCAAACATCACTTGCCTCACATCTTTTCTTCCGAAGTCCTGGAAGAAGCCAGGCAGCGCGCCCTCCCTGTGACCGAAAACGAATTTGCAAATCGCGAAGATTTCCGCCATCTCCCGATCGTCACCATCGACGGCGAAACCGCGCGCGACTTTGACGACGCCGTCTACGTCGAACACCGCTCGGATGGCACGTGGGATCTGCAAGTACACATCGCGGACGTCGCCCACTACGTTCGAACCGCCACCGTACTCGACCTGGAAGCGCGCCTTCGCGGCACCTCCGTCTATTTTCCCGATCGCGCTGTGCCCATGCTCCCTGAATCCCTTTCGAACGGCATGTGTTCTCTGAAACCGCGCGAGGATCGCCTGGTCATGAGCGCCCTTATGGAATTCGATCGCGCCGGCAACATGAAATCCTCGCGCATGACAAGCGGCGTCATCCGCTCCGCCGAGCGCATGACCTATACCAACGTCAACAAAGTGATCGAAGGCGACGCCGAGATGACCGAGCGCTACGCGGCGCTGGCGCCGCACTTCCGCGACATGAAAGAACTGGCCCTGCTTCTCAATGCGCGCCGCAACGAGCATGGCTCGATCGATTTCGATCTCCCCGAGCGCGTTATCGAGTTCGACGACGAGCAGCGCATGACCAGCATCACCCGCAGCGAGCGCAACATCGCACACCGGCTGATCGAGGAGTTCATGCTTTCCGCCAACCGCGCCGTCGACGGCTATCTCCTCCAGCGCGGCATCGAATCTCTCCACCGCGTCCACGAAAAGCCAGATGCCCGCAAAGTCCTGGAGTTCGAAGAGCTGGCCCGCGCTTTTGGCTACTCACTTGGCATCGAAAATCTTCACCAGCGCGAAGTAGCCGTCCGCCATGGCCGCGTGCCTTCGCCTGCAAAAGCCGGCCGCCCCGATTCCTACGGCCACGGCCGCGAGCGCGGCATGAAGATCGCGCTTCCCGGCGCGGAAATTCGCATCACGCCGCAGCATTACCAGCGCCTCATTCGAAAGGTCGTCGGCAAACCGGAAGAGCGCATCATCTCCTACCTGATGCTTCGTTCGCTCAAGCAAGCCCGCTACGCCGCCGAGCCGCTCGGCCATTTCGCTCTCGGTTTTGATGAATACACGCATTTCACTTCACCCATCCGCCGCTACCCGGACCTTATCGTCCATCGCATTCTCAAATGGGCGCTCGATCATCCGAGAGATGCCGCCCCTTCGACCAATGCATACGCCGCCGCTCCCCGAGGTTCTGAGTCCACTCTTTATTCCCACCGAAATCTTGAAGAGATCGCCGCGGAAACTTCCGAAGCCGAGCGACGCGCCGCCGGTGCCGAGCGCGAGCTTCTGGATTGGAAAACCGCGCAGTTTATGGAAGCGCATCTGGGCGAGGAATACGACGCGCTGATCATCTCCGTGCAAAAATTCGGCTGCTTCGTCGAACTGTTCGAAGTCTTCGTGGAAGGGCTAATTCCGGTCAATGCGCTGGAAGATTTCGCTGGCGCTCGCTGCGTCTATCGCGAACGCGATCATGCGATGGTCGCTCTTTCGAGCCACGATGGTCGCCGCGATGTGCGCAGTGGCCGCGGCGCGAAGCCAAAACCCATGGAATGGCATCTCGGCGATCGCATAGGCGTTCGCGCGGAACGCATCGATCCCATGCGAAAACGCGTCGAGTTTGCTTTAGTGGAAAATAGCTGAAACTTCCCGCGCAGGAATCAGCGAACCGCGAGGTTGGAAACACGCCGTGGATGCATCAACCGGCGCACCGGCCGGGTCACGATGGCCACGAATTTTGCCATCGGATACCAATAACGGCTGTGCAATGAGAGTTTCGAAATAAGCAGTCCCAAAGCCAGCTGGCCCGGCGCATCGAGGTCTATTCCGTCTCCGTCCCGGTAAATTCGCACCACTCGGCCCAACAATTGGCCTTGTTCCATAGGGCCGTCAGATGTCGGATGTGCATCGCCCTTGGAAAAGAGTTGAGCGGTCTCCAGGGAACCCCGCTTTTCTACAATACGGTGTACGAAGAGGTGCGTGTCGCGTCGGAACAAGACGATGTCCCCGCAACGCACGTTTTCGATCGAAGTCTGCCGAATCAAGGCGACGCTGCCCGGCCGCACCCACGGAAGCATGCTCGTGCCATGAACGCGCATGGAAACGTGGCCGCGCTTCGCCAACGCTTCCGCAATGCGCGCCGCGTCATCAGCCCGGCGTTCACCGCCGAGCCGGTTCGACTTCTTCCGCTGATCCTGCCGATTCTCCATCCATTCCTCAAGACGAAAACTCTAAAAGCGGTCCTTCCAGTCGCAAGCGCGCGACTGCACGCATATCTCGAATCCAAGATGCGCCTGGTAGGGGCCTTTCCGAACAGCAGCAACAAAGGAAGTGGTTCGGATATAAAGCTGTTACCGCCTCTGAATACAAGCGTGGAGTTTCAGGTGGGAACGGTCAATGGACCACAAGTCCCGGTTTGCCCAAAAGTACAGCACTTCACTGTGCCGGTTAGCCTCCGCCATGGCCCTCTCGGGCTGTCGCGCCGCACTTTTTTATGACCGTCGGGGAGCGCCGTTGCAAACTCCGCCCTGGCCCGGCAATTTGCCGCACGCCAGCGCCAGCGTCTCGTATATCGGTTCAGAAACAACGCTCGGCTTCGTATATGGCTTCTTGCCGCCGCTTCCGCCAGGCGCTTGAGGAGAGCTTTTTTGATCGTCAGCCATTCCGTGTTCCCTCAGTCTGAACTAGAGTTTGCAACAAATGAAGCGATTTCATTCCTCGAATTTGTCTGCATCGCGAATGCCGCTTGCTCTCTATGCAGCGCGCTGATGGGTGTAACCACACCGGCCAGTTGCGCTTTCTGCTCCGCTAGTTCGCACGCGCGCTCGTAAGCCCCCAGCAGGTCTCCGCCTTCCATCAGCGCCAGCCCCGGGCATCGCTCGCAGTAGCTGCGAATTTCGCATCGCGAACAAACCGGAAGCTGGCTCTCGCGAATCCCGCGGAGCCGCTCGAGTTGTGGCGCGTGATACCAGATATCGCTGAATCGTTCGCGCCGCAGGTTTCCAGCCGCTTGCGGCAATTGCACGCAGGGAAAAACATCGCCATAGGGCGAAATGTAGCAGCTGTTGTGGCCCGCGCTGCACGGCAAGTCTTCGTACGCCGCATTCTCGATGCCGCTCGAAACAGCACTCCCGATCGCCGCCGGAAACTCCTGCCTGGCACGGGTTGCTTCAGCAGTCGGCTGCGGTTTGCACGCATGCAACGTGGGATCCTGCATCACTGGCAGAAGCGAGGAAACCGGTATGCGATGCGCCAGCGGCGCTTCGTTGCCGTCCATCATCGGCGTGATTGTCAGGTCCAATACGTACGGAACGCCCAGCTTTTCCGCTAAAGCCATCACCCCGCGGTACGCCAGCAAATTCTCCCGCATCAGCGGACACGCCAGCTTTACCTGCAACCCTTGTTCCAACAGCAGCGGAATCGCCGCCAGCGTCCGCTGCAGCGACCCGGGAACCTTTGTAATTGCATCGTGCACTTCCGGAATGTCGCTGTAAACGCTGATCTGTACGCGCCGCACACCATATTCGCGTAACCGCGCCGCGCGTTCTTCCGTCACCAGTAGCGCGTTGGTCTTCAGGCTGAGGTCGAAATGCAAGCGCCGCGCCTCCGCCAGAATCTCGTAGAGGTCCGGCCGAAGAAAAATCTCTCCGCCGCTGAACGTAAGAAACAGCGTCCCCGCGCTCGCCAACTCCTTCATCACCGCCAGGCACTCGGCCGTCGTCAGTTCGCCGTGGTCTTCGTGATCCAGGTAGCAGTGCACGCAGCGTTCGTTGCAACGGTACGTCAAATCGAAATGCACGCTCAGCGGCTGGTGCCGGAGCACCGTGCGCGAGATCAGCCGGTCCATGACGGGCGTGGCGCCCGCTGCTGCGCTTGTGCTCAACGTGACTCTCCGCCGGACGCCGAGACCGGCACCACCAGTTTCCGCGTAGACATCTCTTCGAGCAGCGCTTGCGTGTCGTTCAACGCCACGTCCGGCGTCACCTCATAACTTTCCGCAAGCAGCTCCGCCAGCTCCGCCGCCGACCTCTGGCCATCAATATTTTTCCAGAGAAAGCTTCCCGTGTCGTTCAGCTCATGCATCACGCTGTCCGTCGGTGAAATAATGACTGTCGCTTCGTCGATTTCTCTCCACGCCAAGGCGGGATTCTTCTGCCAGCAAGCGGACGGTTTGCTCGTCATTCGGGAAGAACCTCCCAAAACGTTTGATCTTTGCGAAACGCCAGCTCGTAACTCGAAATTTCCTCAGCAGCCTGCGCGAGAATTCCCAGAAGCCGCCGGTTGGCCTCGGACTCGGCAGAAAAAAACAATACGTTCGGCAAGAGTGCGCGAAGCATCTCGACCGGACGAAGAAGCGCGACTCGATTTTCTGACGCCTGGACCAGCCGGAAAATCCCTTTCACCGGCGCGCTGGTATTCGACCCTGCCGCGCGAAATTCCCCCCAGAAAGGCGTCCCGTACGCTCTCCACTCCCCGTTTTCGCGCCGCAGCAGCGATATCTCGTCGGTAAGCACGCTTCCTTCCGGCGACAGCGAGGCGATGGTGCTCTTCCCTGCGCCCGATCTGCCCGTGAAAACGTAGGCCTTTCCATGGCGAATGACCGTGGCGGCGTGCAAAAGAAAACCGCTGCGGCCCGCGAGCTTCCAGCTCAGCAGAACGCGCAGCAGCGAATCCAGCGCGTACTCGTTGCCAACGCCGTCAAAATTTGTTTGGCTTGAACTATCCCGCAGCACCGCGCCTTCAAATTCATAGGCAAATTCGGCCGGCTCGCGTTCCTCGATGGAAAAATTGTTCAATGCAATGTGGATGGGCTGCGCTCCCGCCCCCGTAAACGCGGCGTAGCGCACCGATGCCGCGTCGTAAAGTTGCGGGTCGGTCATTTGGAGCCGGAAGGGCACACAGCCGATCGACAACTCGAATTGCTGCTGCCGACCGCCCCCTGAATTGGCGTCCGGTGCGTTCAACATGCTCCTCAAGTGCGTCGCGCGAGCGCGCCGGCGCGGGGTACCATGGCGTCGTCTCGCTTTTGCAAGCCCCTCGGGGAAGGAAGCTATAGTAGTTTTGCGCGTACCCCCCCCACCAAGTCAAGGGTACGTTGCTCAATTCCTCAACGAGTTTCCGCCGTGCGAAATCTCCGCACCTTGGTGCTACGTGCCGTCTTAGCTATTTGAAACCTTTCGCAGGTTCAGCTCCATCGGGGCGTCCCAACGCTTTTCGGATGCTCAGCGGATTCTGTTATTCTGGAGTACTTAGACGGCAGCGCAAATCGCGTCCCTACACCGCTGCAAATTTTTAAAGAAAGAGGAATCTCCCGTCGTGACTTCGTCCACGCTTTCCGAACAATCAATCAAGCGCGCGATTAACTTTAATGCGGGCCCCGGAGCGCTTCCATTACCCGTCCTGGAGCGCATCCGCGAAGAACTCCTCGATTGGCGCGGCAGCGGCATGTCTGTAATGGAAATGAGCCATCGCTCACCCGAATTCGAAAGCATTATCGCCGCCGCCGAACAAAAGCTCCGCAGTCTCCTCGGAATTTCGGACGATTACGCGGTGATCTTTCTTCAAGGCGGCGGCAGCATGCAGTTCACCATGGCCCCCATGAACCTCTGCCTGCCCGGCAAGCCTGTCGACGTTCTTCATACCGGAATGTGGACCGCGAAAGCGATCGGTGAGCTAAAGAAAGGAATTCTCCATAACATCGCCGCCTCCACCGAACCCGTGAAATTTGTCCGCGTTCCTCGGAAGGACGAAATCAAGTTTTCACCGGGCGCTTCCTACGTCCACATCTGCACCAACAACACCATCGAAGGCACGCAGTGGAACACGCTGCCGGAAACTGGCAACGTCCCGCTGGTCGCCGATATGTCTTCCGACATCGCCTCGCGCTCGATTGATGTGAATAAGTTTGGAGTGATTTTCGCTGGCGCCCAGAAAAATCTCGGCCCCTCCGGTGTCACCGTGGTGATCATTCGAAAGGATCTCGCCGAGCGCGCCGACAAAAATCTCCCCACAGTCCTTCAATACCGTACGCACATCAAGGAGAAGTCTCTCTACCACACGCCTCCGACCTTCGCGGTATACATTGTCGGCCTGGTCCTCGAATGGATCGAATCCGAAGGCGGCGTCCCTGCCATCGAAAAACGCAACGACGCCAAGGCTACACTCCTTTACGATACGATCGAATCCAGTAATGGCTTCTACCGTTGCCCCGTCGAGAAAGAATCGCGCTCGAAAATGAACGTCGTCTTCCGCGTCGCCAATGGCGACGAAAACCTGGAAAAACAGTTTGCGAAAGACGCCGCCGCTGCCAGCCTTGTCGGCACCCCAGGCCACCGCTCCGTCGGTGGTATGCGCGTCTCTCTCTACAACGCCGTCACCCTCGAAGCCGTCGAAGCCCTCACCACTTTCATGCGCGAATTCCACCGTACCCGCGGGTAGCATTGCCCTTTCAAACTGCAAAGCGCGCAGGGAGCAAAGACTCTCTGCGTGCCTCGTGCTGCTTCTTCTTCTATTCGAATGTGCCCGCCCTATTCAAAGAACGCCGCAAGACCCGCGTAACGCGCTGCTCAGGGACGAGCTTCATAGACGATGTTGAACGGTGTCTCTGCAGCGCGCCGGAAACGGCTGAAGCCGGCTGCGGTGACCACCTCGCGAATCCGCTTCTCCCCGGACTGCGCGCCCAGGCACAGCGCCACTTCCTGCGAACGCGAACATGGCGTACACAACAGAGTTGAGAAGGAGTAGTACACGCGGCCGACTGGATTCAGATTGTCCTTCAGCTCGTCGTGCGCAAACGGTTCGACGATCATCCACGTGCCATCCTTGCTCAGTGCATTGCGCACGTGAGTCGCGGCTCCTACAGGGTCACCCATGTCGTGGAGGCAATCGAATACGGTGATTAGGTCGTAGTCCTTGCCGGGAAATCCCTTGGCGCTCGCCACCGCAAACATCGCGCGATCCGCGAGACCTTGTCGCGAGGCCGTTGCGCGAGCCCCCTCAATGGATTTGTCATGATAGTCAAAACCGAAGAATTGTGAATTTGGAAAGGCTTTGGCCATCAGCACGGTAGAAGCGCCCTTGCCACAGCCCACATCGGCCACTCGCGCGCCGGCTTCGAGCTTGGCCTTTACACCTTGCAGAGAAGGGATCCACGAACTTACAAGATTGGCTGCGTACCCCGGCCGGAAGAATTTTTCGCAACCATGAAACACGTCGGCGTCGTGCTCGTGCCAGCCCATGCCTGCGCCGGAGCGGAACGACTCGGTAATCCTGGGTACAGCGGAGAGAGAGCCGAGAACCAGTTGGAATGCCCCTGGAATGTAAGCGGGACTGTCTTCGTTTGCCAGTGTAAACGCCTGTTCTTCGTTCAGGCTGAACTTGCGCGTCTTTTCGTTGTACGTGACGTAGCCGCCCGCTGCCTGCGAACCCAGCCATTCACGCACATACCTTTCATCTGTATTGGTTCTGGCGGCAAGCTCGGCGGAGTCCAAGGGGCCTTCGGCGAGAGCCTTGTACAACCCCAGCTTTTCCCCAATCACCACCATACCGGCGTGGACCGCAGCTCCTAGATCCCCAACAAATTGCCCGACGAATACGTTTAGTTTGTCCATGTTGACTGCCATTTTCTTCTCCTTCGAAATTGTGATTTTTTTGAACTTACATCTAGTGATTCGGGTTTGGCCCAGGAAGCGGTTGGGGTAGCCGTCGCCGCCTCCCCGACCGCTTGGTGCTGACAGTTTTCACCTGTCCTGCGTGGGAAAAGCAGCTTACTTCTTGTGGCTCGGGTCATCTTCGGGATTGACGTAGTTAAACTGCAGTGGAGCCTGGCCGTGGACCTGCACAATTGTTTCTCCCACCGCCATCACGTAGTGGTGCATATCGGGGTCGAGATAGGCGAAACTCCCCGCTACGAACGCTTTCGTTTTGTTGGCGTCAAACTCATCTCCCATCCCAACCTTAAGGGTCCCGGAAATGATCGTGACGTTCTCCCGCTTGGGATGCCAATGGGGCGAGATGCGGAACCCATCGGGCATTTTCAGGCGAATGGTGTAGTCGCCGCTGGAGCCAGTGGGATCACCCTCCAGCACCGCAAACTGTGCCCCGGGTCGCACCACCGGCGGTGCCGGTCCCCAGGGGATGTTATCCGGGGTCAACGCGCTATTTTCGTGTAGATGAGCCTGCGTGATTAGGGTGGAAAACTCTCCTGCTCCGGCGAGGAATCCAACCACTGCAAGCGCAAGAAGCAAATTCCGTTTCATGTTAAGACCTCCATCTGAAAGTTAAACCAACTAGTGCAATGATGATTTGAGAAGCGGGCGTTGCCAATGAAGAGGCCCTACTGCTTATCTATCTTTCGTATATCGTCGTAAATTACTGATTCTTAGCGGATAATCCCCTGCAAGACTTATGCAACGCAGACACCCATCGGTGGTCGATATCGAGTTGGACTTGGGGCGATACGAGCTTCGCCGATCCGGGCGAAGAGTAAAGCTCGAGAAGAAGCCCATGGACCTGCTGATTTTTCTGGTCAGCCGGCGGGAGCAGTTGGTATCGCGCAGCGAAATCGTCGCGAAATTGTGGCGCTCGGATCTGTTTGTCGATACCGAGCCCAATATCAACAACATCGTGCGAAAAATCCGTACGGCGCTGGGTGATAACTCCGTTAAACCGCGCTTTCTGGAAACCGTGGTGGGCAAAGGGTACCGGTTCATCGGACCCGTGCGCGTGATGGATGCGCGTTATCGGCAATCCGATCTTGCATCGGGAGCTATGCGCGAGGTCAGTGCCGAGAAAGTAGGGGGCTGGCGTGAGCCATCGACGTTGTCCGTCTTGCCGCTGACGCTTATAGGGAGTACCCCGGATGACCTTGGCATATGCCTGGGTTTTGCCGATGCCCTGGTCACGCGCCTCGGAAATCTGCCGGGCATAGACGTTCTGCCGATTTCAGCGGTGCTGAATGTGCCCGCCGACGCTTCCGCTTCGGAGACGGCGGCCCGCCTTGGTGCGCGTTTTGTAGTCCGCGGCGCCATTCAAATGTCAAAGGGCGTATGGCGCCTGGCCCTGAAAATGTTTGACGCCCAGAGGCAGAGTGCTTGCTTCACTAAAAAATGCGATCTGGACGTAAACCACTTGTCCCAACTTGAGGACGAGATAGCGAAACAAATTGCTGCGGCATTGAACCGGCCGCTGGGTCCAGCGGTTTTGCAACGCCACCCCCGATATAGCAAGGACCCTCTTGCCTATGCGGAATTCATGCGAGGCTACCGGATTAGTTCATACGGTGAGCCGGCGACCCTTGACGAAGCAGCTCAACATTTGAGCAATGCGGTCACTCGAGATCCGGCGTTTTCTCTCGCGCATGCTGTCCTTTCTTTTGTGTGTGCCACGCGTCACTTTGAATTCGATCCAGGGAGCGCCTGGTTGGAGAAGGCCGAGTTTCATTGCTGCCGCTCGCTTGAACTGGATCCGGATTTGCCCGAAGGACACGTCGCCAAAGCCTTTCTACTCTGGGGGCCGTCGAGGAACTTCCAACACCTTGATGCGATTGACGAACTCAAGCGAGCGCTTGCCCTGCAGAACAATCAGCCCCACGCTTACAACCGTCTCGGCACAATCCTTGCGCACATCGGGCTCCTCGACCACGCTCGTGCCATGTATGAGAGAGGACGGGCATTTCATCCTGGAAAAGCCATCAGCCACAGCATCGTGCAAGTCTACATTTGGAATCGGGAATACGATCTGGCACGGGAGGAAATTCAAGCGTGGCGAGCGGAGAATCCCGCCAATAAGTATCCCGTCTACTTCGCTCCGCAGTTGGCGATGATGACCGGAGATATGAAAGGAGCAAAAGCTCTCCTGGATGAGGCGGCCCGGCTTCTGCCCGAAGAACCGATGATCGCCAGTCTCCAAGGCGTCTTTTATGCGTTGACGGGGAAAGAAAGCAAGGCTCTGGACTGCCTGACCACCGCTTGTGCGAGTCCGAAATCCTTTGGACACACGCACCACAGCTACTATCAACTCGCATGCATTCTTGCCCTGCTTGGGCAAGCAGCGCCTGCGTTTGCCTGGCTTGAACGAAGTGTCAGCACGGGATTTGCCTGCTGGCCTTTTTTTCTGAAAGATCCTTGGCTCAAAAACCTGCGCGAGCTTCCCGCGTTTGAGCTCTTGGTAAGTTCCCTGCAAGCCAAGTATCCCGATCACCTGGGCCTGCTCTAGCTCCATCCCCTCACATGAGCGACTTGTGCTCCGGGTTTTTGCCGGGACAATCGATTCGTTGGACTACGTTTGCGTCCATGATTGAAAAAGGGAAACAGCACAACCAGTAAAGTCAGCGAGGGGGAAGTGCGTCAAGCGTTCACGAGGAAGTTCAATATGCCTGCTATGCGCAATATACTATACTAGAGTATATTATAGTTGGAGGGCGGAACGAATGGCGCACACAACAAAAGACAAAGCCAAACTCTTGAGTCGCGTTCGACGCATTCGCGGACAGGTGGAAGCCATCGAACGGGCGCTCGACGGCGAGCACGAATGTTCCAGCGTGCTTCAACTCATGGCCGCCTGTCGTGGTGCCTTGAACGGCCTAATGGCGGAAGTGCTGGAGGGTCATATCCGATTCCACGTCCTCGACCCAAAGTCTGGCAAGAACGCTCCACAGGTGAAAGCGGCCGAAGAGCTCATCGACGTAGTACGGACCTACCTAAAGTAGAAGCGCAAAAGCTCAGGATTTTACAGAAATGGTGACTCCATCATGACCCAAGCGGAATTGAAACAAGCCGAAACTGCGAAGAATGCCGACGAAGCCGAAAAGCTCTCATTAGATCATTCCGACCATGAAGACGGTCACGAGCATGCTTTGAATTGGCGTGAGATCAACCGCGTCTTGTTTGTGGCTGCGGCGGCAGGAGCCATCTGGTTTCTCGGCGGCGCGCGGAATCCTTACATAACGGGCATTGGAGTCGTTTGTACGATTGTTGGTGGTTTCCCGATATTCCACGAAGCGTACGAGAACATCGTTCAGCGTCGCATGACGATGGAGCTTTCCATGGCCATCGCCATCGTTGCCGCCCTGGCGATCCGTGAAATCTTCACGGCACTTGTGATCACTCTCTTTGTTCTCGTCGCCGAAATCCTAGAAGGACTTACGGTCGGGCGAGGCCGCGCGGCCATTCGTCACTTGGTTGGTCTCTTGCCCACAACCGCCACGGTGCGTAGAAACGAATCCTGGCAAGACGTCGAGACGACGGAAATCGCTCCAGGTGAAATTGTTCTCGTGAAGCCGGGGACACGAATTCCAGTAGATGGGGTTGTCGCCGGAGGCCACTCTTTCGTCGATCAGGCAACGATCACGGGTGAATCGATGCCTGCGGAAAAGATCAGGGGAACGTCAGTCAATGCCGGAACGATCAATCAGTCCGGCGCGCTCGAAATCCGGGTAGATCGGATGGGGCGTGACACTACATTCGGCAAGATCATAGACGCGGTTGAACGGGCGGAAAAGTCGCGTGCCCCCATTCAAGGAATCGCGGACCGCCTTGCGGGCTATTTGGTTTACTTCGCACTTGGAGCCGCTGCTCTCACATTCCTGATCACTCACAATATGCGTTCGACAATTTCTGTAGTCATCGTAGCCGGTGCGTGCGGGATCGCTGCGGGAACCCCCTTGGCGATTCTTGGCGGGATTGGACGTTCCGCGCAACTCGGCTCGATCATCAAGGGCGGTCTATATCTCGAAGCGCTCGCTAACATCGATACGATTCTCCTGGATAAGACGGGGACTCTGACCTACGGCACCCTCGAGGTCGTTGACGTTCGCCCCGCGGACCACATTCTCGCTGCTTCCTTGCTGCAAGCGGCGGTGACGGCGGAATCACGTTCCGAGCATCCAGTCGCCAAGGCAATTCTGAAGAAGGCGTCAAAGATGGGCATCTCCGCCGAAGAACCAAAAAGATTCGATTACACACCTGGGAAAGGAATCGTCGCGGTTCGTGAGGGTATCGAAATCATCGTCGGCAATCGTGTGTTTCTTGAGGGGCATCGTATTTCGATCCCAACAATCACAGCCTCGCAGACGGATTCGGAGATTTTTGTGGCCCAAGAAGGCAAGTTCCTTGGAACTCTGGTGGTCGCCGATACGCTTCGGCCCGAGGCAACGAAAGCGATACGCGACCTCAAATCAATGGGATTGAAGGCAGTTCTTCTCACGGGAGATTCCAAGGCTGTGGCTGAGGACATCGGAGGGAAACTGGGCGTGGACGAGATTGCCGCTGAACTCTTGCCCGAGGACAAGCTTGCATTCGTTAGCCGGCTCACGGCGGCGCGCCACAACGTCGTTATGGTGGGCGACGGAGTCAATGACGCTCCTGCTCTGATGAAGGCTACGGTTGGCGTCGCGATGGGCGCTGGTACCGACGTTGCGCGAGAGAGCGCAAACGTCGTTCTCATTGGCAATGATCTCTCGAAACTTGTCGAAACTCTGTCCATCGCCCGGCGGTGCCGTCGCACGATCATGCAGAACTTTGTCGGGACGCTGGTCGTTGACAGCATCGGGGTCGGCTTGGCCGCGTTTGGATTTCTAAATCCGCTTCTGGCTGCATTCATACACGTTTCTTCGGAAATGACGTTCATCCTGAACTCCGCGCGGCTGCTTCCGCCAGTCTCTTCGGCGCATGGTCTGGTGCACGGACTGTTTTCCCAAACCTCCGAGGCCGCGCAGGACTAAGCGAGAATCTATGTCTTCTGATTCCACGCACGCACTGGCAACGAAGCGGCTCGTTATTGGGCATCTTACGGTTTGCCAAGGATGTTGCTGTGGAAATACCGAAAACGGCAGACCTCCGGTTCCGGTGGACTGGCTCAAGAAGGAGTGGCGTGCCAGAGGATTGCTGAAGAGGGTGCAACTAACTATCAGCGGCTGCCTGGGACCGTGTGATCTCCCTAACGTAGTAACCATTTCTAACGAGAGCGGGACGCAGTGGTTCGGGGAAATTACAGAATTTGAACAATATCGGGCGCTTGTTGATTGGGCCTCTAGGTCCAGAGATGCGGGTGAACTCTTGCCCCTTCCAAGAGAATTCGCGCGCCATACTCTCCATCCATTTCGCAAGTAAAACAACGAGGGCCGCGCCAGGAGCGCGGCCCTCGTTGTTTTAAGTATTATGCATTGACTTCTATCATTCCGGTTTGACGCTTCAGACCTCAGCAGCCCTTGTTCCACCTTCGGGTTTGGTTTTTGTTTTCGATAGTTCGGAGCGGCAGCTACGCCTTGCGTCGAAAGTCATCCGTCGCCGAATTCGGCACATCAGACGTCACAAGCAGCTCTCCGAAACAAAAGCTTCGTGCTCGGATAGCGCATAACCCGGGAATTCGAAACCTGCGCTGTCCTTCAAGCCAGATCAAACACCAGCACCTCAGCGTTTTCGACTCCGGTCAGCTCCACGGCCTTCTCCGCGGAGATCGCCGCGCCGTCGCCCACCTCCAGCTTCGTGCCGTTCAGCTTCACACTGCCGCGCGCCACTTGCACGTAGGCGTGCCGGTCTTTCTTCAGTTCATGCCTCACCGTTTCACCTGCGCCAAGGACCGTTGCGTACAGCTCGTTATCCTGGCGGATTTTCACCGAACCCTCGCGCCCGTCCGGCGAGGCCACCAGTTGCAGTTTCCCGCGCTTCTCCGCTTCGCTGAAGTTTTTCTGGTCGTACGTCGGCTTCAGTCCCTGCTTTTCGGGCAGCATCCAGATCTGGTACAAGTGCACCGGCTCCGTCTTCGAGGCGTTGAACTCGCTGTGCGCCACGCCGGTTCCCGCGCTCATGTACTGCACGTCGCCGGGCTTGATCACCGACCCGTTGCCCATGCTGTCCTTGTGTTCCAGCGCGCCTTCCAGCACGTACGTTACGATTTCCATGTCCCGGTGCGGGTGCTTCGGAAAACCACCGCCCCCGGCCACGCGGTCGTCGTTCATCACCCGCAGCGTGCGGAATTGCACGTGCTCCGGGTCGAAATAATCCGCGAACGAAAAAGTGAAATGTGTATCCAGCCAGCCGTGATTGACGTGGCCGCGCTCGTTGCTCTTGCGAATGTTAATCATCACCTACCTCCGGGTTTGCGGAGCCCATAATACTCGTTATAACGACTATTGTCAAGAGGTATACTCTGCCCTGCCACCTTCCCCGCCCCTCCCCCCCCGCAACTCTCCCAATTTCATCACTTTGCCCCGCCCTTCCGGCCAGTTCCCGGCGGCGCCCCCTTTGGTGTACAGTGGTAAAGCAATCAGGATTTGTTGCCGCCGCAGAGGTTGGCTCGATGGACTCCCCGCTGTCCGCAACCCAAACGAAAAAACCCGAAGGCACCGCTGCGCCCCGAGAAACCCTCACGATTACCGACAATCGCACCGGCAAATCCTACGAAGTCCCCATCACCCACGACACCATCCGCGCCGCCGATCTGCGCCAGATCAAGGTCGATCCTAAAGAATTTGGCATGATGAGCTACGATCCGGCGTTCAACAACACCGCTTCGTGCATCAGCAGGGTCACCTACATCGATGGCGACGCCGGCATCCTGCGATACCGTGGCTACCCCATCGAAGATCTCGCGGAAAAAAGCACTTATCTCGAAACGGCCTACTTGCTGCTGAACGGAGAGCTCCCCACCGCCGAGCAGCTCAAGGACTGGACGTACAACGTCACGCACCACACCTACATTCACGAGAGCATCAAGAAATTTCTCGATGGTTTTCACTACGATGCCCATCCGATGGGCATGACCATCTCCACGATTGCCGCACTCTCGACTTTTTATCACGACGCGAAAGATATCTTCAGCGCCGAATCGCGCAAGAAGCAGACCTACCGCCTCGTCGGCAAGATGCCGACGATTGCCGCGTTTTCTTACCGCCACACGCTGGGCATGCCCTTCGTTTATCCGGATAACGATCTGAGTTATCCAGGAAATTTCCTGAACATGCTTTTCCGCACGTCGGAAATGAAATACAGGCCGAACCCCACCTTGGAGCACGCCCTCGACGTTCTTTTTATTCTCCACGCGGACCACGAGCAAAACTGTTCCACCAATACCATTCGCGGCGTCGGCAGCTCCCACGTCGATCCGTACTCCGCCACGGCCGCCGCCATCGCCGCGCTCTATGGCCCGCTCCACGGCGGCGCCAACGAAGAAGTCTTGCGCATGCTGATGGAAATCGGGTCGATCCAGAAAGTTCCGGAATTCATCAAGCGCGTCAAAGCCGGCGAAGTGAAGCTCATGGGCTTCGGCCATCGCGTTTACAAAAATTACGATCCCCGCGCGCGCATCATCAAGCACATCGCCTACGAAGTTTTCGATCTCATGGGAAAAAATCCGCTTCTCGAAATCGCTCTCGAATGCGAGCGCATCGCCCTCGAAGACGAATATTTCGTGAAGCGCAAACTTTATCCCAATGTGGACTTCTATACCGGCCTTATCTACCAGTCCATGGGTTTCCCCATGACCATGTTCCCCGTTTTGTTCGCCATTCCGCGCACCTCCGGCTGGATCGCGCAGTGGGAAGAGATGCTGCTCGATCCCGAACAGAAAATCGCGCGGCCACGGCAGATCTATCTCGGCCACGACACACGCCACTACGTCCCCATCGATCAACGCGCCTGAAAAATCCCGGTGTCGAGTTTGTGTACCGTTGCCGGGGAGTGTCTCGACAATCCGTTGGCCACGCGTATAGTTGTTGCAGAGAGGTTGTATGGCTCAAAGTCCGATCACACCTTCGAATTCGGGGGCGCGGCGCCGCAGCCAGCGCGTGCTGATGCAAATCCCCCTTCGTCTTCGAGGCGTGGACGCTCAGGGCCAGAACTTCGAGGAATTTACGGAAACTCTCGCCATTAACGCACACGGTGCACTGGTATTGCTTGCCGCCCGCGTCACCAGCGGCAGCGTCGTCCAGTTGCGCCACGTCAAGACCGAAGAGGAACAGGAATGTCACGTGGTGTTTCTCGGTCCCGTGCGCAGTGGCAAGGCCGAAGTGGGCCTGGAGTTTACCGTGCCACGCCCCGCATTCTGGCGCGTGGCGTTTCCTCCGGAAGACTGGTCACCCAAGCATCCCGACGCCCGCACAGTTGTCGGCGGCCGCGCGGACAAGTAAACCGGTCACCCCCTGTTCCCGTCGCTTTTCCCCTCTCCGTGAACTCTACGCTGGAAGTGTGTTCGAACTTTGGGCTGAAGTCGGCGAGGTGGGAGAAATGCGCGGGTGCAACTTTCAGAATGATTTCTAATCCGGAATGCGTGGTAACCGTCGAAGAAGTATTTCGCTGAAAAAAAACGAATCCGCTAGCCGCTCACCTTTTTTCCAATCATTGCCGAGAGCAGCCATTTCCTCAAAACTGCGATGTAATACGGTTTCGTTTCTCGAAACATCAGACCCATGCCCTGATTTTCGTCCACGTAGATCACCGAGGCTTGCGCCTCAAAAAATTCCGTCGCTGTGAAGACCTTTACGGTCAGTCCCGTCCCGATCGGATAAGGACTTACCGTTTCCACGTAGCAACCGTTCAAGCTGAGTTCGCGCACCTTCGCCGTGATCTTGTCTTCCGAAGTTCCCTGACGCATTTCGATCGATCCGATGAAGGTATAGCGAGGATTTCGGCGGCGCTCTTCTTGGTCCATAGTCCTCCTGGGCAGAGGAAGAGCCTAGATTCTATCCTTCTCTCCCCCTATTTTCCGCAAAGAACTTGTGACGCGTTTCCTGGCCTCTGAAAATCGGCAGGTCAGAGCACACGGAGCCCTTCGGCGGCAGCCAATTTTGCCTGACGGCTATCGAAGGTCCACAAGCTGCCGGCTTCGAGCAGGAGAGCGGAGGCCACATGGAGCAGATCGAGCGTCCGGGTTCCCAGGCGCGGTGTCCGCTTTCGCGCGATCTGTTTAGCTCTCTCATATGCGGTTGAAGGAAGTGCTCGGATCAGGACGACTCCGTCCCGGACGTCTTTGCGGACCAGCGCGTGGGCAGCTTTGACCATTGCGGAGGGCAGCTCTTTCCGGAACAGCCGCAGCGAGATGGCGTTGGTAAGTTCCAGCTCCCCAAGCGACGTGATCAGCAGAGGAAGCTGGGCGCGTTTCATGTGCGCGGCGGCGAGGGCGGAGTTGGCATCCAAAACGTAGAGCGAGGCCAGGAAACTTGTGTCCGCGTAGACGCTCAAGAGCGGTCGCGCTCCTCGGACAGGAGTTCAGCGCTGGTCACCTTCTGCGCGCGGCCGCGGTAAAGCTTCTTCAGCCGCGCCAGAAAGTCCGGACGCTTCGTGGAACCCTTGGCCTTGATCGGCAACAAGCGCGCAATGATGCGCTTACGTTTGGTGATTTGGATCTCCTCGCCCTCGCCTAGAAGTCTTTCGACGGCGGGAAACCGGTAGCGAAGGTCGCGCACGGTAGCTTTTCTCATGTGATACATTGTAGCATCACTTTATTTGCGACATAAAGGTTTTCGCGCCGTTGTTGTGTTGCGGCGGCTATGTCGGGCGCCTGGTTGAAAATTTACCCCCTATCCCCCTTTTTTTTTGCATCTGCGCATTCTAAAGGACTTTAAGTGCCGAGTTTTTGGAAGTGCGCATTCTAAAGGGGTTATGAACGGGTTTTGCGGAACTGCGCATTCTAAAAGACTTGGGGAAAAGTGAAGGGTGACCGGTGAAAGGATTATAGCGCTTTCGGGTCTGGCCTCTGGCCCGACTGACTCATGGAAGATGGCGGGGTAAACCCGCATCTACATGAATGATGGCGAGATGGCGGGGTAAACCCGTTCGTACAAACCTCAATCGCCGCAGGCGAATTCGGCGAAGGCGGGAAGCGGGATGCGGTCTTCGTGCTTGCACTCCGCGGGGCGGAGCTGGGCGCGCGTTGGCGCCGCGGCGAGGGCCTGGCGGTCTTTCCTTGGCTGGAGGAGGAAATTCAATTTTTCTCGGAGGCGGCGGTGGGCGCGGAAGAGGCGCAGGCGGACGGCCATGGCGGAGATTCCGAGGCGATCGGCGACTTCCTGGGTGGAATATTGCAGGACGTCGCGGAGCAGGCAGACCTGGCGCAGATCCGGAGCAAGCTGCTTGATGGCATCGGCGAGGTGCTTGCGCATTTCGCGGTGGGCAAAGCGTTGTTCGGGATTGTCTTCCGGCGCGGCCACGTTGCTTCCGAGCGTCCCTTCGCCGGCGCCGCTGGGCTCTTCGAGCGAGACAAATTTGCCGTCGCGGCGCTTGCGGATCACATCGATGGAGGCGTTGGCGGCGATGCGGGAAACCCAGGCGTGCAAATCGTCGCGCGATTCGTTCTGGCTTCCGGTGAACTGTTCGAGGCGCGAAATGACTTTCAGAAACGATTCCTGGCGGACGTCTTCGGCCTCGGCGGGATTGCGCGTCAGCCGCAGGGCGCCGAGGTAGAGCGAGGGCCCGTAGGGCAGGATCAGCTTGGCGAGCGATTCGCGGTCGCCCTTGCGAGCCTGGAGCAGGAGGCCCGCGCGGGTGGTGCTATCGAAACTGATGGATGTGCTGCACATGACGCGGAGGAGAATCGCAGTCGGAGCACCACCGGGCCATCTGGCGCAAAGCATAGAAAATAAAAGGGTAATGAGGCGAGGCAAAACTTTTCTCACGCGGAAAAGTGACCGCTTGTGGGACAGAACGTCGCGATTCCGGTCATCCCAAAATGGCTGGAGGCTCCGCGCCGCGCATTCTTAACGTCCCCGAAACGGACATAGAACTATGTGAATTTATTTGTGGTTCAGGCGATTTCGCAGAGAGAGCGGCGTTACCGGGAGCGCGGCGAACGCCATCAGCGCGCGAGCTTCTCCAGCGGCGGAAAGGAAGTGGGAACGGTGTACGAGCGCTCGGGAACTCCCGTGCCGGTCTTGATGGACTCGGCGATGGTGGAGATGGCTTGCCCGGCGTTGGGCGGGACGATCACCGTGGCCTTGAGCGAGCCGGTGCGCACCCAGGTTTGCCCGGTTTTTGGCAGACCGTCCACGCCGGTGTAGGGCAGGCGCAGCCAGTGCTCGCGCTCGTCGCCGTTGGCAGCGCCTTCAAAAGTTTTGCGCGCACCGATGGCCATGGCGTCATTCTGCGCGCCGACCAGGTCAACGCCGCTTTTGTGCGCGAGGTTCAGGCGCATCCAGGACGAAATGCTTTTTTGCGCGCTTTCTTCGGTCCATTGGCCACGCAGGGCGGTGACTTGAATATTCGGGGGCAGAGTGCTGTGCATGCCGGCGGTACGATCCTTGGCCGCGGAATTCTCCGAGGGCCCCTGAATATAGAGAATCGAACCGCCGCGAGGCAGCAGCGCGGCGAATTGCTGGCCCTGGATTTTGCCGATTTCCTTGTGGTCGGAGCTGATGGAGAAAATGGGGATGCGCGAAGTGCGGCGGAGCTCCGTGAGATATTCCGCTTCGCGATTCAGGACGGCCCAGCCGATGCCCGCGCCAACCGCGGTGCGCGCGACCTGCGGCAAGGACGTAGCCCCGACCGGTTCGAACACGATGGCGTCGGGGCGCAATTCGGGGGCGGCCTGGACGGCTTTCAGGATCTGCGTGCTTTGGGTAATCGCGTCGTTGTCGGCGTAGAGAATTTCGAGCTCGACACCGAGCTTCCGCGAAGCTTCCTGGGCCGCGGCGGCCTGTTCCAACTGATAGTCGTTCTCGCGCGTGGTCAACGAAACGAGGAAGCGCAGCTTCTTCATCAAGTTCCTTTCACTTTGGAAATGGAATGCACCCTTGTCCCATCATCGCATTCCGCGGGAAGTGCGAGACTGAATCGTTTTAGTATTGTGCTTTTTGAAGAAACTTCCTGGGGCGTCAAGTTCCCAGAAGATGACCGCGCGGCGAAAGGCAGAATGCGCGTGGCGGCTACTCGGCGATGTGAAGCTGATCGCCATGCATTTCCCATTCGATGCGAACGAGGAAATCGAAATGCATGCCTTCGGTCTTGAGCCAGCCCTCGAGGGCTTCGCGGGAATCGGAGCGGAACTCGACGAACATTTTGCCTTCGAGCATGTTGACGAGGACGCGCTCGGCGCGGGCGGTGCCGCCGGCCTGCATGCGCTGGGCAAGAGCTTCAGCACCCTGGCGGGTGAGGCAAGCGAGAGTGTGCTGGGTAAGGTAGCGTGGCATCGGAACTCCTGAACGTGGACTGGTGTCTAAGTATTCCACAGGAGACAAAGCTTCTGCACGACCGGGAGAAGCGGCGCTACCTGCAATCAAATGGTTTGTTCAGAAGTAATCTAAAAAACCGGACAACGCCGTGGATTGAGCTCGCATCTGGGTGGTCTGGCAAGCAATTCGAATCGGCGGGGGTGCATCGTGAAACAGGTCCTGCCAGCATTTTGTATTTCCATTCTCCTCTGCCAATCAAGTCCGGGGCAGCAGAAACCAGCCACTGCAACGAAACTGCCGAGCGCGGAAACAGCGTTGGCGCGGGAGAGCGCGAATGCTTCCGCGGCGAAGCTACCGGTGCGGCGGGTGGTGCTTTACAAGAATGGCGTCGGGTATTTCGAACATCTGGGACGAGTGCGCGGAAGCCAGGAAGTGCACGTGGACTTCACGAGCGCGCAGTTGAACGACGTGCTGAAGTCGCTGACGGTGCTCGATTTGTCAGGCGGAAAAATATCCGGCGTGGATTACAACTCGGAAGCACCGCTGGCGCGGAGACTGGCAACGCTGCGATTGACGCTGGGAGAGAATCCGACGGTCGGTGATTTTCTTGGAGCCTTGCGCGGAGCGAAGCTGGAAGTGCGAAGCGGCAGCGGTGCGGCGATGTCTGGAAAACTGCTCAGCGTGGAGAAAAAATCGCGCGAGAAAGACAACGAAACGAAGGAGTGGACGGAGATTTCCCTGGTGAGCGACAGCGGTGAAGTACGCACCGCGGAGGTGACCCCGGCCACCAGCGTTCGCATCGCCGAAAAAGATTTGCAAGTGGAAGTGGAGCGATACCTTGGTCTGATCGCATCCTCGCGCGATCAGGATCTGCGGCGCATGACGATTTCGACGACTGGCGCGGGCGAGCGAAACCTGTATGTAAGCTATATCAGCGAAGTACCTATCTGGAAAACGACCTACCGAATTGTGCTGCGATCCAAAGCGGAGAAGAGACCGCTGCTACAGGGCTGGGCCATCGTGGACAACACCATCGGCGAGGATTGGAATGACGTGGAGGTATCGCTGGTGGCGGGCGCGCCGCATTCGTTTATTCAACAGCTTTCGCAACCGTACTACGGAAGGCGTCCGGTTGTGCCGCTGCCCGAGAGCGTGCAGCTGACTCCGCAGACGCATGCAGCAACATTGGAGACAATGTCCCCTCTACTCGCGCCCCGCATGATGGTTGGCGTACCGGGAGGGGTCGCGGGCGGATCGATGGGTGGCGTTATCGGTGGAGTTGTCGGTGGCATGGGAGGGGCGCTACCATCTCCAAAACCATCGAGCGTAGACGAAGCGGAAGTCGAGGAAGCGCGGGAGGAGAGCGAGCCAGTTGCGGAGGGAAACGCGCTTGGCGATCTCTTCGAATACAAGCTGAAGGAACGCGTGACGATTCGAAAGAACCAGTCGGCGCTGGTGCCGATTCTGCAGACGGACATCGCGGCAGAAAGAGTTTCGTTGTGGAGCGAATCGCTCGGAGAAGCGCGGCCCTTGCGCGCGTTGTGGGTGAACAACGCGAGTTCGCTGACGCTGGACGGCGGAAGCTTCAGCGTGCTGGACGGCAATACGTTCGCAGGTGAAGGCCTGGTGGAAGCGATCAAGCCGGGCGAACGGCGACTGCTTTCCTACGCCACGGACCTGGGGCTGCTTGTGGACGCAAAGCTAGACAGCGGGCACGAGCGCGTGACCCGCGTGCGCATTTACCGCGGCATATTGACTACCACGAGCGAGGAACGCGAAAAGAAAACGTACATCGTACGAAACGAAGATTCCACCGCAAGGGCACTCGTGATTGAGCATCCCGCACGGCCGGAATGGAAACTTGCCGAAGACGGCCCAAAGCCGGAGGAGAAGGCTCCGGGGCTATACCGCTTTCGCTTGAACATCGAGCCGAAAAAGACCGAGCGGCTGGTGGTGAACGAAGCTAAGCCGCTTTACACACAGTATGCGTTGAACAGCGTGACCGACGAGCAGATCGAATTTTTTCTACGGCAGAAGTCCATCAATCCGCAGATTGAAAAGGCACTGCGAGGAATCGTGGCGCAAAAGAAAGTGGTGGCGGACTTCGACGCAATGATCAAGATGCAGCAAAAGTCGATCGATCAGATTTTCACCGACCAGGGACGCTTGCGAGAGAACATGAAAGCACTTAAGGGCAGTGCGGAAGAGAAGACGCTATTACAGCGCTATACCAAGCAACTCGACGAGGAAGAAACACAGCTGGATACGCTGCGCAAGGGGAAACAAGGGACCGAGACAGAGCAGCAACTGGCAAACGCAGTGTTACAGAAGATGATCCAGGAACTGCAGTTGGATGTCACGCTGTAGCGAAAGATCTTGCGCGTCGCAAGTTCAGACGTATTTCAAGGCGCGATACACTTCAAAACCCGCGACGGCCAAGGTCCGACCCTTCAAAAGGGGCAGAGTGTCAGTTTGAACTTTTGGACCTTTACCAGAACGCAAGAGCAATGGGTGCAGCATAGGCGACGCCGTTACAGAGGGGCCCTGTCCAAAGATATAGGCTCGTTGATCCGTGAGGACCGATGCCAAAAACTAAGGAAAAGAAGATCCCAGGAAGAGCAAATATTCCAGCACGGCTGCTTGTGAGTGGACGAAATTCAACCCGGCAGCCAATCGCAGTGCCGAGAACAAAAAGTACCGCCAATATGAGCATCTTCGTTCGGGAGTGCTTCATTTTGCCGAATCCTCAATCTTATTTATGGATCAAACATGATCAGTTATGCCTGCGGCCATTTCTGGCGTCATTCTCAAACTCCTGTGAATCCTAACAAAATTATTGTGCAAGGGAGTGGATTGCCACTAACGGAGGCTAGCTTTTGACGGTGCTCCTGTGCCGCTCACGGCAGGAATCGCCCGGAAGACTAGCTGGAGCCTTGTAGGCCGAAAAAAGAGGAAACATTTGGGGCGTTTCCTCGTTTCTAAGTCATGAACCTCCTTGCAAACTTGCGGTACACCTTCCGGCAAATCACCAAGAGCCCTGCGTTTTTCGCGATCGCCATCGCGGCGCTGGCGCTGGGGATTGGAGCGAATACTGCCATTTTCAGCGCGGTGGAGGCGGTGCTGCTAAAGCCCTTGCCGTGGGCCCAGCCTCACCGGTTGGTCATTGTATGGGAAGACATGTCGTTCCTGGGCTTCGCCAACAACACGCCGGCGCCGGCGAACTACGTGGACTGGCGGGCGCAGAACCATGTGTTTTCGGACATGGCGGCGACGCGATTTGTGACCGCCAGCCTGACGGGAGACGGCCAGCCGGAACAGCTCTCGGGCAAGAAGGTGACGTCGAATTTTTTTGATGTGCTGGGCGTGCAGCCGGCCTTGGGACGTCCGTTCACTGCGGAAGAGGACAAGGCGCAAACCCCGGTGGTGGTGCTGGGTTACAACCTGTGGCGGAGACGTTTTGGCGGAGATGAGTCCTTCATCGGCCGGTCGATTCTGCTGAACGGGATACAAACAAAAGTGGTCGGCGTGATGCCGAAGGATTTCTTTTTCAGCGACCGGAAAAACAGCGACTACTGGGTACCGATGGCATTTACGCCGGAGCAGTGGGCGCGGAGGCAATCGCATTTCCTGACGGTGGTGGCGCGGCTGAAGCCAGGAGTGACACCCGAACAGGCGCAGAAAGATATGGAACGAGTCGCTGCAGACCTGCAGAAGCAGTACCCGGATTCGAATGCGAAGCTTGGCGCGGTGGTGGTGCCGATTGAAAAAGAGTATGCGGGGGATGCGCGGAGCGGGCTGCTGGTGCTGCAAGTGGCTTCGGTGTTTGTGCTGCTGATCGCGTGTTCGAACCTGGCGAACCTGCTGCTGGCGCGTTCCACAGGCAGGCGAAGAGAGATGGCGGTGCGGCTGGCGCTGGGAGCATCGCGATGGCAGATTGCGTCACAACTGCTAACCGAGAGCCTGGTACTGTCAGTTGCCGGCGGGCTACTGGGATTGTGGGTCGGGAAGATGTGCTGGGGCCTCTTCGGGAGCCTAATGCCGGAGCAAGCGGGCGGTGGATTCGAATGGAACGGACCGGTGCTGCTGTTCACGGCGGGGATTTCGATTGCCGCGGGAATGCTGTTTGGATTCGCGCCCGCGCTGCGAGCTAGCGGCGTGCCGCTACAGGAATCGCTGAAGGAAGGCGGACGAGGGGGAGAATCGCGAGGCGGATTGCGGCTGCGAGACACGCTGGTGGTAGGACAATTCGCTCTGGCCTTCGCGCTGCTGGTGTGCGCGGGGCTGATGATCGAGACGCTCTGGAATCTGCGGAAACAGGAGCTGGGATTCCGCGCCGATCATCTGCTGACGATGGGAGTGCCGCTGCCGCAAAAGAAATACGACACGGATGAAAAGGTTCGCGGGTTTTTCCGCGCGGTGGAGGAAAACGTCCGCGCGCTTCCGGGAGTGAAGGGAGCGGGATTCGGGTCGGACGCGCCGTTCATGACCATTGGAGACACAGAGGGCTACAACGTGGAGGGCGAAGCATCGCTGCCGAGGGGAGAGTTCAACGACGCGCTGTACCGGGAAGTGACGCCGGGCTATCTGGAGATGCTGGGAGCGAATGTGAAAGAAGGGCGACTGCTCGAAGAGAGCGACCATGCAGACGGATCGCGCGTCGTTGTCGTCAACGAATTTCTTGCCAAACGTCACTGGCCGGGCCGCAGCGCGGTGGGTAAACGCATTCGATTTGGCAACGACGAGGACGAAACAAAAAATCCCTGGTGGACGGTTGCCGGTGTGGTGCGCGACATCCGGGAGCGCGGGCTCTTGTATGAGATGAAGCCGACGGTATACGTGCCGGTGACGCAGGTGCAGAAGCCGCAAGGATTTTCGATGCTGGTGGTACGAACGTCGAACGATCCGGCGAGCACAATCAAAATGGTGGAAGGGGCGGTGTGGGCCGTGGATCCGCAGCAGCCGGTGTCGTACGTGCGCACCATGGATCAATTGATTGAGGCGGACGTGGCGGACCGCACGCGGCCGATGGTTTTGCTTGGAGTATTCGCGGGGCTGGCGCTGGTGCTGGCGTGCCTGGGTGTATACGGTGTGCTGGCGTATGCAGTAGCGCAGCGGACGCGGGAGATTGGTGTGCGCATGGCGTTGGGCGCAAAGCCCGGAGACGTAACGCGCATGATTCTGGGACGCGGAATGAAACTGAGCGCTATTGGATTGCTGGCAGGCGGGGCGCTGGCGGCAGGGCTGGGCGCGCTGTTGCGAACACTGCTGTATGGGGTGACTCTGGTGGCGCCGGGAATTTATGCGGCGACGGCCGCGGCGCTGGTTCTGGTGGCCATGGTGGCATGCGTGATTCCGGCGCAGCGCGCGGCGCGCGTGGACCCTGCCGTAGCTTTGCGAAACGAATAATTCCGCGAAAAGCATTGAAAATGCCTACCTGTACGATGTGGCAGGTTGGTGGTGCAACACATTCCCGGCGACCGGCGATTCCTCTAGGCCGACGGGCTTTACACTCATAGTTACGAAGCTGAAGTTTGCCTCGCGATCCAGGAGAGGCGCAGTTTCCCGTGCTCCGCCGAGGGAGCATGGACGAGGATAAAAGAATGAGACGGGGACTTTTTTTCGTGACGATTTTTGCGGCGGCGCTGGCGACGGCGCACGGGGTGACCGCCGAGCCGCAGAACAAACATTCGGCAACGCTGAGCGGCGTGGTGCTGGGCCCGGATGACAAGCCGGTGCCGCACGCGAGCGTGTCCTATCAGTCGTCCGGGGGTAACGCGCCGCATGCGGTGCACGCGGATTCGCACGGACATTTTACGATTACCCAGCTCAGGTCGGACAACTACGATGTCCGGGCTTCCGGCAAGGGCGTTTTTTCCGAATGGGAGAAGAACGTGAGCCTGCGTTCCGGACAGACGAAAACGGTGACGCTGCGGTTGATCTATGCGAAGGAAATACCCAAGGCGTATGTGAAGAGCAAGCCGCAGCAGTAGGATGGCCGCAGGGCAGAGATAGAGATCAGAGAACAGAGATCAGGAAAGCGGCGCAGCTTGCCTTATTGATAAATGAGCTGGGCTAGTTCGTGAAGATCGGATGCGGAGACGTCCGAGACAGCGCAGAATTCCATCCCTTGATGACGCCAATGGACCCATTGATAGCCTTGCCTTGAGCCTGGAGGGTGGATGGGTGTATCCGGCTCTTTTGTGGGCCAGACAAATACGTTGATGAGATGCTTGCGGCGCGCATAGACGAGCGCGGCAACGTCTTGACCATTCAAGACATCCAGACGGCCGCCGATGAGCGGAAATCCCTCTTCCGTAAAATCCTTGACTGGAGGGACGAACGCGAGCTTGCCGTTGAACCAGGGTTTGACGGTGTGCTGGTCGGTGGAGGCAACATCCGTGAGGTGGCCCGGCTGAAGCGAACGGATATGCGCGTCAATGATCTCCGCGGCGGTCACGGGAGAAGAGGTTGCACTGCTCTGCAGGCGTGGCCACGCGTACCAGGAGACGGACGCGACAATCAGAATCGCGGCGGCAACTGCGAACCAGCGCCAGACTGGAATCCGGGAAGCTATAGCGGGAGCAGTCGCGGCATCGAGGTCAGCTCGAATCTTCTTTCGAAGCGATATGGGGGCGTGTTCGTAAAGACCGGAGCGTTGCAGGGAGGAGCGCAGAGATTCCTCCGCTCCGAGTGTGTTGGCACACTCCCGGCAACCTTCGAGATGCCGTTCGAATTCCGCGGCGCGAGTGGCGTCCAGCTCGCCATCCAGATACCCGTGCAGAGCAGTGCGCGTGTAATCACAGCCCACGGGAAGCCTCCTGCGCGGGGGAGAGCGTGAGGGCGCGCTGCAGCCGCTGGCGAGCGCGCGCCAGCGCGGACATCACTGTGCCGATCGGAATGGAAGTGATGACCGCAATTTCCTTATAGGAGCAGCCTTCCAGCTCTCGAAGGACGAGAACTTCGCGAAAACGCGGAGGAAGGGTCTCGAGGGCGCGGTTTAGGCGGTCTCGATTGTCACCGGCGATGGCCAGAGCCTCGGGAGACGCGCTGGGCTGCGGATGCAATTCTTCGTCGAATTCAGTCATAAGTTCCACAGGGCGATTCTTCTCCAACCAGGTGTAGCACGTATTGCGAACGATCTGCAGAAGCCATGCGCGCGCATCTCCGCCGTGAAACCCGCGGAAAAAACGGTAGGCGCGAAGCATAGCCTCCTGCGCGACATCTTCCGAATCCGCGCGGCTCCTCAAGAGCCATCTTGCGAGATTGAACGCGGCGTCGAGATGCGGCAGCACAAGCTGCTCGAAGCGCGCGCGGTCCTGCACGTCCAACAAGTCCGAGCCTCTTCCCTGGTCAGAGCCACTCATGGGCAAGAACCGCCTGCGGGGCTATTTTATTCCCGAAAGCCCCTTGGGTGTGACGAATAAAGCACCGGGGTGGTAAGCGAAAAAAACGGGAATAACCGGCGGCCCTGGCTGGTCTGGACGAATGAAACACGTCCCATACGCGGCGCGGGCTCCCTGGACTCTCTCACCCGCGCCGCCCTCCCAAGAGAGATGGCAGGTAAGGGCGACGGTAAATAGCAAAGGAACTTGGTGTGTTTACACCTAAAGGAGAAGCGATGGCTGGCAAGGTGAGGGATGAGATTTTGCACGATCACAACCACGATGGGATTGACCGGCGTGGATTCCTGAAGTGCATGGCTTGGGCGGGAACTGGAGCATTCTGCGTGATCCAAGGCGGCGTCTTGAAGTCTTATAGCTTGAGCCGACTTCCGGCACCAGGCTCAAAGGAAACCATGGGTGAGCTGAGCTTTGTGCAGATCAGCGATAGCCACATGGGATTCAATAAGCCCGCGAACGCAGACGTCGCGGGGACGCTGAAGGCCGCGGTGGACAAGATCAATGGATTGTCGGCGGCGCCGGAGTTTATGTTGCATACGGGTGACATCAGCCACCTTTCCAAGCCCGAAGAGTTCGATGCCGTCGAACAGATCCTGAAGAGCGCCAAGCCCAAGGACGTGTTTTACGTTCCGGGCGAACACGACGTCTTGAATGATGACGGGAAGCAATTCCTGGAACGCTTTGGAAAGAGCAGTAAGGGCGGAGGATGGTACAGCTTCGAAAAGAAGGGCGTGCACTTCGTGGGGCTGGTCAACGTAATGAATCTGAAGGCGGGGGGGCTGGGAACGCTGGGGCAGGAGCAGCTCGAGTGGCTGGAAGATGACGTCAAGCATTTGAAGACCAGCACACCGATCGTGGTATTCGCGCATATTCCGCTATGGTCGGTGTATCCGGAATGGGGCTGGGGAACGGAAGACAGCGCGCAGGCACTGGCGTATCTGAAAAAGTTCGGTTCGGTGACGGTTCTGAACGGGCACATTCACCAGACGATGCAGAAGGTAGAAGGCAACGTGACATTTCATACCGCGGCGTCAACGGCATTTCCGCAACCGGCGCCGGGCAAGGCTGATTCGCCGGGACCGATGAAGGTGCCGGCCGAACAATTAAAGAGCGTATTGGGAATCACGGATGTGAACTACGTACAGGGGCAACACGCGCTGGGAGTAGTGGACTCGACGCTGGCGTGAGCCCAAAAAAAATCAAACAGGGAAGTTGATTCAAATCTGAGATAGCCAAAAAAGGAGAAAAAACATGGGGAGAAGTGTGTCTATTGGAGGGCTGGCGGTGCTGGCGCTCGGAATGGGAGTGTTTGGTCCAGGTCAGAAAAGCTTCGAGGTCCGCGCACAGCAGAAGACGGAAACGATGGAGGTGAAGATCGATAACTTCACGTTCGGGCCGGGGACGCTGACGGTGCCCGTGGGAACGACGGTGACGTGGACTAATAAAGATGACATCCCGCACACGGTGGTCAGCGCGGATGATTCGAAGACGTTCAAGTCCAAAGTGCTCGACACGGATGAGAAGTTCTCCTTCACATTCAGCAAAGCGGGCACTTATCCGTACTTCTGCTCGATTCATCCGAAGATGACCGGCAAAGTCGTCGTGCAGTGAGCGAGGAGAAGACTTGCATCCCTTTGACATCAAAGCGGCGTTTCCAGCCAAACACGCACAGCATGTAGTGCTGATTCACTTTCCCATCGCGCTGTTCCTTATTGGCGTTCTGTTCGATGTTCTTGCGCGCGGGGCAAAACGAAGCATGTACCCCGCAGCCGCGTACTGCAATCTGGCCGCGGCCGCGATAGCGACCGTGCCGGTGCTGATTTGGTTTGTTTTCTGGATTCACTTCCGGGCGCAGCGAAACGACCCTGAAACCCTGCCGGCGTATCGCTTGCCAATCGAAGCCTTCGTCGCGGCGGTAGTTATGCTTGACCGGCCACTTGGGCGGATTTCTCAGCGGAGTGAATGGGCCGGGATAAAAGACCCCATCGGCTGTGGCGCGGGATAGTACTATTCGGTTTGAGAAGACACTTGTCCATCGCTCCTTTCTCTATAGTGTGCTGATAATACACGGGTTATTCTCGACCGAAGTCCCAGGAAATGAATTCCCATAGCCGCGCTGTACTACTACCCTCGTACCCCGTCGCGTGGCTCTGGCGACCCATTGAGGCACCCATTGCAGGTGCGTAATGTCTGAAGAACGGGTTGGGGGCCGCGCGGGGACAGCGGCTCCGCAAGGAGCCGTGTGCGAGCTTCCCAACCCGCCACTCTCTTTCCAGCTTTCCTCTAGATCCAACTTGAACAGAATGAAAGCAGGCGTGACTCCCCGCCTGGTCCTGCCTTTGCATTGAGCGGCATTCGCCTTGCATCCTAGAGGGGCGGGACAGGGCAGCCCATCTGTAAAGTGCGGCGGAATGATAACGTTCGGGAAATAGTTGATCTGCCCACCTGAAAGGATTGCGCGACACGTGAAAGGCAAAAGCTATAGAGCTGCGCTGATGGCGTGCATGTGGCTTCTTCTGCTAACTCTGCAGACGGGGAGTGCTGGCATGGCGAAAGCCGGTGAAGCGGCGCTGCCAGAGCTAAAGACCGGAACCTTGCGAGCGTTCGAACGATACGTACAACTGACCGAGGCCAGGAACGAAGCAGAGTTAAAACGCGGCGTGAATCTGCTGTGGATCGATGGCCTGCCTTCGGAGCGGCGGGCGGAGGCGTACGCGGCGCTGAAACGCGGCGAAGTGATGGTGCAGAAACTGCAAACACTGGAGAACGGGCAGGCCGTCTCGTGTCCGGGGGGAATGATCCATCATTGGACCGGGGCCATTTTCATTCCCGGAGCGAAGCTCGACGATGTGCTGGGGGTCCTGGAGGATTATGACAAGCAGTCGGTCTATTATTCGCCGGATGTGGAGCGTTCGAAACTCGAGGCCAGAAATGGCGACCATTACCGCGTCTACCTGCGGTTTCGACGGCACAAAGTGATCACAGTCGTAATGAACACGGAGCATGAAGTGGAATATTTCCATGACGCGCCGGGAAAAGCTCATAGCCGGAGCTCGGCTGTGCGCATCGCGGAAGTAGAGAATGCGGGCAAGGCCGATGAACGGGAAAAAACTCCGGGCGACGACGACGGGTTCCTTTGGCGAATGGAAACATGGTGGAGGATGGAAGAAGCTGACGGCGGAGTTTACGTGCAAAGCGAAGTGGCATCGCTGACGCGGGACATTCCTACGGGGCTTGGATGGATGATCGGTCCGTTCGTGACGGAGATTCCGAAGGAAACGCTGACGTTCACTCTGATGGCAACAAGAAAAGCCGTGCAAGCGCGCAGCGCTAAACACTGAACCAGAGTTGCGCTTCGGCGCGTTCCAATTTCACTTCAGGAAGAAGGCTTCTTGGCGCTTGCTTCTTGTAGTAATTGCCAGATAGCGCCGGCGTTGCGCTCCCAGGTCCATTCGAGAATGATCTTTGCCGCGGCTTGCCCCATACGGCTTCGTAATTCCGGTTTCTCGTAAAGCATGCGAATCAGCTTCGCGAGCGATTCCACATCGTGCGGGTCGGGGAGGACAAATCCATCAATACCATCGTCAATTAGCGAGGACACGCCTGCAAACTTGGAGGTAATCACGGGTAGTCCGCAGGCCATTGCTTCGGCGACGGGCATGCCGAAAGAATCTTCGCGGCTGGGACTGACGTAGATATCGGCGGCGGCATAAGCATCGAGAATATCGGCAGTCGGCGGCTCCCAAACGCATCGATCGTGAATACCAAGATTCTCCGCCATAGCGCGAAAAGGCGTGGAGGAATCGTTGCCGACAACGAGAAGCCTCGCTGGAGTGCTCGACAATTTTTGCATGGCTTCGAGAATAGCGGGAAGGCCTTTGTTGCGCCAGTCGTTGCCGATCACTAGAAACACAAAATCCGTTTCGTGAAACTGGCGGAGCGCACGCGCTCGGTCGCGGCGCGCCAGTCGCATCGCGGGCGAAAATTGCACGGTGTCAACCCCGTTAGGGATGACACGGACATCGTGGCGCCCGAAATATTTCTCAAGAAGGCTCGCGGTGCGTTGGGAGACGGCGGCAATCGAAACTCGAGGGTTCGAGTAAATGCGCTTTTCCAGTGCGGTCAGAAATGCATAGTAAGTGCGGCGGTGGATCGCACGGAGAAATCCAGGTGTGGCCGATTCGGACGATTCTTCGCGCGCTAGTTCCGTGAGGCGATGAAACAGTACGTGAACGATGACGACGTCGGCGTTCAGACAGTTGATTCCGGGAGAGAGTACCAGGTCGCAACGAATGCCGTGCACCCAGCGATCCCAACGGCGGCAAAACGAATTCAATGCTAACCAAGCGAGGAATTGCAGGAGATGCGGCCCTGGAAAAGCAGGAACCTTGTGCCAGACGATGGCGCCCGCTCCGCGGGCAGGAACTGAACCGGAACGATCCATCGAAAGATTCTCAACGCGCTGAGCGTAAAGATGAATTTCACATTGTTGGTCGCGCGCCAGGCGTTCAAGAAGTTCGGCGAGTGCGCGTTCGGTGCCATGGCGGCGGTCAACGAACGGGGAAACGACGGCGATCCGCAAGTCAGCGCATCCACATGCGGCGGTTGTTGGGATAGGGGTTCACGCCCGCGAATTGTTCGGAAATGGTAATCGTGGGCAGTCGGAACAGGATGCCGAGAAGCAGCCAAAGAAACGCGTTTAGGACAAAATCTTCGTAAGGCTGGATACCATTGAAGGTCATCGGCAGCAGTAATGGGAAGGCGTACCAGAAGATCATAAAGGCGATCGGGAACCATGGCGATCCCTTGAGCTTCTTTACGACGCCCCATGCGGCAACGATGATGGAAAAGCTCATCACCAACCAAAGAGTGAGCCCTCCGATGCCCATCTCAACGACGAGCGTACCGAATCTGCTCTCCACTCCATTCACAGTGGGTTTGGTGTGGCGGGTGACCACGGCGCCAGGACCCGCGCCGAGATCAACGGCGCGCACCCCGGAACGCGCGCACCTGGCAAGCGCACGTTCTCCGACGAATTCGTGGAGCCCGCTGTTTGTGGTGGTGTGCAGCATCAAGATATCGCCGTGGCGTAGACATCCCGGTAGACGCGGGCGTGCGCTTCTATCATACGGCTCTTGCTGCAAAAATGGAGCGCGCGTTCACGCCCGCCATTGCCCAAGCGCGTCGCCAACGAGGGGTCGACCAGGAGCCGCGCGAGGCCACTGGCGAGACCTTCGGCGTCGCCGGTTCGGAAGACGAGGCCGACGCCTCCCAGCACCTCAACAAAGGCGCCAAGATCCGAAGCCACGATAGGCAGACCTCGCAGCATATTTTCCGCGACAACCAGACCAAAAACTTCTCCTCCGAGCGACGGCACAACCACAGCGGAAGCCCGTGCCAAAGAGGCCTCAACCTGTGGTCCGCTGAGACGGCCAACAAAACAAACTTGGGCGTCCATTTGTGCGTCATGAACGAACTGTTCAAGCGATCTCCGTTCGGGTCCGTCGCCGATGATCAAAAGCTCGAATAATCGATTCTGATCACGGAGGATGCGCGCGGCTTCGAGCAAGACCCGCACACCCTTCGTGGTGACGAGACGGCCAAGAAATGCAATCACGGGCGTGTTGGGAAGTGGCGCGGGGCGTGAAATTGCTTCCCCGGCCTCGAGTCCGTGGGGAACGGAGACGGTGCGAGGGAGTAGCAAGAGGTCTCCGAGCCACTGCGTGGGTGAGATGTTGGCGGCGGCTTGGGCGGAGAGGAATCGGCGCACGAAGGTCAGAAGCCAAAGTCTGTACGTTGCGATCCATCCTTGACTCGAATTGCAGCGGAGGCATTCCGTCTGGCGACCAGCCATGAAATGGCCGGGGCAGGGCACGCCTGCGGGCTCGATCAGAAGCTGGCCATTGGGACAAATAGTGTGAAAGCCATGATGCTCGACGACGAAAGGTTTTCCCGCCAATAGGCTCAGGAGGAGAGGCGCGAACGCGGGGCCGGCGACGTGAACAACATCTGCGGTTCGAACGAGCCGCCAGAGGTTAAGAAGCCCTGGCTGGCGAATCGTGCGGAACGGATTTGCGCTGTCGTGGTAGTTTCCTGCCGGAGTTTGCGTAACCAGCGTAATTTCGAATTGCGGCGCACCGTTCGATTCGCGGAGTTCAGCGAGCCCACGGGCGATGGAAAGAACGATGGTTTCGACACCACCGATACTGGGAGGGAAGAAGTGCGAGTAAAGAAGAAGTTTCATTCGGGGAGCTTAGGCGCCGCGGCCTGGGTGCTTTGGGGAGCGTGAGATTCATAAGCTGTGACGGCCAGGCCTCGGCCAGACCGCGAAACGGAGATTTGAATCGCGTCGACGGTGGCCGCAATGTTGCGCTCCGGCGACCAAGCGCGGATGTACGCCAGGGCGGAGCGAGCAAGGGCTTGCAGACGGATTCGATCGGCGAGAGCATCTCTCAGAATCGTTGAAAGCGCCTCAACATTTCCGCAAGGAAAGATGAATTCGGGAGCCACAGGCGCGACAAGATCGCGCGCGGCGCCGACACGATCGCTCGCGACGACAGGGCACCCGCAGCACATCGCTTCGTTGACGACAACCGCGAAGGGTTCGTAATCCGAAGGGAGAACCAGGAGATCGGCAGAGCCGTAGACAGCAGGAAGCTGGGACTGATTGATGAAGCCCAGAAAACGGACGTAGGGGGCTATCCCCGAAGAGAGTGCTTCCGACTCGAGTTGCAAGCGAAGTGGCCCCTCACCGGCGAAGACAAGCAGCGCGTCGGAAAGTCTTGCCCTCGTAAAAGCGCGAAGAAGATCCAATGGTCGCTTCCAGGCCTGGAGTTTTGCGCAGAACAGGATCACGGCGGTTTCCGGAGCGGCGCCCCAAGATTCGCGGACTGCAACGCGATCTACCTGCGATGCTTTTTTCATCCACCAATCGTTGTCAACGGAGTAAGGGGTCAACGTGACGTGGTCCGCGGGAATCCCGAGAGAATGCATTAGATCGCGTGATCCAGAGGACGGAACGATCACCTGATCCGCTAGCCGAAACAGCCGTGGCCAGATGATTTTCTTGAGGGTAGATTTCCAAGCTCGGCCGTCCCGGGAAGAAAGCGTGGTCGCGTCTGTACCGAACAGAAATGAAGCCTTTGAATACTTCGCGGCGAGGCACGCGATCCAGAAGGTAGCGTTGAGATAGCCAGTGAAGCACAAAACGGCGTCGTAGTTCCCCTTGCGGATAAGCTTCCACATGCCGGGATTCCGGAGGCCGAAAAACGATTCATCGCCCGAGCCATGATTGGGCACTTCTGACCACGAATAACCGTCAAGCAGCGGCACATCCCATTGGATGCTGGCGCCAAATTCAGGATCATGGCCGGCCTGGGCGCCACGCAGGCTACAGTAAGCCACGTGGAGATCCAGGGCAGGGTGCACTGCCATGCGGCGGAAAATCGGGGCCATATACTGGACGGGGTGGGCGGCCACGGCGAGAACACGATAGCGGCGCTCAGGCATGGCAAGACTCGAAGTTCTCGGCGTAAAGCGCGGCGGCGACGCGGAAGTCTATCGAACGCAAGGAGATGCCCCGGTAAAAGTATAACCCGTTTCGCGGCGTGGGCGGCTGTGCTAAACTCTGGAAGTCCTGAGGGAAGTGCAGCCGCGAAACGGTTGATAGGGGTTTGCGGTTCACCGTAAGTCTCCGCACTGGTGCCGTTTTTCTGGGCGACAGTAAATCGGTCAGCGTGATCATCGGCCGCCATCCGGCCGTTTTCCCGAAAACCGCTCTACGTCGCAAAATTCATTCATGAATGACCCTACGAGCCAGGGTCACACAAAACAAAAGAGGATGTGTCATGTCCGGGCATTCAAAATGGGCCACGATTAAACACAAGAAGGGCGCGACAGACGCGAAGCGTGGCCGCGTTTTCACGCGAATCATTCGCGAAATCAGCATTGCCGCGCGCATTGGCGGCGGCGAACCGAATTCAAACCCACGGCTCCGAACTGCTATTCTGGCAGCTAAGGCTGCGAATATGCCGGGCGAAAACGTCGAGCGCGCGATTCTGCGCGGCACGGGTCAGCTCGAAGGCGAGCAGTATGAGGAAGCCACCTTCGAAGGCTATGGCCCCGGCGGCGTGGGCATGCTGATTCAGGTCGTCACCACCAACCGCAATCGTGTGGTTGGCGAATTCCGCCACTTGATGGGCAAGAATGGCGGCAACCTCGCGGAAGCCGGAGCCGTGGGGTGGATGTTCAGCCGTAAAGGCGAGCTCAGCGTACCCAAAGAAACCGCAAGCGAAGACAAGATGCTGGACATCGTGCTGGAAGCCGGCGCTGAAGATATGAAGGACGATGGATCGTCCTGGTACATCGTGACACCTCCGGAGGCGCTGGAGAAAGTGAAAGAGGCGCTGACGAAAGCAGGGATCACACCGGAGTCCGCGGAAATTGCCATGGTGCCGCAGAACTACGTCAAGCTGACCGGCCCGCAGGCCACGCAAATGGTGCGGCTGGTGGAGGCGCTCGAAGAACACGACGACGTGCAGCATGTCTACGCCAACTTCGATATTGATGAGTCCGAAATTCAGGCAGCCGTCGGCGCGAACTGATTCGCTTTGTGTTTTTTTCACGGCCAGTCCGCCACGCGGGCTGGCCGTTTTTCTTGAAGTGCATGTTCACGTCTCACAAGCGCGGTACAAAGCTCTGGCAGCGATGCACAGAAGGCCGTAAACTTGAGGCGATGAGCACGACAACTCCAGCCGGCGGAATGAATGGGAAGAAGGGCTGGATGCGCGTGCTCGGTGTGGACCCGGCTTCGGCCGGGCCCACGGGCTACGGTATCGTGGAGAGCGACGGGCGCTGCTGTCGAATGCTGCATTATGGTGCACTGACGGTCGCGGCCAAACGCCGCAAGGAGTGCGCGGGCGCCACGCTGCAAGATGTGCACGCGCTGCTCTGCCGGTTGATCGAGGAATTTGCACCGGACGCCATGGCCGTCGAGAACATTTTCAGCGCGCTGAACATACGCACCGCGTTGCGGCTGGCGGAAGTGCGCGGCGTCGTGCTGCTGGCGGCCGCACAGCACGGCCTGGAAGTACACAGTTACGCGCCTCGCGAAGTGAAAGCCTCCGTTGCCGGCCACGGGCACGCGGACAAGCGGCAAGTGCAAATCATGGTGCGCGCACTGCTTTCCATGACGGAAACGCCGGAACCCTCGGATGCCGCGGACGCGCTCGCAGTAGCGTTGTGCCACTTGCAGACCGAACAAGCGCGCAGGCGGTTCGGCCTGCCGCGGGAAAATATTCTGGCGCGCTCTCGGGTCTTGGGTGCCGCAACGGGTGCTGCAGCTGTAGCGGCTGGCATTCGAACGGGCGCAACTCGAAGTAAGCTTCCACGCATCGTATTTTCGCGATGAGAAATTCCTTTCCACGATTGGCGCTTTTGCTCGGACTGGCTTGCCTCTCGGCAGGCGCGGCGCACTCTGCGCCCGCCCCGGCCGGCATTAAGATGACCTTTCGGCGTGTGTTCAAGTCCAGCTCGCCGGAATTCATCGAGATTTCCGTGCGCGAGGATTCGGACACCGCGGCGTACGAGATTCGCCAGCTGGATGAAGACGCCGGCGCTTCGCCGTTCCTAGTGAGCGCAGGACTGCGCGCAAAAATGTTCGCGTTGGCGGCGCAGTTGAATCATTTCGAAGGACAAGACCTCGATACCCATCGCAAAATCGCTAATCTTGGCGAAAAAACATTTCGATGGGAGTCTGGGGCCGAAGTTCACGAAACAAAATTCAATTACACCTTGAATTCGGCCGCGGCGCAGCTTCTGCAGATTTTCGAAGGCCTCGCGCGTCAGCAGGAACACGTCGACCTGATTTTGCGCCGGATGCGCTACGATCGGCTGGGCATCAACGATGCCTTGCTGCAATTCGAATCCGATCTCAACCGCAGCCTTTTGCCGGAGCCGCAACGGGTCCTTCCCATGCTCGATCAGATTGCCGGAGATGACCATTTTGTCGGAATTGCCCGTCAGCGCGCGCGGACGCTCGCCGAACGCATCCGGCACCAGGGCTAAGCCGTTTCATTAGATCGCATTTGGAATTCATTGAGAATGGACTCTTTTTCCCCAAAGATTGAGTCCCCAGTCCGATTTCGGGTTACAGCCGTTCTGCTGCTGAAATTGTAAGCCGCCTTTTTGCGTATACTTAGGCAGGGAGAGTCTATGCCGGAGGCGCTCGCGTCCAGGATTTCAGGGTCGCACCCTATCTCAACCCCGACACGCTCGGCGTCCCGCAGAACGATGAACCTCTCCGAGGCTGTCGTGATTTCCGCGTCCAGCCTGTGGGCGCACAAACTGCGCAGCGTGCTGACGCTTATCGGCGTGGTTATCGGCGTTGCGGCGGTCATCGCTGTGGTCAGCCTGATTAACGGCGCAAACCAATATGTCGCGACGAAAGTTTTCCGGCTGGGCGCCGACGTTTTCGGACTCTCGCGCCAGCCATCTATAATCACCAACGTCGATGAATGGCTCGAATTTCAAAAGCGCAAGCGCATCACCTACGACGACTACGAAACGGTGCGCGATTACTGCAAGACCTGCAAAGAAGTTGGTGCTTCTCTCGGCGGACGTGTCGAAACCAAAAGCGGCGTGAACTCTCTCAAGGACACCAATCTGCGCGCGTGGACGCCGCAGATGGCGGAGCTGTATGACGTGGACCTGGTGAGCGGGCGTCACATGACGGAAGCGGACATGCGGGGAGCCGCTCCCGTCTGCGTGATCGGCAATGATCTGGTCGAAAACCTGATGCCGGGCATTGATCCCGTCGGGAAAGAGATTCGCTGGAACAACGTTCCCTGCGAAGTGATCGGCGTGGGGAAAAAACAGGGCTCAGCGCTGGGAACCTCGCTGGACAATTGGGTGATCATTCCGTTGACCACCTACAAGAAAGAGTATGGCAATCAGCAGGATTCCCTGCGCGTGACGTCGCGCGCGGGATCCGCTGCAAAAATACAGGAGAGCGTGGACGAAGTCCGCCAGATCATGCGCGGGCGCCACCATCTGGCCTACGGTGCCAAGGATGATTTTGCGATTGAGACCAGCGATTCTTTTCTGTCGTTGTGGAAGGACATCAGCGGCTCGTTTTTCGCTGTCACCATTGCCATCGCATCTATCTCGCTGGTTGTCGGCGGAATCGTCATCATGAATATCATGCTGGTCTCGGTGACCGAGCGCACCCGCGAGATCGGCATTCGCAAGGCGCTGGGAGCGCGGCGAAGCGACATTTTGCTTCAGTTCTTGATTGAATCGTCCACAGTAGCCGTGATCGGCGGGGCCATTGGTGTAATCGGGGGAGTCCTGGTGGCCAAGCTGGTGTCCGTGGTTTCGCCGCTGCCCAGCGCCGTGCAGCTCTGGTCCGTGATTGGGGGTCTGCTGGTGGCGTTGAGCGTGGGTCTTTTCTTCGGAACCTATCCAGCGTCCAAGGCCGCCAAGCTTGATCCTGTAGAAGCGCTGCGGTCGGAGTAAGAGAGCGTCAAATGGCCACGTTTGAAAAAACTCTGCCGGGAACCGCCGTCCTTCCGGCGCGCGCCCGCAAGAAGAAAGAAGGGGCGCTGAAGCTCTGGGAGGAAGTTCGTCTGGCCCTTGACACACTGCGCAAGAACAAGCTGCGTTCTTCGCTCACCATTCTGGGAATCGTGATCGGGATCACCACAGTGATCACCGTGACCGCGGTGATCAATGGGCTCAATGAAAATGTGCTCGGCGGCATTCGCTCCCTCGGTTCGGACACCATCATCGCGTACCGCTTCCCGTGGGCTTCCCTCTCGCGGCCGCCGAGTGATTGGTTCACACGCAAGGAACTCTTGCCGGAGTGGGCAGAGGACATTGCGCGGCTCCCGCACGTCAAGGCGGCTTCGGCGTCCATGCGCATTTTCCAGCCGCAATTCGGTTCCGGCACGGAGGACGTACGCCGGGGCGCCTACCGCGCTAAAAACGTGATTTTGCAGGGGAATCAGCCGTCTATCGGAGAGATTTTTGATCTCAAGATCGAGAGTGGCCGTTTCTTCAACGAAACGGACGCGGAGCACCGTGCCCCGGTCGTTTTGCTGGGCTATGATACTGTTCGAGTTCTCTTTCCAGAATCGCCGGAAAACAGCATCAGCAAGGAAGTGATCATCGATGGCCAGGTTTTTACCGTCATCGGAACGCTGGAGAAACAAAGACAGGGCATTTCCGGCGGTTCGAATCCCGAGGATAACTCCGCGTACATGCCGGTGACTACGCTTCGCAAACTCTATCCCAACCAAAAAGACTACGTGTTATTCGCCAAGGCCCGCGATCCGGAGAAGGTGGGAGAAGCCGTAGAAGAAATCCGCGACCTGTTGCGCCGCAAACGCCGCCTTTCGAATAACAAGCCCGATGACTTTGCGCTTTTTACTTCGGACTATTTTCTCGATTTGTGGAACAAGATTAGCGGCTTGATTTTTATTCTCATGTTTGCCGTCGCATCGGTGGGCTTAATCGTCGGCGGAATCGGCGTGATGAATATCATGCTTGTCAGCGTGACGGAACGCACGCGCGAGATCGGCATTCGAAAGGCCATCGGCGCGAAGCGCAACAACATCCTCGCTCAATTCCTGATTGAAGCCGTAACTCTCAGTGGTGTCGGCGGCGTCATTGGCGTCTTCTTCGGCTCCGCCCTCTGCCTGCTCATGCGTTACGGATTGAAGATGCCAGCCGTGCTCTCGCTCTTCTGGGTTCTTACCGCGCTGATTCTCTGTGCACTGATCGGCATCGTCTTCGGCGTCTATCCCGCCTGGAAAGCCGCCCGCCTCGACCCCGTCGAAGCTCTCCGCTACGAATGAACGCCGCGAACAACTCGGACCCATCGAATCGCCGCTTGTCAGCCTCACCCGTCCTGCATAGACTCCTTTCGAACTACGCCAGTCAACGCGAACAGGACTTGAAATGACGCAGGGCGACGAACAACATGGCGGCGACCGCTTTCCACCGACACGGCGGTCGGTGATTGAAGCGGCGCGCAGCATTGATTCAGAGGAGCGCGAGCGCGCTCTCGAAGCGCTGTGTGCGGCTTACTGGAAACCCGTTTACAAATACATCCGCTTAAGGTGGAACCGGCCAGCGGACGCCGCGCAGGACTTGACGCAGGGATTTTTCATGGAGCTCCTGGAGCGGGAGCTGCTCGATAGATTTGATCCGAAAAAGAGCCGCCTGCGGACTTATTTGAGACTCTGCGTGGATAGTTTTGTGATGAATGAGGACAAAGCCGGGCGACGGCTGAAGCGCGGCGGAAATGTGCTGCATGTGGCGCTGGATTTTCCCGGTGCGGAGGAAGAACTGGGCGCGGCAGTGATGGACCCTGCGGCGATACCCTCACCGGAATCGCTGGAAGAGTTTTTCGAAAAGGAGTGGGTGCGGAGCCTTTTTGCGCTGGCGGTGGAGGAATTGCGCGAACTGTGCCTGGCGAAAGAACGCGAGAGGACTTTTCTCCTTTTCGAAGCTTACGACCTCGACGGCAACGAAAGGATTTCTTACGAGCAATTGGCGCAGGAATATGGAATCCCGTTGACGGATGTGACCAACGCCCTGGCGTGGGCGCGGCGTGAATTTCGCAGAATCGCGCTGGAGCGGCTTCGGGAAATCTGCGGCAGCGAAGAAGAATTCCAACGCGAAGCGCGCGCGGCGTTCGGCTGGGAGGCGAAATGAAATTCCTCTCCGACCGCGCATTGGATCGACTGCGAGACGGCGCGGAAATCCCCGATCTTGCGGGGACGCCGTATCGCCTGTTGGAACGAGTGGCGCGCGGCGGAATGGGAGTGGTGTACACCGCGGAAGATGAAAAGCTCCAGCGGCGCGTAGCACTGAAAATTCTGGATGTGCCGGGAAGGGAAAGCGATCTCGCAAAACGGCTGCTCCGTGAAGCACGCGTACTCGCTCGCCTTGAGCATCCCGGAATCGTCCCGGTGCACGATGTGGGGACACTTGCGGATGGCCGCGTGTTCTACGCGATGAAATTCGTGGAAGGCCTGCGGCTGGACCGGTACATTGCCTCAGTGAATTCGATACCGGATCGGTTGCGGCTGTTTCTACGAATTTGCGATGCGGTGGGATTCGCACATGCGCACGGCGTGCTACACCGCGACCTGAAACCTGCGAATGTCATGGTCGGGCCGTTCGGCGAAGTATTGGTGATGGATTGGGGACTGGCGAAAATTCTGCGCGAGGGAATGTTGCGCAGCGGGCAGGAAGTTGATCCTGAAGCGACGATATTCGAATCGCTGAAGTCCCCTGTCGCGGCGGGCGGCGTCACAGGAATTTCCGAGGTAACGGAACACGGCACGGTGATGGGCACTCCGGGATATATGTCGCCGGAACAAGCGCGTGGCGACGTGCAACAAATAGATGCGCGCAGTGATATTTTTTCGCTTGGCGCGTTGCTGCGCTTTTTGCTGACGGGGAAACCGGGGCAAATATCCGCGGCGGCAAGCCCGCGCATCGAGAAATCCCTGGCGGCCATCTGCGCGAAAGCGACAACCGCGGCAGCGGCAGAACGATATCCCGCCGTTCAGGAGCTGGCGCTGGACGTTTCGAGATACCTAGACGGATTGGCGGTAGCGGCGCATCGCGAAAGCATTATTGAAAAAACGGTGCGCTTTTACCGGCGTTACCGGTTCTTTATATTGCTGATTGCAGCCTACTTGGTGATGCGGGTGTTGATTCTGCTCTTTATGCATCGATAGGCGTAAAGGAATTCTGGGATTGGTTGTAAAGAACGGTAAAGAGAGAGACAGGGAGTAACGGAGGGTGTGATGAACAAAGTGTTGCTGGGACTTTTATTGGGGACCTTACTGGGGGCGATTGACGGAGCAACAGCTTGGTTTACGCCGGCGGTGCGCGCCCAACTGGTGGGGATCATCATCGGGTCAACCATCAAAGGACTCATCGCCGGCGTCGCGGCTGGAATTTTTGCCCGCAAAGTAAATTCGGTGCCACTGGGGATCGCGTTTGGGGTGGCCGTTGGTTTTGTCTTGGCGTTCCTCGTGGCGTACATGCAGCACGGCTACTATTTCGAGATCATCCTGCCGGGCAGCATTGTTGGAATGATCGTGGGTTACGCCACGCAGCGATACGGTGGCGCTTCGGCGGCGGCACCGGCGACGCGCTAGATCGCGCTAACGGAAAGCACCAAAAACTTTCTCGGTCTAAATTAGGAGGAGAACCATGTCTCGAGTCGTCCATTTTGAAATACCGGCGAGCGATCCGGAGCGCGCGGCGGCGTTTTACAAAAAAGCGTTCGGCTGGAAAATCGAAAAGTGGCCGGGCCCAATGGAGTATTGGATGGTGAACACGGGGGCGGAAGGAACGCCGGGAATCAACGGCGGGCTGATGAAGAATACCACGGTCAGGACAACCACGAACACGATCGGTGTGGAGTCGGTGGATGCGGCGGTGGGTGCGGTGACCAAAGCCGGCGGAACGCTGGTGATGCCAAAAACGCCTATCCCGGGCGTTGGATACTTCGCGTACTTAACGGACACGGAAGGAAATCTGTTCGGCGTAATGCAACCCGATTCGAATGCGAAGTAACTTTGTGGGCGCGCCACCCGTGGTTGTGGGGGAGAAAGCAATGAGCCTTTCGAAACCGATGCTAGGACTGGCGCTCGGCGGCACGCTGGGACTGCTGGATGGATTGACGGGGTTTTTCGAACCGTCGCTGGCGCCGGTGATGGGGAGTGTGATTATATTTTCCATGTTGAAGGGGCTCGTTTCCGGAGTGCTCATCGGGTACGTCTCTCAAAAGGCGGATTCGATGTTGGTTGGAGTCCTTGCGGGAATTGCGATTGCTGCGTTGCTGAGTTTCTTGGTGATTCTGCGCGCGGGGATGGCGTTGTTCTGGGACATCATGCTGCCGGGAATGTTGCTTGGCCTCATCGTGGGGTTCTGCACGCAGAAATTCGGACAGGATGTGGGCGCGGCTGGGTCTCACCATTAGAGTTAGTCTTGACGGTTTTTCATCTGGCTTATTGATCGAGGCGAATAATCTCAAGCAGAAACATTTCGAAGGGAGCAAGAAAATGAATCGAGCAGCAAGAATAATCGCAGTTGGTTTGATCGCAGTGGCATTCGCGGTTCCGCGCTCTGGCTTAGCGGGGAGCAATGGTGCGGTGGCTTTTGAGCAGCTCAAATCATTGGTGGGCCACTGGGAGACCGACAAATCAAACATGAACAAGGCGACTCTGGACCTGGAGCTGACGTCGGGCGGCACGGCAGTGCTGGAAAAGTTCCGCATGGTGGAAGACGGGAAGCCGGTGGAGATGATCACGCTGTATTACCTGGACGGCGACCAACTGAAGCTAACGCACTACTGCATGGCTGGAAATCAGCCGACCATGCGCGGGACGTATGCTCCGGATAGCAAGACGCTGAAATTCGAACTGGTAAGCATTTCGAATTTGAAGAGCGCCGACGCCGGGCACATGGATCATGCGACGTACACGTTCATCGACAGCGATCATTTCAAGACGACCTGGACATTCCGGAAGGATCAGAAAGATGCTTTCACGGAAGACGTGACGTACGTGCGGACGAAATAAGGGCACGCTGCGAAACCTTCGAGCCTCGCTGAGTTGGGGCGGGCGGTTGACGGAAAAGCGGTAGCTACGCTACCGCACTCCAAAGGGCAGGCCTTCGTTGGCCTGCCTTTTATGTTTGTGACCCGTGTAGAATCGTGCGCATCGAACGGCTGTCACGGATGAGCGTGGATGGGAGTGATGCGATGGGATTTGCGGCGTTCGCGGGGCACAAGTATCTGAACCTCGAGACGTTCAAGAAGAGCGGCGATGGCGTGAAGACGCCGGTGTGGTTCGCGGCGGATCCGTCCACGAGCGTTGATTCGAGTGAGGCAAGGCTCTATGTGTACACGATCGGCGATTCGGGTAAAGCGAAACGAATCCGCAACAATCCGCGTATAAGGATTGCGCCGTGCGACGTGAGGGGCAACGTGCAGGGGGACTGGGTAGAGGCGCGCGCCGAAATCGTGACTGGCGATGAGGCGGAACACGGTACGCAATTGCTGAACAAGAAGTATTTTCCCTGGAAGCAAATACTGGCATTTTTCGCATGGTTCAGCCGGCGAGGGCGGACGGTGATGGCGATCCGGCCGGTGTAAAAGAAAAAAGCGAAGTCAAGGATGTGCCCGGTCCGTACCGCCCCGGCACCCCCTATCCCCCCCTTTTTTGTAAGTGCGCATTCTAAAGGAGTTAGCGTTCCTGTAAATACTTTAGAATGAACACTTACGAGCACTCCTACAAGTATTCATTCTAAAGGGTTTAGAGGTTAATATAATTGCAGAGACTACTCCCCGCATGGATCAACATAGGAAGATTGGGCGCGTTGGGTCGATACCTGGCTGGAAGAAAAGCGGCGGCAAGCCGCCGCACTCCAAACGGAGTTATCTACAAAGAAAATTGTACTGAATGGCTATGGCAGTGTCAAGGAGAATAGCTATCGGACGGAGGATGACGCGGGCGAGGGCGCGGCGATCGAATGCGTAGTGGTGGCGAGGGCGCGAAGGGATTCGGTGTACGGGGCGCGTGCGACGCCGCGTTCCGTGAAGATGGCAGCGATATAGCGGGCGGGGGTGACGTCGAACGCGGGATGCGCGGCGTGGACGTCGGGGGCGATGCGGATGCCCTGGAGATGGGTGACTTCGGCGGCGGAACGTTCCTCGATGGGGATGTGATCGCCATCGGGAATGGAGAGATCAAAGGTCGAAACCGGCGCGGCGATATAAAAGGGAACGTTGTTTTCCCTGGCCAGGACAGCGATCTGGTAAGTGCCGATTTTATTGGCGGTGTCGCCGTTGGCGGCGATGCGGTCCGCGCCGGTGACGACGGCGCCAACTTTTGCCGTCTTCAAGAAGTGTCCGACCATATTATCGGTGATCAGCGTGAGCGGAATGCCGCCTTTGTGCAGTTCCCAGGCGGTGAGGCGCGCACCCTGAAGGTATGGGCGTGTTTCGGGAACGAGCACGTGAAGCTTTTTGCCCTGTTCGAATGCAACGCGAATAACGCCAAGGGCCGAGCCGATGCCAGCGGTAGCGAGCGCTCCGGCGTTGCATTGGGTCATGACGTGGCCTTCGCGGGGCATGAATTCCGCGCCGAAGCGTCCGATAGCTTCGTCGGTGGACTTTTTTTCGAAATGGACCTGCTGAGCTTCCTCGACCATTCCCTGCTTGATTTTGCCAAGATCTGAAGCCCGCGAGGTCAGTTCAGCGAAGCGGCGCTTCATGCGCTCGAGAGCCCAGAAAAGATCCACCGCGGTGGGGCGGGTTTTCGCGAGCGCGTCGCAGATTTCGATGAATTCAGGGCGAAGCGCTTCGACGGATTTCGCGGACGAGTGCAGCACACCAAGAGCGGCGCCCATGGCGGCGGCAACGCCGATGGCAGGCGCGCCACGAATCACCATTTCGCGGATGGCTTTGGCAACTTCGCGATAATCCGTGTAGGTGTAGGAGACTTCCTCGCCGGGAAGCAGGCGCTGGTCAAGCATGACCACGCCGCGGTCCGTCCATTCGATGGGTTGCGCTACGTACATTTCGGCGATGCCCTCGCAGACTTCTATTGTACGGGGAGACGGCTAAGGATAGAAATGGCGTTATGAAATCAGGGTGAGGAAATTTCCTGGCCGAACTGCAGGATGTATCCATTGATGTCGCGGATAGCGAACTCGCGCATGCCGTACTCGAAGTTTTCGATGGGATAGACCAAGTCGACTTTTTCGCGAAGCTGGGCCCAGAGTGCATCCACATCGTTGGAGTGAAAATAGAAGGAGCCAGTGAAAAGGGACTTTTCGAACGGAAGATGCTCGTTCGGAAGAGAAAGCATGATCTCCGCGGAGTCGCGCTGAAGCGATGCCCAACCTTCGAAGCGATTAGCGCAGCGAAATCCAAGCACGTCGCAATAGAAGCGAATGGTCTTCTCGATGTCTGCCACATAAAGGATGGGGACAGGACCTTTGAGCGGCATGGCGAACTCAGGGATGCGGAGGCAGGTGCGTGAAACCCTTGGTGCCAATGACCGTGGCGATGGCAATGAAAGAGTTGTAGCCGAGGTGCAGAAGGAAACTGGCGAGAACCGTGCCGGTCCAGGCGCGGACAAAGGTGAAAATGACGCCCACGAGGGTCAGGAGACCGACGAGACCCACGGTCCAACCCAGCTGAGGGGCGTGCAGGAGACCGAAGAGCACGCCGGTTACAAGAATGCTGGAACCCACGCCGGTGCGAAGCGCCGTGGGAGATTCCATGCCAAAAAACTGGGCGACAGAAGAAAAAATTCGCGCCAGGACAGGATACAAGTAACCGCGAAAAAGAGTTTCCTCCACGAGCGGCGCAACAAAGACGGCCATAGCCATAAGCAGCAAAGCGCCCGTGCGATTCTTGAAAAGTTCCTGGATCGGGGTGTGATCGGCGTCCTTTACGCGCGAGCTGGCGATGGCGACGAAGAGAGACAATCCACAACCCGATAGAAAATACATCCAGGGGCGGCCCTTTGGGTCAGCCGGATTGGCGCTGAACTTTTTCCAGCCGAGAGAACTCCAGAAGGGCAAGTCGCGCAGTACGGCAAGCGTGACGTAGAGAAAGAGAAGCATGAGCGCGGACCACAGGATGGTCGTACCCACAAGAAATTTGGGATCCGTTTCAAGAAATTTCCTGAGCTGGCTTTGCGACAGGTGGCGGTTCATCGAATAGTATGCAAGGGCCACGAGGCCGATAGCGATTTGGCTGGCGAAAAAAAATACGATGGAAACCAGGAGGTGCGGCCAGGACCAGGAGATGCGCAGGTCTTCGGGGAGAAGGGATGCCGCGGGTGTTGGGGCCGTTGTACCGAGCGCGGCGTAAGAAATGGGATCGCCAGCAAGCAAGGGGGCCACGGGTTCCTTTGACGGTGATTCGAACGACGCTTCGCCGGAAGGAGGTTCCGGATTGTGATCGTACGGATTGAACGGATTGTCGTCGAAGAGAGTCATCGTTTTCCAGGCGGCGACTTTTTTGGCCAGCCGGCGGCCAACGCGGCGGCGACGAGCGGCATGAGCAGCTCGTGGTGGCCGGTAATGGCGTAGCCGTGCGATTCAGGTCCGCTGCGTCCCTGGGCGGACGCGGTGGGACGCTTCACTACATTGTGCAACGGACGGTAGTGCTGGATAAAGTCGAAGTTCGCGGTGGTGATGGGGCGAAGCGGGACGCCGAGATTGCGGACGACGCTGACAGCTTTGAGAAAAACTTCCGGGAGCAGGACGGCGGAGCCCCAGTTGAGATAGACGCCGCCGGGATGCATCTGCTCGACGAGGGCGCAGAAGAGGCGGAAGTCGTGGTGGGTGGCATCGCCGAGGGCTGCGCCGTTGGCGGCTGGATGCATGTGGGGGATGTCGGTCCCGATGGCGAGATGGATAGTGACGGGGATGCGGTGTTTGTAGGCGGCGAGGAGGACGCTGGAATCGGCGTGTTTGACGTTGAGGATACCGCTCGAGAGGAACTGGCCGGCGGCTTCGCCGTAGCCGATTCGAATGCGATGCGAGAGCTTGGCGATTTCGTTGATGTACTGGCCGGTTTCGGCGGCCATACCGAATTGGCCTGCGCCGAGGCCGGCTTCGACGTCTTCGGAAGTGTTGCCGGCGAGGGCGATTTCGAAATCGTGGATGAGGGCAGCGCCGTTCATGGCGATTCCGGAGATGAAGCCGCGTTTCATCAGATCGATGAGGATGGGGCCAAGGCCAACTTTGATGAGGTGGCCGCCGAGGCCCCAGAGGATGGCTTTGCGCTGTTTGCGCGCGCGGTGGATGGCGGCGAGGAGGTGGCGAAGATCTTGGGCGGCGAGAATGTTCGGGAGGGAATCGAGAAATTTTTTGAGCGACGTGTTCGCAGTCGAAGGCTTCGCGAAGTCGCGGACGCTGACTTTGCTTTTGCGCGAGGCGAGCGGGTAGGTGTGGACCGCGCCGAGAGTGATGGGATGGATAGAGTAGATGCTCATGGAGCAGGGGATACTCTAACCCGCACGGAGCGCAATACCAAGTGAAGGCGAGACCGAGCAGCGTAGATCGGGTTCCGATTTGCGCATCAATCAGGACTTAAAAGGAGATCGCCCAGCACATCCCTCTATTCAGTAATTTGAGCGCCTTCGTCCCCTGAATAACGCATGTTAGACTCTCTCCGAAATGTTCGGATACAACTGGCGCCGGGTCTTAGTTCGGGATTTTTGCGTTCTATTAATAGGAACAGCCTTCATAGTAGTCGCAGGGTTTACGGGAAAGATGTAACGCCGCCAAAATGCAATGCCTCTTGGAAAGCACTCCTCTCGTCCCTGGCGATACTCGTATCTACCATCGGGATCGTGGAAGCTTTACGTTGGGAGGGCTGGCGTTTGAGAGAACAGGCTCTTCATCGTGGAGATCAATCGCAAATTGAAAGAGATGCCTCTCTAACGTCCACGGAAGAAAACAGCGCACCCCCAAGGATGCATGCCCCTAAAATGAACTCTTATTACTGGAATTTTGCCGTCGCCGTGGCGTTCATCTTCGTCTCGATTTACTTGGGCCAGCCTAATCCTTGTGAACCATTGCGTCTGGATAGTTCAAGCATAAGCGTACTGATCGGAAATCTAGCATTCGTATGCGGATTCCTTTTGATGCTTAACGCAAATTGGTTGGAGAACTGAAGGTTGGTCCACATTCTCCACTAACTCCTTCCAAGTCAGATAATCGGATACTGATCGACTACTTTAGACCGCTGCGAGGCAGCTACTTGGCGTTGCCGTTGTGGTGGCCGTTGTTGGAGATGCCGAGGACGCGGGCGAGGACCTGCCCGGTGTAGGATTTTTTTGTGCGGGCGACGAGTTCGGGGGGGCCCTGGGCGACGATGCGGCCGCCGCCTTCGCCGCCTTCGGGGCCGAGGTCGATGACCCAGTCGGCTTGCTTGATGACGTCGAGGTGGTGCTCGATGATGAGGACGGTGTTGCCGAGATCGACCAGGCGCTGCAGGACGTCGAGGAGCTTTCGAACGTCGTCGAAATGCAGGCCGGTGGTGGGCTCGTCGAGGATGTAGAGCGTGCGGCCGGTCTGCCGTTTCGAAAGTTCGCGGGCCAGCTTGATGCGCTGGGCTTCGCCGCCGGAAAGCGTGGTGGCGGACTGGCCGAGAGTGACGTAGCCGAGGCCGACTTCGACGAGCGTGGCGAGCTTTTGCTTAATTTGCGGAATGTTTTCGAGCAGCTTCAGCGCGTCGGAGGAAGGCAGATTCAGAACATCGCTGATGGAATGGCCCTTGTAGCGGACGGCGAGCGTTTCTGAATTGTAGCGGCGGCCGCGGCAGACTTCGCACATCACGTAAACATCCGGAAGAAAATTCATTTCGATGCGGCGGAGGCCGTCGCCCTGGCAGGCTTCGCAGCGGCCACCCTTCACATTGAAGCTGAAGCGGCCGGGGCGGTAGCCGCGCTCGCGCGATTCGGGGAGCATGGCGAAAAGATCGCGGATGGGCGCGAAAACACCGGTGTAGGTGGCGGGATTCGAACGCGGCGTGCGGCCGATGGGGGCTTGATCGATCTCAATGACTTTGTCGATCTGATCGGCGCCGAGGATTTCGCGGTGCGCGGCGGGCGCTTCCGAGGAGCGATAGAGTTTCTGCGCGAGGGCGCGATAGAGAATGTCGTTGACGAGGGTGGACTTGCCGGAGCCGGAGACGCCGGTGACGACTGTGAGCAAGCCGAGCGGAAGCGTGATGTCCACATCTTTGAGATTGTTGGCGCTGGCGCCGAGAATCTGGATGACTTTGCCGTTGGGGCTGCGGCGTTTTTCGGGCACGGGGATTTTGGCGGCGCCGCTGAGGTATTGGCCGGTGAGCGAGCCGGGCGTGTCTTCGATTTGCTGCGGTTTGCCCTGGGCGACAAGGTAGCCGCCGGCATTGCCGGCGCCGGGGCCGAGATCAACGACGAAGTCGGCGCGGCGGATGGTGTCTTCGTCGTGCTCGACGACCAGGACAGTGTTGCCGAGATCGCGAAGATGCTCGAGGGAGCCGAGGAGGCGATCGTTGTCTCGGGCATGGAGGCCGATGCTGGGCTCATCGAGAACGTAGAGGACTCCGCGAAGGCGCGAGCCAATTTGCGTGGCCAGGCGAATGCGCTGGGCTTCGCCGCCGGAAAGCGTGGCGGCGGAACGATCGAGGCTGAGATAGCCGAGGCCAACGGCGAGCAGGAAATCAATGCGCTCGGCGACTTCCTCGAGGGGGCGAGCGGCGATTTCTTTTTGGCGCGCGGTGAGATGCGCGAGGATCTTGTCCACCGCGGGACGCGCGGCGCTGAGAGAAAAAGCGGTGAAATCAGCAATCGACCACCCCGCGAGCTTCACCGCGAGCGATTCGGGGCGGAGGCGTTTGCCGTGGCAGGTGTTGCAAAGGGTTGCGGACATGTACTGCGTGATCCATTCGCGGTAAGTATCGGAATTGGTTTCTTCCAGATTTCTTTCCAGGAATTTCAGGATCCCGGGGAAGCGGAAGCCTTTTTCATTTTTGGATTTCTTTTTTGCGGCTTCGCTTTCTTCCGATGAGGCGTTCGAGGGCGGATAGCCGTACAAAAGCATGTTCTGCACGCGTGCGGGAAACTTTTCGAATGGAGTCTCAAGCTCGAAGCCGTGCGCGTAGGCGCCGAGTTCCAGAGTGCGCTTGAGGATGGCGGAGCCGGAGCCTACGCCGAGGCCCCCGTCAAACAGCGGGCGAGTCCAATCGACGATGATCTTCGACGGATCGAAATCGTACTTCGAGCCGAGGCCGTTGCACGCGGGACAAGCGCCATAGGGTGAATTGAAGCTGAAGGAACGCGGCTCCAGCTGCGGAACGGAAATGCCGCAGTCGGGACACGCCAGCTTTTCGGAAAAGACGTGCTCCTTGCCCCCGACCACGGCGACGGTGACGAGCCCACTTGCAAGCTTGAGCGCGGTGGCGATGGATTGCTCGAGGCGCGCAGCGATGCCCTGCTTAACGAGCAGACGGTCGATGACGATTTCGATGGTGTGATTCTTGCGCTTGTCGATCACTGGCAGATCGTCGAGCGGGAATAGTTCCCCGTTGATTCGAACGCGGACGTAACCGTCCTGCGCGAATTTTTCCAGTTCCTTGCGGAAGGCCCCTTTCCGGCCGCGAACGATGGGCGCAAGGATCATGACGCGGTCATCGGATTTGCAGATCTCGCCGTGCAGGATGGACTGGACAATCTGTTCGCTGGACTGGCGCGTGATGGGCTTGCCGCAGTTGGGGCAATGCGGAACGCCGACGGAGGAGTAGATCACGCGGAGGTAATCGTAAATTTCCGTGATGGTGCCCACGGTGGAGCGCGGAGAGCGCGTGGTGGTTTTCTGCTCGATGGCGATCGAAGGAGAAAGGCCTTCGATCACGTCGACTTCCGGGCGTTCCATCTGATCGAGGAACTGACGAGCGTAGGCGGATAGCGATTCAACGTAGCGGCGCTGGCCCTCCGCGTAAATCGTGTCGAAGGCCAGAGAGGATTTTCCCGATCCGGAGAGTCCGGTTATCACGGTCAGGGAGTTCCGAGGGATTTCGACGCTGATATTTTTCAGGTTGTGCTGGCGCGCGCCCCGGATTACCAGTTTGGTCAGGCCCATGAGTCGAAAGCGCTCCCTCCACAGGAGCCCTGACACCCAGCGGACAGACTGAGGCCAGAATAACTTTTTACAATAACAGGGAGTGTTCGCGGCGGTCAAGGCGGCGTAATAAGTCTTTTAAATAGAGAGGCTTGAAATGACGCCCAAGCCTGCGAGGAAGAGTATGAGCAGGGAAACAGCTAAAAAAAGAAGGGTGGGACAGTTTCGTTTCAGGTAGTACTACGGTGAGGGCAGGCAGGTAATTTTGCGGGGTAGGTAGAGCTTTTTACTCAGAATTCATTCGCCAGTTTATTGAAAACAAAAGGTTTAGGTATGGCGAAGGGTTTGCACTTCAAAACGCGTGGGGGAGGCGAGCCGAGGATCCCTTTAGGGGATTGAGGGCTGGGCCGGTTCGCTACTCCCCCTATCACTTTCGCCGATTACCCCACCACACCCCGATCAACACCGAACACGGCGAAGGTGTGTTTCGAGGAAGCCGCAACGGACTCTCGCGCAACCGGTGCCAGAACCGACATGAAATTTCAGAAGATTCGCCTACGCACGAACGAGATTCGAATTGGACGGAGGTGCGAGCCGGCTCTCGTGCATCCCGCGCGTGCGGTAATCCGCGAGGGTGAGGACCAGCATAATGGCGAGCCAAAAGATGGAGCAGACAATTACAAGCTGGGTGCGCTTCGGACTGTAGCGCGCATGCATGAAGTAGAGCACGACGAGCGTGGCCTTGAAGGTTGCGATGGCCAGCGCGATAACGATATTGAAAGCGCCGAAGTTGTGATAAGCCGCCCATACGGTGGCGGCCGTGCCGGCCATCAGCGTCAGGAAGATAACCAAGTAGATTTTCGGCGAAACGATATGTTCGGACACGGAGTGCTCTCCCAAACTCTCCTACTGGTGCCGGTCAATCAGATATAACAACGGGAACAGGTAGATCCAAACGATATCGACGAAGTGCCAGTACAAGCCCACGATTTCGACGGGCGTGTTGTACTGCGGCGTGTAGCGACCGGCAAAGGATCCCTTGATGAGCCAGAGCAGCAAGCCTGCGCCGACAATCATATGCAGGGCGTGCAAGCCGGTCATTCCAAAGTACAGCGAAAAATAAAGTTGGGCGTGGGCGTTGATGTCCGGGTCTACAGCAAAAGCCTTTTCCAGCTCCTCTTTCTCGGCGGCGATTTCCTTTGGATCATCGTTAGGCCCGGGATGCTCGGAGTGGTACCGCATATCGAAGCTCGAGCCGGGAATCAGATGATGGTCGAACTTCTGCTTGTATTCGATGACCTTGACGCCAAGGAATATGGTGCCGAGACCGAGCGTCGCGATCAGAAAAATACTGACCCATTGCTTCTTGCCCACCTGCGCCGACCAGACTGCCATAGCCATCGTCAAGCTGCTGAGGATCAGCACGACCGTGTTGCCGCCACCGAGTTTCAAGTCCAGCGTGTTACTGGCGGCGCCGAACGCGACGCTGAACGCGTGGCGATTAATGGTGTAGGTCAGGAACAGGCCGCCGAAGAACAAAACTTCGGTGACCAGGAAAATCCACATGCCCAACGCAGCGGAATCCTTCTGCTGCTCCAGCGTTTCAAAATGTCCGTACAGCTCTCCGGTGCGATGCACTCGGTGCTCCTATTCCTAAGTCAACAGCAGGACGGACTGAAGTCCGCCCCAACAAGAAAGCCAAATGACTAATCGTCTCCGTGCGCAGGTGCGGGCAATGGCCCGCTTGCTGCCAGGCCGAGATCGGGCCGATTCCTGAAGTCGTACGGCTCCCAGTCAACCTCCGGCGTAACATCGAAATTCTCCGTTGGAGGAGGCGAAGCCGTCTTCCATTCGAGTCCGGTGGCCGGCCAGGGATTTGGTCCCGCGACTCGGCCGTAACGCATGGACCAGGTCAAATAGAGCATGGGGAGCAGGTAGCCCAGCGCGAGAATCGAAGCGCCTGCGGTGGATAACACGTTGAGCACCTGGAACTCCGGCGGATAGGTGTGGTAGCGGCGCGGCATTCCCATATAGCCAAGCATGAATTGCGGAAAGAAAGTCAGGTTGAAGCCGACGAATAGTGTCACCGCGGCAATGCGCGCCAGGACTTCGGGATAGAGCTTGCCGGTGATCTTCGGCCACCAGAAGTGCAGGCCGCCTACGTAACCCATGACCGCGCCGCCGACCATGATGTAGTGGAAGTGGGCGACAACGAAATAGGTGTCGTGAATGTGGATGTCCAGGCCCAGGCAGGCGAGAAAAAGTCCGGTGAGGCCACCGATGAGGAAGAGCCCGATGAAACCGAAGGCATAGATCATCGGCGTGTCCCAGGAGATCGAGCCTTGGTAAAGCGTCGAGGTCCAGTTAAACACCTTCACGGCGGAGGGAATCGCCACCAGATAGCTGAGGAAGGAAAACGTCAGCGCGGCGTAGGTAGACTCGCCCGTGACGAACATGTGATGGGCCCAAACCAGAAAACCTATGACGGCGATGGCGATACTCGACCCAGCAATGAAGGAATATCCAAAGATCGGTTTACGCGCAAACGTGGGAATGATCTCGCTGATCACACCCATGGAGGGAAGAATCATGATGTACACGGCTGGGTGCGAGTAAAACCAGAAGAGATGCTGAAACAGGATGGGATCGCCGCCCAGCGCCGGATTAAAAAAGCCCAAGTGAAACATCCGCTCGAGGCCAACAAGAAGCAACGTGATGGCGATAACCGGCGTCCCCAGTACCATGACAAGGCTGGTGGCGTAATGCGCCCAAACGAAAAGTGGGAGCCGGAACCAGGTCATGCCGGGCGCGCGCATGGTGTGAATGGTGACGATGAAGTTGAGGCCGGTCAGAATCGATGAGAAACCATTGATGAAAATGCCGATGACGGCCGGCGTGACCGCGGAGTTCGAATAGACGCTGCTCAGCGGAGTATAAAACGTCCAGCCCGTGTCCAGGCCGCCGGTACCGAAGGAATAGAGCACGAAGCAGCCGCCGACGAGATAGATGTACCAGCTCAGAAGATTCAGCTTCGGGAAGGCGAGATCCTTGGCGCCGATCATCAGGGGAATCAGGAAATTTCCCAGCACGGCCGGGATCGAGGGAATCAGGAAAAAGAAAATCATCGCCACGCCGTGCATGGTGAAGAGTTTATTGTAGGTTTCCGGGGTGACCAGGAACCCATTCGGCGTGAGCAAGTGGATGCGGATCATGGTAGCGAAGAGGCCGCCGATGAAAAAGAAAACCGTGACCGATCCAAGGTACAGCAGGGCGATGCGCTTGTGGTCCGTGGTGAGCAGCCACGAGCGAAGCCCGTACGTGGCGTTCAGGTAGTCCTCGCGCGGCATTTTGTGAACCGGCGCTGGCAGTGTCGTCGTACTCATGACTTATTTCTTCTCCGTGGCCGGCGCGACTCCGGAGCCCTTCTCGGGCACCGGCTGCGACTGCAGAGACTTGATATACGCGGTCAGAGCGAGGATCTGCTCTTCCGTCACTTGTCCCTGGAATGTGGGCATCACCGGCTGATACCCGGCCACAATCTTGGCGTTGGGCTGCAAAATGGATTCGCGAATGTAAGCTTCGTCGGCAATCACCGTGGAGCCATCAGCCAGAAGTACTTTTGCGCCGTAGACGCCGTTCAGCGATGGCGCGCGGCCCACACCGGCGCCGACATGGCAGGTGGCGCAGGCCTTCTCTGTAAAGAGTTTTTCGCCGGCTACAACAGGATTGCCGCCGCTGCCAGACGTGCCGGAAAGCCACGCGGCATACTCAGATGGCTCCATGACGGTAACCCAGCCACCCATAATCGCGTGATTCGTGCCGCAATACTGGGAGCAGAAGAAATGGTAACGCCCCGCCTTCGTGGGACGGAACCACATGGTGTTGTAGTGGCCCGGGACGACGTCCATTTTTACCCGGAACGCGGGAACGTAAAAGTCATGGATGACGTCTTCGCTCGCGAGGATCAGGCGAACATCTTTCCCCACGGGAACGTGCAGTTCATTGATTTCCTTCAACCCGTTTGGCTGCTGCGCCTTCCACATCCATTGTTTGCCGATGACATAAATGTCCAGCGTATCTTGCGGTGCGCGCCGGTAATCCACGTATACGACGGCGCCCCAGCCGAACATGGCCATCGCGAGGATCAGCGGCACGATCATCCACGCGGCTTCCAGAATCATGTTTCCGTGGATGGGAACTCCGACGTCATCGGGCTTTTTGCGGTGGTATTTGAAGAAGAAAATAATAATCGCCACGGTTACGGCGACCGCGAAAAAGAGGCAGATCAGCGTAATAAAAAGCATCAGGTTGTCCACATGTGGTGCGAAGTTGGACGCCTGCTCCGGATATAGTGGCACTTGCGACTGCACGGCTTAGTGAGCTCCTCTTTCTGCGAAACTGCCGGATGTCTGCCGAAGCTTCGCCTGCTGCAGACGGGCATCGCGGCGGCGGAAAATCAAAATTCCCCCGACGATACAAAGAATGGTCAGGACGCCACCCAGGCGAATGATCTTGAGGATCGCGGCGCTATACGTGGCTGCAGTGGGATCATATTGGTAGCAGAAGAGCAACACGTGGTCGATGGGCGTGCCGATTTTTCCCTCGGAAGCTTCGACGAGGCCGAGGCGCATGTCCCGGCCGGGATATTCGACACCGTAGAAATATCGGGAGATGCGGCCATCGGGCGTGAGCACCATCACCCCGCTGGCGTGAGCGAATAGATTCGTCTTGGAGCTGAAGTTATAGCGGAAATTCGCGGCGTGCGTTGCCGCATCGATGGATTCCTGCGAACCGGTGAGGAAATGCCAGCCGGAATTCGTCTCCGGACGGCGGAAATGCGCGAGCGCGGCCTTCTTCTTTTCCGCGGCCATCTCCGGTGTTTCGCGCGAATCGAAGCTGATGAAAACAACTTCATAGTCGCGGCCGGGATTGAAAGAGAGCATGCGCAGCGTGCCGACAACGCCCTGCTGAACCTGATTACAAAGCATCGGGCAACCGTAATAAACGAATGCCAGGACGACTGGCTTCTGCCCGAAGTATTCGCGGAGTTGCACGCTGCGGCCGGATTCGTCGCGGAAGGAACGGTCGAGCGGCATCTGCGCATTGAGTTGCGGCTCGAACCCGACGTTTTGCAAAGCCGGCGGCATGGTCGCAGCCGTCGGGCCCAGGTTGCCAGGGACGGTCTGCGCCTGCAGAGCAGACGCCGCCAGCAACAGTGCTGCTATTCCGAGGATGGTGCGAACTTTCCTCATCGCATCACTTCTTTTTCTCCGCGGGCGGCGCGGGAACCGCCGGCAATCCTTTTTCCGCAATAATCTTCATCGCCTCTTTCACAGGAATCTGGGCGATGCCGGAGCCTCGATCGATCCAACGCGTCTGTTCGTTCTCTTCGTTGTCGGCCTTTAATTTGTCGCGCATGTCTTGCTGGGGATCGGTTGTGTGTCCGGGAACGCCTTGAAGCCGAGGCTCCGGGGGAAGCGCCCGATAGTCCTGGCCAAGCACCGCTCGCGAAGGCGGTGGAGGCGTATCGGAAGAAGCCGCAAAATTCATGGTGAATCGAAAAATGAAAATGCAAATCGCCATGGATACGACGACCGCGAGCCCCAGTGCCAATAAATAGCCGTAGATAGACCCGGTCTGAACGTCGCTCTTTTCAAACGAAACGTCGGCGTGGCGCGGTTCTTCGCCCGTGCCCAGGCCATGTTCGTGAGACTCAGTGCTCATGGTGCTCAATGGCCTCCTCAAGTTTCGGGTCGCCCAGAGGCAACAAGGGGTGCTGCTTCAAATGAAACGCGAAAAAGCCCAGCCACAATCCACCGAGCGCCAGCGGCAGGACAATGTCGAGCCACGTCGGCGCGGCCTGCGAGGTAAATTCCGGCCGCGTCATCCAGAAGAGATCGACGAGGCGCATAAAGATCAGCCATAGGGCGATCTTCGGGAGCACCTTCGCGTTGCGCTTTACGTCCTGTGACAGCAGCAGGAAAAACGGCACGAAGAAGTGGAAGACCAGGACGATAACAGCAACCACTCCCCAGCCTCCATAAAGCCGCGTGCGGTAAAAACTGATCTCCTCGGGTTGATTCCCCGACCAGATGATCAGCAACTGCGAGAAATCGAAGTATGCCCAGAGCATGACGAACGCCAGGAGCAGTTTTCCCAGATCGTGCAGATGGCGCTTTTGCAAAACGCTCGCGAAAGGCTCGGTGCGCGCGAGCAGCACTACGATGGCGATCATGAACGCCATCGAGGAAATCAACTGCCCGGCTACGAAGAGGAAACCGTAAATCGTCGAAGCCCAGTGCGGCGACAGCGACATGACCCAGTCGATGGCCGCAAAGCTCATCGCAAACACGTAAAGAATAATGCCGGGGCCGGCGAACATCTTGAAGCGGCGGCGCAGAGCGCGGTCTTCCCGGTTGGCGTCCTGCTCTTCCGACCAACGGTTAAAGAGGTACATCAAGAGCAGCCAGATTGCGAAATAAATCACCGCGCGCATGTAAAAGCCGCCGGCTGTCAAATACCTTTGTTGAAAATCTGACAGCGGCTCTTTCTTTACCTCTTCCGGGTCGAGCCACGCGCTGTAAAGGTGATGCATGCCGAATAAAGCAATCGGCAGGAAAAATGCGGCGAGCAGAGGAATCGTCCGCGTGGCCGATTCCAGCGAGCGCCGAATGATAATGCCCCACTGGCCGCTCGTCAGGTGCTGCAACATCAGGAGCCCCAGTGAGCCAAGCGTCAAGCCGCAGATCAGCATGAAACTCATCAAATAGGATTGATAGAAAAGTCCCGGCGTGCGCATCACCCCAAGCAGAGAAACCAGCAATGCGACGCCTCCTACAAACAGCGCGCGCTGTTGCAGGCGGCCGATGCTCTCCGGCGCCCGATATTCCTGCGCAGCCATCAGTTGCTGCCTCCCGTCAAATCCTTCTTGCTTCCTGATTCCTGCTTGTGCTCGTCGCCTTGATTCAGCTTTTCGCGGAGCTCCGCCGGAAGATCAGCGGCCTTTGCGTTGCGGCTCAGCTGCAGCGCACGGACATAGGCGATGATGGCCCAGCGATCGCGGGGAGGTATCTGCGCGGAGTACCCGTACATTGCGCCGAACCCATTGGCGACCACGTCGTAGATGTAGCCATTCGGCTCTTGCCTCAAGCGGTCTTGATGAAAACTAGGTGGATGCTTAAAGCCGCGCATAGAAATCATGCCGTTGCCGTCGCCTTGCAATCCGTGGCACGGCGTGCAGAAAATTTTGTAGCGCCCCTCGCCCCGTTCGAGGAGTTCCTCGTTTACTGGAAGCGGAAACGCGTTCGAATCCTTGGGCACCAAAAGCTCGTCGTTCGCAAGCGAACCATGCGCCACAGTGTTTTCAGCCAGCGGACGCTCCGAACGGCCATCGGAAAAAAAATCCGACGGCGCGAGCGGCGTGTATTTCGGCTGGTTGGCCATGTCCTGGTGCAGATACTGGCAACCGGCGCCGAATACCAGGCACGCAGCAATGCAAGCAAGGATCAGGATCCGCGAGGTGTTAATCATCGGACACCTCGGTGATATGGTGCGCATGCAGTTCCTGCAGGAGGCGCGCGGATTCCGCGATATGGAATTTCGGGTCTTTGGCCTCGATGCAAACGAAGAAACGGTCTGACGACGCATGCGTGAAGCGCGGTACATTGAAAACCGGGTGGTGCGGCTGCGGCAGTTTGTTCAGCGCGAGCATGCCCAGAACGGCGGAGAGCGCCGCGCCGAGAATCGTCAGCTCAAACGTAACAGGAATGAACGCAGGCCAGCTATTCAACGGGCGGCCTGCGATATTCAGCGGATACGCGATCACCGCCACCCAGTATTGGAAGAAAAAACCGCCGAGGCCCCCGGTAAGTCCCCCGATGAGGCAAATCAGGGGCACCATGTTGCGCTTCAAGCCAAGCGCTTCGGAAAGCCCTTCCACGGGAAACGGCGAATAGGCGTTGACGCGCCGGTAGCCCGCTTCGCGCACTTTCTCCACGGCGTGAATGAGCTCTTCGGGACTGCTGAACTCACCCATCACGCCGTAAATGTGAGAGCGGTGCAGCATTATTTCTCTTCCTCCGCCGTCTCCGCCACCAGTTCGCGCATTTCCGCGATGGAAATCGCCGGGAGCACGCGCACAAACAGGAAGATGAGCGTGACGAACATTCCCATGGTTCCGATAAAAGTGGCCCAGTCCCAAAACGTCGGGCTGTACCGGCCCCACGCCGAGGGCACAAAGTCACGCGTGAGGCTGATCACCACGATCACGAATCGTTCCAACCACATGCCGATGTTCACAACGATGGACATAATGAAGAGGACCGCGACATTGTGGCGCATCTTGTAAAACCAGAGCAGTTGCGGCGTCAGGATGTTGCACAAGATCAGCGCATAATAAAACGGAGCGTAGGGACCGTGAAGCCGTTGCTGCACCAGGAAAACGTCAAATTTGTTTCCACTGTAAAGCGCCATGAAAAATTCGATGAAGTACCCATAGGCAACAATGAGCCCGGTGGCCAGCATGACCTTGGCCATGTTGTCCAGGTGGCGCATGGTGATGAAGTCTTCCAGGTTGTAGGCCTTGCGCAGCGGAATCGCAATGGTCAAAACCATGGCAAAACCGGAATAAATCGCCCCGGCGACAAAGTACGGCGGGAAAATCGTGGTGTGCCAGCCGGGAACGATCGCCACCGCGAAGTCAAAGCTCACGACCGTGTGCACGGAAAGAACCAGCGGCGTTGCCAGTCCGGCCAGCAACAGATAAGCCGACTGGTAGCGATGCCAGTGCCGCGCCGAACCGCGCCAGCCCATCGAGAGCATCCCGTAAATAATTTTCATGGGCTTTTTGATGCTGCGATCTCGGAGCGTCGCCAGATCGGGAATCAGCCCCACGTACCAGAAGAGCAGTGACACCGTGCCGTAAGTCGAAACCGCAAAAACGTCCCAGATCAGCGGGCTGCGAAACTGTGGCCAAAGCCCCATAGTGCTGGGATACGGAAACATATAAAACGCCATCCACGGCCGGCCGGTGTGAATCAACGGAAAAATTCCGGCGCACGCCACCGCGAAAAGCGTCATGGCTTCGGCAAAACGATTGATGGACGTGCGCCACTTCTGATTCAGCAAAAAGAGAATCGCGGAGATCAGCGTGCCTGCATGGCCGATACCGATCCACCACACGAAGTTGACGATCGCGAAGCCCCAGCCAACCGGAATGTTGATGCCCCAGATGCCGGTGCCTTTGATGATGAGCCAGCCGATCGCGATGGTCATCAAGCCCATCAGGCTGAACGCAATCGAAAAACCAATAAACCAGCCCAGAGAAGTGGGACGCGTCAAAACGATGGCGCTGATCTTGTCCGTGACCGAGCCGAAGGTATACCCCGGCCCCAGCACCGGCGAGAGGCGCCGAATCTCAGGAGAATCGAGTGGCGGTTGCCCGGCGCTCATGCCTTCTCCAATTCAGGGTTCGGATTGCGCACGGCCGCAAGATACGTGGTGCGCGGGCGCGCGTTTAACTCGCCGAGCAGCGTGTAATTCCGCTGCTGCGCTTTCAGCTTTGCAACGTGGCTGTTCGGATCGTTGGCGTTGCCGAAAACGATAGCTTCGGTTGGGCAGGCCGCTTCGCAGGCGGTCACGATTTCGCCGTCGCGAATCGGGCGATTCTGCTTTTCCGATTCGATGCGCACGTTGTTGATGCGCTGCACGCAATAGGTACACTTTTCCATGACGCCGCGGCTGCGCACGGTCACTTCCGGATTGCGCAGCAACTTCAATTGCGGCGTCTCCCAATCCTGGAAGCGCAGAAAATTGAATCGCCGCACTTTGTACGGGCAGTTGTTCGAACAGTAGCGCGTGCCCACGCAGCGGTTGTAGACCATGTCGTTCAGGCCTTCGGCGCTGTGCACGGTGGCGCCCACGGGGCAAACTTGCTCGCAAGGCGCGTTCTCGCATTGCTGGCAGGGGACCGGCTGGAAAAATGTCTCCGGGTTAAAGAGTGAGTCGTCGTAACTGGACGGGTCGCCTGTTGCCGAATGCGCCTTCTCGTAATAGCGGTCGATGCGGATCCAGTGCATTTCGCGCCCGCGCATCACCTGATCCTTGCCGACCACCGGGATGTTGTTCTCTGACTGGCACGCGACCACGCACGCGTTGCAGCCGTTGCAGCTGTTCAGGTCAATCGCCATGCCCCAGGCATAGCCGGGGTAGGAAAACTCCTTGTAAAGCGAAAGTTCTTTCGGAACTTCTTCGTGGTGCTCGTGGGCGAAGCCGGGATTCTTCTTGTATTCCTCGAGCGTGCCAGTGGCCAGTATCTGCCGGCCTTCCATGTTGAAGTGATACTGCGTGCACGCCAGCGGGTAGTCTTCGCCGGTTTTTTTAATCGCGCTGGCCGGAGCGGTGGCGGTCCAGAGAGCAGTGGAGGCACGCACGACGTAAGCGTTGAAACCTTTGTTCGTACCGGTATAGCCCGCCTTCTTGCGTCCGTATCCGAGCGGGAGAACGATCACCCCATCAGCCTGTCCCGGGAGCGTCCACGAAGCGGCGGTCACTTTGCTGTTCGAAAGCGAAATATCGATCACGTTCGAATAAATCTTTCCGTGCTCGCCGGCGCGCGCTGCGACTTCGTGCGTCAATGCTAGTTTCTCCGCGGTCTTTGGACTCACGAGAGCGGCGTTGTCCCAGGTGAGCTTGGTAATTGGCTTCGCTAATTCCTGCAGCCAGCCGTTATTGGCGAACCGGCCGTCGTACATGCATGGATCGGGTCGGAAGATGAATTCGATTTCGTCCGCGGCTGTGGTTTTCGCCGGAGGAAGACTGGCAGGGTTGAATTTTGCGGCGGCATTGATTGGTGCAAAGGCCGAGCCGGCAACGAGCCCGTCATTCAGCGTCTTGCGCCAGAATTTTTCGGAGTCCGCCGAAGGATGCGCCGCTTTCAGGCCCTCGCGCAACACGTCGTAGTCGGAAATACCGGGCTTATCAGTAAACGCAGCAAGAACTTCGCGCTGGGAATGCGTGCGATAAAGCGGCGCGATAAGAGGCTGAATCACGCTGAGTGTGCCGTCGAATGCGCGCGCGTCCCCCCAGGTCTCCAGATAGTGCGATTCCGCCACGTGCCAGTCGCATAGTTCAGAAGTTTCATCGAAGTGTGAGCTGACGTGGACGACGTTTTTTACTTTCTTCTGTTTTGTTTTCTCGTCGAATCCAATCAACGATGCAAAACCAAGATCGTGCGGCGCAGTGTAAACCGGGTTGACGCCTAGGATCAGAAGTGTCTCCACTTTACCCGCATACATGTCAGCGCAAAGCTCGCGTAGTGATTCGAGTTGATTGACCGGATTCGCTTCCACAGATTCCGTGTAGTAAACCGTCATGCCCGCATTGCCGAGGGCCGCGTTGATAGCATGAGCGAGCGCATGCACTTCCGCGGATTGCTGCTCGCCGGCAACCACCAGTGACGCCCCCTTGTGGTTCTGGAGATCCTTCGCAACCGCGTCGAGCCATTTTTCAGCCTCAGCAGCGGGCATCGCAGAGCCGCCGAGGCCGAGCTTACCCGCCAGCGCCCGCGCAAAAAGTTCAACCTCCGAAGCGCGCAGCGGCAAGCGATGATCCGCGCTCGCACCGGTAACGCTCGGCGTCGGTTCGACCAGATAGAGCCGGTTCATCGAATCATTCGGCCCATTCAATTTGCGGCGCCGCGAAAACTCTCTCGCGTAGCGAATGTGCCCCGGCCCGCTGCCAAGAAAATCGGAGTCCAGCGAAAGCATGACGCTGGCTTTTTCCACTCGATAAACCGTGTTGACATATCTTCCGAAAGCGAGCTTCGCGCCCTCGCGCGCCCCATCCCCGACCGCCGGCTCCCATTGGTGCCACTTCGCCTTCGGGTACAGCGCCAGGACTGACTGAATCTGCGCGGCCAGCGTCGGTGAAGTGATTGTGCCGGTGAGGATGCGGAATCCCTCTCCCCCCGTGCTCTTCGCTTCGGCCGCGATGACCTGCGCGCTGTCCAGAAATTCAGCCCAGGTCTTGATCTCGCCGAATCTCGTCGTCGTTTGGGCGCGATCCGGATCGTACAGATTCAATACCGAAGCCTGCGCAAAAGCGTTTGTGGCGCCCAGGCTCGATGGATGGTCGGGGTTGCCCTCGATTTTTGTGGGCCGCCCCTCGTGGCTTTCGACGAGTACTCCGATGGCGTCAGCGCCAAACGGCATCACTGTGGCGTAAAACTGCGGCTTGCCCGGGATCAGCCCGTCCGGCTGCTTCACGTACGGCACGAGATACTGTTCGGGCGTGCGGCCGCAACCAGAGAGGCCTGCCAGCGCCAGCGACGCAGCCATCAGCCGCAGGAAATCGCGCCGATCCACACCTTCGTCCCATTCGGAAGGCGCTTGCCGCGGAAATTCGTTGTGCAGCAGCTCTTCAAATCGCGGATCTTCGGCGAGCTCTTCGAGCGAGCGCCAGTACTGCTTGCCGGTTTTCGATTGCAGCTTGGCACGCACCGCCGCCAAATCCAGTGAGCTTTCGTGCGACGTCAAATTTTCCGCGGGTCCGGCTTGGCGATCGAGCTCACCACTCAGGTGTTCGTGTTTTTCGTGTTCGTTCATACCATCCATCAGCGATGACAGGTCGAACAACTCGTCAGCTCTTCCGTTGTCCGAATCTTGTAGTCAGCCCGCAACTTGGCGCCGATTTCCGCCTGATTGCTGGGCGCTTTCCAGTCCATATTGAAAACCTGGTCTTTGGGACGCAGCGCCTGCTCCGGGTTGCGATGGCAGTCCAGGCACCATTGCATCAGCAGCGTATTCGCCTGGAAAACCAGCGGCATCTGATTCACCTGTCCATGGCACGTCGAGCAGCCAACGCCTTTATTCACGTGAATGCTGTGGTTGAAATAAGCGAAATCCGCTAGCCGGTGCACCTTTACCCACTCGATCGATTTATCGCTGCTGTAGCTCGCGCGCACCGGCTCCAAATAACTTGCATTGTTGAACAGCACCGAATGGCAGTTCATGCACGTTTTTGTGGGAGGAATGCCTGCAAACGCCGAGGTTTCCACTCCGGTATGACAATACCGGCAGTCGATCCCGTCGTCGCCCACATGGTGCTTGTGGCTGAACTGCACCGGCTGCTCACGCGTCACGTTCTGGCGCGTCATATACGGCGAACGCGCCACTGCAAGCACCGCGATTAGCGCCAATCCTCCCAGAAAAATAGCGGAGAACACACTGAACCGAGCGATGAAATTCGTACTGCGATGAAAAATCTGAGCCATGTCCGTCTGCGCTAGTCGGGGGAGCACACCATAAGTGCGCCGAAGTCAGGGCCTCCCACGCTTTAACCGGGAAGTGCGGGCCCGGGTGTTATGAACGCGATAGTTTCCACTAAAACATTCCGGAATGCAACCTCGCCTACATGTTCATTGATGAATTTACTGCCCATTTGAATGCAACAAATTTGCTCGATGCAACGAATTCTTCGAAAAATTCGTTTGCGCCGGTTGAAACCGCGTTCGAATCGGAGGAAAGGGCATGCGGATGTGTAAAGCTTTTCGTTTGTTGGGCATAAATTTTTCTTAGGCAGGCGGGAGATACCAGCGTGGTATCTTAGATACACCCTCGGCCGCTCTTTTAGCGGCGGAGCCTACCTGGTTTTCGGGGGTCCCGAATGAATCTGGGCCGGAACACCCGCTGGGGCGTGGTCCAACTGGTAGGACACCTCACTGTTAATGAGGACGGTGAAGGTTCGAATCCTTCCGCCCCAGCCAAATTCGCCAATAAGACCTGCCAAGAAAAGCGGGCAGGAGGAATTTGCCTTCGAGTATGGCCAGGATTTTGCCGAACACGTCGAGCCTTCCATCCAACTTTTTGCAAAGTGTTAGTGCGCTACAACACCAAACCCTCGATCGCTTCCTCCTATTCTTAGCTGTAACGTGAGAACATACGATTCCGGGAGAAAATTGGGGTGCCCTACCAACCCATCGAAGACTACGGAATCATCGGCAACATGCGCACCGTCGCCCTCGTCGGCATGAACGGTTCCATCGATTGGCATTGCTCGCCCAACTTCGACTCCCCCAGCGTTTTCGGCGCGTTGCTCGACGACGCCAAAGGCGGCAGCTTCCAAATCGCACCCATCGCCGACCAAGTCCGCCGCAAACAATTTTACTGGCCCTCCACAAACATTCTCGTCACACGTTTCTCACACGAAGACGGCATCGTCGAGCTAGAAGATTTCATGCCTGTTGGTTTCTCCTCCGACTCCATGTCCTATCATCAGCTCCATCGCCGAGTCCGTTGCGTCCGCGGTCCCGTACGTCTCTCCGCTGTGTGCCGCCCCGCCTTCGACTACGGCCGCCAGCCTCACCAAGTCCAGCTCGTTGACGGCGGCGCCAGCTTCCACGCCAACAATTTCCACTTCAGCCTTTCCGCCCACGTTCCCCTCAAAATCGACAACCAAGGCGGCGTCACCGCCGAATTTGTCCTCGAGGAAGGTCAATCCAGGACGTTCGTCTTCCAGCACGACGACCAATCGACGCCACTGCCCGCGCCAACCTCCGAACGCGAAGCCGAAGAGCCCTTCCAGCGCACCGTGAAATTTTGGCAGGGTTGGCTTACCAACTGCACCTATCGCGGCCGCTGGCGCGAGCGTGTCGAGCGCTCCGCTCTCGTCCTCAAGCTCCTCACCTTCGAGCCCACCGGCGCGATCATTGCTGCGCCTACAACCAGTCTCCCCGAAGTCATCGGCGGCTCTCGCAACTGGGATTATCGCTTCGCCTGGATCCGCGACGCCGCCTTCACCGTCTACGCATTTGTCCGCCTCGGCTTCACCGACGAAGCCGCCGGCTTCGTGAACTGGATGCAGCACTACGTCGCCAAGCACCCTCGCACCGGTCACCCACTCCCCACCGTTTTCACAATCTATGGCGAGCCTGTCCCCGCCGAAGAATCTCTCCATCATTGGGAGGGCTACTTCGGTTCCGCTCCCGTCCGCATCGGCAACGCCGCCGCCGAGCAATATCAGGCCGACATCTACGGCGAGCTCATGGATTCGCTCTATCTCTACAACAAATACGTCGGCCCGATCGCCTACGATTTCTGGGTTCGCATCCGCCGGCGTCTCGATTGGGTTTGCGACAATTGGCAAGCGCCCGACGAAGGCATCTGGGAGATGCGCAGCGGCAAACAAAATTTCGTCTATTCGAAATTAATGAATTGGGTAGCGCTCGATCGCGGCATCCGCCTCGCCAACCGGCGCTCGTTCCCCGCCGACCTCCAGCGATGGCTCCGCGAGCGCGACGCCATCTACGAAGAAGTCATGACCCGCGGCTGGAACGAAACCCGCCACGCCTTCACGCAATACTACGGCAGCGAAGACCTCGACGCTTCCGTCTTGATGATGCCGCTCGTTTTTTTCATGGCGCCCACCGATCCACGCATGATCACCACCCTCAAAGCCATCCTTGAGAATCCGCGCCAGGGCGGACTCGTCAGCGACGGCCTCGTCTATCGTTATCCACCGCAGCCCCGCGTCGACGGCCTACCCGGCGAAGAGGGCACCTTCAACATGTGCTCCTTCTGGCTCGTGGAAGCACTCACTCGCGCCGGCCAGGCTAATCCCGCCTGGCTCGACAAAGCGCGACTCCTCTTCGAACGCATGCTCGGCTACGCCAATCACCTCGGACTCTACGCCGAACAAACCAGCGCGCAAGGCCAAGCCCTAGGCAATTTCCCACAAGCCTTCACGCACCTAGCTCTAATCAGCGCTGCCTTCAACCTCGACCGCACCCTCGGCGGCAAGTAGCACTGGGCTGGCCAAGACGGTGCGCGAGATGGAAGCGGACGGGCTTGTGTCGCGTACGGTGTTCCTGTCATCCCCAAGAGTCGAGTACGAGTTTGGAACCCTTGGAAGCGCATTTGTCATCTAAGGATTGAGGGGCCTGGAACCGAGGATAGTGATATGAAGAAAGCCATCTTATTTCGAGTAGTTTTTGTCCTCGTCGCGATGATTGCGCACAGTTGGTTGCCGCAGCCGGTGCTTGCCCAACATGGAGGTCACGGTGGGGGAGGAGGATTCCACGGCGGCGGTGGCGGAGGATTTCACGGAGGCGGCGGAGGAGGGTTTCACGGGGGTGGAGGTTTCTACGCCGGAGGCCACTCTGGGTACGGCGGCGGACGCTCTTACGGCGGGTATCGTGGCGGCTACTATGGAGGGCGTGGGTACTACGGAGGGCGCGGCGGCTACGGCTGGGGCGGAAGATATTGGGGCCGAGGATACGGTTACGGATGGGGATTTGGCTTTGGGTGGCCGTATTGGGGTTGGGGATGGGGATATCCGTATGCCTACTACTACAGCCCGTGGTATTACGCGCCCGATCCTTATTATTCTTACCCGTACTACGGTCCTTCGGATTATCCCCCGGCCTATCCGGATCCTGACAAGGGGAATGACGATCCTCCACCGGCAGATCCCAACGCACGGCCCCAGCCCAATCAGAACGGCCCGGCAAGATTCTGGAGACCCCCGGTACCGGGAGGCTCACTCGACGCGAACTCCGCAAACAGCAACGTCGCGGCCGTTGCGCCGCGTGGGTCGGTTCACTCCGTTAACAGGATGAGCGTGACGCCGAGCAGTTACCGAGACGCACTTTCGATCCCGGAGCGGGCCACAACGGAGCGGGGCACTCAGCAAGCAAATGTGGCGCTTCGACCAGAAATGCAAAAAGCATTGCAAAGATTGCGCGAGATGCCTCCGTTTGCTCGCGAGCGGGAAATCGAAACGGGTTCCTATAGCTATTTTTCGCCTCAGGAGAAGGAACTTCTGAGAAGTGTGAACTAAGAGCCGCCTGATCGAGCGCCACCCCTAGTGGATTGCTACCGGACTTACGGAAGCGGCGGTGCTCGCTCAAACGAAAATACTGCGGTAGTCGTTGTGCCTTCCTAAGCTTTCCTAAGACTCCCAGCGAGAATCCAAACCTCGATTTTCTGCTAACACTGGCAAAACCGTTTTTCCGCTTTTCTCTCATTGACTACAAAAGGAGTTAGATTTTACCATCGCCACTGGGAATTTCTTAGGGTGCTTGGACAGAATCCCTCCTCTTGGTCATTGCTCAAGATGCCCAAGAGAAACGCAAGGATCTGACACCCTTGGCTACCGCTGCCGACTAGGTCGGAAGCAGCATCAAGTTTCTGATACTGGTGCGACGTACCGTCTCCTACTACCGTTTTAATACCGATTGGAATATAAAAATGCTTAAAATCGCTTCCTGTGGCTTAGACAGGAAACGTGCTAAGTCGTTGGGAACACTGGAAACCAGCGATTTCAGCGGCTTTTGAGCATACGGGGTTAATCTTCGAATCCTTCCGCCCCAGCCAATTTTCTGCGCAAGCGAAGCGAGCTTCCTCTTTACTATTTCTCCGTGGGCAAACCCGCGTCCAGCCACCCTTTCCAGCCGCCGTCCATGGATTCAACGTTGGTGTAGCCCATTTTCTGCAGGTTGTCCGCCACCAGCGCCGAACGAAATCCCCCGCCACAATAAAGAACGACTTTCGAGTTGTTGTCCGGCACGCGCTGCTCGATGTCCCGTTCGATGATTCCCTTGCCCAAATGCACTGCGCCGGGCAGATGGCCGTTGGCCCACTCATTGTCCTCGCGGACGTCCACCAGGATGAATTTCTCGCCGGCTTCGCGGCGGCGCTTCACGTCGGCGACGTTGGTTTCCTTCACTCTACTTTTCGCTTCGTTAACAAGTTTCAGGAATTGTGGTGCATGTGCCATGGGAAAACTCCTTGCAGGAATGGATTCGAAATGAGGATAACACAGAGGCCGCGGGGCCCATTCACCGCCGCGGCCATCGCGCTAGCATGATTTTTTGATATCGCCGCCCGGTGCGGAAAATCCAAGCTTTCTGTATCAGTGAGCCTTCGATCCCTGCCCCCTAGCTGGCCTTTTTGGCAAACGAACGCACCAGGTTCACGTAATTCCAACGCATTTTTTCCGGGGTGCGGTCGCCTTCCCCGGGCATCTTTCCTTTGCCGTTGCTGATCATCCAGAAGAGTTCGCCATCGGTCATTTTCTCGAGCGAAGCCGGGTCGCGCCAGTCGCGCAGTTCAAGCTTCATATCCGCGGCAAGATCGCCCTTGCCGTCACCTGTTTTTCCATGGCACATCGCGCAATTGTAGCCATACAGTTTGCGCACCTCCGCCAGACCCTCCGGCGTTGGCGGCACGGGATTTTTCTTCGCGGCATCTTCAGCCGTCATCTTGGGTTCTGCGGAGGCCGGTTTTTCCTGAGTCGCGTTGGGCTTGACGTTTGAAATCCCTAAACCCGCAAGCACAAACGCACCCGGAACAAGGATGGTCCAGCGCATAACTTCCTCCTGTCAGGAAGGGCCGGCCGAACGAGCGAATTCGGCTTGATCGTGAGCGGATTCTACGCCCGCGAATCGCAGAAGGAAAGAATCAAAAATTTGAATAGCAGGAACGCCGGGGCCCAGCCCCGCCCGCAACACTACGGTTTGGGCTTGGCGATGGGCGCTGTTCCCGCCTGCGCCGTCTTCGGGGCGGGCACCGAGCATCCACGTTTCGGATGCACACCGCCATAATCCCCGCGGAACCGGCTGCCCTCGCGTACGCGCGTACGCAGTCCATCAATGACCTGCGGAACTGAGCCATGCTCAACGCCGCGAATGAAATAAATCAGGAGCGCCGCCTCTCCCGCGGAATCAGCGCTGGAGCTGATGCCCACGCCCTGCACTCCCGGCTGCTTCAAGAGCTCTGCCATGTGTGCAGTTTCAACCACCTTCGCCCGGGCGATTTCTTCCGACGAAAGTGGATAAACCAGCTGCGGAGCTGCCGCCGACTTTTCCAGCACTGCGCTTTCTGCCGCGGTAACCAAGCCTCGCGCCGCGAACGCATCGTTTTCAACAATGCGTGTTCTCACGCCATCGACTTGCTGCGGCAGGTTGCTGCGTGGCTGTCCCTTGATCACGAAAAACACAATCGCCGCCTCGGCTGGATTGTCGTAGCTCGCTCCCACTCCCACCGCTTGTACTTCGGGATACCCCATCAACTGCGGTCCGTGTGCGTCTCGAACCGCTAGGGCCTTCTGCAGTGTGTCGCCGGCGAGGGCCGACGCAGACAAAGTCTGAACCGCGTTCGCAGGCGCAGTCGGCAGGGAGCATCCGAGGACGCTGTGCGTGGCTCCTCCAACAATCGTAGTCGTGCTGCCGCCGTTGTTCGTGAAAAAAGTGAGGACGTCGGTAATCGCATTCCCTACCGTGTCCTGATCGTTTCCTCCCACGAGTATCGCCACTCCCTCCGCTGTGTCCTGCGTCACAATCAGTGACCCCGAATCGCCTGGCGCGCCAAACTGCCCTCCGCTAACTTGCACCATGTCGTTGTAGGTCACCGGGAAGCTCGTCCCCGTTCCATCGCAGTTTTGCGTGTAGGTGATGGTGGTCGTAAAATTTATCGTCAGAATGCTCGCGCACGTGAGGCCCGTCGTTCGGCCAACCTTCGCGACGAGGCCATTGTGCGGACCTCCCTGCGCCGCGGTCGGCGATATGCCCGCACCGGCGGCCGGTGGCGCCGGATCAGGAACTCCGTTTGTCATCGTCGAGCCCAGCAGCAAGATGCTACCGGTTGGATCGACCGCGCCGTTCACAATCTGCGCCATCGCCGCATCTACTTTGGGAAGCGATCCGGTCTGCAAATTATAAAACTCAGAGAGATTCGCTACCGTGGTCGTTCCGTTGGTTGAGCACGTCTGCGGAACGTCGATAATCCCTGGCTGCGTGACCGGATCGCCGACGGTGCCAAAATCACTCTTTGCCAGGACGTGATTGTTGCTCAGGATGTACTTCGTGCCGCCCCGGGTCAACAAAGACCCTAGCGTCCCGCCGCAGCACATGCCTCCCGCGATATCGGTCGAGTTGCCTCCCGAAGTGCCCAGCTTAACCGCTCCCGTCTGTGCATTCTGATTCGTTTGCGCTTTAATCGTGACGATTGCGGAGCCTGATGCTCCTGTGTTGGCCACAGACACCGCCGAGACCGTCACTGTGGCAAGCAGAACGCCGCCATTCCCATCCGACTTCACCGGCACACCGCTCGGCGCCACGTACAATCCAGTGCTGGAGACAAATCCCGTGGCTTTGCTTCCCCCGGTGACACTATTCACCTGCCAAGTGACCGCTTGATTCGAAGAACCATTGACGGTCGCAGAGAACTGTTGTGTTCCGAAAACGTTCACCGTCGCGGTACTCAGATTCAGCGAAACGGTGATGCCGCCACCGCCTCCGCCGCCACCGGTCGTGGTGCGGATCGGTCCGCTGCAAGCAGCAAGAACCAGAATGACGACCGTGCAAAGCAAAGAAAAGTGAACGCGGCGCATGATTCCCCCCAGAGATGCTTCCAGGCTTCAAAGTAGCATGAGGTTAAAATTACCGGTTTCTATATCTCGGGCTGCGTAACCAAACGTATCCCTGTACCAAAGTACAGGTACGTTGACGGTCTCCAATCAAACGTGAGCGTGAATGGAATCCAATGTTGGCCAATGGCTTGCGCTCACCGGCCCAAGAGAGATTCTGTCAGTCCAGGTCGCGCCAGTTGGGGCCCACGCCGACTTCCACCACCAGCGGAACGTCGAGCTTGTGGACTCCTTCCATCTCTTCTTGCACCAGTTTCTCGAGTTTCCCGCGCTCTCTCGCCGGCGCTTCGAACAGCAGCTCGTCGTGGACCTGCAGGATCATTTTTGCTTCGAATCTTTCCGCCGCCAGGCGCCCGTCGATTCGAATCATCGCCAGCTTGATCAGATCCGCGGCCGTTCCCTGAAGCGGTGAATTCAGCGCCGTGCGCTCCGCAAAATTGCGAAGCTGCATCTGCGGCGAATTGATTTCGGGGATCGGGCGGATTCTTCCGAATAGCGTTTTCGCCATGCTGGTCTTGCGCGTCTCGGCAATAATGTTGTCGAGATACTCTTTCACGCCGCGATAGCGGGTGAAATACGCATTGATGAATTTCGCCGCCTCTTTTTGCTCGATGGCCAGTTGCTGCGCCAGCCCGAACGGCGAGAGCCCGTAAATAATGCCGAAATTGATGGCCTTCGCCGCGCGCCGGTGCTCCGCTGTCTGCGCCAGCGGTCCGACGCCGAAGACTTCCTGCGCCGTGCGCGCGTGAATGTCTTCGCCGTTTCGAAAGGCATCGGTGAGCACTGGATCTTTCGAAAAATGCGCCATGATGCGCAGCTCGATCTGTGAGTAATCCGCGGAAAGCAGGATTTTCCCTTTTTCCGCCACAAACGCGGCTCGAATTTCACGGCCCAGTTCGGTGCGAATCGGAATATTCTGCAAATTCGGATCGCTGGAGCTGAGCCGGCCCGTAGCCGTCCCGGTCTGCGAAAAACTGGTGTGCAGCCGTCCCGTCTCCGGATGGATGAGTTTTGGCAGCGCGTCCACATACGTCGATTTCAGCTTGGCGATTTCGCGGTACTCGATGATTTTCGCCGGCAGCTCATGCTGCGCGGAGAGTTCTTCGAGGATATCCACCGCCGTCGATCGCGCCTTCGCTTTTCCCCGCCGCGGGTTTGGCTGCAGATTCAGCTTGTCGAAAAGAATTTCCGCCAGCTGCGTCGGCGAGTTGACGTTGAATTCCGAACCCGCCAGCTTCCAGATCTCTTTTTCCAGCCGCCGGACCTCTTTCTCCATCGACTGCGACATCTTGTCCAGCTCTTTGCGATCCACGCGGATCCCCACGCGTTCGATGTCTGCGAGCACCGGCGCAAGCGGCAGATCAATTTTCTCGTAAACGCTCTCAAGTTTCTGCTCTTCGATTTGCTCGCGCAGTGCCGGCGCAAGCCGTTGCAGATAATCCGCGTGCTCGCCCGCCCCGCCCCCGAGCATCGAGTTGAATTGCCGCATCACCACATCGTTAAAATTGTGGTTTGCCGTTGTCGGGCGCAATAGATACGAGTACAGTTGCGTCGCGTCCGCGATATGAGTGACCCGGCCCGTCAGCAATTGAAATAATTTGGGATCGTGGACAATTTTTGGGCGCTTGCGGTCCTCAAGCACCGGCGCGAGTGCTTTCAGCGCCTCTCCTTTTTCATCCAGCCAGACGGAGCGCCCTTCTCCGGCTTTCGGCGAAACCTCAATCGAAGCGATGCGCGTCCCAAACCCTTCCGATTCGCGTTCTCCCAATTCCAGATTCAGCCAGATCGCCAGCGGCTGCTTCGCGGGAAGCTCCGCGAGATACTCGCGGAATTCCACAACCGTTGCGAATTGCGCATAATCCGTCCCCGCGGCGGACTCTGCATTCGCCGGCGCCGACGACGCCACCGCTTCCGAACCTAGCTCCTTCAGCAGCGAGCTGAAGCCCAGCTCTCGATAGAATTCGGCAAGCGCCGCGCCGTTTGGTGGTCGCATCTCCAGTTCTTGAAGCTTGAGCTCAATCGGCGCGTCCTTGGCGATCTCCGCCAGTTGCTTGGACATCAGCACTTGTTCGCGCTGCTGCTGCAAAGCTTCACGGTATCGCTTGTTAGGCACTTCATCGGCATGATCAAGCGCATTCTCGACGCTCCCGTACTTCTTGATCAATTCCGCTGCGCCTTTTTCGCCGATTCCCTTTGCGCCGGGGATGTTGTCAATCGTGTCGCCGAGCAGCGCCATGTAGTCCACGACTTTATCCGGCGGCACACCGAGTAACTCTTCAACCTTCTTTTCGTCCACGATGATGTCGCCCTTGGCGCCGCCGGAGCCGGTGCGCAGCGTTCGAACGTTTTTGCCGACGAGCTGCATCATGTCTTTGTCGTTGGACACGATCAGCACTTCCAGGTTGTGCTTGCCGGCCTTGACCGCCATCGTTCCGATCACATCGTCTGCTTCGTAGCCCTTGACTTCGAGAATCGGCAGGCGCATCGCTTCACACAACCGGCGAACGAACGGCAATTGCACACGCATTTCGTCAGGCATGGGCTGCCGCTGCGCTTTGTATTTCTCGAAAAGCTTGTCGCGGAATGTCGCTCCAGGTGGATCAAAGACAATTCCGATGTAGTCCGGCTGGTAGTCCTTGATCAACCGTCGCAGGATATTTCCGAACAAAAAGGGCACGTTCGTGGGGACGCCGCCGGGACCCGTGAGCCGCTGAGGCATAGGCGCAAAGAAGGCCCGGTAAACATGCGCCATGGCATCAACGAGAAACAGTTTTTTCGGTGCAGAAGGCATGCGGGCGAGTATAGCAAAGGGGGAGACCAAGCCCCGACCTACCCCCACATCCGGCTAGACGATACCCAGAGGCTTTGCCACTTCAGCAAGAATGTCCGCCGCGCGCAGTAGTTGTTCTCGCTTGTGCGTCGCGCTGACGATCGCGCGAAGCCGCGCTCTTCCTTCCGCCACAGTCGGGTAGCCGACCGCGGGAGCGAACACTCCTGCCTCAAAAAGCTTCTTCGAGAATTCGAACGCTTTCGCCGCGTCTCCCACGTGGATCGGAATAATCGGTGTCTCGCTCGCCTTGAATTGAAATCCGCGTTTCTTCAGTTCGCGCTTGAACATTTTCGTGTTGGCCCACAGTTTCTTCACCAGCTTTTCGCCTTCCGGTGAATCCAGCAGCGCAAATGCCGCCTGGCAAGCCGCCGCCGTAGCCGGCGGATGCGAAGTCGAGAAAAGAAACGGCCGCGCGCGCAGATACAGAAAATCGATCAGGTCCCGCGAACCGCAAACGTACCCGCCCATCGCTCCGATTGCTTTGCTCAGCGTCCCCACCTGTATGTGCACGCGCCCGTGGCACTGGTGATGGTCCACCGTCCCCCGCCCGCCGCGCCCCAGCACTCCCGAAGCGTGCGCATCATCCACCATCATGATGCAGTTGTATATTTCCGCGAGGTCGCAAAGTTCCGGCAGCGGCGCAATGTCGCCGTCCATGGAGAAAACGCCATCCGTAATGATCAGCTTCTTGCCCGGAAAGCTCACGCTCTCTTGCAAAATGCGTTCGCAGTCTTTCACGTCCTTGTGCTTGAAAACTTTGATCGTCGCCCGCGAAAGCCGCGCCCCGTCAATGATCGACGCGTGATTCAGCTCGTCGGAAATAATCAGGTCTTCCTTGCCGAGCACCGCCGAAACCGTTCCCGCGTTGGCCGTAAATCCGGATTGAAAAACCACGCAAGCTTCCACGTTCTTGAACGCTGCGATCTGCTCCTCCAGCTCCATGTGGATCTTCATCGTCCCGGCGATCGTTCGAACCGCCCCCGCGCCCGCTCCATAACGCTTCACCGCGTCCAGCGAAGCTTTGCGCAGCGCCTTGTGCGTGGTCAGCCCCAGATAATTGTTCGAAGCGAGGTTGATCACCTCTCGCCCGTCAAAAATGCAAACCGGCTTCTGCTCGCCTTCCAACACGCGCAGCCTTGGCGCCACTCCCCTTGAGCGCAAATCATTCAACTGGTCACTCACATATTGCAGCGGATTCTGCTTCGTAGTCTGTGCTCCCATGTCACTCATGCTCGATCTCCCAGTTTCTTAGGCTCGCTGTTCCTCGCGTGCATTCATTCAATCTCTCGTTGTTACTTCTTACTGATCACTGATAACTGATCGCTGATCACTTCTCAATGCGGCAATCCATTCGGATACATCAAAACTTTTCCCGCAAGTCCGCCCTGCAAAAGCGAAAACGCGTTCTCAAATTTATCCAGTGAGGTGCGCTCTCCGAAAAGCGGCTCCAAATTCAGCTTCCCCGCCTTCAGCAACGCCGTCATCTGCACCCACGTCTCGTACATTCGCCGCCCGTAAATCCCCTGCACCGTCGCGCCCTTGAAAATCACGTCATTCACCAGATCGAGCGGAACATTCTCCGTTGGAATCCCCAGTAGCGACGCTCGGCCTCCCGCTCGCAGCGCCTTGAAACCTTGCTGAATCGCCGTCGGATTCCCGCTCATCTCCAAAAGCGCATCCACGCCCGTGCCGCCCGTTTCTGCAAGAATTGTCGCGACCGCATTTTCCGTCACGGGATTCAACACCAGGCCCGCGCCCATTTTCTTCGCCATCGCGCGCCGCTGCTCGTTCGTCTCCGTGGCAAAAACTCTCGAAGCGCCGCAAGCCTTGGCCACCGCGATAGCCATCAACCCAATCGGCCCGCAGCCCGTAACCAGAACCGTCTGCCCCGCGATCGGCCCCGCGAGCACTGTGTGCACCGCGTTCCCCAGCGGATCGAGAATCGCTCCGTAGTGCTCCGGAATCGCCGGATCGAGCTTCCAAATATTAGGCGCCGGAATTTTCACGAACTCCGCGAACGCCCCGTCCTGATCGATCCCGATAATCCGCAAATTCTGGCAAATGTGCGCTTCACCCACCCGGCACTGGTGGCAGTGCCCGCAATTCACATGCATCTCCGCGCTGACAAAATCCCCCGGCTTGACCGCCCGCACTTCGTCGCCCACGCGCTCCACGATCCCGCAGAATTCGTGCCCCAGCGTCAACGGCGGCTTGATGCGCCCCTGCGACCACCGGTCCCATCCATAAATATGCAAATCGGTCCCGCAGATCGAAGCCGTCTTCACTCGCACCAGCACGTCCGTCGGCCCCACCGCCGGCACCGCCACCGTATCCATCTGCAGGCCCTTCGCCGCCTGCATTTTCCGCAACGCCTTCATGTTGGTTGTCATCATGTTCGCTTGCCGCGTCGTGCTACCCACGCGCCGCTGCAGTTCGATGCTAGCACACCAGAAACACGGACATTAGTCCGCCCGTCTTCCTATCCTCCCCGCTATTTCTTGCTCTCTTTCGTGCGCCTCTTGTCCATTCCTACCATCTTCCCAGACGGTGGATCCTTTTTGTTCAACTTCGCCGCTTCCGCTATCAGCTTCTTCACCCCCGGCCGCTTCACATCCGCCAAGCTCCGCAACTTGACGTGACGTACGCCCTTCCCCGCGCCCTCCAGCAACTTCCCCGGGTCGGGAAGTGCCGCTCCACGCAGGAATGCCAGCGTCAGATGTTCTTTCCCCAGCACGATGACGCACAGCGGTCCATTCGAATCAAACGCCGGATTCTTCCATGGGCTCACATATTCTTCGCAGCCCGCCGCTGTCTTCTTCACCAGCGCCCGCGCAGACTTTGCCACGCCTCGAAGCTTGCCCGCCTTCTTGACGTACGCATCGATCCACAACCGCCCTGCTTTCCCTTCAATGGTTGGCACGTTGTTCCTCCTGAAATCCGTCGTCTTTCGCTATGAAGCGCAGTGCTCGGTCAATTTCTCTCCTTCTTCGTTCACTTCACAGTTTCTACAATTCCAATCTTCTCCAGCGCCTTCAAATACTCCACCACCATCTCCAGCGGCACCGGCCCATACTCCGCCGAAACCGCATCTCGAATCTCCTGCACATTCCGCTTCCCATCCGCAAAATTCAACACCTCATACGCGTATTCTTCCCCCGCTCCCCACAATCCTTCATAACTCAACAGCTTCGGCGTCGCCACTCCGGCTGCTCTCGCATGCTCCGCAAAATAGTCATACCCAAAAACCGCCAGCGGCCCTTTTGGTTCTGTTCGACGCTTGAATTTCAGTAAGCCATCGCCAGCTGGCCTTCTTTCTGCCTTGGCGGTGTGCGCCCGCTTCTCCGGGTCTCCATTGATGTCCCAGGAGTCCTGAAGTTCTGAAACCTGGGGCACAATGCGCTTGACCGAAGGCCGAACCTGCGACTCACACTTAGAGGTTTGAACAACGAAAACATCGTGTTCATTGATCGGCGAACTCGATTGATCCAGATCGTTCAGTGCTCTCATTCTTCGAATGTTCTCGACCATTCTCATCTGTCCAGCCTGCTCCGCGATAACTCCCGTCACCCCCAATGCGCCCGAAACATTCATTCCCGCCAAAAAATACCCGCTCGCCGCCCCGATAAATGCTGCCCTCTTCAATTTCGTCGGATCGATATTCGCCGCGGTATCGAAATTCGTATGAATGTAGCGGTCCGGCCAGTCATTCAAATAAATCGCCGGTATGCCGTACGACGAATCTTGGTACACATCGTGGTCGCTTCCCATCGTGAACGCCGAATACTCCGCCCGCAGCGGCTCCTTCCCGCCCTCGAGCGCCACAAACGGAAATTTCGCCTCACCCGTCGCAGCAAATTTGTACGACTCCTCATTCACAAACTCCGCAAACGCCCACGCCACGTCATGCACAAAGCTCGGCAAACTCATCGGCCCGCGTGTCACGTGGAACACCGCCTTCGTCTCCGGCCCCCCGCCCACCATGTCCATGTGCACCACCGCTTTGATCCGCTTCGTGAGATCTTTCTCAAACGGCGCCCTAGGGAAAAGCGCCTTTGGTGGTTCACCTGGCTGACGTTCATGCGGAGGATTCTCGATGTAACCCGGCCCATTCAGCAGCGCCAGTGTCCCTTCAATTTCCGGCGGCCAAATAAACCGAATCGTCCGCGCCGGCCGCGCCAGCTTCCCCTCACTGATCAATTTCTGCAGCGTCCGCGCCACCTCCAGAATCGTCACGCACCCGCTGGCATTGTCATTGGCCCCCGGCCGCTGATGATCCAGGTGGCACGAAAACGCAATCTCCTCCTCCTTCAGCTTCGGGTCCGTCCCCGGAATCGTCGCCGTCACCACCTCATAATTCCCCGCATGCTGCCCCGCCTTCACCACCGCATGCAGCGTGATCTTTTCTCCCTTCGCCAGCCGCTCTTTGAATCCCCGCGCCGTCTTCAACGACACCATGAACGCAAACGTCTTGTTCGCCGAAAACGTCTCCAGATGCCCCCACCGAATTAAATTCTCATCTTCGCCCGACCAAGCCGTCTTCTGGTTCTGCGCATAACTCACAATCCCCGCCGCCCCAAATTTCCCCACCGCCAAATCCTGCACCGTCCCCGGCTGCGCACTCACCAAAACAATCTTTCCTTTCACCTCCTTGCCCGCGTAGTCGCTCTCCTTCGTACCCTCGCCCACATCCAACAGTTGCGCCGTCACATCCGCCGACTCGCTGTCTTCCGCGAGGACAATCGGCTCTGCCTGATAGTTCGCGAGCACATTGAGGCAAATTATCAAGACCCCCACCTTTCCTTCCTTGTGGGCTTCCTCCACAGTCTTTTGCCATCCCTGACAGAGTGGCGAGGAAATATCCGGGTATTCGGTTAATTCACCCCTCTCGGCGTCCCACGCCGGCCGCGATCTCTGCGTGCCATAAAAAATCTTCCCATCCGCCGGAAACTGCAGTATCGCCACATCGCTCAACCCATACGCCCGCGCGCGCTCCGCCACCAGCTCCGCCGCCGCATGAAACCCCTGCGACCCCCGCTGCCTGTGAAACGTCGCAATCACTTCCAGATTCCGTTTTGCCGTCTCCCCGCTCAACTCATTCGCCAGCGCCGCCACATCCTTCTCCGGCAGGAGCGGCGGCTTCTGCGCCCACGCCGCAGTCGAGAAGCACCCCGCCGCCATTAACGTCAGAATCTTTTTCATGCACGCCTCCGTGATGCCGCTCTCGCTTCCGCCCGGCATTCTAGCCGCAATCTTCCGCTGACAATAGCTGATGCCAGCATCTTCCACCGCGCGGCCTGACACCCTTCCCGCGATTCTCTCTTCCCGCCCGACTTCTGCAATTTTCCCCACCGTTTCTACGTACTATGATGTGTGCCAACTACGATGCCGCCATCCACTATGCCGAATGGCCAACCCGCCATCCGTCTCGACCATATCTCCCGCCACTACACCATGGGCGAAGCCGTTATCCGCGCGGTGGATGATGTTTCTCTCGATCTCCCTTCCGGCGAATTCCTCGCCCTTCTCGGCAGCTCCGGCTCCGGAAAATCCACGCTTCTCAATCTCATCGCCGGCCTCGACCGCCCCACCTCCGGCGCAGTCATCGCGCACGGCCAGGATCTCTCTACCGTTTCATCACTCGAACTGGCGCGCTACCGCCGTCAAACCGTCGGCATGGTCTTCCAATCTTTCAATCTCCTCCCGCGCATGACTCTCGAGGAAAATGTCGAGCTCCCTCTCCGCCTCGCCGAAGTCGACCGCAGCGACCGCGCCGCCCGCGTCCACGAAGCTCTTGAGCGCGTCGGCCTCGGCAAACGCATCACTCATCGCCCCGGCGAACTCTCCGGCGGCGAGCAACAGCGCGCCGCCATCGCTCGCGCCCTCGTCAACCGCCCAAAAATCCTCCTCGCCGATGAGCCCACCGGAAATCTCGACAGCGCGACTGGCGAATCCATCCTCATGCTTCTTAAAGAAATCCAGAAAAACCCCGGCATGACCATCGTCATGGTCACCCACGAGCGTCCACTCGCTGAGCGCTTTGCCGATCGCCTCGCCGTCATGGGTGACGGCAAACTCCTTTCGAACGGAGCCGCCCGATGAAGCCCCGCGACCTCAGCGACCTCGCGCTCCGCAATCTGCGCGAAGCCATTCTCCGCAATTCGCTCACAACTCTCGGCATCGCTGTCGGTGTGGCCTCGCTCGTCGCCATGCTTTCCCTCGGCGTCGGCCTCCAGCAGCTCGCCTCCAAACGCCTTTCGCAAAGCGGCCTCTTCGACTCCGTTTTCGTCACCCCACGCGTGAATCTTCGCGGTATGGGCCGCGCCGCCATGCCTCCTTCTTCGGACCAAGCGCCGCGCCTCCTCGACGAATCCGCGCGCCAGGAAATCTCCCGTCTCCCCAACGTCGTCGAAGTCTATCCCCAGGTTCGTTTTTTCACCGAAGTTCGATTCGATGGCAAGCCCTTCGCGACCATGGTCGCCGGCATGCCTGCATCTTCAAAAGCCAGCGGCTCCTTTGACGGTATGCAGGGTTCCTTCTTCTCCGGCGACGCCGCTTACGAAACCATTCTCCAAAGCGAGTTCGCCAAGGAGCTCAATGCGCAAACTTCCACTCTCATCGGAAAAGACCTCGTCCTCCGTTACGCCGAACGCCAATCGATCCCGCCAAATCCGATGGACTCCAAGGCCACTTCCGCCAGCAATTCCGAATCCCTCCCCGGCGGTTTCTCCGTCGTTCCCAAGGAAATGCGCCTGCGCATCGTTGGCGTCGTGGACACCGAGCCTGCCTCAGGCTTCGGCGGCTATGGCAACGGCCGCCTGCTCATTCCCCTGCAAGTCGCCATGACCCTTCGCGCCGCCCAGGTCAACGATCTCCGCGACATCGTTCGCGGCACTTCCTCCGCTCCCACTTTCGCCAGCCTCACCGTGCGCGCCAAGGGCCCGGCTTACGTCGAAGCCCTGGAAGCCTCCGTCAAGAACATGGGCTTCGGCGCATTTTCACTCCTGGACGCCTCCAAGAGCCTGGCCACATTTTTTCGCGTGCTCGATATGCTGCTTGGCATCTTTAGCAGCCTCGCACTCTTCGTCGCCACGCTCGGCATCGTCAATACCTTGGTCATGGCCATCCTCGAACGCCGCCGCGAAATCGGCGTCCTCAAGGCCCTGGGCGCCTCTGACCGCGACGTCAAACAGCTTTTCTTCTTCGAAGCTGGTGTCATGGGTCTCTTCGGCGGCATTTTCGGCCTTTTTCTCGGCTGGCTCATCGGTCGCGCCCTCAATTTCGGCACGAACTTCTACCTCCACCGGCGGGATCTTCCCAGTGTGGATATTTCCTCCGTTCCCTGGTGGTTGGTACTCTTCTCCATCGGCTTCGCGGTTCTCGTCAGCCTCGTCGCTGGCCTTTACCCCGCCTCCCGCGCCGCCCGTCTCAATCCCGTCGAAGCCCTCCGTTATGAGTAGAATGTTTGTGTGTCTCTTCGCGTGACTCTCCTCGGCCGTTACCATCACCTGTCATCCCGAGCGCAGCGAGGGATCCGCTTTTTCTTTTTCCTTTACCTCCTTACTGTTCTCTACTTCCTTTACCTCCCCTCCGCCACCGCCTCCGGCCGCGTCGAGTGCAACTCCGTCCCCAGCAAAATCCTCGCTCACCCCGTGCCTTATTGCGTCCTCCTGCCTGCCAGCTTTGACGCCGACAAAACGCTACGGTTCCCCATCCTCTATTTCCTCCACGGCCTCGGCGACAACGAGCAGACCTTCCTTCACACCGGCGGCTGGAACCTCATCGAAGATCTCCGCGAAAAAGGCCACCTCAAGGATTTTCTAATCGTCACTCCCGCCGGCGATGCCACCTTCTACATCAATTCCCGCGACGGCAAAGTCCGCTACGAGGATTTCCTTCTTCAGGAGTTTTTCCCCTTCATTGAACGCCGCTACCGCGCTCGCCCCGGCCGCGCCAATCGGGCCATCTCCGGAATTTCCATGGGCGGCTACGGCGCGCTCCATCTCGGTTTCGCGCATCCCCAATTATTTTCTTCCGTCAGTGCCCACAGCCCCGCCCTCATCGAAAAACTTCCCGCCTTCCTCTCCGGAAATGGCGGCTCCCCCGCCACCGGCCGCGCACGCGTTCTCGGCGGCGTCTTCGGCCTGCCTCCCGATCCTGCGTTCTGGGAGCGCAACAGCCCGCTCACTTTGGCCCGCACCGCTTCTCTCTCCGGCTTGAAAATTTATTTCGACTGCGGCTCAGAAGACGATTTCGGCTTCGAAGCCGGCGCTGCGGCTCTCGACAAAATCCTCACTTCCCGTAAAATTCCCCACGAATTCCATCTCTATCCCGGTCGCCACGACTGGTCCTACTTCGCCTCCCATCTCGAAGCCTCCCTCTCTTTCCACTCCCAGCAGTTTCCCTGAGCACTCCGCCCTGCCAATCTGCCTCCATATTGGGCACGACGTCTTCCCCAAGTACCGGCTAAAAACCCTTGCTGCGGTGCCGTTGCGTGTACAATGTCCCCAACTCCGGAACCCAATCAAGCAATCCAGGATGACCACTATGACTGCATCAACCCCACAAGCCCAGAAGCCTCCCGCCCACGTCGGCATGTTTCAATTATTGAATGGGGTCTTCATTACCGGCGCGATTGCCTGCCTCGCTCGGCTCGGCATTCCCGATCTCGTCGAACACGGACCGAAGACGGCGGACGAGCTTGCCGCGCCGACCGGAGCGGATCCGCGTGCGCTCTACCGGTTGCTGCGCGCGACTGCCTCCGTAGGAGTGCTTTCCGAAAGCCCCGATGGAAAGTTCTCGGAAACACCGCTGTCCGCCGTCCTGCGCAGCAACGCAAATCCCAGCTTGCGAGCGTTCGCGATCATGCACGGCCTGGACTGGCACGGGCTCGGCTGGTCCAATCTCGAGTATTGTGTGCGCACGGGAAAGCCGGCCCTCGACAAAATTTACGGCATGCCCATCTTTCAATTTTTCGAGCAGCGCCCCGAGGATGGGAAACTCTTCAATCAAGCCATGAGCGATTTATCCACCATCGACAGTCCAGCCGCGGCGGACGCTTATTCGTTCGGCGAAATTCATTCGATCGTGGATGTGGGCGGCGGGCACGGACTTCTTCTGGCGACCATCCTGGCAAGGAATCCGCATTTGAAAGGCACGCTCTACGATATGCCGCACGTCGTGGAAGGCGCCAAGAACGGTCCGCTCAAGCCCGTCATGGACCGCTGCACCCTCGCGTCCGGCGATATGTTCTCTTCGGTTCCCGCGAGCGCCGACGCCTACATCATGAAACACATCATTCACGACTGGCCCGATGACGTGTGCATCAAGATCCTTAAAGCTTGCCGCGAAGCCGTAAATCCCGGCGGCAAACTCCTCGTCGTGGACAACGTGATTCAAGCCGGCAACGACTTCGCCCCTGGAAAATTCCTCGATTTGCAAATGCTGATTTTTCCCGGTGGCTGCGAGCGTAACGAAAAACAGTTCCGCGAACTCTTCGCCGCGTCGGGCTGGCGGTTAAGCCGTGTCATCCCCACCACCGTCCCCGAATCCATCGTGGAAGGAATTCCGGCCTGAAGTTGGCGCCAAAACGCTCCCTCCATTTCATCACCGGATTTCTGCGTCACTTTGGTCCGCGCTTCAGCAGGATGTGGCCCGGAAGCGCGGTCATGCTCAGGGGGCTTCGGGAAGCGTGTATTCGAATTCGTAGGAATGCTTTCCCTCGGTGATGATGATCGTCATCTTGCCCGCGAGTCCTATCAATTGCCCGGTCCCGGAATCCGGCACCACAGTTACGCTCAGTTGCGGCACTCCGCGATTCATGGTTCCGCTGTGCTGCAATGCAAACGTACCTTTACGTCCTTGCAGCGTTCCATCCACCCGCTCCATCGCCACATACCCCGCCGACCCTTTCACTTCCGTCATCGCCGCCAGCATCTGCCCCTTGCTCGTCCCTTCAAGATCGCCGCGAAACTGTTTGTCGATCGACATCCTCCCCACCGTCGGGTCGCCCACCTTGTCCTCCGCCGCCTGAGGAACCACTTTCACTTCAAACGTCCCCTTCGCCTGTGTCGCCACGCCCGCCCCCTTCGATCCCGCATTCGCACTCGCCGAATGTGTCTTTGTACGCGTCAGCGAGCCGATCCCCAACACAAAGCAAATCGCCGTGAACAAGCTAACTCCTACACGAGAACCCCTTTTCATACGTGCCCCTCTTCGGCCGCCACATCTTCTGTAGGGCTCGCCTTCCTAGGCGAGCCGCTCACCAGGCCGTCAATCAGTCGCCGCGCAATATTGTACCCGCACTTCCACAAGCGCCGGCTCCCGCCTGCGCAGGGGCCTGGTTTGAGCCCGGCTCGTCCCTGTTGGCAGCTACACATGGCAACATCTTAAGCAAGCCAGCGTTGCACATATAATAAGATATCCGCTACGCCGCGATTATGGGAGTCTCAAACCAAGAGCTTGTCCGCTGATGATGAAAAAGCTGACTCGACGTCACGCCCTGAGAGCGCTGACAATAGCCGGAGCTGGCACGGCCTTGGTAGGGCTGTACACATGGCGCATCGAGCCTCACTGGCTCCAATTCACCTACTCCTTGCTACCAATCTCGGGACTCCCACGCGAACTCGAGGGCCGCACTCTCGCGCAGCTCAGTGATCTGCATGTTGGCCCCAAGGTCGACGACAACTACATCATCGAGTCCTTCCGCAGAACTCAGCAACTCGCTCCCGACTTCGTGGTTTTCACCGGCGACTGGATCACGTATCGCAGCCCGCGCCAATTCGAGCAGCTTTGTCGTATTCTGATGCATGCTCCTCGCGGTCGCTTCGGAACTATCGGCATTCTCGGTAACCACGATTACGGATTCGGCTGGCGGATGGCTGACGTGGCGGAAGAGGTCTCCCGGATCGTTCGCGCCTCGGGTATCACACTGCTTCGCAATGAAGCCTCGACCTTCGAGGGACTGCAGTTCCTCGGGCTTGACGACTTGTGGGGACCACGGTTCGATCCTCTGGACCTACTCGCGCAAAAAGGCCAGGACAGTTCCACCGTCGTGCTCTGCCACAATCCCGATGCCGCCGATCGCTCGATCCGGGGCAGTTACCAAGGCTGGATTCTTGCCGGCCACACCCACGGGGGCCAGTGAAAGCCGCCATTTCTACCGCCGCCGCTCTTGCCGGTACTCAACAAACGCTACACCTCGGGTAAATTCGAATTGTCCGAGAACCGCCGAATGTACATCAGCCGCGGCGTTGGCCACCTCCTCCGCGTTCGCTTCAACGTGCGCCCGGAAATCCCCGTGTTCCAACTCCGCCAGGCGGGCTAGCAGGTCATTTTTTCTCCTCTCAATTTGTAGAGAGTTGGCTATTTATCAGCAAACGCAGCACTTATAGATTATACTTACAAGTAATCACTTGACGAGTTATACCAATGTGGTATAATAGAGGTCTTAATGCGGCATGATCCTTCCGTGCCCCACTTCTATGCGTGCCCGCCAGCTAGTCTTTCTAACTCCCCCAGCATCTTTCCATCCTTGCTGGTTACCTTCTCGCCAACAGTCCGTCCCCGTAAGTCCTTTAGCGGTAACACTTGTGGATCTCTCCGTAAGTGTTGCAAACAAAAGACTTGCTGCAAAGCTAACTCCTTTAAATGCAACACTTACAAAAAACAGGGGGGGGGTGGCGTCTCGGCTTCCCATGTCTCCACCTTCAATCCTTACAAGCATTCGCACAAGGCCCCAAACCAATCCCTTTTCCTTTCATACACTTACAAATGCCCCCTCCCGCAACCCCTTTCCTTTGACATCCTTACAAATGCCGGGGGTGGTATCCCCTTTTCTGCTATCATCCCGCCTCGCACCTCGGAGGCCTCATGAGCTTTAGCAATCGGCTCCAGGAAATCCGCGAAGGCTTCGAGCGCCCTTTCTGGGTCGCCAACATCACGGAGATCTTTGAGCGCCTCGCTTATTATGGCGCTTTCGCCTCCTTAGCCCTCTACCTCCAGGAAAAGCTCAATTTCTCCACTCAGCAGACCGGCACGCTCACCGGTATCTTCGGCGGCATGGTGTGGTTCCTCGCGATTTTCGGCGGAGCCGCGGCCGACCGTCTCGGCTTTCGCCGTGCCCTCTCGCTTGCTTACCTGATCCTCGCTGCGGCCTATTTCCTGATTGGCTCGATTGGAGCTTCCTGGCTTGCGCCCGTTCGCAATGCCATTCCGCTCGGTCTCTTTGTCGGCTGCATTTTGATGCTTCCCGCCCTCGGCGTCGCCCTTGTCAAACCGTCCGTCGTCGGTACCACCGCCCGCGCCTCCAGGGAAAACGTCCGCTCCATCGGCTATTCCATCTACTACACCATGGTGAACATCGGCGGCACCGCTGGCCCGTTCATTGCTTCCTGGGCCCACCGCCATCTCGGTGTCGAAAAAGTCTTTCGTGTTTCGGCACTGAGCGTCTTCGCGATGTTCTTCGTGGTGCTCCTGTTTTTCAAGGAGCCCAAGCGTCAAACCGGCGAACCCGCGCCCAGCATGGCGGCCATGCTGAAGAATTTCTTCACCGTGCTCGCCAACGCGCGCTTCATACTTTTTCTCTTGATCTTCACCGGCTATTGGGTCGTCTACTGGCAGCAGTTCATCTCGCTACCCGGTTACATTCACAACTACATCAGCCCCGGCGCCGACGTCGAGCTCATCTTGATTACCGCGCCGCTCGCCGTTATCTGCCTCACCCTCATCATTAACTACCTCATCCGCAAACTCCCGGCGTTTCAAGCCGTTATTCTCGGCACTCTCGTCACGGCTCTTTCCTGGTTTATTGTTTCCTTTTGGCCCACGGTCCCAGGTGCGGTTGTCTCCATCCTCGTCCTCGCTCTCGGCGAAATGATTCAGGCGCCGCGCTACTATGAATATATTTCGCGCCTCGCGCCTGCCGGACAACAAGGCACCTATATGGGATTTGCATTTCTCCCCATTGGCATCGGCTCGCTCATCGGCGGATGGTTCGGCGGCCGTGTCATGCACCAGTTCGGCGAAGTCCTGCACCAGCCACAGCGCGCCTGGTGGGTCATTTCCGGTGTTGGCATCCTGACCGCGCTCTTATTGTGGATCTATGACCGAATCATTAAGCCAGGAGAGGAAAAAACTGCAGGATCGGCGGAATGAAGGACGTGTTTCAGAAAATGCGCGCGCGTTCGAGATTGTGCCAGGTGCTTTTCGCCAGTCACTTGTTCAATTTACGAGGCGGCGAAGCGATGCCAGCGCCTGCCGCGCCAGCGAATAGCGCGGCTCGATTTCCAGCGCTTCCTGGAAGCTGCGCATCGCGTTGGCGTACATTTCCTTGCCCAGGTACGCACGTCCCAGGTTGTAATGCGGAAAGTGGCGCGGCTCGTAGCGCCGCGCTTCGACCGCGCGCTCCAGCCACGGAATCGCTTCATCGAAGCGATTCTGCTCGATCAGGTACGCGCCAATATCGTTGTAAGGATTGCCAAATTCCGGATCGAGCTCGATGGCCCGCTTGCATTCGGCGATCGCATCGTCAATGCGGCCTTGAAAATGATACGTCCAGCCCAGGAAAGTGTGAGCTTCAGCCGTGGGGTGCAACTCCAAGGAAGACTGATATAGCTCGACGGCGCGATCGTAGTCGCCTTCCATCTGCGCCTGGTACGCGTCCTGAAGCACTTCCCACGCCCGCGTGAGGGTCTCCATGCTCATAATTAAGATAGTTAGCACACGTTTTTGCCCGGGTCAAAAGTACGAACGGCCGGGCCGTGCATCACATGAACCTGTACTTTGTGCCGGGTATTAGAGTAGAAATACAGTCACCAAACGAAGAGAATGGAAGTGTTAGGGAGACTGATCGCTCGCAAAAACGAGGGGGTATCGTGAAACGGAATTATCTGATTCTTGGGATGGCAACTCTCGCTGTCGCCGGAGCCGTGCTCGCTCAGGATCCGCCGGCAAAAACCAGCGCGCCGAAAGCGACGAGCCACAAAACCTCCGCGGCATCCGCGGAAAATGGCAAAGCCGTCTTCGACCAGAAATGCGCCATCTGCCATTACGCGGATAAAGACACCAAGAAAATCGGTCCCGGCCTGAAAGGCATTTCCAAGCGCGGCACGTTCACCGTGAACGGGAACAAAGTGACGACGGAAGCCCTCACCACGTGGATTGAAAACGGCGACTCCCTCATGCCCGGAATGAAGGAAACCCTCGAGCCTCAACAAATTAAGGACGTCGTCGCGTACGTCAAGACGCTATAAAGGCGCCGTAGAAGAGAAAAGCCCCCGACAGTCTGATCACTCAGCCTGCCAGGGGCCAAAAAGCAAATCGTAAATCTACGACTACTTCAGTACTGCATCCTTGAACGCCTTCGACGGACGCAGACGGACTACGGTCTTCGCCTTGATCTTGATCGCTTCGCCGGTCTGCGGATTGCGGCCCATGCGCGCCTTGCGGTGCGCCTTGACGACGCGGCCGATGCCCGGGATTACGAACTTGCCCGCAGCGCCCTTGGCTTCCTTCACTGCGAGCTTGAAGAGCTCTTCAAAGAAGAGTGCGGCGGTTTTCTTCGGTGTGCCGAGTTTCTCGGCGATGTGCGACACGGTCTTGGTCTTGCTCATTGGCTTGGCTGCCATCTAGTCTGCTTATCCTCCTGATTTGTCTTTCCACTCCGATAAGATCGAAGCAGGCCGCGAGTCCACTTCCCCATGTTTTGCTGCGAAAAACCCGGGCCGTCACCGACTATAGCCAAGGAAAAAGGAGAACGCAAGTAAAAATCGCAAAAAAGGCTGGAAAAATGCGGCTTTTTTTGGAGGCGTGTGGAAATCGCCGCTGAAATTGCGGTTCGAACGAAGGCCGCTCAGCGAAGCGCCGTGCGATTCGAACGCGCTGGTCCCCAGAGCTCGCACCTAGAACGACAATCTGCTCAGAGACTGGCCAGATCGGCGTAGAAGTGCGCGATGGCCTTGATGCCGCCGAAGTAATTTTCCAGCGCGATATGCTCATCGGGAGCGTGCGCGTTTTCGTCGGGCAGACCGAAACCGATCAACACGCACGGCACTTTGAAAGTGTCATGCATCTGGGTGACAAAAGGAATGGAGCCACCCTCGCGAATGAACGAAGCTTTTTTGCCGAAGCCTTTTTCGAGCGCGGATTGGGCTTTCAGAAAAATCGGCGCGTGGAACGGAGCCACCCACGGTTTGCCCATGCTCAAAACATCAAATTTGCAGTGAACTGTTTTCGGCAGCAGCTTTCGAACGTGTTTTTCGACGAGCCTGGCGATCTTGTGCGGGTCTTGATTGGGAACAAGGCGCGTCGAAAATTTCGCATAGGCTTTCGCAGGGATGACGGTCTTCGCCCCTTCGCCCTGGTAGCCGCCCCAGATACCGTTCAATTCGAGCGTTGGCCGCGTCCATAGCCGCTCGACAATGGTAAAACCCTTTTCTCCAAAGTATCCTGGCGCGCCCACGGCCTTTTCAAAATCTTTTTTCCTCCAGGGCAGCGCGTTCAGCGATTTGCGCTCGGCTTTCGAAACGTTCGCCACCTGATCATAAAAACCGGGCACGTTGACGCGAAAATGCTTGTCGTGAAGTTTGGCGAAGAGCTCCGTCAGAATCGTAAGCGGATTCGGCACCGCGCCCCCGTAAACACCGGAGTGCAGATCGCGCGCCGGACCGGTCAGCTCAATCTGATAATAGTTCAGACCGCGCAATCCATAAGTGATGGAGGGCACGCCCTTGCCGAGCATGGAAGTATCGGAAACCACCAAGGCATCGGCTTTGAGTTTTTCCTTGTTTTTCTGGACGTAGTCCCAGAGGCTGACGCTGCCGACTTCTTCCTCCCCTTCGATCAAAATCTTAACGTTGATGGGAAGTTTGCCGTTCACTTTTTGGAGGGATTCGAGCGCCTTCAAATGGATGTGAACCTGGCCTTTGTCGTCTGCGGTGCCGCGGCCAAAAAGATTTCCGTCGCGTACGGTGGGTTCGAAGGCCGGAGAAGTCCACAATTCGAGCGGCTCGGCGGGCTGCACGTCATAGTGCCCGTAAAAAAGAATCGTCGGTTTACCGGGGGCTTCGAGAGATTCCGCGTACACCAGCGGGTGCAGGTTCGTGGGAACGATTTCAACCGTCTTAAACCCCGCAGCGCGGATGTTGTCAGCCACCCAGCGTGCACCGCGCTCGATATCCGGTTTGTGTTCGCTCTTGGCGCTGACACTGGGAATGCGCAGAAACTCGCACAGCTCCGCCAGATGTTGGTCGCGGCGACTTTCGATAAGCTCAGCAAGATTCATAAGGGCCCTTTGGGGACGAAAAAGTCCTTTCGAATAGGAATACGCAAAACGTGTACGAAAGTTTGCGGCCGCGGAAAGAAGGGCCCCACGATGGATGACCTGCCGCCGCTAGTCATTATTCTATGACTGGCTCATCGTCCAGTACAAGCGCACCCCGCACGGTTGTTGCATGATGAAAGGGTCGGCCTCAGAAGAAGGGGAAAGGTGGGATCCACGGCTCAGACTTGGAAGACTTATCCGCCCGGCCGCGTGATGGAATTCCACGCTGTAGCTGCAAGGCACCGGCTTAGTTCCCGAGTGGCCGGCCAGCAGGCAATTTGCCCCGATTAATCAATACAAGCGCGTTTATCGGGAGCAATGTGCCAACCCGGAGGCATTACTTCCGGTTTGCTCGTCACTCGGGAACAGTCGGCAGTAATGTCCACAAATAAAACTTGCGGACTGTGCGTGTACATGCGTGCGGCTGAGGGCTTCAGAAGTCCTACACGTTTATGCGAGCTTGTTCTAAGGAAGGGTTGGCGGTCACTTGCGCGAAGGACTACTCGTATCTCAAGGCGACCATAGGATCCACGCGCATTGCGCGGCGCGCCGGGAGGTAGCAAGCCGCGAGTACAACGAAAGCGAGCAGGATTGCGACACCCGCGAATGTCGCGGGGTCCGTCGGTTTCACCTCGAAAAGCAGACTGGCCATCAGGCGAGTCAGCGCCAGCGCTCCTGCAATCCCGGAGGCGATGCCGAAGAGCGCGATTTTCGCTCCATCTCTCATAACGAGGCGCAGCACGTCGCGTCGCTGCGCCCCCAGCGCTGTCCGTATGCCGATCTCATGCGTTCGCTGGTTCGCGGCATAAGCCATCGCGCCGTAAATTCCCACCGCAGCCAAGATCAACGCGAGCGCCGCGAACAGTCCGAGGAGCAACATGTTGAAACGTTGCTGGGCAACCGACACCGCTATGAGCTCGTCCATAGGGCGCACGTCGTCCACCGGAATCTGCGCGTCCAAGCTCCAGATCTGCTTCTTCACTTCTGCAACGAGCCCAGGAGACGCATCCCGAGCCCGGATGGCGAGCGTCATAAATCGTCTCCAGCGCTCGTCGTTCTGCGAAAAAGGGGTATACACAGCGGGATCCGTCGGTTGATTCAATCCTGAGTGTTTCACGTCGGCCATCACGCCGATGACGGTCATCCATCGCGGCGGTCCTACGTCGCCCGCCCAGCAGATGCGCACGCCGATTGGGTCTTTATGCGGGAAGAATTCCCGCACGATTTCTTCGTTCACAATGGCGACGAGTGGCTGCCCTTCGCGGTCCAACGGGGTGAACTTGCGACCTGCGCGCAGCGGAATCTGCATCACGTGGAAGTAATCGCCCATCACGGAAAGGGTTTGCACTAGCGGCTCACCTCCCACCGCGACCGGCGGGCGTCCGTCGATGACCAAACGGTGGCCTACATAATTGCCGCCGAGGGGTATGTCACTCACCATCGCCACTTGCACGCCCGGCACAGTATCCAAGCGCGTGAGCAACTCGCGGCGGAACTGGGTTTGTTTAGGGATTTCTCCGTACCGCGTCTCAGGCAATTGGAGATACATCGTTATTACGCCCGAAGAATTGAAACCGGGGTTGACCGAGCGCAGGCGTGAGAAGCCTTTGATCAACAAGCCGGCACCGACGAGCAGCACCAAAGCAAGGGCCAGCTCGGATGTGACCAGAACTTGCCGCACGGTATGCCCCATCGTGCTCGCCGTTGTGCTCCGCCCGCTCTCTTTCAGGGCTTGGGCAACGTCCGGGCCAGCCGAGATCCATACCGGCGCCATTCCGAAGGCGATGCCGGTCAGCAACGAGACCACGAGGGCGAACAGCAGCACTCGTGCATCCATGTGAATCCCGCTCAGCCGCGCCAGATTCTCCGGCCTCATGGCCAGGAGCACGCTCGTACCCAACTGCGCCAACAGCAAGCCGGTCGCACCGCCGAGGACCGACAACAGTACGCTCTCAGTCAGCGTTTTCCGGATCAGCCGGCCGCGTCCCGCGCCCAGCGCCGCCCGGATCACCAATTCCTGGTGCCCCGCAAACGCGCGCACCATCAGCAAGCTCGCGAAATTCGCGCACGCAATCAGCAGCACGAGGCCTACAGCTCCGAAGAGCACCAGCAATGCCGACCGCACGTCTCCTACGAGCCATTCCTGCAGCGGAACTAATTGGCTCTTCCGTTCTTTTTCTTCGGCCGGATACTGCTCCGCGAGCCGGCGGTCGATCGCGGCCATATCGGCCTGCGCCTGTGCGAGCGTGACGCCCGCTTTCAATCGCCAGTAGGTATGCATGAAGTGCAGATCGCGCTCCGCACCCGCCCCCGGGTCGCGGACCATGAGTGAAACGAAAACGTCGGCATGCTCCGCTGGCAGAGCAAAACTCGCGGGCATTACGCCGATCACCGTATAAGAGTTTCCGCCCAGCTGAATCGTGTTGCCCACCGCATATGGATCGCTGCCAAGGTAGTCTTGCCAGAAATGATTGCTGACCATGGCGAAACGCGGCCCGCCTTGCACATCTTCCCCGGGTGAAATGATCCGACCCAGCATCGGCTGCACGCCTAGCGTTTCGAGAAACCCCGCATCGATGAGCCCGACACGGACTTGCACAGGTTCGGTTGCGCCTATGTAGTCCATCTTCTCGACGTTGATTCCGCCGCCCTGTGAGAATGCGCGCGTCTGTCTCTGGATATCCATCACGTTCGGGAGCGAATCGTGTTCCTTGATGACGACGAGTTGCTTCGGATCCTTGTAGGGAAGCGGAGTGAGCAACACTCCATTGATCACACTGAATATCGCGGTGTTTGCGCCGATGCCGAGAGCGAGTGTGAGGATGGTGACAGCCGTGAAGCCTGGGGACTTGCGCAACATGCGCGCGCCGTAACGAACATCCTGCGCCAAGTTCTCGAACCATTCCCAGCCCCACGCGATGCGGCTTTCTTCCTTCAGGTACGTTGCGTTGCCAAACCGGCGCCGAGCAGCGGCCCGAGCCTCGTTTGCAGTCATGCCGGACTCGAACTGTTCCTCTTGCCGCAATTCCAAATGCAGGCGCACTTCCTCTTCGAGGTCGGCATCAAATTGTCGGCGATGCATCAGCATGCTGAGGCGTCTTGCCAATTCGCGCAGCCAGTCCATAAAGGAGTTCCTTTCAGACAGCCTCGATCACACGCGTGATCGCGCCAATGACGCGTTCGAACTGCGACATCTCGACGGTCAATTGTTTGCGGCCTGCTGCAGTCAGCTTGTAGTAACGAGCGCGGCGGTTGCCAGCCGTCGTGCCCCACTCCGCGGTCACCCATCCCTTGATGAGCATCCGCTGCAACGCGGGGTACAACGAGCCTTCTTCGACTTGCAGAACGTCATCCGATATCCGCTGAATGGAATTGGCAATCTCATACCCATGCATTTCGCCGGAGCGCGCCAACGTTCTCAAAATCAGCAGATAGAGCGTTCCCGGAGGAATTTCGTTTCGATGCAAGGCATCACCTCTGACATAGTCAGACTATGGCAGAGCCGAATTACATGTCAAGGCAAATGGTTGGTCACAGCTGGCGCGTTTCCCGATATTAATCGGAGAGAGGAACCGGGGCAGTGTTCTCTGGCCGCCGAGCAACGCGTTCTCTCCAACCTGGCTTATCGAGTGAATATTTGCCCATAAGATGCGCGGGTTCATCATCATTTGCTCGATTGCAGTGCATGCAGAGCCGCGCGGCTCTGTGCAACCGGTGGCGGAACATCACCCTTCAACATCAGCCACAGAATGCGGTTATAGAGCTGATCGTCCACGCGATCGGGAGCGCTGAGATCCAGACTCTCCGACAAGCGTGCGGCTGCAGTATTCTGCGGATTTTTTTCATTCAAGTCTTGCGTGGGAATGATTGGATCGTAAGGCGTCAGGTCGGGCGCCGGTGCGAAGATGTCCACCAGGGATCGGCTGAAGTAATCGAACTTGGAGAGCCGACCCATGCCGAGGATGTCCTCGATCGCCGCGATCACGTCCGTCGTGTTGATGAAGCGATGCACCGTGCCCGACCGGTTGTAGGCCGAGATGGCATAGAACGGCGCGCGGTGAGAATCGGTGTGGTCGGGCCCCGCCTGCGCGTCGTCTTCAACGACGAAGATCACCGTGTCCTTCCAATACGGGCTATGCGAGAGCGCCTGCACGATCCGCCCAAGTGCGAGGTCGTTGTCGGCCATGCACGCGCGCGGCGCGCATTTGCCCGGACGCCCGGCGGCAAGGTGGTCCATCGGCAGCCACATGATTTCGAGCTGTGGCATGTTGCCGTCGTGAACGTAGCGCTGGAGTTCGGCGATCCAAACATCAGCGCGCTTTTGATCCTGCGTAACGAAATCCATCGGGACGTAGTCAGGATTCACGTCGGCGCCCAAGCCGCGTTGCGTCACCGGCCAGCCGGGATTCCCCTTGACCATTTCGCCGTAGTCGCGGAAAGTGATGCCCTCTCGGATTGCGAGTGTCCAGAGGAAGCCGCGTTCCGGCTCGTCGCTCTCTTCGCCATCCATGTCGGCCCGCTTGCCTGCGTAACCGGAGGGCACCATCTTCTCACCGTAGTTCGTGACGTAAGCGGCGGTGGACCAGATGTGTCCTTGCGAACTGACCTCGGCATTCACGAAAAAACGATCGAACAGGCCGAAGCGCCGCGCGAGCGCGTGGTGATTTGGGGTGATGGTGATGTCGGGGAAATAGACGAGGCTCGCGTCACCGTCGCCTTCTTTCATGTCTCCGAGTACCTGATCATAGGTGCGATTCTCTTTGATGATGTAGACGACGTGGCGGAACGGCGGATAACGCCGCGCCGCGGGCTTATGCTGCCAGTTATTAGCGGCGACGACGCGCTCGGTGAAGCTAGCCAGTAGCGGCGGCGGGAGTGAAGCGGAGAGCACGCGCAGTGTGCCATTCAACTGTCCGAGTGCGTATGCTGTCGGTTTCTCGTTCGGCCAGTTCGTGAGCGGTACGGGGCCGTCGGGGTTGGCCTGGGTGCCGTGTCCTTTCCCGGAGAGGGCGAGGAGTTGGCCACCTACTTCGGCGATCGCAGTGGGATACCAGTCGGTCGGAACGCGCCCGAGCAACTTGCCGGTAGTCACATCGAAGACTGCGACGGCGTTGTTGTCGGCTTCTGCTATCAGCAGACGCTTGCCATCGGAGGTAAGTGCGACGGCGTTGGGTGTGCTGCCCTCGGGCGGGGCACCAGGCGCGGCATCGTGCAGATAGCGCGCGACCTTCCGCTGCTTCGTGTCGACGACGGCCACACGGTCGCTACCCGCGAGCGTGACGTACATACTCGTTCCACTGACCGCCAGCGCCGACGGATGCGGACCGACCTCGATCCGTCCGAGATAGGCGAGCGTTCCGTCTGCCAAAACGCGGAACTGCGACAGCGTGCTGCCGCCCCAAGCCGAAACGAACACTTGACCTTCCGCCGTGAGCACGACGCCATAGGGATAATGGTCTGTAGAAAACCGTTGCTTGATCTCGCCGGTCGCAGCGTTCACCACTGCGAGCCGATCGCCGACGTCCTCGGCGACATAAAGGAATTTTCCGTTGGACGAAAACGCCAGTCCCGCCGGATAGCTTGTGCCGGTGGCATCCGCCGTTTTTGTTTTCGCCAGTTCGAACTTGTTCTCGAGAGTGGCGGCGCCGTCTTTCCATGTGTAGACGAAGATTGTGTCCGTGTTGCCGCCGGAGACACAGAGGTGATGGCCATCGGGCGAGAAGGCGGCGCCGTAGAATGCGCCATCCTGGAGCAGCTTCTGCGTGACTTTCCGCGTCTTCAGATCGACGACCTGAACGCCCTGCTCGCGCCAGCCGCTGAGCACGACCACGGCTCCGTCCTTTTCAGGCGTGAGTACGAGATTGATCGGCAAGCTACCGAGGTCAACCGCTTCGCCGGCGGGATCGAGACTCACACCAGTCGGCAGCGGCGAAGTGAAGAGCGGCTTCCTTTGGGCGGACACCGGCGTGTACAGCAGTGCAGAAAGCAAGAGAACGAGCCGACAGATTCGGAGCGAAAACATACAGGCGTTCCTCACAGACTCGGCAAAACAAAATGACAAGATCGCGGATATTCCCGCGTCCATCAGGCTGGAGCTTGCATATCTTACCGAATCGGCCCATTGTGCGATGCCATTGTTTCCCCGATCGGTAAAACCAGATGAAGATGGCTGCCGAGCCAATAATGGGAACAGAACAACTACTGCGACCTTACGGCAATGGAGTGCTCAGAGGCCTACTCTTGACAGGAAGGATTACCTAAGTAAAATTGGCAGTTGCTAAGGGAGAGTGCAGTAAGTCCTTGGCTCCCCACCTTGGCCTTCCAGCAAATCACTTTCTGAACTCAGAGGTGGAATCGATGTGGACGAGAAATCGCGTGAATCGATTTCCTATCGTCACCGATGCCGCCAGCCCACATCTGTCTCTGCGCTCCAGCAGCCGAAGACGCTCGAAGTTAGGCGAGAACCACACGATCGTAACGGCAAAAGACTACATTTTCGCGGAATGCCACCTGAGGTAAACAGGTACTAGCAGTTAGCGCTTTTTCAACAGCAATTGAAATTTCAAGGGAGGGTTTATGGCAACTTCGAAAGTCGCGATAGCACCAATGAAGGCGGCGCAGATTCCTAAACCGGGAGCCGATTTCGAGATTGTCGAGCGCGAGATTCCCAAGCCGGGTGCGGGAGAAGTGCGCATCAAGGTGCAGGCCTGTGGCGTCTGCCACAGCGACATGTTCACTAAAGAAGGCCTGTGGCCGGGCATCCAATACCCACGCGTGCCGGGACACGAAGTCGCTGGCATTATCGATGAGCTGGGCGCCGGTGTGTCCGGATGGAAACAGGGACAGCGCGCGGGAGTTGGCTGGCACGGCGGACACGACAATACGTGTCTCCAGTGCCGGCGCGGGGATTTTGGCAATTGCCAGAATATGAAAATAGCGGGCATCAGCTATGACGGCGGATACCAGCAATACATGGTAGCTCCCATGGAGGCGCTGACGGCGATACCGGAAAGTCTAAGCGACGTCGACGCCGCGCCACTGCTCTGCGCCGGAATCACGACATACAACGCGCTGCGGCACAGCGGTACGATGCCCGGCGACCTCGTTGCCGTGCTGGGTATCGGCGGTCTGGGTCACCTGGGAATTCAATTCGCGAACAAGTTTGGTTATAAGGTCGCGGCCGTCGGGCGCGGGTCGGAAAGCGCTGCGCTTGCAAAAAAACTCGGCGCGAGCATGTACATCGATAACAAAGCGACGAACGCAGCCCAGGAATTGCAAAAACTGGGCGGCGCAAAGGTCATCCTGGCGACAGCTCCAAGCTCCAAAGCGATGTCCGAGGTGTTTGACGGCCTGGGGCCGAACGGCGAGCTCATTGTCGTGGGCGCGGACATGGAGCCCCTCGCGGTCACTCCGGCACAATTAATCAATGGCCGCCGAACGATTCAAGGGTGGGCCACGGGAACACCAGCGGATGCCGAGGACACGCTGCGTTTCGCCGAACTAACCGGCGTGCGCCCGATGATTGAAACCTATCCGCTCGAAAAAGCTGCCGAGGCTTACGCGCGCATGATGAGCGGAAACGCCCAGTTTCGCGTCGTTCTGACGATGTGAAGGGGACCAACATCGCAACCCACTGAATAACTTTCCGACCCCCATCACCTTACTGCGCCAAAGTATCGGGGTTCGGACACAGCGGCTGGCCTGGCACATACGCGAGGTCACTACGAGAACGCCAGGCCACTGACTATTGAGCGTAAACTAGCGACGCAGAACCGACGAATGGAGGGTTTCCTATGCGATCTGACCTGGTTCCAGGGGCTATCTTCCCCGACTATGAGCTTTCCGACCACATCGCGAAGCGCCGCAAACTCTCCGAATTGCAAGGACAACATCCTATGGTTCTCGTCCTCAGCCGCGGAGGTTTTTGCCCGAAGGACCGCCGCCAGGCTGAGCTGCTTGTTCAACTCCATCGTGAACTCGAGGTTGCCTATTGTCGGCTTGTCACCATCAGCACCGACAATATCACCGAGACAAATGAATATCGCAGCGGAGTTGGCGCCCACTAGCCTTTTCTCTCCGACGCGGGGCGTACGGTCCAAAAAGATCTCGACATCGCCGAATACACCGATCCACTCCACAATCCCATGATCCCTCATGTGATTGTCCTCGAGCCCGGCCTTGTCATTTATAAGATTTACAACGGCTATTGGTTCTTCGGCCGTCCCACTCTGGAAGATCTCCGCCAGGACCTGCGTGCCGTTACGAAGAAATGCCGGCCGGACTGGGACATCACCACGCCCGAACTCAAAGCGGCGTGGCAGGAAGGCCGCAAGGAACTCTTCTATCCCTACGGCAAAACCTACATCCAAATTCTCGATGAACAAGTTTAGGAGCGGTATCAGCTTCAGGTACACGCCGCCGTCGCGGTCAACCGCAAGGTTGCGGATGGGGAACACCTGTACGGAGGGACAGATTGACGCCGCTAGTCATTATTCTATGACTGGCCCATCGTCAAGTACAAGCGCACGGGGCGTCGAATGTTCTTCAGTTTGGCGATGACAGACAGGGCAAACGAAGCCACAGGACCTGCGGCCCCGATTCGAGGACGCGGCCAGCAGCGCAACGAGTTGGGTTCAATGCGGCTGTACTTCGACCGGATCGGGGAGGTGCACAGTTCCAAGCATCAGATTACCTACGATCAGATTCTGTCCGTGTTGGACATATCGGGCGAGGGCGCCGGGTTGTAACCACTCAAACCCCCAGGCATCTTCCACGGCGACGATCGTGTAGGACCCGGGAATCACTCCCTGCAAGAGGAAGGTCCCATCAAAGTCGCTTTGATCCCTGCGAAACAATTCAATATGTGCTTCCGGATTTTTCGGCACCAGAGCAACCATGATGCCGGCGAGTGGTCTATCCTTCTTTTTCACTATTCCCTCAATATTGACAATGCCCACGGCCAGAGAAGCTGTAAGTTCAAGCGCGGTTCCAGGCGTAATGGTTACGTCATGACCAGGGGAGTCGCTTGACGGTGAAGTGGTTCGCACAACGGAAAGTTGTTTCGTCGCGGAGAGGATGAGAATCGCATACTTTCCCGGGGCCAGATCTTCGAATGCGACCTGCCCAGAGGAATCTCCTCGCCGGAAGCCCACGAACCGCCGCCCGGAATCCTGCAGGCCGACGGTATATTGCTTTGGAAGCGTTTCATCACCTGGCAATCTGAAGGACAACTTCAGAGAGCCAAGCGGCTCGCCGCGAGTATCGTTCAGATCCTGCCCGTCGCGGGTAATGTCGAGGTCTGTGGATTGCTCGAGTTGGCCTGAGCCCGAGTTTTTTATTCTGGTGGTGTAGCGCCCCGGTGGAATACCAAACAACTCATACAAGCCCGGCGCCACCTGGCGGGTGCCTTCCGGCTGTACTAACTCCGGAGAGTCGAAGACGGACTTTTGCAAGGTCGGCACGGTGAATTGATTCTGCGGGTCGGGGCCATTCTCAGGGATTCGAAAAAAGATGTGTAATGCGGGTACCGGATTGAGATGTATGTCAATTTGGAGACGATCACCGCCGTTCAATTCGATGCGAGTGGCACGGTCCGCTTCGGTCGCGCCATCGTAAAAAGTAACGGGGTAAGCCACATCAAGTGCGGGATCTAGAGCAGTGACCGAATGAACCGCGTACCAAGGTTTAGTGGCGACGGAAAGATAATAGTTGCCGGGCCGCAAAAGAGCGATATCGTAAAAACCCCGATCATCACTTATGGAGAAAGCCATACGGACGATACGGCTGCCTCCCCCTGTATGCCGTTCCTGGAATAGATAAATGTTCGCGTTACGGACCGGATCGCCAAATTCATCAAACACGTGGCCCGTGATTATTGCCATTGGTGTCAAACGAAGCAGCAGATTTTCGGTCGAGAAGTCCGGTCCGGTAACGATTGCCGTGGAGAATTGTTCATGTTGTTCGTAGGCAGCGGAAATGAAACCGCGTTTCGCCCCCTGCAAGGTATATTTTCCAGCCGCTAGTTGCGAAAACTCGAAGTGGCCGTCTTCGGAGGTGACGATCGAAGTAAACTTTCCGGGATCCTTGGCGCGTGCTATGGAGATACGGGCCTGCGCGAGAGGCGTGCCAGTATTGGCATTCACGACCGTTCCCGCGATCTTGAACGATTGCCCGGGTTGGGAATCTGTTCGCGTCTCAGGATTCCGATTCTGCGTAGCAAGCCCGATGCCGGGATGCAGAAACGCGAGACCACACATGAAGAAGATCAGGCGGAAAATGTGCGGAATGAAAATCATCGCGGATTGCTCCCGGGAACTACGGTTAAATGCAGATGCACTTTGTCGCCGGGTTCGACATGGATAACTTGTCCCTTGGACTCAAGCTTGTGCACCGTTTCCGTGTTGGAGTATTCAAGATCGTTCTGAGCGCGATCAAAAGCGAGAACAAGATAGGAACCCGGCGGCAACTGCCAGTGTGAAAATGTTCCCTCGGAATTGCTATTCGATTGGCGAAATTGCGCACTGCTCCCTGCGACAGGCAAAAAATAGATATAACACGAAGGCCGGGAGCCATGGCTTTGCGGTGGCCGTGGGTCTTCACTTGGTTCGTTCTCGACGGTGCCATCCACAGAGGCTCCATCATCGCGCAAAGTGACCTGAAGCGCGGAAGCCGCGCCGCCCATTCCGACTATCAGTGGTTCATGCAAAACGTCCGTCCCACCGGAGAGGGCGCTGGCAGCGTAACCGACGCCAGAGTTTATCTCCACGCGGTAACGGCCCGGAGAAACATTTTGGATGATCACCGCATGGTCCCGAGTGCCCTGTATCGGCTCCGATGAACGGGCACGCGACAAACCAAATTCCTCGATCGGCGTGAGTATGACCTGAAGGTTTACCTGCCGGATCGCTTCAATGTTCGACGAACCGGGCGAAGTTTCGCTCGTTCCTTCCACAAAAACGCTCTGCGCGGATTCGAATTCTTCCCTCACGTTCACGAGCAACGAGGCGTTCGGAATCAGGTTAAAGGCGGGTCCATCCAGCGGCGCGCCGCGCACTGAGAAATTCAGAATTCCCGCTGAACCCGGCTGGCCCTGGGTCTCCGCCTGCAGCGTGTAACTACCGTCTGGAAGACTGCCCTGAATCAGCTGCTCCGCGGAATCATATCCAAGAGAATAGCCGGGGCCGGGATGCCCAAGCGGATAGACGCGGATGTTAGTCAATTGACCCAAAGCCGGATTCGCAACTGGAATCTTGACGGGGTAATACTGGCGGCGAGCTGGAGAGACATTGGCCTGAAACGTTGCGCCTGCGGCAAGCTGAATCGCGCCGGCTGCCGCGAAATCCGAAACTCCGGGGAAAAAAACAGGCGGGTAACCAAAGAGCTGTCCGCCGGGAATTGCGGTCAGCGGATCCCGATCGAGTTGCTCTTCGGTCACGAGCTTGTAGGTGCCAGCCGCAAGATCGAAGAAACGAAACTCGCCGTCGGTCCAAGTGGTAACCGCGCGCACTGAATTCCAATGTTCCCGCCCGCCACTGATATCGCGGCGGTAAAGCTGCAAATCGAAACGGAGGTAGCCTTCCAAGCCCGGGATGCTGACATGACCGATGATCAAAGATTCTGGATCCAGGTAGATGGTAAGTGCCGGCGAATCAGAACCGGTGCGGGCATCGTAGGGAGTGCCCGGGTCTTGCAGAAAACCTGGTTTGCGCGCCAGGAATTCTGTCGGCAGAAAATATGGCGAGGAGGGAATATTCTGAGGGCCAATCGCACCAGCATTGGTCGCGGCCTTCAGATTCTGTGCGGGTTCGGGCTTTCGAGGCAAGAACTTAAACTCGAAGTGGCCAATGCTGTCCGTCATCGTGGCGTATTGCTGGTCCTGGGAATACACGAGGGCGCGGGCGATCGGTTCGTGTGTAAGACGATTCAGGACTGTGCCGCGAACCGAAGATGGACCCTTCTCTGGAGTAGCAGACTGCTGATTCGACTGTGCAATCGCAAAGCTGGTGGGCATAAGCCACAGGAGCAGGATTGCCGAGGCAAGGGCGCGGAGCCAAAAAATCGGCTGCGGGAGCGCACACACGGGTGAACGACTAGCGAACCAAGCCATAGCCTCTGGGCCTACCGTTAGCGATTATTACACTTCAATAGATATTCTTCACGACCTATCAGCGATGAAGATGCGGAGCGGCGGTCCGGTGTCTTTGGCCACCGGCAAATCTATTGCTGCCTGAAACTTCTCGCCATCGCGTACGAAACGCTCATTGGGCAGTAGCGGGCTTGCCCAGGGCATGGCCGCCGAGCGGGCACACGAGGGTCAGTTGATTCTTTCGCGGGTTCAGAGGGCGAAGTTGCGGATGGGGAACACCTGTACGGAGGGACAGATTGACGGTGTAGCGGGGGCCCTTGAAGATGGGGCTATGAGCGAAATCACTGCAGCCTCTCCCCGGCGGAGCTCTCGCGTCTTCCACAAAATGCGCATTCTGGCGCAAGGCCGCGCGCACAACGGCAAAAAGTTCCGCGAGACTTGCGAAACCGTGGTGGTCAACGGCCATGGTGGCTTGCTATTCCTGCAGCACGAGATTGACGCGGGCGAAATGCTGGTGATTACTAACCCATTGACGCTGGAAGAACAAGAATGCCGCGTGGTCTACCTGGGTGAACCGGTGGACAAAGGTCAGCGCGTGGGAGTGGAATTTCTTACGCCTGCGCCGCATTTCTGGGGCCTGGAATTCAACGATTCGCCGGCGGAAAACTCTTCAGCCACTCACTGAAACGGGCGGCGCTGCGGCCCGGACAGGCGCCTGGCTCCTGCGCTTCGAAATCCAGCTTCCCAATCTCCACAACAGAAGAATAGCGACGAGCGCGCCGTAGAATAGTGGCTTGCGGACGTCGGATTTTACCAGCCAATAATAATGTATGACGCCGAGCACAGCGGAGACATAAATGGCGCGATGAAGTATCTGCCAGCGCTTTCCGCCGAGGCGGCGAATCCATCCCGTCGTGGAAGTAATCGCCAGCGGGATGAGCAAGACGAAAGCCGTGAAGCCAACGGCGATATAGCGGCGCTTGGCGACATCCTTCAGCATGGCGGAAAAGTCGAAAGATTGATCGGGGCCGATGTAAGTGAGGAAATGCAGGCACGCGTAAAAAAAGGCAAAGAGACCGAGCATGCGCCGGAAACGGATGAGATCGGGCTGCTTGAATAGTTTGCGGAGCGGGGTGATGGCCAGCGTGAAAATAAGAAAGCGTAGAATCCAGTCGCCCGTGGCGTGCTGGAGGAATTCGACAGGATTGGCGCCCAGCCGGTTGTGCAGGGCGCGATCGAGCAATTCGAAAAACGGGACGAGGCAAAGCAGAAATACGAGGACTTTGGTCCATTTGCCGGTGAGGATTCTTCGCACGCGAAGGACTCGCTCAGTAATTTTTCTTCAGGTCCATGCCGGTATACAAGCTGGCAACCTGATCGCCATAACCGTTAAACATGAGCGTGGGGCGCTTGAAGATTTCGCCCAGGCGGCGTTCCTTCGACTGCGTCCAGCGCGGGTGGTCGACATTGGGATTCACATTGGAGTAAAAGCCGTACTCATTGGGAGCGAGGCGATTCCAGGTAGTCGGCGGCATTTTCTCCTGGAAGCGGATTTTCACGATGGACTTGACGCTCTTGAAACCGTATTTCCACGGGAGGATCATGCGTACGGGAGCGCCATCCTGGTTGGCAAGCGTCTCGCCGTACATGCCGACGCAGAGAAGCGCGAGGGGATTCATGGCTTCATCGAGGCGCAGGCCTTCAACGTACGGAAAATCGATGCCTGCGTATTTCGCCTGGGGCATTTGCCGGGGGTCGAAGTAGCTTTCGAACGCGACAAACTTGGCTTTCGGCCCGGGTTCCACAAGGTTGATGATGTTGCTGAACGAAAATCCAATCCACGGCACGACGATGGACCAGGCTTCGACGCAGCGGTGACGGTAGATGCGTTCTTCGAGCGGCGCGACCTTGAGGATTTCGTCCATGGTGAACTTGCGTGGTCTTGCGACTTCGCCCTCCACGGAGACGGTCCACGGTGAAGTCTTGAAATTTTGCGAGTTCTTAGCGGGGTCGCTCTTGTCCGTGCCGAATTCGTAGAAGTTGTTGTAGTGGGTCACATCTTCAAAAGAGTTCTGCTTTTCGGTGGTGCTGTAGGGGCTTTTCACCAAACTGGTCAATTTCGTCGCGGCGAATGCGATATCCGAAGGCAACGCCAGTTCGAACAAACCTTTCCCCGCGACTGCCGCGGCGCCGGCAATCCCCATGGCCTGGAGGAACTTCCGCCGGTCCAGGTACACGCACCTGGGCGTCACGTCGGCGTAGGTCAAATCTGGGGCTTTGCGGATCAACATCTCTTTCCTCCGAAGGTTCCGTGACGGCTCAGCTTCTCTTTTATCTTACGTAAGTCTAATTGGATTGGATGCAGGAAGTTAACCGAACGAGCTTTCTGCCCTCTCGCAGTAAGAGTCTTCGCATGCGGAAAGGTTACAGACAGGGTCGCGGTGGCAGGTGAGATCAACAACCAGGCTGGTGGCCTCGGAATGATTCGGGGGCGGTTTGGTTTCCCCACCGAGTATGTCAATATCCGAAGCCCCTTAACCAAGGGAACAAGAGAATAGACATGACAGCTCCCGTGGCGAGACGTGTGAGATAGATTCTTCAAGAGGATGGACAGGAGAACCGATGACCAGTGTGACCGTGAACAGCCCAACAGCCAGAAACAACGTAGCAGCCTCCTACGGCGGCGCGTTGGCGATCGTCACGACGCTGTTTTTCATGTGGGGCTCGCTGACATCGTTAAATGATGTGCTGATTCCCCATTTCCAACATGTTTTCCATCTCAAGCTCGCGGTGAGCATGCTGGTTCAGACGGCATTTTTCTCGGCATACTTCGTGTTCTCGATCCCCTCCGCCAAAATCATCGACTGGATGGGTTATCAGAAAGCAATGGTGGCCGGTCTTCTGACCATGGGTGCTGGGGCATTCCTGTTTGTTCCGGCGGCGAGAATCCCTTCGTTCGGACTCTTCCTGACGGCGCTCATCGTGCTTGCAGCTGGAATAACGATTCTTCAAGTAGCCGCAAATCCCTACGTAACGGTTCTCGGCAAGCCGGAAACCGCCTCAAGCCGTCTGAACCTGACGCAGGCGTTCAACTCGTTGGGAACTACGATTGCTCCCTGGATCGGTGGCCTGTTTATTTTGAAATCCGCTGCTGCCGCCGTTACGGAAGACCCGGCGCAGCAGGCCGCCTCTGTTATCAAGCCGTATGTTGGACTGGGCATCGCGCTGGCTCTACTGGCGGTGGTGATTGGAAGCTTTAAGCTTCCCAAGATTACATCGGCCGCCCACTCTCTCGGCGAAAAGGTGAACGACTCCATTTGGAAGCACCCCAATCTCAGCTTCGGCGCGATCGCGATATTCCTTTACGTCGGCGGGGAAGTCGCCATTGGAAGCTCCATCGCAAATTACCTCGCTTTGGACAACATCGGCCACCTCGTATCAAGTACCAGCATTCCAGACACCGCGCTTCGCTATCAGGAAGCATTGCGGGCTGCGGCCAAATACATTTCACTCTATTGGGGAGGCGCAATGATTGGCCGCTTCATCGGATCGGCCGTCCTCCAGAAGATAAAAACCAGACCGGTGCTCTCGTTCTGCGCGGTGATGGCGGCACTCCTCGTAACGGTCTCCGTTCTAAGCAATGGCCCATTGGCCATGTGGTCCATTCTCTTGGTCGGCTTGTTCAATTCGATCATGTTCCCGAGCATCTTCACACTGGGTGTTGCGGAACTTGGCCCCCTGACGGGCGACGGCTCCGGAGTCCTGATCATGGCCATCGTCGGGGGCGCGGCGATCCCGTGGGCGGTCGGAAAGATCGGTGATCTTATCAATGCAAAATCTTACGGCGGCGCAATCTGGGGTCAGGGGCTTCACTATGCCTTGATCGTGCCTGCCATCTGCTATCTTTACATTTTATTTTTCGCGCTTAGTGGTTCGAAGCCTAACAGCGAGCGGTACGCCAAGTCCTAGCCAATTTCTGTTTTCTGGATTTGCCCGGTTTTGCTTATTTTGCGTCAATTGTAGTGCCAATTTGGTGACAGTAGTGGCTCAGTCCCTTCGCAAACTTGAGTGCCACAAACTCAGGCCACACGCCATTTGCACCGAAGGCATCGAACGGCCTCCTCGGGCGAGCGGCCCTTCCCAGGGGATGCTTGAACAAAATTCAGCCAATTCAGCCATTATTAATGTTGCGGTGCAGTGCTTAGGTCATTCGCGGTGCCAGACATCGACAAGGCACAAATCCAACCGCTACTCAACGCCAGACAGGTTGCGTGCACTCGATTGGCTTACTCTTTGACGCCGCCGCCTGGGTCCAAGGTCTTGTCGCCCACCCTTACGGTGTAGTTGTATATCTTCGGCCCTGGCAGGACACTGCGCTTTGCAAGACCGGAAACGGGAGCATCACTGCTGAATTGGGACTCGTAGAACGGCGAGCCGTTTTTCTCGAAGTCCACGGTGAAGCAAGGCCGATCCTTGGTGTGATCGTGCTTCTGAGCGCAGACCCACCTCACCTCTTCGTTCTTGCTCTTGCTGACTTGAAAATAAGGCGGAAATACCTCGATGCTCTCTTTACTATCCAGCCCAACATTGACGATAACCTCTCGACTGACTTCCTCTCGACTGACTTGACCGAGTACTGGGGTAGACATTTTGTACCTCCTCCTCGTAAAAAGATGACGTTATTTCTCGCGGAGCAATTCCTTAGATCGCGGATTTGCCCACAATGAATCAAAGTTTGGGTAGTCTTGTATGCGCGCCTGGGAATACCCTGCAGTCTGTGCCTTCTTCAACCAAGCGATAGCCTCATCTGACTGACCGATCTGGTTGTAAACCAACGCGGCTTGAAAGAGCAGGAACGGATCGGCCGGCGAGAGCCGGAGTCCGCTCCCTAGGGCGTTCAATGCCAATTTTTTCTCCCCGAGCATCGCGTGGCAGATGGCGAGGACGCCATACGAATATGAATTCTTCGGATTGACACGGAGCTCTTCCTCCGCAATGGTGATACCTTGCCGATATGCAGCCACTGATTGGCTACGTTTTCCTGGTGTCCAATAGTATCCGTCCCCCAGATTCCACCAGAGGAGCGAATCCTTTTCCGCAAGCTTAATTGCCTGTTCGTAGGCCTGATCGGCTTCATCATAGCGCCGCAAGAAGAAGTAAGCATTGCCGAGATTGGTGTAGCCATAGTCGGAGGGACGTATCGCGATAGACTGCTCAAGAACTTTAATTGCGTCTGCATAGCGGGCCTGCTCAACGTAGGTGGCACCCAGGTTGGAATAGCCGAGGAAACTGTCAGGAGCAAGGGCCACTACTTGATTGAACATCTCGGCAGCGTCCGGGAAACGCACATGTCGATAGTAAAATGCCCCCAGCCAATTATAACCAGCCCAATAGTGAGGCCGTAGCTGAATCGCCCTGCGATATGTATTTTCTGCCTCTTCGAGCTTGCCTAAATGCTCGTAGGCTCCGGCCAGACCGCGAAATGCGTCGTCATTAGTTGGTTCGGTCTCAGCGGCCTGTTCGAATTCTCGCGCCGCCTCCTGATAGTTTCCCGTTCCCGCGGATAGCGTCCCTAAACAGGAATGGGCGGAAGACAACCTGCTGTCCAAACGACTGGCCTGTTGGCAGGCTTCGCGACTTTTTTCAATCCATGAGGGTTCTTTGTTGCTCCGGTATTTCTTCCAATAAGCGTCGCCCAGACCCGCGTAAGCCAAGGCGTAGCTGGGATCGAGAGCCAGGGCGCGTTTGAAGACTTGGATGGCACTATCGAGATTCTCCACCCGGTCATAGTTTTGAAGATATCCTCTCCCCTGCAGGTAATAGTCATAAGCTCCGACTACCTGTGTCCCGTGACTCTCAAGAGTTTTTCGTTGGCGACCCTGGATCTCGAGCTCGAGCATCTGTATTGCCCCATTCACGACCGCGTCTTCGGCCGCAAAGGAATCCATCTCGGCAAGAGTCAGACTCTCAGCGCCCAATTGGCGGCGCGTCCGAGCATCCACCAAAATGTAATTGACGCGTACTTGTTGGCCCGATTTATGCAGGCTGCCTTCGAGTACTAGATTTACGCCGAACTCCTTGCGTGCGTCGTCCACCGTGCTGACATGCTTGCCGCGTATCTCAGTTGCGGGAACCACTTGCAACGAGGGATCTCCGGTGAGTTGCGTGAGCTTGGCGGTAAGCGTCTCAGTAAGGCCGGCCCCGAACGCTGCAGTTTGCGCATCGCCATCTGCAACGCTGAGCGGCAATACGGCGACCTGTTTTGTACGGGGTATTGAACTAATACCCAGCCAAGCCTTGAGCTGCTGTCGAGCGGGGGTATATACCGCGATTGCGACTAAGGACGCTGCCGCCAGAATGAGTGGGCCCCAGGGCATGACCCATCGACGTCTTGCAACAGGCAGCTGTCTGATAACGTGTACTCCTGACTCGGTGAGTGAGCGTTCCAGAGCGCGCAGGTCAACCGCCAAATCGGCTGCCGTTGAGTACCTCCGTGCGGAGTCCTTAGCTAACATCTTGCCTACGATGCGGTCGAACTCCGCAGGCAACTTCGGATTCAATTCGCACAATGGAACCTGGTCATGGTGCAAGATGCGATCGCTGGTCTCGAGAAAGCTCTTGGCGCGGAAAGGATTGCTCCCTGCAATTGCCTCGTAAAAAACTATACCAAGAGAAAAGATATCGGCACGAGAATCGGATTCCTCCTCGCGAACGGCTTCAGGCGCCATGTAATTCAATGTCCCCGCAAACTCCGTGCAGGTTTGCGTGCTCAAAGTCGAAGATTCAGGCCGGCTGGGAAGGTTTTTGGCCACACCAAAGTCCAAGACCTTGACTTGGCCTGATGTAGTCAACATGATATTTTCCGGCTTGATGTCGTGATGAACGACACCCGCATTGTGTGCCGCCGCCAGGGCCAGGGCGCACTCCGTAGCGATGGGCAAGAATTCGAGGACTGGGATCGGCTCCGCAAGGCGCCGACGCAGTGTCTGCCCTTCGACGTACTCCATGACGATGAAAAGTTCGCTTTCTTCCTCGATGACGTCGTGAACTGCAGCGATGTGAGGATCGCTGAGGCGAGATGCCCATTCCGCTTCTTTCCAAAGCCGCTCTCGGGAGCGCTTGTCACCACGGAGGTGTGGCGCAATGCGCTTGAGAGCCACTTGACGCTTCAAACGAAGATCACTTGCACGGTAGACTTCGCCCATGCCGCCCTTGCCAAGCAGCTCCTGGATCGCAAATCTACCGATGGTTGTTCCGCTCAGATCCCGAGCGGAAGTCACGGCAATGTCGGATTGCATGCGGGGCTCGGCCATTGGAAGAGTAGCACCTAGCCCCAGTGGACCGTTCTAGCTGCACTGGGAAATCGGAAGGCTCCTGCGTGGTGCCAAGATGCAGGTCGCCAGACCCGGGTTGGAGCTCATGTTACTCCCGCTCGTACCGAGAAGTAAACCAGAAGGTCAAAATGGAATTGGAAGGGTGCGTCGTCAAGCGTCGCTCACATAGCCACTAATTCAATTCGGCAGAGTCGAGAAGCACCCACCGTAACCTTGCACTACACGCACACAAATCTCGACGCCAAGCGAAATGCGAAGCAAAAACTGGAAGGTTTTAGTGACAATTTGGTGACACTATGCACCAAATTGCAGCAATCGAAGCCGAAAGTGTCACCAATAAGCCCACTAAATACAGTTGGTTATAATTAGAAACGGAGGAGTGGGTGAGCGGTTGAAACCGGCGGTCTTGAAATTCGTTAGGTAGTACCCCCACCTGAAACAAATCAACAACTTACGGTACACAGTACTACATCGAAATGGGGTGTTTTGGGCGGTCTTGGCAGCGTTTTGTGCAACAGAATGTGCAACACGCAGAATTTTGTGCAACAGGACTTCTCGCTCCTTCCCTTGTCGCGAATTGAGCGGCTCGTTTTCTTGCTCGCGTTTCCGATTCGTTCGCCGCGCAAACTCGGCTCCCCTTCTACACACAGGCACGGCTTCGGGCATCGCGCCGACGACGTTGCGATGGAGATTGACGGACCTAGGAAAGCTCCGGGGCCAGAGAACCCAGAAGATCGCCTTCGATTAGTTCCGCACATCTGAAATGGACAGTATTGTCAGTGGGACGTGAAGAATTTGGCTCCTTCACGGGCGAGATTCAAACGAGCAGCCCTTCGGTTAACAGCCACTGGAGTTACTTATTAATGATTTTCCGGAGCGGGAGTTTTCCGAGGAGAATCAGCAAGTTGCGATGAAACGTGAGCGTCAACTTCTCCTCTTTATTCACCTTTTATTCGCAAGTTCTCACGAATTTTCCACGACTACCGTTACAGTTTCCTGACAGCGTCCCTTCGGGAAGAAATGACGCGGAGTTTCGCGACTTCAAACAAAAATCAGGGCTTCATTCAGCTCTCGGTCACGCGTGCGATGAGTGCGACCTGCGCTGTATCCTTTCGTTGACTCAAGCGTCTAATCCACCTAGAGTCCAAATAGGGCAATGAGCAAGAAACTACTCATCTTCGTGGCGCTGGTCGCCTTGTTGGGTCTGCAATTTGCGGACTGCATGTCCGCGACGACGCAGGATCAGCGGAGTATGCAATGCTGCGGCTCCATGCCCTGCGATCCGTCGAACCAAAGTCACGATTGCTGCAAGGGCATGGTTTCGCCTCAATCTCCAAGCGTGTTGCCGGTCGCTCACATAACGCTTCATGCGCCGGTGATGGTTGTCACCGATGTTAATGCTTCGCCCCAGGCGACGCCTTACGCCGAAGTTTCTCGCTTGGATTTCGAGGCTCCTCAGCATTCACCTCCAGAGCTGTACACTCTTCATTCTTCTCTCCTGATCTGATCCGCTTCTCCACGGTGCGGCGGCGCACCGTCCTGTCTCTTGTTGTGTTTCTGCTGTTCCTTTAAACCCCCGATGTGATTTCGGTCGAGACCCAATTGGCGACTCGCCGACTATCTACGGCTTCGTGGTCCACGTTCAGGAGAAAAAGATGTTTTCGATAGCGAAATGGATCTTCGCTGCGCGCTTGTCGTGCGTAGCTCTGAGTCGAAGTATTTCTGCGCTTTTGCTTTTTGTTGCGTTCGGTGGAAGCGCCTTTGCCCAAGAACCGGCATCCTCGCACGCGGGAGTGGCAACTCCACTCTCCGAGTTGCTCACGGAAGCGGAGAAAAACAATCCGCAAATCGAAGCGGCGCGACACGGCTGGGAAGCAGCAAAGCAAGTGCCGACACAAGTCTCGACGCTTCCCGACCCACAATTCAATTTGCAGCATGTCAGCGTCGGAAGCCCTCGTCCCTTTGCCGGCTACACCAACAGCGACTTCGCCTATCTCGGCTTCGGTGTTTCACAAGACATTCCGTACCCAGGCAAGCTGCGCTTGAAAGGCGAGATTGCAAAGCGCGACGCGGATGTTTCACAGCAACAAATCGAGTCCGTGCGGCGCGCCGTCCTCACTGAGGTCAAAAGCACCTACTTCCAGCTAGCGTACCTCTCTAAAACACTCACGCTCCTCGAAGAGGACGGCAAGCTGCTCAAGCAAGTGGAACAGGCCGCCGACGCCCGCTACCGCTCCGGCATGGGAACGCAGCAGGACGTCCTCCAGGCGCAACTCCAAAAAACCAAACTGCTTCGCGAAATCGCCATGCATCACCTGCAGGCTGGCAAGCTCGAAGTCCAGCTCAAACAGCTCCTCAATCGTCCACAGGAATCACCGGACATTGAGCCGGCCGATCTCCTCGAAACGCCTCTTGCGCAAACCTACGCCGATCTCCTAGCCGCAGCGCAAGTACAGAATCCAGAAATCACTGCCGCGCAGAAAACGATTGAAAAGCAGTCGTTACAGGTAAACCTGGCACGCAAAGACTTCTATCCTGACTTCAACGTGCAGTACATGTGGCAACGGACCGACCCCGCGCAATTCCGCGCCTATTACATGCTCAGCGTTGGCATCAAAGTCCCGATCTATCGCAGCCGCAAACAGCGTCCCGAACTGGCCCAGGCCGAATCCGAAAGGCTTCGGGCGGGAAGCGAACTCCAGGTCCAAGCGCAGCAACTCGCCTCCGAACTACGCTCGCAATATGTGATCGTGCAGCAGACCTCCGAACTGCTCAAGATTCACCGCGAAGGGCTGTCTCCGCAGGCGCGGTCGGAATTTCAATCGGGCCTCGCCGCTTACCAATCGAACAAACAAGATTTTCAGGCGGTACTGACAGCGTTTCTCGATGTCCTGCATCTGGACGAGGACTACTGGCAGAACGTCGCCGAATATGAGACCGCCATCGCTCGGCTCGAACAACTCACGGGACTGTCGTTGCAGGAAGAAGGAGTGAAGCAATGAAAGCGTATCGCACAAGATTTTTGCTGGCATTGATTGGAAACATCGTGCTCGCGGTCGTGCTCGTCGGATTGTGGCTGCACTATCGCGCATCGAAGACGACGGCGAACCTGGAAACCAAGTCGCCGAATTCCACCGCGCAGGATTCTATGGCCACCTCGATGGCTGCGCCCCCTGCGGCGACCGAGGCGTCGCTCGTTCCAGTGCAGATCTCTCCACAACGGTTGCAGAGCATCGGTGTGAAGACTGGCAAAGTCGAACGGAAATTGGTCACAGACGAGATTCGCACTACCGGCAGTGTCGCTGTGGATGAAAGGCGGCTGGCCTATGTCCAAGTGCGGTTTTCCGGCTATATCCAAAAGGTGTTTGCCGATGCCACGTACCAATACGTCAGAAAAGGGCAGCCGCTCTTCACAGTTTACAGCCCGGAGCTAGTGGCCACCGAACGGGAATATTTGGTGGCCAGGCAGAATCAGCGGCAAGTGGCACAGAGTACCGTGCAAGGTGTTGCGTTCAGTGCAACATCGCTGCTCGACGCGACTGCAGAGCGTCTCAAACAGTGGGGTGTTCCACAAAAAGAAATCGACCGGCTCGAATCCACCGGCCAAGCGCAGCAGGAACTGGAAGTCGATTCGCCGGCCTCTGGGTACATCACCGAACGCAATGCTCTGCCCAGCGTTGCCGTTCAACCGGAAATGCGCCTCTACACCATTGCGGACCTTTCGACCGTTTGGGTTCAGGCGCAGGTCTTCCAGAACGATCTCGAACGTATCAAGATCGGCGCTCCCGCAATGCTCACGGTGAATACCTATGCCGGCCGGACGTTCACGGGCCGCGTGGACTTTATCTATCCGCAAGTGGATATGGATACGCGAACGGCCAAAGTGCGCGTTGTCTTTTCGAATCCTGGGTTGCAACTCAAACCCGGCATGTTCGTCAACGTAAGTCTGAAGGTCTCGATGGGAAACCAGCTAGTCATCCCCGCAAGCGGTGTCCTGCAGTCTGGCACTCGCGAGATTGCTTTTGTCGAGCGTAGCGACGGTTACATCGAGCCGCGCGAAGTGCAGTTAGGCACCCGCGTGGGTGATGATTTTATCGTGCTGAAGGGATTGAAGGTGGGTGAGCAAATTATCACCTCCGCAAACTTCCTGATCGATTCCGAAAGCCAGCTTCAGGCTGCACTCGGTTCATTCGTTCCACCTCCACCAGGTGCAAGCGCGGCTTCCGCTTCAAGTTCTCCGCAAGGAAATGTCGAATTGAGTTCTGACCCGAGCACACCGCGGAAAGGAAGCAATGTCTTCCGCGTGAAACTCACAGATGCGGGTGGAGCGCCTATCTCCGGTGCGGAAGTCAGCGTGACGTTTTCCATGCCGGCGATGCCCGCGATGGGCATGGCGTCGATGCGCGTGCCCGTTACTCTCAGCGACAAAGGCAACGGTCTGTATGAAGGTTCGGGCCTGCTGGAAAACGGCGGAACCTGGCAAGTCACCATCCTCGCAAAAAAGAATGGCCAGCCGATCGCAACCAAGCAACTCAGCGTGAACGCCACGGGAGGCATGTAACGTGATTTCCCGATGGATTGATTGGTGCGCGCAAAATCGTTTCCTCGTCTTCATGGGAACAATCCTGCTGGTGCTCACGGGAATCTGGGCCCTGCGTCACATTCCGCTCGACGCGTTGCCCGACATTTCCGACGTGGAAGTAATTATCCACACGCCTTGGGCCGGTCAGCCTCCCAGCCTCATCGAAGACCAGGTCACGTATCCTATTGTCACTACCCTTCTCGCCGCACCGCACGTAAAGGCCGTGCGGGCGCAAACCATGTTTGGGGATTCCTACGTCTTTGTTGTCTTTGAGGACGGAACCGATTTGTACTGGGCTCGCTCGCGTGTTTTGGAGTACATGCAGCAGATCACGGGTCGTTTGCCCTCAGGCGTGCATCCCGTCATCGGGCCGGATGCGACGGGAGCAGGGTGGGTCTATGAATACGCGCTCGTGGACCACAGCCATCAACGCAGTTTGGCCGAGTTGCGCAGTCTTCAAGACTGGTATCTGCGCTATCAGCTCGACACGGTTTCCGGAGTGGCCGAGGTAGCCACCATCGGCGGATTCGTCAAGCAGTACCAGGTCAACGTGGACCCCGACAAACTTCGCGCTTACGGGATTCCCCTCTCAACGGTCATCGAAAGAGTTCGCGCCAGTACGAACGAAGTGGGTGGACGACTGCTGGAAATGGGTGGAGCGGAATACATGATTCGTGGACTCGGCTATTTGCATTCGCTGAGCGACCTCGAAACCGTACCCGTTGCAACCAAGAACGGCACGCCGGTTCTCGTCCGAGATTTGGGAACCGTCACGTTCGGGCCCGACATTCGTGAGGGTGTTGCCGAGTGGCAAGGCGAAGGGGAAACCGTTGGCGGGATTGTCGTGATGCGCGATGGGATGAATGCCCTCAGTGTCATCAATCGCGTCAAACAGAAACTTCTGGAAATCAAACCCTCGCTGCCTCCGGGAGTGGAAGTGGTCGCCGGATACGACCGCTCCGGATTGATTCACGCCTCCATCGAAACGCTACAACGCGACCTGCTCGAAGAAGCCGCCATCGTCAGCGTAGTCATCATCATCTTCTTATTCCACTTCCGTTCCGCATTGATTCCAATTCTGACCTTGCCTATCGCCGTGCTCGCCGCCTTCATCCCTATGTACTACCTCCATGTCACTTCGAACATCATGTCGCTCGGCGGTTTGGCTCTAGCGATTGGCGTCCTCGTGGACGCCGCCATTGTCATGGTCGAAAACGGATACCGGCAGCTTTCAGAGCACCAATCCTCGCAATCCGAGCCTCTCCCCGAGCCACAGAGACGGAGAATCCTGCTGGATGCAGCGAAACAAGTTGGTCCCGCAATTTTCTTCTCTCTGGTGATCATCGTGGTTTCTTTCCTGCCTGTCTTTTTACTCGAAGCACAGGAGGGACGTATGTTTCGTCCGTTGGCGTGGACCAAGACGCTGGCCGTTGGGTTCTCCTCTGTCTTGGCAATCACGCTCGTGCCTGTACTGATGGTTCTATTCATTCGCGGAAGGCTGATACCTGAATCGCGAAATCCCATTTCAAGAATCACCCAAGCGGTCTATCTGCCGATCCTGCGTCTGTGCTTGCGGTTCCGCAAAACCACATTGCTGCTCAATTTGGTTTTTCTGGTCGTCACACTTCCGCTGGCGCTTCACATTGGCAGTCAATTCATGCCGCCCCTCTACGAAGGTTCGGCTCTCTACATGCCGACAGCGTTGCCCGGAATCTCCATCGGACAGGCGTCGCAATTGCTCCAGGAACAAGACAGGATCATTCGCACATTTCCAGAGGTTGAGACTGTGTTCGGTGCCGTTGGACGTTCCGACAGCGCGACCGATAATGCGCCCCTCGACATGTATGACACGACGCTCATGCTCAAGCCGCGCAACCAGTGGCGTCCGGGGATGACCTACGAAAAACTCATTCAGGAAATGGACGCGAAACTCCAGTTTCCTGGGTTGTCCAACACTTGGACCATGCCGGTCGAAAACCGTCTCGATATGGAATTAACGGGAATCAAGACGCCTCTCGGTTTGAAGATTCAGGGACCAAACCTGGAGGGCGTCCAGCAGGTTGGCGCGCAGGTGCAGCAGATACTGTCTGCGATTCCTGAAATGCGCTCCATCTTTGCGGAACGCGTTTCGCAAGGCTTCTATCTCAACATCGAAGTGAACCGCGCAGAAGCGGCTCGCTATGGGCTGACGATTGCCGACGTGCAGCAAGCGGTCAGTTCGGGGATTGGCGGCGAAATGGTCGCTGAGAACGTGGAGGGCCGCGAGCGGTATCCCGTGAATGTCCGGTATAACCGCGACTTCCGGGACAACGTCGAGGAATTGCGGCGGGTCCTGATCGGCACGCCCTCTGGTGCCCAGATTCCAATCTCTGATGTAGCGAAACTCTCGTTCTCTCGAGGGCCGTCCATGATCCGCGATGAAGACGGTGCGCTCACAGGCTATGTGTACATTGATCTGAACACCAAAGACTACGGCGGCTTCGTCACGCGCGCGAGCAACTTACTCAAGCAAAAACTCGCCTTGCCTCCCGGCTTTACTTACAAATGGTCCGGCGAGTACGAGTTTGAGTTGCGGGCCAAAGAACGGCTGCAACTCATTCTGCCGATCGTCTTTTTTGTCATCTTCCTACTGCTGTACGTGGTGTTTCACTCCGTCGCCGAGGCGACTGTTCTCATTTTCCCGACGATCTATGCGTTGACGGGCGGCCTGATTCTGCAGAAGCTGCTCGGCTACAACTTCAGCGTAGCGGTGTGGGTCGGCTACATCGCGCTCTTCGGCATTGCCGTTGAAACCGGAGTCGTCATGGTTGTGTATCTCCATGAAGCCCTGGATCACCGGCTCAAGTCCGGTGTTCCTCTGCGTCACGAGGACATCGAAGCGGCAGTGATCGAAGGGGCTGTCCATCGCCTCAGGCCAAAACTAATGACGGTCTGCGTTGTGCTCGCGAGCCTGATTCCGATTCTCTGGGAAACCGGTGTCGGAGCCGACGTGATGAAACCCATTGCCGCTCCTCTCGTGGGCGGCATGATCACGTCCACGATCCACGTTCTGATTTTGGTGCCTGTGTTCTTTGCCCTTATGAAAGAAAGGGCCCTCAGGCGAGGAACGCTAAAGTTAGAACAGAAGCTGGACGCGAACCAAGCAGGTGAACAGCAATGAAAGTTCTGAATGATTGGAGTTCAATGTGAACAATATGAGCCACAGTGGTCACCAAGCGACGGACGATCCACACACCGGGCACAAGATGTCAGACATGCAAGGAAGTCACGACCGTCATGCCGGGCATTCCGTTGCTATGTTTCGCGACAAATTTTGGCTGAGTTTCGCCCTCACAATTCCTGTCGTGTTCTGGTCAACCGACGTTCAGCATTGGCTCGGTTACATCGCCCCTTCCTTTCCCGGTTCGAAGTTTATTCCCGCGATTCTCGGAACAATCGTCTTCGTCTATGGCGGACTGGTCTTTGTCCGCGGAGCCTGGGGTGAACTTGCCGACCGCAAACCCGGCATGATGACGCTCATCAGCTTGGCGATCGTCGTTGCTTTTGGAACTTCGCTCGCCGCGACATTCGGCCTCTTCGAGATTGACGTTTGGTGGGAACTCGCTTCGCTGATTACGATCATGGTCCTCGGTCACTGGCTGGAAATGCGGGCCATTTCTCAGGCTCGTGGTGCGCTCAATGCGCTCGCCACCTTGCTCCCCGACACCGCTGAACGCGTAAACGGCGCAGACACTCAATCCGTTCCACTCTCGGAGTTGCGCGTTGGCGATATCGTTCTCGTTCGGCCCGGAGCCCGCATTCCTGCAGATGGCGTCGTCGCTGAAGGCTCTGCCGACGTTGACGAGTCCATGATCACCGGCGAGTCCAAGACGGTACCGAAGGTAGCTGGAGCCCGAGTTGTTGCTGGAACAGTTGCCAGTGGCGGAAGCCTTCACGTCAGAATTACGGCAGTTGGAGATAAGACTGCGCTCTCTGGAATCATGCGGCTCGTCGCCACAGCGCAGGCTTCGGGGTCTCGCGCGCAAGCTCTTGCCGACCGTGCGGCCGCGATCCTTTTTTACGTGGCAGTCGTATCTGGCGCTATTACTTTCACCTACTGGTGGTTTGCAGGCGACAGAGAACACGCCCTGATCAGAACAGCAACGGTCCTCATCATTGCTTGCCCGCACGCCCTTGGACTGGCGATTCCGCTAGTAATCGCAATCTCCACATCCATAGGCGCTCAAAACGGTCTCCTCGTTAAGGACAGGCTCGCACTCGAACGTGCTCGCAATTTGGATATGGTCATTTTCGACAAGACTGGAACCCTTACCCGCGGCTCCCCTGCGGTGTCGGGAGTCGCGGCTGCACCCGGCACCACCGAAGACAATCTGATTGCGCGCGCCGCCGCGGTCGAATCCAACTCCGAACACCCACTTGCCAAAGCAATCGTCACCGAAGCCAAACGCCGAAACGTGACCCAATTGCCCGCCGCGAATTTCGAAGCGCTTGCTGGTCGTGGCGCGAAGGCGTTGGTCGAAGGCGAGACCCTCGTAGTCGGCGGACCTCGCCTGTTAATCGAGGCCAACGTAGCGGTACCTCCAGAAGTTGAAAAACTGACAACCGCATGGGCAACAGACGGAAAGACGGTTCTCTATGCTGTCGCTCAGGACCAACTGCTCGGAGCTTTCGCAGTGGAAGATGAGATCCGGCCCGAATCGAATGAAGCCGTCGCCGAACTGCATCGGCTTGGACTTCGCGTCGCGATGATCACTGGAGATTCGAAAACAGTGGCCGATTCGGTCGCACGTCGCATCGGGATCGATGAAGTCGCAGCGGAGGTTCTACCCGTTGACAAGGCTTCGGCGGTGAAGCGCTTTCAGGCCGGCGGCAAGAAGGTCGCAATGGTAGGTGACGGCGTGAACGATGCCCCCGCCCTGGCAACCGCAGATGTAGGGATCGCCATTGGGGCAGGAACTGACGTTGCGATCGAATCCGCCGGAATTGTGCTCGTGCGTAGTGACCCACGCGATGTTGTCGGGGCAATCGAGCTTTCACGCGCTACCTACAGAAAGATGATCCAGAATCTTGTCTGGGCGACTGCGTATAACCTAATCGCTATCCCGGTCGCGGCGGGTCTTCTCGTCCACTGGGGATTCGATCTGCCAATGAGTGTGGGGGCGGTCGCGATGAGCCTGTCCACCATCATCGTAGCCGCGAATGCTCAGCTGCTTCGCGGGCTTAAGTTGCAACACGCGACGGTCTAATGGGGGAATTCGGCATAGATAAGATCACGTTACGGTCAAAGAGTTTGGAGAAGTGAGTAGTTTCAACGGATTTGCGCAAGTACGTCAAAGCGCAGTCTAGTCAGCCGTCGCTCTTTCATTCGTGGGCTTCTGCCGCTCGACGGCAGAGTCCATTTCTTGGTCCATTCATGGTCCTATAATTGCTACTTGAGGTTGCAAAGCGCGGTTTTGGTAGCCATCCGTGCCGCGTAGTTTCAAGCAGTTACCAAAAGATGCTTGCAGGGCAATGATCCCGCGAAGGATTGAGAACTCGGCAGCTCAATATTTGGGTTATCCGCCGCGTCGAACTTGGTATCCATTTAAATTTTCGTACCGAAAAAGAACCCGTGAGGCGTGCGGTTTAACACGCCCCACGGGTTCGTGCTCCTGATCGTGCATGCCGTCGGGTCCGGGAGATCTCAAACGGGGCAGAGATCAGGCACACACTCCGAGGAACGAGTGCCTTTATTGGTCGAATCGGCCCCGCCCGAGTCTCTGCAAAAGCTGTTTGCCAGCATTTGCGGGTAAATTGGATTTTGGGTGTCCAGGTGCCACGTCTGCAACCGACCTGCCTTCTCTCTCCTCCACAGGGGTTGCCAGAAAGGCGTGGGTCTCGCCCTCATGCGGCCCGCTGAGAACCGTCGCCATTCCCACGATTTGTCCGCGGTCGTTGATCTGGTTAGCCATGGTGGGGAAGAGGTTGGATTCTGCAGGAAACAGCGTATTAAGGTCGATCATCTTGCCTTCCTCGTAGATGAAGGCATGGACCCAGTTGAAGGTGGAGTCCAGGGTGCTTCCTACCACTTGGCCCTTGTTGTTGATGCCGCTGGCTATGGCGGCATGATCTCCGGCAGTGCCGAGGTCTTTGATTGCGCCGTCCTGCCAAAGAGCAGCAGAGAAGGTTGAGCCGTCAACGCTGGGGGCTAACCCAACAATTTGGCCCTGGTTGTTAATCCCGAAAGCGGCGGCGCCCGCACCGAGGTCACGAGCAGTGCCGTTTTTATCCCACAGTACGGCGTGCAGCCCTCCGGCGCAGTTTCCCGAGGAGCCTACGGCTTGACCGTGATCGTTGATAGCGTTTGCTACCCCGTCTGGATCTTTACCCACTGTACGAAGAGCTCGGGCTTTGCCATCTTCCCATATCACCGGCAGCTGAATCCGTGTATTAGTTGCGTTAGCGGAGCATGAGGAGTCTACGGTACCGTTTTCCGCAAACCCTGTGATTTGTCCGCGGTTATTGATGGCGGTGGCCTGCCCGTTATTTCCGCCGAGCGTCGGGAGAGCGCTCAAGTGGCCCTTTCGCCAAAGAAACGCACTGCACGTAAGGTGTGTGCCGAAGCCGCAAACGTCTTCGCCGTTCGGGTCCAGGACATCCGTTTCGGAAAAACCTACCGCCTCCCCTCGATCGTTTATCTCGCCGCCAAAGGGGTTGTCCCAATTATTCGGTCCTCCGAGAGTGGGGATGGGGAAGGTGAATCCGTCGAAGTTTATCGCGACCCGTCCTTTTAGAAGCTTCCCTGCCTCTAACAACCCGTACTGAGTCTCCGTCCACCCGTGATTGTTGACGCCCATCGTACAGCCGAAAAACCCATCCTCCAGAGTACCCAAATCTTCAACGTGGTACCTGACTTGCGCGACCGCATCGCTGAAGCAACCCAGAACAATCGTCGCAACCCACGGTATCCAGAGATTCCGCAACCGTTTTAGCGTGTTCATGTATCCTCTTTTCCTCCCATGAAAGTCGCCGTGGCGAGGTGACTCGTCGATCTACATAACGCATCGCCCGACGCTCCAGCAGTTCAGAGCAGAGTTGAGACACAACTCCACAAAAGTCCTGCTGAGTGACAACTGAGGAAGCAGGTGGTGTTCCACGTTCACGACGAGTACGTGACACAACAGGCCCAACAGTGCAGAGTTCGAAGACGAGTGACGGATTAACAACCGCTTGGGACGAGCCACAAACGACCAGAGCGACTGTTTCTCCAACTTCTCATACGAAATCCGAGAACACGGAGCAACCCACGGGCAGGCTTTTCGATTGACCTTTGATCTTTAGAATGGTGTAACATACCTAACGATTGGTATGTTACCCGCTCACGAGAAGAAGCGAAGGGCCCGTGATCCCGAGCGTACCCGGGAACGGTTGCTGCAAGCCGCCTTCCGAGAGATCCACAGATCAGGCTTTCAGAGTGCCAGCATCGATGCAATTCTCGCCGCCACCAACGTCACCAGGGGAGCGCTCTATTACCACTTTGAGAGCAAGGAAACCTTAGGCTATGCGGTGGTCGAAGAGAAGGTCGCAAAACTTACGCACGACAGGTGGCTGCGTCCTATGCGGGGCGAGGGGGAAGCCATCGACATTTTGATCGGAGTTGTTCGGCGGATACCAGATAGTCCGCAAGACGTTCGGGCCGGTTGTCCGCTGCTACTTTTGTCACAGGAGATGTCTCCACTGGACGAGCAATTCCGCAAGCGACTGGAAAGGATATTCCTTGACTGGCAGGAAGGTGTTGCAACGCTTTTGCGGAGGGGGAAGTCTCAAGGAACAGTTCGCAGCGACCTGAATCCAAACGAGGCTGCCAGGTTTCTGATCGCCACGGTCGAGGGCTACGCCACGTTAGCCAAGAATGCTCAGGATGCGAAGGCGTGGAAAGCGGGAATCAGAAGTATCGTCGGATGGCTGAGGTCTCTTCGGCCGGACAACTACAAGCGGGGCTGACCATATCGCGATCGGGCTAAGCGTTTAAAACACATCATGAAAAGGAGAACGAACAATGACAAGGATCACGATGCCGCGCAGAAATCTGCTCGCGACGGGAGCCTGCGCGCTGGTCGGTGCGGCGACCCTACCCGGACTGGCAAGGGCCAGCGCATTGGGAGGGCCTGACTTAGCGAACGAGGAGATCATCCGTAAGTGGTACGCGGCGTGGGAAAAGAAGGATTTGGGCACGTTCAATATGCTGCTCGCCGACAACTTCACGTTTTCGAGCGCGGCCGGCGACGACCACATCAGCAAGAGCACTTTCAAAACGCAATGCTGGGACACACAGGTTGATTTCATTGCACACTTTGACCTCGAGCGAGTCACCACTGGCGCGGAGGATGCTTTTGTGAAATATCTTTGCCACACCAAGAACGGTAAATCGTTCCGGAACGTGGAGTATCTCCGCATCAAGAACGGACGGCTCGAATCGATTGAGTGTTATTTCGGCGCACAATCCAGCTTTCCCTCAGCGGTGAGCACTGGGCAGAAGTAAGCCGATGGGCCGGCTGATCCAAGGCGCTGGTACTTTTCATGAATAAATCGAGGATTGCGATTAGGAGCAGTGCAATCGTCAGTCTCGCTTCGTGAGCAGGCAGCCGAAGCGAGAGAGCAATGCGAGGGTTCCATCATGAGCGCCCGCGAGATTCAGGATCAGAAGGCCATTGCACGTGAGATGGTTCTTCAAGTAAAACGACAGGCGCCACGAATCGCGTTCAAGGCAAACGGTAGCATCGTATTCTTGGATTTAGCCGAGATCGTGGCAGTGCAAGCCGAAGGTAATTACGTTTCGCTGCGATACCGACCGAGTCCCTATTTGGTGCGCGAGTCCCTCTCGTCTATGGCGGAGAAGCTCAGGCCCTACGGTTTTATTCGCATCCACCGCTCGGTCCTCGTGAATATTTCGGCAGTGGAAAAAGTCCAACCTCTATCGACGGGAGAGTACAGGCTCCGTGTAACGGGTGGGAAAGAATACTTGGTAACGCGGACATACAAACATAATCTCAGAGATCTGGCTCAACTCTGGGTCGGCTCGGAGCGCCTCCCCGGCTAACAGCCAGGAGCGTCAGGGCAAGGCCTAGATTCAATACCAGTAGTTATCACGAGCGGCATTCATCGCAGGCTTTACCCTGCAATCCTTCAATCCCCTCTTTCGCGATGATAGGAACCATGATGAGGGCTGCAACTGGGTCGGCCCACCACAGTCCGAAGAACGCGTTCAGCAGCAAGCCCAGAAGCAAAATGGCCGACAGGTAGGTGCAAAATTCCGTCTGCTTAGCATCTGCGTGCATGGCGGCGCTGCCCAAAGCACGACCCACCTTGCGCTTGGCACGCGATAGAACCGGCATGACAACAAGAGAAGCGCAAGCCAGTATGATTCCGGCAACGCTGTGTTCCGGCGCTCGCTTCGACCACAAGTCCGAAATCGAATCGTAGGAGATGTAAGCAGCGAGCAGAAGAAAACACGCACCAACGATTCGCAGCGCCAACTTCTCATTCGTCTCTCGGCGGTGCACATCCGAATCAACGGACATCCTCCAGATCAAGACCGAACCGGACGTTACTTCGATGAAGCTATCGATTCCAAAACCCACCAGCGAAATGCTACCCGCAACAATCCCCGCCACGACCGCAACCAAACCCTCAAGCGTGTTCCACACTACGGTGAAATACTCGAGCCTTCGTCCGCGAAGTACTGCGGTTGGGCGTTCCAGAGTGTCGATTGTGGCCATAAAGACAGTTTAGCAACAACGGCTGCTATACAAGATTGAACGGCGTAGGCGAATCAAACCGGCGTTGGATTCCCTTCTGGGTCGTCGTTGAGCAATTGAATCCAGGCTGTGCGAATCGACCCCGCCAATGGACTCAGTTATGGACCCATTTTTGTCGATCCTTTTAACTGTCGCGCAATAAATCGTAGTGCTTCCCCTGGGCAGTCCTCGAGGTGTGATCAGGGCCTCCCAACAGTGGGAACTATGGTCTGTCGAACCTAACTGTCACCGTCGAAAGCCAAGGAGACCAAGGTTCTAAAAAGTGTCCAACAGGAACCCAAATTGGATCGCTGCATGTCGAGATCGCGATTATCATTCCGAGCGTCTCGACTTAAGCAGGAATCCTTCGCTCCGTTCGGAAAGCGTAATTATCGCTGGGAAGTCGTCTGCGGATGGATTACTTAGACGTCCGTCTAGGATTCGCACTTGATGGCCCATTGCTGAGGGCAGCACTTCATCAAGCGAGTTGTCGAACACGGAGGTTCGGAGAAGTATGTGCGTTCCAGGTTGTAAGATCTGAGAGGACGTTACTATACCTTTCCAACTTTTCATTGCTTGCTGCGAGACGATCCTCATTTCGAGATCGACGTAGTCGCTTGAGGGTAACTCGTGCTGGGCAAATTGTTGTTGAGTTTGCGGCTTCCAATATGCGCTGCAGAGGTGACGCACGTCGCAAAAACGACAATTGTCTAGAGAAGGTCTAGCGTCAGGGAGAAGCGTGCCAAGTGCGTTGCGAGCGAGTTCTGTGCGGGTCTGAATCTTCTCTTCTAGTTCGCGGAGTTCAGTTTGTGAAGGGGCCGGGACGTCAATCGTGCCCGTCTCGTATGAAAGCGTGAGCTTATTTGCGATTCGAGCGTCGGGATTTAGGTTCTGGTCGCGAGCCCAAAGAAGTGCGTATATTAGGATTTGCAGCTTATGTTCTTGCTCGGGATTTCCGCTCTTAAAGTCTACGATTTCACAATAGTTCCCGAATAGCGCTACATAGTCCGCGACGCCAATCCACCGTAGCGAAGGTGCGCGCAATTCAACCTCAGAATGTGACCCGTCGAGTGTTTGGGATGGAGGTGCTCCTTGCTTTCTGTGGCTCACCGCCACTGGAGCGACTTTTCCGAATTGCAGGTATCTCAACTTGATCTGGACCTGTTCGCGGAGTTGAGGTAGTCGTGCCTTCAAATTCTCGAAGAGTGCCTTTCTGGAGGCACCGCCGCGAGGGTTCTCTGCTTGTTCGGCGAATACACTATCTACGCATTTATTGACTACCTGGCTGAGACCGCCCAAGTTTTTCAGCAAAGTAACAGCGCCAATCTCTGATGCTGACGAGCACCCGGCTTGTGCGAACTTTGCTCCGAGTGTCCGAAGAGCTAAATGCACCACTCGGCCAAATAGTGCGGGTAGTCGGAGCTTGGGTGGGTAACCAGGGCGATTCCAAAGGTGCGGGTACATTGCGGACTTGAGTGCAACGCGCCTAGGGCAAGCTTCGGTCTCGAGAAGTCGGTAGAAACTCATCCATTCTGGCGCTGCTGGCCAAGTGTTTGGTTCCTCTGCCCAGACTATTGGGGTGATTTGCTCTTCCATGGTGGATCTAGACCAGTTCGCGTAGCAAATCGCTCGTAGCTCTTGGCAAGTTTCTACGCACTTCAATCTCATCAACGAGTTTCACCGGAATAGCCGAATATTCCTTCAGGTCGTTGAGTACGCCGTCGACAGGAACATCAGGCGTTAACGGGCCGTGAATGCCTATTGCACGTAATCCGCCGCTCGCTTGCCGTACGAGAATCGGAACCACGATTTCGCCTAATCCGGGTACGTTTAGCGAAGCGTTTCGGTCAACCGTAATCGAGTTGACCTGTTGCCGTTCGAGATCCTCAAAAAGCAGGTCGGTGGATTTGTTGGTCCTAGCCTGGTCGAGAACAGCGGGAGCACCGGTCAGAAGATGACGCAAGAGGCTCGAACCGAGACCACGATCGAGCAGGTCGTGCTCAAACTTGTTCTTGTAACTGCGGAGACAGCGATAACAGGAACGATCGCAGTCACAATCTTCGAGAAGCTTGAGTGCTTGCTCGAAAAGGGGCAGGCCGAGGCGCCCAGCCTGCGCAACAAATCCAGCTCCGCCGGGAAGAGTATCGTACAGGTAGATTTCAGATTGCGTGCCGGTCTGACCAAATTCAGTTAGGGCAGGCCTGTATTCTGCCTGGACTTCGCTGGGCTTGAGTTCCAATGACGAGCATGCAGCCTTAGCTAATGCCTCGCTCAGAGTTCGTAGGACCACGTCGGTAGCCAGTAGGCCTGGTTTCAGCGTCAATGGCCGTTCAACGGTCACCAGAATTAGGAGAACGTCTGTGATGAAATCAGTACCGAGGACGAGGTTGCGCGCGGCGCCGCCACCTGGACAATGCGCCTCCCGCTCACCCGGGAACGGTTTACGGTGGGCAGCAAAGACGGTGCTGATAGCGGATATCGTCGGTTCAACACGACCGCATTTCGTGCAGTAGCTATAGCCCTCTTGTCGGGGACCGCGATTCGTTACGAGCAGGCGGTCCTTAAGATGGGCCAATCGGAGTCGCTCGTTAACGCGAGTCCATCGTTCCTCGGCAGCGGGACTAGGTGCAACAAGCTTGGCACGGGTGGCATGACTCTTGGGCGGCAGATCGTCTAGAGAGGTTTGCTCATCGACATCGACCGGATGCGCAAATCCGGGAGGACGCAGCCAGTATCTTGCTGCGCCGAATGTACCTACTCCGCCGCATGCGCGACAATCTCGGAACTCGCCTCGGACGCCTTGCTCAAGAGGAACAGTGCAAGCGTAGTGACAAATATTGCATTCGTAGTATAAGCGCTTGTTCTGCCATGCTCGAAACCGTTCTTGACCAATGGGGGAGTAAATCGCCCCAGAGGTGTAACGTTTCCCGCCGATCCACACTTCCTTACCTGGAGCATATTGGCTCAGTGCAACCGAGAGACCCTGAGAGGGAGTGAAGTGAAACGCTGGCCGGTAGCGCGTGGATCGGTCAACGTCGAAAACGTAAAAAGTCGCGACATCGGTAGGAAATGCGTACCGAGGCAATACACCTTGGTATAGCAATCGGTCCAACAGGTTTTCTGCGGACGGATCGCCACCTGGTAGTTCTTGGCCTTCCTCTGGTTGAACTTCAATGTCGGCGTCATCTACTTCTGGGGAAAGTTGAGGTTGTGTGTCCGTTGAGGGGATAGGATTGACTTGGCTTGCGTCGAATTCAATAGCTGCGTCAATCGGAGTGATGGTTTCTACAATGAGAGAAGCGAGAAGGCGTTTGCGATCATCCGGTGACAATTCAGAGGGCAACCAGTCTGCAACATCCGTGCTAAGTTTGTCCTGATTGTGAGTGAGCCATTGCACAAAATCGCTGCGGTTAAGTATTGAGGTTGGGTTCTTGAAACCCGCGACGGTGCCCAGGACAGCAAAGAGGTGTGGCTGATCCTGTGGATCGATGTCAGGTAAGCGATCGGAATGGTACTGCTGCAGAAGGTAGGCAGTTACATGTCGCCTAGCAATTTCGTAGTTGTCGAGCGTCAGTTTTGGATCGTCCACGAGGCCGCGAATCATCTGGTCTGGATGTGTAAAGTAATGCTCGTCGTGACTGTCCGCGCTGCCGAATGCCGTGACCGTCGCTACGGCACTGCCGCGACGACCTGCTCGACCGGCACGCTGCTGATAGTTGGCCCTAGCAGGGGGCATGTTTCGGAGAGACACGCCAGACAACGTTCCAATGTCGATTCCGACCTCCATGGTTGTCGTGCACGACAAGACGTCGATTGCCGGCCGTTCCCTTCGCGACTCATCGGGACCGAGATCGACATCTTGAAAGAGCAGTTCATGTTCTTCAGCCTTGGAAAAAACCTCAGCCGCCTGTGCTGTGTTTAGCTGCGCTGTGTGTTCGGCGGCGATGAGAGACATTGGAGACGTAGGGGGAGTTCGCAAGGCGTCGACCGAACTCGCACGATAGTAGCCTTTTCGAGCTGCGAACACGGGGTCCGTGTCGGGATCAATTGGTTCTGCCTTGCCCTTTCCACAATTTACGCACACCGATAATCCGGGGATGGGACGTTGTGGGGTTCGGCATACCTTGCAGTAAGACCATTCAGTGCTGATGAGCAATGATAGTTCGCTTCCCTTCAACCGATACTGATCTCCCGGAACGGGCTCCGCGAACCAGACTAGGAGCTGCGGAAGCCATGCTTTCTGGAAAATCGATTTGGAAGCCTTGTCCCTTAAGAAATTGTTGAGGAGAGTAAAATTCCCAGTGGCATGCGCTCGCACGTTTAGTTGCCACCAACCCGCGGGCATTTTCCCCAACCAAAAACCTAAACGCTGCCAACCGCGGAACCAAGTCCTGACCACAGCAAGCTTTGCGGCATCTGTTGTGGCGACGCCGGGTATGTCCGGCAGGGTAACGATATTCCGCGAATGCGACGCTCTTTCTGTAACTGAAGCGAGCGCCAGCGCCTCAAGACCGTAGTAACGATCCTGGAAGGCGTCCATCGTTGCAGCCAGGAGGGATTCGGGCATGGGAGCCGAGCGTAAATTGCCCCAGAGAATCAATAGTTGCGTTGGATCTGAAATGCCGCCACTCTGGATGGCCTGCTCTACAACTGATTCTTCGTTGAAGTGCTCACCAGTTCTAAGTTCTGGTCTAAGACGTACATTTAACAACTTTGCGGAAAGAAGAACTGCAAAGTACAAATCCTCAAGGGAAAGAGCCTCTTTCAAGATCTGAATCTGTTGCAGATACCGATAGCCAACCAAGATCAATGGACGCAGTGCATCAAGAGTTGAGTATTTTTGAAGATTTGGTGCAAGTCGGGCTGCAGTTTGGCGCGAATCAGAGAAAATCAGCACCTTTCGGCCGCGGAGCGGTGCAAGCCGTGTTGCCTGGGCATTACTGGGAGGTTGGACTTGGATCTGTTTGGCAATGAGGGCTTGAAATGGTTGGTCACCTTTCGTCTGGTGATCTTGCACGTAGGTTCTTCCGTATGCTGCTGTTTGTCCGCATACACCGCAGGGACGGAACTCTCCAGCTTTTGCATCGCGTGCCGCCTCGCCGTCTTCGCCATTGGCAGGTGTGAGTGTCCTTTCTTTGCGGAGGAATACGCGCCGAATGCGTTCGCCTGATTTTTGCGGATTCAATCTACCAGTGACCAGGTCATAGTCCGCGGGTTCCACATCCACTGATACTGGTTCCTCCAATAGGAGGTCCAAGGGCTCCAACTCAGTAATCTCGCCTTTGAACGACCGGAACTCAGATCCAGCTTCACTCCATAGAAAATTGGGTTCCACGAGGTTGTCGGTATAGGCGCGCGCGTATGCCGTGCCACAGTTCCGGCAGGTATAAAGCTCAAGTACACGCGCACCGCACTGACAAGTCTCTTGGGGCTGGCCAAAGAGTTTGCCCGTGGGGCCGCCTCGCTGTGGCGGAGGCAATTGAGAACAGTTGGAATCGAGACAAGCCCAAAGCCCGGGCAAGCCACGATAGAAGGCGTGCACCCGACATGGAAGAAGACCAGGTTCGTTCTTGGCTTTCCGCGCCAGACTCCCAAGCGTGGTAAGCGCGGTTACTGCCCTGGCTCCCAAATTGGGTTCAATCCCAGGAAATATGTCTTCGCCAAGCGCCTCGATAGGACGTGCTTCATTCATTGTGAGATTGACTAGCCGGTTCATCGGTTGGAAGGAAGAAAGCGCATCATATAGGGCGAGCTCCAGATCATTGCGGTTTTGCACGCCCCGGTATTCGAGAAAAGTACGCACCTCAACGATACGAGCAGCCGCATCGGATTCGTTGAATTGCGTCAAATCTATTGCTGCAAGAGCCTCAGCATCCGGTAACGTCCCAGCTTGGGATGGCGTTCGCAATGAGAGATTTCCAGCGATCGTGGCAAAATCGCGCGGATTCTTTCCCGTCAGTTGGGCTCCAAACTGAGATGCATAGAGCGGATTTCCGAAGCTTGCACTCGTGCAGATGACTTGCAAGCGCTCGGCGTCAATCCCAAGTCGCTTCCGCAGACGTCTGATGAGGAGGGCGACCTCAGCGCCCGCGGCCCCGTTGTAAAGATGTGCCTCGTCGAGGACAAGAAGGAAGGTTTCGTCGGGATTTGATTCAAGCCATTGCTTTGTTCGATCAAATATCGGTCGTTCCAACGGGCGCATCAACATGTACTCAAGCATGGAATAGTTTGTCACCAGGATATCGGGTGGTGCTTCCTGGACCTCATGTCGCGTAAGAAGCTCCGGGTCACCGGGTAGCGTGACACAGCGCAAAAAAGCTCGAGATTTGGAGTCCTGCCATCGCGACTTTTTCTGACCAAACCACTTGATCAGATCGGGCTTTGCCGGCCATTTGCCTCTGTCTTGGAGGGCTCTCACTAACCTTTGTGCGACCGTGTGTTGGGGGTCGGCAGGATCAAGTGCCCTGCTAAGGTTCCGCACGTAGTAATTCGAGAGCGGGGCGAGGCGCTCCTGGTCTTTTTTTGCATTGCGCACACCGGGATAGAGCGTCCGGCTGGTGTACCTTGCAAATCGCGCAGGCCTGGCGGCCCATTCCGTAAACTTGCGCGTCAGTCGAGGATCACCAAAGAGCAATCGTAGTCGTCCCAGCTGATCGTTCACGAGGGCGTTCATCGGATACAGAATCATCGCCCGGACGGCAGGGAAAGATTGAAAAACACTTGGCCGCTTTGTCGCCTCAATCGCGATCTTGCCGAGAATAGGTAGCAGAAAACTCTCTGTCTTGCCTGATCCAGTGCCGGTGGTCACCATCAAGCTCTTATGTTCGACGAGGGCTTGGCGCACGGCTTCTGCTTGGTGCGCGAACGGCGGATCGTGAATGATGAGCGGAAGACCATTCGAGGCAGAGGAAATGGTGTCAAATATTTCAAGGACGGCCGGGTCGAGACCGTGGATGTCGGCAAACTTTTCCTGAGTCTGATAGCGACGTGTGCTTTCGAGGTATGGACGTTGGTGAATCACCCCGAGTTGATTCAAGAGAGATTTTCTTTGGGCTACGAGAATTGGGTTGCTGATGTGATAGGCGGCCTCGATGTAATCTCGGAGCGACAGGTGGAGTTGCTGAATTGTTTGAACGATTGTCTCAGCCAACGTACTACCCTACCTCTCTCGAATCAATCAGCCAGAGCATGCTCTTCAAAAACCGAAGTTCCTCGTCCAAGGCACTTGCGGGAAGCACATAGGAGAACAAGCTCCCACTCCGAGGAGTGGGGTGGCCTGTGAGGTCCCAGCGTCGCTGAGCCCACAGTGGTACGGGAGAGAAAAGGTCGAGCACCGATGTTTCTCTCGTAGGTCCAGGCCGCACGCGATAATGCTGAGGCTTGGAATTGCAGGCGTCTATTGCGGATTGCAGTCTCCAGGCCTCATCACAAGGCCTCCATCTCTTCTCAAACTGGGGGAAGTCCAGCATTTTTTGAATGTGGCCATTTTCTATTTCCGCGTAGCACCAGAGATCGGCTCCGTACGCTTGTGGGCGTCGTCCCACAAACTTCCCCGTCTGATTTCGTAGCTGCGTCCAGCGCCCCGGATAAAACCGTACCGATTTCGACGGATCGAGCATTCGAAGGCCAGGAATGGAGCCAGCGGGAGGGGAGGAACCAAGCCGCTCATCAAATCTCGTCAAGTATTGTCGGGCGGGCTCGGCCAATGGCGTGCGAAGCCACTGGTCAAGAGGTAGTTCCCAGAAGCCGAATTGAACAAGGCACAAAGCGAGGTTCTCTTCAGTTAGGGGCTGTATGCGTCTCACGTGGCCGTCACGCTCGACTCGTGATAAATACTGCGCTGGTAGAGGAGACAAATCGTCGGGAGCAATGCCCAGCAAAAAGACGCTGCCGTCCCTGCGTGCCACAAAGCTGGGTGGGGTTAGATAAAGTAGCGTGTTGGAATTGTTTGCCGCGTCCCCTGCAAGCATTCGACATTCCACGAGATCTCCGTAGCCGAGCAAGGCTTGAAGGGTTGCGTCGATAAGATCGTGTAGTTCCTCCGTGTTGGAGACAAGATCGCGGATCGACTGGAAGACATAGGCAATGAGTTCTTCCTCCGAGCACGGACAGGAAAATCCTGCTGCTCTACGAAGTGCGCCAGCAATGCCTTCCACGCTTGTAAGGTCAAGGCTAGAGGCATCAAGCCCGAGGCTTCTAACGCCAAGCTCGTGAAGTTCGGATATGTTGATACGTCTCATTGCCAGTCCCATCCGGGAGGACGAATGAGGCCACGGCGCTGGGATACATTCATGAAGGAAAGGGCGAGGGTGAGAAAGCGGCCACCCCTAGCGAAGGGAGGGCATTGGAGTACGTATTCGATCCCGAGATGGAAGTCGCTTCCCGCCCAATGAACTAAGGTTTGGGGTGCCGTCATCAGCCGCAATACAAACTCGGCTATCCAAAGGTAAAGATCTTTGGAGCTAGCAGGAAAACTGGCGAATCCGGGCAATTGTAGGTAATTCTGTGCAATTTGGGAAAATGTAGAGACTCTCTGCGAACACCTCTGTTGGTTTAGCTCAACGGACTTGGCCATTAGGGCCGCCCCAAAACCAGCGAGGGCTATCTTTCGTGAAATGGCGGATTTCAGCGGGCGCAAGTCGTTTTTGGCTTCGTGGAATGCGAGTTCCTGAGAAAGCCAGTCGCTCCCACAGAATTGCTCGATGATCGCCTTCATAAGAGCTGTGAGAACATCATTTTGCCTTGCTGCAGACAGCGGATCCCCTGTAATTCGAGCTTCCGACCAGATGTCGTACAGAATGATTAGGCTGCCAACACTTTGAGCATCCCCACCGCATCCGCGTAGGACTGGTTCTACTCGTAGGTCCTCCAACGAGCGCACGAGCGGAGGCAGGATTATATTCCTCCTGGAAGTTGTGGACCGTGCTAAAAACAGTCCGCCCGACTCAGGGACCCTGAACTGGTGGTCTTTTTCAACCAGACTCAGGGGAATTGGCGTGTCGGGTCCCTCAAACTCATAACGAAGGACCACCAGAGTAGCTGAATCGCCCGTGTCATCTCGCAGTCGTAGCACATAGGCGTGATTTTCCCATCTCACAATCCAGCGCAAGGGAGAAAACTCGCGGCGACACGTTAGAGTGAATTGACCGAGTTCTTCTGCTGTGAATTGAAGTTCGCACGAACTCGCAGAATCGTAGAATTGCTGAATGACTGAATCCGAACGGACGTTAGTCTCAAAATAAGAGTTCCACCCCTCCGTAACGAGTGGAAGCGAGAAGGGCGGAAGCTGCTTGCGGAGCGACGGGGTGTGTCGTAATCCCTCAGATGAAAACGACAGCCCGCAGCTAGCCTGTCGGGATGCTGGCCCCTGAAGCTCAAGGACAACCTTGCCTTCCCACAATTGTTCCAGTGAAGGATTTGGCGGAGCGACAATCACAAAAAGTGCGTTCTGTTCGGTTAGAGCGGGCTGCCAAGGACGTGGAGGGCGGATTGTCAAATCTAGTCGTCCAATCAGAATCTCGTCAGAAGACGACTGCGCTAGGACATGCAGAATGTGATCGCCGGGAGGAAGCTCATTCAACGCGACGAAGACGCGCTCGCCAGCTTCACTCGGTACAATATCCAGTTTACTTCCAAAAGAACTCTCTAGATTAAACGTGAGGGCTTTGATCGGATGGTCGCTTGAGACGCAGATGCAAGGAAGATCGCTCGACAACCATTCTGCATGCCCCTCGCCATCCCAATTTACGGGTGGCAAACCAGCAGGGCGTACGTCGATATGTCTAGCGGGTTTTAGGCCAAGACCGACGAAATGCTGTAGCCCTTCGTCGGACAGCACGTCGGGAATATCAAGCCGAGCGGCATATACATTATCGCATTGCACTGAGGCAGGTTGCGTGTCTTGGTGCAGAGGAATGTGTCCAGTGTTCAGAAGGATGTATTTGTTTCCGGGTCGAATGACTTGTCCCCGAATTTCCCGTGCGATTCCCTCCGTTGATATCTTGAAAAGCCAGTTAGGTCCTGGCCGCAACATACATTCAGCACTGAGAAGATTTTCCAATTGGGGTGTTCGTCTTTCGAACTGCAACAATATTTCTGTCGGATCGGGCCAACGTTTGAGAACAACGTTCTGAGGACCATAGTGCAACAATCGTCCACGTGCCAGCGGGCGGCCACTGGAGCCAGTCACAACACAGGTGCCACCGAGAACTTCGTGGAGATCGGGAAATTTGGAGAGGAGCGGCGCAAGATCGGGGATTTCAAGGACTACTTCCCACGAATGAGAAATCGGGCGTAGGTACACACGCGGCTCAATCCCCAGGGTTTGCAGTTCCTGGCGTGGAGGTAGTTCTCTGGCTTCGGGAGGGACTACAAACGCTCGGGCAAGGCCACTGAGTTTTGCTTTCGCGGCTGCTCGCGCATCTTTTAGCCACTCTCGCGAACGTCGTTCCTTATCCAAATTCCTAGCAATGCGGAGTAAGGTGTCAGGAAGGATCAAACTCTTCGCCTGATCGCTTTCGCCTATTAGCAATGCAGCCGCAATTTGGCCGAGAAGGACTGGTTCGTCGGCTAGGATTTGGAATCGCGGGCTGGCCATCCAACTTCGTGCCGCGATTTCGTTACCCAGCAATTGCGGAGAGTCGAATAATTCCTTCCGAAATAAATAGCGGATCTGATAGAGAATCTCAGCGAGTTGGCGCTGGAGATCTTTGGGTAAAATTGCATGACTAATGGGCCAGCAAATGATCGAGAAGTGTCTGGCCCAGGCGCCGGCCGGTTTCGCCCCGTGATAGGTTTTGCAGAATTTCCAGAAGCAGTCCCGCAGCCAACTACGATCTGCTCGCTCAGGCCATCCCGGAGTCTTCTCTTCGAAGGTAAGCCAGTACTCGTCGCCTGCATATTCGTATCCTAGTTCCGTCGCATAGACGGTCCAGACGAGCCAGTGTCGGTCTGACGGTGGTGGCGGAGCAGAAGGGTTGCTGATCTGAGCGATCAGTTCAGAGATCTCATCTTCTGCGAGGCCGTGTTCCAACGCAAAGACTGGATGTTCACCGTGCAGCATGGAACGTTCGTCACGAACGCTGGAGAAATGTTTCTCCAGACGTTCTTGCCACAACGCAAGGTTCGAAGGCATCGCTCCGTCGCTGCTCCTCTGAGGGGGAAGAGGATCCGGACAGGAACCACGAGGTTACCCCCAGTCTAGCCCTATGGACTACACGAGACAGTTATCATGGTAGGCGCAGAGGTCGGAAGCGACGAGTCTTCCGACTGATGCAGTGTGCCGTCTTGGTCAATGGCGCGTGAAGTTTCTTCACCCGTTACGGGTACAAATACGCGTGCGCCATGGGAAATCGGGTGAAAAAGAGAATGCGAAGCCGTAGATTCCAACACGCTTTCGTTCAAAATGCGCCGGACTAGCCATCTGCGAATCCAAAAGTCCACAATCCTTTCAGTCACTTTGGGGGGATGAGTTTGCGGGAAAACATAGCGCGGCCTGACGTTCAGTCCAAGGAGCACATCACGAAAATTCGACGCAAGTGGCACTCCGTAAACTACCCGTGAACTCCGATGATTCAGGAGCTTATTTGAATCGAGCCCAAGCAAATCAACGCCCGCCCGCAGCTTGCGCAGTCGGGGATTGACTCCCTCACCGAAAATACTGTTAACTCTCGTTCCTGGGTGACTCTGTGCCAACAATGCTTCAACCTCGCGAGCAGTCTCCTGAGAAAGGTGGTACGAGCCAAACCCCTCGCTTTCTCCTAAACATTCGAAACGAATGCCTTCGCCTCGCCTGCCCCCGACGTCTGCTCCGTCAATTCGAAGACGGTTGTATTGACTAGGATTCACCTTATAAAGGCTAGTTGTCCCCAAGAGCACTAACTTCGGAGCACGCCGAATAGGACGTCCAGCCATAGAGGATGCAATGATGCTCGGAGTTCTTGAGTACTTCCGCGTGTACGCCTTGACGATTTCGGGGCTTGTAAGAAGTAGTGACACGAGTTTTCCGCCAAGAATGGAGTTATACGGAGGAACGGCGCCACACACGGTGATGTCCAGCATGTCGATGCCAACGTGTGCCGCCTTAATCTGCCTCAGGATGATTTCGAGCGCGCGTCTACCCTGACCACTCCCCAGCGCTTTCTTGAGATCGGGTCCATTGGCCCTCATGAAGCCTGCTCGTCGAAGTCCCATTTTTGCTGTCAATAATTCGGCCAGCGATTCAGCGCGCTTTGCTCTAAAGAGATCAAGAGCCGTCTGTTTCCTCCAGATGGCCTTAGGGGACCGACCTCGGCCTTTGTGCTCATCACGTTTAGGATATTTTTGGTGGCGGCGGCGAGCCTTAGCCGATTCATGGAGAAGTTTGCTGATAGTCTCCTCGCTTGGGAATTTCAGATCTTTGGTGGCAACGATACGTTCCTTGAGAAAGTCTTTCTTGTAGATGTTGTTGGCTAGGGCCTTGAGAGATATTTTCACCCAGCGTGCCCATTTGACAGCGGGCCTGAGGCTCAGTTGCTCGAGAAATTTTTCGGATGTCCAACCTATCCAACGGTCTCTAGCCGAGAGTTGAACTACGGCACTTCCAATCGCTGCGATCCCAATAACGGGGTGGTTGCGTGCAGCACGGTCGCGGACAATTATCCAGATCTTTCGACCAGGGGTGCTGTTGTAGGGTGTCGTCCAAGTATGCCGAAAATATCGCCAAATATCGCCCAGTCTTAAACCCGTCAGTTCACAATAGGCAGTGCTGTCGACAACTTGAAGGTAAGGTGAAATACAAGTCTTCAGGTGAGTGCTTCGTTCGGATTCGTCCCGAAGCGCTGCGGCTCCACGTAACTTTTCGGCGAGTTCCCGTCCGTCGCGCATGAGAGAAAAGATGGATACCCATCCACGGGGTCCCGGGTGTTGCCGCTCCATTTTACGAATGAAATCGCGAGTCGAGGGTTGACGCAACTGATTGTTGCGCTCATGCAGATGTCCGTGGCGCAATCGGCGTTTTTCATTTTCTGGAGAACTGTGGTCGGGTTCAGGTGGTTTGGCGCGGATTGCAGAGCGCGTGAGAGTTAGAACCCATCCCTGAAGCGTCAGGTCGAAAAGAACTCCTAGAGAAACGCGGAGTGCCTGCGCGTCTCGGCCCAAAGCATCAGCCTTCTTTAGAAAGTTCTCTCGAAGTAGTAATGCTTCGTGATCGTCCTGAGCTTGGATTAGTCTTCGCGCGAAGCTTCGAACGATCTTCCGCGCACGCCGGCCTATTTGAGGTTCGACGTTGACTTGTTCGCGAGTCTCCAGACTTCTAATTTCCGAGAAAGGTTGCGAGGACATTGCTCCACCGAATGCGCCTACGGCGACAAAAATCGAGTTCCCGTTCGTTCTTGATTTCTGCCTCAGCGCGCGCTAAAGCAAAAAGCAGGCACTCCAGACGATAGCGTTCGTTACTTCCATCCTTATATTTGTTCTGGAAAAAGTGCCTGTGAAACGGATGGTTGGTGTTAAGAACGACGATGAGCTTCGCCCCAGACAGACGGATCGAATAAAAGGAATCGTCGGAAGATGCAGCTTCTTCGATCTTGTACTGAAATCCACTACTGTGAACTTTTCTTCGTGCATCCACACTGACGCACGAACTGGAAACGAGTGAGGTGGCTGGTGGCAAGAGGCGGTCACGGACTACAGCGAGCCGTGCCGCAGGGCTGTCTTTTCGAAGGGTGTTGAAGGTCGCCCTCACACGTGAATTCAGTAGGCGAGCCATCGGCTCCAGATCCTTCGACAGCGTATCCTCAAGCTCGGGAACTGGTGAAATTTGCTGCTTGGTGTTTGTGACTCCAAAATATTCATCGAGTTCAGGGTCAAAGGTAATCTCGCAGCGCCACCAGTCGTCATAATTCTCTTTGCGCTTTGCACCCATGAAGTACCATCCATAGGCAACCTCACGATTTCCTCGAACAATGGAGACTCCAGCACGTCGAGTAATACCGCGTGAGCGTTTGTCCGCTGAAGATAAACCGTGCCATTTGGCAATTGGAAACTCGGCGAATCGAACTCTCACCTGGGCAGTTCTTTGTGGTTCGCGCGGCACTTTCATCGTGTAAAAGAGAGGTGTTTGAAATTCCGTCGCCCCCCTGAGCGCAGCGCGTCGGTCGCATAGCATGGGGTCAATAGCGAAAACCTGTTGGTCGTTGACGAGGAGTCTAAAGCCGTCCCACAAGTGGTAGCGGTACATGCGCGCGAAGTTCACGTGAAGATGCTGAATGAGCGCTGTCTTCTCAACGGTCGGCACGCGGTCGCAGTTTCGCCATATCACCAATGTTCCTGAGGGGCCAGCATACTCAACTGCCCAGCTTGGGACGCGAACGGCTTGAGGTCTTGGGATATATCGGAGCTTTCCGTTCGCCACCGCGTCCAAATCGAGGTATGAATAGCTTGCGGCTTCCGGGCTGAGCCAAGAGTACACATCGACTCGTCTGGCCTGACTCAACGAGCTATTTGGCAAGCCCATGCCGAACCTGCCTTGGCCCGATCTGTCGTTGAATCTGGTGGTTCCTCCGAACTGAAGCGCCATCCGCAGGGCCGGGGCGGACATACCGCTGCCGTCATCTAGAACGGCAATTTGAGAAAGTGAAGGTGTGCCGCAATCAGCGAAGATTCGAACGCAGGTCGCACCAGCCTGTATAGCATTGTCAATTAGTTCCGCAAGTGCCGTCGCGAGATTCCGGTATCCCGCGTCACGAGTTGCAACTATGAAATTCTGGTCGGCAACTATTCGATACTGGTAAGAAGCTGCTGCTGGCATATGACTCCCATGCGGCTCTCAGTAGAGCTGCTAACGCTTTCGTTGTCAAGCCCTACTTGGTTGAACTGCAGGGGCACGTACGCACAGGCGACACATTATGATGTCGGGTTAAGAAAGCTTACGCCGTTCCGGCACTTGGGCCGGCGACCAACTAGCAATTCGCAAGGGTACAAATGCGGCCCATGATCCGGTTTGGACGACAATTTTCGGGGGCACGAGCGGCAGTCAGACTTGCCTTTCTGTCAGGGATTCTTCGACGAACCGGAAGTCAAGAACTGCGCTAAGCGGTGAGCGTACAGCCCATTTCCAGTGGATTGCCTGCTTTCAAAATCATGCTTGCGGCAGTGAAGATGCGGGCCGCATTGTGATTCGGGATTTCCCTTTGGCCTCTAAGCCAATGCTGGATATAGCCGCGAGCGTATTCCACTCCGTCGAGGCTGAGCGTTTCGCAGCAGATGAGTGCAACTGCTTCCGCTTCCACTTCGCGGAGATTCATCGGCGTGGCTTCGGAGTCCACGAGTTTTTTGTTTGTGGTGTGTTGCAGAACACAGTGGGCGATTTCATGAAACGTCGTCTTGTGCGGAATTGCTGCAATTGGGCTGATCGCGATTTCTCGGCCTGTGGCAAAGCCCTGGATGTTGCCGTTCATTTCGTCAAATTCCGCGCGCGTGATGTTCAGCGTACGGAGGGCGGTGTCCAAGTCAAAGCCGGGAATGGGTATCGTGTCCATTGCCTCTCCGTCCGTTTGCGCCAAGACAAACCAATAGGCGCGAAAGCCGAACGTGGACCGCGTCACTTCTTCGCTTTCCACGCCTTCCGGCTCATCTTTCCGAGCGCGCTTCTTGTACTGCATCGGCATGCAAAGGGTGATGCCCTTTTCGCCTTTACGGACTTGGCGTTTGAATTCCAACCAGCCTCGATAGGTATTGAGCGGTCCCGGCTCCAAGTTACGGCGGTGGCACTGGGTGAGGGCAAGCAAGGCATTCCCAAACGAGTAGTTGTGGAAAGCGGTGTAAGCTGCGAGAAGTTTTCCCGGCGTGCGGACGGCGCTGTGCAGCAGTTCTGCCCAAGTTTCATGGTTTTGGTTATTCGTCATTGTTGTTTCTCCTTTTCCTTTTTTCGAGCGGTTTTACTGCTCGAAAAAAAGAAGCAAATTCCCTTCATAGCGGGCTCATTGCGAACGGGCGCGCGCGCCGTCAAGGGCGGCGGGGTGAGCCGTTTATTGGAGCGGGGCGAAAACCCTTGACGGGACAAGCGCGGGACCGGGCGCAGCCTTTTGCGGAGAAGGGAATTTGCGGGGGATCTGCTTTAATCGCGAAAGTGAATCATGGTTGGTGTTCTGAAGGCTTTGCGTGGATTTTGACCTGCTGCACGTATCCGTTGGTGAGTCCGGCTGTCGGAGATCCGGTGTTGTAGTAAGAAAGAGCGGAATCGAGGGCGGCGAAGCCCTCACCGTGAATGCGAGCTGTTGCTGCGTAAGTAGCAGAAAGAAGAGCAGCGCCGGAACGGAGATTGGTGCAAGGGTCAAACAGTTGTTCCGGTGTGAGATGCAAAAGGGCGGCGTGCTCGCTGTTCACCTGGAGCAGACCGATGCTGACCGTGATACGCTGCGCGAAAAGCCATTTGGTCCACGCAATCGCCTCCTCAAGCGATGCAGGCTGTCTTTCAAGGGTGATGGTGCCGCGATTCCATCCCTGGCGCCTGGCAAGTTGGTGAGGACGGTTGATGCTGAGGGCGTAGGGGTAAAGCGCCGATTCGGTCCGCGCGATGGCTTCGAGGGTGCTGACGGGGACGTTCGTCGCGCAGGATTGCGCGAGCGAACGAAACGAGGCTACGGAAATCTTGGTGTTGGGGCTGGCGGCTGGTGCTTGTGCAAGAGAGGCCCTACCGGCGAAAGCGAGGATCGTTCCGAGAATGATTCTTGTAAGGCGCATTAGAAATTCGTGGCCGAAAGGACGGGAAGATGGAATAGTCGCGCCCAGCTCGCGGCGCTTGATTGCTGAAGCGCCGGAATACGGGTGCCCTTAGCCCAATAGTCATTCGAAGCGGTCAAGAGAACAGTCGGATGCTCGAGAGCGGAAGAAAGAAACGGCCACACGAGAACTTGTTCGTAACAAATAAGTACGGCGGCGTTTTGATTGTGGATGCGGATTGTTCCGCGGGCGAAGAGCTTCAGTGGAACTCCGTCATCGCCAAGAGGTTTCCACATTGCAATTGGAATCGGAATGCGTTCTTCATAGACCGCGAGGTTTTCCTCCCCGCGGGCAAGCAGGACATTCAAGTAGCGATTCTGTGCAAATGGATTTGTCGGGGTGGCCGGTCGGTTGATACCAGCTCCAAGAAGGACGGTGCGGTGCTGCGCTCCGACCGCAGTTAAGGTATCTCCCCAAAACGCTTCCGTAGAATCGTTCCAGTGCGTGATCAGGTGTTCTGGCAAGAGCAGCACGACCGCATGTGACTGGATGATCGCACTCTGAATGGATTGGTCCGTGTTGTATTCGGTCGTGAAATCGGGGTCGCCTTGCCCCGCGCCTCCATAGTTTGTGTTGACGGCTTCCCATCCCGCCGGGGGCTGCGGTTGCGTGTACTGAAAATGAAAGACAAGAGTACAGAGCATCAAACTGAGGAGGCTCTGCAAAGGCTTAAAGCGGAAGAGACTGAGAAAGACGATGATGAAAGCCAGGCCGAGCCACTTCGAGCCGGGAAAAAGAACACCCGCGGAAAGAAGGGGCGAAGCCCATCCGATGATTCCAAGGGGCGGAATCGCCGTCAGTAAAATGCAAATGGGCACAGCGATTGCCGCTTTTCCCCGAGTGCGGGTGAAGAGCAACCCCCAGGTCAACCCCAACAGCGCCGCCGCGGCTAGACAGAGGACCAGGCCAACGAGCGGCGTCCCGTCTTCTCCAAAGAAGACGCGCGCTCCGGGGATGAGAGGCCAACTCGCCGCTGCGTAGTAGCAGAACATCGAAGCATAGGCATGCGTTCTGGATTTCGCGCCGTAGACAAGGAGCGGAGCGACGAGGGACAGAGGGATCGCTGTGAGGTGACCGCTCCAGGCGATCGCCCCCGTCGTGGCGGCAACGAGGGGAAGCGTAACGCTACTGCTGAGGAACTTCGGTAGCAAACGTCCACAGTGGGCGGAGATGGTGCCGAATGGCGGAATCTGGAATCGCGCCGTAGTAGCGGCTGTCGAAGCTGTAGCTATTGAACGAAGAGATGACCCACACCGTTCCTGGTTCGACTTTGTAGGTGCCATAGGGCCACGGATCGAGCGGGCGTTGGAGGTGGTCGCGGAATCGTCCTGCGCTGTTGGGAAGCAATTGTCCATTGACTCGAATTCCATTTGCGCTCACCTTCACTTCGTCTCCGGGAAATGCGACGCCTGGTTTGAGAAGCGGCGCTCCGCCATCGGGGCAAGCCCCTGCGGTGCGATATTGGCGGGTGAGCGAGATATAGGCCGCGTTTCCTTGCGGGCAGAACTCAACAAGTTTTGCGTTTGACGAATGGGTGGTGACGTAGAAGCCAAGCGGTAGTGAGGGAGTGAGATTAACGCGGATGCCGAATACCCAGCCCGCAATAAGCCCGAGAAAGAAGGGAGATCCCAGCAGGCAGGCCCAGAGAGCTGCGCGGCGGAGTCGATGGTGTAGTTCATAGGAGCCAGGTATCTTGAATTTCAGAGGATTCGATAGACGGAGCGCCATCGGTCATGACCTCATTCGGTAATGTGGCGTGCGGTTTAGGCGGACCCGGTAGGTCTTGCCCCGCGCCACCAACTACGAAGAATTTGTGCACTGTGACTTCATAGACATAGCGCGTGTATTTGTCCTGCCCGACGAAGGGCCGTTGGTCGAAGGTGCCATCGACGTAAAGGTTTGTGCCTTTCTCAAGTTCGGTCGCAAGGATCGCCAAGTCCCCGTAGAAGACGAGGCTGAACCAATTGGTGTGCTCAGCAGGCTTATCTTTGCGCGGGAAACGATACGTTTGTCCAAGTCGGGCATTTGCAACCGGCATGGAGGAGGGCAAGTAGCGTAGCGTCGGTTTCGCTGCGAGATAACCGGCAAGTTGAAAGCGGTTTTCCTGCATTGCTCATCGCTCCGAATTCAAATCCAAGCGGTCAAACAAACCTGGGGATCGCTGGAGAGCGGAGCCCGGAGGTGGTGCCGGTTGGTCGATTGGTGAGTCTGCGCCAGGGCCACCGCCAGACGAAGCCGGCAGACGGCGGTTTGGGCGTGGGCCCGATGTTGGTTTTGGGCGAGGTGCGAAGTCCGGGAGTGGGTCCTGGGGCGAAAGCCCTCCGTCGTGAATGGAATAAAACTTTGTCGGCGGGGGGATTTCAGCGCGGGAGCGCAGGATGGGGTCAAAGAAATAGAGCATCTGCGTGCCGTAAATAGGGTAGTGTCCGGAAACAAAAATGAGCATATCGCCGGGAGCAATGATCTTTTCCTGATTGCCGCCGCGCTCTTTTTTCGGCGGCCGCAAGCGCATGATCTCGTCCGGTGTCATCAGCGGACGCTCTATCTCGTCCATGTGCGTGCTGACGCGGTCAAGGACGGGAGACATCCGCGATCCTGAGAAATTGAAAGAGGCTTTCCTAATTGTTTGTGTCCCTGTCATCTTGCTGAGGAGTTCCGCGGTGTCGTATTGGTTGGGCGCAAAAGCAACGCGAACCTGGCAATTACTGACGATGCTCTCGTTGCGTCCGTATTCGTCAACGATCTGGCGAATATCCTGCGTAATGAGGTATGCCTTCAGGCCAAACCCAGCCATGTAGGAGAGCGCATCCGCGAAAATCTCCATGCGCTTGAGGGACGGAAATTCGTCAATCAGGAAGAGCAACCGATGTTTGTTGCGGAGTTGCTCGGAACCCTGAAAATCGAGTTTTTCGGTGAGCCGGTTGACGATCATGGTAAAGATCAGGCGCATGAGCGGACGAAGCCGAATCTTGTCGCTCGGAGGCACAACAAGGTAGAGCGATACTGGCCGCTCGTGGTTCACAAGGTCTTGGATCGTAAAATCGCTGACGGAAGTGGTGCGGCTAACAAGAGGATCGCTGTAAAGCGTCAGTGCCGTCTTCGCAGTAGACAAGACGCCGGAAAAATCCTTGTCTTCCTTGTCGAGCATTTCCTGGACTTTCTCTTTTACGACGGGATGGGTGCGGGTCGCTTCACCCGTCGGAAGCCGCCAACCGTGTGCGTTGTCCTTGTCGTGTGTGTAAGTGAGAAGCTCAGTCAGGGTTTCGCGGAAATTGAAACCGGGTCGAGTGAAGACGCCGGCGAGCTGGCTGAGAGACGCTTGCCCACCGTCGAGTGCGGCGGCGTAGCACACATGGAGGATCATCCCCGTGGTAATCGACGCGGCGGCGTCCTGCCAGTAGCGTTCTTGCGGACTGTCTTCCCCGGTGCGGACGAGCATGTTCGCAATGTTTTGAGCGTCGGAAACATCGCGGTCCGTAAAAAGGCGAATCTCGGCTAGTGGATTGAATCGGGAGGAACTCTCAGGCTCTACCGGGGAGAACTTGAAACAGATTTGCCCGGCCTGGCTGCGGAAACCCGCCGTCTTGGCCCAATTCTCCCCCTTAATGTCGTAGACCACGGTGCTCTCCGCCCACGCCAGGAGTGTAGGAATGACGATGCCTACGCCCTTGCCGCTCCGTGTAGGGGCAAACGCGAGGATGTGTTCCGGGCCGTTGTGCCGCAAGTAGTGGAGGTGCTTGATGGACCGTTCGTGCCAGCCTCCGACATACACGCCCTGCTTTGCCTGAATGAGATTGGTTTCCTCGATATCAGCTTTCGTGGCCCACCGCGCCGAACCGTGAAGGTCCTCGGTGTTTTTCGAGAGCGCCTTTGTGTGCGCGAGATTCAGGAGAAAAAAGAGGGCGCCGGAGGCGAAGGACCCGCCCACAACAATGCCCGCGCCGATGAGCAATGGAAGTTTGATTCTAATATCCGCCGTGCCTCCCTCTGTCCAAATCCACACCAGCCACTTATAAGGTGCGTATAACGAGAATGAGCCGATGCGGAGCAAGGCGGGGCCGAGCGCGGGCTGATTCTCGAAGCGCCAAGCGACAAACTGCGTCGCAATTACATTCGTTAAGAAGAGCCCGATAAAACCGACGATTGTTGGAGGCCAGTAGAACCCACCGACGTAGCCGGGATCTCTTGGCTTTCGGTAAGCAGTTAGTTGATTCACCGTCCCACCTCCTGCGTCTTGCTCCTGTCCTTGACTGGGACGACGCGGGCCCTGTCGTTGCTGTAGGCAATGCGCACGTTTTCGCCCACAGCCGGGAGTATGTCGAGAAGGTCTTTCGGATGGATAACCACGGTACGCGAAGTGATTTGTTGAATCAGCTTTTTATCAGTTTCGCCGATGATCGCACCACGGTAGATTCCGCTATCGGTTTGTGCATCATTAACCAGTGCATCCGGGCCCATCTTTTTCAGTGCGGACTGGAGACCTGCGGGCAACTCGCCACCGCCAAGCAACTTGCGGACATCCGCGCCCGTAATTTTGTCGTGAATCTCAACGGCCCCACTTCCGGGCTGGTGCGTCGCGACAGATGCAGTAGTCTCGCGTCGTTCTATATCGGGCTTTGTTTCGAGAGTGGGAGTGATCTCCTCGTTTTGTTTCTCCCACGCCCGGATGTCTAATTGCTCGATCAGGTGTTTCAGGTCTTGGCTGTCAGTCGGGTCGAAAAGCAGCTCGTAGCCGGTGTCTTTCCCTTCAACGTGTCTGGTTACGATTTGCAGCGTGGAGTGTCCTAGGTTCATCGGTCCACGTTCACCGTTCAACTCTTCGAGATAATCGCGTGCCGCTGTTCCGTCGCGGTCAAAGGCCGCTTCGAGAACATCCTGGAGCTGCTCGGTATTTAGGGGGACGCGGCCTGTCGCATCGGAATCGAGATAAGTTTCCAGGTATTGCCGCGGCCACTCTATAAGATCGTGATCGAGTCCCGAGTTGAGCAGCGTTTCCAGTTGTCCCGGCGAAGCTGCGGAGTTTGTGAGAGTGGAGACTTGGTGGTCCACTGAATTTTCGATTAGATCCTGTCGAATGGCTGCGTTGTTGCTATTCATCGAAAAACCTCCCTTAAGCGGTCAGAAAAACCGAGATCCACTGACCTGCTATTCAATGCAGCTATACATATAGCACCATGAAGGGATGGAATGTCAATATCCTACCTGCAGAGTCCCGGATCTCCCCGCTTACGTGTGCCAGCGTGGTGTAACGTGGTTTGTAGCTTCGCTTGGTATTGTCCGAGCCATCCGCCCCATACTGGCCGGACATCGTGGATGCTCTTTCCAAGTAAGAGGTCTGCTTCCTTTTGGAAGTACGAAGAATTCTGAAGGAGCGCGACCGCATCTCCCATATCGTCCACATGCAAGACGGGTTTCCTTTTCGCAAATCGTTTCTCAATGCGAATAAAATTATCGACCGCGAGTTTCCCTTGTTTTCGGGCCTCCTCGATGGCCTCGGTGTGATAGATCAAGTGCACTTTCCCGTCCGTGCCCTCAACTAGCATGTAGCGCTTCCCGGTTTGTTCATCTTCAGTGTGGAGAAGTACGCGGCCGGCCACTCTTTGAAGCTGGTGGAGCGTGGTGACCTGGAGGGGTAGGCGCTTGTCGGAAACCAGTGCGCCATGCGCCGCGAGCGTCTTTTGCCTGTCGCTACTCTGTTGTAGCGTGCGGAGTACTTTTTCAAAATCTGCCTGCACGCGCCACTCGTGCGGCGCGACGAACTGCGCGAGGCCCATTGTTTGAAGGTGCATAAGGCGTGCGGCAACGTGTTTCTGGAGAAGCTGAGAGGATTCCGACAGGGCCTCGTCATTGGGATTGGCAGTCACCACGAAGTGGGACGAGGAGCCGTCATTTGCGCGTTGCAGGACGCGATCGAGAGAGGTGTAGCGGTTTTGAACTATTTCGCGGCGCTGCGCCTCTTGAGCTTGTGCCGGGGTACGATAGCCCAGCGCTTCGGTAGCGATTTCTTCAGCCCGCACGCGCAGGTCCGCACGAATATATTCCCTCGGCAAGCGAAGCGGCCTTCCTTCCTCGTCAAGTCCGCGAAGCGCGATGTGAACGTGGGGATGCTCAGTGTTGTGGTGGACGGCAGCAACCCATTCAAGTTGTGTGCCTAGGTCGCGCTCCATCCGTCGCATCAACTCGCAAGCGTATTGCTTAAGGTTCAAGCGGTCAGCAAACTCAGGAGACATGATGATTTTGAAGAGCCGGTCGTCGCCGGCACTCTGCCAATTGTCGAGCCTGGTTGCGATGCCTAACTTCTGTTCGGTCGCATTAAACCCTGCCTCGGCCGCCCGTCCTCCCTGCGTCGCACTCTCGCGGGCTACGTACTTTCCGTGTGCCTTCCACTGACCAGGATTCTTACTTGCGGAGTAGCTGACCCGGATGGCCACGCGCTGATTAAACGTGCGGGGCGCCCGGGCGCTCCCACCTGCCCTATCCTCCCCATATCGGCTCCGTGTTACTTGTCCTCCCCTCGACATCTGCACGAGACGAAGCATCGATCGGAGGACACCTGTGTACTTACGCGGATTGTCATTTGGGCTGTGTTTTGACTTTCTCGGTCGCAATCGAACTGGCGGTTCGTCATTCATCGGCTAACATCTCCCGGAGAGTGTCTCTGTTCTTGTTCGAGATCTCTTTCGCCGCGGCGCGCACTAGCTTTTCATACCGCAGCCTGGCGCGAACGCGCGCCGCTGGGAGAGCATCTTCGGGGGGTTCCACAACACAAGTAATGACGTACTTCAGCAAAACGTCTGTTAGGGCAACCTGCGCTTGCGCAAGCGTGTGAAGACCCTGTCCCTGCTTCGCCAGGTTCGTAAGCGTGGCCGCCACGCGAGCCTCAAACTGCGTTGTTGCTTCCGTGCTATCGCCCTGCCGCAGTTCGTGTTCACAAGCGGCGATGAGGAATGCTTGCTCGGAACGGAAGCCGCGTTCTTTGACAGCAACCCGAACTTTTTCCCGCAGCTCGGCGGAAGGGTATCGAAAGTTGCGCGAAATCGCTCTCTTAACCATGAAAACTAACCTTTCCGCAGTGGTGCCAGAGTGGTGCCAGAATTTGTTCCACATGGCCCCCTGCCAAAAGCCTGAAAGATAAGTAGTTAACGCAGACAAACACCACGAAGTGGCCCCAACCCTTTATGTTCCAATACGTGTGCCCGTCCCCGATAATCCGCCTGCATTCCATGCACGCTGCTCCTACTCCTGGTGAAGAGTGTCGATTGCCGCCGACATTTGCCGACTTTCGGTCCACTACTGGCCTCGTCAGCCGAATTCTGTCGACTTCCAGTTGACTGCTGCCAACTCCGGTCTACTTCTGCCGAACTAAGCCGACTTCCGTCTACCTGCGCCGACCGAAAGCCTTTTCATACTTTACATCCGCAAAGCATGGTGCTATATGTACAGCAGCGTGGGAAGGCGTGTCAATGCAAAAAGACTACCGCCAATGCCTGGACAAATTAGCCGAGGCCGTCCCTGAGACAAAAGCCGCGCTTATTCGTTCTTTACTTCCCGGAATAGAAGCGGCACTGAATTCAGGCCAGACTCTTAAAACAATTTGGGAGGCACTCGAAAGCGAGGGTCTGCAAGTGAGCTATCACAGTTTTCACAAGACAGTCTGGCGCGCCAGAAGAATGAGAAAACTAACCGCTGCCAGCAACTGGGGAAAACAAGATAAATCTTCTGAGGCGCAAGGGCTGAGGGAAGGGAAAGCGGAAACAGTTGGAGAGCGGGACCCGCTAGCGAATCTACGACGACTAGAGGAAGACAGACCTGGTTTTCATTGGCGGGGTACGCAGAGTTGGAAAACGTCGGAACACGCAACGGAGGACTCGAATGACAAAAACAAACGATAGTGGAAACGGTGGAACATCGATTCACATCTCGCTGCAAGGCAAGGGCGGGGTTGGAAAGAGCCTGATATCCGCGATCCTGTCGCAATATTTACTGTCGAGAGGGCAGGATGTGCACGGTATTGATGCCGACCCAGTGAATCAGACGCTGTCCGAATACCGGGGTTTGGCAGTGAGCTGCCTGAAACTCTTAAAAGATGGAAGCGTGGACCAACGTGAATTCGATCTGCTCATGGAACGGTTTCTGACAGAGAGCGGCACATTCGTTGTGGACACAGGAGCGTCCACTTTTATACCTCTCTGGCACTACGTCCTGGAGAACCACGCCCTCGACTATTTGCGGGAGAGAGGTAAACGGGTGTTCGTTCATTCGGTCATTACAGGAGGCCAAGCGCTGAATGACACGCTAGTTGGGTTCGAACAGTTAGCAGAAAGCATGCGGGAGAAGAATATTGTGGTCTGGTTAAATGAATATTTTGGCGCCGTACTGCAGGACGGATCACCATTCAGGGAGATGGCTGTTTATAAGAGGCACGCCGGTAAGGTGCATGGTTCCGTGGCGATCGTGCGGCGCACGGCGGACACCTTTGGCCGGGATGTCGAAGAGATGATCTGTCAGAAGATGACTTTCGACGAAGCAGTGAATGGAAGCGGTTTTACGATCATGGCGAAGCAGAGGTTGCGGGTTGTGCAGCGCGACCTCTTCGAACAGTTGGACGCAATTCCATTTGTTTAATGAAAGTGTGCATCAGTAAGAGGGGAAGTCCAATGACTCCAGTAGTCGCGCTCGACCTAAAACGGATAACCGCAGAAGTCGCAGCACGTCACGGGATGCTGCTCAGGCCGGATGACCCTGCGATGCTCTTGGTGACGATGAACGAAGTGGTGTTGCAGCAAGTGATTGGGAGTATCGAAGCCCACGCAGAAGAAATGGTCGCCGGCATAGAAGTGGGCTTTCGCTCAGCACAACGCGAAGCGTTGGGAAGTGTTGAAAGGGAGGCGCGGAAGGCCGGAATCGCCGTGCGTGAGGAGATTCAGAAGGATATTGACGCTGGGCGATTGCACGCGCGAGAATTAATTGTAGAGTTGAACCGCGCATACACGCGTTCCGCGGTCCGTCGTTGGGTTGCAATAGGCGTGGTTTTTGCGAGCGGCCTTTTGGTGCTCGGTGTTGGCTTAGGGGTGCTGCTTGCGAGGGTGTTGAAATGAAATCTTTCCTTGCACTGCTGCTTTATATCGACCATAAGTGCGACACGCAACCGGCATTTCGGAAGACGCTTTTGGTGTTCACGCTGATCTTCGCGTTCCTTTTGTGGTCGCCCTGGCGACCCTTGCTTTGCCCTGTGTTCGGCGTTTGCCCGGCTCCTATCGTGCGGGCTGATACAGGATCTCAGCCAGAGCCGAAACCCCACCACACCAAGGGAATCAAACGGCAGACGCCAGCTCCAAATCAAGCTCCGCGGGAGAGTTCGGTTCAACCTGCGGTCCGACCGCAGTCTCCTTGAGAAAACATTCCCACGGACTCTACCGCCGGTTAACTCTTGTCGAACAAAGAAAGTGTTCTGGTATCACGTCGGGACCGCGCTTTGTGTTTCCTTGGAGTTTGCTTTTTCTCCTTGATCGGCTTGAGAACCTTGTACGTCGCCCACCTCAGTATTACTTTGTCCGTGATCTCATTGAGGTGCTTTCCCGTAACTTCAGGAGCATCCAAGGGGAGTCGGATACTGGTCTTGAGGGGAATTTCGTAACCGCCTTTACGGGTTTTGGTGACGAGTCTCGCTTGGCGTAAAAATTCCAACGCGCGACGAACATCATCGCTATCCAATCCGATTTCAGTTCCTTCCGGTCTTGGGACGTCGCAGATTCTATCTGGCGCGATTTTTAGAGGTTCAGAAAGAGAGCCTTTTTCTGCCATTTCCGTTTTTTGTGTCTCGGTGAGGTAATGTACCGCATACTTGCTCCACCAAATGACGGCCGCGTAGCTGTCTATCACCTCGTCATTGGCCTTGTCGAATTTCGACCTCAGATATTTGAAATCGCTGGCGCGTACTGGAAACCCTGCGTAATTAAAGAGCTTGCCGAATTCGGATTCCGGGCAGCGACCATTCTCAGGATGGGCTAACCTGCTGAAATACATAAGATGCTCAGTCCCCGTTTCCAGAGCGTAATGGAACACCACAAGCGCAGCGCTTGTTTGAGCCTTGAAATCTTTGAAGAGCCTATCCAAATTCCCTTGGCCGACTTGCTTTTGATAGCCGAGCAAAAGGCACGGCTGCGTCCCGAAAGGGACAGGTGTTCCATCGGCTTTGATCCATGCTGGGCTGTGAGCATACTTACATGCCTGTGAAATATCCGAGTCATTCCAACTTGTTTTCATCTCAAGTAAGAAATTGCGCTGCCCTTTCAAAAGGATGAGCCCGTCCGGTGTGAGATGTGGAGTAGGAAAGTCGCCAGCCCTTTGGATGCGAGGATGGAAATCGTAGGACAGAAGCTCCCCTTGTATTTCTGGGGTGTTCAAGACGACGCGAATTGCAGCGAGAGCGTCGAGCGTTCTGTCGTAGGCAGCATATTCCTGGAACTGCCTTATTGCGAGTTCTCGAATCCTGTCTTGAGAACCAGGGTTAGACATGCTCGCCCAAGAAGTCTTTCAGACTCGCCTTCCGTGGGCGCTCGACCGCGATGGAAGCATCTTGAAAAACCAAGGCGATGCTGTTTTGTACGCGGACGAATGAGGCAGGTTGAATATCTCCGTGACCTTCGACAAAAATCGTCGATGGGTCCGTGATATAGACATCGAACTGACGACCGTCTTCGTAATTCGTGAGTAATGCGTGGAAGTAAGGATTAGCGTGCAGAACGGCCACTGCTGAGTGGGGCAGTCTCTTTAGTGCATCCACCACATAACCATAACTGTCAGGTGACGAGAATATTGGTGTTGGAAACTTGTAGGTGACGAATTGTCCCGTAGTTTTTTGGTAAGGCTTTGCTGCTTCGACGATGCGTGGTGCTAGGTGCTCTGTAAGCATCGCGAGGAAAACTTCGGGAGCGCCCTCGTGAAAACTCAAACACCCAATACGATGCACGGTATATTCGCAGAAGGAGTTTTCGGCATAAGGAGCCCTAATTCTGGCAAGCTTCAACAGGCGATGCCCTTCATTTACCCGGTCGAAAAAATCCTTTGCGTTGCCCGGGGATATATCGATTTCCGCTCCTCCCTCGTTAGGTGGATTCGGATACGAAACTCCCCTGAGTATTTCCGTGTCTTCAAAACGAAAATTGTTTGAGAGTCTGACGGCAGCACGGATTAACTCATGGCCAATCGGGTACAACTGTGCTTTGCCTTGAAAGCGAGAAAGGAGCCTATAGGTTAGCCTGGTTGTCTCTCGCGCTTTGCCTACTGAGAGGACGAACTTTACGCTGCCCGTGGAAATAGGTAAGAACCAAAACCAGGTAGAAATCTCTCGCCCTGATCGCTTGTGGATGGAAACGTGCGCACCTTTTTCGAGGGGACCAAGGGTAGCGCTATTCTGTGAAAACCTTCCTGTGGATGTGAATGCGTCCTCGTCCAGGTCAGACCAAATGATCCAAAAGTTCGCAGAGAAATATGGGTTTCCTTTGCGGTGCGCAGCGATCCATTTTGTGAGTTCTTTCGTCAAGGTAGGTCAACCCCGACTGTGACGCTGACAGTATAGGACAATGCTGCAGACGGTGTAATCAATTCGAGTTTTGGAGAGAAGGTCATTGGTTTTTAGAATTGCATTCAATTCGCTCCCGAGCTTTTTTAATCGTGCGATCAATATACTCTTGTTGTCGTTTCCGATTCCCCTTGTGTGAAAGATCCCTCGAAGTGAGCGCGTTGCGCACTTCGTTTTCGGGGACGACATGGGACAAAGCGTACACAGCATAGGCTAGGTCTACTCGCGTATGGTCGCCAGCATAAACCGGCTTCGCACGGAAGTCCGCGATCGTCTTGAGATTCGACATGCACAACCATGGGCGCCACAACGACCGTGGTCGTGCAGGCGCGCATTGCTCCACTTCGTATAGAGTTTTCACTTCCGCGAGAAACTCGTCAGCTTTGGGATAAACCAGTCCCGCGGCCTCGTGCAGCCTGACGTAGGGAAAGGTTCCATCGGCTCTTCGGTATTTGTCTTTGCGATTCGTAAATCCCGCAAGTCTTCCGTAGTGCCGCCAATCCGCCGAACCAGGGTCACCGCCAAAGCGTGATGCCAGTAGTCTTGCTGCAAGAGTAGAAAGATGTTTCGGCAGGATCTGGCCGTGGCAGAGCCATGCCTGAAAGTTCCTCGGAGACGTTTCAAGAACCACCGCAGGAGCAAAGCCTTCTGATTTCATCAATTCTACCGCCTGCGCATTGGCGTCGTCGATAAGCGAAAGAGAGTGTTCGCCACTCGGCCGAATATAGATATTTCGGCCTTCAAGATTCTTTAGGCGCAGCCAGGACACGGAGCGAAGCAACGCGTCGAGGTCCCAGACGCGCGAGAGCATCACTCCTTGCGCAGCAGTCGGGTCAAAGAGTCCAACCTCGAAAGCGCTTGCGCTCATGGCGCGAGCCTGCTTCTCGACGGCTCCGGCGGTTTTGATGGTAGTCATCTTTTGACTTGACAGCCGCAAATAATCGGCGTAATTATCTGTCGCAGTTAGATGATGCTGTATGTATAGTAGCATAGGTGTTCAAACAGAACGCTAGATTTTAGAAGATCGAATGAATTGGCGGGGCCAGATGCAAGAACTTCAACAAGTCGCCGAACGCCGAAATGAAAAACTGGTACGGGAACTCGGGCCGCTGGTCTCCTCCAGCCTTCAAGATCATGGCACCGAAGACATCTTGCTGAATCCCGATGGGCAATTGTGGGTCAAGCGGACTCACGAGGATTTTCGGGTTGTTGGCAAAATGCCTCCCGCACAGGCCTTGAGTGCGTTCGGCACGATCGCCGCGATACGAGACACGGTCATCAATCACGACAACCCCATTCTTGAAACAGAGCTGCCCACGGATGGAAGCCGCTTCGAGGGTTTGGTCCCTCCAGTGGTGCGGCATCCCGTATTTGCCATTAGGCAACGGCCGCATTGCGTATTCACTCTGAACGAGTACGAGATCGACGGAATTCTCACCGACAAGAGCGATGCGCTGAACCTCCAGCGTCGTCGCGATTACTTTCTTGAGTCGGTGCGCGGAAAGCGCCACTTGGAAGTGATTCGCGCCGCGATTGAGCAGCGGAAAAATATTCTTGTTGCAGGATCAACCGGTTCGGGCAAGACGACGTTCATCAACGCTGTCCTTGATGAACTGGCGTGGATTTCACCGAACGACCGTGTCCTCATCATCGAAGATACGCCCGAGTTGCAATGCAACGTAAAGAACGCGGTCGCGCTGCTCGCAGTCGGGCGTGTGTCGATGCTCGATTGCCTGAGGGCCTGCATGCGGCTGAAGCCAACAAGGATTGTCGTGGGGGAAGTCCGAGGTGCGGAAGCGTTGAGCATGCTCAAAGCGTGGAACACAGGGCATCCGGGTGGTGCGGCAAGCGTGCATGCCAACGACGCGCATGGCGCACTGATTCGCTTGGAAAGCCTGGTGGCGGAAGCGACTGCGGCTCCCCAACAGAAATTGATTGCTGAAGCTGTGAATGTGGTTGTCTTCGTGGATGGCGAACCAAGCATTCGCGCTGGTCGGAAGGTCCGCGAGGTCGCCGTAGTTACCGGATACAGCGACGGAGACTACAAGCTGGAGTATGTGTAGGACGCCCAATGGAAAACAGAAAACAGCAGAGCGGAATAGATTCGGTGCACGACACAAGTGCTTTTGCGTGCGGGTTGTTCCTCACAATCGCCGCCATTCTTGCGGGTGCAGGTCTTTCTCTCCTTCCTGGCATGGGAGTGTCGGGGATGGTTTTCCCTGGAGCTGAGCGCGTCGCGCTGGCGGTTATGGTTTTAGGTTTTTCGGGTGTGCTCGTCACCACGCTGCTGAATCTGTCGGACGCAACCCGGCGGACGTTGGTGGTGTTGTGTGCGGCGGCGCTCCTGTGTTCAGGGTTCGTTGCACTAGTGGTGTGGTTTGCCGTTAGTGGAGCGAGTGGTGGTTGGTCGTAAATCTCAGAACGAAAGGAAAATACAAAATGAAAGTATCCGCGAGAAAAGTGGAATGGCGGCGTCTCGTAGCTCGCACAGGCTTACTCACCCTTGCGTCGGCAATTCTCAGTCTGCCTGCCTCCGCGGCTGCGGGCGGACAGGCGTTGCCGTGGGAGCAACCGCTAACAAGGTTGCAACAGTCGTTGAGCGGTCCTGTAGCTGGGGCAATTGCGATTATCGCGTTGGTGGCAATCGGCGTGACGCTTGTGTTCGGAGGTGAGTGGAATGAATTTGCCCGCCGTGCCGTGTATGCCGTCTGCGCAATTGCTTTCATCATTTCCGCGGCTGCCTTGCTGGGAGGCTTGTTCGCGGTAGGCGCGGCGGTCGTTTAATCATGGACCGACCGCGCGAAGTACCGTTTCACGAGTCGGCAAACCGGCCGCAATTGCTGATGGGCGGGGACCGCGAATTGATTTTGGTCTCCGCCATCCTCGCGGCGATGTTGGTTTTTGCTGTCATGAAGTGGTGGAGCATTCTTGGCGGCTTGGTTCTGTGGCTGATCGCTGTGGGGGTTCTCGCACGAATGGCGAAGATAGACCCTCTCTTGCGTCATGTTTACATCCGGCACATTAGGTATCGGGATTTTTATCCCGCGAAGAGCCGGATGTCTGCTCCTTACACGACGACCCCTGCAAATTGGAGATAAAGCATGCCTCTTGTTGAACAGCGCCGTCACGCGATTGGATTAGCTGACCTTCTTCTGTATGACTCCTTGATTGAGGACGGAGTTCTCTTGCAGCAGGACGGCGGGCTGCTTGCAGCGTGGAAATTTCAAGGACCGGATCTCGGTTCCGCGACGAATGGAGAGATGGCGGCGTTGAGCGGGCGCTTGGGAGTCCTGCTCCGCCTCGGCGGAGGCTGGATGGTGCAGTGTGACAGCGTTCGCTCCCCTGCTCCCGGCTATCCCGAATATCAAGAGTTCCCGGACTCGGTTACAAAGATCATCGACGACGAGCGTCGCGAGCAGTTCATGTCCGAGGGCGCGCATTTCGAAAGCGATTACTATCTGTCGCTGACCTACCTTCCTCCCATCGCGCGGGAAGAAAAGATTAAAGGCTGGATGTTTGAGGGAATGAAGGACAAGCGTGGGAATGCCGCGCGGATCGTGGACTATTTCAAGAGTCGCATTGCGAGTTTCGAGGATGTTTTCAAATCGTTGTTTGCTGTGACGCGATTGAGAGCGGTACGCACGAAAGATGACGCTGGCAATCCAGTAGTTCACGACGAGCTGCTGCGCTACGTACATCGCTGTGTGGCCTGGAAAGATCATCCCATCCGGCTACCTGAATTCCCGGTGTATCTCAACGACGTGCTTGCGACGGAGGATTTCGTGGGTGGTTTAACCCCACGCATTGGGCGCAAACATTTGCGGGTGGTTGCAATCGATGGATTCCCCAAAGCAAGCGTCCCCGGGATTCTCGCGGCGCTCGATACGCTGGCCATCGAATACCGGTGGAATACGCGGGCGATTCTCATGGATCCGGAAGAAGCGCGCTCGTTTCTCGATAAGGTCCGCAAGAAATGGCGTTCTAAGATGCGGGGCCTAAAAGACCAAATCATGCAAACGCAGACCGGGGCCGTGAACCTACATGCACAAGAAATGAGCGTTGACGCGGAAGAGGCAATGAGCGTTGCCGCCGCAGGGGACGTGCTGTTCGCCCAATACACGACAACGGTGATTTGCAGCAATGAAGATGAAACCAGCGTCGAGGAAGCCGTCGCGTTGGTGGCGAAGACGGTCCAAAACTTAGGCTTCTCTGCACGGATCGAAGACGTGAATAGCGTAGAAGCGTGGAGAGGAAGCCTTCCTGGGGATGGCTATCGCAATGTCAGGCGCGTGGTCCTGCACACACTGAACCTGGCAGACCTTCTTCCGATAAGCGCGGTGTGGGCTGGAAACAAAGAAAATCCCTGCCCGTTCTATCCGCCGAAGAGCCCACCCCTTTTGTATGCCGCGACAACGGGCTCAACTCCGTTTCGCTTCAATCTGCATTGTGGAGATATCGGGCACACATTCATGGTGGGTCCGCCTGGCTCGGGGAAATCAACATTCCTGGGATTCATTGTTGCGCAATTCTTCAGGTATCCCCGCGCACAGGTGTTCGCCTTCGATAAAGGCTACTCGCTCGCGGTTCTGACGCGGGCCTGCGGCGGGGAGTTTTACGATCTCGGCGGGGAGACCGACGGCTTGTCGTTTTATCCGCTGGCGGACCTGACTGACGACAGCGATCTAGCTTGGGCAGATAGTTGGGTCGAAAAACTCTGCAAACTCGGTGGTCTCGACATGAAACCCCAGCACCGAAACGCTGTCGCCGACGCCATGAAGTTAATGCAAGGGTCGCCCCGGCGGACACTTACCGATTTTCTGGCAACGGTGCAGAACAAGGAAGTTCGCTCGGCGCTTGAAGTTTACACACTGAGCGGACCGCTCGGTCGTCTCCTCGATGCGGAGAAGGACGGATTGAAGGACGGTCGCATGATGGTGTTCGAAATGGACAACCTCATGAAGTACGGGGATGGCAATAGCAAAGCCACAGTCGCAGTCCTGCTGTACCTGTTTCGGAGAATTCAAAAGAAGTTGGATGGGCGTCCCACCCTTATTGTTCTTGATGAGGCGTGGGTGTATTTGCGGGACGAGTTATTCCGCGAATACCTGCGCGACTGGCTGAAGACTCTCCGTAAGCTCAACGCGGTCGTCGTTCTCGCTACCCAAAATCTCTCCGACATTTTCAATTCTGGGATCAGCGATGTGGTCATGGAAGCGTGCCCTACGAAAATCCTGCTCGCTAACGCAGAAGCGGCGAACGTCCAGTCCCGCCGTTTGTATGAAGCCGTTAGCCTCAACGACAGGGAGATTCAAATCGTCCAAGGCGCCATTCCGAAGCGCCAGTATTACGTGATTTCGCCAGAGGGTCGTCGTTTGATTTCGCTGGGACTCGGTGGTGTTGCGCTAGCGTTTGTCGGCGTGAACAGTCCGGACGACCGCAAGAAAGCGGAGGAGGTTATGCGTGCCCATCCCCGCACCTGGCAAGCGGAGTGGTTGCGTCAGCGAGGCCGCTCGGATTGGGCGGACTGGTGGCGCGAAGTTGAGGGAGTTCGTGAAAGGAGAGAATCGGCATGAAAAAAGTAATGGTGTTCACAGTCGTGGTGTCTATGTTGTTTCTGGGAGTTCCCGCACCTACTGACGCGGGAGTACTGGCGGGTGTGGCTACGGAATGGACGCAGATTCTAAATCACGTCCAACTGATTATGGGCTACATCCGGCAAGGACTTCAGCTCGAGAACGAACTGAGACAGTACGCAGAGCAATTGAAACAAGGTCGAGTATTACCACAGCAGCTCTTTGGTCCCATCCAGCAGGATTTATCGCAGCTTTCGCAAGTCGTGCAAGGCGGACAAGCCTTGGCATATTCGATGGGTAATCTCGACGCACAATTCCGCAATACCTTTCCGGGCTACAGCTTCCGCAGCCAGGGGTATTTCAACGACTACAAGAAGTGGTCGCAGACTTCGCTCGACACGACGATGAACTCGCTGCGGGCGGCGGGCTTGCAAGGTCAGCAACTAAACAATGCGCAAGCAGTGCTCGCACAGCTTCGCACCATGTCCACGGGGGCAGGCGGGCAGATGCAGGCAGTTGAGGTCGGAAATCAAATTGCCGAACAACAGGTAGAACAACTGATGTCACTTCGGCAGTTGATGTTGACCGACCTACAGAGTAAACAAGCATATCAGGCGGAGCAGATTCAAAAGGAACAAGCGGATAACGCGGCTCTGGAGCATCTGTTTGGAACGCAACCGCTCGTCACCGATCAAAAAAAATACTGACTCCGCAAGGGAGACGACATGAAACGAGCATGGATGGCGATTTCGATTCTGGTTTTTGCGCCTGGGTTCGTGGGTTGCAAGAAGGCGGAACCGCCAAGCACCATCGTGAAAAAGGTCGAAGATGCAGGATCTGGTGAGTTGTCTCAGGCAACCACAAAGTCCATCTACGATTGGTTCAATAAACATCAGGAACTAGCGAAGGAAATCAAAAAGGAATGCTTACAAGTAAAGGATTCAAAGCCCGCGAATTGGAGCGATACAACCGAAGGTCGCGTGTGTAGCGCGGCCATATCTTCAACAATGATCGGGAACGAACCAATCAAGACAGACGACAAGAAGTATTGAGGTGAGGACATGACGGGCAACTGTGGGGGGCGGCGGTTCAGCATGGTATTGATCCATGTGGCAGTCATTGGCGTTTTTCTGTTAACTACCGCCGCTCTCGCGCATGCTCAGGGACCCAATTCCGTTAACGGCCCATCCAGCATCTTGGACGAATATAAAGGTCTCCAAAACGGTTGGATAACCAAGCTCCTCGGCGCCGCACAGCGGCTCTTCTTTTTACTTGCGGGCATCGAGGTAGCTTGGAGCTTCACTCTTCTAGCCATCGAGAAAGCCGATTTTCAAGCTCTCACTGCTGCCATCGTTCGCAAAATAATGTGGATCGGAATTTTCTACGCCATCCTTCTCTATGGAGTAACTCCGGGCGGAGGCGGGTGGATTCCTGCCATCATGGACAGCTTTCACATCCTCGGACAAAACGCCTCGGCGGTAGGCCCCCTTGGGCCAAGTGCAATTGTCGGGTTTGGGGTAAATATGTCCGTTGACCTTCTTTCATCGCTAAAGGGTGCGGATTTTCTAACTGGTTTTTCGAGTAGCATGGCACTCGTTTTTTGCGCGGTGCTTATTTTTATTGCCTATCTCGCTATAGCGATTCAGTTCGTTGTGGCGATGGTCGAAAGCTATCTCGTGATTGGTGCAGGTGTGATTTTTCTTGGGTTCGGAGGGTCGCGGTGGACCGCTGCGTATGTCGAGAGGTACATCGCCTATGCTGTGTCGGTCGGCATGAAAATCCTTGTGCTTTATTTGCTTGTGGGAGCCGGGATGACGCTCTCTCAGGGCTGGATAGCGGTCGCACAAAATGCCGCTGCGTCGCCCGACCCTGCCCGAACCGGATTTGACTTGGCGGCCGCGGCGGTCATGTTCCTTTGTGTTTGTTGGATGTCTCCCAAAATCTCGTCCGCAATGCTGGGCGGCGTCGCCTCGATGAGCGGCGGCGACCTGGTAGGCGTAGGCATGGGAGTGGGTGTGGCCGCAGTAGGTGCAGGCGTACTTGCTACGGGATATGCAACGCGAGGGTCAGATGCTTTGGCGAGAGTAAAGGAAGCCGTGGCCGCAGGATCACGAGGGCCAGGTGGCGGTGGCGCGACTGGAGCAAGCGGGGCGACACCACGGCCAGGTGGAGGCGGGAATGGAAGCGGACCAAGCTCACTGAGTGGAGGAGGATCTTCGGCTGCAACACAAAGCGGCATGCCAGGTAGCACAAATCAACCTGCTCCGCCGTCGCGTCCTCCCACGTCGCAATCGTCGGGCCAGCAACCGGGGCCGCCGCGCTCTCGGGCAGCCGGCGCGAACGACTCCCTCCTCGGCGCACTTGAACGCACGGCAATGCGTGCGCGTGATGTGATGAACAGCGTTCGCATTCCGCACGACGGAACGTCTCATGCACCGCCGTCGAGTTCGACGGGACACGGTGACAGCTAAATACGAGAGGTGGAGCGGTGGCTAAAGAACTTGCACTGACGCAGCACTTGAGTTCGAAAGAAGACTCCATCGGGAGTCCTTATCTCGTCGCGCGGAGAGAGTGGGACGAACGCTACGGCGGTTTGATCAAGCGTGCGCAACAATGGCGCGGAGCTGCGGTTCTTGCTCTCCTCGTAGCTCTTGCTGAGGCCATCGTCATTGTCGGTGTAGCGACACGTCCTCGAGCTACTCCGTATGTGGTGGCCGTTGATTCTCTCGGCAGAGTGGCCGCGGCGGGGGCTGTCGATCGGACTTCCACGGTCGATGAGCGTATGAAACAGGCGGCGATCACACAATGGGTACAGGATATGCGCGGCGTGACCAGCGATGGTCTGGCCGAGCGTGTTTCTATCGATCATGTTTACGCAATGATTGGCAGTCAGAGCGCAGCGCAAACAATCGTCACCGACTATTTCCGAACGAATCAGCCCTTCGAGCGAGGCTCCCGCGAAACGGTGCAAGTGGAAGTGAACGCAATCCTTCCCAACTCACCGCACAGCTATGAGGTCGACTGGACGGAGACGCAGCGCACACTTGACGGTAAGCCGATCTCCTCCGACAAGTGGAAAGGCATTTTCACGGTAGCGATCAATCCCCCGACTGATGAGGCAGTTCTGCGAGTGAATCCGTTCGGAATTTACGTCATGGATATTACGTGGTCGAAGGTTCTGTGAGGGACATCATGAAGACGAAATGTGTAATGACAATGCTTGCGCTCTCTTTCGTGGGAATTCCAGTAGTACAAGCACAGCAGGCAACGAATAGCTCACCAACTCCAAACGCAACACCCGCGCAACCGCCCCCGTTGGTGTTAAAGAAAGAACCCGTTCCTTCTCCCGATAAGTATCCGCTGGGGGAGGCTGTGCGGGTGCTTGAATCAGGTGATGCGCAAGGGAGCGGCGCGGCAAAGCACTCGCCGACCGTTCCGGCGCTGCCCGTGGGCGTCGCTCCTCCGCCTCTTTCGCCGGAAGTGCCTCGCTCCTTCGAGGCGAAGCGCGACGTTGCACTGAACGCTACAGGCTTGGAGGCGGTGGTGTTGAGCCGCGAATGGACGGAGAGCCGCAATGCCCCTGCGAGCGGCAAGGACGGGCGAGTGGTGTACGCCTATGGCGGAGGCTTGCCTGTTGTAGTGTGCGCACCGCTGCACGTCTGCATCTTGGAATTGGAACCCGGAGAGAAGATTGTCGGTGAGCCTCACATTGGTGACAGCATTCGTTGGGAGATTTCGCCTTCCGTGTCGGGAAGCGGCCCGGACGCGACACCCCTCATTATCATTAAGCCGCGGATCGCCGGGCTCGACACAACGATGGTGGTTCCTACCGACCGGAGGGCCTATTACGTTCGTCTCGAATCAAAACCGAATGAGTACATTGCTCGCGTAGCGTTCTCCTACCCGGAAGATTCCAAACAAAAGTGGCAGGAATATCTTGCGAAGCAGCGAGAAGCGGAACAGAGGCAAAAGGCTCAGGCGGAGCGTATCGCTGAGTTGCCGAACACGGCGCTCGAAAATATGTATTGGAATTATGAAATTAAAGGCGGCGATGTATCGACTCGGCCCTTGCATGTTATGGACGATGGTGCGAAGACCTACATCCAGATGCCTGTTGAGACGATTCACCGCGAGCTGCCAGTCCTCGTTGTGAAGGGGCCGAGCGGTTCGGAAATGGTGAACTATCGTGTCAAAGACAACATGTACATCGTGGATCGTCTCTTTGACCGGGCGGCCTTGCTCCTGGGATCGGGAAAACATCAAACGAAGGTGGAGTTGATTCGTAAAGCGGAAGTGAGCAGTGGCAAGTCGCCGGGGCAAGTACCCCAAGCGCGCCCAGCTTCAAGCGTTGCGGAAGCCGGAGCGCAGCCATGAGCGACGAGAAACAACCAATCGAATCGCCTTCTGGGTTAGAGCTGCATCCCGAACCTCCGCCAACAGCACGCATTAGCAAGAAAGTGGGCGTGGCAGTGCTCGGAGTCGTGGTCGTGGTTGGCGTCCTTGTCGTATACGGACTCTATGCGCGCCGCGAGCAGCAACGGGTTGCGCAAACGCAGAATGAGGAGAAGCACCCTGAGTCGGCGCGGAGCATCGGGGATCAACTGGTAAAGGAAATTGCGCCGCCCGCCGTCGCGAATCCAGCTCCGGCATTTCCCGGACGGACTGGGCTCGATCCCGCACGAGGGAGCGGGGGCATTCAAGCGCACGAGCCAGGTGGCTTGCAGCCTCCGGGGTTGGTGTATCACGCCGATGAGAAGGGGGATCGCTCGGCTTCGCGCGGCCCGAGTACCGAGAGCAATCCGTCCACTGGTGGTGTGACGGAAATCTCAGCTGAAGAAAAGCTGCGATTGGTAGCTTTCCGCGAAGAGCAGGAAGCAAAGAACGCTCCTACGGTTGTGCGTGGGAGCAACGGCTTGCAGTCATCCGCGAGTGCAGGTCCGACTAACGATGCTCTGCAACAATTCGGGCCGCTTGCCTCACTCCTGGGAGCAGGAAAGTCACTGGTGGGAGCAGATGGTTCCGCTAACGGCGTAGGTCCGGCGAGTGCAAGGATGCAAGCTGGCGGTGATTACGACCTGCAGAACGACCAAGAGCGAAAACAAGGCTTCATCGAAAAGACTCGGGGGCGCGCCGTCAATAATTATCTAAAATCCACTCGCACTCCGGCGCTTGGTAAGTACGAAGTGAAAATGGGTTGGGACATTCCAGCCATTCTTGAGCAAGGAATCAACTCCGACCTGCCGGGCGAAGTAAAGGCGTTGGTGCGCTCGAACGTGTACGACACGGCGACGGGAAAATACCTCCTGATTCCTCAAGGATCGCGCCTGGTTGGAGTTTATGACTCTCAGATCGCCTACGGACAAAACCGCTTGCAGGTAATCTGGTCGCGGATCATTTATCCCGATGGCAGCTCGATCAATCTCGATGGAATGATGGGGCAGGATATTCAAGGCATGGCCGGTTTTCACGACACGGTTGATAACCACTACAAACGATTAGTTGGTTTTGCGCTGCTTACGAGCGCATTCACAGCGGGGATTGAGCTGTCGCAAAGGCAGAACACTTCTTTGCTCTCGACGCCCACGGCAGGTCAAACGGCGTCCAGCGCGGTCGGCCAGCAACTCGGCGAGCTGGGGACGGAGGTTACCAGGAAGAATTTGAGCATCCAGCCAACCATCAAGATTCCGATCGGCTATCGGTTCAATGTGCGTGTGAACCGAGACATCCTCTTTGAGACGCCTTACATCGCCGCAGAATTGTAGGGCGGCTTGAACAACAGGTGAGGGTGGTGTATATATCTGCATGTACGGGCCGTGACTGTATTTAGTCGCGGCAACATATCCCAAAGACAGTAGGGAATCGTGCCCAAGCGGCGAAGCGCTAATTTCGGAGTCTACAACGTCCGGCTCTTGAGTTCCCTCGACAAACTCCTGCGGGACAAACCGAGATTTATGGGAGAACTGTCTACTTCGATCAATGATGCGCTTCTGTCAGTCGACCTGAATACTGTCGAGCTTGTGACTCTTCAATCCAGACAGAAGCAAACCGGGAGAGAAACGCAAGTCGTCATCTTGAATCGCCTTCGTAAGCGCATTCATGACGTAGCCAAGAAGCGAAATTGTTCGATGAATCAGCTTGTGAATAGCGCTCTTCTGGTTTTCTACTCAAAGGGCGGAGAATCCAAGCTCAAAAAACCAGCCAAGGGACAGGGTTCGTCCGTGCATTCGTATGACACGATGACGGAGGCCGAACGTCGGGAGCTTCATCAGATGCTTGCGGAGCTTTCGGCAATACAATCTGTTCCCTTCGAGGTGGAAGAGCCGAACGGGTCATATTACGAGTACGATCGGAACCTGAAAGCGACGGTGAAGGTAACGCCTGACGGAGAGCGAACCCCCGTTGAGAAATTAGAAACAGGCTTTGGGCCCGCTCGCGGGAAGGCTCCGCGGAAAATTGCACGCGAGGAAATCACAACCTGAGCCAGCAAAAACCAGCATTATTCATAATCGCAGGACCGGTAGGCGCCGGTAAGACAACTTTCTACGAAGCCTACTTGAAAGAGCCGTTCCCAGCCCTTGTTCCCGCCTTGAGGCACCAGCAACAACCGTTTCTTGATGAGCGACGTTCTTTTGCCGTCGAAGACATTCGTGTGGACACGCAGCTACTTGACCAGGCCAAAGCAGCAGGGTATTCGACGAAAGTTCTCTTTATCTCTACGGAAGACGCAAATCTGAATGTGGGCCGGGTGTTGGTGCGTATGAGTCGAGGTGGGCAAGCCGTGCCTGTGTCCAGCGTGATTGACTCCTATCGGGAGTCAACGAAGAGTCTTTCCGAAGTTCCCAAACTTGCTGATGAATTGCTTGTGTACGACAACACAGCGCATCGGCGCGGCTTCCGCGTAGTCGCGCATTTCATCGGTGGCAAATTGACTAAAACCGCGCAGACGATACCGGACTGGGCCGCTAAGGTGTTTGGCAAGGATTTGCACTCAGGAAAGCAACACGAGAAGCCCGGGCGTGGACGCTAACTCTTTACTCCCTTCAATTCAATGTGGGAACATCCCTGACAGTAGATTAGCAGCGGCCATTGGGACCAGGGTCACGGATGCTCCTATCAAGGCGCCTGCGAGCAGTGCTCGTTTTGGTAATCGTGGCTGGCGCCTTGGTCGCCGGCATCTCCCATAAGTACGTTTGGATTTACCTGACGCGAAAACCGGTGTTGCGACCACTCGCACAGGACCTCCTCAGCGATCCCAAAACTTCCAATAATCCCGAAGCGCTGCTTGGGGAAGCAAATCGGCTCGCTTGGCTCTTCAATTGGCCAAAGGCGGAGCCTCTTTATGTTCGCGCTGAGGAACTCTTCAGAGAGAAGCGCGACAGCAGAAATGAAACGTACGCGCGCGTGGGCAGGATTCGTGCCCAGTCAGAGAGGATGTCGTGGGTTGACGTATCCGACATGCTTGGGCACCAACTAGAGATTCCAGTTGCCAAGAGTGACGCAAAACTACGGCTATGGTGCCTTGCAGCGAAGGGATACACCGATTTGGAGATCAATCCGGCTTCCGCAAAACGTGCGTGGACGGAGGCCCAAACGATTGCCCACCAGTTGGGAGAGACCCAATGGGAATCGCGTGCAAAAGGGGAGCTCGGAATCATCGGTTTTCTTGAGGGTGACAGCCGTCGCGCCGCAACAATGGTTGGAGATGCACTCTTATCTGCGATGGCGAGTGGCGATGTGGGCGGACAGGTTCGATACCTCGAAATGCTCGGCAACGGCTTTAACGAAGCCAAGCGATACGGGGAAGCGCTTGCGTTCTTCGAACGCGCCATAAAGACGAGCAGTGCGAACCCTGATGCAGGGTTTCCCTTCATGGCGTATGAAGGCGAGTCCGAGTCGCTGGTAAGCCAGGGCAAAGTCTCCGAAGCACGAGACAAGTTGGAGCATGCTTTGACTGTAGCCAGACAAAATCAAAAGCTCGGGCATGAAACCATGATTCTCCAACTGTTGGGAGAACTCGCGGTTCGAACGGGAGATCACCAGGTAGCGATGAAGTATCTCAAGCAATCTGGCGACCTCGCACAGAAGTACAAGTTCTATCGTACCGTGGGCCAGTCAATGATTGATTTGGCCGCGCTTTATCGAGAAGCAGGCGACCTTCAATCCGCGGAGGAAAGTGCCACTCTCGGGGTCGATGCCAGCAGACGAGTGGGCGACAGATACTATCTTCCACGGGATCTGACCGTTTTGGCAGATCTCAAAGCCCAACGAGGATCCTCAGGCGAAGCAGAGGCCCTCTATGAAAATGCCGAGGACGTGATCGACGGAATGCTGGTCAACCTTCGTGAAGCGTACTGGAGTAGCTCCCTGGCCGGAGCGATGAGCGAGACATACTTGCACCACTTCGAACTGGAGACGCGGCAGGGAAAAGTCGAGCAGGCACTCAACGTACTGGAACGAGTTAGAGGGCGAACGGCGGCAGCACTGTTGGAAAACAAAATTTCCTTTAGCAACAATGAATCTGGGGAAACGCGGGCGCTCGAAGAGGGCCTCTCCGATTTACAACTTCGATTGATGCGGTCAGAGAATGCGAAAGAACGGACCGACTTACTCGATCAACTGGTTGAGCACGAGCGTCGGCTAGAGTTGACGCGGACTGACCGCAGAGAATCGAAACCGGGATGGTTTCAGAAACCAGCATCCTTGAAAGCAGTCCAATCTAGCCTGCGTCCCGACGAGTTTCTCGTCGAATACGTGCTCAGTGATCCGCACTCGTATTGTGTTTGGATCACCAAGAAGAGTGAGGGTGTGAAAGCATTGCCGGCCGGCCGGAAGCAGATTGAAGAGTTGACTCGTAAATTCCTGGATGAGACGCGAGCGAAGCGCGATGATATCGGTCTTGCGCAACAACTCTACAACGTCCTTCTGAGTCCGATTCCTCAAGAGGCAACTAGCGAACGGCTCATCGTCGTTCCCGACGGAATACTGAATCTATTGCCCTTCGACACTCTACGCGACCGAACAGGCTCTCTTTTGGTGGAAAGGCAGACCATTAGTTATGCGCCTGCGTCCACCGTCTTGACCGTGCTTAGGAACGTGAAGGAAACGCAGTCCTCGCGACGGACTTTTTTGGGGGTCGGAGATGTGCCTTACCAGAATCAGGGCAAAGTCTCGGCGAGGGTAGAGAAGCCAACCGGGGTTAAGCAAAGGCTCCTGCGTGGGTTGTCCGATACGTTGGGCAGTTCCCTGTATGATTTGCCGCAGACCCGCGAAGAAGTTATCGAAGTGAACGATATTGTTGGCAAGGATGGAGTCTTATTGCTAAGTGCTGACGCGACCGAGACCGCATTCAAATCTGCTCCACTGATGGATTTCAAAATCATTCACATTGCGGCGCATGGTTTCGCAGACACTCAATTTCCCGAGCGATCAGGGCTTGTGCTGGGCGTGGACCCGACTTCTCACGATGACGGGCTATTGCAGGTTCGCGAGATCATTCGCCTTCGTTTTAATGCCGACCTCGTGACACTCTCTGCCTGCAACACGGGGATTGGAAAGCTCCAAGGGGAGGAGGGAGTCACGAATCTGGTTGAGGCATTTCTTGTGAGTGGTGCTAAGTCAGTCGTGGCGAGCCTGTGGAGTGCCGATGATACGTTCACGCTTGCACTTATGGAGCGGTTTTACACGCACATCGCGGAGGGCCAGGACAAGGCCTCGGCTTTGCGGCAGGCCAAACTTGACTTGCTCTTAAAATACGGTAAACAAGTTCCACCCTACTATTGGGGTGCATTTGTTTTAGTAGGAGACGGAGGGTCTCCAATTCCACTGAGGGTCCAATGAGCCTTAACATACAAATGCGAGAGAAGATTTATTCCCGTGTGTGCGAGCTGGTCGAGCGAAAGCATTTCGATCCCGCCATGAACGGAGCAAATTGGGGCGAACTATCGAAAGGCAGGAAAGATCAGATTCTCCGAAGCAACACCGATGATGAGTTCGAAAAACAGATACAGGAGTTGCTCAACGAACTGAAAACTAGTCACACGGGATTTCGACACTCGAAAAGTTCGAAAATCCCTGGGCGCCACGCAATCAGCGCAACGTTCATGCGTTGCAACTTCGATGGCACGCAGCGGTGGATGTTTCAGGATGTTCACGAAGGTGGGCCAGCACATGTGGCGGGACTTCGTCCGGGGGATATTCTCCTGCAAGTCCGAAATCGTGAAATAGCACCGCCCGAACCACCGATTTTCCCTGTGGGCGACGACTCCCAATATGTCGTCCAAAAACCAGACGGCAAGCGCGTCACGGGGACCTTGATTGTACCGTCTCCTAAATCGAAAAATCATCCCGTCATCGTGCCCAAAGCTGTTGTTTGTTCACAACTGCCCGAAGGGATCGGATGGCTGAAGGTGACTATGTTTCCCGGAGCGGTCGGGATTGATCTCGCAAAAATGTTCGATACGGCCTTCGCCCATTTACGGGATTCCACACGCTTGATTGTGGACCTCCGTGGCAACACTGGCGGAGGTATCGGTGGATTGCGCCTTATGAGTTATTTAACCCCCAATAAGAAAGAGGTGGGATACAGTCTGACCCGCGCTCGCAAGGAAAAGGGATATTCAAGAGAAGAGTTGCCACGGTTCGGTCGGATACCGTCCCACAAAGCGACACTTCTTTGGTTGGCTCTGCGGTACGGATTCATTGACAAATCGATTCTCGTGGTCACGGAAGGCTTCGGTCCACAAAAATTTCACGGTCGTGTCGTAGTCCTCGTGAACGAGCACACTGCGAGCGCGGGTGAAATGGTTGCTGCATTCGCGGAGGAGAATCAGCTTGCAACTATTGTTGGCACGAAAACGCCAGGGCGGCTTTTGAGCGGCAGTGCGTTTAAGGCGGGCTTTGGCTACATAGTGGGGCTTCCAGTTGCTGCCTATCTGACATGGGAAGGAAGGCTGATCGAAGGCAAGGGAGTGTCGCCGAATATCCCGGTTGCATTGTCCCCTGAACAGCTTCTGGCAGGCGAAGACCCTCAAATGCAGAAAGCATTGGAACTTGTGCGCGCGCTTTGACCCAAGTTGCCACCCAAGCTGTAATAGCACAGGCTATACCTTGCGTGCCTTCGCGTTGGATTTAGGCCAAGAGTGTCAGATGTGCTGCTCCAGGTTCGTAAATTCAGGGTTGCTCGTCAACCGCCCATGATCCCTTTCAACCGCAACCTGATAGGCGGTTTGCCAACTAACTAGGTAACTCCCATTCAAACCCACGCCTTTTGGATTGGCCCACCATCCACCAGCGCCCAAAATTGGTGTGTCGCGGGGATTGACAACACGGGCGCACCGGGTGTACGGTCTGAGTTAGTTAAATAACTAACTCCTCCGAGTCGGAGAATATGCGAACGGCCCAACCGGACAAGCGAACGCGGCTGATTGAGACTGCGACGAAGCTGGCGTATGGACGCGGTTTCCGAGAGACGAGTCTGGCGGACATCGCCGAGGCGGCTCGCGTGCCGGTAGGCAATGTCTACTACTACTTCAAAACCAAGGAAGAACTCGCCGAAGCCGTGGTGGAGCGGCGCCTGGAGGAATTTCGCGCAGCCCGGGCGGAGTGGGACCGCTTGAGTTCTCCGAAGGAGCGGCTGTTAGCTTTCGTGGGTAGCGTCCACGCGAACCGGGAGCAACTTGCGCGCGGAGGATGCCCTCTTGGCGGGCTGTGCACGGAATTGCACAAGG